>Ga0209643_1000101_pt1 | contig 207751 bp, 169 predicted proteins | sample AutmiccBRH37_all_FD_187383 | JGI IMG/M metagenome (GOLD analysis project Ga0209643, IMG submission 187383) | Deep subsurface microbial communities from Mt. Terri, Switzerland - Autotrophic microbial communities BRH/37_all (SPAdes) (version 2) | ecosystem: Environmental > Aquatic > Deep... | reverse complement strand
AGCCAAAACAATCGCCCAATTCCACACACGGAAAACAGGCAAAATACTGTCGCGGGATGGAGCAGCCCGGTAGCTCGTCAGGCTCATAACCTGAAGGTCGTAGGTTCAAATCCTACTCCCGCAACCACCGTTTCCGACCCAGCCCGTGCAAAAAGCGCGGGCTTTGTCGTTTCTGCATCCCCCAAAGACAAAATCCCCGCCAATTCTCCCGCAAGTTCAATGCGATGCCCGTTCAGCGCGTCAGAGGCAGGCACCATCCGGATCTCGGAAATCAACCCGCGCAGAGCTTCCGTCGCCTCCATCTTGAGACCGGGGTCTTGCAATGCCGATGACAGGTTGCGAATCTTGCTCCGGTAGAGGTCCGACAAGCTCGGATGCAGTCGCAGGGCAGGGGGCTCGGGGCTTTGCTCCAGAGAGCGTTGCAACGTGGCTTTCTCCGCCTCCAGCTCGGCCATCCGGTCCTTCATGCGCGGCTGATACATCCCGTCCTCGATGGCTGCCAGAATGCCCCTGATCTTCTTGTCGATCTGGCCGAGGTCGCGGCGGGCCTTTTCCCTGGCGGCATCCGCGCCGGCGGCTTCCGCATTGAAGGCGCGCCGGTAGTCCTCGACGAAGGTTGCAATCAACTCAGGGTGCAACAGGCTGTCGCGCAGGCCTGTCAAAACGCGGTCCTCGACCACTTCGCGCTCGATCGTGGCGCGGTTGGTGCAAATCGCCTCGCCCTTGTTGCGGGCCCCGGCGCAGCCGTAGCGGGTCTTGTTGATCAAAGTATAGCTCGCCCCGCAGCAACCGCAGACCAACAGACCAGAAAACAGATAATTGGGCCGCCGCGCATTCTCGGGCCGGGTATTCCCGCCCTTGACGCCGGCCGGGTTCATATCCTCGCGGATGGCGGCCTGCCGCGCCTTGACCCGCTGCCACAGCGCATCGTCGACGATCTGCAAATGGGGGACCGCCTCATTGACCAGCCCCTCTACGTCGTTCAGCCGTGATTGCCGCCTTTGTGTCTCGGGGTTCTTAGCATAGTTGAGCCGGTCCCAGATCAGCCGCCCGATATAAAGCTCGTTGTTCAATATCCCTGTCCCGCGCTTCCAGTTCCCTGAAATCGTCGATGGTCCCCAGGTGCCAGACCCCTTATTACTTCTGGGGCTGGGAATGCCCTCTTCGTTCAGCCGGACCGCAATGGCACGGGCCGAATGCCCGGCATCATACTCGCGAAAAATCCGTGCGACGATTGCCGCCTCCTCTGGAATGATATCGCGCTCGCCGGTGACCGGCGTGCCATCGGCGTTGAACGCGCGGGTCACGCTATAGCCATAGCTGATCCCGCCCGCAGATTTGCCTTTGCGGGCGCGACCCTCCAGCCCCCGGTGGGTCTTTTGGGCGAGGTCTTTGATGAACAGCGCCGACATCGTGCCCTTCAGGCCGATATGGATCTCGCTGATCTCCCCCTCCGCGACCGTCACAACCGGAATGCCAAGATACTTCATCTGTTTGTAGAAGGCGGCGATGTGCTCCTGATCCCGGCTGATCCGGTCGAGGCCTTCGGAAACCACGACATCAACTTTGCCGTTGCGTGCATCCTCGAGCAGGCGCTGATAGCCGGGCCGCATCAGCGAGGCACCGGAAATGCCTGCATCAGAATAGGCCAGCGCCAGCATCCAACCCCGATCGGTGATCAGCCGCTGGCAAACGCGCTGCTGATCCTCGATCGAGGCATTGGACTGCAGGTCGGTGGAATACCGGGCATAGGTGGCCGCGCGGAGGGTCTTTGGGGGCATCAGTTTAGTCCTCCGCTTTGGCGCGTTGATCTGCGATATCCGCTAGTGCTGCCTGCCGTGCCAACAAGCGCACGAGCTGAACAAGGCAAGCATGCGGGGCACTTTGGGGCGTGGCAATAGGGTCGTTCGGAGGGGGCGTGGCGGACGATGATCTGGCACCCGGTGGCAATGCCATTGCTGGCAGCCCCGCCTTTTGCGCATATCTCTTCCGGTCCCGTGCCATTGGCCGAGTGCTCCTGCCCGTCCTGAATCTGGCTCAGGCGGGCTGTATTGATGTTGATCTGACCGGGTGTTGGGCCGGCGGTATGATGATCAATATAGAGCATGGCGGGCCTCAGGGATTGGCGGAAAGGGCATCAGATTGGGGTCGAATTTCCGAATAGTGTGGATAACCAATGGGTTGGAAAAACTATTGCAAATACTTCGCGATGAAAGCACAGCGATAAAATAACCAAAAAAATGAGAACATTGAAAAACTGAAAAACCAACATCTTCCTTCCGTTGAAAAAATCAAAAAAAGAATCACCTCATCTCCGTCCCTTCGAAAAAACCAAAAAACGCTGCCCTGGGAAAAACAAAAAGGCAAAAACCTCCAAGGAAACGGACCGGAACTGCGCTGAGGTGGGAACGTTTTGCGTCACAAAGACATTCGACATCATGTTCGCCCCTTTCCGCACAGCCTATTCCAAGCTGGCGAAAATCACTCTCCGAAATACCGGCCATCTTTGATTCAGGAAGTTCGTCCTCCCCTCGAAAATCCATGACCGCCGCGAATTGGGTTCGACGCCCAGAACGTGGCCAAAGCTGAGGGGAGGGGATCAAGCAGCACATGGTATCATGCCCCGTCCTTCATGCGCTCCAGATCGAGAATTCCACGCCGCAGCTGTTCCGCCTCATCGCCCGGGTCCACTTGCCCTGGATAGCCAAGCGAGACATTGCGGATCCGGGTTCGCCCTTGGGTTAATCCGGCGGCATGGTGCGTATGTCCGAAGAGCCAGGCATCGGGCTGGTATCGTTTAATCAGGCCGCGCAGGTCCGAGCCGTAGACCCCATCGAGATCACCGTGCGTCTCACCGATCAGATCGGGGTGGGGGCAATGATGGGTCACAACGACCGTCTGCCCCTCGAAAGGAGTGGACAGCTGGGTCTCGATCCAGGCCCGATGATCGGCGTGCAGGAACGCCGTATCGCTCGGGCGAATACGCCCATGTCCGGTCGCCGCCATGCGGATGTAGCGATAGTCGTTCATCGCGTCCCGCGCGCGGATCATCGCGAGGTCCGGATCACCCGCCACCGCGAAATCCGTCCAGAGCGTGCAGCATAGAAAGCGGGTGCGTCCGATCACCACCGCGCATTTTTGCACGAAGCGCGCCCCGGCCTCAGTGCAGATGCGGCTCAGCCGGTCGTCACCGTCGAGCACGTGATCATAATAATCGTGGTTGCCGGGAAAGACATGGATGCGGTCTGGCGCGATGTAGCGCCCGATATGTGCCAGAAGCTTGGGCCAGCGCACTTTTGGTTTGTTCGACAAATCGCCCGCGATGATCAAGGCCTCCAGACCGGCCCAAACCTCGGGGTCCAGCGCGGCTAGAGGATCACGTCCAGTTGCCAGCCACATATCGAGATGCAGATCCGCGATGATGAGGATTTTGGTCATGGCCGACCTCCTTGATCGGTGTCGCTGTGGATGGTGTCGGGGCTGGCATCATCGCGTGCCGCATATCTAGCGATGGCAGCCTTGAGCTTGTCGCCCTCCTTAATCAGCTCCTGTTGGGCCGCGTTGCAGGCTCTGGCAATCTGCGCAAGCGCAGTGGGATCGCCCGTGAATTGGGTCCAGCCCAGATAGGCGGCTGAGAGCCAGCCGGTGGCTGTCACGCCGATCACCGGATAAAGCCGATCCTTTATGATGACCTCTGGGAATGCACCGGGCGGGCGGATGCGGATCACGCTGACCGTGAGGCCGGGGCAGGTGATCGGTGGCGGATCATAAGCCAGGCGCGTTAGCGCGTCGAAATAGCTATCGTCATATTTGGCGGTCATTACGAGCATCCTCATTAGTTGGAAAGAAGATCAAGGTGGGCGGAGGTGATCAGACTCTGTATCTTGGTATTCCTTTGGGTGATGGGCGGGGATCTATTGGAGGAATGGGATCAACGGGACTCTGAGTGCATTATGTCAGCCTGCTCCGGGTCTTGACGGTTGCCCTCGGGCATTGCCGAGGCTGTCACTTCGCAGATATCACGCAGATGTGCCGCGATCTGGTCGCTGTTCAGGCTGCGCTCCTGCCACAAGGCGCGCGCCAAGCCCTCCAGCGTGGCGCGGTGCTGCGCCAGGATCACGCCCGCGCGCTTCTCGGCGCGCTCGATGCGTTGGCGCACCCGGCCGCGCAGATGCGCGTTTTGCAGCATCAATGCCTCTGGCGCGTCATGCCAGATCGGGCCTTCGGAGCCGAGGCCGTAAACCGTCTCGATCCCCAGAGCGCACTCGGTGGCCTTGGCCAGATCAGAGGTTGCGGGACCGCCCGCGCCCGCCGAAACCGATCCCAAAACGAGACGCTCGGCTGCGCGCCCGGCGAGGCTATAGGCAATCTCGGCCTCGAGATCCGTGAGCAAGCTTTCCGACCGGACGGGGCTGCGCAGGATCTCGCCGCCCGTTGGCGTGATCTTCAGGCTGGTGATCCGACCGAGGCCAAGGGCGGCACCCACAATGGCGTGACCCGCCTCATGCACGGCGACGCGCCAGATCCGGGCGGGGGTGTCGTTGGCCATGTCGATGTCGAGCTGCGCGTAGAGCATCGCAACGCTCAGTCCCGTTCCCGCATGTCGCGCATCCGAGCGTGCGCCGCGGATGGCCGCGTCGATCTCCGCCGGGCTGCAGCCGACGGATGCACGGGCGAGAGCGGTGAGATCCTCATCGGCGATCTCGTCACGCAGATGGCGGCGCAGAAGGGCGAGCAGGCCCGCAGCATCCGGAAGCGGCACCTTGATCTTGAGATCGAAACGACCGGCGCGCAGGACCGCCGGATCGATGCGGTCGATAAAATTGCATGCGCCCACCACGATCACGCCCTCGTGAAGCGCTATGGCGTTCATCTCACCCAAGAACGCATTGATCACTTGGGTGCGATAGTTGGAATTGTGGGGGTCGCGGCTGGCTCTTGATCCGACGGCATCGATCTCGTCGATGAAGAGAATGCAGGGCGCGCGGCTCCGCGCCTCGGCAAAGGTCTTGCGCATCTCGCGCAGCATATCGCCCAAGTGGCCCGCCGCCTGCCATTCCGCGAAGCTGCCGGTGACGCAAGCAAGGCCCGCGCCGGCGCTCATTGCGCGCGCCAGCCACGTCTTGCCGGTTCCGGGTGGGCCGTAAAACAGGATCGACCGAGAGAGCTCCGACCATGCGACCTGACCGGCTTTCCAAAGCAGAAGATCGGCAACCAGACGCCGCGCCGTCAAAAGGGCAGGGCTGTCGCCGGTCATCTCTTCGAGACGGGGCACATCCTTCTTGTCGGTCTGCGTCATCGCGGCCAGCCGTGCGCTCACGTCTGGCAAGGTGGGGCCGCGCAGGGCGGTGCAGATATGGGCGGTGCTGAGTTTGGCCAGCCGCGCGTCATCCGGCAGGGCCTGCCTGAAGGCCGCTTCATCCGTCAGCGCGACGCCAAGATCGCCCGCCCGCAGCTGTGCCATCAGTATCTCGCGCGACACGGGCGGCAGTCGCAAGAGCGGCAGACCGGCTTGCCGGATATGCTCGGGCAGCGGCGCGCCCAGTGGGCAGAGGATCAGGACCGGCGAAATGAGATCCATCGCCTCCTCTATAAGAACCGCAAATCGTTGGCCCTGCGACGCGCTGACCGCGCCCTCTGAGACGGGCGGTGCAACCACCGTCCACGCCGGATTGGGCACGCAGAATTTGAGCACATCTGTGACAAGTTCCAGATCGCCGATGGCGAAATCCGTGAGGATGGTTACCGCGCGCGCATCCTGCGCGGCTCGCAGAGCGTCCTCAGACCCGAACGCCACCGCCAGCCGCAAGGCGGTCAGCACCTGCCGCGCCGGGACCGGAGCCCAAGGCGCATTGATCGGCTGCTCCAGCTCAGGTTGGCCGTCATTGAAGCGCTGGAAGATCTCACCGAGCGCATCATCCGTGTCACCTTCCTGGTTGTCCGATTGGGCATCGGAGACAAGGTGGCCCCGGCCTGCGTGATGCAGCCGTAGGCGGTCGATCAGGACATGTGCGAACGGCAGCCAGAGGGGCTCTTTGGATGAAGTGATCATATTTGGCTGGGTCATGGCGCAGCTCCCTATTTTATATGCGGCGGCAAAGCCCTTCTGTCTCCGGGCGCGTAACCCGGAGCCAGATGGCTTGTTGGAAAGAGAGGCCCGCTTCAGGCGGCGGTTGCGCTGGCCTCAAGCACGTCGAGCAGGCCGAGGATCACGGGCGTCAGAGACCCGTCATAGATCTCGGTCTTGACCCGGATCTGCCCCCGCCACGCTGCAGGATCGAGGGCTGCAGCGGGATGTGCCTGTTTCAATTCCTTGTGCATGGCCTTCTCGGCGCAAAGCGCGGCATGGCCGGTGGCCATCGGCACGACCCGCAGGATCTGGCAGGGCATCTCGTTGTCGCGCCGCAGCTGATAGGTCAGGCGGCTATCGGGGTCGCGCGAGAAACCGAGCTTCACGACCTCACGGCCAGACGCGAGCGTGAAAGCCATGGCGTAGACATAGCTGGCCGCACCGGGCCAGTCCTTGCCGCAACCGCCGCAGGAAAACCGCCCGCTTTGCATGTTCGCGCGCGCGATCCGCTGGTCGTGGCCACAGGCTGTGTGCGTGTAAATCCGGTAGTTCGGATTGCCCGAAGGATCCGCCGAGGTCAGGTGCCAGCCACGCAGCTCGGCTTCCTTTTGTTCTATCGTCGCGTGACATGTCTCGCACCGAAATCCGGTCACACCTGCGCCGATTCGCCTGACCAGTTCGAATTGGCGGCGCACCTCATGGCCACAGGGCGACAGATAAAACGCATAGTGGCGATGCGAAGGGTCACGCCGCAAAAATGTGAGGCCAGAGGCGACCGCGTTCTTGCGCCAGTCTGCCAGAAGGCACGACTGGCAGAGCGGCTGCGCCGACATCAACGTGAAGAGCCGCACCTTCTGTGTAGCCCCGCAAAGGCGGCAGCGGAGTGCCAGATGCAGGCGGTCGATGATGCGCCCGACGATGTCGAAGCCTTTGGCCTCTGCTGCTGCCACCCATTTGGGCAGAATGGCACCGGGGAAAACGGGATGCGGGATAGCGTCGATGATCAGCGTGGTTGGAGAAATGATTTGCGTGTTCATGAGAACGTCCTTCATTGGGGAAGACACGCGCCGACACATCCCGATCCAGAGGCCGGGTGCGTCTTTGCTGATGGATGCGGTGGGGCTGCCTAGAAAAAGGCGGGCGACAGATCGTCGGCGGGCGCCGATGCGTCGGGCGCGATGGCGCAGTCTGGGCTGTAATCGAAGAGCGGCAAGCGCATCATGGCGTCGATCAGATGCCGTGCCTGAATCAACATCGCGTTGCGGGAATGTGCCGTGGGGCCGAAGCCCGGCACTTGGAACTGCCGGAAAAACACCAGCTTCATCTGCCGATGCAAATACTGCGGGCGTTCCGGGGCACCGTCCTTCAGCATGGCGTCCGCAAGCAATGCCATCCGGCGCAACGGCTGATCCTCGGGACGCTCGACGCGCAACCCGTGGACGTGCCGAAGCAGCTTGTCCAGCCGCGCCCGCGCGACCTGCGCATCACGGTGCCAGGCCACATAGGCCGGGTCGTAGCTGTGACAGATGTCATCAAGATCCCGCTCCGCCTCGATGAAATCCGCGAGGGTCGGCAAAAGCGCTGCGAAGGCGATGGAATACGCTGTGTCATGCGACGGCTCCAAGAAGTCTGCGTTTGTCGCGGCGGTCAAAGGAGTGAGAATGGTCATGCCAGGCCTCCTTCGCTCAGACGGGTGGCATGAGCCCGTGTTGCGATCCGCCCGAAAGTCGACAGGAAACCGACTTCGATGCCTGACCGATGGCGGCGCATCGTCATCATGTCGAAGACGGCCCATTGCAGCACCTGCGGAGTGTTTGCGGCGACCATGTAATCCAATGCGGCCGCCGCATAGCGGGCACCGGTGGCACAATCAGCGCCGTAGTCGCCGGTCGGGGCAACCTGCCAGAAACAGCGCGGCGCAGCCCCTGACGCGCGTTCCACTGTCGTCACGTCACGCACGAAGGGGAGGGAAAGGATCGGGTGAGCGAGATGTTTGGCACCCGGCATGACAGGGGTGTCATCGGCCAAGGCTGCCGCGAACGCCGGCATCGGGCCGGTGACCGCAGCGGTGGAAAAGCCAAGTCCCGCGAGCATTGTGCGGCGTGTCAGGTCTTTCTGCCTGTTGGGCAGCGTGATAGGAACGGCATTAGCCATGTGCGATCTCCTCAATAGATCGGGCTTCGGTTAGGGCGGGTTGGGTGCGTCAACACCTTGCTCGCCCGACCTATTTATGGCACACATAAAGAATGACGTCAATAAGTGTCCCACAAAAAAAGGTTGGCCGCCCAGCGACTGGAAAAACGCCGCGTATTGGGGTCCGTGTTCCTGATGATATACGCGATGCATTAGAGGCGTATGCGATCGACAATTCATCTGGTGAGCCCAATATCTCTGAAGCAATCAGAGATCTGTTGGCAGATGCGCTTCGCGAAAAGGGTTATCTGTCGAAGTGAGCGTGGACACACCAGACGCGGAATGAATATTCCGGTTTGCAAGAGCGATGTTGCGTCAGAGGCTGAACAGCCCACGGTTCATGAAAATCGCCACCGTATTCACTTTGGTGTGCAGGTTCCGCCTTTTGCATGCGCTGGCTAGGAGCTTTTACGGTATCTTCAGTGAGGCACATTATGCACGGACTCGACACAAGCGGCCTAACCGGCTAGTGCCCAATAAGGATTACCAGGTCAAATTTCGCCTCTCGAGGTGTTTGATGCTTTCAGGGCCCTTTGCTTCTGCGGAACACGAACTCCGGTAGAATGGTCTCCCACTCACTGCGCTTTATGTAGGTCTGAAAAGCTTCCTCGTTATCCGACTTGCGCCAGCGGACGACGGCCCCGACCTTGCCAGAGAAGAGGTGTGTGCCGTTAGGCGGTGCCCAGTTTGCCGCCATGCGGCCGAGGACGCGACAATTCGTGTCGAGGAACATCCATTTGCCCTCGCGCCGCTCTAGGGTCACGACATCATCGATCGTGGCCTCGGAAATGGCGGCAAGCGTTTGGCTCGTCTCGGCGAGGCGTCCCGCATAAGAGAGATCGACTGAACTCATGTCTGGCAATTGATATTGGTCGGGCTCGGGCAGGTCGGAAGGGCGAGGCATCTCGACTTTGCGTAAAAGCTCGCTGTTGCTGTCAGCAAGGACGAACGCATGCGCCCCACGTGTCACCACAGCAAGGCTCCGGCGAGCGCGCGTCATTGCGACGTAGAAAAGGCGTCGGGGTGCCTCGCCGTCCTCGCCTTGCGAGATCGCTTGCCAGCCACCGTTGAGGATCACCACATGATCGAATTCCAGGCCCTTGGAGCGGTGAGCCGTGAGCAGCAGAAGCCCGCGCTGCGTTCCTCTGACATCCTGCGCCCATTCGGCAAGCCATTCCAGCGCGTCGGGAACCGGGATCGTCTTGGTGCCAAGTTCGCGGGCCAGGTCCGCGATGCCTTCGGCAATCAGATCAACCCAGCGCGTTTGCTGCTGCTGATTCAGGATGTCGAGGATGTCCTGAATAGTAAGCATCGCCGCGGGCCGACGCCGCAGGCCAGCCACCAAGCTTTGCATCTCGCGGAGGCGCCAGACACTTGGTAGTTTCTCATTGGCCATCTCCACCGGAAGACCTAGTTTTTCGGCGTAAGCCCGCACTGGCCCAAGCCGTCGCCAGTCACGCGAAATGATGGCCGTGCGCGACCAAGAAAAATCCGGGTCCAAACGGGAGAGGCGGACGAGTTCGTCCACAGCTGCTACCCCTTGAGCAACATCATCTCCCGGCACATCAAGGAATTGCGCACGTCCTCGTCCCACCGGGTCGTAGGTCGCCATCACTCCACCACCCGGATGGAGACTGCGCAGTTTGTCAACTGTGATCGGGTGGCCGGCCTTCATGCGCCCCTCAGCAGGCTCAATTACCTGATTTGCGGCATCGATGATAAAGCGGGTCGAGCGGTAATTCTCGGTGAGGAACTTCGGCTTGGCGCGGTAATCCTCTTCGAAGCGACGAATGAACGAGACTGACGCTCCAGTGAAGGCATAAATATTCTGATCGTCGTCCCCAACGGCAAAGAGGCTGAGACGTTGGTCAGGATCATCGAGCGAGCGCCCGGCCACTGCGGCAATCAGAGCATATTCTTCAGGACCGATGTCCTGATATTCGTCGACGAGAATCCACCTGTAGCCTTCGATCAGAGCTTCGCGCTGCGCCTCGGCCTCGGCGCGGCTTAGCCCTTCACCTGTGATCATACGCACGGCTTCACGCAGAATGCCGTCAAAGTCGCGGGTCTCGCTGGACCCGCCGGCAAAGCTTGCCCCTACCAGTCGCATGGCGAGCGCGTGACAAGTTGAAATGGTGACCCGAGCGGCATCCTCGCCTACAAGATGGCGCAGGCGCGCACGGACCTCGGCCGCGGCATGGCGGTTGTATGTTAGAACGAGGATACGCTTCGGGTCCTCGCGCCGGACACGCAGAAGATACGCGATCCGGTGGACCAGCACTCTTGTTTTACCTGATCCGGGACCAGCCAGCACAAGGACGTTGGTTTCCTCTCGATCATCGGCCACGATGTCTTGCTGAGCGGGGTTCCCGAGGTCTTCGACGATCTGCTTCCAGGCACGCCCCGTGGTTTGACGGCGTATCTCGACACTGCGGCCCGGCATCCAGCGGCGCAGGAAGCGATCCTGGTCCAGCGTAAAATAGTCCTTTGTGAGACTTTGTGCCTGATCGATCCGCTCCAGCCCCTTTTCGGCGTAGGCGGCCATGACATGGGTTTGCAGCGTCTGTTCGCGGTAGTGCTCTTGCAGCGGCAGGAAATCCTTGGCTGAGAAAGACGCTCGATCAGGATTCAGATGAATTGTCATTGCCGAGCGGAAGACGGTCAGCCCCTTGCCGAGCGTCAGCACCTGCTGTTCATGAAGCCAAAGGAGTGTGCGCTCCATCAGCTTGGTCATGTCTTTTACGCCCGAAGTCTTGATGATCGCATCACCGTTCAGCTGGGCCAGAAGGTCCCCAAGTGTCGTCTCGACTTGGATATCCTTGCCCTTGGTCCCTGTTGGCACCTTGGCAATAAAAAATTCGAGAAGTTTCTCGGCGGCTGTCCAGCGCAAGGACGCTGTCTGGTCCAGTGTCCGCCACGAGCGCTGCAGGACGATCTCGAGAGTTTTGGAAGAGAGCTTTCTCAGTCGAATGTTGCCTTGTCTGCCATCCTCGTCGCGCCCGTCCCTCTCGATACTGCGCAAAAGGCGTTCGAGAATATGAGGGCCTGCACCGGAATGGCCCATCTCTCTCATTCTCTGGCTGGCAACTGTGAGATCAAGCTGGCCACCGCCACCCGTGTCGGATTCGGGGGCCATCTCTCGCATAGTGCCAATGAGCGCGCCCTCCAGAGACCGCGCCCCCGCGAACCGTTGGCGGGAACCGTTCTCAATCGCGACATGTATTTGGACTGTGATGGCAATATCATTCTTGGCGAGGCCCAGAGTCTCAAGATCTGCCATAGCCTTTGCAAGCTCGCGATGAGTGAGGCCTGCGAGCCCAGTCAATTCGTCGGTCGAGATTCCTTGATCGGCGGGCGTGTTCATCATGTAGCGCACGATGTCCAGAAGCTGCTTGCGCCGTGCGTTGGTGATCTGCGTCTGTTCGAGCCGCGCAGCGGCCTCTTCCAGCGTGCGCACCATCAGCGAAGAAGGAAAAACCTGCACGCGGTTCTCTTCGCGCGAGACGAGGGTCGCCTCTTCCAGCCAAGAAACTGCCGTCTTGACCCGCGTGTCATCTGTGGCGCTGTCGCGGAGAAATTCGCGGTCTTTCTCTTCGCGCACAATTTCTCCGGTGGTCGCGACCACCCTGCCACCATTCCTGCCCTGCTCGTCGATCCGACGCAGCGCCTTGAGGATCGCCCCAATCTCGTGACGCTCGAGGCGTGAACGGGCGGTGAGGGTGAACTGCCGCTCGACGTCATCAGTGTGATACAATAGCACGCAATCGGCAGGCATCCTGTCGCGTCCTGCCCGGCCCGCCTCTTGCAGGTAATTCTCCAGCGACCCCGGTATATCGGCATGGACAACCACTCGGATATCGGGCTTGTCTATCCCCATACCAAAAGCATTTGTGGCCGCAATCACCCGCAAGTCGCCCACGCGGAAGGCTTCCTGCACAAACCGTTTATCATCGACCGTCAGCCCTGCGTGAAAATGGGCTGCGGCCAAGCCCTGGCCCTTTAGGAACGCCGCAACCCGTTCGGTCTCTTTCCGTGTGGCGCAATAGACGACTGCGCCGGAGCGGCCCTCTGGAAGGTGATCCTGTATAGCCGTAAGGATATCTCCGAGTTTACTCTCTTTTCGCGTCGCCAGCACCGAAAACGACAAGTTTGTCCGCGACGAGCCACCGTTGAAGAGGCCCAGTTCGATTCCGAGTTTCTGTTGAAAATGGTCGATTATGTCGCGCACAACCTCGGGCTTGGCCGTGGCTGTCAGGCAGAGGACCGGGGCCGACGGCGCGTCCCCCGAGAACTCGCGGATAAATCGGCTGATGTAGCGATAATCGGGCCGGAAATCGTGCCCCCACTTCGAGACGCAATGCGCCTCGTCCAGCACCCAGAGCCCCACCTCACGCTGCTGCAGGACCGAACGCACCGAGACCGAGCGCAATTGCTCGGGCGATATCAACAGGATTGCCGCCTGACCAAGTCTGACGCGGTCCAGCGCGTCTTGCCGCTCGGGCATCGATAGCATGCCGTTGATTGTCACCGCCGAGGAAATTCCTGTGCGCTCCATGCCTTGGACCTGATCGGCCATCAGGGCAACAAGAGGCGAGATAACCACCGTGAGCGCGCCAGTCTTATCGTAAAGGCTTAATGCGGGGACTTGGTAGCAGACAGATTTTCCTGTGCCAGTGGGCAAGATGCCAAGGACATGGGAATGTGCCATCGACTTTGCAACAATGACTTCTTGCAGTGGGCGTCCTGCGGCATCGGTGGGTTTAGGACGGTAAGCGGGGAACCCGAACCACTTCCGCAACGCTCCTTTGGGGTCGTTCATCGTGGCGCACCAGGTGCAAGAGGGCTTGCCACAGTTCGTGTCACGCAACTGTCGAACGATCAGCGCTGCCTGCGGAAACGAGGCCCTGACCCAAGGAGGCATGACTGATTCCCCGCCTGAGACAGAGATCCATGCCAAAGCATATGCCATCGGCCAAGCCATCCGGGGATCCTTGAGCGCATCCAGCGCAGCACCAACCTGTGCGCCGCAAGCCCGAGCCTCCAATAGCTTACGGATCGCGTCAAAAGCTGTGTCCGGGTCCGGCGCGTTCGCATTGCGGATGTATTGAAAGACCGCATCGAAGCCATCAGAGCGATCTGTTCGCGTGACAAGGTGGTGCCACGCGAGCAGTAGATCGGGCGATTGCCCTTTTAAAGCCTCGATCTGGTTACTCAAAACCTCGAATACCAGACGGGCATCAAGCTCGGGGTCGTTTACATGTCCCGTATGCAAGCGCCCGTCTTTGTAATGCTTGACCAAGTGATGGTAGGGGTTGCGCGGAAACGCCAAGGGGTTCAGCCAAAGCGTGTCTATGGGCGCCATCATTTTGTCGCGAAGCCTGGGTCGCGACGCCACTAAGTGCTCAATGTCATGACGCAGAATGTTGTGGCCGATGATGTAGCTGGTCGTCTTCAGGGCCGCTTCCAGCCCGTCGAGCGATTGCTGGAGCCTGCCTGCACCTGCCACGATCGCGGGGCCTGAGCCGTGGCGAACAGCGGCCAATTCGAAGATCTCTGCTTTCTTGGGATCAACCTCCAGATCAACTGACAGGCACCGCTCCAGAAAGGGCGGCTGCTCGACGGCCTTTAGACCCAAGAAGCTACGAAAAGGCATATAATCCAGTCACATAATCCGCAGATTGTTCCAGTGTTAAGGCACCTCTTAACGCCCGGCAATACAATTGCCTCCTCCGGAGCTTGCGATGCAACAGCCACCGGACCTTTGAACAGTGTCTGCGTCGTCGATGACGCGCGTAGAATAACAACTGCTCCGGCCAAAGGCGCAGATGAGCTCCGCCGCGGACCTCGCTACATTATTGCTGAAAGCACTCAGCGATCGTGACCAGATGCCCCAATGCGATTAGTTTATTTGCCGAGGATAAACTCAGCCTCCCGCCTTTTAATCCGGATTCTGCGCCCTGCGACTTTCTCAAAAACTATCCGCCAGAGAGCATCACCCTGTGCTGATGGCCCTTCAGCCTAGCACCCAACCCGCTCGTCTGGTTTGCAGTTCTTCTGCAGCAACCCTACGTCACCTTAGCCGATGTCATACCTATAGCCTTCGCCTGATCTACTTCTGGTCCTCACCCGTCGTTCTTTGAAGAAGTGTCGCAGGCTCGACGTCCAGTGCGTCTGCAAGCCGCGCCACAACATCTATTGTGGGGTTATAAACGTTCCGCTCCAGAGCGCTGATGTAGGTTCGGTCGAGCTCGGCGCGATGCGCAAGCTCTTCCTGTGACAGCCCCTTGTCACGGCGGACTGCCCGCAGGTTTCGCGCGAATATCTCTCGAATGTTCATCCGACAGAACTTTGCGGGTTGTAGAGTATACAGCCACGGAGTATACTCTACAAAATGGTAAGTTGCCTTAGGGGTGTTGCCGGGGCCGTAGCCCTATGCGCAGCCTGTCATGAGGATGACGTGCTGAGTGAGGGTCGTGGTGAAATGGTAAAAATCGTTAATCTTGTGCTGATCGTTGCTGGTTTGGCCGTCCCCTTGGGGGCGGCCGCCCATGCGCGCCCGGTGAAATGCCTGCTTGAGGTGAATGGGACGAGTTATATCGACGGAGCCTGTGATTTTCGCCCGCTGAGCGATGGAACCGGCAGTTTTCAGATTACCGGCCCGAAGGGCACCTACTTCGCATATCTTCTTGTGGACGGTGTAGATCGCGCCACAGCGCATTGGAACGAGGAGCCCGGCGCGTCGCATGCGCATACACCGCTTGGCGCCCTGACCCGGGATGGGCCCTGCTGGATCAATGAGACGACAAAGCTGTGCGCCATGTCGGAGCCGTAGCCTCAATATCCGCACCGATCCGCAGATCGCAACCCTAACCACCACCTGAGACCAACCGGCCGATGGCCCTGAATTCCGCGCCTTCGCGCGCACGAACCTGTTTTTCTACGAGGTATTGCATGAACACCAAAGCGCGTTTCGATCAAGGATATGATGTGCAGCATGACGGTGACCGGCAGATTGTCACCTGGCAGGGCGATGGCCTGTCTTGGGTGGCCTATGTGATCCTGCCCCTAGGCCTGCTTGGCCTGTTGCCGCTGTCCTTGACGGCGTTCTGGTTCGTCCCTGTTATCTTGATCGGCGGGCTGTCTTTCCTTGTCTATCTGTCGTTTCAGTCGCAGAGCCTCACTTTGACACCGACCGTCATCATCAAGGGCGGTCAGGAATATGACTTGGCGAAAATCTCCGAGTTTCTGATCGACAATCCGATGGACAAGGAGGTCTCGGTTGTCGCCCCGCCGGGGATGATTATCGGCGGAACCGGTATTGCTGGTGCGTCACTGGCCGCGACCGGTCTGATGGCGAATGCTGCCAGTTCCGCCGTTCTTGCCGGGAGTATGGCGATCTCGCGCGCAGCCGCGAAACGTCGGTTCCGGGTTCGGATGCGCTATGGCGCACGGGTGGTTACGCTGGCGCGCAACCTCAAACAGGACCGCGCCATTGCGTTGTTCGATCTGCTGACACGCACGTAGCCATCAGCGCGGTTGTGGCAAGGATGCTGCCTTCCAAGTCCTTGTCGCCACCCCGCCCGATTACTCGATTGAATTCCCCCTATTGAAAGGACCACGCCCATGACCGCAGTAATTTCCCCATCCAAGATGGGATGCAAATCGCGTCTCTTTCCGCTGGCCCTCCTGTCGGCAATGGTTGCGACGCCAGCATTGGCGTTTGACCTCACGCCCACCATTGATCCGCAAGAGGTGAGCGTCGACCACCCGTATCAGATCATCGGTCTTGCACCCGGAGCCAGCTATGCCGAGATCGCCGCGGCAGCCAGTGAGCGGGGCATTCCGCTCTATGAACAGCGTGGCGTCATGACCATCAACCATCCGGATGCCAAGATTGGTCTGGATGTGGCCTATGGCTTTCAGACGACCGGTTATGACAACCCCTATGTTTACCAGAACGAGACCGAATACGAATTCATGCAGGGCTTCTTGTCTACGGATGCCACGGGCAATGTTGCCGTGTCTGTGTCGCGCAGTCTGGGGATCCCCTTGCCGAAGGCGCCCAGTCTGGAAGCGGTGCGCAAGCAGGTGATCGACCAGTTTGGGGAGCCAACGCTGGTTGACAAGGATTTGGGCTTTAATCGGGCCATCTGGATTCACGATGTCGACGGGGCGAAAATCGCGCCGGGCACTATAGATGCAATGCCCGAGAATTGTGGCGGGCATGCACAATTTACACTCGTGGACCCCGCGACTGTCGAAACTGGATGCTCGGTCACTTATGAAGTCGCGTTCAAGCAAATGCAGTCCCATACCCTGATCCGGTTCACCATTGTCGACTACCTCCTGCGCGACACCGACCGTGTCGAGGCCGCGCGGCAGATCAATGCGGAGATCGCGGGGATTGGCGATGATGAGGCGTCGGATCTCGACCTCTGATGGGGGTGGCTGGAGCGACGACCGCGACAGATCTCTGATGGTGTGACATCTGTCTGCCGGAGGGCGTCCAAATCGGGCTGAACACCGATCGGATACGGCGAGGTTTTCCATCGCGTTTGGCTCGCTTGCCTAGCATTCCCTAGCTGCACTATGCGTTGGAAATATGTGGGGGCGCGGCATTCATTGTCCGCGCCCCAAATATTTCAGTAGTATGAAGGCCCCAGCTGCCATTGATTAACTTTCGCCCGGCTCTGTCGTCGGCGTTTCGTCACCCATCCGGCGCAACAAGGCCGTGTTATCCTCGAATTCATCATCGTCGGTGATATCGCGAAACACGAGCGTCGTTTTCGGCGTCTCGACGGCATCCACTTTTTGTTCGGTCGGTGCGATGTCCATCACGGGTGCCGGACTGGCCGCAATGACTTCGGGAACCGGTTTGATCGGTTTCGGTTTCGCGGCCTCGATGTCTGCCATCGCCTGACGCCAGTATGTGCCGATAGTTGCCGCACTGATGAGGATACTGCGTGCTTTAAATGCGGCTTCAATTCCTTTGAAGCTCACCTTTCTCGCCCGTGCATCCGTGATTTCGGGCAGCAGGAGAATGACCGCCTGCCGTTTCGTAATGGCTTCTGTCGACTCCGTGCCGATCTTTGCGATGTCCTTTCTCAGCTGTGCAATCAGGTTGGGGGTGATGATGATTTCTGCGGTCGCGGACTTAGTTGCTTTGATGGATGCAGGGTTGGAGACGTTGGTATCTTGGGAGGAGGTGTTGATGTTCATGGCGTTTCCTTTTGATGCGCCACCTCCAAATACGAATGTCTGATTGAAAAGCGATAGCCTGGTTCTGACTGTCCACAGGATTCGACAACCGAAGCCGCCGGAGTGATAGATCGACGGCAGGAACGAGATCAAAAGTCATCTGAGCCGATCGTCTTTGTTCAAACCAAATCCGAAATGCACGATCGAATGTGTCGCGGAAATTTGTGGCTTCAGTCGTTGGAGTATCTTTTGCGGCCTTAGTCTAATTTGCCGCCTCCCTGTTCCGGCAAGAGCGGATGCGTTGAAATCCCTCTGAAACCCTCATTTTCGGATGCTTAACCCTATATTGTCGGAGGCCAAAACGGTGCCACTATGTTTTACGGATCATTCTGGATGCCTGCTAAACGGATTTTTTCCGATATAGGTGGCGGCACATTTCAGATACGTTTCGCATATTGAAAGGTGAGCGATCTATGAGGAAGCGTCTGGCCGATTTCGGAGGACGCCGTATCGCCGCATGGCTGCCTGAAGCGGATACCGCACAGGGACCGAACGCCATACAGGTCATGGACTTGCGCGGGCCGCGACCGCCATCAACTTCGAAACGGGATAACGTTATCGCCAGACGAAATCGGATCAAGAACGAGTGCTGCATCCCAAAGTGGCGTCTTGTGATAGACACGCTCGTCCAACCCGAAACCACCTTCGTATCGCAAAAGGCCTACCCAACAAAGCGGACGCAAGACAGCGAGCGACAGTCCACTTGCCGGGCCGCCCCAACCGGGGGCGACTTCGCCGTAAAGGATCCTCGCATAATTGGGGGCCGTAATGCCGTCGCCGATCTCGTGGTTGAGGATGTTCAGGAAGAGATCCCAACTGCCCATGGGCGCTTCGGATCGCATGCCGTCAGCATGATCAAACCGGAACAGAAAGGCAGGAACAACTTCCATGAATGCCTTGTCTGCAGACATGGCCAGCGATTTCCCAGTTTTGCTAAGCCGGTAGGTCGCTTTGTGTTTCCGGCCCCATTTCAGACCATCCATCAGCGCATGCAGATATTCAAGCGGGGCCACGTCGTATTCGTTCAGCACCTTGTTGACGGAATACAGCTTCTCTTCTGTCCAGCCAGGAAACGCGATCTGTGCAACCGCCCACTCGATGAACCGACGGTTCCATGCGCCCGATTTGGTAAGGCCAATCTCGCTACGCTCAGCCATATAGTCCGCCGCAGCCATGAAGGCCCGCGTCATGGGCGAATGCGGCAGGATCAGATCATTGGGCGGAGTCTGGAAGGTGATCATGAGAGGGCCACCTCGATGACACGTGAGTGGTAGTGGCGCGCAGTTTAGCATTGCTGTCAGGGCGTCTGACAAGCCCTGCTTGGACGCCGTCTTGTGCCTTGGACGTCATTGGGATGCTCTTCGTGCGTGCCGATCTTGCATGTCGCTCTCCCTTTCATAATTCAGATGAACCCGGGGCAGAGCCCGTTTCTTACGGGGGTGATATACAGCAATGTTGTCCGCAAAGATCACCGATCACAGCATGCTGATCAACGTATCCACAGTGACCGCCGTCCCAACCCCGATACACGCCAGTTCCAGATGTGACCGCATCTGCGCGGGGGACATGGCCTCGCCTTGTTGAACTGCAGATGTAGCTCAGCCTCACACAGCAGATACGGCCGGTATCAATCCCATGCCGTTGATCTCGACGACACTCTTGCCGCCACCTTGTTTGCGCACGGCAATGCGGGTCGGGATACGGTCTTTCATCGCATCGACATGGCTGATCACGCCGACCTGCCGTCCTTGAGATTGCAAGCTCTCCAACGCGTCGATCGCCAGATCTAGGCTGCTTGCATCAAGCGAGCCAAAGCCTTCATCAATGAACAGCGTTGCAACCAGTCCACCTTTGCCGCCCATGCGTGACAGTGCCAACGCGAGGGCGAGCGACACGAGGAACCTTTCACCACCTGAAAGGCTACGCGTGGCGCGAGATTCCCCACCCATGTCCCGGTCCTCGACCTGAAGCGCCAAATCGGTGGCGCGGCGCAACCGGTAGCGTGGGTTCAGATCAATCAGGTGCTGGTTGGCATGATCGACCAAGACGTCCAAGGTGATGGACTGGGCGATCCTCGCGAAACGATCGCCGTTGCGTGACCCTATTGCGTGGTTCACGGCCTGCCAGACATCAAGCTCGGCGCGGGCTGTGGCGATTTCTGCTTCCAGCCCGGCAAGACTTGCACGGGTTGCCGTATCGCGGCGGAACTCTTCATTGATCGCGCCCACCCGTTGTTCGCGGGTGGCAGAAGCAGCTTCCAGCACATTCTGGGTTTCTGTCAGCGCGTCGACCGGCTCCTCTGGAAGTCCTTCTGCCTGTGCTGACGCATGGTCGACTTTGCGCGACGCCAATGTTGCACGTGCTGCGGTGACGTCATCGTCCAACGCGCGGAGCTTTTGACGGGTGGCCGCGACCTCGGCGACCGAGTGCGCGAACAGGGCGTCAAGATCGGTCAGTTCGAGTTCAGAGTCGGCGAGTGCCGCAGTGAGGATCGTTCTGGCAGTCTCGAGTGCCTTTTCCGCGTCGGCCTTCTCTGTTGCGGCCGCTTCGGCTCGGGCTTGGGCGGCAGCGGCAATGCTGGCGGATTCTGCCTGCGCCTTGCGGGCAGTGTCTTGAGTGGCAAGTGCAACCTTGCGCGCCTCGTTGTGCCGGGTGCGGTGAATGGCTGTGGCTTCTCCATCAAGCAACGGTGCGCGTTCTCTCTGTATACTTTCCAGCGCGTCTTGTCGGGTTGCCACGTCGGCCTGTGCCTGACGGACTTGCGCCTCTGCGCTTTCAACCCGGCTTTCCGCTGTGGCGATCTGCGGCGCGAGCGCCACAAGATTGTTCGAAGCTGCCTCGCGCGTGCGCCGCAAGCCAACGACATTGAATACCCGCTCGGAAAGTCGTTCTGTCAGTTCGGTGTCATTGAGAGCCTCAGCCGTCTCATTCAGTTTTTCCAACGTGGGAGCAAGCGCAGCGGCGTGGCGCGAAGCACGGCCTTGTGCAGACTCGGCCTCACGCAACGCCAGCGCTAGTTGGCTGCGGGCAGTAGAACTCTCCGTATTCAAGGTGTCTCGCGCCTCAGCATGACTGGATATCACGGACTGGATCACTTCGCGGCGCGCGCCAAGATCTCCAAATTCTTTGCGTAGCCTGGTCAGTTCCGCCTGAGCGGTAATTTCGCCCTGCTGCGCGCTGGCAATGTCTGTCGCAATCGTGGCAAGACGCGTTGGATCTTCGCCAGGATGGGTGGGGAGGTCGGGGCAATGGCGACTGGCCTGCGCCTTTTCAAGCGCGCTTTTCCACTCGGCTAGCGTCGTTGCGATTTGGGCTTCGGCCTTTGATAGATTGAGTGCCGCCTGATCGGCTTGCCCTTGCGCCCGGTCCTGAGTGCGATGCGCCGCGGCTTGACGGGTGCGGGCCGTCTCCGACGCTTGCCGTGCCGCGCCCAGATCGGCACGCAATCTTGCGGCAAGATCTGCGATTGCTGCATCGGCATGGGTTGGGTGGTCGCATGATCCGCAAACCGGACAAGGCACGCCCGGTTCCAACCTCAGGCGCATATCGCGTGCGGCTTCGGAGGCGGCCAGATCGGCTTGTTCTGTGGGGGCAGTCAGAGCGTTCACTTGTGCCTCTGCAAGAGTAAGCGCCGCGGCTGCCGCCACGCCTTCCGCCGCGGCGTCAATGACAGATTGCGCCGCCACCTGTTCGGCCGTTTTGGCTTCAGATCGGTCGGCCTTGGCGGTCGTATGATCCCTTTCAGCCCGCATCATGTCCGTAAGGCTCGAGGCGAGTGCAGCCAGCTCGCCACTGCGTCCCGTCGGATGGGCCAACTCTAGTTCATCGATCTGGACCGTTAGCGCTTTGCCGAGTCGGGTCAGTTCGGCCTCGGCCTCGCGATCAGTCGCGGCGCGCGCACTCAACTCGGCAATGGCTTGTTCCAGCCGTGCAACATCGGCACTATGTTTATTGGCGGCGGCTTGGGCCTGAGCAAGGGCTTGCCGTGCGTCGGCATGGTCTGCGATCCGCTGCGTGACCTGCGGCCAGTCGTCGGCGAGCGCGGTGTCCGCGTTCAGACTGGCGAGCTTTTCTTCGGCCACGTTCATGGCTTTACGATTGGTGACCTCGTCTTTTTGCAAGGACGCCAACGAAGTTCGCGCAGCAGCCTCGTCCTTTTCGAGTTTTTGGACCTGAGCGCGTGCGTTTTCCAGCTCGACCGTTGCAGAAGTGATTTGACTATCGAGAGTGGCAGCCCGATCCCAAATCGGGCCAAAAGCTTTGAACTCAGTCTCTTTTGTCGAAAGGTCGGCTTCGGCCTGTGCGGCGAGCTGGTGGTTCTCTGTTGCTTTTTCTGAAGCGTCAGCTGCTGCCGTGCTCGTTGTGTCAACGGCCTTCAGTGCGGAATTCAAACGTTCAGCGGCTCCTTGCACCGATTGCCAGGGCCCGCGTAAGGGGCCAGCCCTGTCGATACGAGAGAGCCACTCCCGTTTGTCTGCCGCTTTCGCCTGTTCAGCTAACGCTTGCCTCTCCAGCGCTTCGGCCAGAACCAGCTGGCGCGTCGCTTCGGCATGGCGTGCATGGCGCTCAAGGGCAGCTTTCACGGCCTTTGCACGTATGCCATCTTCGCGGTTGGCCTCGTTCAACGCCAACAATTCGGTTTCCATCGCGCTGCGATCTTCGACCGACAAGAGCTGATATCCGGCCCGGCGCTGCGTCAGCACCTCATGCGCATGCCGCGTCGCCTCGGTTCTCTCAAAGACCTGGGCGGAGACGGCACGGTATAAACCAGTGCCCGTGACTTTCTCGAGAAGTCCGGCGCGATCATTGGTATCGGCGCGCAGGAATGCGTCAAAGTCACCCTGCGCCAACAGAACGGTGCGGCGAAATTCCTCATAGGAAAAGCCGGTCAGGGCCTCAATCTGCTCGGTCACAGCGGTGGTCTGGTTCGCCAGAATTTGCGCGTCAGATGCCCGTGCAAGCGAACGCGATACATTCTGGAGCCGTCCGTTAGCCTTGTCCCGGGCACGACGAGCTTGCCATCGGGCGATATAGTCCTGCCCGTCGCGTGCGGTGAACCGCACCTCGGCCCAGCCCTGTGTTGCCCCCCGTCGCAGGATAGCGCGGGAATCCTTGGCCTTGATCGACTCGCCCGACGGGTCTGGCACTTCATCCGCCGCGGCCCCGCCAGCCAATCGTGGGGCATCACCGTATAGGGCAAGGCACATCGCATCGAGGATCGAGGATTTACCAGCCCCGGTTTCACCCGTGATCGCGAATAGGCCTGCACCCGCCAAGGGTGGGGCGGTGAAGTCAATTGTGAAAGGTTGGGCAAGGCTGGCGATATTCTGGCCCGAGATGGATAGGATGCGCATGGATCAGGTCTCCGACAGGGCGTCGCGGAATGCGGCGAGATGGGCGATGTCCGGTTCAAGGCCATGAGCTTGCCGGAAGGCGGTCGTGAACAGATCCTCTGGCAGGGTTTCGGCAAGGCTTGGGGGCGCTCCTGCGGGTTGACCCGCAATCTCGGGTCGGGTGATTGCAAGACCCGCAAGCCTGACTGGCAGGGTTTCAATCAGCGCTTCCACCTCTGCGGCGAGTTGTGGTGCAGGGCGATCGGCCAGCAGCGAGAGATAGAGAAAGGGCTGCATATCGCGCTCTGTCTCTGGCGAAAGTTCCAAGGTAGCGAGTTCAGCGACCACTTCAGCCAGCGGTGCCATGCCGCGTTTGGGCAGGCGATACATTGGAACGGGGCGGGGGATTTTGATATGGCGTGGCGCGACCCCATCGTTCAGATCCAGTAGCGTGACCCCATGGTCATAGGCGATCTCGGCCGCAGACAGTGGGAAGGGCGACCCTGAATAACGCACCCGCCCACCATCAAGCGATTGCGGCCGATGCAGGTGTCCGAGGGCAACATAGCATAAAGCGGGCGGGAAGATGTCGGGCGGAACCGCGTGTTCGCCGCCAATCAGGATGCGCCGCTCTGCCCCTTCGGATTCCAGCCCGCCTGCGCAGGTCAGATGCCCCATGGCGAGAATGGGCAGGCCTCCCGCTCGAGCCTCAGCTGCTTCTGTCATCGACAGATGCAAGGCGCGGGCCGCTGCGGTAACGGCGGGTTCAATCCCGCCCTCAGCACCAAGTTGGAGCCCCGGAAGATCAGCTTGCCGTAGAAACGGAACCGCCAATACAAAGGCGCGAAGTTCACCCGATTTGTCGTGGAGTGGGATCAGGTGACGATCCATATCCACGCCTGCTTCGTTGCGCCGGAGGGTGCCCAGAACATGCACTCCCAACGCATTCAGAACCGCCTCAGGGGCTTCCAAACGCTGCGCCGGATCATGGTTGCCCGCGGTCATGATGATCTGTAACCGTGGATTGGCACGTAAGAACTCTGCGATGGCACCGTAAAGCAGCTTCTGCGCCTCACCCGACGGGTTTATGCCATCAAACACATCGCCTGCGACCAGCAGCACATCCACTTCCTCGGTTATGATCAAGTCGCACAGGCTATCCAAAAAGCGGCGATGCTCATGGTCGCGCGACCAGCCATTGAGGGTCTGGCCGATATGCCAGTCTGCGGTATGAAGGATTCGCATGAGGACTCCGTCGCTGATTTCTGCTGATGCTTGACATATAGTCGCCATTGAGAATAGAAAATATACGGGATGCGTAACTGTGTCCATATATTTATTATCCCTATGTGGTGGGTGGACGATGCTGAAATGGGGTGTGGAACGCAGGCTGGAGTTCATCGAATTTCGCCTGTTCTGGGAGGGCGGTGTCAACCGTGCCGATCTGATCGAGATGTTTGGCGTCTCGGTTCCACAAGCCTCTAAGGATCTGACGCTTTATCAGGAACAGGCGCCTCAGAACGCGGTCTATGACAAGAGCGCCAAGCGCTATGTCGCTGGACCTGCATTCAGCCCCGTGTTCCTCGATCCAGATCCAGATGCCTATCTGCTACGGTTACGGTCTTTTGCGGAAGGTTTTACTGAGGCTGGGGCGAATTGGCTCGGCTTGGCGCCTGCTGCCGATGTCGCCATGACGCCGCGCCGCAAGGTCGATGTCGCGGTTTTACGCACCGTGCTGGCTGCCGTTCGGGACGGCACGTCGCTGAACATCCATTATCAATCAATGAGCCGGGATCGCCCGGATCCGGCTTGGCGGTGCATTACCCCGCACGCCTTTGGCTTTGACGGGTTTCGCTGGCATGTCCGTGCCTGGTGTCACGAGATGAAGGGTTTCAAGGATTTTCTGCTTCCACGCATCCTTGGTCTCGGGCCGTCGGGTGATGCTGGCGTCAAAGGGGCTGAGGATGTTCTCTGGCATGAGACATTTGATATCGTCATCATGCCACATCCCGACCTCTCGGAGGGGCAGCAGGCGGTGGTTGCCAAGGATTACGGAATGGCTGATGGCAGGGCCGTGCTGTCCGTGCGCTATGCGATGCTGTTTTATGTGCTCAAGCGGCTCGGCTTGCTGGAAAATGCGCGAGGTCGTGACCCGCGAACTCAGCATATCGTCGCTGCGAACGCTCTCGAGCTTACCAAGGCGTTGAAGCGGGCAAAATTTGAATTCGACGACGCAGATCCTACCGACGAGGGGCGGCAATGATGGCGACGCCTCAAGAATACCGCATGTCCTTCAGTGTCGGTGGGCTCTTGGTCAAGGAAAGTATTGCCCTGGTGCAGGCATCCCGACCTGGTGAGACTTGGCCGGAGGCGCGCGAACGCCTGGTGGCCGAAGGCATCTCCTCTTTTCCAAAACTGGCCTCCCAGACGAGGGTGTTGCGGGAGGTATTCGACCGGATCGGACACCTGACCGATGCCGAGCGCACCTATCTCCTGGAAGACGCCGATCGCTTGGAGCAACAGGCTCTGATTTGGCTGGCGGTTTGCAGGACATACCGTTTCGTCCGTGAATTCGCTGTCGAGGTGGTTGCCGAGCGATACAACTCGTGGCGGTTTGATCTCGGCCTTGAGGTCTTTGATCGTTTCCTCGCCGAGAAAGCTGAAAGTGATCAAGGTCTTGCCAAACTCTCGCCGTCAACCTGCGCGAAAGTCAGGCAAGTCTTATTTCGCATTATGCGCGAATCTGGATTGCTGAGCGATGACGGTAAGATCCAACCAATATGGTTGTCAGTGCGCATGAAGGTGCTGATCGAAGAGACAAATCCGGAGGATCTGTTGATTTTTCCCGGAAATAGGGGGCAGCTTTGAGCACGACGATGGATCGACGCAAACGCGCCGAGCACCTCTTACGGGTGGTCGCAAGCCCACGATTTCTCGACAAGCAAGGTCTTGGCAATGAAGTTCCGTTCTTCATCTGTGCTTATGGCGCGGAGGAGGGGCTGAGCATGGGTGAGGATCGCAAGGATCTGATCGCCCGCCTTGGCCATGCCGGTGTTCAGGTGCTCGACATCGACCTCTATGACCTGTCTCTAGAGGTTCTCAAAGATCGCGAAATTCTAGATCAGGTTCTGGAGATCGAGGCGGAAACGGAAAAGGCAGAACTGAAAGAGCTTTTGCAGGGCGTTCTGGACCCACAGGAGCATCTTATTCCTGCAATTGCCCGCCGCATCGAGGCAGAGCCCCACGATGTGATTTTTCTGTCTGGCGTGGGCGAGGTTTATCCATTTCTGAGATCGCACAACGTGCTGAACAATTTGCAGAGCACCGCAAAAGATCGGCCTACGGTTATGTTCTTCCCGGGAAAGTATACCCATGCGCTGGCGACCGGTGCTTCTCTGGAACTGTTCGGCCAACTGCATGACGATAAATATTACCGCGCCTTCAATATCATGAATTACGAGGTCTGACCCATGGCTACCCTTCTGTCTGACATTTTTGCCAAGCCGGTCGACCGTTCGATTGACGGTGTAATTAAGGCTGATGATAAAACCAGCCTGCTCATAGAGCTGGATGAATATGTAATCACCAACGAGATCGGCGCACGTCTCGAGCAGTTTCTCGATGCTTACAACAATTATGAAGCTGCGAACGGTGTTTGGATCTCTGGGTTCTTCGGGTCCGGCAAATCGCACCTGTTGAAGATGCTTGCCCTGCTATTGGAGAATGACACGGTCGAGGGTGAGCCTGCTTTTTCTGTCTTCGAGCGTAAACTGGCAGGAAATCCGATGCTGGCCGGAGCGTTGCGCAAGGCCGTTGCGATCCCGTCGAAGTCCGTCCTGTTCAACATCGACCAAAAGGCGGATGTCATCTCGAAAACAGATGTTGATGCCCTTTTAGCGGTTTTTCAAAAAGTCTTTGACGAGCTGTGCGGATATTACGGCAAGCTGCCACATATCGCTCAGTTTGAGCGCGATCTGGACAGCCGAGGCAAGCTTGACGACTTCAAGAAGGCCTTTGAGCGCTCTGCGGGTAAGTCCTGGGAGCGTGGCCGTGAGCAAGCGCTCATGGAAGGCGCACATGTAGCAGCTGCCTTTGCCGAGGTCACTGGCGATGAGGTGAAGGATATACTTGGTCAATATCGCAAGGACACCCGTATTTCGATCGAGGATTTTGCCAATATGGTGAAGGCTTGGATCGACGCGCAGGGACCCAAATTCCGGCTGAACTTTTTCGTTGATGAGGTTGGTCAATATATCGCCGATAACGTCAAGCTGATGACAAACCTGCAGACCATCGCAGAAAGCCTGAATACCAAGTGCAAGGGGCAGGCATGGATCATTGTGACGGCCCAACAGGATATGGGCTCTGTCATCGGCGATCTGACTGCACAACAGGAGAACGACTTTTCCAAGATCCAGGCCCGCTTTGCCAATCGCATGCCGCTGAACTCTCAGGATGTGGCCGAGGTGATCCAGAAGCGCCTGCTTGCGAAGACCGAGGCCGGTCAGATCACCCTGGGCAACCTCTATGATGCCGAGGAAAATAATCTACGAACTTTGTTTGACTTTGGGGACAGCTCATTCAAATTCAAGAATTTCTCTGGAAAAGATCAGTTTATCTCGAGTTATCCATTTCCGAACTACCAGTATGATTTGTTTCAGCGTGCCATCATGGGACTGTCGCAACATAACGCCTTTGAGGGCAAGCACAGCTCTGTCGGCGAACGTTCGATGCTGGGCGTGTTCCAAGAGGTCGCCAAGCGGCTGGCCGACACACCAGTGGGTGGTCTTGCCACCTTTGATTTGATGTTCGAAGGGATCCGCACCGCGTTGAAATCTTCGGTCCAGCAGTCGATCCAGTTGGCAGAGCGGAATCTTGGTGATGAGTTCGCGGTGCGGGTTTTGAAATCGCTTTTCCTTGTGAAATACGTCAAGGAGTTCAAGCCAACGGCGCGAAACATTTCGATCCTTTTGTTATCACGGTTCGATGTTGATCAGACCAATCAACGTCGTCGCATCGAAGAAGCGCTATCGCTTCTGGAACGTCAGACGCTGATCCAGCGCAATGGCGAAGCCTACGAGTTCTTGACCAATGAAGAGAAAGACGTCGAGGCCGAGATCAAGGCGATCGCGGTGGATCCAGCCGAAATTGAACGACATCTGGATGAACTCGCCTTTGGCTCCGTTCTGCGTCACACCAAGATCCGTCATGGCAGCACAAGCAGTGACTATCCTTTCACGCGCAAACTGGATGGCCACGCGCTGAACAAAGAATATGAGCTGTCGATCAACATTATCTCCCCGTTCAGTGATGATGCGGATGCACCGGAAGTTGTCCGATCTAACAGCATGGTTCGTGATGAACTTGCTGTCGTTTTGAACCGCGATATCCGTTTCACCCGCGATCTGATCCTGTGGATCCAGACAAGCAAGTTCGGCCGCCAAGCCTCTGCGGGGCAGGAACAGCCCGGACGAGACCGCATCATTGCCGAAAAGCGCGATCAAAATTCGCGGCGAGAGAAAGACCTGCTGACACGCCTGCGCAGCCTGATGTCAGAGGCCCGCATGTTCGTGCGCGGAACCGAGTTAGAAGTCGGGGGAGAGGATCCGCAAGACCGATTGGTGAAAGGGTTCCAGACGCTGATCGACAAGGTCTATACGAACCTGCCCATGCTGCGAAATGCGATTTTTACCGAAGCAGATCTTGGCAAAGCGGGTCGCATCGACGGCGGGTTGTTTGGCAATGAGGGCAGCGGCCTGACCGAAGCCGAACAGGAATTGCTGAACCACGCACAAAGCCAAATGAAGCTGGGCGTAAAGGTGTCCGCAAAGACGCTGGTCGAGAAGTTTGGCGGCAAACCCTACGGATGGCCTGCGGTGGCCGTTCTGTGCCTGATCGCAAGCCTCGTGGCGCGCGGCAAGCTCGAGGCGCGCGTTGATAGTGCGCTGCTAGAGGGCGATGCACTGGTGCAGGGGCTGCGCAACAGCCATGCGCTTGGCAACATCCTTCTGTCGCCGCAGATCGAATTCACAGCCGCGCAGATCCGCAAATCCCGTGAGGTGTTCCAGGCTCTGTTTGACCTTCCGGCATCCGGCACGGACGCCCGCGCCCTTGGCGCTGAATGGCAAGCACAGGCGCGGAAACTCTCGACAGAACTCGACGCGCTTGGGCGTCAGGCAACCAGCTATCCGTTCGTCGTGGCGCTGGATCCGTTGCGCAAGCAGATCGATGCGATGCGCGATCAGGCTGCAAGCTGGTTCATCACAGGCCCGGTGGAGCAAGAGGATGCGCTTCTCGACGCCAAGGAAGAAAACCTCGACAAGATCCGCAGCTTCATGACGGGCCCGCAAAAGGCCATCTATGACGATGTGCGCAGCTTTCTGGCGTCGCAGGAACCCAATGTCGCCTATGTCGATACAGCAGCGGGGGACATGCTGCGCAAAACCCTTGCTGATCCGCAATGTTTCAAAGGGACTGTTATTCAGGAACTTAAAGTGGAGTTCTATGCCCTGAAAGAGCGGATCGAACAGACCGTTCTGACCGAGCGCAACAACGTCATCGCTGCGATTGACGAGGTGGTGGAGAAAGTCGTTCAGACCTCGGAATTCCGCGCGCTTGATCCGGATCAGCAGGTCCGCATTCGCGATGGGCTGGCCGCGCATAAGGACCGGCTTGGCACGCAGACCCATATCGCGGTGCTGCGCGATCGGGCGACCGGGGTGCGCAATGATCTTCTGGCCGATACGCTGAACCGGATCACAGCACTTGCGACGCCGCCTGAGCCATATTCGACTCCCGAACCCAACGGTGGCCAGATGGATGAGGCGGCGGCAAAAACGCCGATCAAACCGGCCCCCGTCAAACCCGCTTTCATCAAGGCGCAGTCGATCCCGGTTGCGTTCCCGAAATCCTACCTTGAGGATGAGGCTGACGTGATCCGCTATCTCGATGAAATGAAAAAGACCCTGCTGGCGGAAATCAGTGCGGGCAAGAAGGTGCTCGTCTGATGGATACCAATGCGCTCAAGAAATTTGCTCAATCCGCTCGCAACCTGCTGATGGATCAGGTCAGCGCGCGGCTGGATCTGGCCTTGGCCGAAGGGGGCGCCGCGCGGCGTGAACACCCCAAGGCCGTCAAGATGCTGGAGGCGGCCAGCAACGCCAATCGCAGCCAAGTCATCGAACAGGCCGCCTATGCCTGGTTCAACCGCTTTACCGCCCTGCGGTTTATGGATGCCACGGGCCTGACCAACCCGCGCGTGGTGTCGCCCGCCGATGGGGCCACGCGGCCCGAGATCTTGGCCGAGGCGCTGGCGGGCAACCTGCCGGATGGCGCGCGGCCCGAGATTGCCGAATACCTCAACGGCACCCGCCCCGCCCATGATGCGCAGGCCGAGGCGTATCGCCTGCTGCTGATCCATGCCTGCAACCACTGGCACGGCCCCATGCCCTTCATGTTCGAGCGGGCCGAGGATTACTCCGAACTCCTGATGCCCGATGACCTCTTGTCGCCCGACAGCATTCTGGCCCGCCTGCGCGACTTGATGACCGAGGACGCCTGTCAGGATGTCGAGATTATCGGCTGGCTCTACCAGTTCTACATCTCCGAGAAGAAGGATCAGGTCTTCGCGGGCCTCAAGAAGAACCAGAAGATCACCGCCGAGAACATCCCCGCCGCGACGCAGCTCTTCACGCCGCACTGGATCGTCCGCTATCTGGTGGAAAACTCGCTGGGGCGGCTCTGGCTGCTGAACCGGCCCCAAAGCCGTCTGGCCGAGCGGATGGACTACTACATCGCGCCGGAAGAGCCCGAGACTGACTTTCTCCGCATCACCCGCCCCGAAGACATCCGCATCTGCGATCCTGCCGCCGGCTCTGGGCACATGCTGACCTATGCCTTCGACCTGCTCTACGCCATCTACGAGGAAGAGGGCTATGACGCGACCGAGATCCCGGCGCTGATCCTGACGCACAACCTGACCGGGGTCGAGATTGACGACCGCGCGGGGGCGCTGGCCGCCTTTGCGCTGGCGATGAAGGCGGCGGCCAAGCTGGGGCGGCGGCGGTTTTTGCGGATGGAGGCGAAACCCAACATCTGCGTGTTGCAGAACGTGGCCTTTACGGACGCCGAGATGCAGGACGTGGCCGCCGTGGTGGGGCGCGACCTGTTCACCGATGAGCTGCGCGAGACGTGTGCGCAGTTCGAGCAGGCCAAGAACTTCGGCTCGCTGATCGTGCCGAAGCTGCGCGACCCGGCAGAGGCGCTGCGGGTGGTCGAGGCGCGGGATTTTGCCAGCGACCTGCTGTTGAAGGACGTGCAGGCGCGCGTCGTGGCCGTGCTGCGTATGGCCGAGGCGCTGTCGCCGAAGTATCATGTGGTGGTGGCCAACCCGCCTTACGCGGGAGCGAAGGGGCTGAATTCAGACCTACAGAACTTTTCCAAGGATGCTTTCCCAGAAAGTAAATTCGACCTTTTCGCCATGTTCATGCAGCGATCACTGGACGCATGCCTTCCCAAGGGAATGGTCTCGATGGTTAACATGCAGTCATGGATGTTTCTTTCGACATATGAGAAATTTCGAAGCACCCTTGCGAACCTTTCTACCATTCTGTCCATGGCGCATCTTGGAACTCGGGCGTTTGATACAATCGGTGGAGAGATAGTCTCCACGACAGCGTTTGTGTTGCAGAAGCTCTGCAATCGAAGCTATGTCGGCGACTTCCTACGACTCACGGACGGTAGATCGGAAGAGGAGAAGCGAATTGTTATTCGCAAGCACTCAAATCGCTCCGCACCCGATGGGCATTACCGAGCATCATGGGCAGACTTTGAAAAAATCCCGGGCAATCCAATTGCGTATTGGGCCGGATCAGGAATCTTGGAAGCGTTCAATAGCAGTAGTTTGCTATCCGAACTGTGCAAGCCCATGATCGGCATGCGAACAGGTGACAATGAGAAGTTTCTGCGGCAATGGTCAGAGGTTAGTTTTGGACTCGCAAAACTAAATGCGACTGACCGAATTTCAGCAAAAGTGAGTGAAGCAAAGTGGTTCCCCTATAATAAGGGGGGCGAGTTCCGGAAATGGTTTGGAAATTGTGATCTTTTTGTAAACTGGGAGAACGACGGTCAAAGAATTAAGACAGAAACTTTAGAAAAGTATCCGCAGCTTAGCTGGGATAATTTGGGCTGGAAGATTTCTAACGAGAAATACTTCTTCAAGACTGGCGTTACATGGACAGCGACCAGCACGGGCGGCTTTGGAGTTAGGAAAACTGAAGGCGGTTTCCTATTTGACGTCAAAGGATCGAGCGCTTTCCCAAAAGAAGCCGACATTGGAGTCATATTGGGATTGTTGGCGAGCAAACCTGCTGATGTTGTTCTGAAGATGTTAAATCCAACAATTGAAACCCAACCGCGCGATGTCGGTAATATTCCCTGCCCCTTGACGCCCACTTCAGTGACGGGAAAATTGCTTGCGGAACGTATTATTCCTGAGCTGATCCGAATTTCCAAATCCGACTGGGACGCCTACGAAACCTCATGGGATTTCACCACGCTCCCGCTGCTCCAAACCGACCACCGCGCCGAGACGCTGGAGGACACCTACACCACCCTGCGCACCCACTGGCAGGGCATGACGGACGAGATGCAGCGGCTGGAGGAAGAGAACAACCGCATCTTCATCGACGCCTATGGTTTGCAAGACGAGTTGACCCCCGAGGTGCCGCTGAACGAGATCACCCTCACCTGCAACCCCGCCTATCGCTATGGCATCAAGAACGACACGGCGGCCAACGAGACCCGCCTGCGCGCCGACACCATGGCCGAGTTCCTCTCCTACGCCGTGGGCTGCATGTTCGGCCGCTACAGCCTCGACGCGCTGGGCCTGATCCTCGCCAATCAGGGCGAGACGCTGGCCGACTACCTCGCCCGCATCCCTGAGCCGCGCTTCATGCCGGACGAAGACAACGTCATCCCCGTGCTCGACGCCGACTGGTTCCCCGACGACATCGTGGCCCGCGCCCGCGACTTTATCCGCATCACCTTTGGCGAGGCAAAGTTCCGCGAAAACCTCGCCTTTGTCGAAGCGGCCCTTGGCAAGGATCTGCGCAAATACTTCACCCGCGATTTCTATGCCGACCACGTGCAGCGTTATAAAAAGCGCCCGATCTACTGGATGTTCTCCAGCCCCAAGGGCAGTTTCAGCGCGCTGATCTACATGCACCGCTATCGCCCCGACACCGTGTCGGTCGTGCTCAACCAATATCTGCGCGACTATATCGGCAAGCTGGAGGTTGAGCGCGCCACGCTGGACAAACGCGCCGATGACCCCACCGCCACCCCCGGCCAACGCACCAAGGCGCAAAAGGACGTGGGCGCGGTGATCAAGCAGATTGAAGAGCTGACCGCGTGGGAGCGGGACGTGGTCTATCCCATGGCGCAGGCGAAGATAGCGATTGATCTGGATGACGGGGTGAAGCGGAACTATCCGCTGTTCACCGGCGCGCTGAAACCGATCAAGGGGCTGGAGGCGGCGGATGACTGACCGCATCACCGCCGGTCTGCTGCGCCTCTATGAGGATCAGGGCCATCGCATCGTGTTCTGGTATGACGCCGCCCGCGATTTGCGGGACGCGTTCGACGCGGTGGATCTGGCGGGTGTGACCAAGGTCGAGATCGCGAACAACGAGTTCGGGTTGAAATACCGGATGCTGCGGCAGGAGCCGAAGACACGGTTTCTGGTCTACAAGGAGGCCCCCGAGCCGCCGATGGTGGAAAACTGGCTGCTGGATGTGCAACTGGCCAGCGCCGTGTTCCGCGCCGATCAGGTGGCGATCTGGGTGGCGGAACTGGGCATCCCCGTGAAATTCGAGGCCGCCGTGCGCGACCACGTGGACTTCTACCGCTCCGCCAAGCGGCTGGCGCGGGTGGCCGAGATGGAGCGCGAACGCCCCTCGCAAACCGAGCAGGACGTCCGCCGCAAGATGTTGGCCGTCTGCGCCGAGGCGGAAGGCGATCTGGACACGGTGATCGAGTGTCTGCTGGGCGAATTGGCCGAGGACCGCGACGATGCCCTGCGCCTGATCGAGCGGGTGGGCTTGACCGGGTTCCTGTGGAAAGAAGTCGGCGCGCGCTATGGTTATACCGCGACCGAGCCGGATTTTCAGGATTTCGCCATCACTCTGTTTGCCAGCGCATGGGGCCGGGCCATGGGCGAGGCTGCCGCCTTGAACGCCGAGGCTGCGATCATGTTCCGCCGCTGGAGTGCGTCTCGCCGTTGGGGTGAGGCATTCGAGAAGCTGTCTGGCGCCTATCAGGACCTGCTGAAGATCCGCGACGACCTGCAAGCGCGCGATTTCCGCAGCCTGATGCCGCATGACCATTTCGAGGAGGTCGACCGGCGCATCATCATCTCCATCGTGGAGGGTCTGGCGAAGCAGAGCCTTTCGGCTGGCGACGTGCTGAAATGGGTGCGCGAACGACGGCAGAGCCATTGGTATCAAACCTACAAGGATGTCTATCAGGCCATCGGCTACGCCACCGAGTTCCAGCAGGCGCTGGCCGAGGCCGATCTGACGATGACGAGCGTGTCGGATGGCGTGAAGCGCTATGCCGCAAGTTGGTTCCGTCTGGATCAGCTGTATCGTAAGTTCATCTACCATATGCAGAAGAGCGGTCAGGCCGGGTTGCTTTCGGCGCTCTATGAGGCGGTGGAGAACCGCTACACTACGAATTTCGTGCTGAAGCTAAACGATGCCTGGCAGGATCACGTCACCAAGCTGACAGACTGGACGGTGCCGGGGTATCCGCGCCAGATGGATTTCTATCAGGACCAGGCGGCTGAGTTCCGACGGAAAGACCAGAAGGTTGTCGTCATCATCTCGGACGCCTTGCGCTATGAGGTGGCTGAAGAGGCTCTACGCGAAATCCGTAAACTAAACCGTTTTGATGCGGACCTGAAGCCGATGATCTCATCCTTGCCCAGTTATACCCAACTTGGCATGGCCGCGCTGCTCCCGCATCGACAGGCGGCCTTTCGCGACGACAGCGATCAGGTTCTGCTCGACGGTGAGAGCACGGTTGGGGCCGCCGCACGGGAAAAGGTGCTGAGCGCAGGACGTGCGGGTGACCGTGCAAAGGTTGTGTCAGCCAAGGATTTCATGAACCTCGGCACTGCCGAAGGGAAAGAACTCTTTCGCGACAACGACATTCTTTATCTTTACCACAACCAGATCGACGCAACAGGCGACAAGCTTGTGTCCGAAGAGTTTGTCCCGGCTGCCGCTGAAACCGCCATTGAGGATCTGGTCAAGCTGGTGCGCAAACTGACCTCGGCCAATTTCTCGAACATCCTGATCACAGCCGATCATGGGTTCCTCTGGCAACGCCGTGCGCTAGACGAGAGCAGCTTTGCCTTGGCCGAACCGGATGGAGACATCACCTGCCGTAATCGCCGGTTTGTCATTGGGCGCGGGCTTGGCACGAACGGCGGGATGAAGAAATTCACCGCCGCTCAGCTTGGTCTGACGGGGGAGCAAGACGTTCTGATCCCAAATTCGATCAACCGACTTCGTGTTAAGGGTTCGGGCAGCCGTTTCGTCCATGGCGGAGCCAGCTTGCAGGAGATTGTCCTGCCGATTTTGAGGGTCGGGAAGCAGCGCAAAGAGGATGTCGGGCAGGTGTCGGTGCAAATTGTGCCGCCCGGGCGGGCGCAGATCACGACAGGCCAAATACAGGTCACGCTCTATCAGATGGAACCGGTCACTGAGAAACAGCAACCGCGACAGGTTTCAGCGGCGATCTTTGCAGGTGACGGAAGTGTCATTTCGGACGAGGTAGAGCTTGTCTTCGACTTCACCTCGGACAATCCTCGAGAACGTGAAATGCCGAGAAGCTTTCTGCTGACGCGCGCGGCAGACGCCAACAATAATCAGACGGTCTTTCTCAAGCTGCGCTCGCGCATCGGCAAGACCAGCCATTTTGAGGACCATGCTGTTCAGCCCTTGCTGATGAAGCGCGGGATCAACACCGACTTTGACTTCTGAGGTATCAATGACAGCCCTTGACGACAAAATTAATGAACACTTCGCTGGCTTCGTGGTCCGCAAGGATCTCGTGAAGGCGGTGAAAGGCAATGCCATCGTCCCAACCTACGTGCTGGAATATCTACTTGGCCAGTATTGTGCGACGGACGACGAGGCCTCGATCGCGACAGGCATTGAGACGGTCAAGGACATCCTGCGCAAACACTATGTTCACCGTTCCGAGGCAGGATTGGTTCAGTCAACGATCAAGGAAAAGGGGCGCTACAAGGTTATCGATCAGGTCAGCGTCGCCTTGAATGAAAAGACCGACGCATATGAAGCGGTATTTGAAAGCCTCGGGATCAAGCGTGTCGCGATTGATGCCGCCACAGTCAAGGCGCACCCCAAGCTGCTGGTAACCGGCGTCTGGTGCATTGCCGACGTGCAATACGAGTTTTCCGATGACAACCGGATCTCGCCTTGGATCATTGATACGTTGAAGCCCATCCAGATCGCCCGCGTCGATTATGAGGGATACCGCCAAACCCGCGATCACTTTACCACCGAGGAATGGATCGACCTTCTGATGCAGAGCATCGGGTTCGACCCGGATGCTTTTGGCCGCCGTTCCAAGCTGTTGCAGCTGATGCGCCTGATCCCCTTCGTCGAACGCAACTACAACATCATTGAGCTTGGCCCCAAGGGGACGGGCAAGTCGCACATCTATTCGGAATTCTCCCCCCATGGTCAGCTCATCTCGGGCGGGGAAATCACGGTGCCGAAGTTGTTCGTCAACAATTCAAATGGCCGGATCGGTCTCGTCGGCTTTTGGGATGTCGTAGCCTTTGACGAGTTCGCCGGGCGGGAAAAGACCGCCAACAAGGCGCTCGTCGACATCATGAAGAATTACATGGCGAACAAGCAGTTCTCACGCGGGGTCAACCCGATGGGGGCTGAGGCCAGCTTTGCTTTTGTCGGTAATACCGATCACAACGTGCCGTGGATGCTGAAGAACAGCGACCTGTTCGAGGCCTTGCCGCCCCAGTTCCACGACAGCGCTTTCATCGACCGTCTGCATGCCTATCTGCCGGGCTGGGAGGTCGACATCATCCGTGGGCAAATGTTCACCTCGGGTTACGGCTTTATTGTCGATTACCTCGCCGAAATCCTGCGGCATTTGCGGGCTGAGGATTTCTCAAACAGGCCCAATCGGTATTTCACCGTCCCCGTTCAGACCCACATCCGGGACCGTGCCGCGATCGACAAGACCATGTCCGGCCTGTTGAAACTGATCTTCCCGAACGGTGGAGAAACTGAGGCCGAAGTCGAGGAGCTTCTCCGCCTGGCCATCGAAAGCCGCAAGCGGGTGAAAGACCAACTGCTGCGGATCGACAGCACGTTTGAGAAGGCAGATTTTCACTATGTCGGAACAGATGGCGCCAAGCGAAAAGTCACCACTCTTGAGGAAGAAGAGTTCCCTCAATTCTATCATCGCAGGCCGACTGGCGACGAGGACGATGTCATCGTGCTCGATGGGCCTGAGATGCCCCAAAATCCGGCAGCGGACGTGGCAGAAGGTGACATGGGCACAGTGCCAAGTGCATCCGGCGTAGCGCCCAAAGCCTTTTCCCCAAAGGCTGGACACATTGTCTTTACTGAAAACCGCAAGGGGATCAGCTTTGACAAGATCTTCGGTCCATGGACGGATGGTGCTAGTCGGATCACTATAACCGATCCTTATATCCGTCGATTCCACCAAGCCCGGAACGTAATGGAATTCATAGAAATGCTGATCCGCCGTAAGGCCCCAGAAGATCAATTAGCCGTGCATCTCATCACAGCACCGGACGATGGAAATATCCAGGAACAGCGGGAATGTCTGGATGGGATTACGGAGGCCTGCACCGATACAGGGATCGATTTTTCGTGGACGTTCGACGAAACAGGAACCATGCATGCACGCGACATAAGCACTGATACCGGCTGGAAGATGGTGCTGGATCGTGGACTGGATATCTTTCAGCCGACCCCGCGAAAGACGAATGGGTTCTCCCTAGGCGAGCGGATGCAAGAGCACAGGATGATCCGGAGCTTTTACGTGACTTACGTCAAAGTTTCCTGATCAAAGGAAACACTATTTTTTAGAGGCGATGTGATCGTTGAGGCCCTGCCAATGAAGATTGTTCAGTTAATTCTTGAGCGTAACGGGCTAAAACGACCTGATGGGCGCCCGCTTTACTCGTATGGTGTCACAGATTCCGAGCGAGAGGATCTGGGATCTTTCCTGCGCATGCGGATTGGCGTGGGTGGGCTTACGCCATCGACTGCGCAGGGCTTTGTGATTTGGGCGGCAGAGCATATCAGGACAGGCTTTAGCGGTGGACAGCTGACTTGGGATTTTGTTTTCGATGGGATCGCTCTCGACTATGATCGCCCAGCCGCTATTGACCTGACAAGTCGTGGTCTGGATGCGTGGGGACGCAAGTTGCGGCGCAGTGATCAAGGGCACAGGGAGTTTCTTTATTCTCTGCTTGCTGAAGGGGGGTTGCCGGATCTCGCACTCGCTAACGCCCCGCGATATCGCGGGGCGCTGCTCGGGCTTGTGTCAGCAATAGAGGGCGAAGGTGTGCTTGGGGCGTCGATCGCTCACGCTGCGGCTCTGAGGTTGGTCGAGGATTTGCCCCAGGTATTGCGCTCTGGAGAACAGGCCCGTCTTATGGCCGAATTAGCGCAGGCGATCATTGCCGCAAGAAGTCTTTTGCCAGGAGATCTGGCCGTTGAAGCCGCTGAGAACTGGCTTGACACTCATAACCCTGACTGGCGTCAGGAACTGCCGCTACGGCTTTCCCATGCTGCCTTCGAGGCATTGGTGCTTCCCGTGCTGCTCAGCGAGCGAAGGCGTGCAACGCCGGTGTCTGTTTTGGCACGGCGGCAGTTACGTAAGCATGTAAGTGGTTCATGGATCGGTGTTGCCGAAATCTCTGAGGGGGCATTATTGCCGCATGCGAATCTTGCGGGTGTTGATCGCAGTCTTCGATTGCGACTAACGACCGACGCAGGTGCGGGGTTCCTCGGTGTTCCGGTTGAAGATGGCTGGGAACTAACTCGTAGTGCGGGACGTGGTGCCTTGATGATGCCTGTCGCACCTAGTGAGCCGGTTTTCCTGAATGCCCACGCTGATGGGCGGTTTCTGACGCAGGTTTTGGTTGATGCTGGGCAGGTATCGCCGGATGATGCGCCATCTCTCTGGCGTGCGCTTGATCCCGATGTCGCCATGCCAGAGGTATTGGTGCCACTTTCAGGCCGAGGACAGACAAAAGCAGATCGAGTTTTTGTGCTAGCACCTGACAGGGCCATCCCTGAAAGCGCCCATGATATGCGCTTTAGTAAAGACGCGATTGGGCCGGGTGGCGCTGTCTGGTCGGTGTCTGGTTGTGGAGTCGCCCGTTTTGGGGCGCATGAACTGGTCATCGCGACTGGAGCAAATGAAGATGCGCCCGCAACGAGGCTTGCGGTTCTGGGGCGCCCGATCCAGGGATTTATGATTGACGGGGGGATCGCAGCCTTTCTTGGCGCGCCGATATTACTAGGCTTTGAAGGCGACGCACCGATGCGGCCGATCGGGAAAGATGTGCGCACAAGGTCTGTGCCCGGTCTACTGGGAGGGCATGTCGCGGAATGGTGCGATGGAGGGGTGGTTCTTGCGCGCTGCCGCTATGTTGTTTTGTCCGAAACAATGAAGATGGACTTGCGCGAGATCGTCGATGGCCAAGCTATGCTTAAGGCTTCGGGACTGCCTCAGGGTATTCATTTGCATCTTGGAGTCGGAAAGGAACGGCACGCGACTGTGATTAGTGATGAAGGGTGCGCCACATTGGTATTCCAAGTTGCAGGACAGCCCGCGACGTTTGATATTCGGCTGTCAAGTCCGGCCAACGGGGAAAGTCTCTCGATGACAGGGGTTTGGCCCTCTCGCGTGGCACGTGTTCTCGATGGGCGGGGTGCGCTGGTGTCCAGTAATCGACCGCTTTCTCGGCAGGGACTGGTCGGATGGCGGGGTGTATTACCCGAGGCTGGTGGGGCTGTGCAGTTGCGCATGGCGCGCGGAGGAGCGCCGGTTGCCTTTGCCGCCGCAGGAGTGGTGCCGCTTGTTCAGTTTGGCAATGTGATCGATCTGGCCCTTTCCCTTCAGGGTGCTGATGGCAGAGTGAATTTGCGTCTCGTCGGAGGCGGGCAAGAGACACCCCGATTGGAAATCGGTCGATATGACTGGAATGCCGAACCTAAAGGCCCCTTCTGGCATCTTGACCCAGGGGTCACACATCTAACGGCGGTCAGTCTTGATGATCCTGCGCGGACAGTATCCGTAGACGTTGAAAGCTGCACGGATCCGGTGGTTTGGCTGGGTGAAGAAGAAGGGCTTTGGTTTGTCCAAGGCTGGTCAGAAACCCAGGGCGTCATGCGGCCCGTTGTCTGGTCCGCGCGTCCTATGGGGTGGTCTTCGCGGGACCAGCGACTGCAATCCTATACCGTTGAGTGGCAGCGACTGCTCTCTGACCGCGATGATCTGGCTTGGGATCGGATCTGGAGCCTTATCCTCGCGGTCAGAGAAGCCGGAGATGCTTCGGCGCTGGATCAGGTGCAGGCCTTGGCTCGCGTTCCTGGCGCGGCTGTAGCTTTGTTGTTGCGCGTCGGTCGTGTGGACCGCGCCGCCGCCTTAGCGATCGAGACCGAAAGCCCATTATGGTGGCCACTTGTGCCTTGCTCAGCCTGGACAGAGGGCCTTGTTGCGGTGCGGGACGGGTTACGCGGGCGGTTGCGGTCTGCGAGCATAGATGAGGCCGAGATTGGCAAACTGGTTGAGGAGCGCCTTGCGCGGGCTGCAGGAGAGATTATCGCTTTGCGACCTGAATTGGCGGTCCATATCGGTCAGGCCTTCGCTAGAGCAGGTGAAACGCCGCTGGCGCTAACGTCTGGAGGAATCCCCTTTCCGCTGGCCCTGCCGAACGCTAGGGCTAAGTTTGTCGCTGCTGCCCAAGAGGCGCTGCGCCGTTTCTCCAAATTGCCCGATGGTGTGTCCGGCCTCTTGGCTGAAAAGTTGCAGGATCCCCTACCTGTCAGCGATGATTTCCGCCCTCTTCTGCACGCTCCCTTTGTTGCTGCGGAAGTCGCAAGTGGTTTGCGGCCTGCTCTCTCCGCCCAAGAACATCTGCAACTGATTGCCCTTCGCGCCGCTGACCCTGTCTGGTTCGATACCGCACTGCCCGCCGCTCTAACACTTGCATTGGACCTTTCCAGATGACCGATTCTCATTCAAATCTTCTGCCTGCAATTGACCATCTGGCGCAGCGTTCAGCACGTGGCATAGTTGCGCGTTCGCGTCTTGCTTCGACGGGGCTCAACTCACTGCTTTTGCGGGTGCTTTCTGCGCCTTCCGGCTTTCCCGCTGCGCTGGTCGCCGATCCGGTGATCGAGGCAGCGAAGTCTTGGCTGCTTGCGCGCGAGACCATGGGCGATCTGTCTGGAAGGCTTCTCTCGGAGGATTTGATTACCGCACTCGATCAGGCCGAAGGCAAGGCGATGGCAAGGGAAAGCCATCCTCGCCAGCATCAGCTGGAGGCTTGGCGTGCCAGTCTAGAAGGCAACAACTCGGTTCTGGTGACGGCAGGCACTGGGGCGGGCAAGACCGAGTGCTTCCTGATTCCAATCCTACAGGACATTCTGGCAAACCCGAGGTCAGGTGGCGGTGTGCGGGCAATTCTGCTCTATCCGTTGAATGCGCTAATCGAAAGCCAGCGCGAACGTCTCGCCGCTTGGGCGGCGGGTTTGGGCGGCAAGGTCCGCTTCGCGCTTCTGAATGGCGACACTCCCGAGACGGAGCGGGATGCGGTGATCAAATCGGACAAGGTCGAGCTGCGGTCGCGCGCGAAGATCCGAGAATGCCCGCCAGAAATCCTAGTGACCAACATCACGATGCTCGAATATCTGCTCCTGCGGACAAAGGACAAACCGCTCATTGAGATGAGTCAAGGCGCCCTTCGTTGGATCGTCTTGGATGAAGCGCATAGTTATATCGGTAGTCAGGCTGCCGAAATGGCGCTTTTGCTGCGTCGGGTGAGGGCTGGATTTGGTGTTTTGTCCGATGACGTCCGGCTGATGGCAACCTCGGCTACGATTGGCGGAGATAAAGATGCTCCAAACAAGCTCCGCGCCTTCGCTGCAGCGCTTGCCGGACAAGACGGGGGGCGAGTTGTGGTCGTAGAGGGCAAAGAGGATGCGCCTGTTCTACCTGCACCGGGGCCAGACGTAGCACTGGATGCCGTGGCCCTTGCTGACATGACGTCCGAAGAGGCCGGCGCCGTTCTGGCACCTCATCCCAGAATTCAGCTGCTCTGGAATGAGATGTCGCAACAGGGCCTGACACTTTCGCGGGTGGCGGAGGTCCTCGCGGACGATCCGACTCAACGAGCTGAGGCTGCTCGCCTGCTGGACTTGCTAGGCAGATCGACCCGCCAAGGGCGACCGTTGTTACCTTGGCGAGGCCATCTTTTCCATCGTTCTCAAGGGGGAATCTGGGCGTGTCCCGACGCCAATTGCATGTGCCGCCAGCCTGACTTGATCTCCGATGAGGCTAACTGGCCTTTCGGAGCGGTATGGTTTTCAGCGCGGGCACGATGTGAATGTGGTGCTCCCGTTTATGAGGTTGTTTCATGTTCAGATTGTGGACAGGTATTTTTGCAAGGTCTGTTCCATGGCGGCGCAGAGCCTCGACTGGAACCTCCCGAGTCGGGTGAGGCTGATGATTACGCTCTGGATGCCGAACCCGATGAGGGTGAGGGAGGAGAGGCTGATCGCGGATTTGCTTGGCTGCTTTGCGGCGAGGGGATCTGGCTCGCAGATGATACGCGCATCTATGACAATACCGTGCCCGAAGGCGTGCGTGCCCGCAGGATGCAACTGCTCCACGTTCCAGCAGATCGAACCTGTTGTGACAGTGCTGGCTCAGCCCGGCTGATGGGGCTGCATTTTGGCCCCGCTTTCCTGATGGGAAATGCGCTTGGCGGCCTGATGGAAGATATCGTGCCGCCTGATGAGACGCCTGGTTTGCCAGCAGGTGGGCGGCGCGCGCTGACCTTTACCGATAGCCGTCAAGGCGTTGCCCGCCTCGCGGCAAAGATGCAACAGGATGCCGAACGCAGTCTGACCCGCGCCTTCCTTTGGCATAGCGTGCAGGAGGGGGGGGCTGCAGACCCCGTCTGTGTAGCAAAGCTGCAGAGCGATGCAGCAAAGCTTCGAGCGGTTGGATTAGACGAAATGGCCGCAGACAAAGAGCGGGAACTGGCAAAAGTGACGGGAGCGTCAGCGGAGCCGGTCAAATGGCCCGACTTGGTCCGACGTTTCGGGGGACATGTCGATCTAGCGGAATTTGCGGGTGATATCTGGCGCAACCGTCGGATTGGTAGGGAAATGGCCGATGACCCGTTGAAGCTTGCCGAGGCATTCCTGTTCAGGGAACTGTTCCGGCGTCCTCGCGTTCAGAACAATCCCGAGACGATGGGCTTGGTTCGTCTGGTCTTTCCTGCTTTGGCTGAAAGGGCACGCCTTTCCGGGCCGCCAGCGCCTTTGGCAGAGACTGGGATAGACGCCGAAGGTTGGGTGTCACTTGCGCATCTGGCGGTGGATATGGTGTTCCGGCAGGCTCTGGCCGTTGAGATCCCGCTGGATATGGTGCCGCTGGTTGCGCCTCGTTTCGGGCGGCTGAATACGATACATGCGGCTGACACGCCCCCTGATCGAATGGCAGAGCGTTCTCGCCGCTGGCCTGGATCAAGAGCCGAGCGTCACAAACTTGTTCAACTTGTTTATGCGCTGACGGGCGGTAACCCGGACTCCGCAATCGATCAGGAGCGGGCGGATGAGGTTCTAACCGCGCTATGGTCCATAATCTGTAGCACGGCGGCGCGGGACATGGGGCAAGGTGCATGGCGTTTGAATTTCTCTCGCGCCGGCGTTGAGCGACTGGAGCGCGCTTGGTTATGCCCGATTACGCGCCGTCCTTATGGTTGGTCGGCTGGCGGTCGGAGCCCGAATGATCCGAGTCAATTCATGGCTGAGATCACCATGCCTCGCCTGCCTGCCGCCAATGCTGGCGGGTTGACAACCGAGCAGCGTCGCGAGGTGGCGCACTGGACCGAGAAGGACACGACGGTAGCCTTTTTGCGCGGGCGCGGCCTTTGGACCGATTTGCACGACCGGCTTGCGGCTTTCCCACCCTACATCAGGGCGCAGGAACACTCCGCTCAGATCCCGAGGGCCACACTCCAGCGCTATGAGGAAAAATTCCGTGACGGACGGATCAATCTTCTGAACTGTTCAACCACGATGGAGATGGGCGTTGATATTGCCGATGTGCGCCTTGTTGTGAACTCCAATGTGCCGCCCGCGCTATCCAACTATCGGCAGCGCGCAGGACGGGCGGGGCGACGTGGGGAACCATGGGCCTTCACAATGACCTTCTGCCGTGACCTGCCGCTCGACCGTAGGGTCTTTGACAGCCCTACCGATTTCCTGTGCCGTCCCATCGTCGCACCCAAAGTGTGGTTTGATAGCCCGTCGCTGGTTCAACGCCATGTCAATGCAGCTCTGCTGGCTGCATGGCTTTCGGAGAACGGCGGGCAGGATGTAAGGGGAAGTATCGGTGCCTTTCTCGGTGCCGGTCAACGCGTTGACGAGGCCGTGCTTCCAGGTGCTATGGCCGATGCCTTCCTGATCGCGCTGGACAGTGAATGGGGGGCATCGCAGGTGAAACGGATCGCTCCTCTTGTCGCAGGCACATGTCTGGAGGTGCGGGCGCTGCATGCGCTTGTCTTACATTGCCATGAGGCGTTCGAACGTCTGGTTTTGCGGTGGCGCACCGAGCATCGCATCCTGCTGGAAGGCGCAGAGACGATGCCTGACAAGGATGCTGGCAAAGCGCTCGAACTGCGGGCGCGGCGTCTGGCAGGCGAATTTCTGTTGGGAGAGCTGGCGCGGCGGGGTTTTACGCCAGCTTACGGTTTCCCCACGGATGTGGTGACCTTCGCGAACCTGTCCCAGAGTCCGGCCGATGCTGACGGAGGGACTAGCCACCTTCGTCGCGGCACGGCATCGCGCCCGCTTGACCAAGCGATCAGGGAATATGCGCCGGGCGCTGAATTGGTGATCGACGGGCTTGTTCACCAGTCGGAGGGGATCCTACCGGCTTGGGAGGCGGGCACGGATGCTTCTGGGCTTGAAGATCTCCGCACACTCTGGACCTGCGATGCCTGCCACTCGTTTGCGCTCGAAGCGGGTGAGCCCATCGCCTGTCCGCAATGTGGCCATACTGGTCTGAGCTATCGTAAGGTGCTGCGGCCTGCCGGGTTTCTTGGGGCCAAGCCCGCCCATGTCGGCTACGAGAACCTTGCGCATGTCGAAACCGATCCGTTGCGTCTTTCGGCTCATGGCGGCGATTGGATCGCGCTTGGCGAAGGAGTTGGACGGATGCGCGCCGACCCGGCAGGGCTAGTCGCTCCCTCGGTGGCAGGGCCATTGGGGGGCGGTTTTGCAATCTGCCTTGACTGTGGGCGTGCAGAGGCTGAGCCTAGAACTCAGCCGGGCATCCCCACCGTTACGTCTAAGACCATGCGCCATCACCGACCTCTAATGTTGGGACGCCGTCTGAAGCTGACCCATGACGGTTATTGTCCATCGGCCAATGCGCCCGGACGCATTCAGCACAACGTTCATCTTGCCCAGGTCGCGAGAACCGATGTCTGGGAATGGCAGTTACCCGTCGGCGTCGCTGCCGGAACGGCCTTGACCCTCGCAGCAGCTTTGCGTGAAGCCTTGGCCGAAGGGTTGGGCGTCGAACCTGACGAAATCGGCCCGGCAACGGACCGATCGACCGGGCCGGCGCAAGATGCGTGCCAGTCGCTGTTTCTCCATGATCGTGCCGCAGGCGGGGCCGGTCTTGTTGCGCGCATGGCGGAGCCCGCAATGCTTGAAACCTGCCTCGACCGTGCTTTGGTTCTGCTGGATTGCGCGGATGGCTGCAGAAAGGGATGCCCTTCGTGCATCCTGCGCCCCGATCTTAATCGACGTGATATAAATCTTGACCGGCCAGGTGCGCGCGATCTGGCCCAGGCGCTGCGCATGAGGCTGGCTCTGGACCCGGGCGAGCAAGTATTCGGCCCCCAGACTAGGTTGGCGGGCCGGAACGCGACAGATTTCGTTGCCGAGAGGTTGCAATCAGGTCGGTTGCGTTCTCTCGACGTCTGGCTTCATGGCGATCCGGCAGTGTGGGATTTCGGCGAATGGCGCATGCGCCGGTTGTTAGAGAGGGTTTCGCAAGCCGGTGTTCGTCCCCGCATTCACCTGCCGACTGCAGCTTTGACCGCAGCTGGCTTCGATCTTTCATGCAAGCTGGCGATCTTTGCTTTCTCGTCGGTAGCCGACCTCCATCGCATAGACCAGCCACCAATGGCTGGCGCAGCCCCAATCATTCTTCGTTTCGACTGTGGCGCCGGGGTTGATGCGCTTGCAGTTTTGGACCCGATGGAGGCCAGACCTGGTGCCGAATGGGGGGCAGGGGCCATGGCGCTCGTGGTGGCTGGACCTGCGCCTGAGGTTGACATTGGGGCGAAGCTTTCGGCCCAAAGGCTCATAGAACTTGGCTTGGGCAATGCTCATCTTTTGAATGTTGGAACTGAAATGGATGGACCGGCCTCCGGCTTCGGTCGCCGATTCTGGTCCTGGCTGTCAGGAAAGGCACCTTTGGACATCGCTGCGATGCAGTCAGTCGGGGTGAGTAGTCTTGCCTATAGTGACCGCTATCTGCTGTCTCCCTATACGCTCCGGCTTTTGGCCGAGGTGATAAAATCCGCTCCAGGTGCGAAAGACGCCCACAAGGTGATCAACATGGCGTTCTCCGACAGGTCGCGGGACGCGACCCGTTATCTCCATGACACATTCCCTTCCGATACAACACGGCGTGAGGTGATCCGCCAAATGGTGCCTGGGGTGGAGGTCACCTTGCTTGCTAAATCGCACATGGCGCATGGCAGAAGCTTGGCGATCACATTGAAAGATGGACGCCAACTGACGATTCACCTTGACCAGGGATTTGGGGGTTGGAGGGTCGATGGAATGCATCGGCATGACTTCGCGGTCCCGGACGCGGCGCAGGCCAAAGGAATCGCCGCTGCGGTCTTTTCAATCATCGGGGATGGCATGGTCGGGGCACCGCTTGCTATAAGCAGGATGTAATCTGTTTGGATTGGACGGATGGACTGGAACACGCACGGTTCAGCAGAGTTTGGAAGGAGATTTCATTGGACGCGTTAATTGATGAGAGCGCTGCGCTGACACCTGAGCTACTCAGGGAGATACTTCCGATTGTTGTCAGTGACCGACGCAACTTTTCGGATTTCTTCGATTTTGTTGATAAGGCTGAAAGAGGAAATGATGAAGTTTTCTATCCGGCGTTACTCAACCGCATAGAGACCGATGGGAACTGGTGCCACTCTCTGGAAATGGCATTTCTGAGGTCCAGTCGAGAAAAGGAGCGGCAGCGGGCACCTTCAGTGAAAATCTGGAAATGGTTGAGGTGCTCTGTCCCTGATCTCCCTGACCTGTCTCCTAGTCCTATCAGTTTTGAGGATGATTTAGTCGGGGTCGTAACGGCAATGACGCCGATTCAGCTCTTAGTGGTCAATATTATGGGGCGATTTGTCCACGGAGATGCTGGTGCGGGGAAAGAAGTCGAGACATTGGATTTTGGAGAGACGGATCGATCAGATTGGATGACGCTGCGTGATCAGCTCCGCCATGCGCTGGATCTTATGGCTGAAGCTGACGTCGAAAAGGTATCAGATATCATCAGGTTGGCCAAAAAGCTTCAAGCCGCCTGTGCTGATCATGTGCGAAATGCCGATGCACAGAGGATGGCTTTGCTTCAAGCTAAGCGAGACAGTCTTCTGATATCTTTAGCCAAAATTGCCGAATTTACAGGAGGAGCGGACTTGCTGGAGAAGATCCGGTCCGAAGATGCACTCGATGGTTTTGAACCGGTTATTGAGCCATTAAATGCTGCAATATCCGATTGGCAAGTTGCAATCGTTGAGCGAGACAAAGCTGCGAGCCTTGAGGACGAGATCAGGGCTGATCGTAATCGTAGCCGCGCGGATCTAAGAGCCGCGGGAAAAGTCGCGGAAGGTGCGGAAGAGAAAGAACAGATAACCCGCCAAAAGGTAGAGGCAACTTTGCAAGAGGCACTGCTGGTGCTTAACAGCGAGCTTTCAGCGCCGGTCGCAGAGACATTGTCGCCTCACAAGGTTGAGGAGCCAAATTCTGTCGATGAGGCGCTGTATGATGTGATCAACGACTTGTCTGATGGGGTAACAGATCAGACCTTGGTTAAATTTCAGCCGGAACAAGTCACTGAACATGATGCACCGATTGAGCTTGCACAACCTGTGTCGGACGCACCGCTAGCTGACAAAATAGAGATTGCTAACCTTGTCGCCATTCTCGAAGATCCGGCTGAAACCGCGATTGAACCTGTCGCAGCGGCTAATGAAATGGATCAGGAGTATGAGCCGTCTGCGGTATGGACCTGCCCCAGGGAGCTGGACGATCTGTTAGCGGACTATCTTGGCAAGGAGGAAACTGCGCTCGCTTGGCACCTTGCTGATCTGGCGGAGGAGGCAGGGCACGTAGTGCCGATCCCACCGCCTCTGCTCCGGGCGCTTGCCGCAGTTCCGGCTATTACTGGCCCCTATGATTACTCCACCCAAGCTGTGGGCGAGATGCTGGCGGCAGCCATGTCAGCGCTTGATCGTGCTGTGGAGTCAGGCCCTGCTGCGGGACAGCGCTCCCGTGGGATTGCCTTGGCGGCGCTCATGCGTCCGGCGTTGATGGCACGAGACACGAATGCGCGTAATCTTCTGGCGAATCTTTCGCTCTCGGCCCCGTGGTCAGGTTACGGTGGTGTTGTGAGCAGCCTTACGGGGTTGCGGCACGATCTTCAGCCCAGCGTTGCAGAATTGACGGCATTGGCTGGCGTCGATAGCAAGCGACGCTTGCCGCAAGTGATAGCGGACATGAAACAATGGTTGCCGGGCGCGCGTGCGGCGCAAAGCATGCACGCCCCCTCCAATACGGTGCTGCATGGTCTCCTTTCAGAACATCGGGAACTTGGGGGGCTTTTTGAGGCTGCCCTGTGCGATGATCTTCCTGCTGTGGAAGTGGGCGTCGAATTTCTGATGGAGTTGGCCGGAAGCAAGAACGTGGCGGAAGCTCTGGTTGCTGCGACCGAAAAGGAACTCAACCGACCGCGGCGCGATGCGATCCGAGGGATGGCCCTAGACTGGATTTGTCGTAAGCTGCGAGAAGGGGCAGAGCTTCTCCTTCGCTGGCGAACCGCCAAGCATGAAGACGGTCTCGTTGATGACCGTCGCAAAGAGGATTTACGGCGTTATGTCGGTAATTTGCGCAAGGAACTAGAGCATGTCAGAGGTGACGAGGCTTCGGGTAACAGTCTGGATGCAGCTGTGCAGCTCTGCGTGGATCGGGCTATCGAAGATCTGATCGTAGTTATTGATGGACAGGCCGAGGGTGTGGCGCCGGTTCGCGTATCGGATGTCTTGGATCTGCCGCTTCTGCGCTTGCCTGGTGTTTGCCAGCCATTTGCCCCTGATGATGCCGCCTATGCTGAGGAGCGATCCGCGCAGCGTTCTAGGCTTCTGATTGCTCTCTCTTCACCTCAGGACATTGCGTACGATGATCTGGCGGCCTGGACACATCACATCGCCGATCGCGCCTTACTTCCCGCTCGCCAGATTTTTAACCGGCTTCAACGTTGCGGAGCGGTGTCTGATGTGGATCTCGCCGTATTGCAGCAAGAACTGGAGGAAGTACGTTACGCTGCTGTTGCCGATGCGCAAGGCAGGATCAAGTCATTGCGGCACGATTTGGAGCCGCTTCAAAGCATTGATCTCAGCACATCGCAGGAAATTCAGCGATGGCTCGAACGTTTGGCTACGATCGAGCAGGCGATTTCTCGTAATCCCGAGAATGGCCCGGTCCTTCCAATGTGCGACGATATACGTGCTCCTGATATTCCACCTGATTTTCCACAGCTTGACGAGGTATTGGCTGCTGGCCGACAGCTTCGTGACTCAGTGCGGGGGCGGATCATGCTCGATCAGGAGAGGCGGTTGCGGAGCTTGATTGAGCGCTATCATGCTGATGATCGCCATGAGCTGGCGGAACAGGCGGAAGAGGTTGTCGCCAACTTGGCCGACAGGGATCTTCTGACCGTCGAAGATATCGTGATACGCCTGCAAAATGGGCAAAATCTCGCGCTGAATGATGATGCGAGAGAAGACTATTTCTCAAAATTCTATCCTGATTTCGTTCTGGCGCTTGGGGCGGCGGATATTGGCGGGGGAAAAGTTTCGCCGGCAATTGAGAAGGGGGGGCAAGTTGGCCCGCTTGATTTTTCGGCCCTCGATGATGGTGAACGAAAACGCTCTGGCCAGTTGTTCGAGAACTGGCGCGCACTGAAAAATGCCATGAGCCCCAATCGTGGTGATCTCGGGCAGTCGCTACGGCAATTCATGGAGCGTCTCGGGTTCACCTCGGTTGCGATAGAAAGGGAAACCATTCTGTCGTCACAGTTGCGCACAATGCGGATGCGCTGTGATGAGTTGACGGCGCAGCACTGGTTTTTGCCGCCTGCATTCGGCAGCGAAGCCCGGGGCAGCTACCCGGTATTCTTGGCCAGTGGTAACATCGATGATGAGCAAGTGACGCGAGAGCTGGCGAAGGTGGGGCGCGATGCTCCCTGCATTCTGCTGGTATTCGGAACTTTGACCAAGGCTCGACGAGAGAATTTCGCTTTGGCCATGCGGCGCGCAAAGCAAACCGTCTTGTTGGTCGATGAAGCGCAGATGCTTTATCTGGCGATGGGCAGTTCGTGGATGGAACGGCTTTTCACCTGCGCAGCCCCCTTCGGTTACCTCCAACCGTATACGACCAGCGCAGGAAAAATTCCGACGGAGATGTTTTTTGGGCGTGAAGACGAGATCGCCAAGATCGAGTCGACCACCGCCGATGGCTGTCTCGTATATGGTGGCAGGCAGCTCGGAAAGTCCGCGCTGTTGCATCATGTTCGTAAGCGTTTCCACCAGCCAGACATCGGGCGCCATGCCTATTATCTGAAAATAGACGAGTTCGGGGGCCAAGTGCAGTCAGCTGATCAGATATGGTCACTGATCAGACGTGAGCTTGCTTCCGATCAAATTATATCCAAAGCTGCGGAAAACGCAGACGACATCGGCGATGGAATCCGCGATTGGCTGCATCGGGGCGGGGAGCGCAGGATCCTTATTCTAATCGACGAGGCCGATATGTTTCTGGCGTCTGAAGTGCGTCATGGGTTTCCGAACCTCAATCGTCTCAAAGACATGATGGAAACCTCGGCTCGGCGCTTCAAAGTCGTCTTTGCTGGTTTGCATAATGTTCGCCGGATGGCCAAGGCACCGAACTCGCCGCTTGTCCATCTGGGAGAGCCAATCTGCGTCGGACCGATGAATACATCCAGTGAGAGCAGTCTTCAGGCTCGTCGTCTGGTGACCGAGCCAATGGGCGCGGCTGGCTTTCACTATGTCTCGCCCGACCTAGTTCAGGCCGTGCTGACCCGGGTCAATTACTATCCTTCTCTTGTTCAGGTCTTTTGCAAGGCTTTGCTTGAAGGTATTTCCAATCAAGCTCGGCCCCGTGGTCCGGGACCCCGTTGGCTTCTTGAGAATGATAACCTGTTCGAGAACAACGAAGACATCAACTCACAGATCCGTGAACGATTTCAGTGGACGCTGAACCTCGACCCGCGTTACGAATTGATTGCCAAAGTTCTCGCGCTATACCGGCTCGATAGTGCGGAGAGTGACGGCGGTGCGATGAGGCCAGAGAACATTATTCGCGAGGTAGAAGATTTCTGGCCGCGAGGATTCGAGAAACTGCCACCTGAAGACTTTAGCGCATTTTTGGATGAGATGGTTGATCTTGGCGTGCTGATTCGCCTCGGTAAGGGTAGGGGCAGCTATGGGTTGCGGGGCGCTCAGGTCGCTCAGATGCTGGGGCAACGCGAGCAACTGGAGCATGAAATTCTGCAGATCGCCGAAAAGGAGCCGAGGGTCGACTATGATCCGAGCTTCTATCATCGTCGCTCGCGACCTGATCAGTCGGAGCGTCGCTCGCCCCTATCCGACAACGCCTTGCAGAACCTCTTTGATACGGAATCCCCGGGAATACGCTTTCTCGTGGCACCTCCGGGGATATGGGGTAGTGATGCTGCTAAGGCTGTAGCTGAGCTGGCAGATGGCTGGCAGGACAAGAAGGGGCTCCTTGGGGGCGTCCTTTTCTCTGGTGGTGACGATGAACTTCGTCGATTGGTTGAGCGCGGCCACGGACGGCGGGTGCTGGTGCTTCCCGCGGCCAGCAAAACGGCGCGAAAGTGGGTGACTTGGCTTGCCGAGCGCGATCAGGTTTCACGACAGGGCGCAATCCTACCCGTATTTGTCGGGTCCCATGAACAGATTGCTAAGGCATGCCCTCCAGCTGATGCTGGTATTCCGGTTCAGATGTTCCGGGCACGGCCTTGGGAACGCAATATGGTGCGGGCGTGGTTGGCTGAAGGTGGGCTCCAGGCGCTTGATACCCCCGAGTGTCGTGCTGCTTTACTGGACGTATCGGGAGGCTCGCCCCAGCTTTTGAGCGGCCTGCGTTCCAAGTTGGAGGCTTTGGTGTCAGAGCGACGTGGGGAAGCCGCTGTGGAATCCATTCGCGCTATGGGATGCGACTTTGAGCTCCAACCTGGAGAGATAGGCCTACCCGAAAGCCTCGTGCCGATGTTCTGCACAGCGGTAGAGTTATTGGAAAATGGGGAGGAGCGGAGCACGCTTGTCGAGTTGCTGGCGGAGGGAGGGAATGCACAGGCGGATCAGGAGTTTAAATTGATGGAGCGATTGGGACTGTTCCGAGCTGATCCACGTCAACCTGGTTGGATCGTGTGTTCGGCCCTAGGTGCCCTTGTGTTCAGAACCTGTGAACGACCTGTTAGCAGCAGTGGTCGCTGATGTCCTTGCGGATGCCTGAGGTCTGGAGCCTGCCCTCGCCGGGGCAGTTTCTCGCGGAAGCGGAATTATCGGTGGTTCGGGGTGGCGCTGTCCTTTCTCTGGATGCGTCCACTCCGCCCGGTCTTCCCACAGAGTTGTCGCGCCGTTTTCAAAACACTCATAGCATCTATAGGCTTCAGCCTCCTTCGGGGGCCGCCCCGCTTCCGATACTCGCGGACCTTTTCTCTTGTGGAGGTGCGCTCGGAGACCTTGTGGCGAATCTCGATTGTTTGCTGATAATTGATGCCTGTGACCTGTGTGCTGCCGACCTTGAGGCGTGGAATGTGTTCCTAGGTCGCTTCCGGCGAGAGTGGGAACTGGCGGGGGATGGTTTGGCGATCCTGTTCCTCGGGCCAACCGGGTTTGCAGTCAAAGGCTTCACGCAGATCGATTGGGCTGGTCGAACGAAACGGATCGACGTGATGATCTGGGCGGAGTTCCATGTGCCCTCTGGGCGCTCGGTTTTGTTCCAAGATCTGGCGGTGAATCTCGCAGTCGAGTTATGTGGATGGCGGTTGGACCTCGTCGCCGATCTCGTTACTCAACGTGAGGAGGACATTCTTGCCCCTCAGGGCTGGTTGCGCAGGAATGCCGATCTTGGTATCAACTTCGAAGGAAACTATGGCACTCGTGTTTTCCATTGCCCGGTGCATCTCCATTCGTTAGGGGAAACAAAAGAGATCGCACTGCGCACCTGGCGAGCGCAGTTGTCCACTCTGTTCCCTTGGATAGAAGAGCATCGTTTGCGAATCATTGACCGCTACCGAAAGCTCCTGCGCATAGACGACCATCTGCGCAAGCTACAGGTGAATGAGGTCGAGAATATCGAATTGGGGGCTCTAAGGCATCAGTTGCGATCTCATCTGCCTCGAAGTGAGCTCGAACACATTGAGGTGCTGGCAATGATGCGTAACGATCTAGCGCATCGTAAGCCAATCGAACCACAGCACTTCAGGCGTGCTCTGGATATTTCCAATACGCTACGTTAAGCCATGGGGATAATTAGGTGAGTTTTCTGGTTTATATATTCTTCTTTTAAATTACTGAAATTGCGTCCTATCTGGATACTTTGTTTTCATGGCGGCACGTCAAACTGCACATTGAAGCTCTGGTAGGTTACGGCGGCTGCACCCTCCCGCAACCATAAATACACAATATATCAAACGCATAGCCTGAGGTATATCTATACCGCAGGCACTTTTGCGTTTCACATCAACGCCACATCAACGTTCGACGAGTCCCCCTGAAAACTCAGAGGGCTTTTTTGTGTTTCAGACTTTCAACAGATCAAGCAGGGGATCAAAGGCGTACATCGCTGCGCGGCGGCCGGAGGCTCCTTCGATGGTGCGCAGCAGGCCAGCCTCCACCAAACGTCGCGACAGGGCGCGAGCAGAAGATGGCGGAATGCCTGACCTGTCGACGAAGCGGTCGTTGCGAAACACCGGGCTGGCAAAGACAAAGTCCAACGCCTGATCATTGAACTGCGAGTTCAGAACCTCGCGGAACCGTTCCCGCATTTCTCCGTGGAGGCGGAAGATCGAATCTGCAGTCTGGATGTTGACCGTCGCTTGTTCGTGCATGGCCTGTAGGAAGAATACCACCCAGCCTGTCCAATCTCCGGTGGCGGAGACGGCACGCATCCGCTCGATGTATTCGTCTTTGTGAGTCTCGAAGTAGCCTGAGACGAAGAAGTTCGGCTGATGCAGGATTCCAAGCTTCCACAGCATCAGGGTGATCAGCATTCGGCCGATCCTGCCGTTGCCGTCCTCGAACGGGTGTAAGGCTTCGAATTCGACATGCGCGACGGCCGTGCGGATAAGCGGCCGCATCTTGCTTTCGTTCATGAAGTGGACCAGTTCAGTCATCGCCGGTGCAAGCTGCTCCGGGGCGATTGGGACGTAGTAGATCTTTCCCCTCCGTTCGTCCCCGATGTAATTCTGCTCGACCTTGTAGCTGCCGGGACGCTTGCGGGCACCGCGGCCAAAAGAAAGCAACTGCTGGTGTGCGGTCCGGATCAGGTGTTCGCCAAGTGGCGCGCCCTCGGCAAGGGCTTGCTGAGCATTCCGCAGCGCGCGAGAATAAAGGTAGGTCTCGACGTCGTCGTTGCGGGCCTCACGATAGGGGTTGGCACTGCCCGCGTCTTCCTCGGCCTCTAGCCGATACAACTCCTCGATGGTCGAAATTGTCCCCTCCATGCGGGAGGAGGTAACGGCGTCTTGGCGGCGCAATGGCGCGAGAAAAAGCTCGCTGTTCACCATGCCCGACATCTTTGTATCGTACCGCGCAAGGGAGGCTGCAGCCTCCTCGAGCGGTCCGAGCAACACTTCGTAGTCGAGGGTAGATGGGGGAAAGGTGCCGATGTGATAGGTGACGGCATCTGTCAGATCGTAAGGTTTGGTTGTCATATGCGTGCCGATTCTGTCATCAACGGTATTTGACGTCAACCTAGTCCCGCCAAGATGGCTTGGCAACAGAATGCGTGCCAATTCTGCCGCCAAGTGGCGTTGTCGTCAGCGGCCTGTCATCAAACTGGGTTGGCGACGAAACTCACCAGTGAACTACCGTGAAGCCACGATTCCTTACAGTACATCAGCAGCGCGCTGTGGCGGAGTTTCAACTCGTCGGGGGACATCGATCATTCCATGTATCCGGGCGTGCTGACGCGCCAGCCGCGCCGCCGCTGCATGCCCACCTGTCCGGCCTGCGAATGGGGCGGCGTCTCAGGCTGGGTATGCGTCACCGCGACGGCGGCGGTCTCCACCCCGGCCTGTTTCTCGAGGCTCTGCCACATCTGCTCGTCGAACCGGTCTGCTCCGAGGATCCAGGCGGCAGCCCGGGCATAGACGCGGGTGTCGAGCGCCTCGTTGCGTTCGCGCATCTTCTGCCATTCTTGGCGCGCGTAGCCGCGCTTGTTGCGCAGGGTGACCAACTGTTCGGCCACCAGCTGCCTGAGCCATTCGGTGTCGATCCAGTCGGGCAGATGCACCGTGCCGGGCGCATCGAGCACGCCGAGGCTCCGATCTTCGTCACTGGGCCGTTCCAGCCGCAGGAAACGATAGGTTTCGATCTTGAACGTGGCAGTTGCGATCGACCACAGCCGGGCCCCGCACCGCAGGCGTTTGCCACCGATGGTGGCATCGACAAAAGTCGGACCCGACACCGGTGTGGCCCGGTTGAAGCCCTCCAGACCCTTGACCGGCGCAACCTGTGCAATTCCCTGCTGGCGGGCCCAGCCATAGACGGCGGCGGATTCATAACCGGTATCGATCGCGAGTTTCGCCAGCGTCATGACCGCGCCGTGTTCATGCACCCAGGTCTGCCCCAGAAGGGCCGTCAGTTTCTGCCAGCATGCCTGATCGTCTGGTCCGCCCGGAATGACGATGTGATCAACGAGCCAGCTCTCGAGCCCGCGCCCCCAGGCGCAGACATCGATCTCGATACGGTCCTTCTGCACATCGGCGCCCGCGGTCAGGAAGAGACCCCCGGCCGGGATCTGCGCGGGATAGGCTTCGCGGCGGTCCGCCAGCCGCTGCCAGTCCGGCGCATCATCCGACTCGACCCATGTCTCGCCCAAGAGCGTGTTGCGCGCCGCGCGCAGCATCTCCTCGGAGCCCTGCGCCGCCAGCCAGTCGCGCGCGATCTGCGCCCAGCTTGTCCAGCCCAGCGGCGAATAGAGCGCGGAGAGGTGAAAGCCAATCGACTGCGGGTCCGCCGACACGGCCGTCGCCCGCCACTCGCCCCGTTCCAGCATCCGCATCTTGTGATGCTCCGCAATGACGGCCTCGCCGCTCTCGCAATGATAGGCGGCGGTGTCAGGCTTTCCCTTGTCCCAGCGCAGGCGTTCGAACTGCAGCCATTGCATGTGGCCGCAATGCGGGCAGGGCACGAAATAGCGCCGCTGGTCGCTGGCCTCGTATTCCCGCTCGATCCGGCTCAGCCCCCGGATCGTGGGCGTCGAGACCATGAACACCTTGCGCCGGTGCGAGAAGGTGGTGGTGCGCGCCTCCGCCAGGGTGACCGGATCACCTTCCTCGTCGGCCGAGGCCGGATAGGCGTCGATCTCATCGAGAAAGATATAGCGCGCCGGCATCGAGCGCAGGCCGGTGGCGCTGTTGGCACCCGTCAGTACCAGAATGCCGCCCGGAAACTCCTTGGACAGCATCGAGTTTCCCGCGTCGCGCGAGCGGGCCGGCTGTACCCGCTCCCGCAGCGCCGGGCTGTCTTCGATCAGCGGATCAAGCCGTCCGCGCGAGCTGCGCTTGGTCATCTCCACCGTCGGCAGCACCGCCAGCATCGGCCCCGGCGCATGATGGATGACAAAGCCGATCCAGTTGTTGCCGGCCTCGGTCGCGCCGACCTGTGCGGCTTTCATGAACGAGATGCGCTGTGCCGGGTGCCGCGGCGACAGCGCATCCATGATCTCGCGCAGGTAAGGAGCGCGCGCGGTGCGATAGCGCCCCGGTTCCGCCGAGGCCCGCGACGAGAGCCAGCGATGCGCATCCGCCCACTCCGACACCGTCAGGTCCGGATCGGGCCGCAGACCGCGGCGCCACGCGCGCAGCACGTCCTCGGCCCCGTCGAAGCCGAGGTCGAGCCCGTCCGTCAGATCGTGATCATCCCCTCCCTCATCCAAGCGAGACGCGAAGGTCGGCAAGGGCGTCGAGTTGCGCTCTGACATGGGTTTCCAGCACCCTCTGCAGGATCGCGACCTCGATCATCACCGGCGTGCCCGAGTGCTTCTCCCCCTCCGCTGCCACCTCGGCCGCCATCAGCGCCGCCACCCCGCCGGGCCAGGTGACCCAGGCGTCCCGCTCCTGCCGCGCCAGACGAAACACCAGCGTTTCAGCGCGGGCGCGATCAACCAGCATGCCCTTCCGCTTCTGGATCGCCAGCTGGCGTTCCTGCGCCTGGTAGACCGTCAGCGCGGTGCGGGCCTTGACATAGGAGGAGCTGTCGGCCGGTCCTGAGAAGCCGCTGTCGCCGGTGCTGCGCCGCTGCTGGTCCGGATCGGTCATCTCGGCCCGGCGTGAATCCGAGGCCGCCGCGTTGATCGATCCGTCGCCGTAGACCACCAGTCGCCCAGACCTGCGCGCCTTCTGGACCGCCCCGCGCGAGAGGCCGGAATGGGCGGAATACTCCCGTTCGCTCATCCCCTGCATGGCTTAGGCCGTTCCGGATAAAGCAATGATATTGCTTGTTATTCAGTTGATTATACTTCGTGACAGAGCGAGTCTGGATCCACGAACACGATGCAACTCACCCCCGGAGATCCCGCCATGGCCACCAGCCGCGCCCCAAAACAGAACGACAAGGCCCTTAGCGCCTTTCTTGCCGCCAAGGCCGAGATCGACACCATGCTCGAGCGCCTCAAGACCCTCAGCGAGGAGCATTTCGATGTGAGCCCCGAGGAGATCAACTGGGGCCATGTTGGCACCCTGACCCATTATGCGGGTCTGCTGCGCCAGATCACCGACAGCGCCTTCCGCGAGGGAGAATTCGACGAATGACATCTTCCGCCCGGCTCGCCGCGTGGCCCGCCTCCAGGGCGGGCTTCACCGGGTGGAAGGGCCGGCACAGGGCTGGCCCTCGGAAACCGGAGAGACAGATGCCCAAACTCACTGACACGCAAACCATCATCCTCAGCGCAGGTGCCCAGCGCCCCGACAACCTCGCGATGCCGTTGCCCAAGGGGCTGCACGGCGCCGCCGCAAGGAAGGTCGTCAGCATGATGATCGGGCGTGGCTGGCTCGAGGAAATCGACGCCAACATCCGCAAGGGCGCGCCGCTCTGGCGAGAGACCGGTGACGGGCATGGCACCACGCTGGTGGTCACCGACGCAGGCCTGCTGGCGATCGGGATCGAGCCGGTGGTGGTGAAGACCATGGCTGCGATCCGCATACATGCCGCCCAACCGCCTGCGCCCAAACCGCCGAACCCGCGCGCGGGAACGAAGCAGGCGATGCTGATTGCGTTCCTGGAGCGTCCCGAAGGGGCGTCCATGGCCGAGATCGTCGAGGCGACCGGCTGGCAGGCTCACAGCGCACGAGGTTTCATGTCGGGTGCATTGAAGGAGAAGCTGGGGTTGGTCTTGACCTCGGTGAAAGAAGATGAGCGGGGGCGGGTGTATCGCATCGGATAGCCTGACCAGGACTGGTCCGATGACCGTTTAGAGCCCACAGCGACTGGTGCCGCAGAAAGCGCGAACGTCTGGTTCTACACTATTTGCTCGTTGAGTGAGAGATTTCAGCGTCCGTCCTGGTCGGGACTGTTCGTGGTCAGCGACGGGCGCTGGACGCGATTTCTGCCGCGGCTATTTGGCGACCGCCGCTGCCAGTCACGGGTCAGTGCGCGCGGTGGACGTGTCGACACCGGGCAGCAGCACATCGAGATCTTCGTATTGGAGGCCCTTTTTCTGATGCGCGTCACTATCGCCGTTGAACATCGTTCCCCAGAACCCTCGGTCAAGATCGCTTGTCCCGAAAATCCAGTCTCCGATCGGGAAGGTGAGATTGAAATTCTTGGTCTGCATCAATCCCAGAACGTGATGGATATAGTGCATCCGCCGTATGGTGTTGATCAGCGGCACGTGCCGCAGGTAGGGGCTCTTTTCGTCGTCCAGATGCGACAGCGTATGAACGAATTCGTAGAACAGGTAATAGCCGGACATCGAAATGACGATCAGGTAGGCCGCGTTGGATGAGACCAGCCAATTGGCGAGCAGCGCGGGCGGAATCGAGAGCAGCACGAAGGCGACCGGCGCCAGCGGCGGGAACAGCAGCGCCCGCCATTCCTTGTGGCCCTTGTAGCCAAGATCGTGATGCGTGAAGAACTGGTGATGCGTGGTGCAGTGCCGCTTGTAGACCATCTTCAGCCCCGGCACGGGTCGGTGCATGATCCAGCGATGCGCCGAATATTCCGCCAGGTTGCCGACGAGAGCGAATATCGGGATCAGCGCCCATTCCCAAGGTGCAGGATTGTTCAATTGGCTGATGGAATAGGCCAGCGCGCCTAATGTCAGGACCAGAGTGAATCCAAGATGATAAAGGCCGTGATACCACGACGGCGTATCCGCGACGAATTGCTTGCGGTATTTGCGCTGGCGGTCCTGTTCGCGCGCGTCACGCTCGGGCGATTGGGTGAAATGGGGCATGGCAGTCCTCCGGTATGGTTGATTTCGCATTGGCCTCCAGTGTATCCCGCAGCGCCGGCGCGGTCGTTCTCACCGGGCGCGGGAAATTCTCATCTGGAACTTTTTTTGAACGAACGGACAGGTTTGCAGACCGGGTAGGCGCAACCATCTAGGAAAGCAGGTGCCAATTGGCCTAACCTTGCGCGATGAAGCATTCGATAGACCTGACGGAGGGCGCCGAGATCTTGGCCGGGCGTTTTGGCCGGGCGGCGCTGTTGTCGCTAAAGGATCGGCTGACCGCCCATGCCCATGCGCAGACCCATCTGATCATCAAGCTCGGTGGCCCCGACCAGTTTTTTGTCGTCGATGGCCAGACCGTTCCGCTGACGGCGGACCGCGCCGTGGTGGTCAACCCGTGGCAAGAGCATCACTATACGCCGACCGACACGGATGCGATATCGTCCTATCTCGCGCTGTACCTCAATCCGGGCTGGCTGCGCCGGGCCAGCGACCTGTTCGATGGCTGCGGCCTGCCGGGTTTCTTTGAACGCCCGTCGATCCGGGTTGACGAACGCGCGCAGGGGTTGGCGCGTGAACTGCGTGATCTTATTCACGCACTGGAGGGCCGCAACGAACGGGCCGAGGACGTGATCGTGGCGCTGATGACCCATTTCGTGCGGGCCGAAAATGCCGGGCGCAAGGCCGCGCAGGGTTTTGTCGATTACCGAATACGGCGGGCGGTCGAGCAGATGCAGGACAACCCTGACCAACAATACGATCTGGACGCATTGGCCCGCAGCGTCGGCCTGTCACGATCGCGCTTCAACGTATTGTTCAAGGATACTGTCGGCGTCGGGCCGGGCATCTATGGAAACGCGATCAGGATCGAGGCCGCGGTATCGGCATTGGCCGACCGGGCCAGCGCGCAGGATGTCGCGGCCGATCTCGGCTTCAGCTCGCCGGGGAATTTCAATCGGTTCTTCCGGTATCACACCGGCGTGTCGCCGGCGAAATTCAAACGGGCCCTGCAAGACATCGGCTGATTCAGTCGATCAACACCAGCGTCAGCGCGGGCCATACCGAGACCAGCAAAAGGATCAGCAGCGCCGCCAGAAGGAAAGGTGCGAGCGGTTTCATGATGCTCATCGGTTTGCAGTCCGACACCTGCGCGGTGACGTAAAGCGCGGTGCCGACCGGCGGAGTCAAAAGGCCGATCACGAGGTTGAGGCAGACGGCCACACCGAAATGGAACGGGTCGATCCCATAGCTCAGCATGGCGATCGGCAGCATGATCGGCACCACCAGGATCAGCGCCGCGATGGCGTCGATCACGGTCCCCACCAGCAACAGCATCACGTTCAGCAGCAGCATGAACACGATCGGATTCTCGGTCAGCGTCACCAGATAGGCCGCCAGGTTCTGCGGAATCTTCTCGTAGACGATGATCCAGCCGAACACGTTGGCGGTGGCGACCAGGAACAGCACCATCGACGAGCTGGCCAGCAGGCGCACCAACATGCCCGGAATGTGTGACGGATCGAATTCGCGGTGGAAGACCCAGCCGACGATGATCGCGGCGACAGACGCGACGGCGGCGGATTCGGTCGGCGTGGCGATGCCGCCCGCGATCCCGCCGATGATGACCACCGGGATGGACAGCGACGGCAACGCCCGCAGGATGTGGGAAAGCGCCATGCCCCGCGAATGCCTGGCTTCCTTGGGGTAAGCATAGAAGAAGCCCAGGATAACGACAACGAGGATGAAAGCAGCCCCCATCAGCAGGCCCGGAAAAATCCCGGCGATGAACATGTCGCCGATGCTGATCTGCGCCAGAACCCCGTAGATCACGAACAGCATCGATGGCGGGATGATCGGCGACATCAGACCGCCCGCCGCCGTCACGGCGGCAGCGAAATTCCGGTCATAGCCGCGCTTGACCATCTCGGGTACCATGACATGCCCCATCACCGCGATCTGCGCATTGGTCGAGCCGATGATGGCGGCCATGAACATGTTGGCGACAAGGTTGATATAGGCCAGCCCGCCGCGCAGCGACCCGACAAAGACGCTGGCAAAGTTGACCAGACGCCTGGTGATGCCGCCTTCGTTCATCAGCTCGCCCACCAGCATGAAGAGCGGGATCGCCAGCAGCCCGTATTTCTCCAGCCCACCATACAATTGTTGCGGATAGGACAGGAACAGCACGTCGTTGCCGCTGGCCCAAATGTAGATCATCGCGGTGATCGCCAGCACCAGCGCGATGGGCACGCCGGCAAACAGCAGCAGGCCGAAGGAAAGCGGGACCATTACGCGACCTCCCGATCGGACCCCAGCGGGTCGGTTTCAGGGCCGCCGAAAGCGGTCTGAGCCAGGTTGTTCAGCGCATGAACGAACGCGCCGACGGCAAAAATCGGAACGATGAGCCAGAGCCAGAATTTCGGCACGCCCAATGTCGTGCTGACTTCGGAATAGATGAAATTGAAGGTCGCGCCGGAAAACGCGCCGGTATCGAAGCCATGCCGGGCCAGCGTGATGGGATCGAACCAGTTCCAGGCCAGGGCGAACAGGACGCAAAAGAACACCAGCACGGCCAGGTCCGTTGCGATCAGGAGCGCGCGCGCCACAGGGCCGCGCAGCATGTCGGGCACAAAGGTGACGGCGACGCTCTGGCGATGGTGGATTGCCGCCGAAGCGCCGAGGAAGGTCATCCAGACCATCGACGTTATCGCCGCCTCGTCCACCCAGAACAGCGCCTTGGCAAAGCTGCGGGTGACGACGTTGAGCAGGATCAGCGCCGTCGTGACCGCACCGAGCGCGGCGCCGATCAACACTTCGATCCGGGCGATGCCGGCACTCAATTTACGCAGTATTTCCATGACGCCTGTCCCATCGACCGGTCGGAAGTTTACCCCGACCGGCCTTCTACCAGATTGCGGTTCAGAATGCAGCCGCTTCGGCGCGCAGCGCGTCGATCACGTCTTTCTGATCGGCCCAGACTTCTTCCCAGTGTGACGTGACATCGCCGAAAAACGCCGGGTCAACCTTGCGCACTTCGATGCCAGTCTCTTCGATCTGTGCGATCAGCTTCGGTTCGGCCTCGACGTAGTGATCCATCAGATCGGACAGGGCCGCACGCATGTGTTCGCGGACCATCTGCTTGTCCTCATCGGAAAGGTCCGCCCAGACCCGCCCGGACACCAGCCCGACCATCGGGAACATCGCGTGGTTGGTCAGCAAAAGATGATCGGCGCGTTCGTAGAACTTGAAGTTCACGACCAGCTCGGCGTCGATGTCCATTGCGTCCACTTGGCCGTTGGCCAGCGCGTCGTAGACATCGGGCAACGGCATTGGCGTGGGCGCAATACCCAGCAGGTCGTAGAAATCGCGGAACGGCTTGAACGGTGTGATCCGCATTTTCAGGCCTTCGAGATCGCCGAGGTTCTCGACCGGCGCGGTCGCCATCATCTGCCGCATGGCGGCCAGACCGTAGCCGATGCCGACGACGCCCATCGCCTGCGGAAGCCGGTCAAGCAATGCCTGCGTGGTGTCGCCCTTGAGTATCTTGGCTGCTTCGCCCGTGTCCTCGACAAGGAACGGCGTGTAGAGCGCGCCGAAGGCCGGGATACGGTTTGACACGTCGGCAATGGTCAGAAAGGCGAAATCCAGAGCGCCGGTCTGCAACTGCTGGACCATCTGTTCCTCGCTGCCCAATTGGCCGGCGGGGAACACCTCGACGCTGTGCGCGCCGCCCGATGCCTCGGCAAGATCCGCGGCAAAGGCGCGCGCGGCCTCGTTCCAGGCATGGCCCGACGGCACGATCGTGCCCAGTCGGAAATCCTTGGCCTCGGCGATGCCGACGCTCGAAAGGCCCAGTGTCAGGGCCGTCAGGGCTGCTTTTGAAAAGCGGCTGAAAGTCATTATCTTCCTCCTCCAGAATTCGTTTCAGATGCTGTGGGCATGTTCAGTGCATGACAGAGCCGCCGTCGATCACGGTGACTTCGCCGGTCATGAATGCGGCATCGTCCGAGACCAGGAACAGCAGCGGGCCGACGAGGTCTTGGGGCAGTTGATCGCGCTTGATCGCGCGGCTGGCCATCACCGGTGCACTCAGCTTTTCCAAGAGCTCGGGGCTGGCGACGACCTGTTCGGACAGCACCAGGCCGGGGGCCAGCGTGTTGACGGTGATCCCGTCCTCGCCCACTTCGCGCGCCAGGGCGCGGGTCATGGCAATCACGGCGCCTTTCGAGGTCACGTAATGCAGGAAATTCGGCGTGCCCTTGTAGGCGGTGCCCGACGCGATGTTGACGATGCGTCCGTATTTCCCGGCACGCATATGCGGCACGACGGCGCGGGCGCACAGGAACGGGCCCTTGACGTTGACCGCCATCAGCTTGTCCCATTCCTCGGGCGATATGTCCTCGAACGGCTTGGCGCGCAGCGAGGCCCAGATGGCCGCGTTGTTGATCAGAATATCAACGCCGCCCCATTTCGCGACGGTTGCGTCGACCATCGCCGCGACGCTGCTTTCGTCGCTAACATCAGTCTGCATGAAGTCCGCGGTGCCGCCCTGGGCCGAGATCCGCGATGCGGTGGGGTTTCCGTCGAGAATGTCGGCGATCATCACCTTGGCGCCTTCATCCGCAAGCGCCTGAGCATAGACGGCACCGATGCCCTGGGCCGCCCCTGTGATAATCGCAACTTTTCCGTCAAGCCGAGGCATCTGCCGCTCCTTTCGCATGAGCTTCCGGCAAACTACGGACCGCAAGCGTTAAAGAACAATAATCAATACTTAATATGTCTATCATGAACCGCTATGGCATATCCGTGATCATGGATTGCCGATCCCGGGCGCGTGCGCCATCCTATGGGACAGACGCAAATGCACCGGAGGCGGCGACGTCTTATGTCCGATCACGCTTTCTGGCAATATTCGCTGGACAGATATGGCCGCAAGGGCGTGCCGGAAATTTGCCTGTCGCTTCAGGACGAACGTGGCGCGGATGTGAACCTCGCGCTGTTCGCGCTGTGGCTGGCACAGGAGGGCCGCAGCCTTGGCCCGGACGCCGCCGAAAAATGCGTGGCCGCAGTGCGCGACTGGCACGGTTCGGTCGTGGTGCCGATGCGTGGCGTGCGCCGCTGGCTGAAGGATCGCGATGTCGAGGACACGGCGGCGCGGGACCGCCTGCGGGACGCCGTCAAGACCTGGGAAATCGAGGCGGAACGGATGGAGCAGGACATGCTGTTCCGGCTGATCCGCGACGGTTCGCTGGCGCTTGGTCGCGATGCGCGACCGGTTGCGGCACGCATGGCGGCCAACCTGGCGGCGGTCGGTGTGGTCCGCGCCCCGCAGGTGAACCGGCTTATCGAGCTGTGCCTTTGACGTCGCCATCCTTCCAGCGCCGCACCGTGCCGGTATCAAGGTCGAACTGGTCCAGCACGCGCCCGACGCTGTGGTCGATCATCTCGGCCAGCGAGGCGGGGTTGGCGTAGAAGGCCGGCACCGGCGGCGCGATCACAGCGCCGATTTCGGCAAGGGTTGTCAGGGTTCGCAGGTGGCCCAGATGCAGCGGCGTCTCGCGCACCATCAGCACCAGCCTGCGCCGTTCCTTCAGCACCACATCCGCGGCCCGCGTCAGCAGCGTCGAGGTCACGCCACCCGCGATCTCGGATGCGGACCTTATGGTGCAGGGCGCCACGACCATCCCAAGCGTCTTGAACGATCCGCTGGATATTGCCGCGCCGATGTCCTCCTGCTTGTACCAGACATCGACCAACGCCTTTATGTCGGCGATCTTGCGGTCGGTTTCGTGTGCGATGGTGATCTCGGCAGAGCGGGACATCACCAGATGCGTCTCGACGGGCATGTCGCGCAGAATCTCAAGCAGCCGGATGCCATAGATGACACCCGAAGCTCCGGATATTCCGACGATCAGGCGCGGCGCTGACGAAACCATGTCGATGATCCTCCCTTGACCCTGCGTGGCGTCCTTGACCCTGCGTGGCGTCCGGCGGCGTCGAAAGCAAGAAAGGCGTCGTGATACGGGGGATCACGACGCCCTATATGCCCCGAAAACGCCATCAGCCCACGAGATTGCCGAGGGAATATGAAAACTCGATGATGTCCTCGCGGATCTCGTCGATCAGGATCTGGGCCGCAGCGCTCAGCGGTCGGCTGGGATTGATCTGGTAGACAAGCCGCCGCGAGATCGCGGGCCGGATCGGATAGGCCTTGAGACGTCCGGACCTGAGCGCCCAATTGACCGCGATGGGCGGCAGGATCGTGACGTAATCGGTCGCGCAGACGAAATCCTCGATCAGCTTCATCTCGTCGAATTCCATGGACGGGGACAATGCCAGCCCTTCGCCATTCGCGGCCCGGTCGATGATCGTGCGCAGGCCATGCCGCTGCGACGGGATCACCAGTTTCATCGTTTCGATATCCTCAAGCCGCAGTCCCGCCTTGCCAGTGATCGGCGTGTCCGGCGCGGCGATCAGGCAGAAATCCTCCTTGACGATGTCCACGATGCGCGGATCCTGTTTGAGCGGCGGCATGTTGATGATCGCTAGGTCGATCCGCGACATGCGCAACTGGTCCTGAAGCTCGCCGGTATAGCCGCCCGTCACCTTCACGCTGACATCCGGGTACTTCACGGTGAATCTCTGCAGGGTTTCGCCAAGCGCGTTGTTGGCGGCGGAACTGACCACCCCGATGGAAACCGTACCGCGCACCGGCCCGCCGTCGCCCGATAGCGCATTCAGGGCGGTATCGAGATCGCGGGTGATCCTGACAAAATGTTCATAGGCCTCGATACCCGCCTGGGTCGGGATCATGCCCTTGGGTGCGCGGGTAAACAGCGGCTGCCCGATCTCCGCCTCCAGCTTCTGAAGCTGCTGGCTGAGTGCCGGTTGCACGACATTCAGCCGTCGCGACGCCCCGGTCAGCGACCCTTCTTCGTAGATCGCCAGCAGATACTGCATCTGTCTCAATTCCATCGCACTTGACCTTCAGTTTCGGATCCGCACTGCCCCATCACGAAACGCTATCGCTGAGATTAGCCAATATTAATGGTTTTGATTGCTCCGGGGCAATAGCGTCTGGCTGCCAATTGGGAGTATGAACATGAGCCGAAAACCGACTGCGCCGGGTTCCCGCCGGGACATGCATCTGCGGCAATGGCTCGGCCATCTGGAAACCACCGACCGGCTTGCCGTGACGAAAACCGGGCGAAAGCTGGCCTTTGAAATCGCGGGTCTGGCCAACCGGCATGACGGCAGCCGCGCCCTTGTCGCCCCTGCCCCCGATGGTCATGCCGACGGGGTCGTCATATCGGGCCTGCTGTCGCGCCGCGAATGGATGGCCGAGGCGCTTGGGGTCGAGCCAGGCGCGTTGCTGTCGGCCTTCGAGGAAGCGGCGCAGTCGCCACTGCCCGTGAACGAGGTAAAGGCCGCACCATGTCAGGAGGTCGTGCACAAGCGCGACATCGACCTGACCGCGCTGCTGCCCATCCCGACCCATAATGAACATGACAGCGGTGCCTATATCACCGCCGGCCTGATGATCTGTCGCAACCCGCGCACCGGCATCCAGAACGTCGCCATACACCGCCTGCAGGTCTCCGGCCCGCGCGAGTTGGGCGCGCTGCTGCTGCCCCGGCACACGCTGAGTTTCTTTACCACCGCCGAGGAAGCGGGCGATGATCTGGAGGTTGCGATCGTCATCGGCGCATCGCCTGCCTGTCTGTTGGCGTCGCAAGCCATCGTGCCGATGGATTTCGACGAGTTGACCGTCGCCGGTGCGCTTGGCGGTGCGCCGCTAGATGTGGTGCGCGGTATTTCGGTCGACCTGTTCGTGCCCGCGCAAAGCGAGATCGTGATCGAAGGACGCTGCCGCGCCAACCTGCGCCGCCCCGAAGGCCCGTTTGGCGAATTCCCGCAATATTACGGCGAACGCGCCGACCGTCATGTGATCGAGGTGAGCTGTGTGACCACACGGCAAAAGCCGCTGTTCCACACCATCGTCGGCGGAGGGCTGGAACACCTGATCCTGGGCGGTATCCCCCGCGAGGCGACGATCCTGAAGACCCTTCAGGATATGTTTCCCTGCGTGCGCGATGTCCACCTCGCCCCCGGCGGGACGTGCCGCTATCACCTTTACATCAAGATCAAGGCCAGCCACGCGGGCGAGGCCAAGAATGTCCTTCTAGGTGCGTTCGCCGCGCATTACGACATCAAGCATGCCATCGTCGTCGACGAGGATGTCGATATCCATGACCCCGAAATGGTCGAATGGGCGGTGGCCACCCGGTTCCAGGCGGATCGCGATCTTGTTGTCATATCAGGTTCGCAGGGCTCCAAGCTGGACCCGTCCTCCGACAATGGTTTCGGGGCCAAGATGGGACTGGATGCCACGGTGCCGCTCGACGCACCTGAATTCCGGTTCAAGCGAATTCGCGTGCCGGGCGAACAGGAGCTTGATCTGGACGCGGTGATCGACCCTGACGCCACACTCGCATCCCTGCTCGGATCCTGAGCGATTGCCCGCAGGCCAGAAGCACTTAGGAGAAAGACATGACAACGACTGACCTGATCGCGCGGCACATGATCGGCGGCTCCTATTCGGACGCGGGCGACAAGACCGCGTCGATCAACCCGGCGACCGGGGCGGTCGTGGGGCATGTCCGGGCCGAGGGTGCTGCGCAGGCGACAGCCGCCATTGCCGCCGCGCGGGCCGCATTCGACACCACGCTCTGGCCGCAATCACCCCGCGACCGGCAGATGCCCCTGCTGCGGTGGGCCGACGCGCTGGAGGCCGATCTCGCACGCCTTGCGGAATTGCTCACGTTGACCAATGGCAAACCGCTTGGCGCATCCAAGGGGGAATTGGGCGCGGCGATTTCGGAGATCCGTTACTATGCGGGCCTGACCCGCCACAATCCCGGCCACGCGATGGAAGTGGCGCCCGGCGAGTTTTCGGTGATGCTGCGCGAGCCGGCCGGGGTCGCGGGCATCATCGTGCCGTGGAACGCACCCGCCGTGCTGCTGATCCGGTCGCTCGCTCCGGCGCTGGCGGTGGGCTGCACGACGGTGACGAAACCCGCGCCGCAAACGGCGTTGTTCACCGCGGCCTGCATGGCCCCGCTGTTCGAGGATGCCGCCATCCCCGCAGGCGTGGTCAATGTGGTGTTCGAGGTCGGTCATGAAGCGGCGCAAACGCTGGTCACATCGTCCGATGTCGATGTCATCAGCTTTACCGGCTCGAACGCGGTCGGCCAGCGGATCATGGCGGACGCCGCGCCGACGATGAAGAAACTGTCGCTGGAACTGGGCGGCAAATCCTGCTGCATCGTGCTGGAAGATGCCGACATCGGCGCGGTGGCACCGAAACTTGCCGCCGCGGCCACGATCATCTCGGGCCAGCAATGCACCGCGGCGCGTCGGGTTCTGGTGCACGAATCCCGGCTTGATGCAGCGAAAAGCGCGCTTTCCGCCGCGCTTCAGGCTGTCTCCATCGGCGACGGCATGTCGGACGGCACGGCGATGGGGCCGCTGATCGATATCCAGTCGCGCGACCGGGTCATGCGTGATTGCGAAACGGTCTATGATACCGCCGACGAGGTCGTGCTGCGCGGCGGCCCGCTCGACGGTCCGAAGGGCAGCGCGTTCATGTCGCCGGCGCTGGTCGTGCATGGCGATCCGAACGCCGGTTTCGTACAGGACGAGATTTTCGGCCCGCTTGTGGTGCTTGAGACGTTCCGAGACGAGGCGGATGCGGTGGCAAGGGCAAACAACACCGTCTTCGGCCTGTCCGCATCTGTCTGGACCCATCGCGGCGATGCGTCATGGCGGCTGGCGCGCGCCCTGCGCAATGGCACCGTCTGGATCAACGACCACAACAGGCTTTTCGCCGAAGCCGAAACCGGCGGCTTTCGCCGTTCGGGCCTGGGCAGATTGCACGGTTTCGACGGTCTGCTTGATTTCTGCGAGCTCAAGCACGTTTACCAGAACGTCGGTGTCTTCGGTCACTGAGCGACCCGCCGGGCGCATTCAACCTTGATTCGCAGGTGTTTTGGCGCATATTATGTGGCCAGAACGTAAAGCGAGAAAGCGAGGAGCGCGTTACCGCCGCCTGATGTCCAACGCCCTGAGGATCAGAACCGGAAAATTCGGCCGTGTAGCGCTGCTCGACATGGATCGTCCACTTGTGCGTCACGCCCACCCGCATTGCCATGTCCTGCTCAAGGTCGAGGGTGCCGATACGAGTTTTCTCGTCGGTGACGAGGTTGTGCCGCTGACCGACGAAAGCGCGGTTCTGATCAACGCATGGACGCCGCATGCCTATGTGCATCGGCCCAATGCCCCGCGCACGATCATCCTTGCCCTCTATATCGAACCTTCTTGGCTGGCCGAGTTCCGTTCCAACTGGGTCGCCAGCGCCGGGTCCGGGTTCTTTGACAGAACCGTCGATGCGATCACGCCGCAGATCCGCAAGCAGGCCATGACACTTACCGCGAGCATGGTGCATGCCCCAACCGCCATCGCCGATCATGAGACGCAGCTGGGCGACCTGATGGTGTCGGTGATCGAACGGTTTACCGAATGGCGGTCAGTCGGGCCAAGCTTGCGCGACGCGGCGCAAAGCCAGGCCATCGACTGGCGCGTGTCCAAGGCGATCAGCAAGCTGCACAAGGTTGCCGGAGAGGTGTCGGACATCGACAGCCTCGCGCAGACCGCTGGCATGAGCCGCGCGAATTTCTTCCGGGTCTTCGAACGCTCGACCGGCGTGACGCCACGGGTGTTTTCCAACATGATCCGGCTGGAACGGGCGGTGAGCGCCGTGGTTTCGTCGGACCTCAGCTTCGGTGCGCTGTCCGATCAGCTGGGATTTACCGCACAGGCGCATTTCACCCGATTCTTCCGCGATCATACCGGCGTACCGCCCAGCAGCTTCCGGTCGATCTCGCGGCTTGGGGATACTTCTGATTTCCTCCGTATTTGAGACTCCTCGGTAAATTCTGCGACCCTTGGCAATCGGTTTCATCAATACCGCCCTCTAGTGTCCTGCCACGCCGCTTGACGGTTTGGGAGGAGAGGACGCATGCCAGAGGACGGGCTGCATCAGACGATGTTGCGGGTGGAAGACGCCCCGCTTCTGACCGGGCGCGGCCAGTTCTTTGACGATCTGCCGACGCCGCACGGAACCTTGCATGCCGCGATCCTGCGCAGCCCCCATGCGCACGCAAGGATCACCGACATTTCGACCGATGCCGCCCGCAGGTTGGCAGGCGTTCACGCGGTCCTGACGGGCGAGGATTACGCAAGCGTCGCATCGCCGCTGATGGTCGGGGTCAAGCTGCCCATCGAATGCTGGCCGATCGCGCAGGACAAGGTGCGTTATGTGGGCGAGCCGGTCGCGGTGGTTCTGGCCGAGGATCGCTACCTCGCCGAGGACGCGCTCGACCTCATCGACGTCAGCTATGACACGCTCGCCCCTGTCATTGACCCGCTGAAGGCCCTCGCGGACGACGCGCCGGTCCTGCATGACGAGATGGGCGGCAACCTTGGCGCCGACCGCCATTTTTCCTATGGCGATCCCGACGGCGCCTTTGCCGAGGCCGACCATGTTGTCGAGATTTCGGTGCGCTATCCACGCAATTCCTGCACGCCCATCGAAACTTACGGCGTGCTGACCCGCTGGGATCCGCACACGCGGTCCTATGATATCACCTCGAATTTTCAGGGGCCGTTCTCGATCCATCCGGTGATCGCGCGGGCGCTGAACGTGCATGGCAACCGTCTGCGACTGCGCACGCCCGAGGATTCCGGCGGCAGCTTCGGTATCAAGCAGGGCGTGTTTCCCTATATCGCGCTTCTGTCCGCCTGTGCGCGGCTGGCCGACCGTCCCGTCAAGTGGGTCGAGGACCGGCTCGAGCATCTCACCGCCTCGGTGTCTGCCACAAATCGCGCCATCACACTGCGCGCGGCGGTTACGGCAAAGGGGCGCGTGACCGCTCTCGACTACGATCAGGTCGAGGATGTCGGCGCCTATCTGCGGGCGCCGGAGCCGGCGACGCTCTACCGCATGCACGGCAACCTCTGCGGTGCCTATGACATCGCCAACCTGCGCGTGCGCAACCGCATCGTCATGACGAACAAGACGCCGACAGGGCTGAACCGCGGGTTCGGCGGCCCGCAGATCTATTTCGCGCTGGAACGGCTGATGCAGCGTATCGCCGTCGAGCAGGGTCTCGATCCGGTGAATGTTGCCCGCGACAACCTGATCCCCAGGGGTGCCTTTCCCTACCGCACCGCCAGCGGTGCTACCTACGATTCGGGCGATTATCAAAAAGCCTTCGACGCGGCGTTGAAGGACGGCCGCTATGACGCGCTGTGCCAAAGGCGCGACGCGGCCCGCGCCGAGGGACGGCTTTACGGCATCGGCCTTGCCGTGGCGGTGGAGCCGTCGGTGTCGAACATGGGATACCTTTCGACCGCCCTGACGCCTGCGGAACGGGCCAAGGCGGGGCCGAAGAACGGCGCGCAATCCTGCGCGACCATCGCCATCGACCCGGTCGGCAGCATCACGGTGCAGATCGATTCCGTGCCCCAGGGCCAGGGCCACAAGACCATCGCCGCCAGCATCGTCGCCGAACGGTTCGGGCTGGAGCCGGGCGCGATCACGGTCGTGGCGGCGATGGACACCGGCAAGGACGCCTGGTCCATCGCCGCCGGGAACTATTCCAGCCGGTTTGCCGCCGCCTCCGCCGGGGCGGTGCGCATCGCCGCCGACCGCCTGCGCGACCGGATCGCCGCAATTGCCGCAAGCCAGCTCAACGCGCGGCCCGAAGATATCGAATTCGGGAACGGCAAGGTTTTCATCGCGTCCAACCCGGAGGCCGCGCTCGCCTTTGCCCGCGTCGCCTCGACCGGGCACTGGGCGCCCGGCACCCTGCCCGAAGGCATCGCCGCGCCGATGCGCGAGACCGCGATCTGGACGGCGCCGGAACTGACCGCCCCGACCGAAGAGGACGGGATCAACTCGTCGCTGTGCCACGCGTTCATCTTCGATTTCTGCGGGGTGGAGATCGACCCCGTGACCCATGAAGCCCGCGTCGACCACTACGTCACGATGCACGACTGCGGCACCATCCTGCACGAAGGTATGGTCGAGGGGCAGATCCGCGGTGCGTTCGCCCAGGCGGTCGGAGCGGCGCTTTACGAGGAATACGCCTATGACGACGACGGCGCGTTCCTGGCGGGCACCCTAGCCGATTACCCGGTGCCCACGGTGCATGAAATCCCTGACCTGGCGATATTGCATACCTGCACGCCCTCGCCGCTGACGCCGCTGGGGGCCAAGGGCGTGGGCGAGGGCAATTGCATGTCCACGCCGGTCTGCATCGCCAATGCCGTCGCCGATGCGCTGGCACCGGCTTGCGGCAATGTCGATGTCACCCTGCCGCTTTCGCCTGCGCGTATCGCGTCGTATCTGCCGGACGAACCCGCAGCACCCGAAGGCATTGCGCTGCCACGGCCCAGCGCCGGCAAGGGGCTGTCCGGTGAGGGCGAGGCGCGCGTCGGTGCCGCACCGCAGCAGATATGGGATCTGCTGATGGACGCAGACCAACTCGCCGCGATCATCCCCGGCGCACATGGCGTCAAGCGCCTGTCGCCAACCCGCTTTCTGGCCGATGTCACGTTGGGCGTCGGGCCGGTCAAGGGGCGCTACCGGGTGCAGGTCGGGCTATCGGATCTGGACGCGCCCAACAGCGCCACCTTGACCGGCAAGGCCGGCGGCGCGCTTGGCACCGGCGAGGGGTCGGGCCGGGTCACGCTGACACCGGACGGATCGGGCGGCACGGTGATCGGCTACAGCTATGACGTCGCTGTCGGTGGCAAGGTCGCATCCGTGGGTGGGCGGCTGCTGGACGGTGCTGCGAAAATCGTCATTGGCCAGTTTTTTGCCGCCCTCGGACGAAGGGCCGGAGACGCACCACAGCCCGACGGCATCATCGCCCGCATGCGCGGCTGGATCGGGGGGAGGCGATGAAACCCGCCGCTTTCGATTATGTCCGCTGCGAAACGCTCGACGAAGCCTGCGAAGTCATCGCGCAAACCGGTGACGACGCCCGCATCCTTGCCGGGGGTCAGTCGCTGGTGGCGATGCTGAACATGCGGCTTGCCACGCCGGCGGTCCTGGTCGATGTCATGCCGGCCCCGGACGCGCGGAAAGTCGCGGCGGAAAATGGCACGCTGAAAATCTCTGCCGCTGTCCGGCAAGCGAGCCTGTTGGACGATCCCGACCTGACCTGGCGCAACCCGCTGCTTGCGAAAATGCTGCCTTGGGTCGGCCACCCCCAGACCCGTGCGCGCGGCACGATCTGCGGCTCGGTCGCCCATGCCGATCCTTCCGCCGAGATTCCGCTGGCCCTGGCCGCGCTGGACGGCACGGTGATCCTGCGGCGCGGGCGCAAGCGGCGCAGCGTGAAGGCGGCCGACTTTTTCCTCGGTATGATGCTGACCGACAAGGCCGATGACGAAATGATCGAGGCGGTGACTTTTGCCGATGTCCAGCAAGGCACCGGCACGGGATTTGCCGAGCTCGGCCGCCGCAAGGGCGATTTCGCCATCGTCGCCTGCGCCGCGTTGGTTTCGCCCAAGCGCGTCCGCCTTGCCGTCGGCGGCGTCAACGACACGCCGTTTGTCAGGGATTGGGACAACCTCTCGCCGCAGGACGAAGCCGAGGCGCTCAACGCGCTCGCCTGGTCGCTCGATGCGCGGGGCGACCTGCATGCAACCGCCCGCTATCGCCGTGATCTGGTGCGCCATCTGGGCGCGCAGGCACTCAAGGAGGCCCGCACATGCGCCGATTGACCGCCACCGAAAGGTACCTCGTCCGCTTTACCCTGAATGGCAAGCCCGCCGAGGGCACAGCCCACCCGCGCATGTTGCTCAGCGATTTCCTGCGTGGCGTCCAGGGTGCGACAGGCACCCATGTCGGCTGCGAACATGGTGTCTGCGGCGCCTGCACGGTTCGGATCGACGGCGCGATGGCACGCAGTTGCCTTACATTCGCGGTCCAGATCGAAGGCGCCGAGATCGACACGGTCGAGGCTCTGGCCCCTGCCCCCGCCAGATTGTCCGTCCTGCAGGACGCCTTTCGCAAACATCACGCGCTGCAATGCGGCTTTTGCACCCCCGGCATCCTGATGTCGCTCGACACGTTGCTCGCAACCGAACCGCAGGCCGACGCGGAACGCATCCGCGACGTTCTGTCGGGGCATCTGTGCCGCTGTACCGGATACCAACCGATCGTCGCTGCCGCACTGGACGCAGCACAAACCCTCAGGGAGGTGACAGACAATGCTTGACCTAGGTCGTTCCCTGATCGCAAGTGCTGCCCGCGATCCGGATGCGCTGGCAATTGTCGATGGCGATGTACGTCTGAGTTATGCCAATTGGCTGCGCCAGATTTCGGCGATTGTCCAAGGCCTTGCGGACATGGGCCTGCGCCATGGCGACCGGTTGGTGACGGCGATGCAGAACAACCATGCCGCCGCGAGCATCCACTGGGCCTGCCAAATGGCCGGTATCACGATCGTTCCGGTGAACTGGCGGGCGACAGCCGACGAAATCACATTCTTTACCGAGAACAGCGACGCCCGCGCCATTGCCTGCGACGGATCGAGCGTGGATGCCGTGCGTGCGGCAGCAACAGATCTGCCGTGCCTGACATACGAAACCAATGTCGACGGCGCGGTCAGGTTCGAGGATGTCGTCGCCGGTTCGGCACCGGACGCAAGCCCAAAGGCCAGCGCCGACGATTGGTCCATCATGCTTTATACCAGCGGCACCACCGCCCGGCCCAAAGGCGTGCCGCGCCGCCACCGTGCCGAACGGGCGGGGGCATTGGCGCATGTGGCGCAGAATCTGATGCCGATGAACGACGCAACGCTTGGGGTCATGCCGCTTTATCATACCATGGGGGTGCGTTCGCTTCTGGCGATGACATTGCTGAACGGCACCTTCGTCTGCCTGCCCCGGTTCAACTGTGCCGATGCGCTGGGGCTGATCTTCGATGAACGGATCGGAAGCCTGTATCTGGTTCCGACACTCTATCACGACCTTCTCGAACACCCCGACTTTGCGTCAACGGACCTTTCCGCTGTCAAACGTCTGGGGTTTGCCGGGGCGTCGATGACGGACGGGTTGCTCAAACGGGTTCAGGCCGCGTTTCAGCCGGAGCTTTTCGTTAATCATTACGGCTCGTCCGAGATCTACACCTTCTCGATCGAACAGGACGCCGTGTCCAAACCCGGCTCGGCGGGCAAGGCGGGACTCAATCAGGATTTGCGTGTCGTCAGGATGGGCGCGGGCGATCCCGCTGCCGTGATGACACAGGGCGAAGAGGGCGAGATCATCGCGACGCTTGCCGGAGACGAAGCGTTTGAAGGCTACTGGCAACGCCCGGACGCGAACGAAAAATCGCTTAAGGGCGGCTGGTACTTTACCGGCGATTGCGGGCATTTCGACGCCGAGGGCGATCTGTACGTGACGGGCCGCGTCGACGACATGATCATCACCGGTGGCGAAAACGTGTCGCCCGTCGAGGTGGAAAGCTGCCTGTCGATGCACCCGGCGGTCGAGGATTGCGCCGCCGTGGGTCTGCCCGATGAACGCTGGGGCAAGATCGTCACCGCCTTTGTCAAACGCCGCCACGCCGTGAGCACCGAGGAACTGGACGCGCATTGCCGCGACTCGGCATTGGCCAATTTCAAACGGCCCCGCCGGATCATTTTCGTGTCCGAGCTTCCCAAATCGCCGGTCGGCAAATTGCTGCGCCGGGAACTGGTGGCCGGAAATTACACCCCCGAACCCGAAGAGACCGCGGCCGGATAAGGCCGCCTGCTAGGAGAAGACGACCCATGACAAACCCCTATTCCGACCGACCGCTGCTGTCCAAACTCGACGGATTCCGCATCGAGGTGGACGCCGAAGCCGAACGCGGCGACATCGTTCTGGAACGCGCCCCGATGAACGTGATCTCGATGGATCAGCGCGATCAACTGCGCGCGGCGTTCGAGGCGCTGGATGCCGATGACGCGGTGCGAGTCATCGTGTTGCGGGCGGAGGGTGAGCATTTTTCGTCAGGTGGCTATATTCACGGCTTCCTCGATGCATCGCCTGAACATGTCAGCCAACTGGCCGACAATGTCGCGGCCCCCTGGCGCTGCGCCAAGCCGGTGATCGCGGCGAACAAGGGCTACACTTTCGGCGTCGGTTTCGAAATCTCGCTGGCCTGCGATTTCCGCATCGCCGCCAAATCCACCTTCTATGCGCTGCCCGAGCAGAAGCTGGGCCAGATCCCCGGCTCGGGCGGCTCGGCGCGGTTGCAGGCGCTGATCGGGCTGGCACGCACCAAGGACGTGGTCATGCGCTCGCGCCGGATCTCCGGCCAGCAGGCCTTTGACTGGGGGATCGCGGTCGAGCTGGTCGAGGATGACAAGCTGGAGGAAGCGACCGCCAGGCTGGTGAACGAGCTGCGCAGCTTTTCACCGATGGCGCAACGCACCGCGAAGAAGCTGCTCAACGACAGCGAAAACGCGACCGTGGCCACCGGCATCGAACTCGAAGGCCACTGCTACAGCCGCCTTCGCCAATCCGAAGATTTCGCCGAAGGCGTCAAGGCCTTTCACGAAAAGCGCAAACCGACATTCGTCGGCCGCTGAACAAACCAAAGGGAGGAATAACAGTGTCTATCAAGGGGTTTTTGCAGACTGCCGCAGTTGCGGCACTTGTCGCGGGGTCGGCCACGGCCCAGGACGGGCCGATCCGCGTCGGCGTGGTGACGCCGATTTCGGGCACCTATGCCGGGATCGGCCAGCAGGTCAGCTGGGGGCTCGACCTCGCTGCGGAGGAGATCAACGCGTCGGGTGGCATCATGGGTCGCCAGATCGAACTGATCTACGAGGACAGTGAGGCGAACCCGGCGGTCGCCGTGCAGAAGGCTGAAAAGCTGATGACCGCCGAGGATGTCGATTTCCTGACCGGCACCGTCAATTCCGGTGCCACGCTCGCGGTCGGCCAGGTGGCCGAGCGCGCAGGCAAGCTGCTGGCAACGACGGTGTCGTTCTCCGATGCCATCACAGGCGAGAAATGTTCGCCCAACGTGTTCCGCGTCAACGCGCGGGCAGGCCAACAATCGGCGGCCCTCGCCGCCTGGGTCGAAAGCGAGAAGCCGGGCGCCAAGGTGTTCTACCTCGGCCCAGACTACGAGATGGGCCGCTCGACCGTGGCCGCGTTCAAGAGCAACGCCGAACAGGTCGGCGCGGAATCGACGGGCGAGGTTTTCGCGCCGCTCGATTCCAAGGATTACAGCCAGTATTTCGGTCGTATCCGCGCCGCCCAGCCTGAAGTCCTCTATACTTCGGTCGCGGGCAACGACACCGTGCGCCTGTTCACGCAGATGCAGGATTTCGGTGTACGTGACGGTCTGACTATCCTCGGCGCGTCCGGCACCGTGACCAGCCAGAACATCGACGCCATTGGCGCCGCCGCCGAAGGGTTCATTACCGGGGTCGGCTATTCGACCCTGATCGACAGCCCGGAAAACAAGGCGTTCGTCGAGGCATTCAACGCTCGCAACGGGGCCGACCCGGACCTTTACGGCGCCGACAGCTATGGCCTGCTCTTTGCCTACAAGAAGGCGGTCGAAGCAGCGGGCGGCACCGGCACGGACGAGGTGCGCGCGGCGCTCGAAGGGCTTGAATGGGACACGCCCCAGGGCGTCAAGACGATCCGCGCGGGCGACCATCAGGCGATCCAGCCGATGTACGTGGTGCAGATCAAGGACGGCGCGTTCACCATCGCCCATACCATCGACGGCGATGCCGCCATCGGCCCGGACACATGTGAACGCTTCTAGGCAAACCGCGGAGAGAGCAAATGGCAGAGTATCTGCATTTCGTTCTGGCTCCGCAGATGCTCAACGGCCTGGCGCTCGGGGTCTCCGTGATCCTCGTGGCGCTGGGTCTGACGATCATCTTCGGTTTGCTGGATGTCATCAACATGAGCCACGGCGAATTCTATGCCGTGGGTGCCTATGGCGCGCTGGCGCTGGCCGCCTTCGGCGTCAACTACTGGGTGCTGATGGCGATGGTTCCGCTGATGATGATCCCGCTGGGGATCGTCACGGAACGCTACCTGATCCGGCGCGTCTATGACGGCGCGGACCGGCATGTCTCGACCCTGCTGCTGACCTTCGGTCTGGGGCTCATTGCCGAGGATGTGCTGAAGATCGTCTTCGGTCCGAACACGCAGCGGCCCGAGAACCCGCTGCCCGGTGCGACCGACCTGATGGGCATCTTCATTCCCACCTACCGGCTGTTCCTGATCGCCATCGGCGCCGCCGTCATCCTTGCCGTGGCCTTTGTCGTCTATCGCACACGGCTTGGTGCGATCGTGCGCGCGGCCTCTTTCGACCGCAACATGGCGGCCAGCCTCGGCGTGCGCGTCGGCTGGGTCTATTCCGGCGCGTTCGCCTTTGGCGTGGCGCTGGCGGGTCTGGCGGGCGTGCTGCTGGCGCCGATCTATTCGGTGTTCCCGACAATGGGGCGCGATTTCATCCTGATCGCCTTCACGGTCGTGATCGTCGGCGGCATGGGGTCGATCTGGGGCGCTGTGGTCGCGGGAATCGTGCTGACACAGATTCAGGCGATTTCCAGCCTCGTCATCTCGCCGGTCTGGTCCGAACCTATCGTGTTCGGTGTCATGGTACTGGTGTTGATGTTCCGCCCGCAGGGCCTGTTCGGAAGGATCGGCCATGCATGACCGTCTGGATATTTCGATGCGGGCCAACCACATCTTCCTTGCCGCCCTACTGGGAATCGTCGTGATCGGCACCGTTTTCGCTGCCGCAACAGGCGACGTATTCTATCTGCGCCTTGCGACCGAGGCGCTGATCCTGGGCGGTCTTGCCTTGTCGGTTGATATCCTGCTGGGCTTTGGCGGATTGCTGAGCCTTGGCCAAGCGCTCTATTTCGGGGTCGGTGCCTATGTGTCGGCGCTGGTACTGCGCGATGTGCCGTCCTTCTGGCTCGCCCTTGGCACTGCGACCGCAGCGTCGCTTGTCGCGGGTATCATTGGCGGGCTCATCGCCAACCGGGTGCGCGGGGTCTACTTTGCGCTCATCACCTTCGGCCTGGCGCAGGTCGTCGCCAAGATGGTCTACAACACCCGCGAGCTGGGCGCGTCCGACGGCCTGATCGGCGTGCCCGTGCTCGACATCCCGCTGGGGTTCGTAACCATCTCGGCGGCCAATCCGGTCGCGTTTTTCCTGCTGACGCTGGCGATCATCACCATCCTCTACGGCGCGATCGCCTATCTTCTGACCACGCCCTTCGGCCGGCTGGTCATCGCCAACAAGGCAAACGAAAAGCGTGTCCCGTTCTTGGGCTATTCCACCTGGTGGCCGCGCATGGTGTCATATGTCCTGGCGGCGCTGGTCGCAGGCATTTCCGGGGCGCTCTACCCGATGCTGCGCGGGTTCGTATCGCCCGAGCTGATGTTCTTTGCCACCTCGGGCAACGCAGTGATCATGGTCATTCTCGGCGGCGTCGGGACGCTGGCGGGTGCGCTTTACGGTGCAATGATCTTGACCTTCCTGAAATCCGTCGTCGGCAGTTACACCGAACACCACCTGATCGTCATTGGCCTGATTTTTATCTGCGCGATCCTGTTCCTGCCCAAGGGGCTGATCGGATTGGTCAAACCCTGGCTTGAAACTCGCCTGCGCAACAATGAACTGCGCCGCGCACCAAACGGGGAAAATCCACGAGGGAGAACGCCATGACTCCGATCCTGCAAACCGACAGCCTGGGCATATCCTTTGGCGGGCTCAAGGCGGTCGATGCCATCTCCTTCGATGCCCTGCCAAATCAGATCACGACCGTGATCGGGCCAAACGGCGCGGGCAAGACGACGCTGTTCAACCTGATTTCCGGTGCGCTGAAACCGGGCAGCGGCAAGGTCTTTCTCGACGGTCGCAACGTCACCCGCGCCGCCCCGGCCGAGGTGCAGCGCACGGGCCTCGCGCGGTCATTCCAGATCACCAACCTGTTCTTCGAAATGACGGTGCGCGAGAACCTCAGGCTTGCCGCGCAGGTGCTGGAACCACCGTCGCATCTGATGCGCCCGCTGCGCCGCACCGGGCGCGCGGCAAACAAGGTCGACGAGCTGATCGCGCGTTTCGAATTGCACGACAAGGTCCACGAACAGGTCGGTTATCTCAGCCATGGCGAACAGCGCCGGCTGGAGATCGCGATGTGCCTCGCGTGCGAACCCAAGGTGCTGATGCTGGACGAGCCGACCCAGGGGATGAGCCACGCCGACACTGAAGAGACCGAGGCGCTGATCCGCGGTCTGACGGATCACGTGTCGATCCTGCTGATCGAACATGACATCGGGATCGTCATGGCGGTGTCTGACCACGTCATCGTGATGCACCAGGGCCAGAAGATCGCCGATGGCACCCCAACCGAGGTGCGCGCAAATCCCGCCGTTCAGGCGGCCTACTTCGGACATGGATGAGCCAATGCTGAACATCGAGAACCTTCACAGCCACTACGGCCTCAGCCACGTGATCCAAGGCATCTCGCTCCAGGTCGGGCGCGGGGAAATTCTGGGCGTGTTCGGGCGCAACGGCGTCGGCAAGACGACGCTGCTCAAGAATATCGCGGGCTGGGTGAAACCCAGCTCCGGCACGATCCGGCTGGACGGCCAAAAGATCGGCGGCAGTGAACCCGACGCGATCAACCGCACCGGTCTTGCCATCATCCCCGAGGACCGGCGCATCTTTCCGGGTCTGACGGTGCAGGAAAACCTCGAACTGGGACTCATGGGACTCAAGGGCTCGAAACCGCGCTCGAAGCTCGATCCGGTTCTCGAACGTTTTCCGCGCCTGGCAGAGCGGTTCCGCCAACCGGCAACGACCCTCTCGGGCGGCGAGCAACAGATGCTCGCCATGGCCCGCATCATGGTGGCCGAACCACGCGCCGTGCTGATCGACGAGCCGTCAGAGGGGCTGGCCCCGATGATCGTCGCCGAGATATTCGCGATCCTGCGCGAGATGAAGGACGCGGGCTGCGCGATCGTGCTGGTCGAACAGAACATCCACGAGGCGCTGTCGATCTGCGACCGCTTCGTTCTGATCGAACGCGGTGCCATCGTCTTTGAGGGCAACGCCGGGGAAAAGGCCGCAGAGGAAGAGCTCCTTCAGCGACTTTCGGTCTGATCTGCCCCATCGGCTCCGAACGCTTCAATCACCTGCCGCAAAGCGTTCAACAGCTATCGGTCGCGCCGGGCGATTTTAGGGTCTGGAAATGAGCAATAGGACGACGGATGCCGCGCTAGACCTGAATGCCGGATTTGCTTGGGTTCCTGCACCCTAAGCCGAAGCCGTGCAGTTTTTCGGTGTCTGGACAACTGATGAAATCCGACACGACGGTCAAACCTTCCTCTAACACTGGACCCTCACATGCTATGTCTCCGTCGGCACCGATGACATACCGCGCGCGAAGCAATTCACTCGGCGTTCCAGCCTGCTCTTGGGTTCGAGATGGAGGAAGATTCGGAGGGCCTGAGCTGCGCGCTTCCCGAGCGTTCGGGCCAGCCTGCCGTTTTGCCCGACTTCTAGGTCAAAACGCCCTTCGACGGACGCCCGGCATTGGCCGACCTCAACGCGATGATCGCGTTCCGCGACGCCTATGGGCCCAATTTCTACGTGGGCTATCTTCTTGACGCCCATGGCAACAAGAACCCGCTGTTTTCCCACGAGCCCGGACGAGATGGGTAAGCCGCCATTCGGGCATGGATGACGAAGGCTCAGTTTGTCCCGCATTGCCACCATTTATGCCGCCAGCCTTTCCGCCTTCAGTTCGGCAAAGGTCTCACCAGTCACGACCAGCACGGCATTGGCACCTGTGAACTGCTGCCAGCGCTCGATGGCCACATCGACGTAAACCGGGTTCAACTCGATCCCAAAGCATACCCGTCCGGTGGTTTCCGCCGCGATCAGCGTGGTGCCGGATCCCATGAAGGGTTCAAACACGGCCTGACCCGGGCTGGAATTGTTCAGGATTGGGCGCCGCATGCATTCGACTGGCTTTTGGGTGCCATGCACGGTGGCGGCGTCCTGGTCCCGATTGGCGATCTGCCACAGCGTCGTCTGCTTCCGGTCCCCGGCCCAGTGACCCTTGCCGGTTTTCTTGACCGCATACCAGCACGGTTCATGTTGCCAGTGATAGTCGCCGCGGCTGAGCACAAGACGCTCCTTGGCCCAGATGATTTGCGACCGGACAGTGAAACCCGCCGCGACCAGGCTTACCGCCACGGTGGCTGCGTGCAATGCACCGTGCCAGACATAGGCGACGTCGCCCGGAAACAGTGCCCAAGCTTCGCGCCAGTCGGCGCGATCATCATTCAGCACCTTGCCGCTGCGCTTTGTCCTGGCGGCACCCGCCTGGTTGCGCCAGCTTGGATCATACTCCACGCCATAGGGTGGATCAGTCACCATCAGGAGCGGGCGCACGTCCCCCAGAAGCCGACCAACCACATCGGCGGATGTGCTGTCGCCGCATATCAGCCGGTGCGATCCAAGCTGCCAGAGGTCGCCCGCCACCGACACCGGCGTAATCGGCGGGTCCGGAATGTCATCCTCGCCCTCGACGGATCCCTCCAGCGCATCAGGATCGCGCAGCAGGGCGTCCAGGTCTTCGTCGGCGATCCCGAGCAGCGACAGATCGAAATCCTCGGCCAGCAGCCCCGCGATTTCTTCGCGCAGCATCGCCTCGTCCCACTCGCCAAGTTCGGTCAGTTTGTTGTCAGCTATGCGGTAGGCCCGGCGCTCGGCCTCGTCCAAGTGGCTGAGCCGGATCACCGGAACGTCCTTCAGTCCCAGCATGGCGGCCGCCAGTACCCGGCCATGCCCGGCGATCAGCTCGCCATCATCGGCGACCATGCAGGGCACGGTCCAGCCGAACTTAGCCATGCTGGCCGCGATCTTGGCCACCTGGTCCGTGCCGTGGATCTTGGCGTTGTGGGCATAGGGGCGAAGCCGGTCGAGAGGCCAAGTCTCGATCTCGCCTGGCGCGAAGACAAGGTCCATGGGAAGGGTCTCTGATCTGGGGCAGGGCGGCCGGACGTACGCTCGGCCGTGAGGGCCAGCGGCAGGATCAGGGTCCGCGATGTCGGGAAATGAAACGCGCCCGCGAGGGGGCCCCTCCGGGCGCAAATCTTCGATGATCAAGGGGTAGGTCAAGGGGGGCAGTTTTGTCAAACGAAAAATACACTGGGATTCAATGACTTCGCAGCGGGTGGCTTTCGCTGGCTGGCTTGCGGCAAGGTGGCTTCCGCAAAGTGGATTCCTTGGATTCCGCAAAAGAATCCATCACGCCAAGGTCGTGATTCCGCAAGCCTTTGATAACGAGTCTCTTTTTCCATGATTGCCCGGCAGGTGGATTCCGCCTGGATTCCCCGGTTAAAGTGCCTGTCGCTAGCGAAATGCCGCGCTCAGCCCCCCCGTATACGTTTAGGGCCGGGGAGGAACCATTGGGAGGGGGGGTAGCTTGAGGTGGGGCGCCTAGTGCAATCATTGCTGCACCCAATAGATGACGCATCACTAAGGTGGCTCAGGGCGATATCGGGGTCGTCTTCCAAACATCCTTAACCAGTGAAATCAAAAGCAAATGCCTCTTTTCAATAGATGCTGCGTTCCAACTTGTGAAAGCTTCCAGTTTGGTATTGATCCTTGAAATTGACGAGTTCTGTCCGACCTCGGTCAATCCAACTAGACTACGTGTGAGATAGCTTCCGCTTTTGCGATACTCTTCTATCTTGTCAGCATAGAAATCATTGCCCGCGACAATATTGATTGGCTTTTCGAGTAAGGTCAGATTGCCCAAGCGGTTCTTGAAGTCGTCATAGTCAGCGAGAGGGTTTTCGTTTGTCCAGCTATCTCGAAGCGCAGCATTCGGTCTGTCAGGGAGAATGTGCTCAATTTCCAATTTCGCAAAGGGCTCTAGGCTGCCACGTGTATTCACACCGCTGAAGGCCATTTCAACATGTTGAGACAGTCGCGCCAGAAAATATCGGGTTCGATACTGCTGCATAGAATAAAGCGTAAAGCGCTTGAGAGCATCAGTTAGCTCCTGTGACTTCGCAGCCATGCTTTTCTCAAAACGCTCCGCAACAAAACTATCCAATTTCACCTTTTGCAGTATCGGATCGTTCTCGCCAGAAATTTCACGTAGCTCGTCAGCCCACAAGGAGAAACTGTCTGTCGTCATATAAAATGGGACATCAGAGCGGCTTGAACATTGGAGGCTCTGGTTCGGTTGCGTGATTGATTATGCGGCTTGTTTTTGATGTTGCAAGCGGCGCTGTCGGATCGTCAGTTTCTTGATCTTCTCCCTTTCTCTCAGAATGGCTTTGTCCCGTCCAAAGTAGACGTCGGCGGGTGTGACGTTATTCAGGCTCTCGTGGTAGCGCTGGTTGTTGTAGTAGTCGACGAAGGCCCCGATCTGTCGCTCGAGATCACCGGGCAGGTAGTAATTCTCCAGCAGAACACGGTTCTTCATGGTCTGGTGCCAGCGTTCGATTTTGCCCTGGGTTTGTGGGTGGGATGGCGCCCCGCGAACGTGGTCCATTTTCTGATCGGTCAGCCACGTGGCCAGATCGCCAGAGATATAGCAGGAGCCGTTGTCGCTGAGCAGACGGGGTTTGTGTCGGACCACGGCTTGGTCGCAGCCCGATGCCTGAAGCGCCAGCTCGATCGTGCTGGTCACATCCTCGGCCCGCATGTTCGTGCAGAGCTTCCAGGCGATGATGTAGCGGCTGTAGTCGTCGAGGATGGTGGACAGGTAATACCAGCCCCAGCCAATGATCTTGAAGTAGGTAAAGTCAGTCTGCCACATCTGGTTGATGGCGGTGGTCTTGTCCGTGAACTCATCGGCGGCCTTGATCACCACGTAGTCCGGCGCAGCAATCAGATCAGCGGCTTTCAGGATGCGGTAAACCGATGATTCAGAGACAAAATATCGCTTCTCATCGGTATATTTAACGGCCAGCTCGCGTGTGGTCAGTGCCTCATGCTCCAACGCAAACTCGATCAGATCGTCACGGCGGACATCAGGGATGCGGTTCCAGACCGACTTTTGACGTGGCGAACGATCTGCCAGGGAATCAAAGCCACCTTCGACATATCGGTCATACCATCGGTAAAATGTGGTGCGCGGGATGCCCAGCATATCAAGGGTCTTCTTGGTTGGCAGATGCGACCCTTCAACTGTGCGAATGATCTCCAACTTCTCGGTTGCTGGATACCTCATTCCTCGAACTCCCCAGCCCCTGTCATGCTTTTTTGAGCAGACGGTTTTCCAAGGTGAGGTCGGCCACGCATTCCTTCAGGGCCATGGCCTCAGATCTCAACTCCTTCACCTCAGGCGATGTCGCTTGACGCGCCGTGTCGCCGGAAAGACGACGCTTTCCAGCCTCAAGGAATTCCTTCGACCAAGTGTAATACAGGCTGTCAGAAATGCCCTCACGACGACATAACGCCGAGATGCTTTCCTCCCCGCGCAATCCGGCCAAAACAATGCGGATCTTCTCCTCCGCCGAGTAGGTCTGGCGGGTCTTGCGGCGGATGTTTTTGACCAGCTTGTCAGCTGCGTCTTTCGATGTTCCGGGCTTCTTGTTCATCTTCGCTCCTTAAAGGCTACGATGAACCAGAAACCCTCCGTTATTCAAATCCTCATATCTGTCCCATAGGTGCTGACGTCAGACAGTTCTGACCAACAAGCCGCCGGGGATTTTCTAATATTCCGCACCGTACAGCCGCGCGCCAAGCGCCCTGATTTATTTGCCCAGAATATCAATGCTCACTTCCTGCGCACTGCGGCCGTTCGTGTTCTTCGCAGCGAACTTCCGCTTCCCGCCCCTTGTGAAGGCGACCTGTGGTTCGACGTGCCCGGCCCTGAGCGGCCGTTCATCGCCGGTAGCATGTCGCATTGCAGCGCCACTGAACTGGCTACTGGCGCCCAGGTTTTCCACAGTATCGCGCGTCAATAGCCGACGTTATTCTGACTAACTCCGCTCTTCACCTATGCGGCAGCAGGACAGTTGTTTCACTTCAAGTCAAAACGCGCGCCTTCCATGCTGCAAAGCTCTCTACCGGCCTATTTTTGACAAGCGTATATGCGGCTTGATGCGCTGTTACCCCGGCCGGGTCGAGATCGGTCTCGGGAACTGGCCATCCGAGCTTAGTCCCACAACTGAAAAATGCCTCCACATCAGCTCTTTCCGCTTGGGGTATTGAAAAACGCATGGGGCTGTCGCTTTGCGCTAGAATCCTATCGTGAATTATCTTCATCCAGGCTTGGTTCCGCGCGCAGTTATGTTGTTCATAGGGTTCGCTATCGATCGCATCGAGAACCGCCTTGGCCAGCAGCAAAAGCGCTGACGCGCGGTCAAGGTCGGGTTGTTCCACAAGCCATTCCACAAACGGCACAAGCCCGGCCGCGCCGCTTTCCGACCACGCGACAGTGATGCAGACCTCATGCCACATGTCAGGGCCTTGCACGCGCAGCCAATCCGTCAAAGCGGCATCTGCCACCGGGCTAACGCGCTCTTGCGACCATCTTTGCTTCTGATCTATCATGCTGTCCCGTTCTGTGGCGGCTTGCGCAACCGTCTCGACTCGCCGTGAAAGCCGCCCTCGCCAGTTCGACCGGATTGCATCGGCCGCCTCCCGCTGTTTGCGGATCATGATGCGGCGTGCTTTTTGGAATTCGACGTCCCCGAATTCGGCAGCTGCCACGAAAAACTCCAAGCGACCCAGTTTTTTGATCGTCAGGGACTTCATGTGGTCGCGCAGGAACACATCCAGTGTCAGTCCATCAAGAGCATCGGCCCCCAACTCGTTCACAAACAAGAAGAGCGCCACCAGAGGGTCCGCTTCCAGGCTCGTTTCAGATCCGACCCTCGTCTTCAGGCGACCGCCTGCGAATACCGGAATTCTATTTGTTGTAACAATCACGCCGTCGGCGTAGATCTGACGCGGCGCCAATTCAAGAGATTTCAGCTCGCGCTTAATCAACGCCTCCGCCTTCGACTGGCGCAGTGTGAGGAAAAGAGCCCATGAAAGAAAGATCGAGATGAATAGCACAAGGCCAGATACAAGGATATGGATCATTTTCGGACACTGCATTCCAACATGAACGGGGAACTTATGTGGTGTTTCTGTCAACAATGTGACACCATCGACTTGCGGGTTCTGCCGACTTCGCCTTGGTGCCGCTCTACCCGCGAGCGGCCGCTGTCCGCCCCGATTGCGATTTTTTGGTCAGACCGCACAGGTCAAAACAGGTAGGTTACGACGGCTGCGCCCTCCCGCAACCAAATCTTATGACGATGTCAAATAGATATAGCCCGACCTAAACAGTCGGGTTTTTGCTTGCGCATTTTGTGTCAACGCCATGCCAACGTCTTGCAAGCGCCGTACCAACCTTCGCGGCGAGCTGATCTCCGAATGCGATGCGTCCGCGGCGCCAACAGCAACCCAAGAATCTTTGCGACAGAACCGTTTTGAGCGGTCCCTTGACGAATTGCGGACAGCGGAAATTCGTGACGGAGATACGTGCGATGGAGTGATAAAAACGCGGCCCCGATAATCTTGGGGCCGCGCTCGCATATCCTCAGGCAAACTCAATGTGATCCGACATCGGAAGCTCGATCAGCCTCGGCCCCCCTGCACGCGCTATGGCATTGGCCAGTGCGGGCCCCGACGGGGGTGTCCCAGGTTCGCCGACGCCAGAGGGTGCCTCGGTGGACGGAATAATCTCCACCTCGATCGCGCCGATGTCCGATATGCGCAGTGGTTCGTAATCCGGGAAATTGAACTGATCCACCTGGCCGTCAGTCAGGGTAATCTTGTCGCGCATGACGTGGCCGATACCGTACCCGATGCCACCTTCCATTTGTGCCCTGATCACGTCCGGGTTCACCGGGACGCCGCAATCGACCGCGCAGAAGACCTTCTCGATCTTCACAGGCGCAACGCCGCCGCCGGACACCTCGGCAATTTCAGCCACGAAAGAGCCGAACGAGTGGTGTACGGCCAAGCCGCGCGCATGCCCATCAGGTGCTGTGCCCTGTCGGCTGGCCATCTCGGCCACCTTGCGCAGGACACCGGCCATGCGGACTTGTGCGGGCGTGTCGCCCGGCAGCATGGACAGGCGCAGATCCAACGGATCCGCAGCGGTTTCTTCGGCCACCATGTCGATCATGGATTCCATCACATAGGCGGTGTGCGTATGCCCTACCGAACGCCACCAAAGGACGCTTGTCGCCTTTTTATGGTCGGTCAACCCCACAGCCATACCCGGGATGAAATAGGGCGTGTCTGCCACGCCCTCGACCGAAGAATGGTCGACACCGTCATGAATCATCATCTGCGCCATCGGGGTGTCTTTCATGATCGACTGGCCGGCGATACGGTGATCCCAGCCGACGATCTTGCCGCCATCGTCGATCCCCACCCGGACGCGATGGGCGAAGGCTGGGCGGTAGTAGCCACCCTTGATGTCGTCCTCGCGCGACCAAACCAGCTTCACCGGTCGGCTGCGGTCAGTCAGGCCGAAGGCCATCGCGCACTCGAGGTTGTAGTCCGCAGTCGGGTTGGCGCGCCGCCCGAAGGAGCCGCCAGCCAGAATCGTGTTGATCCGGATTTTATCCATCGGCAGTTCCAGTACCTGGCTCAACGTATTGTGGCCGAATGTCGGGAACTGCGCCCCGTCATGCAAGATTACACCGCCGTCATCGGTAGGTTCGATCGTGCAGGTTAGCGGTTCCATCGGCGCATGGGCCAGAAGTGGAAAGTAGAAGGTCTTGTCGATGATGTGCGCGGCACCGTCCACCAGGGCGGCGGTCTTGGCCTGTTCCCCTTTGGCTTGATAGGTGCTGTCTGCGTTCACGGCGGCGATCAGCTCTTCGCGGATCACGTCAGAGGACCGCGTTTCGGCTTCGGACGCATCCCATTCGATGCTGAGCGCATCTCGCGCCATCATCGCCTGCCAGGTGGTTTCGGCATAGACTGCGACGCCCGATTTGTCCGGCATCGCCTTCGCCATGACAAAACCCTTCATCCCCTCGGCGTCACCCGCGTCGAAAGAGGCCAGTCTGGCACCCATCTGGGGCGCTCTGGCGATGACGACCACAAGCTGGTTGTCCAACTGCATGTCCATTGCGAACTTGCCCGAGCCGTCAATCTTAACCGGCGTGTCCTTGCGTGTAACGGCCTTTTCCTTACCGATCAGGCGCCATTCTTCGGGCCTGCGCAGGCGCGGTTCTGCGGGAGCTTCCAGCTTGGCGGCGGCCGCCACAAAATCGCCAATCGGGGCGGCTTTACCGCTTCCGGTGATCTGGCCGTCCATAATATCCAAGCTGGCCGCATCGACATCCCAGGCATCAGCGGCAGCCGCGATCAACATTTCACGCGCGGCGGCACCGGCGTTACGATACTGCCCGAAACTGTTTGCCATGGCCGTTGACCCACCAGTGCCCTGGAACGCCCCGAAAAGAAGGTTATTATAAAGCGTCGGGTTGGACGGGGCAAATTCGTAGTCGATCTGCTCCATTGTCATGCCCAGTTCTTCGGCGACCAGCGTGGTCAAACCGGTCGATGTTCCCTGTCCCATTTCGAAATGCTTGACGATGGCGGTCACGCGGCCATCCTGAGCGATGCGGACGAACGGATTGAACTGCATCGCGTCCGATCCGGCGGCCAGGGTGCCATCGGGCCGGGCTCCGACAAGCAGAACGGCGGTGGCGGCTGCGGCCCCTTTGAGGAAGCCGCGTCGGGATGTGGTCATGGTCATCTCAGCCCTCCAATATCTCGGCCGCACGCAGAACGCCGGCGCGAATGCGCGGATATGTGGCGCAGCGACAGACATTGCCCTGCATGTATTGATCAACTTCCTCTGCCGTCGGCCTGGCATTCTCCGACAAGAGACCGGCCGCCGACATGATCTGGCCGGACTGGCAATAACCGCACTGTACCACGTCAAGTTCGGTCCAGGCTCGCTGGATGGCGGCACCGATGCGGTCGCCGCCGATGGCTTCGATCGTGGTGATCTCAGCCCCTTCGACATCCTCGACATAGGTCTGGCACGATCGCGTCGGCTGCCCGTCGATATGTACGGTGCAGGCCCCGCAAGCAGCGACCCCGCAGCCGAATTTCGTTCCTGTCAATTTGAGGACATCGCGGATCACCCACAAAAGCGGGGTTCCGTCTTCGGCATCGACCATGACGGTCTGGCCATTGAGTTTAAGTTCGCGCGTCACGTTCATCTCCGTGTTCAGTATGGCTGAGAATACTGCGCCCTGCCGTATCGCAAGGCTCTGGTACATAGTCGCAATTTTGGCGCGGATCGTCACTTGCATATGACGCCAAATCTATAACATAAGATGACAAAAGCTGATCGTTGCGCCTTCGAGCCGAGGTGCAAGGCTGGTAAGAAGATGTCTCGATACGGTCCAGAGAAGGGAACGCCGATGTCCAACTCCCGACAGTACAACATTGCTGCGCATGTCCGTCAGACCTGCAATATCCTCGGTCTGTCGCCTGCTCGGGTGCTGGCCCGCTGCGGGCTGGACGCAGGTTTTTTGGATTCGACAGACACCGGCGTAGACGCATCAACCTACTTCGCGCTCTGGACTGCGTTTGCTACCGAAAGCGAGGATTCTGAGCTGCCGCTGACACTGGGATGCGGCGTATCACATGGGCCGTTTCAGCCGGCACTTCTGGCGTTCTCGGCAAGCCCCGACATCTATACCGGACTGAAACGGCTTGCCGTGTTCAAGCCGCTCTGCGCGCCGATACGCCTGGAGCTGAGCGAAACGGACACATGCTTCTCCGCCGCCTTTGCTACGGAAGACGACCATACCATGCCGACCGTCATGGCCATGACCGAGGTGGTATTTTTCCTCGATCTCGCCCGAACCTTCACTGCGCATTACGTCGTACCTCAGGTTATTCACCTTCCCGATCCGACACATGTAACGCCAGCCTATCGGGACTATATCGGCGCGCCAATCGAGAAAGGTCGCCTGCCGGGTATTATCTTCACGATGGAGGATGCTCGCAGACCACTGATTTCGGCCGATACCGATTTCTACAGAATCGTTGAGCAGGACCTTCTGGTCAAGCTTGAGAATTTGACGGGCGGCAACCAGATCAGCAACCGCGTCAGGCGAGTTCTGACCGAAATGCTTCCCGCCGGGACAGTTTCGGCAGGCCAGGTCAGCGCGCGGCTCGGAGTGAGCAAACGCAGTCTACAACGCAAGCTGCGGGACGAAAGCACGTCGTTCCAGGCCGTGCTGAACGAAACGCGGGCATCGCTGGCCCTGACCTATCTGCGGGATCAGAAACTGAGTGCGGAGGAAACCAGCCATCTCCTCGCTTACCGAGATCCGAACTCGTTCTATCGCGCCTTCCAGGTGTGGACGGGCATGACGCCCGCAGAAGCAAGGAACGCGCCAATCAACTGATAGGCAGGAAATCCTGCGGTCTGCGCGGTTTTGGTGCTCCTTCGACAGCCGTTCGCAACTGTCAGATTTGACGGATACGGTCAAACGGCTCAGAGAGGTTTTCCAACCGCTTGGGCCATGGCGGGTGCTCTAGATGAAGAGTACCCGTTGTACTACACAGGATCAAATGAACGTGGAGTCCAAGCCTGTCCGAATACGGTCGCCGCAGGAAGGACGCCATAAACGATGGCGGCCAAAGCGACGATCTGGGATAGATTGGAACGGCCTGTATCAAACCAGGCAATACGGCACGCACGCACCATTGGACCGGCACCAATATTGATACCCACCATGGCCATCATGGCAGTCCCAGGGTAATCGCCCCACTTTTAACGGGGTGCGATGTCCTGCTGTCCTCGACGTTTCCAGGGTTCATACAGGTAGCCCGATCTGCTTGCGCAGACTTTTGTCGAATGCGGAGGTGGGGACGAAGCGCCGCAGGAAACTGACTCGCCGCGCCATTCTTCCTGCTGCGTATCGCTTCTTCGGATTGGCGTCGGTCGCGGCCTTTAGTACAGTCTTGGCGACGATTTCCGGATTATCGCCTTTCTCCATCGCCTTGCGCACAGTCACATTCATGCTTGCACGGCCTGCATCGTAAATATCAATCTGATTGTCTGGGCTGGTGAGGCTCTCTTCGAACGATGTGCGAGTATAAGCGGGTTCGACCAGCGTCACGCGAATGCCAAATGTCCGCATTTCATGATCAAGTGACTCGGAATAACCTTCGACCGCATGCTTGGTGGATGCATAGAGAGCGAAGTAGGGCGCGGGGATGAACCCCTGTACCGAGCTTACGTTGACGATCCGCCCCCCCTTCTGGAGACGCATCGTCGGCAAGACTGCGTTTGTCACGCGCAAAACACCGAAGACGTTCACATCGAACAGTGCCTGAGCTTGAGTGATCGAGGACTCCTCCGCGCCGCCCAATAGTCCCACCCCGGCGTTGTTGACCACCAAATCAACGCGCCCGGCCTGTTCCAGGATCTTTGCGACAACACTCGTCACTGATGCGTCATCGGTGACGTCGCAACTCAGCATGGTGATGCCATCAGATATATCGGCGATGACCCGGCGACTGGTTCCGAATACGCGGTATCCCGCAGTTTGAAGGGCCTTGGCGGTCGCTTTTCCAATACCTGAGGATGCGCCTGTCACCAGCGCGACTTTCTTGGTGGTCTCATTCATGGGCTTACCTCTTTCGGTTCTCGTGGGTCTCGTCCGGAATAGTGCCGTTCGCCCCACACTCTTTGGGTTGGGATTTGCTTGGCTAACACCGCCGGGGCATCTCTTCGGGGTGTAGCGTGGGTGCGTTGGACGACGATTTGGACATCATGGCCTGCTGCGCACGATCAGGCATGTCGACGTCCCATGTGCATGGAGCCTGCCTCCGGCGTCCTCAACTCGACCTTCTAGAGTGATCACCATCTGGCCACGCGACAGAACTCGGCCAATGACTTTCATTTCGCCCGACTCTGCAAGAATTGGTCGGATGAATTTCGTGGTCGTTTCATGTGATGGACAGGCTTCGCCCGGTGCGAGAGTGGTTTGTGCCGCAAGGGCCATGGCAGTGTCGAGCATCGTCATGATCCAGCCGCCGTGCATTGTCTTCATCGGGTTGCTGAAACGTGCTTCGGGTCTAGCCCGAAGAGTGACCTCGCCTTCCTGAGGCGGCAGCAATGTGAAGGGCATCACATCCGCCATCGCAGGAGGGCGGATACTGCCGTTCGCCCAAGCTGAAACCAACTCAAACCCGGTGTATTCCATCGGTTCAGATGGCGAGGTCGATTCGGTGTCGGCTTCAACCGATCCCTGCGATATCACTGGTTTGCTCCTGTTTCAGTATCCCTGCCGGCCACTTTCAGAGCGTTGGCGGCAGCCGCTTGGAGAAATCCTGCCGACAGTGCCTTGTCATTGACGGCCCGTGAGAGAACCAGTGCTCCGACCATGGTCGACAGGACGGCCATAGACGTCGCACTTGGCTTCTCGCCGCACGGCTTGCCCGCCAGGTTGTCGAGGATGTCGAGATGTCTTTTGATTCCGGTTTCGAACGACGCTTTCACATCGCTGCCCTGTCTAGCCGCATCCGAGCCGAGCGCCACGATCGGGCAACCGTCCATCTTTTCCTCGCGATGGCCCATGCTGAGATAGAATGCGAGGACGGCGCCAAGCGGGTCCTCGGGATTCGCCTCGACTGCGGAAGACCAGTGCCGCGTGGCGCTCTCGAATGCGCGGCTGGATGCCTGCACCGCCAGGTCTTCCTTTGACGCGAACTGCTTGTAGAAGGCACCCTGGGTCAGGCCGGCGCCCTTCATCAGGTCCTTAAGGCCGATGCCGTCAAAGCCATTCTCCCGGAAAAGGCGGCTCGCCACGTTGATCACGTTCTCGCGGTTTTCTTCAGCCTGTTTGCGGCTCACTCGCATGGCTACTCTCCATTAAAGATTGCGTTCGTAATCTATATACTATATAGAGTGTGAGTGCAATCTATTTTGAAGCAAGGCGATGGTCATGAATAAGAAACGCGTCATTGTGCTGGGAAGCATCCTGATCGCTGTGTTGGGGGCGGCTGGGTTTGCCACGCTTGCCATTCCCACGCAGGAAGCCTCCGCCGAGAGCGACCCGCGGCAGATGCCGCCGATTGTCAGGCTGACGAAAGCGGTGCCTATGGATGATGCTGAACTCAGCTTCACAGGGATTATTGCGGCACGAGTGCAAAGTGATCTCGGTTTTCGCGTGTCTGGAAAAATCGAGGAACGATTCGTGAACACCGGTCAGAAAATCTCCGTCGGGCAGCCGCTGATGCGGATCGACAAGACCGATCTGCAGCTCGCACTCATCGCAAAACGTAACGCTGTCGCCGCAGCGCGCGCTGTTCTGATGCAGGCCCGTGCAGATGAAAAGCGCTATGCGACTCTGTCGGACAATGGCTTGGCTGCAAGCTCGCAGCGCTACGAACAGGCAAAAGCCGCGCTGGATACCGCAGAGGCACAGCTTGCCGTGGCCGAGGCCGAAGCACAGCTTGCTGAGAACCAGGCATCATATTCCACCCTTGTGGCAGACGCGGATGGTATTGTGATTGAAACGGTCGGCGAGCCTGGCCAGGTCGTTGCAGCCGGGCAGCCCGTGATCCGGATTGCACAGACCGGCCCTCGCGAAGCCCTGATCGCACTTCCCGAGACAATACGGCCAGACATCGGTTCTGTGGCAGAGGCCCGCGTATATGGCACCGAGGCACGCAGCCACTCCGCACATCTGCGGCAATTATCGGACTCGGCTGATCCCCGGACCCGCACCTACGAGGCTCGCTATGTGCTTGGTGGTGAGGCAGCGACAGCACCTCTTGGCGCGACGGTCACCATCCGGGTTGCAAGGCGGACCGGCCAGCCGACGATACAAGTGCCACTGGGGGCTCTGCTGGATGATGGCACCAAGATCGGCGTTTGGATGCTGGACCGAGCGACATCGACCGTGCATTTTCGTCCCGTTAAGCTTGTGCGTTTAACCAGCGAGCATGCCGTTGTCTCCGGTCTGGAACCGGGTGAGCCGATAGTTTCACTGGGCGCCCATCTCTTGCAAGAAGGGACCTCTGTCAGACCCGAAACTGAGAGCGGAGATAATTGATGAACCTCAATCTCTCCGCGATCGCCGTTCGCGAACACGCCGTCACCCTTTTCATGATCCTCCTGCTCGTGGCCGCCGGGGCCTTTGCCTTCCTCAAACTGGGGCGGGCAGAAGATCCCAACTTCACCATCAAGACGCTCACGGTCACGGCGGCATGGCCCGGTGCGACAGCGCAGGAAATGCAGGATCTTGTCGCCGAACCGCTGGAGAAGCGGTTGCAGGAGCTGACATGGTATGATCGGGTCGAGACGACAACACGTCCCAGTTATGCCTATATGACGGTGACGCTGAGAGACGACACGCCGCCATCTGCCGTCGAAGAGCAATTCTATCAAGCCCGCAAGAAGCTAGGGGATGAAGCCCGCAACCTGCCACAGGGTGTCTTTGGTCCCTTCGTCAACGACGAATATTCGGACGTGAGTTTTGCACTCTATGCGCTAGAGGCCAGGGGCATGCCGATGCGAAAGCTGGCCCGGCAGGCCGAAACAATTCGCCAGGACGTGCTGCATGTGCCGGGCGTCAAGAAGATTAACATTCTCGGAGAGCGCGCTGAGCAAATATTTGTAGAGTTCTCGTATACCAAGTTGGCAACGCTCGGCGTTTCGGCTCTGGATATCATTGCGGCCCTGCAACGGCAGAACACCCTTACACCAGCGGGCTCCATCGACACGCAAGGCCCTCAGGTCTTCATTCGGATCAACGGCGCTTATGGGAGTATCCGGGAGATCGCCGACACGCCGATCATCGCAGCGGGGCGGACGCTGAAGCTTTCCGACATCGCCGAAGTCCGCCGTGGCTATGAAGATCCTCCGACCTATGTGATCCGGCATCAGGGTGAGCCCGCGATCATGCTCGCAGTGGTGATGCAGGAAGGCTGGAATGCCCTGGAACTCGGAAAAGCGCTTGAGGACAAAATCGGGGCCATTGAGCAGACGCTGCCGCTGGGGTTATCGCTTCAGAAGGTGAGTGATCAAGCGGTAAACGTAAGTCACGCCGTCAACGAGTTCATGTTGAAATTCGCGATGGCCCTCGGCGTGGTGCTGCTGGTCAGCCTGCTCAGCCTAGGCTGGCGCGTGGGCATCGTCGTTGCCGCCGCCGTCCCGCTGACGCTGGCCGTTGTGTTCCTCGTCATGCTGGAAACTGGAAGGTTCTTCGACCGCATCACTCTCGGGGCCTTGATCCTGTCCTTGGGACTTCTCGTGGACGACGCGATCATCGCCATCGAAGTCATGGTGGTGAAAATGGAAGAGGGCATGGATCGCATCAAAGCGGCCGCCTATGCGTGGAGTCACACTGCAGCGCCGATGCTGTCAGGAACACTGGTGACGATTGCGGGGTTCCTGCCGGTGGGCTTTGCCCGCTCGGCGGCGGGGGAGTACGCCGGCAACATTTTCTGGATTGTGGGGTTCGCTCTTATCGTATCCTGGATCGTTGCGGTCGTTTTCACGCCTTATCTTGGCGTCAAGATGCTACCCGAGATCAAGCCTGTCGAGGGTGGCCACGCAGCGATCTACAACACACCGAATTATCGGCGTCTGCGGCGTCTGATCACTTTTGCCGTGCAGCACAAGGTCCTGACTTGCGCCATCGTCGGTATCGCCTTCGCGTTCTCCGTCGTCGGCATGGGGGGCGTCAAGCAGCAGTTCTTCCCGACTTCTGACCGCCCCGAAGTGCTGGTGGAAGTCCGTCTGCCGGAAGGCACCAGCATTGAGACGACGACCGCCACGGTCGAGACGCTCGAAAACTGGCTGGACGAACAGCCCGAAGCTGCGGTAGTCACCAGCTATGTCGGCCAGGGCGCTCCCCGGTTCTTCTTTGCAATGGCACCGGAACTTCCCGACCCGGCCTTTGCCAAGATCGTTGTACTGACGCCGGATGCGGAAGCCCGCGAAGCGTTAAAGCACCGCCTCCGAGAGGCTGTGGCGCAGGGGCTTGCGCCTGAGGCCTATGTGCGTATCACTCAACTCGTGTTTGGGCCGTATACGCCCTTTCCGGTGGAGTTCCGGGTCATGGGACCTGAGCCCGCGCAGCTCTACGAGATATCAGAGAAGGCCCTCGATATCATGCGGGACGTTCCGGATGTGCGGCAGGCCAACCGGGATTGGGGCAACCGCACACCCGTGCTTCGCTTCGTTCCAGATCAGGATCGCCTGAACCTTATCGGTCTCTCGCCGGTGGAAGTAAGCCAACAGTTGCAATTCTTCCTGAGTGGCATCCCGATAACATATTTACGCGAAGACATCCGCAATGTCCCCATCGTGGCTCGTAGCGCCGGGAACGCGCGACTGGACCCGTCGCATCTGGCAGATTTTTCCCTGATAAGTCGAGACGGTCGACAAATTCCACTCGACCAGATTGGCCATGCCGAAGTGCGCCTGGAGGAACCGATCCTGAAGCGTCAGGACCGCACCCCGGTTATTACAATCCGCTCGGACATCAATGAGGCAACTCAGCCTCCGGAGGTCTCGAAGGAGATCATGACAGCCCTGCAGCCGCTGATTAAATCCCTTCCGGCCGGTTATCGCATCGAACTGGGAGGATCGATGGAAGAATCCGTGAAGGCCAACGCCGCTTTGGCGAAAGTCTTCCCGATCATGATTGCGGCGACGCTCATCGCAATCATGTTGCAAGTGAGATCTTTCTCGACCATGGCCATGGTCGTGCTGACGGCACCGCTTGGGCTTGTTGGAGTCGTACCTGCCTTGCTGGCTTTCAACCAGCCCTTTGGGTTCAATGCCATTCTGGGCATGATTGGGCTGGCCGGTATCCTGATGCGCAACACACTGATCCTGACTGAGCAGATCAAGGAAAACCGGGCCGCCGGTCTGGACGACTATCACGCGGTGATCGAAGCTACAGTACAGCGTGCCAGACCTGTGATCCTGACCGCACTTGCGGCCGTATTGGCTTTCATCCCTCTGACGCACTCGGTCTTTTGGGGGTCCATGGCCTATACGCTCATTGGTGGAACGGCCGTCGGCACGGTGCTGGTCCTGCTCTTCCTTCCCGCCCTTTATGCCGCATGGTTCCGGATCACGCCGATCATTGATGATAACTCTGAGAGGCGAGTGGGCAAAACTTGGGGGTCATGCGGCTGCTCTTTGGTACGCGCCGGTTAGCCGACCGTCAAGAACGGCGGCACGGACAGGGGCTACGCGGTGGGCTCCCTTGGGCGACCATCTCATGCGGCGACGCTTACAATTTCGGCCGTCGCCTCAAAATGAGCCTGACGCGCGTTGATGGTTTGTGCCCTATGGCGGACAAACAGATCGCGGGATCGACAGACCGTGGCACGCGCCTGCTGTCGGGGTGACTTCGGCTCGACAAATTGCATGGTCGGGCGGCTGGCTGCTTTAGCCATGGCCTCGGCGTCAGCCGCATCATTCTTATGGGTTTGACGAACGGCTTGACGTAGGCAGACACCACCAACCTGACGGTATGCCCCAGAGCATTTATCTCACGCGCCCAATAATGGGCTGTGGCACAGGTCTCCATAGCAACCATGCAGGGTGTCAGATCTGCGAAAAACCCAACACCTGACCCCGTGACAGTTTCTTGCGAATAGCAACGCTGCCGTTGGCCGTGGCACCGTGAACTTGGAAAACCCGCTTTGCCAAATCCAGCCCAACGATGGTAACTTCTGTCATGGATCCTTCCTCTTCCTTGTGTGATGTGACCCACATCACCTTGGCACATTGCGATGCCGTCGGGAGGGGGTATCCACCCCATCAGGTCTCAGGTCTCCGTGACACTCAACAACCTGCCCAACCTGCAGGGCCGGGTGCTATATCTCGATTACGACCTAGGCCTGGTCGACGCGCCCGCAGGTCAACGCACGCCCCCATTCATCACCCAGTGCATTCTTCCGTCGCGGCCGAGAGCGACCGCAACACCCAGCTCATTCGTGCGCCCATCAAGGATGTTTTTCCTATGCGATGACGACTGCAACCAGGCTTTGAGTACTTGTACATGGGTCGAGTATCCAAGCGCCACATTCTCTGTAACGAAACGAAAGTCATAGCCTTTTGTGATGACGCGAGCGCCTAGCGAACTGCCACCTGTGCCAATATGGCTAAGCCGGTTGTGACTGGCGTTATCGCAGGCATGCGCCTGCGCAACCTTGGTGAGCTGGGATGACATCCGAAAGTCTGGTAGATGGAAATGGGCGCGTTCCTGATTGATTTGAAGCATGAGCTGACGTGCAAGTTCGATGTAATTCGGCGGCACAGTGCAGGCCATAGTTGGCATCACAGCAAATAGAACAAGGATGACGGACAGGACCAGAGACCGCGTGCAGGAAGTCATGCTACCCATCATGCTTCATTTCCCGCCCCTGCGCAAATGACTCGGTGTGCGGGTTGGGCCGGAAACTATCCCTCCACAGCGCCAGAACTCCGGCACCGTACCAGTGTCTGACGCGCGTGCCGCCACGATATCACGAACACCTAGGCGCACCTGCTTTTCGTGTTCACAGTTTCAGGCGAAGGCGATGAAACGGGCCTCGCCACGATCCACGAAGACCGTACAATCCGCTCAGTGCCCCCAGCAGCAGCCAGATTGCTCCGGGCAAAGGAACGTGCGGAACCTTGTCGCCACCCTCTATGTTACCATCGCCGTTGCCGTCAGGAGTGTTGCGGTCGTTACCCCCAGAAAAGGTGCCAAAATTATGGCCGCCAAAGCTGATAACGTCAGGCCTGCTATCGGTATTGCCAATGTTGGAAATCAACACCGGCTTGAACTCATCTGAGCCAGGGAATGACGGCTCCCAAAAAGAGTCCAGGAAATCCTCGCGCATCTCCGACATGCCCAGCACGCCGCACTCGGCCAGAGTGTAGCTATCGTCGTCTTCGTTGGAAAAGACACAGATTGGAGCTTCAAGCAGCGCATCTCCCAAGCATCCGCTCACTTTGTTGGGCTGGTCGGGAAGATTGGAATCGGCGGCCAGACTGACGCGTGCGCGGTTCGTACTCGTGGTCAAGTCGGAATCAAAAATCCCTGGAATGTAGACCCTTTGCAACTTCCCCTGATCATCGAAGGCGACATAGACATCTTGGGTCTGCGAGAAAAAGCCAGTCACCGCTCTCAGCCGACCCAGAAACACCCTTTCGGGAATGTCACGCATGCGGCAACCCTCCAACGCACTTGCTGCCACGCGGGTCTCGGGATCGGGACGCGCAACAAACTCAACCCGCAAGCCTGAAACCGGAACGGGCCATTCTGGTTGAGACGGTGCCGTATTAGCCACAGTCAATGCCTCGGTTCCTTGCGTCCCGATGCTGTCTGGTTCGTCACTTACGGGGACATCCGCACTGTCCAGATCTGGCATATCCACATCTGACATATCCAACTCCGGAGCACCCTTATCGTTCAGTCGCACTTCCAGTGTGACCAGACAGGCATCCAGGCCAGCCATATCCGGCGAAGGGATCTGGTCCGTAATCAGCCGTCCGGTTCCCGCCGATGTCGCCTGCAGGCTTGGGCTGTCACCACGGCTTAATGCCCCGGCCAGTATCCGGGCAGTATCGCCTGTCAGCCACAGGCTGTCTGTGCTGGCTTCCAGTGCAGTCACGATGTTAAGTATCTGGTCGCCGATCTGCAGTATCACGGGCTTTGCCGCGTCGGGCGAGTATTTCAATTGGATGCGAAACGCGACAGGTGAGTCGGGACGCGCAACGGCCTGTATGGAGCTGGCCGGACTGCGCATCACATCAGAATATGCAATCGCAGTGCCATCGGGCGCGAGATACAGCGACTCGTCAATCCTCAGAGGCTGACTTGCAACACAGGACAGACCATTGCGCGTGCTCAGAAGGCTGACATTGTCTCCATGAGTATCAAGAAAGCTCTGCGCAATTGGACCTCCACGCCGGGCGGCGGGATCGGACAGAATGACCGTCGTTGCATTGGCTGGCACAATCGTCATCAGGAATGCGCCTACGCTTAAACTGTAAATTGACGCTTTGAAATCCCGTGCCATTTGCAGCCGTTACCCATTCGTCTCAGTTCGGTTTCCCCTAAGCGGATCGCTTCCAAAGGTTCAAACTTCTGAGCTATGGTGACTCCGCACAAAGACTTCCGAAAGGGTTATGCAGATTTGGCCGCGTATTGAGGTCAAGTTGGAAACAGTGCCTATCACTGCCTGATTTTGGCCACATTTATGACGCGTCGAAGCCTAACTTTGACCGATTGCCAAAGCGGCACCCTGTCGTATATCGCTACGAATCAGCCGATCCAGCAACGAATTGACACCGATTTCAGATTCCGTCAGTCCAGCCATGGATTTCCCTCCATCTGGCAAGAAACGTCTCTTGGCGTTCATTAGCAATCTGCACGGCCCGGCGCACTTCATCCCCTGTCATACCCTGGGTCACTCATGGTCACCATGATCGACGGCCGTGAACTTTGGCGCTTTGACCTCTATCCAAAATGAACTCCAGAGGTGCTTGTTTTGTGTATAACGATGAGGATCAAGACGCAGACAACCCGCCAACGCCGCTTGCAACATCAAAAACAAGCCGCATAATCGATCACACAAACGAACCAGAGTATCCAATGCTCAAGCCGCTCTGGTGTCCCATTTTATATAACGATGGACAATTCCGAACGCGGCGAAGGCGCGGCCCAATTGTCGGCGCGGGTCAATCAATCGGCCATCTGATCGGTAGCGGCAGTCTGGATCCCGGCCAGGGGAGGGGCCTGAGATCATGGAGTATTCAATTAGCCGACGCACGTTTGTCGGAGCGGGACTTGCAGCATTCATTGCTGGCCGTGCATGGGCGCAACCGGTGTTTCGCCTAGGGCTGACACCCGTGTTTCTCGACAACGATGCTGCCGTAATTGATGGCCTGCGCCGTGCCTTGTCTCGCGGGATGGGGCGCGAGATCGAATTGGTTCAGCGCCGCACCTATCAGGAAATCACCGGTCTCTTGCTGGAACGCAGTGTCGATGCGGCATGGCTTTGCGGTTATCCGTATCTCCAGCACGCCGATTTGCTGGATCTTGTTGCCGTGCCTGTGTGGCGTGGTGGCCCGCGATACCAGTCTTACCTTATTGTGGGGGCCGAAGATGGAGCAGAAAGTCTGACCGACCTGCGCGGTGGCACTCATGCATTTTCCGACCCGGATTCGAACTCTGGCTACCTTGTGACCGCGACCGATCTGCGCCGGATGGGGGAACAGGTCGAGGGCTTCTTCAGCCGATCCATTTTCACCTTTGGCCACCGCAATGTGGTGCGCGCGGTGGCGGATGGCTTAGTGCGATCCGGCAGCGTCGATGGCTATGTCTGGGAAGCGCTTGCAGTGATCGAGCCGGGTCTCACTGCGCGCACACGCGTGATCGCCCGGTCGGAATGGTTGGGCTTTCCCCCGGTCTGCGCGCGGCGCGACAGCCTTGCAACCGAACAGGTTCAGGCCCTGCAAACCGCGTTGATGAGCCTCGCTGAGACGGAGGAAGGCCAAAAGGCGCTCACCTCGCTGCAACTCGACGGGTTTCAGAACGCGACGGCGGGTCTGTTCGACGGAATCGCGGACCGCATGGCCGATCTGGAACCCTGAGTCATGAAGTGGTTTGCCCCCAGCCCCCTGTCGATCAAGCTGCCGCTTCTTGCGGCGGCTATGATGGTCCTTGTGGGCACGGTGGCATCCCAACTGGTCCTGCGGTCGCTGGCGCAGGTTCAGGACGCACGGATTCAAGAACTCGCGCGGATGCATGTCGAGGGATTGTCAGTGGCTCTCGGACCGCTTGTCCTGCGCCATGACATATGGGAGGTCTACGACACGCTCGACCGGGCGGCCCAGGGGAGCGAGGGGCGGCGGATGGTCCTGACCGCCGTGGCCGACGAGCGCGGAAAGGTTCTGGCCGCGACCGACCCCAAGCGTGTTCCCATGGACAGTGATATCGCAGCGCTTACCGCTGATGCGGTGGCGCTGGATGACCTGTCGGTGGATGGCGCGTCAAACGTCCTCAGCCTGCTTGCGCCCTTGACCTATCAGGGACGCACCGTAGGGCAGATCGCGACGGAACTGGACGTCGCTGACCTTCTGTCGGAACGCAGGCAGGCGCTGCTCTACTTGATTATGGGCAATGCGATTGCCATCGGCTTTCTGTCGATGACGGGGTTCCTGGCGATACGAAGGATGCTGCAGCCGGTCACGACGCTGGCACGCCAGATGACCGAGACGAAGGGGGAGCCGCATCCCATCCCGGCCGCGGACATTCCGCGCGGCGATGGCGAACTGGCGCGGCTGGCGCACACCTATAACTCGATGGTCGGCGCCGTGGCCGCCAAGGCCGAAGCCGAGCGGAGGTTGGCGGAACGGGAACGGTTCGTCGCGCTTGGGCGCCTGTCCTCGTCGTTGGCGCACGAGATCAACAACCCGCTTGGCGGGCTTCTGAATGCGACGGATACGATACGCAGCTATCCCGATCGCCCTGATGTGGTGCGGCAGTCCGCCGACCTCCTGGATCGGGGCCTGCGCCATCTGCGTGACGTGACCCGCGTGACGCTCGACCAGAACCGGATTGATCCTGAAAGCCGGGGTCTGTCCGCTGATGACTTCGAAGATCTAAAACTGCTGATCCAGCCCGAGGTAGCACGGCAGCGGCTGGATCTCGACTGGTGCGTCGACCTTGCGGCACCAACCGTTTGCAGCACACCGGCCGGGCCGGTGCGCCAGATCGCGCTGAACCTGTTGCTGAACGCCTGCGCGGCGTCCGGCCAATCCGGGCGCGTTGGCCTGCACGTTTCCCTGCAGGCAGACGCGTTGACACTTCAGGTCACGAATACCGGGCCCGACATGCCGCTGGCCGCCTTGGACAGGCTGCTCGCGGATGGTCCCCTGTCGCCCGGAGGGGGCGTCGGGTTGCGGCTGGTGCGAGAGCTCGCCAGGGGGCTGGGCGGCTGTGTCGGTCATGCGCGGCCAGACGATGTGACGCTTATCACGGTCAGCCTGCCAATGTCCCAAGGAGCGGCGAATGCTGAGGAATAGATACATCGTCCTTGTCGAGGATGACGAGATCATGGGCGCATCGTTGGCGCAAAGGTTGGAGTTGGAAGGCGCGCACGTGCTCTGGCTCAAGCAAATGGGGCGGGCCATTGGCGCGATCCGAACTCCGAAAAAGGTGATCGACGCGGTCATCTGCGATATCGGCCTGCCGGACGGGTCGGGTGAGGAATTGTTTTCGACACTGGTGCGCACCGGCACCCCGCCCCCCTTTCTGTTCATCACCGGGCAAGGCGGCATAGGCCAAGCCGTTCGGCTGATCAAGTCGGGCGCCGCGGATTACGTAACCAAGCCTTTCGACATGTCCGTGTTCCTGGAACGGCTTGGCCTGCTACTGGGAGATCGGGAGAATCCGGTTCGGAATGAGGACTTTCCAGCCTTGATGGGGATCTCTGTCGCGGCGAGGACGATCGAAGCCATGATTGCGAAAGCGGCGACTGAAAGCCATCCCGCGCTGATCCGGGGCGGTCCGGGCACGGGCAAGGATCTGGTCGCCCGGCGCATTCACGACCTTTCCGACCGATCGGCCGCACCCTTCGTCGCCGTCAACCTTGCCCGCGAAGCCAGCGCCGAAGACGCCTTGTTCGGTGACGGGGCTGGCTTTGACAGGGTCGGCGAAGGCACCCTTTTCATCAACGCCATCGGAAAGGCGGGCCCACAGATCCAGTCGCGGTTGCTGGACCGCATCGACCAGGGGTTCGACGGACGGCTGATCGCAGCCGGTGGTCACGATCTGGAGGCGCTGATCGCCCAAGACCAGTTCAACGCTGAATTGTTTTACCGTCTGGTGCGCACCGAAATCCCAATACCTCCGCTCAGTACCCGGCCCGATGACGCGGTTTGGCTGATGCAGCAGCTTTTTCGCAAACTGGCCCCGCGCCATGGGCCTGAAATCGAAGGGATAAGTGCGCTTGCCGAAGAGGCCGTGCGCGGCCATGGCTGGCCCGGCGGCGGACGCGACCTGCGCGCGAGATTGCTGCGCGGCCTGACCATGGCGGCAGGGCCATTGCTGCAACCGTCCGATCTGTTCCCCGAACGGCTTGCTGATCCCGATGACATGATGTCGCTCGCCCAGGCCCGCGATGCAGCCGAACGGGTGCAGATCATCGCCGCCCTGGATCGGACCGGGGGGCAGATCGGAGAGGCAGCAAAACTCTTGCGCATCGCCCGAACGACGCTTTGGGAAAAGATGCAGAAACTCGACCTGTCTGGCTCCTGAAGGGTCGCACCGTATGTTCGGATTTCCGAACACGGAATTTTCTCATTGAAATTCATCGCATTGCCGCAACGCAGCAGGTCCGTGGACGGCGTCGCAAGCCGTAACTGGGTTCCGTACGATACTGGTCATCATCCAACACTTGATGAGCCAGGGAGGAAACCAGCCAATGAAGTGCACCAAATTGGTCGACGCGGGGCGTCGACAGTTCATGAGAGGCGGCATGATGGCCACGGCAGGCGCCGTTGCGGCCACCGTCATGACGCCGGAACAAGCCAAGGCACAGGCGCTTGCCCGTGTCGATTATCCGGCCAACCGACTTGCCAATATCGCCGATCTGACAGTGAACGAACCGATGGACGTGGCCTATCCTGACGCCGACAGCCCCGGTGTGCTGCTCAAGCTCGGACAGGCGGTCGAGGGCGGGGTCGGGCCGGACAGCGACATCGTGGCGTTTTCGGTCCTGTGCCCGCACAAGGGCTGGCTGATGAGCTACGCCGCCGAGGACAAGACGCTCAACTGTCCCGGGCATCATTCGCGGTTCGATTGCGAATCTGGCGGCCAGCAAATCTGGGGCCACGCCACCAGCAACCTCGCCCAGTTCCTGCTGAGCGTGGACGACAACGGTGACATCCATGCGAACGGCGTAGACGAGTTGATCTACGGCCGCTTGTCCAACGTGCTCTGAGGGAGAGAGATAAATGGCTTACAAAAGACAGATCGACCGTCTGCCGATCATCCCCGCGGACGCTGACGAATTCAACGTGACCTGCCACTACTGCATCGTTGGCTGCGGCTACAAGGCGTACACTTGGCCGATGAACCGTCAGGGCGGCACGGCGTCAAGCCAGAACAAGTTCGGCGTGGACCTGAGCGAACAGCAATATCAGGAAACCGAGGCGTGGTATGCCCCATCGATGTACAACGTCGTCCGCCAGAACGGTCGAGATGTGCATCTGGTGGTTAAGCCTGATACGAATTGCGTCGTCAACTCGGGCCTCGGGTCCATCCGCGGCGCACGCATGGCGGAAAACCGGCCTTCTAAAGTGACCGGCACGCAACAGCAGCGCCTGTCTGACCCCTTGGTCTGGCGCAATGGCGTCTGGCAGCCGACGTCCTGGGACGATGCGCTCGACCTCGTGGCGCGGGTCACGGCCAAGGTCGTCCTGCAGGGTTCGGAGGACGACATCGTTGTCTCGATGTTCGACCATGGCGGCAGCGCCGGCGGTTACGAAAACACCTGGGGTACCGGCAAGCTCTACTTCGAGAGCATGAAGATCAAGAACTGCCGCATCCACAACCGCCCCGCCTATAACTCCGAGGTCCATTCCTCGCGTGACATGGGCGTGGACGAATTGAACTACGCCTATGAAGACTACGAGCTGACCGACACGATCTTCATGGTCGGCGCAAACTCGATGGAGACCCAGACCAATCTTTACCTGAACCACATGGTCAAGGGCCTGCAGGGTGGCGCGAAGATGATCGTCGTCGATCCGCGTCGGACGCTGACCATCGCGTCGTCCGAGCAATATGCCGGGCCGGAAAACGTGCTGCACCTTGCAATCGCCGAGGGCACGGACATGGTCCTGTTCAACGCACTGCTGACGCATATTGTCGATCAGGACTGGATCGATGCGGACTTCATCGCCGCTTCGACCTTTCAGAGTGGCGAAGCGGTCGCGCAGGACGAGGCGCACCCCGCGGGTCTGGGCAGTCTGGACTACGCGATGCAGACCTGCCGCACCTCGCTTGACGAGGCCGCGGAAATCTGCGGCGTGCCAGCTGCCGACATCCAGAAGGCTGCCGAATGGATCGCGCAGCCCCACGAGGACGGCAGCCGCCGCAAATGTGTGACCTGCTATGAAAAGGGCATCATCTGGGGTAACGACAACTATCGCACCATCGGGGCCTTGGTGAACATCGCGCTGGCGACTGGCAATATCGGCCGCGAAGGCGGTGGCGCCTGCCGTCTTGGTGGCCACCAGGAGGGGTATTTCCGCCCGGCCGACGGCCATGTGGGGCGCCCGGCCGAGTATGTCGACCAGTTCCTGATCCGTGGCCTGGGCGGCGTGCATCACATCTGGGCCTGTGACCACTACAAGACGACGCTGAACGCCTCCGAATACAAGCGTGTTCACAAGAGGCGTTCGGATATGGTCAAGGATGCAATCGACATGGCCGCGGGTGGCACCCGCGAACAGGTCGTCGATGCCATCGTCTCGGCGATCAATGCGGGCGGTCTCTTCGTGGTGGACGTGGACATCATCCACAGCCAGATCGGCCAGAATGCCCATGTCATCCTGCCCGCCTGCGAAGCGAGCGAGATGAACCTCACCTCGATGAACGGCGAGCGACGTCTGCGGTTGTCCGAAAAGTACATGGACCCTTTCGGCAACTCTCTGCCCGATGCGCTCATCGCGGCGAGGATGGCCCAACACATGGAGCGTGTGCTGCGCGAGATGGGCGAAGACGCCTATGCCGACCAGTTCCAAGGCTATGACTGGGAGACCGAAGAAGACGCCTTCATGGACGGCTATGGCGCTGCTCATACGGCGGTGACCTACGAGCGTTTGCGCGAAGCTGGAAACAACGGCGTGCAGGAACCGGTCACGGGCTATGAGAATGGCCAGCTTGTCGGCACGACGCGCCTTTATACCGATGGCGTGTTCACACGGCACGGCCGCGAGGACGGCAAGGCGCTGTTCTGCGCGGCGGGTTGGCGTGGATGGCAGGCTCCGGGCAAGGCGCGCGAACAGGCAGCGCACCGGTTCTGGATCAACAACGTCCGCGCCAACATCTTCTGGCAGAACCAGTTCCTCGACCAGAACAACGATTTCGTGCAGGACCGCTATCCGCACCCGTTCGTCGAAATGCATCCGGATGACATGGTCGACCTAGGGCTGAACCCCGGCGACCTGCTCGAGATCATCAACGACAACGGGGTGACGCAAGGCATGGCTTACCCGATGCCGACGCTCAAGCAAAACACGGTGGCGATGGTGTTTGGCTCGCCCGCGGGTAGCCAAGGTAACGTCGTGAACGCTGGCGTGAACGAACTGGTGCTGCCGGATTACAAGCACTGCTGGGGCGACATCCGCAAGATCTCGGATGCGACGGCCCAGACACGGAACATCTCGTTCAAGTCACACGAGATCATGCTCTGAGACATGAGATGCGGGTCCGCTCCGGATACCGGGGCGGGCCCTTTCCTTGGGCGGGGAAACGGTTCTGTTGCAAATTTTCAGATGATTTGAGAGTAGGCTTGCGCTGGACATAATTATGCTGCGAGCTGAGCAAACTGCTGGAATGCGGTCGCGCCTTTGGCTTTGAATTGGCCCTTGCGGATCAAGTGCGTGGTCTCGATGCCCTCGAGCGTGGCCGAGGCGGGATGAAACGCTTTGAAGCCGAGGGTGCGCTCGGTGACGCCCTTGATAAACGGATGATCCTGCTCGAGGATATTGTTCAGGTATTTGACCTGCAGGATCTTGATGCTCTGCCCTGTTCCAGTGCATTTCAGGATCACGTTCACAGCCTCCAACCCCGCCAGATTGGCACCGCTTTTATTGATGACGACACGGTCGGGGACGCCGTTGGTGCCAATTGCGCGCCGGAAGAAGCGCCGTGCCGCTGGCTTGTCACGGCGCTCTGCCCGACAAGACCTGGTTGTGGAGTCGTTCTTTCGCCTCCCAAGAATGCATAATCCAACGCTTCTTTTCCGTGTGGTCATTGCCAAACAACTGAGCCCAAACTGGCGGGCTGCTGTCAAGGCAGTGTGTCCGCAGACACGCTCACAGGGTGAGCTCGTAGCTTGTGCTGCGGCCACCAGCCTCGCCTTTGCGAAGAAGCCCCAGATCCAGCAATGCCGCGATATCGCGGTTCGCGGTGTCTTGAGAGCACTTTGCGATGGTCGCCCATTTGGACGATGTCATCTTGCCCTCGAAACCGTCAAGCAGTCGGTTCAGAATCTTGATCTGGCGCTCGTTCAGCGCCAGCGCTGCGGCGCGTTCCCAGAACTGGGCCTTGGCGATGACTGCTGCCAAGACACCATCGGCGCCATGGATTGCCCGGCGTAGGCAGGCAAGAAACCAGGTCAGCCAATCCGTCACATCCGTCGGGCCCTTCTGGGTGCGCTCCAGCTCATCATAATAGTCTGACCGCTCGATCCGGATCTGCGCCGACATGCTGTAGAAACGCCGCGGGCTGGCCTCGGATCGCGCAAGCGCCAGATCAGCGATGGCGCGGGCGATGCGGCCGTTGCCATCCTCGAACGGGTGGATCGTCACGAACCACAGATGCGCCAGAGCCGCCTTGATCACCGGATCGGTGGCCAAAGGTGCGTTGAACCATGTAAGGAAGACGTCCATTTCCGCGGCGATCCTGTCGGCCGGAGGGGCCGCGAAATGCACGCGCTCTCGGCCGATCGGTCCCGACACTACCTGCATCGGCCCCGAACTGTCGTCGCGCCAATCACCGACGCGGATCCGTGTCATGCCGCTGCGTCCGGTGGGGAACAGGGCGGCATGCCAGCCGAACAGACGCTCCGCCGTCAAGGGTGCGGTGTAGTTCCTGGTCGCATCCAGCATCACCTCGACGATGCCCTCGACGTTGCGGTCGATCGGGGGCAGGGCCCCGATATCGATACCAAGGCGTCGTGCGAGCGATGACCGGACTTGTGTGGCGTCCAGCGCCTCGCCTTCGATCTCGCTGGTCTTGAGCACATCCTGTGTGAGCGTCTGCAGCACTGCTTCTTCGCGCAGCTTGAACCCAAGGGATTCCATCCGGCCAATCAGGCGGCCCTGATCGTGCCGCACTGCCGCCAGCGGTGTCGCGATGCTGCTGTCGCGCCAGGTCAGTGTCGGCCAGTCTGGCCTCTCCCAGATGTACATCGCAAACTCCGCGCTATATGCGGCGATTATGCAGTTCATTCGCCGCATCCGCAAGATTTAACTCCGCAAAAAGTGCGGAGATTGGCGCGGCTATTCTCCGCATGAGGTCTTTGAACAACGGCCGAGCTTGATCGGAAGCCATCACTGGCTAAAAATGGCATGGACTTCGTTCATGCGAATTCCCTCAGCCATTTCCATCTGTGGTGCCACATGTACATGGATCAGCGCACTTCGAACGTTCATCGTCTTTTGGCTGATCATGTTCGCAGCCCCTCCCTCCGTCACATTCGTGATCCGCATTTTCTGACTAAGCTTGCCTTGCAGATCGTGAAGTCTGAATTGATGCGGTGGATGCCCCCACCGGCCGGCATCGTATACCATGACGTGTGTGGATGCCCCCTGTTTGGCAAGCGTTATCTTCGATTTTCGGCGGGGTCTTCGATCGGACGTGTGTCAGGCCTCTGAGTGTGGCCTTTCATGACGCCACGGGCCGGTATGCTGTTCGGAAGGCTGGGGTCACATCGATTTAGAGAGCTGTCAGCGCTCGTGCCCCGGGTCTGAATTTTCCTGCCTTGAACTTCGAAGTCCGTATCGCGTACTCCTCGACGATCGCTCACCCTAGCCTTGCGGCCATGTCGTGCCCTTTCCCCTTTCAGTTTCAGGTCACGCCATTCGATAATTCTCCTGCTTTGTTGTAACTGCCCAGATCATCCGGGCCATCTTGTTTGCTAAGGCAACGGCAGCAACCTCTTCGGCTTGCGCGCGACAAGTGCGGCCAGCCTGTTTGGACCGGGCCTGCGGGGGGGCGCCGTTGGCGTAGTCTGGAATCTGAGAGGAGGCTTGTCATGCGGCCTGCTTCCGTGGTGTTGCCCGCGACATCGGTTTTTGGCCCCGCGGAAGATCTCGATGATGCGCCTGGGGCCGTAGCAACAGGGGCACGGTTCGCGCAGGGTGAGTGGGATGATCTCGGCGTCGGGTCCCGACTCGGCGGTCTGTTCGGGGTGCTGGATGTGGTCACGGGTTGGCTGAAGAACAGGTTACTGAAGCCTGCCTCGATCACAGTGGCACCGTCCAGCGCGCCCTCGACATCGCCATCGTTGCGCAGGCGGCTGTTGCGAAACTCGTCTGTCCGGGCGTCGGTCAGTTCCTGCCACATCTCGGCGGAACTGGCGGGATAGGCGGGGGCACCTGCCCGGTGGTCCGGCCGCGATCAGCGTGGTGCCATACCTCATGAAGAGCTCGAACACCGCCTAGCCAGGTCTGGAAATGTTCGCGATCGGTCGGCGCATGCATTCGACCGGCTTCTGCAAGCATCGTCTTCTATGTATGCTGTTGAGCTCCTTGAAGTCAGTGATTATCCGACTGCTCAAGAAAATCAACAAAGTGTTGGGTCGGGAGGCGCAGGTTTTCGGATGCCCAGACAGCCTCCGTGACCATTACGTCGTCAATGTCAGAGATCGGCAAGGGCACCAAACCGCCAGTGGCGAAGTCGTAGATGCTTTCGGTCAAGATGGTGATGCCCATTCCGCAGGACACAAGACCAAGAATTCCAACGGAGTTGAAAGCCTCCTGCACGATGCGCGGCTGAAAGCCAGCCTTGCGGCAATGCGGAAAGAGATAGTCGTAGAAATGCGCCCAGGCTTCGGTCGGCCCATGCACGAAATCCTCATCAGCCAATTCGGCCAGCTCAACAGAGGAACGCGATGCCAGGCGATGGCCTTCCGGCACGATGCAGATCGGACGGTCGGTCTGCACTACGCGGCTGCGAAACCCTGGTTGTCGCACCGGCCCGGTAACAAATCCAATATCGAGCTTGTCGTCCCTCAACTGCTGAAGTTGTGCGGTAGTAACCCCGTGATGCGGGCGCACGGTGATGCCGGGGTGCCTTTGATGAAACTGCTTGAGCAATTCGGGCAGTGCATCGGCGATGGCGAAATCAGTATAGCCCACCCGCAGCGCACCGGCCTCGCCGATGCTGACCCGGCGCGTCAGGTCGATGGTGGCCTCCACTCCGTTTAGTACGCGCTGACCGCCCTCGCGAAAGGCACGGCCCGCATCGGTCAGGCGGACGAAGTTCTGTGAACGGTCGAACAGCGTGACGTGCAACTCCGCCTCGAGGTGCTGGATCGTGCGGGTGAGGGCAGGTTGCGATATGTGAAGATGTTCCGAGGCGCGTCGGAAATTCAGGTCCTCGGCGAGGACCAGAAAATAGCGGATATGGCGCAGACCAATTTTCATGATACCTTTTATGCATTAGAAACTAATCAATTGATATTATACTTGCAGGTCCGGCCCGGCTACCCTGACCGGATAACAAAAACAAAAATTCCACATGCAACCGGGAGCGATCATGTCACATTCACCCTTTCAGATCTTCGCCGGGCCCTTTGCGGCCCTGACCCTCGTCGCGGGCACGGCCTCGGCGCAAGATGTCACTATCAATCTCGGCTATGCGGCCTCCGAGACCAGCACCTATGCCGTGCTCGCCGACAAGTTCGAGGAACTGGTCGAGGAATATACCGAAGGCAGCGTCGACGTGAAGGTGCGCTGCTGTGGTCAGCTCATGGGCGAGGACGAGGCATTCAAGGCGATGCAGCTTGGAACCGTGGACATGTTCGTTATCACCGGTAACAACATCTCGCCGCATTTTCCGCTGATGGATGCGTTCGTTCTGCCCTACATCTTTCAAAACAAGGAGCATGCTTACCGCGTGCTCGAAGGTGAGGTCGGGCGCGATTTCGCCGCGCAGCTTCAGGCGGCGACAAACGTGCATCTGCTGACCTACGGTTTTGTCGGGGATCGCGATTTCTACAATTCCAGAAGTCCGATCACCTCGGTGGAGGACATGGAGGGGCTGAAGGTGCGTGTCCCAAAAAACCAGGTGATGATCGACACCTACGAGGAATTCGGCGCGGCACCCATTCCGCTGCCCTGGGCCGATACGCCGACTGCGCTTCAGACCGGCACGGTGGAAGGGGCGGATAACGGCACCTCCTTCATCAAATCGCAGAAGTTCTACGAGATCATGCCCTATTTCACGGTTCTGGAGCATTTCACCTATTTCTCACCGCTCTTTGCCAGCGACCGCGTGATGAATAAGCTCGATGAGGCGCAGCGCGACGCGGTGATGCGGGCGGCCGCCGAGGCGGGTGTTTATCACCGCAAGGAAATGGCAGAGCAGACCGACGAAATCCGCGTCTTCCTGACTGGCGAGGGCGGCATGGAAACAACCGAAGTCGACCTCTCTGGCTTTATCGAGGCGGGCCTGCGTGTGCAGGATCGCTATGCCGCCGACAAGGGGGATGCCTTCATAGCCCTTGTGGAAGCTATCCGCGCCGAGGTCGAGTAACCCTTTCTGAGCCACCGCACGGGGGCAGCGCTCCTCCGTGCCATTTGACACCTTCAGGGTGGAGGCGGGACCATTGCTTTCCAAGCTAGACAGGTATTTCGAAGAGGTGATCTGTACGATCTGCCTGACGGTTGTGGTGGGGTCTGTCCTGCTTCAGGTCATCTTGCGCTACTTCTTTTCGACCGCCGCCGCCTGGGCCGAAGAGACGGCCGTCTACGGCATGATCTTCGCGGTCTATCTCGGGGCCACGATGGCGGTCCGCGAACGCGCGCACATCCGCATCACCCTGTTGGTCAGCCGCCTGCCGCGTGCCTTGCAGGTAGGGGCCGTGGTGTTGGCCGATACGCTCTGGGCCGGCTTCGTGATCTTCATGATCGTGCAGACCACGATCTACACGCAGCTTCTGTTCAACGTCACCTATATGACCCCAGGCCTAGGGATCGAGCAGCGATGGGTGCAGATGATCATCCCCATGGCCTTTGGCCTGATGCTGTTTCGCATCTTTCAGGTCTATTGGCGGTGGGGGCGTGACGGCTGGAAGGATCTGCCGCTATGAATGGCCCCCTTGTCATGGCTGCGGTCTTCGTCTTTGCGATGGCGATCGGCGTGCCCATTCCCTTCGCCGCCGGGCTGGCCACGGTCGCGGGCCTGCTGATCGCGGACATTCCCCTCACCCTGATGGCGCAGGCGGCCTGGACAGCGTTCGAGCCGTTTCCGCTGGTGACCATCCCGCTCTTCATCCTTGCGGGGCAGTTGATGGAACAGGGCGGCATGTCGGAAAAGCTGGTCACCATCGCAAAGCGCCTTGTGGGCGCCTACAAGGGCGGCATGGGGCTGGTGACGGTGGTGGCCTGCATGTTCTTCGCCGCGCTCTCGGGGTCGGGCCCCGCGACCACCGCCGCTATCGGCTCGATAACCATTCCGGCGATGCAGAGGGAAGGTTATCGCTCGCGCTTTGCCGGGGCCATCGCCGCTTCGGCGGGCGCACTCGGCAGCATGATCCCGCCCTCCAATCTCTTAATCATTTTTGCGCTGGTCACCGATGTTTCCATCCCGCGGCTCTTTCTGGCGGGAATCCTGCCGGGTCTTATCCTGGGGCTGATGCTGATGGTCGTGGTTTTCGTCATCTCGTGGAAGAACGGCTATGGCGGCACCGAAGAGCGGTTTCGCTGGGGCCCGCTGCTCTGGGCGTTATGGGATGGCAAATGGGCGGTTTTCGCACCGATCCTGATCCTCGGCGGCATCTATGCCGGCATCTTCACCCCGTCCGAGGCGGCGGCGGTGGCAGTTGCCTATGGTCTCTTCGTCGGGCTTTTCGTCTACAAGGGCCTGACATGGGCCAAGCTGCTACACGCGTTCAAGTTCACCGCCATCGTCATCGGCACGGTGCTGTTTATCCTCGGCTCCACCAAGGCGTTCGGCCAATTGGTGACGATCTTCGACATTCCCAGCGATATCCTCGCGCTGTTTCAGGGGCTGATCGCCTATCCGTGGATGATCATGCTGTTCATCGGGATCTTCTACATCCTCGTCGGCATGTGGCTGGAGAGCATTCCGCAGATCATCATCTTCACCGCCGTGTTCTTTCCGCTCGTGACCAGCCTCGGCATCGACCCGGTGGTGTTCGGCATCTTCACCGTGATGACCTGCGAGATCGGCTTTCTGACACCCCCCATCGGCGTCAATCTCTTCGTCGCAGCTCGGATCAGCAAAATCTCGATCGAGGATATATCAGTCGGGGTGCTGCCGCTGCTCATCCCCTACATGCTGATGATCCTGCTTCTCGTCTTTTTCTCGGACTGGGTCACCTGGCTCCCCGATCTCGTCTACGGCCCGCAACTGAGGTAAGCGCATGAATGAAGTCCCCCTAACCGGCTATACCGACCGTCTCTCGGCGCGGCCGGGCGAAGATATCGCCTTCAAGGTCTCGTCGACCAGTGGTGGCCGCTATCGCGCACGACTGGCCAGGTCGATCTGCGCCGATCCGAACCCAGTGGGCATGGGCATCACCGAAGTGGATGCAAGCGCATGGTTCGCACCGCGCGATCTGCCAGCCCGGCATCAGCCGTTCTTTCCCGGTTCCTACGGCCATAGCGACGCAGCAATCACGCTGCCCGCTCAGGGCAACGTCACTCTGTCTGCCACGATCCAACCCACGTACCTCAATGGAGGTGATCAGGCGGTTCTGTCCTGCGGTCCACTGACAATGGGGCTCGATGCAGAGGGCTGCCTTTTCGTAACAGCGGGGGCGGCGCGGGTCACGTCACCGGTGCCCCTGCCACCGCATCGCTGGTCGCAGATCGAGGCGCGATTGACGGATGGTCACGCGACGCTTGTCCAGACGGTTCTTGGACACCACAGCCGCGAGACGCATGAGGCAAGCGGTGCGCTGTCTCGCGCCGCGATCACGGCCCCTGTCGTCCTTGCCGCAGGTTTGGCTGATACCCGGGCGACAGAGTTCTTCAACGGCAAGATCGAGGCCCCGGCCATCGTAGGCCCGGAAGGAATGATCGCGGCCTGGGATCTGGCGCTCGCGATTTCGTCGGCCCATGTGCCCGCCCTGACCGGACCGGCGTTGCAGCTTGTCAACTTTCCCACCCGTGCGATGACCGGCTCGGACTGGGACGCCTCCGAAATGTGCTGGCGGCACAAGCCCGCGCATTACGGCGCTATCCATTTCCACGAGGACGATATCTATGATTTCGGCTGGCAGACCGATTTCACCCTGACCGTACCCGATGACATGCCGTCGGGCGTCTATGTCATGCACATCGAAGGCGATCATGGCAGCGACGCCTTACCGTTCTATGTCTGTCCACCTAAGGGCATGCGGCGCGCCGATCTCTGCGTGTTGATCCCGACCTTAACCTATGTGGTCTACGGCAACCATGCCCGGCCCGATTACGACCCGGCATGGCAGAGCCGCATGCGCGATTGGGGCGCCTATCCGTATAATCCGGCGGAATATCGTGAGTATGGCCTGTCAACCTACAACACCCATTCCGACGGGTCGGGCATCTGCCACGCCTCGCACCGGCGGCCGCTGTTCAATTTCCGGCCTGGTTTCGTTACCTTCGGGGCTACTACCTGCTCGGGCCTGCGGCATTTCCCGGCTGACAGCCACCTGATCAGCTGGCTGCATGCCAAGGGCATGGAGTATGATATCATTACCGACCACGAGTTGCATGCCGAAGGGGCTGAGGTTCTGGCCGGGTACAAGGCCGTCACCACCACCACCCACCCCGAATACCACACCGCCGAGACTCTGGACGCACTGCGCGATTATCGCGATTCGGGTGGCAATCTGCTCTATCTGGGGGGCAACGGCTTCTACTGGCGCATCGCCCGGCATGCCGAGAATGACAGCCTGCTCGAAATCCGCCGAGCCGAGGACGGCATCCGCGCATGGGCGGCGGAACCGGGCGAGTATTACAACGCCTTCGATGGCACCTACGGGGGCCTTTGGCGGCGCAGCGGGCGGGCACCGCAGGCCCTCGTCGGGATCGGCTTTGCCGCGCAGGGCGAGTTTCACGGTGCGCCTTATCAGCGGATGTGCTTCGATCCGAGGTTCGACTGGCTCTTTGAGGGCGTAACCGATGATCTGTTCGGCGATTACGGGTTCAGCGGCAACGGTGCCGCAGGCTTCGAGCTTGACCATGTCGATCATCGCATCGGCTCGCCGCAGGACCACGTTTTGCTGGCACGCTCCGCAGGCGACAATCAGGCCTTCATGCTGGTCCCCGAAGAGCAGCTTACCCACCTGACGAACCTGACCGGCGGGCCGGAGGAAGACGCCAAACACGCAGATCTGATCTATTTCGACCTGCCAAAAGGCGGATCGGTCTTTTCGGTCGGATCGATCACCTTTTGCGGCAGCTTGCCGTGGAACGGGTTCGACAATGATGTCTCGCGACTGTTGGACAATTTTCTGCGCTGCAAATTGGCGCTGCAGTAAACTCGAGTTATCCGAGTTCAAGAAGGCTCGGGAAGAGAGCCGCAATTTCTGCGCTCGCAAACGTCAATTTTTCCACAATATGGGCGATTTCCGGTCATTCGCGGCACCCAATTAGACCAAGCTAGAGCGCAGCAAAGCAACCATTCAAAGTCCGAGAGGCACGACCACGATGCTGCGGTTTGGACCAAAGTCTGCTACGCGCAGGAAGCGGAGTTTGCAAAGGCATGGTTGGTTCATGACAGCCAACCTTCGAGCCAATTGCGGTGAATGCCAGTAGTGAGCCCATTTTGACTGAGTTGGAGGTGCGGGCCCTGCAGTTACAACGGCGAAGTAGCTGGGGTGCCAGATAAAAACCTGCCCTCGGCCGACCCTCATTCCAACCACATTGCTTGACTGGTATCCCTCGCAAATGGGCCTGCCGGGTGGAAACCCATGTTCAAAACAAGGTCCATGACGGAAACGAGATCAGTCTGGACGAGCAAGTGCATTTGCCACGTCGCGCCGCGCCGATATACCATCGGCTTGCACCTGCGCGTGCAGCCAATCCGAGAACTCCGGAACCATAGGATCGTTTTTGCGCGCAACCGAAGAGGCGACCGAGTAGATCACGAAGGGCATTGTCACTGTATCGAAGTCGCTCACATGATCCGAAAGGACCAGTTTGCAGCAAACGGAACAACCCCCTTCCAGAAATTTGCTGCGCTTGCGGCATAATCATGCCCGCAGGTTAACCTTTTCAAAGCCTTGCTAAAGTTTGCGACAGAACCGAAACACGCGGGGGGCGGGTCCGTCCTGCCCCCCGCTCTGTTCCCTGACCGTCAAAGGGCGGAATTCAGGGCTGTTGCGCCTTTGAAATCCAAGCGCGCGTCTGCTCCAGTATCTCGTCCGACAAGGCACCATCATCGACGGCTCGGGCAAGGATCATCGCGCCGACCATCGCCGACCATGAGCCTATCGCCGCCCGACGCGAGTCTTGGCTGCACTGATCGGACAGCGCGTCGGTGATTCGGTCAATCTGCGCCTGTAGCCCGGCGGCCATCGCGGCGCGCGATTTGGCAGGCTGTTGGCGGGTGTCCGAAGCGAGCGCTGCCGTCGGGCAGCCTGTGGCGGCGCGGTCGCGGTGCCGGGGCGAAAGGTAAGACTCAAGATAGGCGTCAAACCCGCGACTGACCCCCGAATCCCCGGCAAGGGCATGCTCCAGCGTCTGTGCGATCAGATCGCTTTTCGAGCTGAAATGCCCATAGAAACCGCCATGGGTCAGCCCAGCGGCCTGCATCACCTCGGCCACCGACACCTGATCAAAGCCCCGATCCTTAAACAGGCGGCTGGCTTCGGCAAGGATCCGATGGCGGTTTTCTGCCATCTGTTCGCGGGACACTTTCATGGCTTGACCTCTCTGTTTCCTGCTCTTGACATATTCATGATGGTCATCATATTAGAGATCAATCATGATGCGTGTCATGAATATAGCCCCGATCCAGAAAGAGAGCAATGCCATGACCAAACCCACAGTCCTCATCACCGGCGCATCGACCGGAATTGGTGCGATTTATGCCGACCGTTTCGCGCGCCGCGGCCATGACCTTGTGCTGGTCGCCCGTGACCAGGTGCGGATGGAGGCTGTGGCTGCCCGTTTGCGTCAAGAAACCGGCGTAGCGGTCGACATCCTTCAGGCGGATCTGACGCAAGCCACCGAGCTCGCCACCGTCGAGGCGCGGCTGCGCGACGACGCCAGCATCGGGATTCTGGTCAACAACGCCGGAACCGGCATCGGCGGCAGCTTCATCGAGCAAAGCACCGACTCCGTTGCGCAGCTTGTGGCGCTTAACACCACCGCGCTGCTGCGGCTGGCCAGCGCGATTGCGCCGCGTCTGGCGAAATCCGGCGAGGGCGCGATCGTCAACATCGGCTCGGTGGTCGGACTGGCGCCCGAGTTCAGCATGACGGTCTACGGGGCAACCAAGGCTTTCGTGCTGTTCCTGTCGCAGGGGCTTAGCCTCGAACTTGGGCCGAAGGGCGTTTACGTCCAAGCCGTGCTTCCCGCCACGACGCGCACCGAGATCTGGGATCATGTCGGGGCTGACGTCAACACTTTGTCCAATGTGATGGAGGTGGGCGATCTGGTTGACGCGGCGCTGGTCGGCTTTGACCGCCGCGAAACCGTCACCATCCCGCCGCTGCCTGATGCCGGGCAATGGGAAGCCTATGACGCCACCCGCCAAGCGATGCTGCCCGGTTTTCGCAATGCCCAGCCCGCCGAACGCTACCGCAAGTCGGCCTGAACGAACACGCCACAGCAACCGTGCTGAACGAACGCAATTCCCAACCGAAAGTCTGAACATGACAAACAATGCACTCTTTCAACCGGTCACGGCACCGTAAGCTTAATGCACGGCCTCCATTGATGTGCGATGGGGCCGCATGATCACAACCAACACCGCACCGCTTTATCACCGCCACCGATTTCCACCTGAGGTGATCGCCCAAGCGATCTGGCTGTATTTCAGGTTTCCGCTCAGTTTGCGGATGGTCGAGGATATTCTAGCCGAGCGAGGTATCATTGTTTCGCACCAGACGATCCGAACCTAGGCTGAGAAATTTGGACGTCATTTTGCCGCCGACATTCGCCACAGATCGGCCGGTAAATTTGATGGCAAGTGGCACCTCGACGAGGTCGGGATCACGATGCGCGGCAAGAAGCATTGGCTGTGGCGCGCGGTTGATAAGGACGGATTTGTTTTAGACGTTTTGGTACAAAGTCGTCGCAATCGGGCCGCAGCTAAGCGCATCATGCAAAAACTTCTGAAGCGGCAAGGGGCAGCCCCGCGTGTCATGATAACGGACAAACTCCGGTCATACGGAGCGGCAAAACGCGAAATCATGCCCAGTGTTGAACACCGATCGCACAAGGGTCTGAACAACCGATCTGAGAATTCGCACCAACCGACGCGACAACGGGAGCGAGGGATGAAGACGTTCAAATCACCTGGTCATTTGCAGCGGTTCCTGTCCATCCACGATCCCATAGCCAACTTGTTCCATCTTCCGCGCCACGAAATGCCGTCCACCGACTTCCGCGAAATGAGATCGCTCGCCATGCAAATTTGGCGCGAAATCGCTCAGGTTGAAGTCGCGTAAGGATCAAACTGCTAGATTCCCTTGGCTGGAGTCAGTTAACTTTACGGTGCCGCCCCGCCCTCAGCCATCTTGAGGCGGGACAGGCTCGTTCATGACGGCGCGCACGGTGCGGGTCGTAATATCTTCGCCCGTGTTCCGGTCGATCAGCATCGGTGCGATCGGCTGATTGGTGCTGCGCGACAGAAGGGTCACCGCCGATTCACCTTCCAAAGGAACGTGCGCATTGGCCCAGTCGATCAGAGAAACGAGTATGGGATAAAGCGCCTTGCCTCTGTCCGTGAGCCGATATTCGTACCGCACAGGGCGATCCTGATAGGCCTCGCGCCGCAGAACGCCGTCGGCCTCGAGAGTTCTTAGACGATCTGCAAGGACATGACGCGTAATGCCCAAGCGGCTCTGCATCGCATCGAAGCGCCGAATTCCCAAAAAACACTCCCGAACAACCAGCATCGTCCAACGGTCGCCAATGACGGACAATCCGCGGGCAACTGGGCATGCATCTGAGTGAAGCTCGTTCCATTTCATACCCCTCTCGTATCAGGAATTGACAGGTTCCGGAAGGGAACTTACACATATAGAGTTCCCTTTTGGAACTTATTGGCTGAAAAGCCGTATTGGGCGCGTCTGAAGAGGGCAGCATGCAAATAAAAGAACGGTTCTGCCTCGCGAGGCAACATGCCTTATGCGGCTCGCCTGCATCCTGTTTTCGCGTGAGAGAGCGGCAATGAGCGAGGTTTCTCTTTCGGAAAACACTGAAGCTCCAAGTGCCGCTGCCACGCTGCGGGCCTCTCGCACGCGCGCGCTTTTGACTGCCCCGATCGGACCGACTTTGCTGAAACTGGCCGCGCCGAACGTCTTGGCAATGTTTGTTCAAGCCGCCCAGAGCGTCGCAGAGGCGTATTATGCCAGTGTGTTGGGGGTTACGGCCCTTGCGGGGCTCGCGCTGGTGTTTCCTCTCGTCATGCTAACGCAGATGCTGTCTGCGGGGGCAATCGGCGGGGCGGTTTCCGCCGCGATTGCGCGCGCCCTCGGGGCATCGCAGCAGCAGCGCGCCGCGACGCTAGCGTTGACCGCCGGCCTGATCGCCGTCGGGTTTACACTTGTGTCGGCGGCGCTGATGGCGACAGCTGGGCAAGCGGTGTTCGCCCGTCTGGGCGGTGGCTCTGACGCCATCACGGCAGCATCTACCTATGCCGCCGTCTTCTTTCCGGGCTGTCTCGCCATCTGGCTCTTCAACACGGCCCTCAGCGTCATTCGCGGGACTGGTGACATGCAGACGCCTTCCCTCATGCTGCTATTGGTTGCAACCGGATCCATCCCGCTGACAGGCGCCTTCGCGTTCGGTTGGGGCCCGTTCCCCGCCCTTGGCATCGTCGGGCTGCCGATGGGCCTAATCGTGGCCTACAGTATTGGGGCGCTTGTCGCGATCACGCTGATTGCCACGGGCAGGACCGGACTGATCTTCTCTGGCGCGGCACAACGGATTGACGTCGGTATGTTCCGCGACATCCTGCGCGTTGGAATGATGGCATCGGTGAACACGGTTCTGACTGTCTTCACGACGGTGGTCATGGTCGGCCTCGTCGGGCAGTTCGGCGAAGCGGCCCTCGCAGGCTATGGCCTCGGGGCCCGTCTTGAGTTCTTGATGATCCCCGTGATCTTCGGCATCGGCGCAGCCATGACCGCGATGGTCGGGGCGAATGTAGGCGCAGGTCAGACCGACCGTGCGCTGCGGGTGGCGTGGACTGGATCACTGGCAGCGGCAGTCATCGTCGGGGGTATTGGGCTGATCCTAGCGATCGTTCCGGACCTCTGGCTCGGCCTGTTCCTTGATCCGTCAAACGAGGCCGCGCTCGCCGTCGGGCGCAGTTATTTCCGCATCGTAGCCCCTTTCTACGCCTTTTTCGGCGTAGGCCTCGCGCTCTATTTCGCATCTCAAGGTGCTGGCCGCATGTTCTGGCCCATCATCAGCAGCCTGACCCGCGTAACCGTCGCGGTACTTGGCGCATTCGTTCTAATCCAAGTGACGCCGCTCGGAGTCCGCGGCGTCTTTGCCGCGATTGGCCTCGCAATGCTGGTCTACGGGCTGGTCATCGGGATCGCCATTAAACTGAAGCGCTGGCAGGAGAGACCGCAATGACACTTCTTTACCTTGAGGATTTCACGCCCGGCCGGACCTTCACAACGCGCAGCCTGACGGTGACGCAAGACGACATCATCGCCTTCGCCACTCAGTTCGACCCACAACCTTTTCACCTAGATCCAGAGGCCGCGACTGCGACGTTCTTTCACGGTCTCGCCGCCAGCGGCTGGCACACCGTGGCACTGACGATGCGTCTTCTGATCGGATCGGAGATGTCACCCGCCGGCGGAATCATCGGCGCCGGTGTCGACGAGCTCAGCTGGCTGCGGCCGGTTCGACCGGGCGACACGTTGCGCGCCGACAGCGAGATTCTTGAGGCCCGGCAATCGAGATCGCGTTCGACGCAAGGCCTGATCAAGGCGCGTGTTGTGACTCTGAACCAGAACGAAGATCCCGTTCAGCGCTTTGTCACCAATCTTGTCGTGCAGACAAGGCCGCTCCAGCCAGAGTGACGACGCGGGCACCGTAAAGTTAACCGACTCCAGCCAAGGGAATCTAGCAGTTTGATCCTTACGCGACTTCAACCTGAGCGATTTCGCGCCAAATTTGCATGGCGAGCGATCTCATTTCGCGGAAGTCGGTGGACGGCATTTCGTGGCGCGGAAGATGGAACAAGTTGGCTATGGGATCGTGGATGGACAGGAACCGCTGCAAATGACCAGGTGATTTGAACGTCTTCATCCCTCGCTCCCGTTGTCGCGTCGGTTGGTGCGAATTCTCAGATCGGTTGTTCAGACCCTTGTGCGATCGGTGTTCAACACTGGGCATGATTTCGCGTTTTGCCGCTCCGTATGACCGGAGTTTGTCCGTTATCATGACACGCGGGGCTGCCCCTTGCCGCTTCAGAAGTTTTTGCATGATGCGCTTAGCTGCGGCCCGATTGCGACGACTTTGTACCAAAACGTCTAAAACAAATCCGTCCTTATCAACCGCGCGCCACAGCCAATGCTTCTTGCCGCGCATCGTGATCCCGACCTCGTCGAGGTGCCACTTGCCATCAAATTTACCGGCCGATCTGTGGCGAATGTCGGCGGCAAAATGACGTCCAAATTTCTCAGCCTAGGTTCGGATCGTCTGGTGCGAAACAATGATACCTCGCTCGGCTAGAATATCCTCGACCATCCGCAAACTGAGCGGAAACCTGAAATACAGCCAGATCGCTTGGGCGATCACCTCAGGTGGAAATCGGTGGCGGTGATAAAGCGGTGCGGTGTTGGTTGTGATCATGCGGCCCCATCGCACATCAATGGAGGCCGTGCATTAAGTTTACGGTGCCATCAGATAATGCTGCACGATGCCGCGAAGGCCCGGTTCGGGGAAGCTGCGCAGCAGCGATGACAAACCTCGCGAAGGTCCAGTTAGGGCCGTTGAAGTCGATCGACGGCGGAGAGTGGAAGTTCGCTGCGCTCTGCGACAATGGCCACTACTATTTTCGACGCGCAAGCTATGAAGCCAGCCATCGCCCGGCTTCATAGCCCGGGCGACGACGATACCGGGTGCTGTGCGGCCTCACCTGAAGATCAGAAAGAGACCGCTGACAATTGCAAAGACAAGCACGGCCAGACGAAGCCCCGGCCCGCTGATGCGGCTATGGGTCAGCCGCGACAGGCCACTTCCAAGCAGCACAGCGGGGCACAGATACAAGGCGGCAAGAAGTTGCTCCTGACCGATCCGTCCCGCGCCTGCGAGCACAATCAAAGAAAGAACCTCGCCCGCCAGAAAGCACACGGCAACGGTCGAGCGCAAAACCGGTCCTGACGCATGTTGATATAGCAGGGCCAGCGGTGGCCCCCCGATTCCTGTCGAGGTTTCGGTGATGCCGGTAAACAAACCGACCCCAAGCGCGGTAGGCTTGTTTGGATCAAAGGGGCGTGCAAACAGCGCTGCACCAGCCGCAATAATAGTGAACCAGCCAACGGCCAGATCCAGTTGACTTGCAGACAGTGCGGCCAACAGCCAGAGCCCGGCAAATGTGCCCGCAAACCGCCCGACGGTGATCCACTTTGCGCCGTTCCAGTCCACATGTGGCCGCTCGCGCCACGCGACAAGGCTGTTCAGCGGCAGCATTAGGATGAGCAACGTGACAGGAAGCAGGTCGGGTCGCATCAGGCCGATGATCGGTGCCACAATCAGTGCAAAACCGATGCCGATTGCACCTTGAACGAACGCAGAGGCAAACACGATCAAAGATAAAATGAGAAGCAATTCAACGGTCACGATGTGCGTGCCTTCTTGTGTGCTGCGGCAACCGGATGAATGCGTTTGATGTCAGACCTCTCAATCGCGTTGCCCGCATGCGCGCGGATCTCTGCCAGCAATGCGCGGGCATCCCAATCGACAGGCCAGCCCTGCCACAGCCGAAGCTTGCCTTGGGTGAATACCGCATCGATTTGGTCGCGGTTTCCGTAACGCACCAACTCCCAGATCAAATCATAGGTCGGCGTGAATTCGGGCCGATCCAGATCAACCAGAAGAAAGTCCGCCTCAAGGCCGATTTTCACCGCCCCCGTGACCTTAGACAATCCCGCACTGTCGGCGGCACGGCTGGTTACAGCTTCCAGCCAAAGCCAGCCGCCGCCACAGGATGAATCGCCAGTCGCCAGACCGAAGCCTGCACGCTGAAGGCTTTCGGCGGCATCCATCAGGCGAAACCCGTCTGCCCGTGTGCCGTCAGTCCCCAGACCAAAGCGAATGCCCAAGGCCTCCATCTGCAGGGCCGGTGCAATGGCATTTCCCTTCCAGACGCTGGCGACGGGGTTGTAGGCAACCGCTGTTCCGCTGTCGCGTAACAGGTTCAGTTCAGTTGGTGTGACCAATGTCGAATGGGCAATCAGAACATGCGGTCCCAGCGCACCGATGTGCGCCAGATGTTCCAGCGGACGCATGCCACGATCCACAAGAGACCTTTCGACAGCGACAAGGTGTTCATTGACATGGGTCTGGAAAATGGCCCCAGCCTGACCAGCCATCTGCGACACATCACACAGCATCTCATCGGTTCCGACTTCGGGAATGGAAATTGCCAACGAAGGGTGGATCAAGGGATCGTCTTGCCACCCGTCCAGATGGCGCTGCGCCCGATCCAGAATGTCCGCCCGGTCAGGGATATGTGCAGTACCGCCCAGATCGTTGCAGATCAATCCGATCACACTGCGCAGTCCGGTTTCCCGTGCCGCCTGTGCCAGTGCGTCGATGCATCCTCTCGAACGGGTACCTGCATCTACTGCGGTGGTGAAGCCTCCGCGCAAACACTCCAACGCAGATAGTTTTGTCGATAGATAAACCATCCGCTCGGAGAGGCTGGATTCAAGCGGCACCCAGATACGGCGGAAAATCTCGGACGGCTCGCCAAACACCAGCGACTTTCCAAGAGACTGTGTCAGATGCGTGTGGGTGTCGATGAAACCCGGCATCATCAGATGATCGGGAAGGTCAACCGGCGACAGGTCAGGATGACAGGCGGCAAGCGCCGCTGCATCGTCGATTTCGTGGTACTTACCCTTTCGGATAAGCACCCCTTTCCCGCTTTGACATGCGCCGTCAGCATAGAGCTGTCCCGGCAACAACAACAGATCGCCTTGGGCGGCCAGACGCTCGCGAAGGGCAGTCATACGCCTGTCTCCGCTTCGGCCACGGCCTGTTCGGTCTCACTCAACGTCCCTGCGCCGATATGGTAGAACAGGGCGTTGATGATCACGGCTGTGATCGTTCCCATCGCCAGACCGTTTCCAAGGATCATCTGGGACCATTGTGGAAACTGGCTGTAGACGCCGGGCACCAGGATGGGCAGCAAGCCCAATGACAGGGCTGTGGCCAAGGTGAACATATTGCCATGCTCACGCAGGTCGACACGGCGCAACAGATCGATACCGATAACACCAATGATGGCAAATACGATGACTGCAGTGCCCCCGACGACCGGCCCCGGCAAGGCAGACGCCAATCGTCCGATTGGCGCGATCAAGGCGATTACAACCAGAATGACGCCGGCAACAGCAGTCACATACCGTGATTTCACGTTGGTGGCGCGCACGATACCGATGTTTTCGCCAGATGTGATGATTAAGGATGTGCCAAACAAACCACCAACCAGAGATGTCAGCGCATCACCACGGATCGTTTTGGGCACGATTGCGTGCGCATCCCCACGTCGACCGACAATCTCAGCTGTTGCAATGGTCTGCCCTGTCGCTTCGGCCATCGAAATGATGGAAAAGACAATCAGCGGCAGGGCGGCAAGTAGGTTGAACGTGGGCATGCCAAAGGGAAACAACTGAGGGACGGCAATCGCTGGACCGGTTAGAACACCGGACAGATTGACCTGTCCCAGCGCCATCGCAATCAGCGTACCACCGACAAGACCCAGCATAACCGCAAGGCGTTGTAGTGTGCCCTTGAAAAATCGGGCAAAGAGCACTGTCAAAACAATGGTGGCCAAGGCCAGTCCGATCTTCACGGGGTCAGCAAACCCTTCCGATCCGGGTTTTCCCGTGATCGTGCCTCCGTAGATCCGCACAAGGTTGATCGAAACGAGAAGCAACATGGTTCCCACGACGATTGGCGGAAAATAGGCCAACAGCCTGCGGAACACCGGCAATGCGATAAAATAGAAGATCGCCGTCATGATCACTGCACCGACAGCGGTCTGGACATCGGTTTGCATAGCAATCGCCAGAAAGATCGCGATTGGCGCGCCACCCGGCACCATGATGAAAGGCAGGCGCGCACCAAATCCCGCAGGGCCAAAGCTTTGCAGGATCGTACCAAAGCCGCAGATGAGGAATGTCGCGCTGATCAGTGAAACGGTTACCGCATCATCAAAATTCAACGCCTTTGCAACGAGAAATACCGCGGTGATCGGCGATGCCGCCATCACTAGCACATGTTGCAGACCAAACAGGATCAGGCTGCGCAACGGCAGCACCTCATCGGTTGGGTCGTGTGGTTCATCAAGTGTTGTCATTTTTTTCTCCCTGTTGTCGCAAAATTCAGGAACGCAGCCCGAAACGTGGCGATGCAAATCGGTTTGCACGAGCTTTATCTAGCAGAAAATGTGATTCGTGCAAATCGATTTGCAAATCTCGGCCATTCGTTTAACTTTGGTCAAAGAGAAGCGTTCTTGATCTCGGGGTGAAATGAGCAAACCGACAATAAGCGATCTGGCCCGTCTGGCTGCAGTCTCGAAGACAACTGTTTCCCACGCCTTCAGTGGTCGGCGGCATGTTGACCCCGAGACTTGCAAGAAGATTAAGGACTTGGCACGGGAAATGGGCTATCGCCCTAATCGGTCGGCGCAATCCCTTCGCACCGGACGGACAGGCATGATCGCACTTGCATCTTCGATGCCCTTCTCGATTGCAGCCGGGCCATCGCGGCTTGGGTTCTTTATGGAAATCGCAGCGACCGCTGCGGTCGCATCGTTGACACGCAATCAGGCACTTTGCCTGATCCCGCCGATGGAGGCAGACAGCGAGCTTGATGCCATTGCGATGGATGGTGCCATTCTGGTCGAACCCTTTGCGGACGACCCCATGGTGGACCGCTTTTTTAACAGCGGTATCCCGGTCGTTTCAATCGGACGCGTGCCGGGGCGGGATGACATTCCTTTCGTCGATCTACACTCTTATGCGACCGCCCTTATGGTCCTGAACCACCTGCGCGATGCCGGTGCCACCAAGGTCGCCCTGATCACGGGCACACAACGCCGCAATTCCTATCTGGAGACCGAGGCGGCCTATACCGCCTTTTGTGAGAACCACAGCATCCCGCTAACTCTTGTCCGCGTAGATGAAGCCGGAGGGGAAACTGAAGCCGAACAATGTTGTACTGCCTTGCTGGCGGATCATCCCGACCTTGATGCCCTCTATGTGCCCGTCGACGCATTTGCCTCCGGCGCCACCAAAGCAGCCAAATCACTGCATCGGGCTGTGCCGGAAACTTTGCGTTTGGCCACTCGATATGACGGTTCACGTGCAAAGTTGGCTGATCCGCCCCTGACCGCGGTGGATCTGCATTTGGACGAGCTCGCCAAACTGGCCGTTGATCTGTTGATCCAGACAATTGAAGGACAAACCGGCAGGAATTTGATTTCCCCTATGCCGGACTTGGTGCCCCGCCAGTCATCTGGGCAGTGAGGGCGGATTCTGTTGAAAAACACCGTGCTGCGGCCGCAGAGATTTCGCCTTTGAGCGTGTCGTAAGCGCCTTTCCTATCAGACTTTCAGGGGGTCTGTTGCATTAACTAACCTGTCGTCGCAGGTTTGGTGTGTTCATGATGATGGAGGTGCCGATGGCGCAGCGCAAGAACCCGTTCAGGCGGCATCGGTTCCCGCGTGTTGAACGCTGTGAAGGTCCGACATGGTGGGATGGCAGCGCGTGGACACGTGCCGCCATCCCGGTTGGGTCAGGCTTCTTTCGGAACCGGTGTATTCAGCAATTGCTGTTCCCACAGGAGGGCGATGCCGCTGCCTCCGCAATGCTGGATCAGGAGTTGCCCCAATTCTTCGGCGTGCTCGGTCCAGGCCCAGTCGCGCTGCCATTCGGCGACCACCGCCAGCCAGGTCATCATGTTCGCACCCGCGCCGGTCATGCGTTGGATGGCGACCTCGTGGGCCTCGACTGAAGTGCCGCCGGACGCATCCGTGACGACCGTCACGTCCCAGCCATCACCCAGTGCATGGATTGTTGGCATCGCCACGCAGACCTCGGTCCAGAGACCGGCGATGATGAGTTGCTTGCGACCCGTGGCCTTTACCGCGTCGACGACCTTTTCGTCCTGCCAGGTGTTGACCAAGGTCCGGTCGATGACCTCCTGGCCGGGAAATACATCGGTGATCTGCGGAAAGATTGCTCCGCCCCGACTGGCGATGACACTCGTCAGGATTGTCGGGACATTGTATGCCTTTGCGGCTTTCGCCAGCGCCGTCGAGTTGTTGACCACCATGTGGGGATCATGGCTGTTCAGGTTTGCCAGTTGATAGGGCTGGTGGTCGATCAGAACGAGGACGGAGTCTTCGGGGCGTAGAAGTGAGTCGAGTCCGTTGCGAAAGGTCATGGGTGCCTCCTTTTCATGTGCTGTACTCAGCAATGGTTTCTCTCAGTGTGGCGGGCGCAAACTGCGCGTCTGCCTGCGGCGGTATTGCCGGTTCCCACCTGGCGGCGATAGTGCCGTGCGCCGGTACACTGTGTGCAGCGATCCGGGACACAACCCTGTGACCTGTGCGGATAGACCGGGTGTCCGGGTGTCGGGCGACCACCGAAAATACACGAAATATTGGGGTTTGAAGGACGGCAGGCGACTACTCTTCCTGCAATGATCCCGAAGCCGATATGCCCGGTTTTGCGAAAACCGGGACAGAGCTGGATGCTCCCTGGCAGTCAATGGACTTGCAATGTAAAGCGATCGTTTTACATTAGGGCACGCGAGCGCTGGAAAGGGGACCCCATGGATTTGACACGCAAGCTCATTGCGACCGCACAAAACAGCCTTCCGGGCGCGGGTGCGTGAAATCGTTTCCGAAGAGCTTGGACGTGACAACCCCGACCTGGCCGAGCAGGTGCTTCTGCTTTGCGAGGGTGCGACACATGCAACGGTTTATCGGGGCGCGGCGGCGATAACAGCTGCGAGATTGGCGGCAGCTGTCTTTGTCGAAAAAGCACGATCATGAGCCCGGCCCTGCGCATCGGCGCCACGGGCTTTGGCCTGATCGCTGTTTGTTACGGGTTCGCCCGCTTCGCTTTTGGTTTGTTTCTGCCGCAGATCGACGCCGATCTCGGCCTTGGACCGGAATTGAGCGGCGTGATCTCCGGTGGGTCCTTCGCCGGCTACTGCGTCGCGATCATCGTTTCGGCCGTGCTGACCGAGTGGATCGGCGCGCGGGCCGTTGCCACCACGGCGGCCATCGTTGCAGCCGTCGGCATGGCAGGCATCGCGCTGGCGCCGTCGCCGATGGTTTTAGCTGTCGTCGTGATCGTGGCCGGGTTAAGCACCGGATTGGCCTCTCCGCCGATGGCCGAAGCCGTGGCGGCAACCGTTCGCGCGAGGCAGCAAGACGCCACAAATACTACGATCAATGCCGGGACCAGCGCGGGTGTCGCCCTGTCCGGGCCGATCGCGCTGGCAATGGCAGGGCAGTGGCGGCTTGCCTTCGCCTGCTTCGCGGCCCTTGCGGCAATCCTCGCGGTAATCGCCGTGATCTCGTTGCCTGCATCCCGCGGCGGTACGCGGCCGGGCGGGGTTCCGGCCATTACGGGGCAATTGTTCCGGCTGGTCGCGGCAGCGTTCCTGATGGGCGCGGCGAGTACGGCGCTGTGGTCTTTCGGCAGCCAACTGATATCACAGCGCCTGGATTGGGGCATAACCGCATCGAGCTTCCTGTGGAGTTGCATCGGTGCCGGCGGAATCGCCGGGGCCTGGGCCGGGAGCCTGATCGACCGCTTAGGGCTGGAGCGCGTTCACTGCGCGTTCCTTGCCATGATGGCGGCCAGCATCCCGGCGGTTGGCTACACCGTGGCATCCACAGCGACGGCGATGCTGGGCGGCGCGGTTTCTGGGGCGTCCTATTTGATGCTTACGGGGGTCTACCTGGTCTGGGGCCTAAGGGTCCTGCCGCATCGTCCGGCGACAGGGCTGATGGTGGGATTTTTGACGATTGCCGTAGGGCAAACCGCCGGCGCACCGATTTTCGGGGTTTTCCTGGCAGCCTTTGGCGCGGGGCCGACCGTAACGGTATTCGCCGTGCTTGCGCTCATGACAGGCCTTTTTCGGCCCCAAAGGGCCGGGTCGCTCGCCGCGACATGAATCCGGGCTCGACGCGGGCAGAGATTTAAATTCGGGGCGAGAAGGGGAACGGATCGCACAGATTCGGTACCGTTCTGCGACCGCTGTTTGAAGTGAAATCCTGAGTCCTGCTCGACTTTGCCACCTTGAAAGAGCGGGCATAAGGCCGAGCAGGTTTTGCAGAGCCGCCGCGGCTCAGGCCTTTATGAAGGTCAGCAGGTCGGCGTTTATGAGATCAGGATGCGTGGCAAACATTCCGTGAGACAGACGCGGATAGACCTTCAGCGTTCCGTTCGCCAGCAGCTTGATCGACTTCTCCGCCGACGCGGCAATCGGAACAACCTGATCGTCTTCGCCGTGCATCACCAGCGTCGGCCCGGTGATCGCCTTCAGGTCTTCGGTCTGGTCGGTTTCCGAAAAGGCCTTGTTGCCGTCGTAATGCGCCTTGGCGTTGCCCATCATGCCCTGCCGCCACCAGTTCTGGATCATGCCTTCCTGCGGCTCCACGTCATCGCGGTTGAAGCCGTAGAACGGCCCCGCCGGGACATCGCGGAAATATTACGCACGGTTGGCGGCCAATGCTTTTCGAAAACCGTCGAAGACCTTCATCGGCGTGCCCTCGGAGTTGTCGTTGGTTTTGAGCATCAGTGGCGGAATGGCGGCAATGAGAATTGCCTTGGCCACCCGTCCCACCGTTTCCCCGTGCTGCGCCACGTAGCGGGCCACTTCACCACCGCCGGTGGAGTGACCGATGTGAACCGCGTTTCGCAGGTCCAGCGCTTCTGCCACGGCAAAGGCATCGATGGCGTAGTGGTCGATATCGTGACCGTCATCGACCTGCTCGGAGCGGCCATGACCGCGCCTGTCATGGGCGATGACGCGATACCCTTTTGACAGGAAGAACAGCATCTGCGCGTCCCGGTCATCGGAACTCAACGGCCAACCGTGATGAAAGACGATCGGCAGGGCGTCTTTAGGGCCCCAGTCCTCGTAGAAGATCCGGACGTTGTCTTTAGTTGTGATATAGCCCATGGCGTTTTCTCCTTGCGGGATATCGTGAATGGCGGGCCCTGCAGCCAGTGCCGAGCCCGATGGAATGGCCAGGCTTGTTGCGAATGCGGTGCCGGCGATCAGACTTTCACGGCAACTGCGCGGAAGGCCCTTGGCCGTTATGGAATGCGTGGGAAATCTCCTTGGTTGCGTGGAAGTCGGCAAGGGTCTGAATGTTAGTTCCGTATGGGATGCGGTAGCGAGTGCTGCCGGAACGCAGTGTTTCGGACTTCGGAACGCCGAATGCGACGCCTACGATGCAATTGAAGGGAGCCGGTCGAGGCGCCTACATCCGCGGCCGATGGGACAGGCTTGGTGGGAAGACGGTGGAAACCACGTTCCACGATTTCGGCGCTCGTCTGTTCTTAGATGCTATCGACAGCCCGTTCACGCGCCGCTTGTCGGAGCGGCACGTGAACAACCGGATCAGACCGTGGGTCTCAAGATCACGACAGTGCGGCCCGGCCTTGTCCTCGTGACGAGGCAGGAAGAGAACGGGATCACCGTGAGCCAGATCCCCGATTTGGGGAACGGCCAGGCGTGCAGCAGCGTGACCATGCCGAACGGTGCACTTATCAAGTTGGTCCGTTCTGTAGACGTTGTCGAACGGTAGGTGCGACTTCGGAGTCCAGCAGTTCGATCGATCTCATCATCGCCGCCGCGTCTTGAGCGCCGGTGCTCATCTGGAAGTTTATCCGGGAAACGCCTCCGAGCGTCTCGCTGGCAAACAGGATCTTGTCTACGACCGCGGCAGGTTTCCCGATCAGGAACGCGCCTTCCGGACCGGCCATCACGTAGAATTGCTCGCGGGTCGGCTGAGACCAGCCGCGTTCGCGGCCGATCTTTGCCGTCAGCCGGGCCCAGCCGGTGAAGAATGCGTCAGCCGCCGCCGATAATCGCCATCATCAGCGGCAGGCCCAGTGCGTCGTCACGAGCAAAGGATTGCAGCGTCCCGCCCACGCCCAGCCGGAGGGGTAGGCGGACCTGGTGCGGGCGCGGATAGACACCTGGCCGTCGAGCGTCGGACGGAAACGGCCATTCCAGGTGATTTCGGTCGTTTCGCGAAGTTTCAGTAGCAAGTTCATATTCTCGGCGAAGAGGTCGTCATGGTCGGCGGTGTCCAGCCCGAATAATGGGAAGGCTTCCACGAATGCTCCGCGACCGGCGACGATTTCGGCACGCCCGGCAGAGATCAGGCCAAGGGTTGCGAACTGATGGAAAACCCGCCAGCATTGGCCGCGCTCAGAACCGTCACGGCGCTGGTAAGGCGGATATTGCTGGTGCGGGCCGCCGCCGCGAGAATGACTGCCGACACGGCATCGAGGAATTCCGCACGATGGTGCTCACTTATCCCGAAGACATCGAGGCCGACCCGGTCGGCAAGTTCCACTTCCCCGAGGAGGGTTTTCATCCCATCGGTTGCCGAGGGTGGGGCACCTGTCGTCTGATCGGGATTATCGCGGCGAAGCTGTCGATGCCGATTTCCATTACGGCTCCTTAACGCAAATCATTCAATAGAGGCGATCTCGGGCCGATTTTCTCGGAAGAGCCGACCATGCGCTTTGGGCAAACCCGTTGCCCCTAAGCGCATGGCTTCGACGCAGAATTACTGGCCCGACTTCGACTTGGCATGGCGGCCAAAAGGTCGTTGGTGCTGTACGCTACGATAACAGCGTCAACACCTACCTTGTCGACAGCAGCGCATGGGGTGGTTCCATGCGGTCGCCATCCCCGGCCAGTGGGCCGGAGAGCGACAGGCCGTCGCAGATGCGGATGTGAGGTTTCGTCATGGATCAGGTCCCCGGCTGGTCAACACATACGAGAAAGTTCCGGATTTGTCTGTTTTCGAAACAGCTATATCGGTACCGGTCGCGTCGGCGGGGCCGTTGGGTGGCGTGGCGGGCCATTGCAGGCGGGCGACGTAGTCGAGGGCAAGGGCGGGCCTGATCGCGGTGAAGGCAGCGTGCTTTGGCAGGTCCGCCTGCAGCTGAGTTGCGGTGCGGTCGATCGCCACGTGGCCCCGAACGGACTCCGCCGGCTCATGAAGTTCGGCGAACTCCGCGTAAAACTCCCGCGTCGCTGCGAGGTGTCGGCGGAATCATGCTCGTTGAAGACCCGGTCGAGGTTGGCCTGTATTATCGTTTCATAGGTCATTGCTCTTCCCTTCGGACGGAGTGCTGTCAGCTTCGGTCGCCTTTTTTTGCCGCCCGTCGATCACGCCGATTGCAGATTGTACAGCCGGAAGGCATGCCGTTGTATTGCCGTTCCTGAATGAGATGCGATAGTGTCCTACAGCGAATAATTGAGTTGCAGAGCTGGGAACGCGAAAGTGGATGTCGAGGACCTTCGGACGTTCGTGGATGTAGCCGATGCAGGAGGTATCTCAGCTGCAGCACGGCGGTTGGGCGTCTCGAAGTCGATCGTCAGCCGGAGGCTCTTCAAGCTGGAGGGAGAACTTGGCGTCCAGCTTCTGCTGAGGACCACGCGTGGCGCCGCGCTGACGGAAGCGGGAATCACGTTTCGTGAACACGCTGCCCGGATCGGAGCGGAACTAGAGTTAGCCAGGGAGACGATACTTCCGACCGGCGAACTTCGCGGCCGCCTGAGAGTGGCGATGCCACTGACCTTCGGTCCGACCCATTTCGCGCCGGTCCTGGCCGAATTGTCGAAACGCAATCCCAAGCTTCAGGTCCACGCCACCTACAGTGACAGATTTGTAGATATCATCGCGGAAGGTTTCGATTGCGCGATACGTGTGGGATACCTTGAGGATTCGAATCTGATCGCGAAACGCATCGGTCCGATCACCGGAAAGCTGGTTGCAAGCCCCGACTATATAGCCGAGCACGGCGTGCCCGAGACGCTGGACGACCTTGCCACGCACAGGGCGCTCATGCAGGGAACCGAGACTTGGCATCTCACGGATGGCGGTAGGACCATAACCTTTCAGCCGCAGGGCATCTTCAAGGCCGATAACGGCATTGCCCTCATGACGGCATGTGTCGCGGGGCTGGGCATCGGTTACCTGCCGGATTGTATTACTCATCAGCATGTCGCCTCTGGCAGGCTCGTTGAGGTCATGCCAAATCATCAACCTCCTCCCGCGGCCGCTTACGTCATCCGTCCCCCGGGCCAGCATCCCGCGCGAAAGCTGCGGGTTCTGACGGACATGTTGATCGAGCACTTCAAGAAGAATCCTGAGCACTGGGGGCTGTAAACCTGAGTGTCGCAGGTTTCCGCGCTGTCCCCCTGCCAAATTCCCGACATCGCCACCCGGCGGGCGTTCCGCTCGACGCGACGGAAATTTGCGCATTGCGAGACTAGTGCCAGCGCCGGAGGCTGGCGACAGTGGAGGCAGCCGCGCACTCGTTTCGCGCGCCGCCGTCTGGGGCCTGCGTGATAGTCGGCCTCGCTTGCAAGAATGAAGAGGAACGTAATCATGAGCTGGAATCCATCCGTAGATCCGGGTTGTCCCGACGACGTTGGCGTGGACTCGATCGAAACACTCATCATTCCACGCTCGCGCGACCTGGGCAATTTCGAAGTGCGCCGCGCCCTCCCGGCGCCAAATCGGCAGATGGTCGGCCCCTTCATTTTCTTCGACCAGGCCGGTCCGGCCGAGTTCTTGACCGGCCAAGGTGTCGATGTCCGGCCGCATCCGCACACGGGGCTCGGCACGATCACCTACCTGTTTCGCGGTGACTTTCACCACCGGGATAGCACGGGCGCCGATCAGGTCATCCACCCCGGGGAACTGAACTGGATGGTTGCAGGGCGGGGCGTGACCCATTCCGAGCGCACCTCCGCGACGGCCCGCAGCGGACCGAACAGTCTGTTCGGGATCCAGACATGGCTTGCGCTGCCCGACGCGCAGGAAGACATGGTGCCCACCTTCGAGCACTTCGGCAAGCAGGCGCTCCCGGTGATTGAGGACAGCGGCGTGACCGTGCGGCTGATCCTCGGCAATGCTTACGGCGAAGCGGCGCCCGCAAAGATGTTCACGGAAACCTTCTATGCCGACGTGGCTCTTGAGGCCGGTGCCCGCCTCCCCATGCCGGACGATCACGAAGACAGGGGCATCTACATCGTCGAAGGCTCCATCTCGATTGCCGGGCAGGCGTTCGATGCGGGCCAGATGATGGTGTTCCGCCCCGACGACAGGATCACGGTCGCTGCCGGAGAGAGGGGCGCGCGGCTCATGATCCTCGGCGGCGCGACCTTCCCGGGCCCCCGCTATATCTGGTGGAACTTCGTTGCCTCCTCCAAGGAGCGCATCGAGCAGGCCAAGGTCGAGTGGCGCGCCGAGAACTGGGGCAAGGGGCAGTTCGACCTCCCGGCCGACGACCGGGACGAACACATCCCGCTGCCGGACTGAGCGAACCGGACCGGTACCCGACCAGAACTTGCACGACTGTGAACGGAGGACGCTGCAATGAGCCACAAGTGGCCGCAACTCGACTACCTGGGCTGGCGCGAGACTTGCTCCGCCCTGCATCTCTACCTGCAGATCGCGGGGAAATACCGCCTGGCCCACACCCCGTGGCTGAACCACTCCTGGAACGCCACCTTCTACGCGACGCCGCGCGGGCTGACCTCCTCGTTGATCCCCGATGGGCCGGGTCTCGAGATCCGGTTCGATTTCGTCGACCAAGAGGTTCAGGGGACGAGCGGCGACGGGAAGACGGCAAGCTTCGCCCTCGGCCCGTCGACGGCCGCCGGTTTTCACGGGCACTTCCTGAAACTGGTCGCGGATCTGGGCGGAACGCCCAAGTTCAGTGGTGTGCCGAACGAGGTGCCCTTTCCGATACCGTTCAGCGAGGACGAGCGCGATAGGCCCTGGGATGGCGAGGCGGTACAACGCTTCCACGGTGCTTTGCTCGCCATCGACGGCCTGTTCAAGTCCTTCCGCTCCTCCTTTCTCGGCAAATCCAGCCCCGTCCACCTCTTTTGGGGGAGCTTCGACATGGCTGTCACCCGTTTCTCCGGGCGGCGGGCACCCCTGCATCCGGCGGGTATCCCGACATTGCCCGATGACGTGGCGCAGGAAGCCTACGACCGCGAAGTTTCATCAGTGGGGTTCTGGCCCGGCGGCGGCGGGATCGACTACCCGGCCTTCTATGCCTACGCCTATCCGGAGCCGAAAGGTTTCCGCGCGGCTTCGGTCGGGCCGGAGGCCGCCTTTTGGCATGAAGGCATGTCCGAGTTCATCCTGCCCTACGAAGCCGTGCAGTCTTCTGCCGACCCCGAAGCGACGCTGATGGAATTCCTCGTGTTGACCTACGGGGCCACGGCCGACCTAGGAGGGTGGGACCGCGACGCTCTGGAGTGCGCGCCGGGACGGCGCGGCAAGCCGCGGCCGCACGACGCGGCGGTGCCGGGTTCGGGGCAACCGGCGATGGATCTGAAGGTCGAACGGGAGGAGGCGACCTCAAAGGGGCGGTATTTCGTCGTGGTCGACGGTGTCGTGGCCGAAATGACCTACAGCCGGGTCAGCAACGACATGATCATCATCGACCACACCGACGTTCCGGCAGCCCAGCGCGGCCGGAGGATTGGCGAACATCTCGTGAGGAAGGCGGTGGAGGATGCCCGGCAGGACGGTGTCGTCATCGTGCCACTCTGTCCTTTCGCCAAGGCGCAGTTCGAGCGTCACGCGGAGTGGCAGGATGTCATCGCCAGGTCGTGACCTGCGGATACAGGGTCTTGGCGGAGGCTTTTCGGCACCCCGCGAAGGACGCCGCCATGTCAGTCGCCGTCGCCGAGAAGAACAGGCCGGAGCATTGCCAACCTGTTTGTGCGTTGGCATTGATTTAGGCACCAGACATGAAGATACCGACCTCAATGCCGCGCCTTCTTGTTGATTACCTGTTCCCCGCACACGCGGTTCCCGCTTTCGCTTCGGAACGTCGAAGACTTTCTCCATGAGCGTGGCGTCGACGTCAGCCAAGAGACCGTTCGGTTCACCGTAATCACTGTCCGGGACTTAGCGAAACCCGCAGCTTGACAAGTGTTGAAGGAGGAGTGGTTACCGGCTGCTACTTAGACTTGGCTGTTTTCGCAACTGAGTGGAGACGCCAATCGCGACAGTTGTCGCGACAAAGATTGTGACAGCTATCGCGACAGCTCCTACATCCGTCCTCGGGAACTGCTTTCGGTATCAGTCCGCGCTTAGCCCATACAAGTCCTTGACCGCCTTTGCGTCATCCGAGGCTGCAAGGATATCACGACCCTGCGCCGCCTTGGCGAAATCCACTCGGCTCTCGTGTTGCGTATGCGGCCAATCGCTTCCCCAGACAAGGCGTTCGGCGCCGAGTGTCCGCATCAGAAATGCCGCGTGAGCGTTGAGATCAAACGCTGTCCGGTATGGCGCAGAGAGCTTGAAATAGAGACGGGATATGTCACGAAGCCGCGTGATCTGAGAGAGCAACGGGTCGCTGTCCGGTGCCACGTCAGAGGGCAAACCGAAATGATCCACCACAATTTTGCCCCCGATATCAAGCAAAGAGCCTATCCAAGGCGCAAGGCGGGGGCTTTCGAGGTGAATTTCCAGATGTAGATCACGCGCGAAGAGGCGGTCCAGAAAGTCGCGCACAAGGGGGGTGTTGAGATTTGGGATTTCCGCACCGCGCACGAGGTTCCAGCGGACACCGCGCACGCCCAAGGCGGCAAGCTGGTCAATCTCGCGCGTTGGCACGTCCGGGGCCACAACGGCCACACCCGCAAACCGGCGACGATCCAAGACTTCAAGGGCGCGGCACAGTTCGGCATTGTCAGTGCCAAGGAAACTCACCTGCACGATGACACCGCCGCGCAACCCGTGATCCTTTAGATGCCCGCACCATGTGTCCAGCGGTGCAGGGTCTTGCGGCACATACCGCGCCCCTGCGATCGCCGCGACGCGATGATAGACATGGGCGTGGCAGTCAAAGTTGATCATACATCCTCCACTCTTAATTCATATATATGTCTAGTTGACTTTATGAGTCAACGCCGGTATGCAGGCCCAAGGGAGAACATGACGATGCGCGCAGATCTGCATTCAGACGATCGCTTGCCAGCCTATGCACGGCTGAGGGATGCCTTGTCATCGCGCGTTGCCAGTGTCGAATGGGGGCCGGATGAACCGATCCCCTCCGAGGCACGTATCGCCAAAGAATACGCTGTTTCCGTTGGCACCGTGCGCAAGGCCGTTGACGGGTTGGTGGCCGAGGGGTTGCTGGAGCGTCGGCAGGGGTCGGGCACCTATCTGCGCCGCCCTTCCTTCGATGTGACCTTGTTCCGTTTCTTCCAGCTTCATAGCGGGGACGGTGCACAGCCCTCCATCCCCTCCAGCAAGCTTATCCTGCGCGCAAGGGCAGAGGCCCCAACCGAGGCCGCGGCGGCTCTTGGCACCTCTGACGTGATTCATATCGTGCGCCTGCGTAGCCTTGCAGACCAGCCGATCCTGTACGAGACGCTCTATATCCCGGCAGCCCGTTTTGAAGGGTTCGAAGCGTTGAGCGATGCGGATATGGGGCCGCTGCTCTATCCCGTCTATTTCGAACATTTCGGCGTGCTGGTGAAGCGCGCCACTGACGATCTGTCTTTTGGCGCGGCTGACTCCGAAACCGCGCGCCAACTGCAGCTCGCGCCTGGCGATCCTGTGGCGATCATCCGGCGGACCGCCTTTGATCTCGAGGGGGTGCCGGTGGAATGGCGCATCGCGCGCGGCAGCGCTGCTCAATTTCACTACCGCAGCGACATAGGCTGAAACGATCCATAACCCTAGGGAGAGAGACATGACACTCAAGGCAACACTGTTTGGCGCGACGGCGCTTACGATCCTCGCGGGGGCGGCCCTTGCCGAATACCCTGAACGCGCCATCGAACTGACCATTCCCGCCGGGGCCGGTGGCGGCACCGATACCAGTGCGCGCAAGCTGGCGCTCTTGCTGGAGGAGAAACTGGGCCAGTCTATCGCCGTGCTCAATGTCAATGGTGGCGGCGGTTCTGTCGGGACATCGCAATTTATCCAGTCCAAGCCTGACGGCTATTCGCTCTTTGCCACGTGGAACAGCCCGCTGACCACGGTGCCGCAGGTTCAGCAAGTTGCCTATGACATCGATAGCTTTACCCCCATCGCGTCAACCTCGGAAACGGCCTATACGCTCTGCGTCAAACAGGATTTCCCGGCGTCGACAGGAGAAGAATTCCTGGCCGAGTTGGCCGCGAACCCAGGCAAATATACCTATGGCAATGATGGCATTGGCGGCACCATGCAACTTGCGGCCGAGCGCATCTTTCAGGCGCGCGATATTCAGGCGGTCGCAATTCCGTTTGGTGGCGCGGGCGAAACGCTCCAGAACTTCCTCGGAGGTCATGTCGATGTTTATGGCGGTTCAATCTCGCCTGTGCTGCCTTATGTGGAAACCAAAGAGGCCAAATGCCTTTTGGTGACATCGGCGGCCGATGTTCCGGCCCTGCCAGAGGCCTCCGGCCTTGCTGCGGTCGGTCTGGGTGATGAGGAAACGTTGCTCTGGCGCGCCATTCTGGGGCCAAAGGGCATGGATCAGGCGATCGTCGACAAGCTGGCCGCTACCATCGACGAGGCGGTGAATGACGCGTCCTATGTCGAATTCCTTGCCAGCAAGGGCGAGATCCCGAATGTTGTAAAGGGCGATGCTTTGCGCACCCGCCTCCAGAACGAATATGACGCGCTTGCCAAAGTGTCTAAGGCGCTCGGTCTCGGCCAGTAACATGGAAAAGCGCCAGGACCTCTTAACAGGTCTGATCTTTACCGGGCTTGGATTGGCCGCCGCATGGATGGCCAGATCCTACTCGGGGGCCGGGGGCACCTATCCCATGGTGCTGGGCCTGGCGCTTGCCATCTTTGGCGGGGTTATTGCCCTGCGGTCGGTTCGGGCAAAGGTTAATGCAGTGCGCCCCTTGAGCGAGGCACCGCGCAACCTCTTTCTCGCGACCGTTGTGGCGACAGGATACATTGCGCTTGTGATGCCGCTCGGGTTCTTCACGGCCTCGGTTCTGCTGATGCTGGTCATGCCTGTGGTTCTCGGCTTTCGGCAACCCGTTTATCTGGTTTTGATGGCGCTGGTCTTTATGGCGCTGGTCTGGGTGGTCTTTTCCGCCGTTCTGGAGAAACCGCTTCCGCCGGAATTCTGGTCAACTTTGTGGCGCGAGGCGTGAGATGGGGTTTTTCGTCGATGCCACCACCGCTGTCTTTGCCGTCGGGCCGCTTTTGGCGATGTTTGGTGCCACGCTTCTGGGGGTCTTGATCGGGGCGCTGCCGGGTCTCAACCCGGTGATGGCCATCGCACTCCTCTTGCCGCTGACTTATTCGATGGAGCCGCTGGTGGCGCTTGCCATGGTTGCGGGCATTTACAATGGCTCGATGTACGGCGGGGCTATTCCGGCCATTCTCTTGCGGATCCCCGGCACGCCCGCCTCGATCGCCACAACCTTTGACGGCTTTCCCATGGCGGAAAGGGGAGAGGCGGCCAAGGCGCTCAAGGTGGCCTGCTGGTCCTCTGCCATCGGCGGGATTGCCAGCGCCGTGGCGCTGATGACGATGGGCCCGCTTTTGGCGCGAGTCACGCTGTTTTTCGGGCCAGCGGAATACTTTTGGATTGCAATGTTCGGTATGGCCTCTGTCGGGGTCATGGTGGGGTCAGATGCGGTCAAGGGGATACTCGCGGCCACTCTGGGCCTGCTGATTGGGACCATGGGGATCGATTCCCTCTCTGGTCAGCCACGGTTTACTTTCGGGCAGACTTGGCTGCTCGGAGGGCCTGACTTGATCGTTGTGCTTGTTGGCCTCTACGCATTGCCTCCAGTGCTGCAACTGGCAGAGAAATGCGACCTGCGCGGCCTGTCATCGGCGCAATTGCGGCTTGAAGCGGTGCCATTTGCCAAGGGCGAGCTGCGGGGCTTCGTTCCGACATGGCTGCGGTCCTCTTTCATTGGCATCGGTGTCGGCATTCTGCCCGGTGCCGGGGGCAATATCGCGGCCTTTCTCAGTTATAACGCGGCCAGAAACGCCTCGGATGAGCCCGAAACCTTTGGCAAGGGCAACCCGCAGGGCGTCGCGGCTGCAGAATGTGGCAACAACGCGGACAACGCTGCCTCAATGATCCCGGCCCTCTCCTTGGGCATTCCGGGCAATGTGGTGGCGGCCCTCGTGCTCAGCGCCCTGACGATCCACGGCTTGCAGCCGGGGCCGCAGCTCTTCCACCAGAATCCGGTGCTTGTTGGTGGGTTCATGGTCGAGATGCTTCTAACCTCGGTGCTGATCCTGCTTGTCGGCGGTGTGACCGCAACGCGGATGTTTGCCCAGATTCAGCGCTTGCCCGGCGTGTTGCTCGTGCCGTCGATCCTCGTGCTGATGTGCGTTGGGGTCTATGTCATCAACGGACGCCCCATTGATCTGTGGGTGATGCTGCTGGCTGGGCTCGCGGGATATGTTCTGGAAAAGGTGAACATCCCCCTCGCGCCGATCATTCTCGGCATGATCTTGGGGCCGATGGCGGAACAGAGCGTACGGCGCGCCCTGCTGATCAGCCGTGGCGATCCGACAGAGTTGCTCACCCGCCCCCTCTCTGCGGTTCTGGCCTTCGCAACGCTCGGGATGATCGTATGGCCGATGCTCAAGCTCCTGCGTGGCAAGCGCAAACTGTGATCAGGTCACCCAAACTAAGCCATGCATTTGAAAATGGGTCGGTTACGGCGATTGCATACTCCCGCAAACAAAATGATCAAACAATATCAACAGGATAAAGGCCACCCTCGGGTGGCCTTTCGCGCTTGCGTAAATCTTGTGTCAGCCTGGTGTCCGGTTGCCGCCCGAACTTCAATTCCATCGCCAAAACAATCCACCCCCCTTCCTTGCGCCCTTGTCTAGGTAATCTCCCGGTTTTTAAACTGGTGCATCCGTAAGAGGTGGCTGTGAAAATCTGAACAGCCGGGATAAGTGGATTTTCCGCGCAACAGCGGCATGATGCTGCGAGCGAGGAGAAGACCATGGCAAGGCCCGGCCGGCGAGAGCAATGTTCGCCCCCCGTCGCGCCACCGCGTTATCGGCCATCTCGCGGCGTTGAGATGGCCCAGTCACTTTTCTCCAAGGGCTTCCTTAAGCAAATCCGCCTGCATGCTCAGGTCTGCATACATCCCCTTCAACCGGCAGTTCTCATTCGGCGGGACAACAGTCCCCCAGACTGTTGTCCAATCCACCTCATTCCATCGCCTTCATCGGGCTGACCATCGAAGCATCCATGCCGCCATACTTGGCCCGCCATTTGTACAACGACGCGTCGCTCATCCCATGCGCGCGGCACAGCTCGGCCACCGGCACACCGCCTTCGGCCTGACGCAGGATCGCCATGATCTGCGCTTCACTGTATCTGCTTGTCTTCATTCGAAATCTCCTCGTTCATCTTGCCGAGAAAACTCTATTATTGCAGCCTCTTAAATTCGGGGGGATTACTCCCTTGTGCCGCATTTCGATCTGGGCCATGACGGCAACGCGGACGGAACGGGCGTTGGTTGCCGCGCCATCAGCATTCGATCTGACGTGAAAGATCTAGTGGACGAAGACTAGCGACATCGTCCCCACCAGAATAAGGCTAAGGGCCCAAATCAGGTCTAGGTTGAACCAGCCCCTTGAAAGAAACTGCAGTCCGAGCCATTGGTGAACGCCGATCGCGAGCAAGCCGCCCGACAGCGTCATCGCCAGCGTGTGCACGAGAGCGACAAGGGCAGCTATTGCGGTGTTGCCCCCCATCAAAGTGGCGGCCGCGCTGTGACCCGGATCCGCGTCCACCGTTCTGCATAATCCAAGGTAGATCGGCACCAGCATCAGGCCTGCACCGTGAGCCATCGCCGCGAGGAAAGACCATAGCGCCAGTCGCGAAGGCGGCACGCGGGCGAGAAAACGCGGATGGCGGCGATTGACGATCAAGTAGACGCCAAGAGCGATCACAAGGCATGCCGCACTGATCTGTATCTCCCGCTGCCATTCGACGAGGAACAGCAGAGCCGTGAAGGGAAACAGGATTGCGGCCATGGCCAGCAAATGCCCCATCGCCAGCGCAAGCAGCGCCTTGAAAAGGCTGCCACGGTTGCGGTCCATCAGTGCAGCGGACACCGCCAGCGGCCAGCCCATGCCGGGATTGACCCCGTGATAGATGCCGGAGGCGGCAACGGCCCACCACAGCGCCGTTGCCGTATCGACGCCCTCCACGCGTCAGACGGAGGGGTAGCAGAAACTGTCCGTGGAACAGTCGCCGCCTTCGAGGCGGATTTGGTGGCTCCGATAACCCTTGGGGAACTCGATATAGAAGTTCTTGTCCAATTCGAGCCCGCCGTTCTCGCCCACATTGGCCATGACCATCTGGCCACCTTCATCGTCAGGATAGAACTGCTCGTCCCACGTCGAGTATAGCGAGTTGGTCCAGTAGACACGCTTGCCGTCGCGGCTGATCTCCACCATCTGCGGCCCATAGGCAAAATCCTTGCCATTGGGGTGCTTGGTGCCGCGTGCGATGCCGCCGATTTCGACTTTGCCTGCCAGTTTGGGGTTCATCGGGTCGGAGACATCGTATTGATGCATTTCGCCCAGGCCCCAGCAGGCCACGTAGAGATATTTGTCATCAAGACTGAGATCGATGTCGGTCACCAGCGGCGGCACCGCCTCGAACCCCTGCAGGAGTGGCGGCAGGTTTTCGACCTTTTCGGGGCGCGGGTCGATGGTGATGGTCTTTTGGGCCTCGAACGTGCCGTCGTCTTTTCTCCACCATGAAAAGATGGCCCCCTGGAGATTGGTTGTGTCCACAACGACGCCGCAGAAGCCGTAGTCCTTGGCCGGATCATGAGCAGGTCGGATCTCCAGCGCCATCTGGTGGTTGGCACCGAGATCAATCGTCTGAACATTCCGGCGTTCGCGCAGTTTCCAGAAATGGATCTTGTGGCCATACTTGTTTGACAGCAGATCTTCGGCGACAAGCCCGTTCTCGAATTGTGGCGGAAGGCCCCATTCGGAACTGACCATGTAGTCGCGCGGCAGGTTCCACCAGAAATCGTAATGCTTGTCCTGTTGGCCGCGGTCCATCTCGTAGCGCCCAAGGATCTCGAAGGTCTCGCAATCCAAGATGAAGATGCCCGGCGGTCCGTCGGTTCCGTCGGGTCCACCGCCACCAAGTGTCGAGACATAAATGCCCTCGGGTCCGCAATGGATTGTGTGTGGGCGCGAATATCCAGTCTTGTCGAACACTTCTTCGGGTTCGATAATCTTGTGGATCTTGGCCTTCAGCGGTTCCTTGACATCGACGACGTAGATTCGAGACGACCGGATACCCGGAATGATCAGGTATCGCCGTTCAAGAAAGGCGTGCCCGGTCAGCGGGGACAGGGCCGAGGAACAGGCGTTCCAGCCGAAATGGTGAAACTCGTCGCCCTTGTTTGGCATGATGAGTTGGTGAACAATCTGGCCATATGTGACCGACTTGGGATCGACGTCGATGATGGCCAGCCCATCGGGCTTGGAGCCGTCAGGACTGAGCATAAGGGTGAAGGCCAGCGTCTCCGCCGGAGCCCGCATGGCAAGTTTTGGTGTCGCGTGAAATGTGGGGTCAGGTCTCAGGTTCATTGTGCGCTCCTCCAAGGTCAGGGGCACCGAAACTTGTTCCAGACTGTTTCTTCGCACCCGATGAACAGCCTGCCACGGTTCCGGGCTCAGAGCAAACAAACCGGTTCGCAGGATGGAGCCAGGGAAAGACTGCAAGTCCACGCTTACCCTGGGCTGCGGACCGTCGCATGGCCGTACAACATTGAGCGGCGCGCATGTGCATGTCGTCATGTCGCACTAGCCCTTTCGATCGTCTCCGGACAGGTTGCCACAATCCACGCAGACTGAAGGCGACTGCATTTCTAGCCCAACTCAAATTGCCGTCGAGTCCGCAGGCCAAAGGTCAGTTTGGCTCGAGTCTGCCCTGCGGCGGTGCGGTAACTTCTTGCAAATGCGGACGCCTGAAGCCGAGAGTGATGGCGCTGACCAGCCGTTCGAAATGGACAGGCTCTGCCTCAGCGCGGCCCGTCGATCGGGTCAGTCGCTGCACTTGCTCAGCTTGAGTTATCAGGAGCCCGCAAGCAACGCTTTCTGAACGGTTGCATCCCAACCCAAGTAAAACCTGTCTCGGTCACGGATGACCGGGCGTGCCATTACCTTGGGTTGGGCTGCGATCTGCGCCTCGGCTTCCGAATTCTTCAGCCAGTCATTGAGCGCTCGGTAATCATTCGATGTGCGGTCCACGAGGCGGTCCCCGAACTCTTCGATCAGCGCCGATAATTCCGTCTCGCTCAGCGGTTCTGCCCGGACATCACGGAAAGAGACATCCAGTCCTTCCGCCTCCAATGCTCTGCGGGCCTTCTGACAGATTGCGCAAGTCTGCAAGCCGTAGATCATCATGTGGAACTCTCCCTTGGCGTCGACCTCGTAACCTCCTCCATCGCCACCCCGAAAGCAATCATCTGAGCAGATATTTACGCTGTCGGACGGGTGCGTTCGACCGGATTTGTCGCAGTGTCGCCTGTGCGCTTAACCGAAGGATATGCTTGCAACAACGTCATTCCACGGCCATTCATGCTGATGTGACCATTTCATCAGATCAGTCCACCGTTTCATTGGCCGCTCTCGGCTGGTTGGCATTTTTTTCCGAGCAGCTGGAGGCTGGCGAGTCAGAGCTTGTGCCTATGCGCATCGGATCCGTTCACCGGGACCGGGTCACAGCGATATCCGAACGCGGCGCTGTGCGGCTGGTGCTCTCCGCCCAGTCGCGCACGACGGACATCGCCGTGGGGGATTGGGTTCTGGTCGACCCCGAAACCCGTTTGCTGGTGCGGCAGCTGAAAAGGCGGATGCTGTTACAGCGGAAAACCGAAGGCAGTCGGCCAACGCAGCTGATTGCTGCGAACGTCGACACGCTTCTGATCGTCACCTCCTGCAACGACGACTTTAATCCGGCACGGCTGGAGCGGTATCTGGCGCTTGTGAACGAGTCCGGGGCGACCCCGGTGATTGTCCTGACGAAGATTGATCAGACGGCTGATGCTGCCGCCTACCGGCGGCAGGCAGAAGCGCTTCAACTTGGATTGGATGTTGTCATGGTGAATGCAAAAGGACCGGAGGCGGCCCTGACATTAGCTCCTTGGTGCGGCCCCGGGCAAACCGTTGCCCTTGTCGGATCGTCCGGGGTGGGCAAGTCGACCTTGCTCAATACGCTGTCGCATAAATCATCCGAGGAGGCACAGCCGACAGGACTGATTCGCGAGGCAGACGCCAAGGGGCGTCACACAACCACGTCGCGTTCGCTGCATGCAATTGCCGGTGGCGGTTGGGTGATTGACACGCCCGGGATGCGTTCGCTGCATGTCAGCGACGTCGCGGCCGGACTCAATACTCTGTTCGCGGAGATTGTCGAGCTCGCCTCCCGGTGTCGCTTCCGGGATTGCACCCATGATCATGAACCCGGTTGTGCGGTTCAGGGCGCGACAGTCGACGGGACACTCGATCCCGCGCGCCTTGGCCGGTGGCGGAAGCTTACAGAGGAGAACCTGACCAACACCTCCATACAGTCCGGGCCGCGTGGCAACAAAATCACGAGGCCCCCCGGCAAACGGCGCTGACGCGACTGACCCAGAGCCGCCGTCCGTCAGCCTCACCAAATCGGCCATCCAAGCATGGTGCCGCATTTTCAAACTTGGATCATTCCATTGATCTGGTCCCCTGAAACCCTGCGTTTGATTGTCCGTCTTGTCTTGGGGCGGATGACAAACACCTCACTCGTCTGACTTCAGAGGGCCGGGTCGTGTTCCGGGTCGTGTTAGTGCCCCTTAAGTCTAGGGGAGCCTCTGTTCAGCAGGCTCTGACACAATGCGAAAGGCGCGGCAATTCTTGAGATCGCGCCAGAATGTCAGGCCAGCGTATTTGGCAAAAAGATCGGGTGGCAGAATTGTTTGGCGCGGCTTGGGGGCCACTTGGGCGCGCACGCGGTGCAAACCATCGAGTCCAAGCTGCGCATCAAAGGCGGCCGCGTCATATTCCACCTTGTCAAAATCATGCTCGAAGGGTGGCTCGCCCAGAAACTCATATAGCAGGCCCATGACATCGCGAGGGCGGCTCACAAGGATGTCGTAATCGACAATTACCAGACGGTCGGCAAACTCTCCCCAGCAGGCCTCGCGCAGGGCCTGATAGGAAAAACCCACGAGACGGTTTGAGGCGGCAAGGGCTTCGGTGCGGGTGTAGACTGTGGCGCGCTCTCCGGGAGTGTTAAAGAGGCCGGTATTCTCAAAGGTTTTGCTGCGATACTGGCGTTCCATGCTGTCCATGACCCAAGCCACATCGCGCACGCAGCAGATGAATTTCGCCTGTGGAAAGAGGCGCAACACCTCGGCCATCTTGGCAGTCCAGGCCCGGTTGGTGTCAAAGATCACCTCAGCCGGGTTGTCCGCATAATAGCTGTCGAACACTCCGCGCAGGACGCGCTCGCGCTGCGCATCATCGACCATCCGCGACAGTTCGTTTCCGGCTGACACCTGGGCCACGATACCTTCGAACAAGGACGCGATCGGGCTCGACATGCCAGCGGAAAACCGTGGGTTCTGTCGCAGAATTGCGCCCATCAGGGTAGAGCCAGAGCGCGGCAGCCCTGAGATGAAGTGGAAGGATCGGACATCGGTCATGTGGCAGCTCCGGTGGTGTTTCTCACGCGGTCATAGCGCATAAGTTCGGCCGGATCATGAGAAAAGACTCAATGCTATCAACGTGTGCCCGTCCATTTGAGGGGGTGGTGCCGGGTCTAAATCACAAATACTTTGTATTTTTGTGCAATTTGGCGCAGTATTTTGGAAATATTCTTTCAGTACTACCAATTTTATGTCCGCTGAAGTCAGCGTCGAGGGTTTTTTGTATGGTAACCTTTATCGTAACGACAACTGACGATGACATGTCCGATAATAGCCAGAGCTCGCTGTGCGAGGCTATTGATCTGACGCATGACACGCCGGGGGCTGACACGGGTATTCTGTGCGAGCGAGTCCGGCGGACGGGTCATTCTTGGCGCTCGAGTCGAAAGCCCTTTGACCGCTCCGCGGGTCCGTCCTGCGCGGCAAGCAACAGCGCTCATGAGATGTGTTCACAAGAGACGGTCCGGCGACCGCAGTCGTCCCTTGGAGCGCAGGGATCACGGGCTTTGCTGGCCCGGTCGGGCGACAGTCCCTAGAGGCGGCAAGATTTTTGAGAGTGTGACGTCTATCACGCGCCACCATTGTGGCGATTTGGGTGAGGAAAATTCAAAATGGCTTTGTTCATAGTCGACAACATCAGCGACATTGATGACGATAATCTTGGCGCGGGTCAGCTTTCGCTGCGTGAGGCGATCCGTACCGCCGTAGGGGGAGACGCGATCCTTTTCGCCAACAGCCTCGCCGGGCAGACGATCACCCTGAGCAGCGTGCTGCAGATCGACAAGGACCTGCTGATCAACGGTTTCAACCAGATCACCATCTCGGGCGGCGGCACGACGCAGGTATTCAGCATCATCGGCGGGCTGGAAACCGAGGTCGAACTGCGTGGCCTGACGCTGACCGACGGGCTCAGCGCTAGCCTCGGCGGCGCGATCCTGAGCAACGGTACGCTGGAGCTGTTCGAGACGACGGTGCGCGACAGCTTTGCATTCGGCGGCGGTGCCGGGATATTCTCGAGCGGTGACCTGCGCCTTGTCAACAGCCTCGTGACCGGGAACAGCGCAAACGGCGACGGCGGCGGGATCGCCCAGGATGGCGGAAGCGTGCGGGCGATCAACACCACCATCGACGGCAACACCGCCGCAGGCTTTGGTGGTGGCATCACGCTCAGCAGCACCGCCAATGGGACGTTCGAGAACAGCACGATCACCGCGAACATCGCCAGCAACGGCGGCGGCGGCATCGACGATTTCAACGCCGGCATCATCACTGTGACCAATTCGGTGGTCGCCGGGAACACGCTAGTTGCCGGTGCCACCCCGGACGACCTGGGCTCAGGCGTCGTTGATGTCGCGCGCAACAGCTTCTTCGGCACCAATGTCACCATCACCGATGCCACCAACACCATCCTAAATGGAGGCGACCCGCTGCTTGGCGCGTTGCAGGACAACGGCGGGCCGGTGCTGACGCGGCTGCCGGACGCGGGCAGCCCGCTGATCAACGCGGGCGACGCGGCGCTGCTGCCGGCCGACACGTTCGACATTGACGGCAATTTCAATCTCGCCGAGGCGCTACCCGCGGATGCCCGCGGTCAGGCACGGGTGCAGTTGGGCGCGCTCGATATCGGCGCGGTCGAGCGGGCGAACACGCCCGTAACCGGGTCCGTCACCGTCACAGTCACCGGTGCGCCAGCGCAGGGCACCGCGCTGACCGCCAATGCCAGCTTCTTCGATGCGGACGGGCAAAGCGGGCTGCCGTCGTTCCAGTGGTTCGCGAACGGCACGTCGATCACCAGCGCGACTGGCGCGAGCTTCACCCCCGGCCAGGCGCAGGTTGGCACCACGATCAGCGTGCGGGTATCTTTCACCGACGACCGCGGTACTCTTGAAAGCCTGACCAGCGCTGCCACGGCGCAGGTTACGAACGTCAACGACGCGCCCACGGGGGCGGTCGTGATCTCGGGTGATGTGCGCCAAGGCGGGTTCGTGAGCGCCAACGCGGGAGGGATCGCCGACGCCGACGGGCTCGGTGCGTTCTCGTTTCAGTGGCTGCGTGACGGGGTACCGATCGCGGGTGGCGAAAACGGCACGCTCCAGCTTTTGCAAGCCGATGTCGGCGCCGAGATCAGCGTGGCGGTCAGGTACACCGACGGCTTCGGCACGGAAGAAACGGTCACCTCGACCCCGACGGGCCCGGTCGAGAACGTGGCGTTCACCCCACAAGGCGATTTGATGCTGAGCGGCAGCGCGACGCAGGGTCAGACGCTCAGCGTCGACTCTTCCGGCGTGTCCGACCCCGACGGATTGGGACCGTTCTCTTTCGCGTGGTTTCGGGAAAACGCGAGCGGTTTCATCGACAGCGTAATAGAGGGGGCGACCGGCGCCAGCCACGTTCTGACGCAGGCCGAGGTCGGCTTCACCATCGTCGCGAGCGTCTCCTACGTTGATGGCGACGGCGACACGGAATCGGTCAACACCCGCTCCGCTGTCGTCGCCAATGTCAACGATGCGCCCACCGGGGCGGTGACGATCAGCGGCACGGCCAAGCAGGGCGCTGTGCTGACCGCCAACACGGCCACGATCACCGATGCTGACGGGTTGGGCACCTTCGCCTTTCAATGGCTGGCGGACGACACCCCGATTGCGGGTGCTACCGGGGTTAGCTTCACCCCCGGAGCGGCGCAGGTCGACGCGGCGCTGTCGGTCGAGGTTCGCTATAGCGATGGTTTCGGCACGTCCGAATCCCTGACCAGCGCTGCGACTGCGCCGGTGGAGGACCTCGGGCTGGACCTGTCCGGCACGCCGGGCGCCGACAGCCTCGTGGGCGGGGACGGCAATGATGTGATCCGTGGCCTTGGCGGGAATGACGATATATCCGGCGGGCTTGGCTTTGACTCCGTGTTCGGTGAGGGGGGCGATGACACGCTCTCGGGCGGCGATGGGGACGATGCGCTTGCGGGGGCTGACGGCAATGACATCGTCAATGGCGGTTCTGGCAATGACAACATCGGCGGCGGGCAGGGGGATGACACGATCGACGGTGACGACGGCGATGACATCATTGGCGCGGGTTTCGGCAATGACACGGTGATGGGGGGCAACGGCAATGACGTGGTTGCCGGTGGTGCCGGCAATGACACCTTGTCCGGGGGGGAAGGCAACGACAGCATGTCCGGCAGTTTTGGCGACGACAACATTATTGCTGGCGGTGGGGCAGATGATATCGGTGGCGGGACGGGGCGCGATACGATCGACGCAGGCGCTGGGAATGACCGGGTCGGCGGGGGTGAGGGCAATGACAGCATCTTTGGCGGCGACGGTAACGATTTTCTTGCCGGCGGTGGGCGTGATGATGTGATCGACGGCGGCGCGGGCAATGACACGATCAACGCCGGGGCTGGCAATAATCAGATCACCGGCGGGGCGGGCGCGGATCAATTCGTGTTCAGCGCCTTTACTGCCGGAGAGGCTGACGTGATTACTGATTTCGAAGACGGGCTCGACAGATTCCTGATCAGGATCGTCAATCCCGAAACGGGTGAGGTGAACATCTCCAATGGGAGCAACGGGCTTGCGGGTTTTGTGGCGGCCTTGGGCATCGTGGACACAGTGGCGGGCGCGCAACTCAACGTTGGCGGCCAGACGGTTTTGGTCCAAAGCGTTGCTGCGGCGGACCTGACAGTGGATGATTTTCAGTTCCTTTGATGGCTGCGGTGCAGTCGCCCGACAAGGGTATTCGGGCCGAGACGGCGGTCGATCGAGTACCTTCCGGGTAACGATCTGATCATTCTAACCACGTGCAAAAGCCGTGACATTGCCATCAGGTTTCGGTACTGAGGTCAGGCCGTACGCAATGTTTATCCGCTTGGTCACGAGACACAGAAGACCTGATGTCACGCGTTTTTTCATTTCTTGTTTTGCGAATGGTTTGCTGTACTCTTGTCGAGATTTAAGAGAACATTTGACTGATCAGGGTGGCCTGCATGCATCGTTCCAAGAAGAGATTAGATGTTATCAGCCTTGTTTTGGTAATTTCCGCTTTGGCGCTTGGCGGGTGTAGCGCGCCACCTCAAGTCATAGGTATCTCCAATCCAAGTATATCGGCAGAGTCCGTACCCAACATCACTCGACATCGCATATTCATCACCACGACGCGAAGGCCATCAGATGAACCCGGTGCATTTCTGGGGCCGGGTCGAGCGCTAGAGCTTGGTGTTGCCTCGGTGGACGTTACGATTCCTCCGACCCACATCACGGGGCAATTGGAACGCCCCAAGCAACTTCCGCCTGATCCGCGCAAGGAGTTTACGGTGATCAATCCGGTCACGTACCAATCCGACGCAGCACTGATTGCCGGAATCAACCGGGAACTGGCAAAACGGAAACCCGGCGACAGAAGGCTTCTTTTGTTCGTTCATGGCTTCAACAACACGGCCTCCGACGCCACGCTGAGGTTGGCACAATTTGTTGAGGATACCGGGTTCAAGGGTGTTCCCGTCCTGTTGACATGGGCATCCGCTGCCAAAGCCTCGCGCTATGTCTATGATCTCAATAGTGCACTTATCGCGCGGGCGGCGGTGGGCGAGATCGCGGATATCTTGGTAAGGACCAATGCCGAGTCAAACGATGTATTTGCCCATTCGATGGGGACATTTCTCACTATGGAAGGACTGCTCGATCAGCAACAGAAAGGAGACCTTGGTCACCGCAACCCCATCAACCACATCATGCTGGCAGCGCCTGACATTGACTTCGACCTGTTTCGGACACAGTTGAAACAGCTTTCGCCCGAGATCCGCAAGAAGATGTTCATCTTGGTATCCAAGGATGACAAGGCACTGCGCCTGTCGACGAGGATTGCGGGCGGGGTGCCACGTGTGGGGGTCGCAAACACCGCTGAACTCGAAAGTCTTGGCCTCACGGTCATTGACCTGTCCGAGATCAGCGATTCGTCATCAGGTAGTCATTCAAAATACGCAGGATCACCCGAGGTGGTTCAACTCATTGGGGCGGGTCTCAACTCGGTGAGCCGTTTCCACACGGACAACAGATCGGCCGTCCAGCAAATCCTGGCTGCCTCACCCATAAGGATCTTTGGGAACGGAACGGGTTTTTCGAACTAGAGTACTTCCTTCGCGGAAGACTTTTTCGAATTGATCCGTCAGCGGCCGCGCGAAATAGGCCGCAGTTTGCTCTTGGGTGGAGATATAGACTTCGGTCGGCGTGCCCGGCATCACGGCTAGACCATTCAGCCTTGCAAACTCTTCGGGCGCTACAACTGATATTCAGGATTGTGAGATGCTGTCCGGTTTGCTTGTCGGATTTCGCAATTTCTGCTAATTTTGGCATCATATTATCTAGAGCGTTTTGCCGAATGGTCATCATTTCGGGCCCGAAGGAATTTTTACGATCAGCGACAAAGGAATAGGTCAAATGGGTATTGAACTAGACGCCTACAAAGTCCGCACAGATCAAACAATTATAAGATTACAAGCACTTAAAGACATAACGTCAAGGATTGGTTTGCTTGTTTCCGCAGCGCAGTTTGGGGTCGCAAAATACAAAACCGCGGATAAAACCGCTGAAAAGATAGATGATTCCCTCTTCACGATAAAAAACCTTTTAACCGTCGCAGGGTTTGTCTCCCCACTCAAAACACCTGTTACTGCACTCCAACGGGTCTTGGACCGAATTGAGCCGCCAGTTGACAAGATCGATGACAAGTTTGACGAGATAAGTGGTAAGGATGACACCTCTACCCCCGCGACAGAAGGGGACGGCCAGTTTGTCGAGAATGTCGAGACTGGCCTGACCGCGGCGGGCCTCACGCTCGCTGTGGTCTCGGATTCACTGACGCTCCGCATAAGACAGCTTGAAATCGCCTCTGAAGCGACCGGAAGTTTTCGTCAGGCAATTGATGTCGCGACGCGCAGTGCAGAGGTTTGGAGCGGAACCTATACTGCCCTCAATTCTGCCATCGAAGCGCAGATGGCCGCGCGCAATGCTGTGATCGTGGGCGTTGAAAGCCTGTACACCAATGTCAAAGCAGAGGTTGATGCCTTCCTTGCGGTGCTTGAGGACATCGACTTTGGGCAAATCCTAGGAGGATTGGTCGATCTCGAAGAAATCGGCAAGATTTTTGATTTTCTGAAAACACCGCTCAGTGCCGCTGAAAGCCTCCTTGCCCCGATCCAGCCGCTCTTGAACGCTGTCGATTTTCTCATCGGGCTTATTGTCAATCCAGTCATAGATTTCGTCATCGAAACACTGAACCTTGACAACATTCTAGAGGCAACTGAAGCAGCAATTGATGCGCTCATTCCGTCCATTAACCTGTTGGATGCATTCGAACAGCTCATCCAGCCGCTACAGGACTTCCTGTTGGAATATATCGTGGATGCGCTGGGAACGATACCGCTTCTGGACACAGTGGAGTCAGCTTTCTTTGGCGGTGTTGTTGGTGAGGCTGATCTCGGCCCGACCGGATGGGGCAATGATGTCGGCAATGTGCTTGTGGGCGACGACGGCGACGACATTCTCGATGCCCTCGACGGGAACGACACGATCCTTGGCGGCGGTGGCAACGATGTCATCATCGCAGGGGCTGGCTCTGACCTTCTCAATGGCGGAGCGGGTGACGATCTGTTCTATTTCGGGGCCAGTTTTACCGAATATGAACTGCTTCGCGATCCGGATACCGGGGATATTATCGTCAGCCATCTTGCGCCCCAGACCGCTGTCAATACCGGCATTGATACTCTGGTCGCGCTCGACGATGGGGATCATGTCGTCTTTACCGATATTTCGTTCACCGGGGCCGAACTGAACAATGCGCGGATCGGCGGATCGGTTCTGAACGGCGATCAGGGTGGTGTGCCGACGGATGACTTGCTGTTTCTCAACTCATCGCGCCCTGAAAACCGGATCAACGGCTTTCATGTCGCAAACGGGTTGCTGGGGGACGACCGGATTTTTGGTTCGATCGAGGCAGACCAGCTGAACGGTGGACCGGGCGACGATGTTCTGGTGCCGGGTCGTGGTGACGACCAAGCGAATGGCGGCACCGGCACCGATACGTTTCAGGTGCTCAGAGGGGCCAATTCCAGACTTAGGGTGGATCTGATCAACGGGACATCTTTTGGTCAGGGGCAGGACACGCTCAGCTCGGTCGAGAACGTCGTGGCGTCTCCCGATCAGGACCACACCGTGCGCGGGACCGATGGGGCCAACGCAATCTACACCGGCGACGGGGTTGACATCATCACGGGCCGGGCCGGCAACGACACGATTGATGCGGGCGGCGACGATGATTACATCATTGGTGGCGCCGGCGCGGACGTGATCAACGCAGGTGCCGGCGGGATCGATGTCATGGTATCGGGCAGCGCTGCAGTGGCAGGCATCAGCGATCATTACATTGGCGGCGACGGGTTCGACTGGGTATCCTACACCAGTTCTGCCAATACGATCCGGTTCGACATCAGCGATCAGGGCGACGATCCGAACCACATGCAAGTGTTCAACGCCTTCATGGGGGAAGTGGAGAACAGCGGCGCGGTGCGGATAAATGGTGCAGACCGCACCATCACCCGCTTCGACCTTAACGGAAACGAAGTCACCACCGACACCACCGACGGTGTCGAGGGTTTCATGGGATCGGATCTGGCCGATGTGTTGCTTGGCGCGCCGGATGTGACCTCCCTGCATGGCGCAGGTGGCGATGACACGATCCGCACCGGCGGGTCCACGAACATCTTCGGCGGCACCGGCGACGATTTGATCTATGTCGAAGAGGTGGAAGGCGGCTCGACTGCTCTACAGGTTGACGGCGGCGGCGGATCTGACACCATTTCGCTGGACGACGTCAGCGATGCACGCTGGTTCTTTAATGTGAACACAGCGATAGCGCTCACTCTGCGCGCCCACAAGACAACCGTCGAGGGCGAAGATCTGCGCAACGCGGGCGATGTGTTCTTTAACGTTAAACCGAGGGATTTCTCGGAACTGTCGTTCGGTAATTTCGCCGACCACGTGATTTTTGAACCTGGCGGCAGCTTTCCCGTCGTCTTCAGAATGCTGGACGGCAATGACCGCTTCGACGCTGAGAACGGATTTGCCGATGTTCACGCCGGGAATGGCAACGACATTGGCAATTTCGACGGCGGCGGCGGTGGCATCTTCCGCGGTGACGCAGGCGATGACTATGCCGTCTTCAATGACGCGGGCACGGACAATGCCGCCCTCATGGGGGCCGACACCGATTTCGTTCAGATCGAACGGTTTCGCGGCCATGCTGATGGCAGCACAGGCTATGACACGATTTCCTTCGACGTCGCCTTTAGCTCTCGTATCGTGGTGGATCTTGCGGCCGGGACGGTGACCTCTTTCAAGGGCGTCCCCTCAAGCAACGCCGATCAGGTCAACATGACCCTCGAAAATTTCGAAGTGCTGATCGCCACGGAATTCAACGACCTGATCGACGGCAGCGCCCAATCGGAACAGATCCTGGGGCGGGGCGGCAATGATACGCTCAGGGGCGCGGGCGGCAACGACAAGCTCTTTGGCGGCACTGGCAATGACACGCTCGAAGGGGGGGGCGGGGATGACTTGCTGCACGGGGGCGCGGGCGATGACCGTCTTGATGGCGGCGCGGAAAGCGATACCGCGTCTTATGCCTGGGCCCGGCCCGGTGGCATAGACGGCGCGATCTTCGCCAACACCTTCGGCTCAGTATCGGTCAGTTTGTCAACCGGAACCGCTATGGGCGTCTTCGGAACCGATACCCTGATTTCGATCGAAAACGTGATCGGCACCGGCGCCAACGACATCCTGCTCGGGAATGAACTGGACAACATGCTCTCGGGGGGTGCGGGAAACGACAATCTGGAGGGCTTGGGTGGCGATGACGTCCTGATCACCGGCTCAGGCGATGACACCGTATCAGCGGGCGCGGGCGACGACACCGTTGTCGTCGGCCTCGGCAACAAGAACCTCAACGGCGGGTCAGGGTTTGACACGCTCGATTTCGGCACAGTCTCGGGCGCCATCTCTCTGAACCTGGGCACCGGCACCTATACCGGCAGCCTGATCGACAGATCACCGCGTTGGGCGGATCTTGACCCCGACGGCGATGGTATTGCCGAAAGCGACGGCACAGAGGCCCGCATTTTCAACAGCGTGGCGCTGACACCTCTGGATGTGTTCGAGGCCAACCCGATCCAATCCAACAGTGCGGATGACCTGAGTCGGGTCTTGCCCACGCTCGGGGACCATGAATTCTCCGCCTTTCAGATTGCACTGGTCGATATCGAAACCTCCGCTTTTGGCAGCTTTATCGACTTTGAGCGGGTGATCGGCGGCGACAGCGATGACGCCTTCACCGGAACAGGGGCAGCGAACCAACTCTCTGGTGGCGCTGGACAGGACAATCTGACCGGGCTTGCAGGCAACGATGAACTCAGCGGCGGTCTGGGCAACGATACGCTCAACGGCGGCGCGGACGATGACACGCTTGATGGGGGCGCAGGCAACGACAGCTTGCTCGGCGGCGCAGGCTTTGACCTGGCGATCTTCGCGGTGGCCTCGACAGAGGTGAATATCTCACAGGCGGATGGTCCTCTGACGCTCTTCTCGTCTGAAGGTGACGATACGGTCGATGGCATCGAGAGTTTCCGTTTCACGGATGCAACGCTTACGCTCGCTCAGGTTCTCGCCTTGCCGCCCGTTGGACAGCAAGTGACCGGCACGGCGGGGAATGATACGATCAATGGTGACGCGGGCGACGACACGCTGATCGGTCAGGGCGGGAATGACTCGATCCTTGGTCTTGGTGGAGATGATGGCGTGTTCGGCGAGGCTGGCAACGACACGCTCTCTGGTGGCGATGGCAACGACTCGATCGCTGGGGCTGACGGCGATGATGTGGTCAACGGCGGGGCTGGCAATGACAATATCGGCGGCGGTTTTGGCAATGATACGATCAACGGCGGTGACGGCGATGACATCATGGGCGCGGGCTTTGGCGATGACAGTGTTGTTGGGGCTGCGGGCAATGACGTGGTTGCGGGTGGCGCTGGCAATGACACGCTTTCGGGCGGGTCTGGCGATGACAGCATGTCCGGCAGCTTTGGCAATGATCTGATCAACGCCGGGGGTGGGGCCGATGACATCGGCGGCGGCGCCGGGCAGGATACGATTGATGCCGGCGCCGGAAATGATCGAGTTGGGGCTGGCGAGGGCGATGACAGCGTCTTTGGCGGCGACGGCAACGATTTTCTCGCGGGGGGTGGGCGCAACGACACCATCGACGGCGGGGCTGGCAACGATACGATCAATGCAGGAGCTGGCAATGACGTGATCACTGGCGGCACCGGCGCGGATCAGTTCGTGTTTGCATCCTTCTTTGAGGGCGAGGCGGATGTGGTCACCGATTTCGAGGATGGTATCGACAGCTTCTTCATCCGGCGGTTCGACCCCGATACCGGCATTGAGAATATCACCAACGGTGGCAACGGTCTGGCCGGATTCGTGGCGGCGATGAATATCATCGACACCGCCGCGGGCGCACAAATGACCGTCAACGGCAACACGATCCTCGTTGAGGGGATCACGGCGGCGCAACTGACGGTGGACGATTTCCAGTTCCTGTAAGGCTAAAAACGGAAAACTGTTCAATCGGGATGACGTCTTTTGAGACGCCAGAGATCGCGCCACTTTGGGTGTCACGAGAGACCGGAAGGCGGAACGACTGTTATGAATGAATTGTGTGCATGAGAGATCCTGTATCTTTGACCCAACCGACTTACCAATCTTCGGGGCCACAAGCCAAGGGATCAGACTTATGAAAGGAGCGAGGATGGGTTCGTTTGGAAGTGGGACGTAAGATCTTGATTATCCGGATGCCTATAGGGTCGATTTATATGGGAGTTGCCAGTGCTGCCTTTGTCCCTTTGATCACCAAAGAATGCTGGGACGTGGCGTAGATCACTTTCCAGATTCTCGCTTCAAAGCTCACAAGGCATAAAAGCCCTTTGAAATAACGACAAAACTTTCATTTGCCAGATTTATTGCTGGGCTGTTACGATTTTGGAGAATTTTTTTCGTATCTGGTTTGTATCTACAGTGCCTTTGTTTCAATTCACGAACAACGATTAAGCGCAATCTCTTAACTCTGGAATAGGGGGTATTCCATGTTAATTAACATCAGTCCGACATCCATTGAAGAACGTGTAAGTTTCTCAAGCGGCGTGCTAGAGTTCAGTGTCACTCTTGATGAACCGTCAGAAGGCACGGTAACGGTCGATTTCCGCACTCGACAGGGAACGGCATTCGAATTTTCCGATTATACAGGAAGACTTGGAACCCTTACCTTTGCGCCGGGAGAAACCGTCAAGACAATCACCGTACAGACTGAGAGCGACAGCCTCGATGAAACGGACGAGTTCTTGGAGGTGGAGCTTTTCAATCCCACCGGTGGTGGAACCTTTGCCAATAATGCAGATATGGTTCGCGCGCTGGGCTGGATTGAAGATAACGACGGCACGGTTGATGATCGCGCGATCGCTGTATCCGACCCGGTGATCGTCGAAGGTGACAGCGGAACCACTACAGCGCGGTTCACCCTGACGGTATCTGAGGCGTTTGGGGCGTCGACAGATATTGCCTGGAGCACTGTGAACGGGACGGCCACTGACGGATCAGATTTCACAGGCGCATCAGGCGTTGCGACATTCTTGCCCGGGCAAACCAGTGCGATTGTGAACATCGACGTGACTGGTGACAATGCCCTTGAGGTGGCGGAGACATTCGATCTCGTGGTGACCCCACCCCCTAACGTTTTCTCTGGCGGACGCGGTGCCGTAGGTACTGCGACAATCCTCGATGACGATGCAGGCGTGCGCACGATTTCGGTTGAAGATGCCACAATCGAGGAGCGCGTGGCATTTTCCAGTGGTTTGTTGCGTTTTGCCGTAACTTTGTCAGAGCCGTCGGCCGGGACCGTGACGGTCGGCTTTCGAACTCTGCAGGGAACAGCGTCCGAGTTCATGGATTTCACGGGTGCGATCAACACCATAACTTTTAACCCAGGTGAAACGACCCAATGGATCAATATCCAGACACTGAGCGATACACTCGATGAGGTCGACGAATTCCTAGAGCTGGAATTGTTTGACCCGGTCGGAGCGGTGCTGGCAGGCGGTGGCGATCAAATACGTGCCACGGGCTGGATTCTCGACAATGATGGCACGGCAGACGACCGAGCGTTGCAGATTTCTGATCCGATGATCCTTGAGGGCGAAGCCGTGCAGTTCACTGCGCGTCTTTCGCGCCCTGCCGATGGCGACACGGTGGTGAGTTACACAACCTCGGGCGGAACCGCTCAGTCTGGCGTGGATTTCACCGCCGCCACTGGAGAGTTTATCTTCGCACCCGGCCAAACCCTTGCTGCGGTGACTGTTGCGTCTACGGCGGATACGGCGGCAGAACGCGCTGAAAGCTTTGATCTTGTGGCGACGGCACCAAGTTCGACCGTGTTTTCTGGCGGGCGTGGGGCGGTGGGAACGGCCACGATCCTAGATGATGATGCTGGGCTTCGCACGATCTCGGTCGCGGATGCGTCCATCGAGGAGCGGACATCCTTTTCGAGCGGTTTGCTTCGTTTTGCCGTCACCCTTTCAGCGCCGTCTGCCGGGACTGTGACCGTGGATTTTCGTACAGTTCCGGGCACAGCGCAAACATCAACCGATTTTACCGGTGCATCCGGCACGCTGACCTTTGCCGCCGGTGAGACAACCAAATGGATCAACATCCAGTCGCTGTCGGATACGCTCGACGAGACCGACGAGGCCTTTGAACTGGTATTGTCTGAACCAACCGGAGCGGTCTTGGCGGGTGGAGTGTCAGAGCTAACTGCCGTGGGATGGATTCTCGACAATGATGGCGCGCCTGAGGATCGGGCACTTTATGTCCCTGATGTGACCATAACCGAAGGGGATTCGGGCACTTCACAAGCAGTGTTTCAGGCCAGACTATCGCGCGCCTCCGACAATGACATTGACGTGGTTTACACATCGATCAGTCAAAGCGCCGTCGCGGGCTCGGATTTTCAAGCCACGAATGGCACGTTGACCTTTGCACCGGGTCAGACAACCGGTGCGGTTTTCGTGCCTATCATTGGGAACGCTTTGCAAGAAGACACCATAGAGGAATTCCAGGTCAATTTCGCTCCTGATGTGACGAGCGTCTTTAGCGGTCCTGGGTTCAATGCGACGGGTACAATCTTCGACAATGATTTTTCTAACACCCTTCCAACGGGAGCTGTCACACTGAGTGGAACAGTTGTTGCAGGTAGCACGCTGACAGCGAATACGTCGTCGGTCGCCGACGTAGACGGTTTGGGACCATTCAGTTTTCAGTGGTTGCGCAATGGCGAGGCCATCGACGCGGCGACTGGGGACTCCTACACGCTCCTCACACTCGACATCGGATCCGAGATTGCCGTTCAGGTCGCCTACACGGATGGCGAAGGCACAAATGAAACGCTGATTTCTTCGGCGTCGCTGGTTGCTCCGGTACCTGGAACAGAAGGAAACGATCTCATTCTTGCAGGTCCTTTGGGCTCTCTTCTAGAGGGATTGGGTGGAAACGATACGCTTATTGGCGGTGACTCAGACGATACTATCGCTGGTGGCGATGGGGATGACAGTATCGAAGGAGGTGGTGGGGATGACAATATTTCTGCCTCGGATGGCAATGATTTCGTGGATGCGGGCGCTGGCAATGACAGCGTGGGCGGTGGCATCGACAACGACACGATCATTGGCGGAGACGGCGATGATGTCATGGGGTCGGGCTTTGGCGACGATTCCGTGTCGGGCGGTGCTGGCAATGACGTGGTGGCAGGCGGTGCCGGGAATGACACGCTCGAGGGTGGCGATGGCGCAGACAGCATGTCCGGCAGTTTCGGCAATGATCTGATTTTTGGCGGCGCTGGGGCTGATGACATCGGCGGCGGCACCGGGCAGGACACGATTGATGCCGGTGCCGGAAATGATCAGGTTGGGGCTGGCGAGGGCGATGACAGCGTCTTTGGCGGCGACGGCAATGACTTTCTCGCGGGGGGGGGGCGCAACGACACCATCGACGGCGGGGCTGGCAACGATACGATCAATGCAGGAGCTGGCAATGACGTGATCACTGGCGGCACCGGCGCGGATCAGTTCGTGTTCGCATCCTTCTTTGAGGGCGAGGCGGATGTGGTCACCGATTTCGAGGATGGTATCGACAGCTTCTTCATCCGGCGGTTCGACCCCGATACCGGCATTGAGAATATCACCAACGGTGGCAACGGTCTGGCCGGATTCGTGGCGGCGATGAATATCATCGACACCGCCGTGGGCGCACAAATGACCGTCAACGGCAACACGATCCTCGTTGAGGGGATCACGGCGGCGCAACTGACGGTGGACGATTTCCAGTTCCTGTGACATCTGAAACGAATGCGGCGCAATGCAAAGGGTATGCTTAAAAGCGCCCAAGTGCCGCGTTCGCGCGCTCAGTTTCACGGCGCAGCTTGAGTGTGCCACAAGCGGTGGCCGCGTAGGTTCTACCAATTCACCCCTCTAAAAAGGGGAGGATTATTCGTGGTCTGTTGACCGAAGCCGGGCCATATCAAACTTCTATCGGTTCGATCCGTGATTACGCTTTCATCAACTCAGGCAAATCTCCCGTGAGGCCTGCTGCCTCGCGGATAAAGCCGCGACGCAGTCCAGAGACATGACTGATTGCTCCCATGCCGAGGTCGCGGGCGGCGCGCAGGAGCGGGTTGTCGTTGGAGAAGAGCCGGTTGGTGAGGTCGGTGGCCATGGCGAGCGTCGCGGTGTCGAACCGTCGCCATTGCTGGTAGCGGGCGAGAACATCCACTGCGGCCAAATCCTCACCCCGACGGGTGGCGTGATCAATGACTTGCGCCAGAGCCGCCACATCGCGCAGCCCCGCATTGAGACCTTGCCCCGCGATAGGGTGCATCCCATGCGCGGCATCGCCGATCAGAGCAAGCCGGTCAGCGACAAAGCTATTGGCGACGGTCAGACTGAGGGGATAGGTAAAACGCGAGCCGCGCAGTTTGATCTCGCCCAGAAAATCACCAAACCTCGGACGCAGCACCTCCATGAATTCGGCATCGGGCAAGGATGCGAAACGCGCGGCGGTGGCGTCCGTTTCAGACCAGACAATCGAGCTTACATTGCCCGGGAGCGGCAAGATGGCGAGCGGGCCGGGGGGCATGAAGAACTGGTGCGCAATGCCGTGATGCGGCAATTCATGCTCGATGGCGGCGACAAGGGCGGTTTGGCCATAGCCCCAGCCGGTCCGCCGGATGCCCGCGCGCGCGGCGGTGCCCGAGGCGCGCCCATCGGCACCGATGAGCAGCCGCCCGGTGAGGGTTTTGCCCGAGGCGAGTGTGACCGTGATGCCGGTGGCGTGGCTCTCTTGCGCTGTCACGGCGTCGCTCGAGACCTGTGTGATCAGTGGCTGTTCGGCCATGGCCTCGATCAACGCGCGGCGCAGGTAGCGGTCTTCGAGCATATGGCCCATCGGGCCTTCTTCAATCTCGGCATGGTCGAAATGCAGGAAAAAGGGCGATGGCCCCTCGCCCGCGCGCCCGTCCGAGACCTTGATTTCCAGCATTGGCTGGGCGTGATCCGCCACGCGGTCCCAGATACCAAGGTTGCGCAAAAGCCGCACTGAGGCGAGCGCCAATGCATAGGCGCGCCCATCAAAGGCCACGTTCTTGCGGGTGGGTTCGGGCAGGGCGTCAATCACCGTGCTGGAAAGCCCCGCCTTTGCGGCGGCAAGGGCGAGCGCGGGGCCGTTGAGGCCGCCACCGACGATCAGAAGGTCGCTGTCATGTGTCATGCTGACCAATATGTGCGTGCGGGCGGGATTGTCCATGCGCCGCTCTGCCGCTAGCAATGGTTTTTGAAGCGAGAAGGGGGACGGGATGCAGGACTGGCTGAAGAGGACGGCGGGCGATCTGGGGCGCGGCATTGCGCGCGGCGAGATCGACCCCGAGGCGCTCTGCGAGACCTATCTGAGTGCGATCACCGCCCATCCGCTGCGGGACCGCATTTACAGCGTTGTCACAGGAGCGCGCGCGCGGGCCGAGGCGGCGGCGGCGGCGGCGCGCGCCAAGGCGGGGCAGCGTCTGGGCCTTCTCGACGGGGTGCCGGTCAGTTGGAAAGATCTCTTTGACAGTGCAGGTATCGCGACCGAGGCGGGATCGGCTTTGCTCAAGGGCCGGGTGCCAGCACGTGACGCCGAAGTTTTGCACAATGCAACGGCTGCGGGGCTGGTCTGTTTGGGCAAGACGCATATGAGCGAGTTGGCGTTTTCCGGTTTGGGGCTCAACCCGGTAACGGCAACGCCGCCTTGCGTGAACAACGCCGATGCCGTGCCGGGCGGGTCATCCTCGGGAGCGGCGGCTAGCGTGGCCTTTGATCTGGCCCCTTGCGGGATCGGGTCGGACACAGGCGGGTCGGTGCGAATCCCGTCGGCTTGGAATGATCTGGTGGGGCTCAAGACTACGGCTGGGCGGGTTTCCTTGCAGGGGGTGGTGCCGCTCTGCCTGCGGTTTGACACGGTGGGTCCGCTGGCGCGCTCGGTCGAGGATGCGGCCTTGATGCTGGCGGCGCTGGAGGGGCGAAAACCGGCGGATTTGCGCGGTCCGACGCTGGTGGGGCTGCGGTTTGCAGTGCTGCGCACCGGGGTGATGGAGGATATTCGCCCCGAGCCCGCGCGCGCGCATGAGGCGGCGCTGGCCGCTTTGCGCGATGCGGGCGCGGTCATTGAGGATATCGAAGCACCCGAGGTGGCCGAGGCGCTGCCGCTCTCGCCGGTGCTGTTCACGGGCGAGGCCTATGGTCTCTGGCGTGAGGTGATCGAGGCGGCACCGGGCAAGATGTTTGCGCCGATTCTGGAGCGGTTCCGCAGTGGCAAGGATATAAGTGCTGCGGATTACGTGGCGGGGTGGCGCAAGCTCGAGGCGCTGCGCGCGGTGTGGAACGCGCGGGTGGCGGGCTATGACGCGGTGCTGATGCCCACGGCCCCCAACCTGCCGCCCGATCAGGTGCGGCTTTTGGCCGACCCTGACTATTACGTGACTGAGAACCTGCTCACCTTGCGCAACACGCGGGTGGCCAATCTCTTGGGGCTCTGTGCCGTTACGCTGCCGACGGGGGTGCCGAGTTGCGGTCTCACGCTCTGCGGTCAGCCCTATGCGGAGGAGCGGCTGTTGCGGGTGGCGCAGGCGGTGGGGGATATTCTCTGCCCCCGGTGCGAGGGTTAGGGCCATGCATCCCAACCCCGCCTTTCGCCAGACGCCGAGCGCGCGCAATCTGGAGTTCGCCCGCGCCCGTGGCTTTGGAATTTTAGCCGTTTGCAGTCCCGAGGGGCCGCTGATGAGCCATATTCCGTTTCTGTTGAACGCCGAGGGTACGTTGGTCGAGTTTCATCTGGTGCGGTCCAACCCGATTGCGCGGCTGATGTCCGGGGGGGCAGTCCGCGCGCGTTTGGCGATTGAGGGGCCACATTCTTACGTTTCGCCTGACTGGTATGGGGTCGAGGATCAGGTGCCCACGTGGAATTACGTGGCTGTGCATCTGGTGGGTGAGGTCACATTGCAGCCGCAAGAGGGGATGCGCGACCTGCTGGACCGGCAATCTGCGGAATTCGAGGCGCGGCTCTTGCCAAAGCCGGAATGGAGGGCGGACAAGATGACCCCCGAGGTGCTCGAACGGATGATGCGGCAGATCGTGCCCTGTGCGATGCGGGTGGATGAGATCGCGGGCACGTGGAAATTGGGGCAGAACAAGCCCGAGGATGTGCGCCTGCGCGCCGCCGATCATCTGGGCCCGGCGGGGCAGGGGCAAGAGACCGACCTCTTGGCGGATTGGATGCGCGCGCCGCCTGCGTGAGCGGCTTTACAGCGCCGGGGGCTGGGCCTAGGGTCGCGCCGAACAGTATTCGGAGCGCGCCATGAAACTCATTTCCTCGCCTTTGTCCCCCTTTGTTCGCAAGGTCCGTGTGCTCTTGCTGGAGAGCGGGTTGACGGATCAGGTCGAGGTGGTCGATGTGACCACCACGCCGCTGGAGACCGATCCGCAGGCTGCGGCGGCCAACCCGCTGGGCAAGATCCCCGCGCTGGTGCGGCTCGATGGTCCGGCGATTCACGACAGCCGGGTGATCACGCGGTATTTGGATGCTCGCGCGGGTGGCAGGTTCTATCCCGAGGCGCGGCTCTGGGAGGTGCTGACGCTGGAGGCGATAGCCGAGGGTATCATGGAGGCGGCGCTGTCGATGACATATGAGGCGCGGTTTCGGCCCGAAGAGATGCGCTATGCCCCTTGGGTCGAGGGGCAATGGGCCAAGGTGGCGCGGGCGCTTGATGCCGTGGAGGCGCGCTGGATGAGCCATCTGGCGGGACCGCTCGACATGAGCCACATCGCCATGGGCTGTGCGCTGGCCTATCTCGATTTCCGCCATGACACGCGCAATTGGCGAACGGGAAACCCCGCGCTTGCGGAGTGGTATGCCGGGTTCACTGCACGTGACAGCATGGTAAAAACGGCACCAGCCTGATCCATAGCGTAGGTGCTGCGAGACTGATCCGTGACGTGAAAAGGTGAAACTGGCCCCTTTCGTATATGTGGGTTTTTGTTTCATTTTCGTGGAGATCGCCATGATGGTGACCAAAGTGCACCTAAGATGGAGGTTATAAGTTGCTTCGGGTCTGTGATCCGAGCATCACAAGCGCGACAGATGCGCGCTCCGATCACTTCTTGAGGTATTGCAGGCTGGACGGCCCCCCAAAGCCCCGCTAAATAGCCGCACAGACTGACTGCGGGAATCCCGTGGCCAAACATCGTATGAGGCCGCTTGCGGCTCTGATATATAGGGAGTAATTCTCGTGTCCCACGCAGAAGATCACGAAGGCACCCGGAGGGATTTCCTCTATTATGCGACCGCAGGCGCGGGCGCCGTGACCGCAGGCGCGGCCATCTGGCCGCTCGTCAACCAGATGAACCCCTCGGCGGATGTTCAGGCCCTGTCCTCGATCCGCGTGGATGTTTCGGGTGTTGAGCCCGGCACGCAGATCAGCGTCAAGTTTCTGGGCAAGCCGGTGTTTATCCGTCGCCGCACGGAAAAAGAGATCGAAGCCGCCCGTGCCGTTGAGTTGACGGAACTGCCGGACCAGAATGCACAGAACCGCAACGACATGGCGCTTGATGCATCGGACCAGAACCGCACGCTGGACAAGGCGGGCGAATGGCTGGTGATGATCGGAGTTTGCACCCATCTGGGCTGTGTGCCCATCGGCGACGGTTCGGGCGATTTTGGCGGCTGGTTCTGCCCCTGCCACGGATCGCATTACGACACGGCTGGCCGTATCCGCAAGGGTCCGGCGCCTGAGAACCTGTGGATTCCCGTCGCTTCTTTCATCGACGAAACCACGATCCAACTGGGATAAGGAAACGCGCAAATGTCCGGAATTCCGCACGATCACTACGAGCCCAAGACGGGCGGCGAGAAATGGCTTCATTCGCGCCTTCCCATCGTCGGCTTGCTCTATGACACCATCATGATCCCCACGCCCAAGAACCTGAACTGGATGTGGATCTGGGGGATCGTTCTGACGTTCTGTCTGGTGCTGCAAATCGTCACCGGCATCATTCTGGTGATGCATTACACACCGCATGTCGATCTGGCCTTTGCCAGCATCGAGCACATCATGCGCAACGTGAACGGCGGCCATTTCATCCGCTACCTGCATATGAACGGCGCGTCGCTGTTCTTTGTCGCGGTTTATCTGCACATTTTCCGCGGTCTCTATTATGGCTCTTACAAAGCCCCGCGTGAGGTGACGTGGATCATCGGCATGTTGATCTATCTGGCGATGATGGGCACGGCGTTCATGGGCTATGTGCTGCCTTGGGGCCAGATGTCGTTCTGGGGGGCTACGGTGATCACCGGACTCTTTGGCGCGATCCCGTTCATTGGCGACTCGATCCAGACTTGGCTCTTGGGTGGGCCGGCGGTGGACAATGCCACGCTCAACCGCTTTTTCTCGCTGCATTACCTCTTGCCGTTCGTGATCGCGGCGCTGGTGGCGCTGCATATCTGGGCGTTCCACACCACGGGCAACAACAACCCCACCGGTGTAGACGTTCGCCGCACCTCCAAGGCCGATGCCGAGCGCGATACGGTGTCGTTCTGGCCGTATTTCGTGATCAAGGACCTCTTTGCTCTTGCGGTGATCATGGTGGTGTTCTTTGCGGTTGTCGGCTTTATGCCCAACTACCTTGGCCACCCCGACAACTACATCGAAGCAAATCCGCTGGTCACGCCCGCTCATATCGTGCCGGAATGGTATTTCCTGCCATTCTACGCGATCCTGCGCGCCTTTACTGCCGATGTCTGGGTGGTGATGTTCGCCAACTGGATCACCGGTGGTATCGTGGATGCCAAATTCTTTGGCGTGCTGGCGATGTTCGGTGCCATTGCGGTGATGGCGCTCGCGCCCTGGCTTGATACCTCTTCGGTGCGGTCGGGCCGCTATCGCCCGATGTTCAAGTGGTGGTTCTGGCTTTTGGTGATCGACTTTGTCGTTCTGATGTGGGTGGGGGCAATGCCCGCAGAGCCGCCCTATTCGACGATCTCGCTGATCGCATCGGCCTATTGGTTCGCCTATTTCCTGGTGATCCTGCCGCTCTTGGGCGTGATTGAGAAACCTGAGGCCCAGCCTGCCACCATCGAGGAAGATTTCGATGCGCATTATGGCAAGGCCCACACGCCCGCCGAATAAGAAAGGACGGATGACAATGTTCAAGACAACAGGCATTGCGGCCCTTGTGGCCCTGTCCCTCTCGACCGGCGGCGCGTTGGCCGCCGGGGGCGAGGGGCATATCGAGGACGTCGCCTTTTCGTTTGAAGGTCCGTTCGGCAAGTTCGACCAGAACCAGCTTCAGCGCGGTCTGAAGGTCTATACGCAGGTCTGCGCGGCCTGCCACGGCCTGCAATATGTTCCGCTGCGGACCCTGGGCGATGAGGGCGGGCCGCACCTGCCCGAGGATCAGGTCTTCGCCTATTCCGAGCAGTTCGAGGTGTTCGATCCGGAGCTTGACGATTTTCGTCCGGCCACGCCGACCGACCATTTCCCGGCTGTGACCTCGGCCGGGGCCCCGGACCTGAGCCTGATGGCCAAGAAGCGGGCCGGATTTCATGGTCCCTATGGCACCGGTCTGAGCCAGCTCTTCAACGGGATGGGCGGGGCGGAATACATCTACTCGCTGATGACCGGCTATCACGAGGCACCGGAATGTGCGCCGGAGGGTTTCACCGGCTCGTATAACGCGGCCTTTACCGCGGGTGGCTATCCCGCAGAGTGCAAGGACGAGCATGGGCATCACACGGTCCCCGGTAGCTGGATCGCCATGGGGCAGCCGCTCTGGGGCGACGATGTGGAATATGACGACGGCACCGCAGCTTCGCTGGAGCAACAGGCCGAGGATGTCGCGGCGTTCCTGATGTGGACCGCAGAGCCCAAGATGATGGCGCGCAAGCATGCGGGCCTGAGCGGCGTGATCTTTTTGACCATCCTCTCGGTGTTGCTCTATCTGACCAACAAGCGGATCTGGGCACCGATCAAGGGCAAAAAGACCAGCTAATCGCCGGATATGAGGGTGATAAACCCCCGCAGCCTCAGGCTCGCGGGGGTTTTCTATTGGACGCACGGGCACATCAGATAGATTGATCTTTGATCCGGCAGGTTTATGTCTAAATCTTCCAAAGATCAGGAGAGACGCAATGCGCATCAATGCAGATTTTTCCCAACGTGTCGTGGTCAGGCCAGAGGATTATGATTGGGTGCAGTCGCCGGCCACGGGGGTCGAGCGGATGATGCTGGACCGGATCGGTGATGAGGTGGCGCGCGCGACCACCCTCGTGCGTTTCGCGCCCGAGTCGTATTTTGACGCCCATACCCACGGCGGCGGCGAGGAATTTTTGGTGCTGGAGGGTGTGTTTTCCGACGAGAGCGGCGATTATCCGGCGGGATCTTATGTGCGCAATCCGATTGGCACCAGTCATAAGCCGCATACCAAGGAGGGCTGCACGATCCTCGTCAAGCTCTACCAGTTTGATCGGTCGGATACCGAGCAATTCCATATCGACACAAAGAGCGCCGATTTTCGGCCCGGTCTGGTCGAGGGGCTGAGTGTGCTGCCGCTTCATACGACGGTGAATGAGAACGTGGCCTTGGTGCGTTGGGCCCCCGGCACGCGGTTCACGCCGCATCGGCATTGGGGCGGCGAAGAGATTTTCGTGATCGAAGGCACCTTTGCGGATGAGCATGGTCGCTATCCGGCGGGAAGCTGGGTCCGCAGCCCGCATCTGTCAGAGCATAAACCCTATTCCGATGAGGGCTGTCTGATTTATGTGAAGACAGGGCATTTGCTGGAGCCGGTTGCGGCGTGATGGCGGCGATTTTCTAGAGCTTTTGGGTGTGCCCGCGCGAATTCTCTGGTGATGGCGCGCGCCCTATTTCGGCATCGGATTGCTGGCCCGATTATAGGGCCGCCAATTGGTGATCTCGGGGTAATACATCTCGCGCCAGCGGCGCACGCGGGGGTTCATCACCCGCCGCCAGATTGGTGGGACCATGGCGGCCATGGTCATCACCGGATAGCCATAGGGCAATTGCGGCGCGTCCGCCTCGGTGTAGTTCTGCAAGAGCGGAAAGCGGCGATCGGGTTTGTAATGATGATCCGAATGGCGTTGCAGGTTGATCAGCAGCCAGTTCGACGCCCTGTGCGCCGCGTTCCAGCTATGGCGCGGCTGGACATGCTCATACTTGCCGCCCCCCAGATGTTTGCGCGTGAGCCCGTAATGTTCGATGTAATTTACAAGCTCTAGCTGCCAGATCGCAATAAACGCCTGCCAGACAAAGAGAGCGAGGCCAATCCAGCCGCCGATCAGCAGCGCCAAAAGCGCCATGAACCCTTGCAGCGCCCAATATTTGAAGAAGGGGTTTTTGAGATCATGCCATGGGCGGTCGCGGCGGGCCTGCATGTCGGATTCGGCCTTGAAGGCCGAATGCCAGCTTTGCCGCAGCACGCGCGGGAAAAAGCGGTGAAACCCTTCATTATAGCGCGCCGTGACTGGATCGCGGGGGGTGCCCACGTAGCGGTGATGCACCAAAAGATGCTCGGAGCGGAAATGCGAGTAGAGGACCATGGCCAAGAGGATATCGCCCAGAAACCGCTCGCCCCGGTTTTTCTGGTGCATGAGTTCGTGGCTATAGTTGATGCCCACTGTGCCGGTGATCACCCCGACGCCAAAGAAGAGCAGGATGGTTTCCAGCGGATTGAGATGCGCGTCTCCGGGGCCGGTGACATACCAGATCAGCCAAAAGAGCAGGCCGAATTGCAACGGTGCCCAGATCAGGGTGACGGCGCGATACGAGGTCAGTTGCTCCTCGCGCGTCTCAAGATCGGCATTCTCGGTATAGAGCCCGAGAAAGGCATCGAGGATCGAAAAGAAATACCAAGTGGTCAGCGGCAGCAAAATCACAGTCCAACCGCCATGGAGCGCCCCCAGCACCGCCACGGGCAGTAGAAAGAGCGACATCCAAAAGGGCAATGCGCGATGCAGTTGGGCAACCTCAGTCGCGGGGACCATAGACCATTCCTTAGACGTTTCGGACGTGTATCATGCCATATCTTTCAATGCCGCGTGCGCGAGGTCAAATACCTTTCGCATGACGGTGGGTAACTCTGTGGGGCGAAAGGCTGTTGCGGCCAGAAAATCGCCTCGATTCGGCTGCGCATCGTGGGGCAGGCGAGCGACGAGCACAGTCAGTCGAAGATGAAAGTGGGTAAACGTATGACGTGCCTCGGCGTCGACCTGGATCCAATCTGCTTCTATGGGCGGAGCAGGGGGCGGCGCGTCGTTCCAGTCGCTACTGGGCCATCCGAGCATGCCGCCGAGCAGCCCTTTTTCGGGGCGGCGTTCCAGAAGCCAAGCGCCATCTTGGCGCTGCGCCACATAGGCATATCCGAGCCGCACCGGTTTGGCCTCCTTGGGCAGCTTTTTAGGTAGGTCCGGCGCTGTCCCTGCTTTGCGCGCAGCGCAGGCCGTCACCCAAGGACATATCCCACAGGCAGGAGACTTGGGCGTGCAAACGGTGGCGCCGAGATCCATTACTGCCTGCGCATAATCGCCGGGCCGGGTCTGCGGCGTGAGGCGTGCTGCGGCCTCTGTCAGTTCTCGCTTGGCTGTGGGCAGGGGGGTGTGGATGTCATACAGCCGTGCCATCACCCTCTCGACATTCCCATCGACCACCACCGCTGGCCGGTCATAGGCAATCGCAGCAATCGCCGCCGCAGTATACGGTCCGATCCCCGGTAGGGCACGCAGTTCCTCTACGGTGGCAGGAAAGTGCCCTTGGTGATCGGTGACAACCGCGCGCGCGCATTTCAAGAGGTTGCGGGCTCGAGCGTAGTAACCGAGACCTGCCCATTCCCCCATGACCTGCCCATCTTGTGCGGCCGCCAGATCGGCCACTGTGGGCCAGAGAGTGATGAAGCGGATGAAATACTCCCGGACTGCCGCCACAGTGGTCTGCTGCAGCATTACTTCGCTCAGCCAGATGCGATAGGGATCGGGGCAGATGCCAGCGCTGCGCGCGGTCGGACTGACACGCCACGGCAGATCTCTGGCATGTGTGTCATACCAAGCCAGCAACGTCTGTGCGTCGGCGTCATAACGCATAGTTTATCCCCCAGCATCACAATCAGGTCTGGCATCCCCTGACACATGGCATAAGTTAGCGCCAGTGAGGAGAGTGCCAACCATGACCAGCCGCAAGGCAACAACATACGGTTTCAAACGCACCTCGGCGCTGTTGCAAACCAGCATCCGCCGCGCCTCTGAAACGCGTGGCTTTGCGCAATCGCGGCTTTTGACCCATTGGGCCGAAGTGGTGGGTGATGAGATCGCCGCCGTGGCGCGCCCGGTCGAGGTATCCTATGCGCGGCAAGGAATGGGGGCGACGCTGACCCTCCTGACCACGGGCGCGCAAGCCCCGATGCTGGACATGCAGAAGGAAAAGCTGCGGGAACGGGTCAATGCCGTCTATGGCTACAACGCAATCGCTCGTATTCGGATCACTCAGACGGCCCCTGTCGGGTTTGCCGAAGGGCAAGTGGATTTCAACCACCGGGCAAAGGTCAAAGCTCAACCCTCAGTGCCCGCCGAAACGCTTGAGGCCGCCACAAGCCTGGCCGCGCCTGTTGCGGATGAAGGATTGCGGGCAGCGCTGGAAACTCTGGCGCGCAACGTGCTAGTTAAATCGCAACGCTGAAATTCCCTATCGGACCAAGGAAAACGTGATGAAACAATTGATCGCTACTGGGGCAGTTGCCCTTGCCATGCTGACCGGCGCTGCCATGGCGCAGGAGGCAGCCCCCGATACATCTCAGATCGTCGAAATGACGATGGGCCCCGAAGATGCGAAGGTGACGATCATTGAATATGCGTCCTTTACCTGTCCGCATTGTGCGAATTTCCACAAAGGGCCGCTGAAGCAACTCAAAGCCGATTACATCGACACCGATAAGGTTCATTTCGTCTATCGGGATGTCTATTTTGACCGTTTCGGTCTTTGGGCCTCAATGGTGGCCCGCTGTGGTGGAGCCGAGAAGTTTTTTGGTATTTCGGACATGATCTATGAGCAGCAGGCCGAATGGACCAAAGGTGAACCAGCGGAGATCGCTGACAACTTGCGTCGCATCGGCAAAGTTGCAGGGTTAGAGCCTGATGCTCTCGACGCCTGTCTCAATGACAACGAAAAGGCCAAGACGTTGGTCGCGTGGTATCAGGAAAATGCCGAAGCGCATGAGGTGACTTCAACACCCACGCTGGTGATCAACGAACAGAAGTATGCGAATATGGCCTATGACGAGCTCCGGGCCATCATCGACGAAAAACTGGCAGAATAATGCGCTTGGGGCAGGATGGGTCGGGATTGATTGTCCCGGCCATTTATCCCTCTGGACAGTCTTTCGCGCCAGTGGCAGGATTTGATCAAATTACACCTGCCGGAGCACCCCCATGAAAGACGATAATTTCTTGCGTGAAATGAACGCCCGCCACCTGTGGCACCCAATGGGGCATCCGGGAGAGATGCAGGCCAACGCGCCCAAGATCATCAAGAGTGCGGCAGGTGTGCGGATCACAGACATAGACGGGCATGACCCCGTGGATGCTGTGGGTGGGTTGTGGTGTGTCAATCTTGGCTATTCCAACGATGTGGTGAAACAGGCGATTTCCGATCAGCTTTGGCAACTCCCATATTATTCAGCCTTTGCCGGTACTACCAACCCGGCGGCGATCGAAGCGTCCTATGCGGTGCAGGCATTCTTTGCCGAGGATGGAATGACCCGGGTATTCTTCACCTCGGGCGGGTCGGATAGCGTGGATACGGCGCTGCGAATGGCGCGGCAGTATCACCGCCTGCGCGGCGAACCCACACGGACCAAGTTTCTGAGCCTGAAGAAAGGCTATCACGGCACACATTGGGGCGGTGCCTCGGTCAATGGCAACAACCGGTTCCGGATCACCTATGAGCCGCTCTTGCCGGGCTGTTTCCACCTGCCCAGCCCCTATACCTATCGCAACCCGTTCGATGAGGCCGATGGCGCCAAGCTGGCGGAAAAGATTGCCGCTGCAATGGTGGACGAGATCGAGTTTCAGGATCCGAGCACCATTGCCGCCTTTATCATGGAGCCCATTCAGGGGGCAGGCGGCGTGATCGTGCCGGATGCATCATTCATGAAGCATATGCGCGAGGTCTGCGACCGCTACGGCATCCTGATGATTTCTGACGAGGTGATCACCGGATTCGGGCGCACCGGCGATTGGACCGGGGCGCGGCATTGGGGCGTGCAGCCCGACATGATGACCATCGCCAAGGGCATCACCAGCGGTTACTTTCCGGTAGGTGGCGTGGTCTTGGGCGACAAGGTGGCGGATGTGTTCGAGAAGGCGGGTCCAGAGGGCAACATCTGGACCGGCTACACCTATTCGGCGCATCCCGTGGGGGCGGCGGCAGTGGTGGCCTGTCTGTCAGAGACGCTGCGGTTGGATACCAAGAGCAATGCTGCCGTGCGCGGCGCGCAGCTCTATGAGGGGGTCAAGAAACTGGCCGCGAAATACGACATCATCGGTGATGTGCGGGGCGGTCATGGGCTGATGATGGGGATCGAACTGGTCAGCGACCGCGCCAAGAAGACGCCCATGGATGCCGCGACGATGAAGCGGGTGCATCAGGCGACTTATGAGGCGGGGGCGATGGTGCGTCTGGGGGCGCATAATATCCTGATGTCGCCGCCTCTGGTGATTTCCGAGGCTGAGATCGATGTGATCCTGTCGTCGCTTGATGCCGGGTTCGCAGCGGCCTGAGCGGGCAGGGATCGGTACGCGTCAAAAGATCGAAGGGCCGGGAATTTCCCGGCCCTTCGTCATTTTTACCTTTGCGGCCAAGTCACTCGAACTTCTTGATCTCGCCGGATTTCAGGCGGCTGAGGTAGCTGTCAAGCTCGCGCTTGACGATGGGCATCAGGATATAGAGCCCGATGATATTGACCACCGCCATGGCAAAGATCGCGGCATCCGAGAAGTCGATCACCGGACCGAGATTTGCGGCAGCCCCGATCACGACAAAGATGCAGAAGATCACCTTGAACACCAGTTCCTTGGTCTCGCCTTCGCCGAAGAGGTAGGTCCAGGCCTTGAGACCGTAGTAGGACCAGCTGATCATGGTCGAGAAGGCGAAAAGTACGACCGCCACGGCCAGAATGTAGGGAAACCAGCTGATCGCGCTGCCAAAGGCCGCTGAGGTGAGGCCAACGCCCGAGGTGCCGCCAACGGTCTGGATCGCGGTGCCTGCCTCGTTGAGCAGGTAGTTGCCATCCGGCCCCGCCACAAGCTGTCCGGTGATGATGATCACGAGGGCCGTCATGGTGCAGATCACCACCGTGTCGATAAAGGGCTCAAGCAGCGACACGAAGCCTTCGGTGATCGGTTCCTTGGTACGCACCGCCGAGTGGGCGATTGCGGCGGAACCGACGCCTGCCTCGTTGGAAAAGGCCGCCCGCTTGAAGCCTTGGATCAGCGCGCCGACCATGCCGCCGGCGACGCCGAGCCCGGTAAAGGCCCCGTCGAAAATCTGCCCAAAGGCCCAGCCGATTTTATCCGCGTTCATCGCGATGATAATGAGCGCCGTGCCGACATAAAGGATGCCCATGAAGGGCACGACCTTTTCGGTCACGCTGGCAATGGATTTTAGGCCGCCGACGATCACCGCAAAGACCACACCGGCAAAGATCACGCCAGTGATCCAGCCCGGATAGGCCCCGACGATGCCTGCGATCTGCTGATGTGCCTGATTGGCCTGAAACATATTGCCGCCGCCAAGGGCACCGAGGATGCAGAAGATCGAGAAGAGCACCGCGAGGATCCTGCCGCCCGGCACACCGCGTTCGGCAAAGCCCTTGGTCAGGTAATACATCGGGCCGCCCGAAACGCGCCCATCCGCGTATTCGTTGCGGTATTTTACGCCCAAGGTGCATTCGGTGAATTTAGACGCCATACCCATAAGGCCCGCAAGGATCATCCAGAAGGTGGCTCCGGGGCCGCCGATGCTGACCGCGACGGCGACGCCTGCGATATTGCCAAGGCCGACAGTGCCCGAGAGGGCGGTCGCGAGCGCCTGAAAATGGCTGACCTCACCGGCATCGTTGGGGTCGGAGTAGTCACCTTTTACGAGCGCAATGGAATGGCCGATCGCCCGGAACTGAATAAAGCCGAAATAGAGCGTGAATACGGTCGCGCCGATCACCAGCCACGCCACGATCCACGGAAATGTGGTCCCTGGAAAGTTGGAAAAAATCAGATTTACAAACCAGCCTGTCGAGTTGGCGAAAATCTGATTGACCTTCTCATCAATGGATTGCGCGTAGGCAGGTGCGGAGTAGAACGCTGCCCCAACTGCGGCAAACGCCGCAGGAAATGCATGTCGATACATCTTTGTCATCCCTGTTGTTTCTTTTTGTTACGGAACGATGGTGCAGGGCACCGGCGCGGTTTGAACGAGTGCACCGGCGACAGAGCCGAAAACCCGTGCGCCAATCGCCGATTGACCGTCCCTTCCAATCACGATCTGAACCGCATTGTGCTCCTTGGCGATCCGGCAAAGGAGATCTGCTGTGTTGCCATAACGGATCACTGCTTCGACCGGCATGCCCGCGTCCTGCAACTCGGCGACGACCGTCGAGGTGATTGCCTTTTCGGCGCGTTCCATCTCTTCGCGACGACGCTTGTGCCGTTCTTCCAACTCGCTCGGGGTGAGAAAGGAATAAGGTGACCATTCCAGCACATGTGCCAGAATTATCGTACCTCCCTGAGCGCGTGCGCGATCGACCGCGAATTCAAGCGCACGCCTTGATGAAACGCTGCCGTCGTAGCCGACGACGAATTTTCCAGACATAACAAGATCTCCCTCGCTGTTTTTGTATTTCCGGGTGTCAAGACTGCTACCCGGTACGTCACTCTACCAAAGGTTTTATTTACAGTTTTCCCGGATTCACGGGATTCACGAGCCGAACGCGCCAAATTTCCACCAAATTCGACCCGTCCTGCAAGATTCTTTCGCAAACTGGCGAGACCTATTGCCGCGCGCCTCTCTGCCACGGTCCTTGCGCGCGCCATTGAACTCAACTGTGGATTTGCGCATATGATGGCGCGAACCCTCTAGGAGAGCCTGATGGACCTGCGCCCGATCACCCAAGATTTTACTGTCTCACCGCAAATTGACTGTGCGGATGTACCTGCAATCGTCGAAGCTGGGTTTCGTTCGATCCTTTGCAATCGTCCTGATGGCGAGGACTTTGGCCAGACCTGTTATGATGAGGTTGCCGCAACGGCCAAGGCTGCCGGACTCGAGGTTCGCGCAGTGCCAATCGTATCGGGACAGATGACCGACGCTGATCTCAATGCCTTTCGTGCTGCCATTGAGGACCTCCCCAAGCCGATCTTGGCCTATTGCCGAACAGGAACGCGTTGCACGATGCTCTGGAGCATGACCAAATTCACTGAGTTGGGAGGCGACGAAGTTCTGCGCGCCACGTCCAAAGCAGGCTACGACATGTCTGGCCTGATTGCGCAGCTTGAACGCAACCAATGACCGATTGGGCCGTTATCGGCCATGACGGTCATGCCGCCCGTGCCTTTGTGTTGCGCGGGTCGCGGGTGACCCATTCTCTAACCGCTCCTGAGTCCGCAACCTTACTTGCGCAGATCAATCCGGCGGTTCGGATACTGTACCGTATCGGAGAGGGGCAATCCGGCAGTATTCCCACCGGAGTTTTGCCGCAAGGAGGCCACGGGTTAGCAGGTTTCGTACAAGATAGCCCGCCGGATGTGATCGACGGTTGGGTGCGTTTTCTGTTGATCGGACTGTTAAGTGTGCGCAGCGCTTGGGATGGGGTTGCCTGGGTGGTTTTGCGCGATCTACACCACTGGCTGCATCTGAGCGCCGGTGAGGCTGTCAGTTCTCAGAGCTTTCTCACACCTCGCTTGATCGCTACCCTTGGTGGCGCCTCTAGCTTTTGTGAAACAGCCATCTCAGATACCTTAACCCGGCCTGAGCGTCTTGCCGCGCAGCTGCGCTCGGCCCAGGTGACCAATAGTACATCAGCCGTGAGCGGCCATCTATTGGGCGCAGAACTTGCCGCGGCAAGGCCCTATTGGTTGGGACAGAGCGTTAGTTTGATTGCGGATAGCGCATGTGCAATGCAGTATTCGCACGCTCTATCAGAGCTTGGCGTACCAGTGACCATCTTTGACCCTGAGGCGTTGATTGCGCCAGCTCTAGCGGCCCTTGCAACCGCTCTTGGCTATGGGGATCTTCCGGCGCGTTAGTGATCTAAAGTTGGGATTTGACGACCTCGGTTTTCCGAAGGTTTCCAGAACTTGCGTCAACCAGCGTATTTTCAAGGCGGTTGGTCTGAACTCGTGGGCAATGCTTGACGAGCGGGTGCAAAGGAATACGGTGCGCGCAACCTGCGACATCTTGAGGAATGGCCATGATTGACAGCCTTTATTTGCTTTGCGGACATCTGTGTGTTGCTCCTCACGCCATGCATTGCACTCACGGGGCCGACGTCTCGCGCGGCCTAGTATCGGAATAATCCTGATGAGCCGCTCGCTCAGCCTTGCGGCTTATCTCGCATATGCCCGGCGCGCCGGGCGTCCCGGCGATGTTCCAGACCAGCCTCGTCCTCAAGGCCCGTTGATATGGGCGCATGCGGTTGATGCGGCCCGAGCAGATACGCTGGTGCACCTGGCGGAACGGCTGGCAAGTCAGCGTCGAGGGTTGCGACTTTTGTTGACGACCTCGGGCGCGGCTCCGGCTCGGGTGAGCACCAGTGGCCCCGTCCTTTGGCAACCCGTACCAGAGGATAACCTCCCCGCTGCAGAAGCATTCTTGGCGCATTGGCGCCCTGACATTTGCGTTTGGACCGGTGGAGATTTGAGACCAGCCCTTTTGATTTGCGCGTCAAGGCAGAGGATTCCGCTTTATCTGGTGGACGCCGATGAAACCTATCTTGAGCGTGCGAGTTGGCGCTGGTTCCCGGACATGCCTCGTGCTGTGCTGGGGCTCTTTACAGAGATACTGACCCGCACCGAAACTGCGGCAAGGTTGGTACGCCGTTTTGGGGCGCCAGAGCGGATTGTGTCTGTGACCGGGCCGTTTCAAGAGGGGGCCATGATCTTGCCCTACAACTCTTCGGAACGTGAAGAGATGGCAGGACTACTGCGTAGCCGACCGATCTGGCTTGCCTCGCAAATCCAAAGAGCAGAGTTGGAAACCGTCCTTGAGGCCCACCGAGAAGTGAGTCGCCTCGCGCATCGGAGCCTTTTGATCATCGTTCCGGATTTGAATGATGATCGCAACGAGATCCGTGCCATCCTCAATCTACAAGGCTGGCGGACGTCGGTCTGGTCTGAGGGTGAGTTGCCAAGTGAAACGACGCAGGTGATTCTCGCGGACACACCGGGCGAGATGGGGCTTTGGTATCGCTTGGCGCCCGTGACCTTCATGGGATCATCGCTTGTCTCTGGTCAACATGGCCGCGATCCCAACGAACCTGCGGCGCATGGGTCGGCGATCCTCTATGGACCAAATGTGGGTCGATATTTGAATCGCTATTCCAGATATGCCGAAGCCGGGGCAGCGCGGATTATCCGAGACAGCCAAACCCTGACTGCTGCGGTTCAGCGCCTGATTGCTCCCGATCAGGCGGCGGTAATGGCGCATGCCGCGTGGGATGTGGCGTCCAAAGGAGCCGCTGTGACCGACCGCATTCAGGATATGCTGTTGGACCGCCTGGATCGGTTAGAGGCCGAGAAATGAGACCCCCCGCCTATTGGTACAATCCGCCTGGTCGCCCCGGCTTGCGAGCGCGGTTGCTCGCACCTTTGGGAATGCTCTATGCGCGGTCAACGGCGAGACGGTTGGCTACGGGCCACGATTGGCGCGCGCCGGTGCCGGTAATCTGTATCGGAAATCTCAATTTTTGCGGCACAGGCACGATGCCTGCAGTTCTGGCTGTGGTGGCGCATCTTCATCGCATGGGCCATGAGCCGGCAATCTTGTCGTGGGGTAAGACGGGATTACTCCGAGGACCGGTGCAAGTGGCCCCGCGCCACCATACCGCGGCAGACGTCGGGGACGGCCCGTTGCTCGCCGCAGATTTCGCACCGACTTGGTCTGCGCGAGATTGGGTAGAAGGGGCGCGGGCGATCCTGTCGGCTGATCGAAAAGGCGGGGCCCCATTCGATTGTATCGTAATGGATGACGGGTTTCAGAACCCATCCTTGGCCAAGGACATTTCCATCGTCGTGGTTGATGCGGTGCGCGGATTTGGGAACAGTCGATGTCTCCCCGCGGGTCCGCTGCGAGAGCCGGTGAAACGAGGTCTCACTCGCGCGGACCTCCTGCTCTCCATAGGCCCCAAAAGCGCTCAGGACCGATTTTCTGAGCTATGGGGCGAGCACATCAATCTGCCGCATCTGCAGGGCGAGTTACACCCACTCCAGACCGGAATGGAATGGCCGGGATCACGACTCTTGGCCTTTAGCGGTATCGGCGATCCGGGCAGGTTCTTTGCGATCTTGCGCGGATTAGGGGCGGAACTGGTGCGTTGCGAGTCCTTCGAGGATCAACAGCCCTATAGCCAAGCCCTCTTGGCGCGGCTCGAGCGTGAGGCGACGAACCTCGGCGCGCAACTGGTCACAACGGAAAAAGATGCCGTGCGCCTGCCGCAAGACTTCCGCCGCAAGGTACTGACCCTGCCAGTGCGCCTGCACGTTTCCGATCTCTCACCGCTGGAATATGCCCTGACACGTGCAGGTTTGGGTCCGGGTTAGGGGCGCGGGGCATTCGGTCGTGTCAGTTGACGGTGCTTTCAAGGCCTACAGGTTGTCCTACCACGACAAAGGTCAGCGATTCGGGCGTGAGCAGATCGCGCGCAACGCGATTCACGTCCTCAAGGGTTACGGCGTTGACCTTGTCGTTGCGCGTGGTGATGTAGTCAGTGGGCAATCCCTCCATCTGCATGCCGACCGCAATATCGGCAATCGGGCCGTTACCTTCGAATTGCAGCGGGTAGGCACCCGTCAGATAGGTCTTGGCATTCTCCAGTTCCTCGGGCGTCACGCCCTCAGTACGTATACGCTCCCATTCAGCGCGGATCACGGAAATTGCCTCGGCGACACGGTCATTGGCAGAGGCCACGGACCCCATCCAGAGTTGGGCCGCGTCCTTGTCGGCGAGGTAGGAATAGACTCCATAGGTTAGTCCGCGCTTTTCGCGTACCTCGGTCATCAGCCTGCTCTCGAACCCGCCCCCACCAAGGATGTGGTTGAGGATATAGGCGGCAAAGAAATCTGGATGATCCCGGTCGATACCCTTTTGCGCAAAGGCTGCAATGGACTGCGGCGTCGCAAAGTCGATGACCTGAACGCCGCCGGGCAGATTGGGATCAACTGGATTAGGCAGTGGGGCACCTGTCTCGGGTAATGCGCCAAGAAGGTCATCAATTAGGGACGCGAGTTCCCCCTCAGTGATATCGCCCACGGCACTGATATAGAGACGGTCGCGGGTAAGGGCCCCGGCATGAGACGCCAAGATGTCCTCGCGTGTCAGTGTGCCAACACTCTCGAGTGTGCCTTCAAGGGAGGAACCATAGGGGTGCTCGCCGAAAACAAGGCTGTCAAACGCCTTGCCGACAATATCACGCGGGTCAGTTTGCGACGATGCGATGCCTGATGCAACCTGGCCGCGCACCCGCTCGATTGCGTCCTGATCAAAGCGTGGCTGCACAAGGCTGGTGCGGAGAAGATCAAGCGCCTGATCGCGGTTCTCGGTCAGAAACCGGGCCGAAACGCTGATTTGATCGTCATTCACAGAATACCTGAAATCTGCTGCGAGCGACTCTGCCGCACGGGCAAAACCCTGCGCGTCGAGATCACCTGCACCTTCTTCGAGCAACCCAACCATCAAATTCGTCACGCCGCGCTTGTCTTGTGGGTCGAGGGATCCTCCACCGCGAAACCGCAACTCCAGTGCAACAAATGGGATCGAATGATCTTCGACCAACCATGCGTCCAAACCACCGGGCGACGTAATTTCCTTGACGTCAACCTCTGCGCGCGCGGGCAGCGCGGCAAGGAGGATCACAAAACTCAGTACGAAACGGATCATTGCGTTACCTCCGGGGCCATGAGCCAGCCTGTCACGGATTGGGTGCGATCAAACACCTCGCGTGCAGCCTGCATGATCTGATCTGCCGTAGTGGCTTGCAATACGTCAGGCCAGGATTGAACATCGGCGACTGTCAGTCCTTGGGTCAGTGCCTGACCATAGCGATTGGCAAGGCCGCCGGCATCGTCCCGTGCATAGGTTTCAGAGGCTCGGAACTGCATCTTTATGCGGTCGAGTTGCTCTGCGTTCACCCCGGTTTCGAGAAACTCGGTCAACACCTCGTCCATCGCCGCCTCGGCTTGCTCCAAAGTGACCCCTGCGGCGGGCACGACGTAGAGATCAAAAGTCGTGTCATCCAGAGATGACCCGGAATAGGACGCCCCGACCTGAACCGCTGTCTTAGTCTGGAATTGGAGTTCTTCAGCCAGAATGGATGTTTGGCCACCCCCGAGAACATCAGCCAGCAAGGTCAGTGCGGCGGCCTTTTCCTGCGCGCCGCTGTCACGCTCTGGTGCGAGATAGGACCGCGTTACATAGGGCTGGGACACGCGGGCATCACGAAATGTCATCCGACGTTCCGCCAATTGAGGCGGTTCCTGAGGGCGGGCCCGTTCTGGAAGGTCGGGATTTTCCGGTATTGGGCCATAATACGTCTCAGCCAATTCGCGCACGTTCTCTGGCATGACATCACCAGCAACGATCAGAATGGCGTTGTTCGGGGCGTAATACTCGCGGTAAAAATCAAGGGCCGCATCAAGGTCGAGCGCCTCCATCTCATGACGCCAGCCGATGATTGGCACGCCGTAGCGGTGGTTAAGATATTGCATGGCACTTTTCTGTTCGCGAAAAAGCGCGCCGGGGCTGTTTTCCACCCGCTGATTGCGCTCTTCGATGATAACATCGCGCTCGGTTGCGATATCTCCCTCGTCCAGTTGCAGATTGGTCATGCGGTCGGCTTCCATACGCATCACCAATTCCAGTCGATCGGAGGCGATGCGCTGAAAATAGGCCGTGTAATCATAGCTGGTAAAGGCGTTGTCCGAACCGCCGTTGCGCGCCACGGTTGACGAAAATTCACCGGGCTCCATGGTCTTGGTGCCTTTGAAAAGCAGGTGCTCAAGAAAATGGGCCACACCGGATACGCCCGGACTTTCATCGGCCGATCCTGCACGATACCACACCATCTGGGTCACAACTGGCGCGCGGTGATCTTCAATCACCACGACCTCAAGCCCATTGTCGAGCGTGAATGTCGTCACCTTATCGTCGGTCGAGGCCAGTGAAACGGGGGCAGCCAGAGTGGTTATAGCCAATGTCAGGCAGGCGAGAATGTATCGCATAAACGGTCTCCGGTCGATGTTGGGCATCTGATCTAGTAGATACGCCTTGGCTGCGCCGTTTCAAGCGCCGCCCCAATCACTCGGGTGCTGGAGGACTGGCTGGGGTCAGCACGCCGCGATTACGCAAGCGCTCTTCTTCGGCATAGGCGTCCAACCAATCGCGGCGATAGGCCTGTACGTAATCATCACCGGGCAAGAACCGCAGAACGTCTACGCGCCCGTGTTGACGACGCAACTCCTTGTCTTCAGCAGCAAGTGTCTGGCGAATGGCTGGCGCTGCACCATATCGGTTGGCGTGATTGACAAGTGCGCCGTTGTTTGTTGCGCCGCCCGCAGGATTTCCACCCAACGCAACCACCCCATCCGCGAGTGGATTCTGGTCCGTCAGGTTGGCACCACCCGGATTTGGAGCGGGTAGGCTGGCATAACTCTCAGGTGTTTGCAAAGGTTTGCTGGGAATGATCGAAAACTCATCAGGTCCGTTTCCGGTATGGCGGATGCGGCTCAGTGTGACGTCATCGCGGCCGCCGCATCCGGCCAACACGGTCACCACCAAAAGGCTCAGAACTGTCTTATGCGGCATCGTCATCGCCACTCTCCTGCAAAATCCCTAGAGCCTTATCGCATTCAAAGCCCAAGGTCACGAGGGCTTTTTGCGTGATGGCAGCAGAACCATACCGAATGCTCCGACAAACACCGCAATATCTGCGACATTGAAGGCAAAGGGATTGTTGATGCCACAGCAGGACATGTTGAGAAAGTCCGCAACGGCGCCGTAAATCAGCCGGTCGATCACATTGCCGAGCGCCCCCCCCACCAGCAAGCCTGCGGCGAAACGGTGCCAGCGACCAGCGGGATCGGTGTGCACCCACCAGAGCACGGCCCCTGAGATGACGACCGCCACAACAATCAGAACCCAACGCGTAAGAGGACCGTCGCCCGCTAGAATTCCGAAATTGATTCCGTAGTTCCATGCCATGCGCAGGTTGATGAAGGGCGGCAAGACGTCAATCGCGCCCAAAGTGCGCAGGTCCATGACATGCACCACCAAGTATTTGCTGGCCTGATCCAGCAGGAACACCCAGAACGCCGTCCAGAAAACGATCCGCATCGGCGCGTCAGTGCCGGAAATGGCGCATGCCGGTGAAGACCATGGCCAACCCCGCCGCATCCGCCGCCGCGATCACTTCGTCGTCGCGCATCGAGCCGCCCGGCTGAATGACGGCGGTGGCACCCGCTTCGGCGGCGGCCATCAGGCCATCTGCAAAGGGAAAGAACGCATCCGAGGCCACGACGCTGCCTTGGGTCAGCGGCGCGGCCAGCCCAAGGGTCTCGGCCATGTCCACCGACTTGCGCGCAGCGATGCGGCAGCTGTCCACCCGGCTCATCTGGCCGGCGCCGACACCCACGGTCGCGCCGTCCTTGACGTAGACGATGGCGTTGGATTTGACGTGTTTTGCCACCTTCCAGGCAAAGAGCAGATCGGCCAGTTCGCGCGTTGTGGGCGCGCGTTTGGTCACGACCTTGAGATCGGCCGCGTTGATGTGGCCGCTGTCCTTGTCCTGTACCAGGTAGCCGCCCGACACCTGTTTGATCATCCGACCTGCCGTGGCGGGATCGGCCAGCCCCTCGGTCAAGAGCAGGCGCAGGTTCTTTTTCTTGGCGAAAATACTCATGGCACCAGCATCCGCGCCGGGGGCGATGACCACTTCGGTGAAAATCTCTGCAATCTCCTCGGCGGTGACGGCATCGAGCGGCTGGTTGAGCGCGATGATGCCGCCAAAGGCGGAGGTACGGTCGCAGTCGAAGGCGTGTTTATAGGCCTCAATCAGGGTCGCGCCACGGGCCACACCGCAGGGGTTGGCGTGTTTTATGATGGCGCAGGCGGGGCCATCGGCGGGGGCGAATTCGCTGACCAGTTCAAAGGCCGCGTCGGTGTCGTTGATGTTGTTGTAGCTCAGGTCCTTGCCTTGCACCTGCCGGGCGGTGGCCACGCCGGGCCGATCCGAGCCATCGGTGTAAAAGGCCGCCGCCTGATGCGGGTTCTCGCCATAGCGCAGGGTTTGCGCCAGCGTTCCGGCAAAGGCGCGGCGGCGCGGGGCCGCATCGCCAATGGCACCCGCGAGCCATGTGCTGACCGCCGCGTCATAGGCGGCGGTGCGGGCATAGGCGATCTGTGCCAGTTTGCGGCGGAAATTCGGGCAGGTGCCGCCACCGTGCCGGTCCATGTCACCGATCAGCGTGTCGTAATCCTCGACATCCACCACCACGGCGACATGGGCGTGGTTCTTGGCCGCCGCACGGATCATGGCCGGGCCGCCGATGTCGATATTCTCGACGCAGTCGTCATAGTCGCCGCCGCGTGCCACGGTTTCCTCGAACGGGTAGAGATTGACCACCAAGAGGTCGATAGGCCCGATGCCATGCGCCTGCATCGCCGCTTGATGGTCGGGATTGTCGCGCAGCGCCAGAAGGCCGCCATGCACCATCGGGTGCAGCGTTTTCACGCGCCCGTCCATCATCTCGGGAAAGCCCGTGACCTCGGCCACGTCGCGCACCGCAAGCCCGGCCTCGCGCAGTGCCTTGGCGGTGCCACCTGTGGACAGCAGTTCAACCCCGCGCGCAGCCAGCGCACGGCCAAGCTCAAGAAGCCCGGTCTTGTCGGAAACGGAGAGAAGGGCGCGGGTGATGGGCGCGTGGTCGGTCATGTCGGGCGGTCCTGCCTTGTCGGTTCACTCGTCGGCCACGGGATCCAGCGCGTCCTCATTGACATCGCGGATGCCAACCGGGGTATCTTGCGCCTTGGCCAGTGACCATCTCAGATGGGTCGCATAGTCCATCGCGCGACCGGATAAAACGATCTGTTTGGTCGCACGCGGTTTGAGGCGCGTTTTTTCAAGATACACACTCGGTTGCAAGGACAAAGCGGCGTGCCCGTCGCTGCGGAATACCCAAATCTCACCACTGCGCAATGCCAAAGACACCGCAGCCCCGCCCATATCGACCGACGCGTCCACATCCGGGTGCAAATGGAACCGAACGTCATATGGAATCCCATGCATGCGCGTTTCATCGAGGGCACGGTCAAATTGCCGCTTTTCCGGTTCTTCGATGGCCAACAGCATATCTTCGCCAGCCAACCCGCGCCCGTCGGCGGTCAGGTCCAGTTGACGGACATGCGTCAGGCCGTGCCCGCGGACATAGCCGTCATGCGCCCCCTCAAACCGAACGCCGTCCGGAGCCTTGGACTGATTCACCTGAACAGAACGTGGCGCCTCGCTCAGCCAATCAGGGTGCCGTTTGTCATTGCTCAATCGCGCGCTCGACCCTGCGGCCAGCACGAGGGCGGAATGGGATGGAGTGGCGCGACCGGCGCGTCGCCATTCGGGACCAAAGCTATGTCCCGAGCCGCAGTTCACGATCAGCGGTCGACGCCCCGAAGTCAGCTCGAACGCTAACGTCGACGCATGCGCGCCCGCAGAGGCCGCACCGATCGGGGGCGGGGCCGCGTCGATGATGACGCTGGTTCGGCCAGAGCTCAGTCGGGCAAATCCCATCGCCAATTTGTCGGCAAGTCGGGTTTTTACGCCACTGGTGGCCAATGCACTGTCGAGCCGCCCCTCCAACCCCCGCCCGCCACCATGAAACCGCGCCAGACCGCCATCAGCGTGACGCAAGCTGCGCAGCGTTGGGGCGATCCTCTCAATGGCGCGCCAGTGCGCCTCACCTGCGGTTCTGCCAGATTCGCTAAGGGCCATTGCGACCCAAGTGAGCAGAGTAAACACCTCCAGCAACTCTTCGGGATTGCGTGTGGGCAATCCGCCCATAGAGTCGATCTGGCACTCACATTCGCGCGCAAGTGCCGCCAGTGCCGGCTCCAACTGGGACTGCATCCCCTCCAGAGACAAGCCTGCATAGATGAGACCTGTCAGCGCCTCGAACCGTGGAAGTCCGGGGCGTGTCGCCGGCCAGCGACGGGCAAGAAACGCAGTTTGCTGCGCCATCGAGCGATAGAACGGCGATGAGGCCTCGGACGGCAGACCTCTCAGGACAAAGAGCGCCTGACTGATCCAGCGGATGAGGCGGCGTCCGGTCAGGTCTGGCGTCCATCCCGGTCCCGAGCCATTGCCGTAGCGGGAAATCCACGCCCAGAGCCAAGACTGAGCATGGCTGCGCGCTGCCGCATCTCCAGCGGCGGCCAGATCATCGAGCCAGCCAAAGCCATGCATTTCCGCCGCAAATCCGGCGTCCGGCGGGTCGATATCCCAGATACTGGTGTTCGGAGCCTCGACGAGATGGCCGGCAAAGACGAAATTACCGGCGCAAAGCTGTCGCCCTCGGGCGAGATAGCCGATGCTGCGGGGTTCGGGTTGTGACAGAAATGCCGTTGCGGGGCGGCTGAGCGCTGCGCGCCGCGCAGCGAGTCGGTTCAGCAGGCGCGACCAGCGCTCTGGCCAGCGCTCTGAAATGAGATCGGATGTGGACATGTGCCGTGCCTCTGGACGCTTCTGTCGGCGTTGATGGCTCCACTATAGCCACGGGCATGGCTCAAGTCACCGTTTCTTTACGGCGGAAAGCCGGTCTTCACCGCCGCAAGCAGGCGATGAAGAAGCCGTCCATGCCGCCCAGATCGGCCCAGTAGTCGGGACGCAGTCGCAATCCGCCTTCTTCGGTGACCCAACCGGGCTCGATTCCGGGGCGGAGGAGAGTGGTGCGGTCAACAGTCAGGTCTGGATGGCGACCAAGCGCTTCTTCCACTTGGCATTCGCCCTCGTCTGGCAAAAGTGAACAGGTGCAAAAGACCAGCCGCCCTTCAGGTTTCAAAAGCGTCAGGGCATGATCCAACATCGCCGCCTGCAACGCGATGAGCGCGCCAAAATCCGAGCCATCCTTGGCGTGAGGCAGGTCTGGATGACGTCGAATGGTGCCAGTGGCCGAACAAGGTGCATCAAGCAGGATTGCATCGTAGGGCCCGCCGTGATGATCGAGGGCGTCGCCCACGATGCAGGTGGCGGTCAGCCCGGTGCGGTCGAGGTTCTCTGTCACGCGCGCCATCCGACGCTCTGACAGGTCGAGGGCGGTCACCTTTGCGCCTGCCGCAGCCATTTGCAGCGTCTTGCCTCCCGGAGCAGCGCAAAGATCCAGGATCTGTTCTCCGGGCTTTGGGGCCAGCACTGCAACGGGTAGGGCAGCGGCGACGTCCTGCACCCACCACTCCCCTTCGGCATAGCCAGGAAGAGCAGAGACCTGCCCCGGATCTGTGCGCCGTAGAGATCCGGTCGGCAACAGCGTAGCTCCGAGCCTTTCGGCCCATGCCTCGGGGTCAGATTTCACCGTGATATCAAGGGGCACACCCGCGAAATGCGCGCGCTCCATCGCGGCGACCGGGCCCTTGCCCCATGCGTCGACCAGTGGCGCGCGTAGCCATGTCGGAAGGCTTGGCAGGCGCAGGTCGTTCCAACTGCGGGGGGCCTCTTCGGTCATCTTGCGCAGCACGGCATTGACCAACCCCTTGAGTTTCGCGTGTCGCGGGCTTTGACCTATTGTCTCAACCGCCTCATTGACCACGCCATGCGACTCGCCGCCCTGTGCAAGTTCCACGGTCGCCAGACGCAGGACGTTCTGCACGGGCAAGGGCGGTGCCTTGCGCAGGTGTCGTGACAAGAGCCGGTCGGCGCGGTCCAACCCACGGAGCGTGTCTGTTGCAAGCCGCTGAGCGCGCGCGCGGTCGGGCGGTGAGAGCGCATCAAGCGCCCCACCCGCGATCAATTCGGACATGAGCCGTCCCTCTCCCAACACCCGGTCGAGCAGATGAACCGCTGCAGAGCGGGCGGTGAGGGTGGGCTTTTTCATGGCCTTGTCCTTGGCGAAGGGTTGGCTGCGCGATATATCAGGGGGGAGATGACAAGGAAAGCCCGACCATGACATGCGATGACAGCGCTAAGCCCCGCGATTTGCCGCCCGCCGCACAGCGCGCTCTTGCTGAAGCCGAGGAACGACGGAAGTTAGCAGAGACGTTGGCCTTGCCCAAAGAACTTGGGGGGCGCCAAGAAGGCTTGGAGCCAGTGCGCTATGGAGATTGGGAGAAGAAGGGTCTCGCCATCGACTTTTGATCGACCTGAGAGCGTGCGATCATTCCAAGCTGAGATCGGCGAACTGTCCAGCGCCTTGGTCTGATATGAAGCGGACCGTGTTGCCTTGGACGCGCACGGCCTGACAGTTGGGACCGAGGTCCATGTTGCCCCAGTAGAGATCGCGACAGAAATAGTCGCCATTCCACTTCCAGGCCCCCGTCACGTCGCGTCCGAAGGCGCGGCCTTTGATCTGACCGTCCTTGGTTACGTTGAGCGTAATTCCGAAGCGCGTCAGGTCTCTGCCTTCGATCAAAGACACAAAGCGTTCCCGCTCGGTGACAGGTGCAAATCCCTCTGCCACTGCAGCCGTTGAGAGGCCAAAGCTCAGTAAAACAACGAAGATCGAACGCATGATATTCACCTGTCACATTGAGTGATGTGACAGGGGTACGCACGAGGGCAGCCATTGGATCAGTTGTCGGACAGGCCCAGAACGTCAATCATGTCATAGCTGCCCGGCTTGCGCCCCAGTCCCCAGAGCGCCGCCTTGAGCGCGCCGCGTGCAAAGATCCCGCGGTCGGTCGCGATATGGCGCAGAACAATCCGCTCGCCTGCGGCTGCAAAAATCACATCATGCTCGCCCACGATGTCGCCGCCGCGAATGGCGGAAAATCCGATGTGCCCGCGCATGCGTTTGCCGGTAATCCCATCACGGGCGCGGTCGCTGACGTGGTCGAGCGTGACCCCGCGCCCCTCTGCCGCCGCTTCGCCCAGCATGAGCGCCGTGCCAGAGGGGGCATCGACCTTTTGATTGTGATGCGCTTCAATGATCTCGATGTCGAAATCCTCGTCGAGGGCTGCGGCCACGCGCTTGGTCAGTTGCGTGAGGAGGTTGACTCCAAGGCTCATGTTCCCTGCACGCACGATGACCGCATGGCGCGCGGCGGCGTCGAGGTGTCTGAGGTCATCTGCCTCAAAACCGGTGGTGCCGATCACATGCACCACCCGCGCCTGAGCGGCCAGAACGGCGAATTCCAGCGTGGCGGCGGGGGCTGTAAAGTCGATGAGCGCATGAGCGCGCACGATCACCTCGAGCGGGTCGTCAGTCACCGTGACACCCACCTCGGCCCCGCCCATGGCGCGGCCCACGTCCTGTCCGATCCACGCATGTCCGGGCCGCTCGAGCGCGCCGATCAGACGGGCGCGCGGGCTCTCGGCCAGCGTGCGGATCAGCATCTGGCCCATACGGCCCGAGGCCCCGGTGATCACGATGCCCGGCAGGTCGGTCATTAGTGGCACTCCTAATCGTGGTTGCGAGCCTGCATAGCGTGCTGTGTTTGAAGCGGCAAGGGCGCGGGTCGTGGCGCGAACGGGGCAGGAGTATTTACGCCAAGAAAAAGCCGGGCGGATTTCTCTGCTTGGAAATGCCTGCCCGAGCGATTAGATGCGAGGCATGGCAAAGAACAAGTTTCATGACGGGCCCGGCCCCTCGCAACGGCAGCTTCGCGTGGGCGAGTTGATCCGACGTACCTTGTCCGAAGTTCTGATGCGGGGTGATATCCATGACCCTGACCTCAACCGCATTTCGGTGACGGTGGGTGAGGTGCGCACCTCGTCGGATCTCAAGATCGCCACCGCTTATGTGATGCCACTGGGCGGCGAAGGCCAAGACGACTTGATCGCCCTTCTGGCGCGCAACAAACATGAGTTGCGGCGCATGATCGGCAAGAAAGTGGGGCTTAAATACGCCCCCGACCTGCGGTTTCGGCTGGATGAGACCTTTGATCAGATCGATGAGACACGACGTCTCTTTGACCAAGACACGGTGCGCCGGGATGTGGAAGGTTAGGCTCGCGCTTTTGCTTGCTGTGGTGCTTGGCTCTGGCGCTGTTCAGGCTGCTGAGTGCCGAACCGAGCGATTTGAGGACGAGAGCTATACTGTCTGCGCCGTGGACATCGGGCGCGACGATCTGCGGCTTTTCCTCAACGATGCTGAGAGCGGGGCCCCCTTGGGCAGTTTTGGCGCTATCGAAAACAAGTTGAAGGCCGAGGGTAAGGCACTTGCATTCGCGATGAACGCGGGCATGTACCATGCGGATCGCAGCCCTGTGGGGCTATATATCGAGGCAGGCCAAGAGGTTAAGGGACTCATCACGCGTGACGGTCCGGGCAATTTCGGGCTTTTGCCCAACGGGGTATTCTGTATCGGTGACGGTCGCGCCCATGTCATCGAGACCCTGCGATATGCGCGCGAACGTCCCGCATGTCGCTATGCCACTCAATCCGGACCGATGTTAGTGATTGATGGCGCAGTGCATCCGCGCTTTCTGGTGGATAGCGATAGCCACTACGTTCGCAATGGCGTGGGCACGTCCGCGAATGGGCGAAAGGCTTGGTTTGTAATTTCTGACAACGCATTGAATTTTCACACCTTTGGCCGCTTCTTTCGCGATCATCTGAAGGTGGCGCAGGCGCTCTATTTCGATGGCAAGGTCTCGCGTTTGCATGCGCCGGGGGTGAATCGCTCTGATATCGGATTTCCGTTGGGACCGATGGTGGGGGCGGTGATTGACGCGGAGGCTGCGGTGGATTAGGCGCTGCTGCCTTAGACAACAGGCAAAGGGCCGGGGATGGCACGCAAACGCAAGGGGCGCGAGATTTCGGGGTGGCTGGTGGTGGACAAGCCCGCTGGCATGACCTCGACCAGCGTTGTCAACAAGGTGAAATGGGCGCTTCAGGCGCAGAAGGCGGGGCATGCGGGCACGCTGGACCCTGAGGCGACGGGTGTGCTGGCCGTTGCGCTGGGAGAAGCGACCAAGACGGTTCCCTATATCACCGATGCGCTCAAGGCGTATACGTTTTGCGTGCGGTTGGGACAGGCAACCAACACCGACGACACCGAGGGCGAGGTGATCGCTGAAAGCCAAAAACGCCCATCAGATCAAGAGATTAAGGATGTCCTTGGCGGGTTTGTCGGTGATGTGATGCAGGTCCCGCCGAAATATTCTGCCGTCAAAATCGACGGGCAGCGCGCCTATAAGCTGGCGCGGGACGGGGAAGAGTTCGAGGTCGCAGCGCGGCCGCTTTGGGTTGAGGAATTGCTGCTGGTGGACCGCCCGGATGCGGATCATGTGGTGCTGGAAATGACCTGCGGCAAGGGTGGCTATGTTCGGTCCGTCGCGCGAGATTTGGGTGAGATTCTAGGGTGTTACGGGCATGTGGCGTGGTTGCGCCGGGTGTGGTCGGGGCCGTTCGAGGCCAAGGATGGGCTGAGTATCGAAGAGATTGACCGGATGGCGCATGGCCCGGAGTTGGAGGAGCACATTCGCCCGCTCGAAGAAGGGTTGGCGGACCTCCCTATGGTGACAGCGACGCCCGAGGGAGCAGCCCGGTTGCGGAACGGAAATCCCGGCATGGTGATCGCGCAAGGCATTGAATATGGAGAAGAATGTTGGGCTGCGGTCGAGGGTAAGGCGGTTGCCGTGGGCCGTTACAAGGCGGGGGAATTGCATCCGTCGCGGGTGTTCAACCAATGAGCGGAGCAGCCCCCGATCATCTGCACGATCCGGGTGGCAAGGTGCGGCTGCGCCTACCGGATGGTGTGGTTGGTGGCGCGGAATATTCTATATGTGGTCGCTACCGGCAGGTTCTGAGCCGCGATTGGACGCCTGAGGGTGTCGTGCCGCGCAGGGTGCTGTTCATAGGGATGAACCCCTCTGTGGCGAGTGCTGAAGTGTCTGATCCGACCTGTCACCGTGAGGTGATGTTTGCCAAGGATTGGGATTTTTCTTTTTATTTCAAGGGGAATATGCTGGATTGGCGGGCGACATCGCCGAAGGATCTGCCGCGCGATCCGGCGGAGGCGTGCAGCCCGGCGAATATCCCGGCGTTGGTGGCGATGGCGGAGCAATCCGAGTTTGTCGTGCTAGCCTACGGAAAACTTCATCAGCGTTATCAAGAGGTTGTGCGGCAAACACTGCGTGATATTGCTGCGACTGGCAAGCCGCTGATGTGTCTGGGGCTGAACAAGGACGGGTCGGCCAAGCATCCGCTTTACCTGCGCAAAGATACTGTGCTCAGGCCGTTTCCAATGCCGGTCTGAACAGGGGGACTGTACGTTTGTGCGGTCAAACCGTACGGCCGCGCGGTCCAATCCGCGCTCTTGTCCATTCAGCCCGCAGCAGGGCACATCGCCTTGAGCGCCGTTGCGTGGTCGGGGGACGCGGCGAGGGCGTTGGCTGCGAGATCGTGGGTGGTCTGCATCAGGCTCGCGCCGGGAACCACGCGGTCAAAGAGACCCCAATCGAGCGCCTCTTGGGTGTTGAGGCGCGCGCCGGCCAGAAGGATCATTTTTGCCCGTGCGGGGCCGATCAGGGCGGCAAGGCGGGCGGGGTCGCTGGGTTGCGGCAGGAAGCCCAGTTTCATCACCGGATAGAACGCCCCGGCCCCCTCGGCGGCGATGCGGATGTCGCAGGCCAGCACCATGCCGGTGGCTCCGCCTGCGACCGTTCCGTTGAGGGCGGCGATGCTGAGGCCGGGCAGGGCGGCGATGGCCCCGGAGAGGCGCTCCCAGACCGGGCTGGTGGCCAGACCGGTGCGCGCGGCCTCTAGGTCAGCCCCGGCAGAGAACACCTTGCCCGCGCCGGTCAGCACGAACACGCGCGCCTCTTGAGCGGCCTCGGCGATGTCGGCCAGTTCGGTCAGCATCGGCTCGGTCAGGGCATTGGCCTTGTCCGGGCGATTGAGGGTCGCGATCCAGAGCCCGCCGTCACGCTCCAGCGTGACAAGGGCGGCCGGGGTCATATCAGGCCCACCCGGCGGCGGATGGCCTCGTCGCGCAGCGAGATTTCCTGTCCGGCGAAGTCGGCGGCATCGGGGCCGCACATCCACAGCAGGGCGCGGGCGGGCCAATCGGCGGGGATATGATCGGACCAGTCCAACTGGCTGACGGGGTTGACGCCGCTGGCCTTGATTTCGCGCTGCATGTCGGTGGCGACGGTGCCGGGCGAGAGGCCCATCACCCGGACGCCTACAGGCGATGCCTCAAGAGCAGCGCAGCGGGTGAGCATCGCGGCCCCGGCCTTGGAGGTGCAATAGGCGCTCCAGCCTTCGAGGGCATGGTGAGCCGCGCCAGAGCTGACGGTGAGGATGGTGCCCGCGCCGCGTGCCATCATGCCGGGCAGGGCGGCGCGCATGCCGTTGAACACGCCCTTGAGGTTGACGTCGATGGCGCGCGCCCATGCCTCGGGATCAGCGTCGGACAGCGGGGCGATGGGCTCGATCACGCCGGCGTTGTTGATCAGCACGTCCAATTGCCCAAAGGCGGTGTGGCAGGCGGCGATGGCGGCCTCGATTTCCCAGTAGCGGCTGACATCGCAGGGGATGGCGATGGCCGAGGGGCCGATGTCGCCCGCCAGTTCCGCAATCGCGTCGCCATTGCGCGCGGCAAGGGCGACATTCGCCCCGGCTGCGGCAAAAACCCGCGCAGCGGCGGCGCCGATGCCTTTGCTGGCTCCGGTGATGAGAACGCATTTACCCTGCATATCCATGGTATTCCCCTCTAGTGGCTGCCCTTGTACTAACGCCGGGACGGGTCAAGTTCCAGTCAGATCATCCCTTGACCCTTTCGCTGCGACGACCCAAGCTGTTTGCAACCCCGATTTTGAAAAGGTGCTCTTCATGTCTTTTATTCGCACGCTTACCACTTCGACCTCTGTGCTCTGTCTGTCGGCGTCGGCCGGATTTGCCGATCTGACCGCCGTGCAGGTCTGGGAGGATTGGCAGAGCTATCTCGAAAGCTATGGCTATGACGTGCAGGGTGACACCGCGCAGTCGGGCGATACGCTGACGATTCGGGATATGGCGATGCGGATGCAGGTGCCAGAAGAGGGCGGCATGGTCGAGCTGCGCATGGATCAGATGCAACTGGTGGAGCAGAGCGACGGATCGGTTGTGGTGATCCTGCCCGAGACCATTCCGATGGCGATGGACCTCAAGGATGAGGCGGGCGAGCAGGTCGCGCTGACGATCGAGATCGCGCAGCGGGGCATGGACATGCGCGTCACCGGCGATCCGGCGGCGATGAGCTATGACTATACCGCGCAAGAGATGACGATGACCTTGACCGATCTGGTGGCCGGAGAGCAGACGCCCGAGATTGGCGCGGCGCAGATCCGAATGGCGGATCTGGCGGGGCAGTATCAGAGCAAAGAGACCGGGGACACGCGCGGGTTCACGCAGGAGTTGACCGCTGGCCCGGTGGGGTATGACATTGATTTCACCGATCCCGAAGCGGGGGGGCGTGCCGAGATCAAGGGCACGTTGGCGCGGATCAGCATGACCGGCGATGGGGATCTGGTCGATGGTATTGATGCAAGCGACATGGCCGCTGCGCTGCGCGAGGGGCTGAGGGTCAACAGTCTGGTGGAATATGAGGGCGGCACCACCGCCTATAAGTTCACCAATGAGGGTAAGGTCGTCGAGGGCACGCAAAGCTCTGACAGTGGCACGTTGCGGGCGGCGATCAGCCCTGAGGGGTTGCGCTATGGCGGTGACGGGCGCGGTGTGAGCCTCACGATGACCGGGGACGATCTGCCGTTTCCGGTGACGGCTGAGATGGAGCGCGCCGGGTTCAACCTTGTGATGCCGGTGGGCAAGAGCGACGAGATGCAGGATTATGCGCTGGCGCTGAATTTTGGCGGCTTTACCATGTCGGACATGATCTGGGCGATGTTCGATCCGGGCGAGCAGTTGCCGCGTGATCCGGCGACGATCAGCGTCGATCTGTCGGGCAAGGGGCGGCTGTTCTTTGATCTGCTCGACCCCGAGCAGATGACCAAGCTGGAAGAGAGTGAAGCGGCCCCCGGTGAAGTGGAGAGCCTTGTGCTCAATGATCTGACGGTCGATCTGGCCGGGGCCAAGCTGACCGGGGCGGGGGCGTTTACCTTTGATCAGACGGATCTGACCAGCTTTGACGGGGTGCCTGCGCCCGAGGGCGCGATTGATTTGCGGCTGGTGGGGGGCAACGGTCTCTTGGACAAGCTGATTGGCATGGGCTTTGTGGCCGAGGATCAGGCGGTGATGGTGCGGATGATGGCGGGCATGTTCGCGCGCACGGGGTCGGGCGAGGATGAGTTGACCTCGCGTATTGAAGTGACCGAGGAGGGTCAGGTGCTGGCCAATGGGCAGCGTCTGAAATAACGCGGAAATGATCGGCAGAGGGGGCCACGTGCGCAGGCGCGTGGCCTTTTGCATGGGCGCGGGCTTGCGCGTGGGGGGGTGTCGGTCTACCTCAGGGCGGCAACAAGGAGATGGCCATGGCGAAAGCGCTTGATGAACTGACCCATGCGCTGATTGACGCGGCGCTCAAGGGGGGGGCCGAGGCGGCGGATGCAATGGCGTTGCGCGGGCAGTCGGTAACGATCGACATGCGCGGTGGCACGCTGGAGCAGGCCGAGCGCGCCGAGGGTGTGGACATCGGATTGCGGGTGCTGATTGGCGGGCGGCAGGCGAATGTGTCGGCCTCGGATACCGGGGAGGCGACAATTGCCGCGCTGGCCGAGCGGGCGGTGGCGATGGCGCGGGAAGCGCCGGTCGATCCCTATGCGGGGCTGGCGGAGCCGGGGCAATTGGCGCGTGACTGGGATGTGGCGGCGCTGGAGCTCTGTGATCCGAGCCCCGAACCGGCGCCCGATGCCCTGGCGCGGATGGCGCAGGAGGCGGAGGCGGCGGCGCTTGGCGTGGCCGGTGTCACGCAGGTGCAGTCGGCGACGGCGGGGTATAGTCAGCGCGCGGTGCATATTGCCGCCAGTAACGGATTTTCCGGCGGCTATGCGCGCAGTGATACGGGGCTGTCGTGCGTGGCGATTGCCGGGACGGGCACCGGGATGGAGCGCGACCACGATGGCGACAGCCGGATCTTTGCCAGCGATCTGCGGGAGGCATCCGAGATTGGTCGCCGTGCGGGGGAGCGTGCTGTCGAGCGTCTGGGCGCGCGTCGCCCGCACACCGGGGCCTATCCGGTGGTGTTTGACGAGCGCGTGTCGGGCACGCTGATCGGGCATTTGCTGGCAGCGGCGAGTGGCGCGTCAGTGGCGCGGGGATCGTCGTGGCTGCGCGAGCGGTTGGGAGAGCAGGTGCTGCCAGAGGCGCTGTCGGTGCTGGAAGACCCGCACCGTCCGCGCGTGAGCGGATCGCGGCCGTTTGATGCCGAGGGGCTGCCCACCGCCAAACGTGCGATTGTTCAAGATGGCGTGCTGATGGGATGGACGCTCGATCTCGCCAATGCCCGCAAGCTGGGGATGCAGAGCACGGCGAATGCGACGCGCGGCACCTCTGCGCCGCCCTCGCCGGGGACATGGAACATCGCGCTTACGCAGGGCAGGCAGAGCCGTGACGATCTGATCCGCGACATGGGAACCGGCCTGTTGGTGACGTCGATGATCGGCTCGACGATCAATCCCAACACCGGCGATTATTCGCGAGGTGCCGCCGGGTTCTGGGTGGAGAATGGCGAGATCAAATGGCCGGTCAACGAATGCACCATCGCTGGCAGTTTGCCCGAGATGCTGCGCCGGATGATCCCGGCCAATGACGCGCGGCTGCATCTGGGGCGGGTGGTGCCGTCGCTCTTGATCGAGGGGATGACGCTTGCCGGGGAGTGATCTGCTGCTCTTGATCGAGGCTGCGCATGAGGCGGGTCGGATTGCCACCGCCTATGTGGGTGGGCCGCTGGAGGTGCAGGACAAGGCCGGGGGGGCTGGTCCGGTGACGGCGGCGGATCTGGCGGTCAATGCGATGCTGGTGGAGCAATTGCGCAGCGCAAGGCCCGAGTATGGCTGGTTGTCGGAAGAGACCGAAGACACAGCAGCGCGGTTGCAGTCGGATCGGGTGTTCATTGTCGATCCCATCGACGGCACCCGCAGTTTCATCGAGGGCAATGACAGTTGGGCGCATTCTCTGGCGGTGTCCGAGGGTGGCGTGGTGATTGCCGCCGCGATTTATCTGCCGATGCGGGACAAGCTCTATGCTGCCGCTGTGGGTCAGGGGGCCACGCTGAACGGGGTGCCGATCCGGGCCACCGGACGGGCCGATCTGGTGGGCGCGTCGATATTGGCCTCCAAGCCCAATTATGCGCCGGAGCATTGGCTGGGGGGGCGCGTGCCCGATGTGACGCGGGCGTTTCGACCGTCCCTTGCCTATCGCCTCGGTCTTGTCGCAGAGGGGCGCTATGACGCGATGATGACCCTGCGCCCATCCTGGGAATGGGACATCGCGGCGGGGGATCTCATTCTGCGCGAGGCGGGGGCGGTGACGTCGGACCGCCACGCGGGGCCGCTCAGGTTCAACAATCCGGTGCCGATGGTCAACGGGGTGTTGGCGGCCAACCCGGTGCTGCACAGCGCGCTGCACGCGGCGTTGGCGGGGTGATATCGGGTTGCACCTGTCGTTGATCCCTGTCTAATGCCGAGGCAACAGGATCAAAAAACAGGCACATCATGCCCCGCTCTGACAATCTGACCGGCGCTCTCTTGATGATGGGGTCGATGGCCGCGTTCACGCTGAACGATGCCATGATCAAGGCGCTGGCGGGACAGGTGCCGCTGTTTCAGGTGATGTTCCTGCGCGGGCTGGTGACGACGATCCTCGTGGCGCTGATTGCGTGGAAGATGGGGGCGCTGAAGCGGCATTTGCCGCGCGAGGATTGGGGGCCGGTGTTCTGGCGCATGGTGGGCGAGATCGGGTCCGCGTATTTCTTTGTCTCCGCGCTCTATAATATGCCTTTGGCCAATATCAGCGCGATCATGCAGGCCTTGCCGTTGACCCTGACGCTGGCCGCTGCGCTGTTTTTCCGCGAGCCGGTGGGGTGGAAGCGGATGTCGGCCATTCTGGCCGGGTTCATCGGCGTGATGCTGATCGTGCGGCCGGGCACCGAAGGGTTCAACGTCTATTCGGTCTACGGATTGGCAGCGGTGGCCTTTGTCACGCTGCGCGATCTGGCGACGCGCAAACTGTCGCGGGATGTGCCCTCGATGCTGGTGACGCTGTTCAATTCGTTTTTCATCATGGCGTTTTTCGGTCTGGGAAGCCTGACCGGGGAGTGGGAGCCGATAGATGCACGGGCCGCCCTGATCATCTGTGGTGCGGCGGTGATGATCATCGGCGGTTATCTCTTTTCCATCATGGTGATGCGGGTGGGCGAGATCAGTTTCGTGGCGCCCTTTCGCTATACCAGCCTGATTTGGGCGCTGTTGCTGGGCTGGCTGGTGTTTGGCGACTGGCCGCAGACCCTGACCCTGATCGGGGCGGCGATTGTGGTGGCGAGCGGTCTTTTCACGCTCTACCGCGAGGCGCAGATCAGTCGACGGGCGAAGGCGGATCTGAAAAGACAGCTTTCACTTGGTCCTCGTCCACGTTGAACTGAGACTTGAAGAAGGCCGCCTCGCGGCTGTCCAGCGGGTGCATCGGGCCGCAGACGTATTTTGCGGCGGAATCATTGTCGTCATGTTTGGCGCGCAGATACATATGCGGGCCGGGCTGAATAAGGGTCGGCATGTCGTAATGCAGCTTGTGATGGCTGAAATTCATCACGGTCAGGTCATCGCCGGGACGAAAGAGCACGGCCAGACCGCAGGCCCAAAAGGGCGGCTGCACTTCTTCGGCCTTGATCCCCTCATCCGACAGCGTGACCGAGTAGCCGCGATTATAGTCGATGGCCATGTGAGGCCAGTTCTTGCGCATGGTGCGGGTATGCTTTTCGAACCAGCGCAGGCTGCGGACGAAGCTGAGGGCGACGGCATCGTCGTCATCAAGGCGGAATTGCATGGAGGGCACCGTGTCCTCTCCGAGTTCCGTCTTGATAGCGATCTGCATCGCGAGGCGGTGTTTCATCGGTTCGCTCTCGATGATCTTGATCTGCGGCACATGGGCGGTCAGGTCGTGCAGGCGGTCGCGGTAGCGTTTGGGCAGGCTGTCACCGATCATCACCAGAAAGGTGAAGTCGGGATGCTGTTGCGCGGCGATGGAGGGCAGGGTGAGGCATTCAAAATGGCGAAAGCGCAGGTCCATCCGGGCCGGGGCATAGAGATAGGCTTCGCGGTCCGCCACGGTGTCGTGCATCCGCTTGAAGCCGCCGACAGCCGGGTAGGAGAATCGGCAAATCCCGATCACGCGCATGGCTCTGAACCCTCTGTTGGCGCGCGGGTTTACGCCCGCTTTTGTCCCTGATACATCGCACCCGTCGGGCATCTGTGCAAGGGCGGGCAGGGCTGTTGACAACCCCCGCGACTCCCCCTATACGCGCCCCATCCATGGCTGAGGGGGTCGCCCCGTCGCCTGTATCAGAACTGTAGTGGTCAAGATCCGGGCGAGCGCGCCCCGATCCTCTGGAAACCCACCGCGTCGGACCCGAAATACAGGGTGCGATTGCGGTCTTTGCGTATTGCGGACGCGCGATTCGCTTTTGATTAACCGCATGGGGCTGGTCCTTGTGCAGACACATGTGTTGAGAGACGGGGAAATAACCGGAATGCCAACGATCCAACAGCTGATCCGCAAGCCGCGGCAGCCGAAAGTCAGAACCACCAAGTCACAGCACCTGCAGGGTTGCCCTCAGAAGCGTGGCGTTTGCACGCGCGTCTATACCACGACGCCGAAGAAGCCGAACTCGGCCATGCGGAAGGTCGCCAAAGTGCGCCTGACGAATGGCTTTGAGGTCATCAGCTATATTCCCGGTGAGAGCCACAATCTTCAGGAGCACTCTGTGGTTCTGATCCGTGGCGGCCGTGTGAAAGACCTTCCCGGTGTGCGTTACCACATCCTGCGCGGCGTGCTCGATACGCAAGGCGTCAAAGACCGTAAGCAGCGCCGTTCGAAATACGGCGCGAAGCGTCCGAAGTAAGAGGAATTATAGATGTCTCGTCGTCACGCCGCAGAAAAACGCGAAGTCCTGCCTGATGCCAAGTATGGTGATCGGGTTCTGACCAAGTTCATGAACAACCTGATGATCGACGGCAAAAAGTCCGTCGCCGAAACGATCGTCTACAATGCGCTGGAGCGCGTCGAGGCCAAGATCAAACGCGCGCCCGTCGAAGTGTTCCACGAAGCGCTGGACAATATCAAACCCTCCGTCGAAGTGCGGTCGCGTCGCGTCGGTGGTGCCACCTATCAGGTGCCCGTCGAAGTGCGTCCCGAGCGTCGTGAGGCTCTGGCAATCCGTTGGCTGATCAATGCGTCGCGTTCGCGCAACGAGAACACCATGGAAGAGCGTCTGGCCGGTGAGCTGGTCGATGCCGTTCAGAGCCGCGGCTCGGCCGTGAAGAAGCGCGAAGACACCCACAAGATGGCAGACGCGAACAAAGCGTTCAGCCACTACCGCTGGTAAACCTCAGAGGCATTTGAATCATGGCACGCGACTATCCCCTCCAGCGTTACCGGAACTTCGGGATCATGGCCCATATCGATGCGGGCAAGACCACGACGACCGAGCGCATCCTGTTCTACACCGGCAAGTCCCACAAGATCGGCGAAGTCCATGACGGCGCCGCGACGATGGATTGGATGGAGCAGGAGCAGGAACGCGGTATCACCATCACCTCGGCTGCGACCACGACCTTTTGGCAGCGTCAGGAAGATCCGAGCCTCGAGAGCGTTTCGGATACCAAGTACCGTTTCAACATCATCGACACCCCCGGCCACGTCGACTTTACCATTGAAGTCGAGCGTTCGCTGGCGGTTCTCGATGGCGCGATCTGTCTGTTGGACGGAAACGCCGGTGTCGAGCCGCAGACCGAAACCGTGTGGCGTCAGGCTGATCGTTACAAGGTGCCGCGTCTGGTGTTCGTCAACAAGATGGACAAGATCGGTGCCGATTTCTTTAACTGCGTCAAGATGATCAAGGACCGCACCGGGGCTATCCCCGCGCCTGTGGCTCTGCCGATCGGTGCCGAGGATCAACTCGAAGGCATCATCGACCTCATCAAGATGGAAGAATGGGTCTGGAAGGGTGAAGATCTGGGCGCGTCCTGGGTCCGTCAGCCGATCCGTGATGATCTCAAGGATCTCGCTGACGAATGGCGTGCCAACCTGATCGAAGTCGCCGTTGAGATGGATGACGATGCGATGGAAGGCTATCTCGAGGGCAAAGAGCCCGACGAAGATACCCTGCGCGCGCTGATCCGCAAGGGCACGCTGTCGCTGAGCTTTGTGCCGATCCTCGTCGGGTCTGCGTTCAAGAACAAGGGCGTGCAGCCTCTGTTGAACGCGGTCATCGACTTTCTGCCGTCGCCGCTCGACGTGCCGCCCTACATGGGCTTTAGCCCGGATGACGAGACCGAGACCCGTAACATCGCGCGTCATGCCGATGATTCCGAGCCGTTCTCGGCGCTGGCCTTCAAGATCATGAACGACCCGTTCGTCGGTTCGCTGACCTTTACACGCATCTATTCCGGCGTGATGAAGAAGGGCGATGCGATGCTCAATGCCACCAAAGGCAAAAAAGAGCGCGTCGGCCGGATGATGATGATGCACGCCATAAACCGCGAAGAGATCGAAGAGGCCTTTGCAGGCGACATCATCGCGCTGGCCGGTCTGAAAGAGACCACCACCGGGGATACGCTCTGTGATCCGGCCAAGCCGGTTGTTCTGGAAACCATGACCTTTCCCGATCCGGTGATCGAGATCGCGGTAGAGCCCAAGACCAAGGGCGACCAAGAGAAAATGTCGGCGGGTCTGGCCCGTCTGGCAGCAGAGGACCCGTCCTTCCGCGTCGAGACCGATCTTGAATCCGGTCAGACCATCATGAAGGGAATGGGCGAATTGCATCTCGACATCCTGGTCGACCGTCTGCGTCGCGAGTTCAAGGTTGAGGCCAATATCGGTGCGCCGCAGGTGGCGTATCGTGAGACCATCAGCCACATGGTCGAGCACACCTACACCCACAAGAAACAGTCGGGTGGTTCGGGTCAGTTCGCCGAGATCAAGCTGGTCATCACGCCGACAGAGCCGGGCGAAGGCTTCAGCTTTGAGAGCAAGATCGTTGGTGGTGCCGTGCCCAAGGAATATATTCCGGGCGTCGAAAAAGGTATCCGCTCTGTCATGGACAGCGGTCCGCTCGCGGGCTTCCCTGTGATCGACTTCAAGGTCTCGCTGATCGACGGCAAGTATCACGATGTGGACTCTTCGGTCATGGCGTTTGAAATCGCCGGTCGTATGGGCATGCGCGAAGGTCTCAAGAAGGCCGGTGCCAAGCTGCTCGAGCCGATCATGAAGGTCGAGGTGGTCACGCCCGAGGAATATACCGGCAACGTCATCGGCGATCTTACGTCGCGGCGCGGTCAGGTGTCGGGTCAGGAACAGCGCGGCAATGCGATTGCGATCAACGCAAACGTCCCGCTGGCCAATATGTTCGGCTATATCAACACGCTGCGCTCGATGTCTTCGGGACGCGCCCAGTTCACGATGCAATTCTCGCATTACGAGCCGGTGCCGCACAACATCTCTGAAGAAATCCAGAAGAAATACGCATAACGGCGGTGGGCAATCTGCCCACCCTACCATCCCCGTAGGGTGCGCCGACGCGCACCGCACATGAACAAAAGAAGGAGCCAGTATCATGGCAAAGGAAAAGTTTGCACGTAACAAGCCGCATGTGAACATCGGCACGATTGGTCACGTTGACCACGGCAAGACGACGTTGACGGCGGCGATCACCAAGTATTTTGGCGAATTCCGGGCCTATG
>Ga0209643_1000100_pt1 | contig 208014 bp, 217 predicted proteins | sample AutmiccBRH37_all_FD_187383 | JGI IMG/M metagenome (GOLD analysis project Ga0209643, IMG submission 187383) | Deep subsurface microbial communities from Mt. Terri, Switzerland - Autotrophic microbial communities BRH/37_all (SPAdes) (version 2) | ecosystem: Environmental > Aquatic > Deep... | reverse complement strand
TCTTTCTAGGTCTATTTCTAATGCACATTTTTCTGATTTAATTATTTTCTGTTTCTTAGACTTACTATTTTGCTTGTTTCATTGCGAGTTTTATCTGCTTTTTACTAATACTTTCCGAGAGTCTACGCTTTGGTATAGTCTACTTTTCTCCTTCATCGTATTTTAATATTTTTAATGATATTACCATCAGTTATATTTATTTGTCAATAATTATAATTTAAATAAAAACAAAATTAAACAAATCTAAGTTTCATGGGATAACTTTAAAATTATTTACCATATACAGCAAGGCAGCTTTTTTACTAATATATTTTTTACTTCACCATCAATAGTTATTTCAACAACTAATTCTTCTTCTTCATAAATGATTGGAGCATTCATACATTTGCCTCCTCTCTTTATCTATATTATATATTACGGCAATTAAGCAAATTGTGTTATATAATACTTTAAGATTATTATATATCTTTTATAAAAAAAATCAACCCTAAGTTTAAATTTTAAGTTTAAATTTTATTAGCTATTTGGTAAAAAGAAATAAAAAAAGAACCAATTAAATTATATTTAAAGGTCCTTTTAATCTATAAGGTTATTAATTTTAATAATACATCTTTTTAAGAAATTAAATTATGCCTGCAAATCATCCTCTTCTTTAAAGAAATCCGGCGGAAACAATAAGCCATTATTTTCACCACTTAAAGGAGCTTTTGGTGCATCAACAATAGTAATACTACTATAAATGGTTTCTTTTGTTTTTGTAAAAAATGGTGATTCTATTTTTTCGCGGATTTCTACCCTTGGTATAAACAAGGAGGTCTCATGGGGAAAATCATACTTATATTTTTTTTCCAGGTACATTTTTAAAGGTCCAATTTCTATTTTTGCTTTATCCTTATTTTTCCGGGAAAACTTTTTAAGAAAAATTAATATTCTCTTCATTATGCAACACTTCTTTCCTATATCAACCTTACTGCCTATATAATTAATATATGATAGGAATTAATCATAAGTTTTTTTAAATAAAGTTAGTTTTTCAATTTTCTCCTTATTTACTTTGTACCCAATTCCAGGCAAACTTGGAATGGTAATAATTCCTTTATGGACAGTAACTTCCGGTAATATAATATCTTGATCCCAGTACCTTGAAGATGCAGCTGTATCACCTGGTAAAGAAAAATTAGGCAGGGCTGTTAGTGCAATATTATGGGCTCTGCCAATCCCAGATTCTAACATTCCTCCACACCAAACCGGTATATTGTATGATAGACAAAGGTTATGTATTTTCCTTGCTTCAGTTAACCCTCCTACTCTGCCAATTTTAATATTTATAATCCTGCAACTGCCTAATTGTATAGCCTTCCTTGCATCTTCCTCGCTATGTATACTTTCATCTAGGCAGATTGGGGTATTAAGATGTTTTTGTAATTGTGCGTGATCAATAATATCATCATGGGCTAGTGGTTGTTCAATCATCATCAAGTTAAAGTTGTCCAACTCTTTTAAACTATTTATATCTTGTAAAGTATAAGCAGAATTGGCATCAGCCATTAAGGGTATATCTGGGAATTGTTGCCTAACTTGTCTGATTATCTCAACATCCCAGCCAGGTTTTATTTTAAGTTTTATTCTTTTATATCCATCTTGAACATATTGACTAATTAAACTAAGTAAATCAGATATATTTTCCTGAATGCCTATGCTTATTCCAACTTCAATATCTGTTAGTTTTCCGCCTAAAGCCTGAGCTAGCGTGATATTCTGCTCTTTTGCATATAAATCCCAAATAGCTCCCTCAAGAGCAGATTTAGCCATATAATTAGCTTTTATGTGACTAAATAACTGACTGGTTTTCTCAGGATGGCTGATTGGATTTTTAAGTACTATAGGTATTAAAAAATCCTCTAAAATATGCCAGTTTGTTTTTAATGTTTCTTCATTGTATAAAGGTATTGTCAGAGCAACTGATTCACCCCAACCCGATAAACCATCATGGTTCAAGACCTCTATTAAAATAAACTCTTTTTCTTTTAGGGTCATAAAACTAGTAGTAAAAGGGCTGAGTAAGCTCATTTTCATATGTCGCAAAATTATTTGTTTGATCTTCACAACTTATCTCCACCGCCTTTTCCTGAGGACAAAATATAATAATTTATAGGTTTATTTTTATCTGTCTCTTTCCAAAAGTCTATAATAAACCAATTTCTTTGGAAATAATAATTTAATATTTGTCTTGTTTTTAATCTCCAATCAAGAGCTAAAGGAAAATCTATTTTTTTTATTTCTTGAATATTAATTGGAATGGGAACAAATAAATATTCAGGCAATTCATGATTACTTAAAATAATTTCCTTTACTATTGGCAACCCTTTTTCATTTACTGCCCAATAGGCAGTTTGGTTGGATTTATCAGGTAATAAATGTTGTAAATTATTATTCTCTCGTTTTTCAACATGTGTGCTTGTAATCCACCATTCGGCTAAAAGCCTATCTGATGGTAACCCAGTATTTAAATTATCTTCCATTTGTTCATAACAGTTTTCAATATACTTTTTACCTACAGCCCCTAATTTCCTAATATTAAAATAACCGTTTACGCTTTCGAGAGGATCGAAGGTCCAGGTAATAAGCCGATACCCCATTTTAAGGGCTTCTTCTTTTTGCATTAGTTTTAGCATTTTACCAATACCTAAATGTTGATATTTAGGATGTACTCCTAGCATATGAGAGCAAAGATACGACATCTTACCGTCAAAACCCGCAAAACTATATTGAAAACCGACTAATTCATTATCTAGATATGCACCAAGAATAAGACCGCCATTTTTCACAGCTGTTATTGTTTGATGATACGGAATAGTTGAATCCATACCCCATATTATCTTTTCTAACTCATTCATGGCTTGTAATTCTCTTACTGTGGTTAGAGAACGTAAATAAATTTTACTACTGTTCACTTTTCATTAACCTCTCTCACCTAAAAGTGATAATTCTCACAATTTTTCTTGTGACCATTGCCATCCGATCTCTAAAGCTTTTGTATTAATACCTTCAGTCCCTTTTGGTATACGGTTTAAAACTGCTTGTTTTAAAGAGTCAAAGGATACCACCTTTGTTAATCCTACTAAAACTGCAATTGCAATAATATTAGCGGTAAATGTTTTTCCTACTTCATCTTTTGCTAGTTTAGTAATAGGTATTTTTATTACTTTAGCCTTATCGTGTTTAAAATCATCAACCATACTTGAATCTATGACTATTATACCGTTTTCTTTTATTTCAGAACCGTATTTTTGAGCAGCTTCCTGGGACATAGCCAGTATAATATCAGGCAAAACTACTTTAGGGTAATAGATTTTTTTAGTATCTATTATAACCTCGGCCTTACTGGCTCCACCTCTTGCTTCAGGTCCATAGCTCTGAGACTGAACAACTTCTTTGCCTTCTAATACTGCTGCTTCTCCGAGGATTATGCCTGCCGTTATTAAGCCTTGTCCACCAGAACCACTAAGTCTAAATTCCCATCTTTTCATGTTAATCACCCTCCTTTCGGAGCCTGTCAATTAATTTATCATACTCCTCCGTAAACTCACGATATGGTTTATGATGTAAAGTGCCTATTAAAAATTTACCTTCAAGTTTTTCGGGTGTTAGTTTCTTCGCAACATTAATATTTACCGCAGAAGTTTTCAAGTCATTTAACATATCTGCTGCCGTACCCATTTTATTACGTCTGCCATAGGAAGTAGGACACATGCTCATAGCTTCTATTAAGGAAAAGCCTTTATTTTTTATTCCCTCCTTAATACAATCAACCAAAAGTTTATCATGAAAAGCCGTTCCTCTAGCTACATATGACGCTCCAGAGGCGATAGCTAGGACTGGTATATCAAAATTGTTTTCTAAATTTCCATATGGAGAAGTAGTAGCCATCTTACCGGTTGGTGTTAGAGGTGAATACTGACCGCCAGTCATTCCGTAAATATTATTGTTAAAAAGTATTACATTAAGATTAATATTTCTCCTAGCTGCATGGATAAAGTGATTGCCGCCTATTGCAGTAGCATCACCATCACCGGTCAATACGAATACATTTAATTGAGGGTTAGACAATTTTACCCCTGTTGCAAAAGCTAAAGCTCTTCCATGCAGAGTATGTAATGTATCAAAATTCATATATCCAGGGGCCCGGGATGAACAACCGATGCCTGAAACTATCACAGTTTGTTCCAAGTCAATATCAGAATCCGCAATTGCTTCTCCGATAGCTCTAGTTATAATTCCATGACCGCATCCGGGACACCAGATGTGGGGAAGTTTATCCATCCTAAATAGATGATGCAGATCCGGACGCATTATAACACCTCCTTGACTTTGGCAATTATTTCATCAGGAGTAATTGGCAGACTATTAACTTTAAATAATCCACTAACTAAAGTCTTATCTTTACAAATACGCTCTACCTCTAATGTGAGCTGCCCGTAGTTCATTTCAGGTACTATGATATGTTTTACTTTTTCTAATTTTGCCTTTAATGCTTTTTCAGGAAATGGCCAAATAGTTATCGGCCTGAACAAACCTACTTTTATACCTTCATTCCTTAAGGTTTCAATGGCATCTAATGCTGAACGAGCTGTGCTTCCATATGCTACCAATAGAATTTCCGCATCTTCAATCTTGCTTTCTTCCCAGAGAAGTATTTCATCTTCATATTTGGAAAACTTATTCATTAATCGTTTTAATTGGTTATCAATGATTTCTGTTTTTCCAGTAGGAAAACCAGTTTCATCATGAAATAGACCGGTTACATGCCACCTATAGCCTGTGCCAAAATCAGCCATCTCAGGTATCATGCTTTCATCTATTATATAAGGTTTATATTCCTGGGGTGTACAGGTTGGTTTTTTGCGATCTATTATTTGGATTTCTTCATATGCGGGGAGTTCAACATTTTCACGCATATGACCTATTATTTCATCTAGCAAAACATAAACCGGGGTACGAAATTTTTCTGCAAAGTTTACAGCTGTTACCGTTAGTGTAAAGCATTCATATACACTTGAGGGACATAATGCAATTATTGGATGATCACCATGAGTACCCCAACGAGCCTGCATAATATCTCCTTGAGCTGATGATGTAGGGCCTCCGGTACTGGGACCTAATCTTTGAACATTTACAATTACACAAGGAATTTCCGCCATAGCGGCATAACCAATTGCTTCTTGTTTTAATGAAATCCCAGGGCCGCTGCTTGCGGTTAATACCTTTTTCCCCGTTAAGGCTGCACCAAGTATACAAGCCATACCGGCAATTTCGTCTTCCATTTGGACAAACTTTCCGCCAAATTTAGGTAGTTCTTCAGACATTATTTCAGCAATTTCTGTAGAAGGAGTAATTGGATAACCAGCATAAAAACGAACTCCTGCTGCGAGAGCACCTTCTGTACAAGCTCTGTTCCCTTGAATTAGACTTGTTTTTCTTATGGTCATTATTTTTTCTGCCTCCTTACAAAAATTGCATAATCTGGACAATGGGATTCACAAATCCCACATTTGGAACACCGATCAGGCTCAGATAACACAACTTTACCTTTTTCATCTCCCGATATTGCCTTCTTAGGACATAAGGTGTAACAAATGCCACATCCTTTGCAATGTTTATGATCGATGTCCAAAGGTTTTTCAACCAAGTCCTCCACCCCCATAATTTTATAAAGCTCGGTTTTAAAAAAGTAATGTAAGTCCTTTTTAATAATATCCCTTGTCAAGTTGATAGACAAGTACAAATTTTTTTCTTAGCCGAAATGATCAAATCCTGACTTATTTAAATAAACCTTTTCTTCGTTATTAATAAGAAATACACCTGGAATATCTATTGTTCTTCCTATTTCAAATAAAACCGTTCCTTTTTCTTTTTTAAATTCTTCGGCATAAAATGGAAACTGGGTTTTATCAATAGTCCCTATAAGTTGAAAGTCTTCACCACCATATAATGCCCAATCTAAAGGACTTGTTTTTAAAATTTGTCCCAAAATTTGTGTTTCTTCAGATATAGGAATTTTATCCCTATAAAGCTCAATTCCAATTTGGCTTGCATCTGCAATTTCCCATGCTTCACTAGCAAGTCCATCACTTATATCATTAAGAGCATTCAAACCCAATCCAATTTTATTTAGGATACGAATGTCCTCCAAACACGGTTCAGGGGACAAATGTTTTTGAAGTAAATAATCTTTTATTTTTAGAGGGATATCCAGTTGGATGTTCTTGATTATTTGTAGTCCTGCGGCAGAATTACCTAATGTACCAGTTGTAAAAACTACATCACCAACTTTAGCATGGGACCTAAGGTGCAGATTGGTTTTTTTCACCTTACCTAAAACAGTAACATTAATTACTATACCATCAGGACTTGCTACCGTATCTCCCCCAATAATATTTACGCTGTATTTTTGGCAAATATTTTTCATGCCCTTATATATTTCATCAATATATTCAAAAGAAATAGACTTGGGAATACCTATAGAAATTAGGATGCTAGTAGGCCATCCTCCCATTGCAGCTATATCACTAAAATTAACAGCAACAGACTTATAACCAATTTGAAAAGGAGAACTCATTTCCCTTAAAAAGTGCATCTTTTCAATTAACATATCACAAGAAACTAAGAGATGATTATCCTGATCAAAGGGCAATACCGCAGTATCATCTCCGATACCTACTAGGACTTCGTTCTTATTAAAAATACAATTTTCTGCTAATCTAGTGATTAACCCAAATTCCCCAATATCCTTTAAATTCATATTAAACCTTCCTTATTCTTGCCAATTGATTTATGGTTTCAACTTGTAAATTATAGGCTTCATCCATTAAAGCTGACTTAAAAGAACCAGGCCCTCTTACATCATCTCTGATAGAAGCTAATTCTGCTGAAATACCATATGCTGATAAAGCACACGTACATGCTTCTAATGTTTTTATTCCCGTTGCCATAAAGCATCCGATAACACTTGCAGCCATACAGCCTGTACCTATTATTTTGCCCATTAACCAATGACCGTTCTCAATAATAAAGGTTCTTTGACCATTTGTTATGATATCATTTTGTCCTGTAACAGCAACTATACAATTGTATGAATTAGCCAGCTTTTCTGCACTAGGAATAATATTATTATAAATTCCTTGAGACTCAATCCCTTTTAGAACACCATATTGACCTGATAAAATACTAATTTCAGCAGCATTTCCTTTAATAACCGTGGGTTTAATTATTTCCAGCAATTCTAGAATTTTTTTCGTACGGGAAGTAGTAGCTCCTACACCTACTGGGTCGAGAACAATAGGTATATTTTTTTGATTTGCCTTTTCTCCTGCTAGTAAAATCGCATTATATTGTTCATTGGAAAGAGTACCCATATTCAATACTAAAGAATCAGCATTTTCTACAATCTCCTCTACCTCATCAATACTATTAGCCATAACAGGCAGTGCTCCCAAGCAAAGGGTTATATTAGCACAGTCATTGATGGTTACATTATTAGTAATATGATGAACCAGTGGTTTTATTTGACGTATATCATCAAGTAATTTAAAGTCTAAGGTGCTTTTCATCAAATACATTCCCCTATCCACTTATTAAATGATTAACAGGCCCATTTCCTTTACCTATTTGCAATTCTTTTCCTGACTGTAAGGCATGTGTCAAATAATTCTTTGCTTCCCACACTGATTTTTCTATGCTCATATTTTTACCTAAGAAGGTTGCAATAGCAGCAGATAATGTGCAACCGGTTCCATGGGTGTTCTTAGTTTCTATTCTCTGGGCGGAGAATTCTTCAAAATTAGTTCCATTATATAGAACATCTACGGCGGCTTCGATTAGGTGCCCGCCTTTAATTAGAACATTTTTAGGTCCATATCCATAAATAATTTTTGCAGCTTTTTTCATATCAGAAATACTACTAATTTTTAGACCTGAAAGTACTTCTGCCTCAGATAGATTTGGAGTAACTACATATGCTAATGGTAATAAGGATTCCTTTAGACTACTAATTGCTTCAACTGCTAATAAAATATCTCCACTAGTTGCTACCATTACGGGATCAACTACCAGTTTTTCAATATTAAATTCTTTAACTTTACTGGAAACTATCTTAATTATTTCAGAATTTGCCAGCATTCCTGTTTTCGCAGCATTAATATCTATATCTGATAGAACAGAATCCAGCTGTTTTGCTATAAATTCTCCGGGAAGATTAAACACCCCCTGAACTCCTATAGTATTCTGGGCTGTAATAGAAGTTAGAACACTGCAGGCATATTCACCAAGAATAGTTATAGTCTTTATATCTGCCTGAATTCCTGCACCGCCGCTTGAATCAGATCCTGCAATAGTAAGTATCTTATTCACACGCTCACCCCAATATTATTTATTAATTTTTCTTTTTGAAAAAAACCACAAACACTAGGTTTGTGGATTTAATTTTGCAGCTTTTCTTTTTTGCAATATATAACCAATAGTAATTATGGATATCCCAATTATATCTGTATATATACCAGGCTGAATAAGCATTACACCGCTTAAGAAGAAAATGATTCTTTCATACCATGCCTCATGAGTAACCAGGTATCCTGCTACAGCTGACCCGACTGCAACAATACCAATTAATGAAGTAATAACAATACCAATAATCTCTGCTAAATTTACGTCAATTAATAATAAAGCAGGACTAAGCACAAAGATATAAGGTACTAAATAGGCTGCTATTGCCAGCTTTGAGGCCTCAAAGGCTGTTTTCATAGGGTTGGATTTGGCAATACCAGATCCTGCAAATGCTGCTAGAGCAACCGGCGGGGTAACATCGGCTATTATTCCAAAATAGAATACAAACATATGGGCAGCAAGTACCGGTACATCTAAAAGTAATAAAGCAGGTGCGGCAATGGTTGAAGTAATAACATAATTGGCAGTAGTTGGTACCCCCATACCTAAAATTATTGAAGTTACCATGGTAAAGAACAAGGTAAGGATTAATTTCCCACCGGCTAAATCTACCAGTGAAGACCCTAGTTTTAGACCTAAACCTGTTTTTGTTACAACCCCTATAATAATACCCGCACAAGCTGTAGCCGCAAGTACACCTAAGACACCTCTTGCGCCTTGTTCAAGACCTTTGATAATATCTAAAAAACTGATTCGAGTGCTACGCTTAACCGCTGAAACTAATATCGAAAGAACAATGGCAATTAAAGCTGCCCGCATTGGAGTATATCCTGTCACTAAAAGATAAACTATAGCAGCTAAAGGTAAAAACAGGTGTCCCCTTTCCAACATTATCTCTTTAATTTTAGGTAGATCTTCCCGTTTTAAACCTTTTAAACCTAATTTTTTTGCTTCCAAGTGAATTCCTGTCCATACTCCAAAATAATATAATATTGCAGGGATTAGTGCGGCACCAATAATCGTAACATAAGGAATTGAGGTGAATTCAGCCATCAAAAAAGCTGCAGCACCCATAATCGGAGGCATTAACTGTCCGCCAGTTGATGCTGTTGCTTCTACTGCTCCTGCGAATTCCGGTTTATATCCCAATTTCTTCATCATAGGGATTGTAAAACTACCTGTCCCAACAACATTAGCAACCGAACTTCCGGAGATAGTACCCATCAAACCACTAGAGAGTACAGCTACTTTTGCGGGACCCCCAGAAGCCCAACCAGCAATAGAATTGGCTATATCAATAAAAAACTGTCCCATACCGGTTTTTTCTAAAAAGGCTCCAAAAAGAATAAATAGAAATATAAATGTTGAGGAAACTCCTATAGGAATACCAAAAATACCTTCAGTTGTAAAGAATAAGTGATAGACCAAACTTTCTAAATCAACACCACGATGGGCTAATTGACCAGGTATATATCTGCCAAAAATGGCATATGCCAAAAATAAAGCAGCAACAGTTACTATCGGCCAGCCTACTATTCGGCGAGCAGCCTCTAAAACAAAAAGCACACCCAAAATACCAATAATATAGTCATTTGTTGTTACTGTCCCTGCTCGTAATACAAGTTCTTGATAAGAAACAACAATATATAATGGTATTGCTGCTCCAATTATTGCAAATAATAAATCAATAGGGTGGATTTTATTACGGGACCATTTTTTCCTAGCCGGATATAAAAGAAATATCAGCGCAAAACCAAAAGATACGTGTATTGATCTTTGAATCATTGCATCTAAAACACCAAAGATTGCTGTATATAATTGAAAAAGTGTGAACGTAATAGCAAGAGCGGATACAAATTTTGCAGTCAAGCCGGTTAGATTTCTATAGTCAGATTCTTTATCATATTTTCGCATTATTTCCTCATCATTTACTGCAAGTTCATGCTGATTTGTTGACAATTTTTCCCCTCCTCGATCTTAAACTCACTTTCTTAGCAACATCCATTTATCTTTAGCATAAATTTTTAGTCTTTGTTCAGATTCTGCAAATTCAAGTAGGGGATATTTTTTATCGCCTACTTCAATTGCATGCTGGGGTATTGACGAAACTCTAATGTAAATGTTATCAAATTCTCTAGAAAATTTCAAAACAAATTCTCCATTATTATTAATGAGAGTTCCCCCTTCATCAGTAGTTGGCATGCCAACACCTAGAGAAGAAAATCTTGTTTCATTAAGTATTATTTTATTTTCCTGATTAATTTCAAATAATTCATATACCGGAGTATGATGGACTGAATGAATATAACTTAGCTTGAATTTCGAATCAGAAATAATTAAAAAGTCTTCGGTATTTTGTTCTTCATTATAAATAACTAGTATTTTAGTTTGCATTATTTTAAAATTTAAAACTACAAATGTTAAAAATATCGTTAATAGGATTAGCAATATAATTTTGAATATTTTTTTTGTTTTCATTAAAATGTGAGCATTGGATTTCTCCAATGCTCAGACCTCCCTAAAACTTATTGATTATTAGTGTAATTTAATATTATTCGTTAAAGAACTTTTCTGCACCAGGATGTAAATCAAGAGACATACCATCTTTACCGCTATCTTTAGTAATCATTGCACCATTTGCATGGGAAGCTTTCATTCGATCAGTATTTCCATACATAGTTTTTAAAAGATTGTATGCAAGCTCTGTATCTAATTTTGCATCAACAGCAAGCATAGCCATAACTGCTACTGTTTCTGAATCAGTAGCAATTTTAGTGTATGTCCCTGCTGGAATCGTAACTTGTGTGTAGAAAGGATATTTTTGAATTAGGTTTTTCGCTATATCAGAGGGAATAGAAACTATTTTAATATCATTTTGGGCACCAATATCTTGCACCGCCGCTGTCGGATGACCGGCGGTAATAAATGCTGCATCAATATTTCCATCTTTTAGATTCTGGGCAGCTTCGGCAAAAGATAAGTATTGTTCGGTTATGTCTTCATAAGTTAATCCGGCAACTTCTAAAATCTGCCGAGCATTTGCTTCTGTACCAGATCCTGGAGCCCCTACAGCTACTTTTTTCCCTTTTAAATCTACTAAAGTTTCAATACCTTTATTAGCTAAAGTAACAATTTGGACTGTTTCTGGGTAAAGAGTAGTAAGTCCTCTAATACCATCATATTTTCCATTGTTATTAGTTCCAGAAAAAATTTCTGTACCTGTAGCAGCATAATATGCAACATCATTTTGTACAAAAATAACTTCAACTTTTCCGTCTCGAAGCATATTAACATTAGCAACTGATGCACCTGTGCTTTCTGCAGTTGCATTCATTCCAGGAATATTTTTATTCCAAATATCTGCCATTCCTCCACCTAATGGGAAGTAAGTTCCAGCAGTTCCACCTGTTGCAATATTAACAAATACCTTTTCTGGTGCTGGAGCTGGTTCTGGTTTTTTTTCTTCTGCCTTTGGTTCCTCTTTCGGTGCACAACCCACAAGTGCAAGGCTTAAAACTAGTGCGATGATTAAAAATAAGGAAACTCTCTTTTTCATAAAAATTAACCCCCTTCAAATATGTATATATTTAATCAAATATATATTCTCTAATTGTTTAAAAAAACCTTCATTTAATTTTGTAAAATAGAATAATTATTCTATTTTACAAAAACTATTTAATTAATTTTTTTTTAATGTTTAAATCTAACATTAGTATTCTAACACAATTATTATAATAACATTATAAAAGATTGATTGGTTTCCTGGTCTAAAATGTATTTTAATAAAAAGAAAGCTTGCAGCGCTTAGCAAGCTTTCTTTTTATTAAATAGAAATTCCTTTCGCCATATGCTTTAGGCGATATTTTTGGATAATCCAAACAAATACTAATAAACCAAATCCTAATAAATCAGTTTCTGTACTTGGTTTAATCAATGACACTCCTGCAATGAAAAGGAGGATTCTTTCATACCATTTGCCATTAGTAAGGAAATATCCCGTTGTTGCTCCACCTATACCAATCATACCTATTACTGCTGTTATTATTGCCTTAGCTACAAGGGCTATAAAAACTATAGTTGTAATACCTTCTGGTCTAACCAAAACTAAAACTGGTGATAAAACAAATATATATGGAACAAGATATGCTGCAAATCCTAACTTAAATGCTTCAATGCCGGTTTTAAAAGGATTTGAGTTAGCAATACCCGAACCAGCGAATGCCGCTAAAGCAACGGGGGGAGTTATATCTGCTACAATACCAAAATAGAAAACAAATAGATGAGCTGCAATCGGTGGTACATCTAAAGCAATCAAGGCCGGAGCTGAAACAGTTGCCTGAATAATATAATTAGCTGTAGTTGGTACACCCATACCGAGAATTATTGAGGAAAACATTGTAAACATCATGGTAAGATAAATATTACCGCCAGCCAAAGCAACAATACCACCAGCCATCTTCAACCCCAAGCCACTTAATGTTATTATTCCTACGATTATCCCAGCTGTGGCACAAGCTGCTACAACAGGCAATGCTGCTCTGGCACCTTCTTCTAAAGTTTTTATAATATCCGAAAAGGATAAACGGGTTTCTTTTAGTATCATAGATGCAGCCAAACATATTACTATACCATAAAATGCAGCCAGCATAGGGGTAAAACCCTTGACTAAAAGGACAATTATACCCACAATAGGAGCTGCTAAAAACCATTTCTGTTTTAATAATTGTTTCCAATTTGGTAATCTTTCTTTAGGTATACCAGTTAAACCTGTCTTTACCGCTTCAAAATGGACAGTTGTAAAAATTCCCACAAAATACAGTAGGGCTGGTATGCAAGCGGCAAGTGCAATAGTACCATAAGAAATATTTAAGAATTCTGTCATAATAAAGGCTGCTGCACCCATAATAGGTGGCATTAATTGTCCGCCAGTGGAGGCAGCTGCTTCCACTGCACCAGCAAACTCTTTTCTATAACCAATACTTTTCATGAGTGGTATGGTCACTGATCCTGTTCCTACAGTGTTAGCAACAGAGCTTCCCGAAATTGTACCTTGGGTTGCGCTTGCGATAACTGCAGCTTTTGCCGGACCACCCGTTGAATCACCGGTTAATCCTACTGCTAAATTAGTAAGCCAATCACCAATACCGGTCTTTTTTAAGAATGTTGCAAAAAGCATGAAGAGGAAAATAAAAGTTGAAGATACCGCGATTGGTACACCTAGAATTCCTTCAGTACCTATCCATTGAAAAACAGCTATTCTCTTTATGCTTAAACCAGGATGGGCCATAAAACTGGGAAAGTATTTACCAAAGTAGGCATAAAGGAGAAAGAACACTGCAAGACTTACAATTGCCGGACCGGCAATTCTTCTCGTTGCCTCTATAACCAAAAGGACGGCAATAATACCTGCAATCATATCAGTCTGGGTGTATAAACCTGCTCGTCGGACTAAATCTTCATAAAATATTAAGTGATAGGCTGAAACCGCAAAGCCTAAAAAAGTAAAACAGTAATCATACCATGGTATTCCATTATTTGGTACTCCACTACCCCTTTTTGCGGGATAAAGTAAAAAAATTAACACCAAAGCTACTCCTACGTGGGGAGCCCGTTGTAAAGTCGAAGGGAAAACTCCAAATGCTGCAGTGTACAGCTGTGCTAGAGACCAAACAACCGCCAGTACAAAGCAAAATTTTGCTACCGGACCCTTTAACCTCCGAAATGCGAATTCCCGGTCGTATTTGGCTAAAATTTCTTCGGAGAGCTTTTGGTCAATGACTTCAGAACTATTATTCACTGGATTTAGAATTATTTCTGATTTTTCAGCCATATCTCGACCTCCTGAGTTAGATATTTAAAAATATTCTTCTTTGTTATCGCTAATAAAACATATCCACCCGGTCGATACACTTCTTTTAAATAGGTTAATGTATCATTATATTGTAGAGCGTGATTTGCAATTAAAGAACCAATGGTTACCGGAACTTTTTCAAAAACTAAATCATAGTTGTAAACAATAAATTTACCATCCTCAATAAGCCACTTTTGATCATATTCTGGTCTGGCAGGTAGATTGGGACCATTATCATCAAAAATCATCTGTATTAATGAAATTTTACCGGGTTGATCAATCCTGTATGTCTCTATTACAGGTTGTAATGTTACAGAATGAGTCCAAATTATATCAAACTGTTCACCGAGTTTGGCTGGCTGTTGGTATACAGTAGCTTCAGTTTTTGCAATTTTAACTTCCAAAGCATATATTGGTAATAGCAATATTATAACAATAGAAAGAATAATAAAAAATATAAAAGGTTTTTTCATAAATGGGAAGGCCGAGGACTTTTCAGCCACCCGGCCATCACCCCCCAATTTAATTAGTCAATGGGCTTAATTTCATCAGGAATAGTTATGCCTTTCTCCTGAAAATATTTATATGCGCCAAGATGTAATGGTGTTGTAATACCAGATATAGCTATTTCTAAATTTCCCGCAGCTAATTCTTCTGATAACCATGTAGCTGCAGCATGAGCTTGAGCAACCTCTGAAGTTTTTTCGTACCAAACTTTTGTCAGTTCATATACTACATCTTCCGGTAAATCTGGTGCTACATATAATGCTGCTTGACAATTTATAGTGTACTTGTCTTCCGTATTTCCATAAGTACCTGCAGGTATAATATATTGACTAAAGAAAGGATAATTAGCCTTAACTTTTTCAAAAAGTTCTCCTTTAATTTCAATAATCTCTATATCCCGTACAGTTTTAATATCCTGAATAGCAGCTGCGGGGACACTTAAAACGCCGAAATTTGCCTCAATATGACCGTCCTTCATCTTGCTGGCAGCATCTCCAAAACCATCAAATTGAGCACCCATATCTTTAAAAGTTAACCCGGCTTCGCCAAATACTGCTTCACTCAATACTGCTGTTCCACTTCCAACCGGACCTACGGCAACTTTTCTGCCTTTTAAGTCCGCTATTGTTTTTATTCCACTTTCCTTAAGTGCAATTCCTTGATAAACTTCAGGATATATAACCCCTATGGACCTAAAGTTTTGTATTGCTTTTCCTTCCCATGTTCCTTTACCCTTCCACGCATCATCTGCAATATTATTCATTGCCATACCTAATTGTACTTCGCCTGTATTTACCATGTTGATGCTTTCTACTGATGCTCCACCAGGTTGAGATGTTACTTGTAGATTATCAATGTACTTACTCCATACATTTGCCATTGCCCCACCTAAAGGGTAATATGTTCCACCGGTAGATCCTGTGATAATATTGATTTGTAATGTTTCAACTTTTTTAGGCTCCGCTTGAGGAGCCTCTTTAGGCTTCTCTGAAGGTGTTTCTTGTTTTGCCCCACAACCCAGCATTACACTAGAGACAATAAAAACAAGCACCAACATAAACACTAATCTTTTCTTCAAAAAAATACCCCCTAAATTTGAATTATTTTAATGGTAATAATAAATTACTACCAAATATATGGTATTTTTACACAAAACACCACAAAACGCATAACTTGGTTTAGAGTTGTAGGTTGTCTGTTCCTTCTAAAAAATAATATCCTCGTCTTTATTAGGATATTGTATTATCTCCCCTTCCCAAGTTCTTATAGTTACATTTCCTCTGCCTTGGGCAATTAAATATTCAGGTAGCATCGGTGTTTTACCTTTACCTTCTGGGGCATTAACGATAAATGTCGGAATTGCTAAGCCTGATGTATAGCCTCTTAAATGCTCCATTATTTCAATTCCTATATCGACACTGGTTCGAAAATGCATTGTTCCGATAATACCTTTAGCATGGAAAATGTAGTAAGGTCGGACTCTGATTTTTAAAATTTCATGATTAAGCTTTTTCATAACATGGATATTATCATTTATGCCTTTTAACAATACCGCTTGATTGCCTAAGGGTACACCAGCATTTGCCAGCATTTCACAGGCTTTTTTCGATTCTTCAGTAACCTCCAGTGGGTTATTAAAATGTGTATTCACATAAACCGGATGATGTTTTTTCAGCATTTCACAAAACTCAGGTGTAACCCGTTGTGGTAAAGTAACTAACATTCTTGAACCTAACCGCTTGTACTCAAGATGGGGAATTTTATCAAGTTCACCTAAGAGCCAATCCAGTAAATCATCAGATAACGTAAACGGATCACCACCGGTTATTAAAACATCCCTTATTTCCGGTGAATTTTTAATGTAGTTGATAGCTTCAAGTAATTCTTCTTTAGACCGGGGGATATCAGTTTCACCAATATTTCTTCTTCTTTGGCAATGTCGACAATACATGGCACATTGATTAGTAATATTGATTATTAACCTATCAGGATATCTACGGGTAATACATTGGGCAGGATTAGTAAATTCTTCAGCCATTGGATCTGCACTACCTATGCCTTCTTGTAATTCCAGGCCTGTTGGAACTGATTGTAAATATATTGGGTCTTGGTAATGTTCACCTTCTGGGTTAATTAGAGATAGATAGTAGGGTGAAATTGCCCATCTGAATTTCTTTCCTACATTATCTATATCTTGTTTTTGTTTCTCGTTCAGGTTTAAAAAATTAGCAAGTTGATCAGAATCGGATATTCGGTTTCTAATTTGCCAATGCCAATCGTTCCAATCGTCATCAGTTGCACCTAAAATCTCTTTAATTTTATTCTGTCTGGCCTTTATCTCTTCTTTAAGAGATAAACCTGTAGATATTTTTTCTTTTGCTTCCAAATATGGTTCAATACGATTTTTCAGAACTTCTGCCCTTTCAAGTGATATTTCTCTTGAACTCCTTTTTGAAGTGCTCATTTTAACCCTCCTTTTCAAATTATTAATAATTATTATATAATTCTTTCCCCAAATATACTTGTAAAAAATGATATAGTTTATTAAATAAAATTTTTTTATCAAATAGAGGAATAAAAATGACTATGCAAATTAATTACTCATAGTCCAATTAAGATAATATTTAATTAATTTACTATTTTATTTAATTAAACTTTCCTTTTTTGCTAAATTCAAGTAATGATTAGCTATAACATTTTTCACTTTATCTTTTAATGGTTCATTAGGTACACTTATATAAGTAAACCATGGACCTTTTTGCCAAGCGTAACTAGAATAGTTATTATACTGATTAAACTCAACTACTTGTTGGGTTTTGAATTGTTCTAGTTTGTGCACAGCTAGCCACTCTAACCAAAAAGTCTCAATTTCATCTTGTGATGTAAACTTAATAATCTTAATTTTTATTGGTGTATCAGGATATCTATATTCCATTTCATAGCCTACAGTATTATCTTTAAATTTTATACCATCTAATTGGGTGATATCAGTCTTGGACAGCTTATTCAAATCAAGCATCTTTAAATTTATCTTTGTTGCTTCATCTAAGGTGATGTTATCAGGTGGTGCGGTTATTTCAGTAACTTTTCTGGAACATCCGCTAGTAAATATTACAAGTATTACCAAAAAAAACAATAGCTTTTTATATCTCATCAAGTCACCAACTTTGTAGTAGTAGTATTTTTATTTATTACTTATCCATATTTATTACTTATCCATATATACACTTCTACATTTTTATTGGTATTCCTTCTACATTCTGTTAAAAATGTAAACTAAGTTTCAGAAAATAAAGATTATAATTTAAGCATTGACAACTATCTAAATATAATGTAATATAGTTTTTACATTTATTATACAGGGGTGTGGCTCAATTGGTAGAGTAGTGGACTCCAAATCCATTGGTTGCGGGTTCAAGTCCTGCCGCCCCTGCCACCATAAAAAAACTGAGTTTCTACTCAGTTTTTTTTATTTCACAAAATAAAGGGAGTATTACCTACTCCCTTTATAAAACTACTTTTCTTCTTCTTTTTTCCTACTATTTATTATTTCTTCTGCTATTTTATGTGGTACATCCTCATAATGAGATAATTCCATTTTAAAACTGCCTCTTGCTTGTGTTATTGATTTTAAATCAATAGCATAACGACTCATCTCTGATAAAGGAGCTTGGGCTTTGATAACCTGGAACTTACCTTTAGACTCCATCCCCATAATTCTACCCCGTTTACTATTTATGTCACCCATAATATCACCCATAAATTGTTCGGGAATGACTATTTCAACATTCATTATAGGCTCTAACAAAACAGGATTTGCTTTCTCCATACCTTTTCTAAATGCTAATGAACCTGCAATTTTAAAAGACATTTCATTGGAGTCTACGGGATGATATGAACCATCAACTAAGGTTACTTTTAAATTAGCAACAGGATAACCAGCTAACATACCTTCTTGCATAGCTTCCCTAACACCTTTTTCAACGGCAGGGAAGTAGTTTCTAGGAACTGCTCCACCGAAAACTGATTCATGAAATTCGAAATCCCCATCTGGAAGTGGCTCTAGTGTTAACCATACATCACCGTATTGTCCTGCACCACCTGATTGTTTCTTGTGTTTCCCTTGAATTTTGATATTACCGCGAATAGTTTCACGATATGGGACCTTGGGAGTACGCATTTCTACTTCTACTCCAAATTTAGCTTTCATTCTTTCAGTAATAATGTCTAAATGTAGATCCCCCATACCTTTTAAGATAGTTTCTTTAGTTTCTGAATTTTTTTCTACCTTTAATGTTGGGTCTTCTTCAAGAAGTCTGGATATGGCATTACCTACCTTATCTTCATCACCCCTTGATTTAGGGCTAATGGCTACAGCTAAAGCTGGTTCGGGAAAATCAATACTTTCTAATAATTGGGGTTTTGATTTTAAACACAAGGTATGACCGGTCATTGTTTCTTGAAGTTTTGCAACTGCTGCTATATCTCCGGCCATGATCTCAGATAAGTTCTCTTGTGTTTTCCCTCTAACCATTAAAAAGCTGCTGACCTTCTCTTCTTTTTCTTTATTTGCATTATAGATATTATCAGTAGTTTTTAGTTTACCTGAGTATAATCTAAAAAAGCTCAGTTTACCAACATATGGGTCTGCTAATGTTTTATACACTAAGGCAGCTGGAGCTTGTGCTAATAAATCTGTTTCACTCAAATCACTTGGTGTTGGTAAAAAATCAACTATAGCGTCTACTAAATTTGGAATACCAATATTACTTAAAGCAGAACCAGCTAATACCGGATAGATTTTCCCTTCTCTTACCCCTTTTTTAAAACCTTTAATTATTTCTTCAGGAGATAACACCTCTCCCTCTAAATACTTCATTAAAAGTTCATCATCACCTTCGGCAACTGATTCCATTAGAGCATCACGGTATTCTTGTGCCTGAGCTTGTAAGTCGTCTGGAATGGCAATTTCACTGATTTTCCCATCTTTAAAGGTATATGCTTTAAGCTGTAAAATATCTACAACTCCACTAAAGCCTGATTCTGAACCGATAGGTAATTGAATTGGAGCAATACCTGCTCCAAAGGAATCTTTTAATTCATCAATTACTTTAAAAAAACTTGAGTTTTCTCTATCTAACTTATTTACAAAAAGTATCCGAGGCATATTTTTTTCATTAGCAAAGTCCCAAATAACTTCGGTTTGAACTTCTACGCCGGATACTCCACAAACCACCATCAGTACATTATCTACAGCCCTTAAAGCTCCTTTTACTTCACCTATAAAGTCTGCATATCCTGGAGTATCCACAAAATTAATTTTTGTATTATTCCACTCCAAGGGGGCAAGGGTAGAGGTTATTGTAACTTTACGTTTTATCTCCTCTGGTAGATAATCGGTTACTGTTGTCCCATCGTCAACTTTACCAAGTCTTGAAGTGAGACCGGCATTATAAAGTATTGCTTCGGTTAGTGAAGTTTTGCCTGCTCCTCCGTGGGCAACAATACCCACATTTCTTATTTTGTCTGGTGTGTACGTTTTCAATAAAGCCCCTCCTTATTTAATGTGTTTGCATATTGCCTATTTTCTTTTAAAATTTAAATTATTAATATAATTAAGCAAAAAATCTGAAAATCCTTCTTGATAATTTAAAACATTAAGAAAATAGCTTTTTACAAATTATTATTTATAGTGTTGCCAAATTTTTGATATTTTTTCAAAACCTCGCATAGACATGAATAAGATAAAAATAAAGTGAGTGACAATATGGCCAAACACAGTTTTATGCAGGGTGCATTTATACTATTTCTTTCCGGAATATTTGTAAAAGTAATTGGTTTTATATTTCAAATTACTGTTATTAGGATAATTGGTACAGAAGCTGTTGGTTTATTTAATATGGTTTTCCCCTTGTATATAACTGTATTGGTCATTTCGACGGCAGGTTTACCTTTAGCAATTTCAAAAATGGTATCACAGCAGGTTGCTTTAGGAAATTATCAAGGAGCCTTTAAAATTTTTCGTATAGCATTATCTGTATTAATTTTTCTCAGCTTTTTTTTTACAATAATTTTATTTTTAATTTCCCCACTGCTGATTAATACCCTTTATCAGGATCACCGGGTAATTTGGTGTTTTTATACTATGATTCCCGGAATTATAATTGTTTCCATTTGTTCGGCTTTCCGTGGTTTCTTTCAAGGACTACAAGAAATGATTCCACCTGCCTTAACACAATGCATTGAGCAAATTATCCGCATTTCCTTAGCACTTTTTCTAATTACAGAACTTCAGCCCTACGGAATTAAAATGATTGCAGTTGGTTTATCTATAAGTATGATTTCTGGTGAACTAGTAGGGCTTATTATTATTTATCTCATATATAGATTCAAACAAAAACAAATACAACACAGAGCCACCTGGATGCCCTCAGCTCTTAACATACCAACCAGAAAGGTAATTGCTGAACTTTTTGCATTCGGGTTTCCCACAACATTAACTAGGCTAATATCCAGCCTTGTATTGACATTTGAAGCAAGCCTAATCCCCCTTACTCTACAGAAATCCGGCTATACAATTAATCAAGCAGCAAGTATCTACGGTCAATTTTCAGGGGTTAGTATTTCATTATTAACTATTCCAACAGTTTTGACCTTTTCACTGGCTATTTCATTAGTCCCTGCAATTTCTGAAGCTGAAGCTCAAGGTAAATTTGCGGCACTACAGTTTAGAAGTACAGAAGCTTTAAGACTTACCTATTTATTTGGTTTACCGGTTATGATTATCTTGATTTTAAAGGCTACTAGTTTATGCACCCTTTTATTTAACCTTCCCGAAGCTGGTACAACTGTAAGATACCTTGCCTGGGGAGCACTATTTTTGTATTTAGCCCAAACATCTAATGGTATTCTCCAAGGCCTAGGTCTAGTTAGAAAAATATTTATCAATACTGTTTTTGGATCTATTATAAAAGTTGTTGGTATTATTTATCTAGTAGCAATACCTGAGCTTAATATTAATGGAGCAGCTGTTGCCTTTGTTTTTAGTTTTTTTGTTGTCTGTATATTGAATTTAATTGTAATTTTTAATACCACAGGATTCCATTTAAATGTGAAGCAGATTATCCTGCCATTGATGGCCTCTCTTTTTATGGGAGTATTTATCATTTTGGAAACTAATTATTTAACAAAATACTTTATTGAGAGTTCTGTTACAATAATCAGCATAATTACTGGAGGACTTTTTTATTTCTTACTAATTAATTTCTGGGGTCAAATAAATTTGAAATACATGTTTACAAAAGCAAAAAAATAGAGCTAAAAGCTCATTTGCTCTAATCCCCAGTTTTTTACCTGTTTTATAATTTTATAATTTGTTAAATCAAAGTGAATCGGCGTTACAGAAATATAATTGTTTTTTATGGCTACAACATCCAAATCGTGATCCTCCTGCTCTGGTGGGATCACTTGTCCAGCTAACCAGTAATAATCATTTCCTCTAGGGTCTTTGCGATGCTCAAAATTATTTATATATTTCCTTTCTCCAAGCTTTGTTACTTTATAACCTTTAATTTTTTCTTTAGCAGTATAAGGTATATTAACATTTAATAGTGTATCAGGAGCTAAGTCTTTACTTAACATCTGTCGGCATAATTGTTGCGCAACTCTTAATGCCGAAGAAAAATCCACTGCTGAAAAGGAATCTAAAGATAGGGCAATAGCAGGAATGCCTAAGATAATTCCTTCAATTGCTCCTGAAACTGTGCCTGAGTATAATACATCAGTTCCCAGATTAGGTCCTCTGTTTATTCCCGAAACCACAATATCTGGTCTTGTATTAAGTATAGTCGTTACACCAAGTTTAACACAATCAGCAGGCGTCCCCGACACTGACCAAGCATTAATGTTTTTAAACAAATTAAATTTGTCAACCTTGATAGGATGATGAACTGTTATCCCATGACCGCATGCACTCATCTCCCTATCGGGGGCAATAACGGTAACCTCTCCAATTTCCTGCAAACCAATGGCTAAGCACTTAATTCCTTCAGCTTCTATTCCATCATCATTTGTAACTAGTATTCGCACTGATAACCTCCGTATTTATTAAACCTAATCGTTGAAAGGGCCAATAGGTGAAAAAGGCTTTTCCTTTAATCTGGTTTAGGGTTAACCATGTATTCCAAGCATGACTATCATAACTGTTATTTCTATTATCCCCAAGGACAAAAAGGGAATTTTCGGGAACAACTATTGGCCCAAAATCGTATTCGGCCTTTTCATTGGTATAGTTTTCCAATAGTGGCATATCATTTATGTATACTTGTCCATTTTGTATCTGTATTTTTTCCCCAGCAACCCCTATTACCCTTTTAATATAATCTTTATTATCTTCCGTAATAATAGGGGGTGTAAAAACAACAATATCTCCCCTTTGTGGTCTTTTAAAAGAATAAATTAGTTTATTAACTAAAATTCTTTGATCAAGTTGAATGGTTGGGAGCATTGAACCAGTCGGAATGACTCTTGGTTCAATTACAAAACTTTGTAAAAAAAACGAAAGACAAAAGGCTGAAATAACAATCACTAATACCTCTTTAATAAAATATTTTAATTTATGCATTTTTCCTCCTTTATTATATCTGATAAATATTATTTTTAATAGATATGGAGTCTATTAACGGAAAATATGATTATAGTAATTAATTATTCTAACCCTAATGCTTTATTGTAACAATCGATAGCTTTTGAATGATGTCTGCTTTTATCATATATTTTCCCTAGAATTTCCCAAGCTTTACGGTTATCAGGATGGTTTTTAATAATTTCTTCTAAATGCCCAATGGCTTCTACGAGATATCCTTTCGCATACAAGCATTCGCTTAAGTTTAAACGAAAAATATTATCCCATGGTTCTTTTGCCAAGGCGCGATAATAATATTTTATTGCTTCATCTAAATTATTTGTTTTTTCTAAGCACCAAGCAATATTATTAAGAATTGTAGCATCATATGCATCAACTTTAATTAATTCTTCATAGAGCTGCAGCGCTTCAGAAAACATATTTCTCTTACCTTTAATTGCAGCTAAATTGCAGATAGTTTCAATATTTTCCGGAAACAGTTCCAAAGATTTCTTGTAATAATTTTCTGCCATTTCCAAGCTATCTATTCTTGAATAACATAATCCTAATGCATTATATAATTCTGGACATTGCATCTTATATTTTTTTGCTTTTTCCAGATATTTTATACTTTCAGCGTATTTTTCAAATTTTATATAAACCAACCCAATATTAAATAGTAAATCTAGATGTTTATGATTAATTTTCAAGCCTTGATTGAAAGCTTCTAAGGCTTTCAGATTTTCGTTATTTTCCAAATATATACATCCTAATGCATTCCAACCTTCAATATTGTCTGGATTGAGATCTAATGACCTATTAATAGATTCAATTCCTTCTTTTAGTAAGCCTATATCAATTAGGTTCTTACCCTGCATTTGCCATGCCTCTGGGCAATAAGGGTCTTTTTCCAGAACTTCTTGAATAATATTAAATGATTTTGAGCTATTTCCTAGAGAATTTTCAACTGTACTCAACCAGAGCAGGTATTTAGGTTGTCCACTTCCTAAATTAACTGCTATTTGAAAACAATTTAGTGCATTTTTAAGGTCATTTATTTTTAAATAAACAGTTCCTAGTCGCCAATGTATATCAGGATCATCTTTTTCTATTAAAATGAGCTTCTTTAATTTATTTATTGATTGCTGATAATCCCCTTGAAAAATTTTAATTGTACTTATACTAAGGAATAAATACCTTAGACACCTCTTGTAAAAGCGGGGTATTATTTCGTTGTATTTAAGTATTTCAGACATGACTTATCCCCTTTCTTTTAAGATTAATTAGATAATAGATAAGCATATCTTCTAAATTCTATAAATATATTCCATTTCCTTCCTTTTATGTTAGTTTAATTCCATCATTTTCTCTCTTATTTCTTTTAAATTCTCAGTTTTTGTGTTAATTTTTTGTATTAATTAATTATCATATTTACTTTAAAGTGGCATAAATTTTAATAAAACAATAGTACGAAAAGGAGGAGGAAATTCATGGACTTCATAAAAGTAAATTCGATTATTAGAGGATTCACCTGGGCTCTTTTAATTTCTGTAATTCTGTCCTTAATTATAACCTTACTTTTATACTTTACATCTGTCTCAGAAGCTCTGCTGCCTTCTTTTGCAACTTTAATATTTTTTATAAGCATATTATTGGGAAGTACAATTTCTGCAAGACATGCTGGAAATAGTGGGCTAATACATGGCTTAGTGGTAGGTCTTCTCTTTTTAACTTTTTCTCTTATTTTAAGTTTACTTATTTCAACTGACCCATTTTCTTGGTTTTTATTTGCAAAAAAAATAACCTATACCTTCATTGGCGGTGCTTTAGGAGGTGTGATTGGCATAGGTCTATCAAATCATTAATTTTTGCGAGGAGATTCAAGCTCCTCTTTTTTATTTTTAATTTTATTATTATTTAATTACTTTTTTAAAAGCTTTTCTTAAAAAATTTGGTAATGGAATATAATATACTTTCATAACAACCTCTCACCCCTTTAATTAAAAGAAAGATAATTTTCTCTTTCATTGTATTTATATGAGATGAAAAAAGTGCAACATTATAGATGGCATAATTAACCAAAATTATTATTACTATAATAAATAGAAATATATTTATTTGAAATATTACTATTAAATAATAAACCATGGCAATAGTAAGGGAGATTTTAAAATTCTTTAATATTAATAATAAACTTATTAGGATAGCTGCAAAAATTTGTATAGATTCTAAAATACATCCAGAAATTATACCTATTAAAGCTACCAACTCGCTGCCTTCTGTTTTAACAGGTTTAGAACCTAAATAAACACCAAATAAAATACTGCAAGCGAGAAAAGCATTGTGAATATCTGTATTATTTTGCGAAAAAATAACAATAGGTAGAAATCCCTTACTAAAGTTTAAGAAAATACATAATAAAAAATAACTGAAACCCAATTCTTGCATAATAACTTTATTTTTTATATAATCTAAATTTTTGCCGAATATTTTAAAAAGAATTCTCCCTTCGTTGAGAAAAAAACCTAGCGCAAATGAAATCATTATTTCCATTTTTTAATACCTGCTTGTCCTTTACTTTGCTAAAACATATGTATAATTAATTACGATTAGAACAAAAAAAGATGGCTCAGCGCCATCTTTTTTCTAATATTTAGGTACTTTTAAATTACTGACCATTAAATAGGAAAGTAGAATTGTTAGTAAAGGAAAAACAATAGCGGGTATTTTGTCGGATAATAATATTGCTAAAGCCATTAAACTACCGGCAAAAGGTATAGGCACACCGATAAAGTGGGTTGTAATATTTAATACATTAAATCTAGCTAATCTTACTGCCCCACATAATGCAAAAATAACAGCAATAATAAGACCGATATGGCCCATATCTTGCAGAATGCTGCTATAAACTAAAAGTGCGGGTGCAACACCAAAAGAAACTAGGTCACACAAAGAATCTAGTTCTTTTCCAAAGTTTGAGGTTACATCTAATTTCCTGGCAATTTTACCATCCATACCATCTAGAACCATAGCTAGAAGAATTGCGATGGCTGCTAATTGATATTTTGAATCCATTGTATAAATAAGAGAAACTATACCTAATAATAAATTAGCTAAAGTAACTATATTAGGAATAATAACTTTTTTGCTCATGGGTTTCCTCCCTGTCTTGCAGAAGTTATAATGCTTCAGATAATGTATTTTATCATCTTTTATGTTAATTTAAAAGTTATTTCATAACGAACTAGTGTTTTTATTTTTCATCCACTCCGATAGCCGGCTAGCTATTATATTTAGATCATCGGTAATAATAGGTTGTTTGGGAAGAGACTTAATAAAATTCACTCCATATTTTTTTGTTAATACTCTTTTATCTAAGATAATAAGGGTCCCCCAATCTTTACCACTTCTAATCAGTCTTCCAAATCCCTGCCGAAATCTCAAAATAGCAGAAGGTAAACTATACTTATAAAAACTATTTTGTTTATTTTTTTCAAATAATTCTAATTTGGCTGCAATTACCGGTCTGCTTGGAGGGGCAAAGGGAAGTTTAACAATAACAACAGCTGTTAACCCTAGGCCTTGAATATCTATACCTTCCCAAAAACTATTAGTACCTAAAATAACGGTTTTATTGGGATATTTTTTTAATGTCTCTATTAGAGTCTTTCTACTTCCTCCACTTCCATGGGCTAAAATTTCTTTATTTAATTGATACTCTTCTCTTTTTAAGTACTTATACACACTATTTAGCATGTGATATGAAGTAAATAAAATTAATATACCTCCACTAATTGCTGGGATCAATGTTAGCAAGCTATCAGCAACATAATTTATATACTCATTATCAGTTATATTTGAAGGTTCTGGAAGATCGGTAGGTATACATATTATTGATTGTGTCTGGTAGTTGAATGGAGAATCAAAAATCCCAGTTAGCGTTCTTAACTTTTCTATGCCATACATGTTTATTATATGATCAAAATTACTATTAACAGCAAGTGTTGCTGATGTTAAGATTGCAGACTTTTTAAGCTTAAAAAGCTTTTTTCCTAGGATATTTGCAATATTAAAGGGTGTAATAATTAATATTAAGTTATCCTTATTTATTTGTAACCAATAAACTTTTTCCTCTTCTTTTCCAATAATAAAATTTTTGATTACATCTTTATTTTCATTCAAAAGTGATATTTGAAAGCGAAGCTCTTTATATATTTCCTCAAAATCTTCAAAAGCTTCCATTTGGCATACAAAACTATTAATTTTGTGAATTAAGGAGGTTAAATAGTTAGCAATATTTTCTAGGAATAGATTAAAATTATTCCACCATTGGGTATATCTCTCATTTTCAGTGATTCTTAATTCACCTAATAACGATTGTTCTTGACTTTGTGCTAACCTAATACAATCATCCAGCATTGAACTTAGTAGTAATGCTTCCTGTTTAATTGCAGCTATTAAATTAGCTAATCCTATTTCTGATAGGTGTTCATTTGAATAATATAATAACTGATATAGCGAATTGTTATTTTTCCCTTTAGCAAGTTGATTCAATATTTTTTTTAAATATCTAAAGTTGACCTCGCTTGAGAATTGTTTTAAGGCTTCATCTTCTAAGTTATGAGCCTCATCTATAATAAGATAGTCATATTGGGGTAATATCTTATTATCTCTTATAATATCCTTTAAAAGTAGTGAGTGGTTGGTAATTATTAGATTACTCTTCTCAGCTTCTCGTCTATTCTTTAAATAATAGCATTTTTTAGAAAAACTGCACTTCCCGCCTACACATGTTTCTATTTGACTTGAAATTTGGAGCCAAAGTTCATTTTCGTAATTGTTTAAATTAATCTCTTCTTTGTCTCCAGTATCAGTAATATCTAGCCAGTTATATATTTGAGCCAGAAAAACTTTCTCCTGCCAATTTAAGACATTGCTATCTTTTGCAAGAATGTAAAATCGTCTTAAACATACATAATTATTTCTGCCTTTAACAATTGAGACACGAAATTTACAGCCAAGACAATTCTCTATAGAAGGGATATCATATTTGAAAAGCTGCTCCTGAAGTGCTATTGTATTTGTTGAGATTACTACTCTATATTGCTTTTCATTGGACCAAAGCAAAGCAGGTATTAAATAAGCCAGACTTTTACCAGTCCCGGTAGCAGCCTCAATGATTGCATGATAATTTTGATTGAAAGCATCTCTGATAGTTTTAAACATATCATGCTGTTGAGGTCGGAATTCATAATTACTAAATTTCAAACTTAATATGCCATCGTGGGTAAAAAACATTTCTGCATCATCAAAGGAATATTTTATATTTGATTCTTCTTGAACATCTTCCTCCCAAGACCTCTTATTATCTAGCCAAAAGTCAGAAACATTCTTTTTCTGAACTTTTTTTAAAATTAATCCCAAACCATTTGTATCATCAGTTAACAAGTTTGTTATATTATTTAAAACAAAAGGAGATAATTTAGAGAGTTCTTCTGTTAATAAACCAAAAATTGCCGCTGTCATTTCCGCATCATTTATAGCCTTATGAAATAAGAGTTTTTTGATATTTAAAACATTGACCAAATATGATAACTGATAACTAGGCAAAAGGGGCAAAGTAATTTTAGCCAAATCCCAAGTATCTATCCATAAATTTGGGATATTAAATCCCAGATTCCTATCTAAAAAGCCTTTATCGAAATTAACATTATGGGCTACTAAAACATAACCACCAATAAAATTTAAAATTTCTATTTCAATTTCAGACCATGAGGGTTTATTGGTAACCATTTCATTACTAATCCCTGTTAAAAGAGTGATTTCTTCGGGAATTATATTTACAGGCTTAATTAACTTTTGGTATCTGTCTGCAATTTTATTGTTTACGACTTTTACCAATCCAATTTCAATTATTTCAGCATCTTGCTTAAAGCCAGTTGTTTCAATATCAATTGCGACAAAAGTTAAATCCTGCAAACTTAATCCCACCTTAATCTTGAGTTAAAATTGCCAATTATCTAAATAAGCTTCCTGTTCAGGAGATAATTTATCAATTTCAATACCTAGTGAAGCTAGTCTTAAAATAGCTACCCTTTCATCAATTTCCTTTGTCACTTTATATACTTTATTTTCTAGTGAGTTATTTTGAGTTAAATACTCCAAAGATAAAGCCTGTAGTGCAAAAGTCATATCCATTATTTCTGCGGGGTGACCATCACCTGCAGCTAAATTGACTAAACGGCCTTCCGCTAACAAAAATACCTTTCGTCCATCACTAAAAGTATACTCTTGAATATTAGTTTTTACTTTCCTATTATCTAAGGTAGCTTTTTCTAGGTCAGGTTTTGATATTTCTATATCAAAATGACCGGCATTGGCCAAGATTGCATTATTATTTATTACTTCCAAATGCTCTTGTCTAATTACATTTTTATTGCCTGTTACTGTAATAAAGAAATCGCCCAGAGGTGCTGCTTCTAGCATAGGCATTACCCTAAAGCCATCCATTAGAGCTTCTATTGCTTTAATAGGATCAATTTCACAAATTATAACATTTGCTCCTAAACCTTTTGCTCTTAAAGCTACCCCTTTACCACACCACCCATATCCAATAACTACTACAGTTTTTCCAGAAACAACAAGATTTGTAGTTCTCATTATTCCATCCCATACAGACTGTCCTGTACCATAGCGGTTATCAAAAAGGTATTTTGATAAAGCATCATTTACGGCAATCATTGGAATTTGCAGAATACCTTCTCTTTCTAGGGAGCGTAATCTTAAAATTCCCGTTGTAGTCTCTTCACAGCCGCCTATGACATTTTTTAGTAATTGTGGATATTTACTATGTATTAAAGCTACTAAATCCCCGCCATCATCAATAATTAAATTAGGCTCAAATTTTACAGCAGAGTCAAGATGTTCATGGTATTCTTCGCTAGTTGCTCCATGCCAAGCAAAAGCTGTTATGCCACTATCAACCAAAGCTGCAACAACGTCATCCTGTGTTGACAAGGGATTACTGGCAACAACAGCTACTTCTGCACCGCCAGCTTGAATTACTTGTGCCAAATAACCAGTCTTTGCTTCCAAATGCAAACAAATTACAACTCGTTTTCCTTTAAAAGGTTTGCTTTTAGAAAACTCCTGATTAATTAAATTCAAAACAGGCATATGGCTTTTAACCCAACTAATCTTTTCTTCTCCTTTTGATGCAAGATTTAGATCTTTTATTTGACTTTTCATTTTTAACCTCCTAAGATATTTTAAAAATAGGTAAGCACCTAAGAATAATAAATATTTCCTTTGACATTAAACAGGAAATTTAGTAAAATATATTAGTGTCTATAAGCGCCCGTAGCTCAGTGGATAGAGCACTGGCCTCCGGAGCCAGGAGCGGAGGTTCGATTCCTCTCGGGCGTACCAGCAATATTAAAACCTATCTGTCTAAAACAGGTAGGTTTTTTAATATCCAATTTATTTCATGCCCATAAAATTATTTTGTCTAAGTGCCTCATAAAGAATTATTGCCACAGAATTGGATAAATTTAAGGATCGGGCATTTTTATTACTAAGCATAGGTACCTTTATACATTTATTCCTTTCTTTAGCCAATAGTTCATCGGGCAACCCCTTTGTTTCTTTGCCAAAAAGAAAGAAACAATCTGGCTTATAATCCTTTTCTGTATAAAGAGACTTACCCTTTGTAGTAGCAAGATAAAAATCAATATTTACGTTTTGCATAAAAAAGTCATCGAGATTTTCATAAATCTTGATATTTAACAAATTCCAATAATCTAATCCAGCTCTTTTAAGATGTTTATCTTCAATAGAAAAACCCAATGGTCTAACTAAATGCAAATTACAATGTGTAACTGCACATGTACGAACAATATTACCCGTATTAGCAGGAATTTCTGGTTCAACCAAGACAATGTTAAACAATTTTTATCTCCCCTCTATACTCCTAATACTATAACACATTCAGACCAACACTTTCTATTTTGTTTTTATTCAGGCATCATTTCAATTTTTTCTATTTCCCCAGGAATTGTCACTTCATATTCTTTTCCATCATTAGTTTTAATCTTTAATTTAGTTTGTTTATTTTCTTTTTCACTATTTGTTTCTTGTTTCTCTGGTGTTTTTTGATTACTATTTATAAGTTCTTCTAATTCAGAAAACCTTTCGTTTAATAAATATAGATTATCGGTATTAATAATTCTGACTGGAGTATATTTTGCAGGAACAAGGGCTGTGCCATTATTTATTTGCATATCATATTTCCAGCTATCGGTCTTTAATAAACTATCTGTCGTTTCTAAAATTACTTGTGCAAGCAAATTAGGCATTGTGTCTACAGCTATTAGATTTCCTTCCTTTATATCCTTAAGAGATTCTTTATTAATATCCATAGTAACAAACGTCACCTTTTTTTCTAGCTTTGTCTCTTTTAAAAATTTCATTATTCCAGAAGTATATTGTTCATAGTGTGAAATGATTGTGTTTGGTGAATTTTTACTATATTCACTTTTGGAAATCTCATAAGCTTTAATATCACTCTGATCAGGAACTTCTTTCACAACCATACCCTTCACAAATGGACTATTTTTTAATTGATTTATATTTCCTGGTAATATAATTCCAGAAACACTATTCGGTTCACCCGTTAATATTAAAGGATTTAACTCTATCCCTTGGCTTAAAATGTATTGAGCTTGCAATTCTCCAGCCCTTACATAATCGGGTGCAATAAAAGCATCAACAGAAACATTCTCCGGGAGCAGGTCAATTACAATAATTTTTATATTTTGTTCTTCTAGCATACTAATAAAATCTTTAGCAGCATCGGAGTTTATTGGTTGCATTATCACAACTTCAACCTTTTCGGTGATCATTTTTTCTATTTGTTTTTTTTGTTGTTCAGAATTATTTTTAGAATCACCCTCTATTATTTTTATATTCTGGCTTTTAGCACTCTCTTTAATTTTTGCAAGAAGATATTGATTCCTCTCTGTAGTAGTTTCAGCTAATACTAAACCAACTTTAATCTTTGGTTTAATCTCGGGTTTGCCTTGAGGGCTGCCAAAACATCCCGTAAAGATTAAAATAATAATAGAAGATGTCCAAAAAATAATTTGATAATGTTTCCTGTTAAGCATTTGTACTTCACCCCCTCTTTTATTATCTGCAAATAAATGAGATTTTTAGACAAGATTACATTTTGCAAAAAATGGTAAGAATAATCTTATAATACTTAAGGAGGCGATTTTCTTGGCAGGTTATGTCTGTACCGCTTGCCATAGGAAGACCAGACTACCAGATTTTTGTTGTGGTGCTTCTATGGTTGCCAGTGGAAGTTATTACTGTCCTAATTGTAAAGACAAATCATCTAATGCCAAAACTTGTGATTGTGGAACAAGTATGATTCAAATATAGGCATAGATAAAAGGGTTCAAGTTATTCTTGAACCCTTTTATCTAGCTTATAGATAAATGCCAGTATTTCTGCTACTACCTCATACAGCTCAGGGGGAATTTCTTGATTTAGGTCAACGTCGATTAGTCGATCTACTACTTCTGGTTTTATTACTATTGGGATCCCTTTTTCAGCTGCAATAGCTAAAATTTTCTCAGCTATCTCACCTTTTCCTAAAGCAACTGCCTTGGGGGCGCTTTCAAAAGGATTATATTTTAATGCAACTGCTTTTTTTGTTTTATCCATCTATTATCACCTAAATCCTTACATCTATTCCTTTTAATTGTGTTTGGTCACTATTTAAAGATTCTTTTTCTTTTAGGAATGAATCATCCAAAATTATTTTGCATTCGTCAGTGTTTATATTATAACTTTTTAATATACTCTTTAGCATTGATAAATTGCTTTCTAAAAGTAAATAGCCGGACTTTAATGCACAGGTAAATTGAATATTAAATTTTTCCCACCAAATTACATTGATTAAAATGTCACCTAAGTTGATAGAATTGTACAAAATATTAATCTCGATATAAGAATGCTTATTATCAATATTCTCATTTTGATTTAGTAATAAGGAAAAACCTGATTCTTGTTCAAAAATTGTTAAAAAAGCCAAACATAGCGTTGGATCTGTCAATATATTTATAGAATCCTTTACTTCTAAGGGTAAATTTTCTAATACCTGCCTAATAGATTCTATATTTACCTTGGAAATCTTAAGTTTTTTTTCAATCATCTTATTGATTATTATTCTTATCTCCGGGGAATCCCCTAGATTTATTTTTTTCAAGATATCCAAAACATCTAAGCTATAATAGCTAGAATCATTTTTTAAAGATAGCATAATCTTCTCATCGGTTTGGCTTACTACTGTTAAAGATAATTGAGTATTTTTGGGGAAACGCAAATCAGTCTGGGCAGTAACCACACTACTTCCTATTTTTAGCAATAATCCATTTTCTAAATTATTCAAAACAATTGCTTCTAAGGTTTTGCCACTTTTCGGGAATAGGTTGTTTTCATTATTAGTTTGTATACTAGTATTAAAGCTAATAAGACCAATTTTATCCATTTTACCCCCAAACAAATCTACGTATTTCACTTGGAAATACGTAGATTTTACATCAATTAAATAATATAAAATATCAATGCAATCGTCCCTGGTCCTACATGTGTGCCGACTACAGCACCAATATCAGAAATAAATATTTCCGTACAATTAAATTGTTCTAGAACTTTTTCATGTAATTTTAGCGCCGTATCAAGGCAGCTGCTATGAACGATAGCACACTGGATTTTTTGGTCTGACGGGATATTAGTGTTAGCAATTTCGATCAACCGCTCCAGGGCCTTTCCTTTACCCCTGACTTTTTCATATGGATGAACTTCACCATCAGCGAGAGTTAAAATTGGTTTAATATTTAATAATGCTCCCATTACCGAACTGGCCTTTCCAATTCTACCACCCTTTTGTAAATATTCTAAAGTATCTACTACAAAGAAAATATTCATTTTTGATTGTAAATCAGTTATTATTCTGGATATTTCTTCAATATTATTTCCTTCCTTAGCTGCCCGTGCGGCGGCAATCACAATAAGTCCCAACCCCATAGTAACCACTTGGCTGTCAAATACATTAACCTTTATGGAATCAGCTAGCATAGATTTACCCAATAAGGCACTTTGATAAGTACCGCTCAATTTACTAGAGAGATGTATGGAAACAATTTCCTCAGCCCCATTTTCTGCCAGTTCTTTAAAAACTGTTGCAAAATCACCTGGTGATGGTTGTGATGTAGTAGGTAATATCTCACTTGCAGATAATTTAGTATAAAAATCCTTAGGACTAATTTCCGTCCCCTCTAAATATGACGTACTACCAAAATTTACGGCAAGAGGAACCACGGTGATATCATATTGTTTTATTAAATCTAAAGGTAAATCAGCAGTACTATCAGTTACAATTTTAATTTTTGACATATTAGTCACCTCGTTTTTTAAGTTATTATTCTATCGATATTAAATAATAATAGAGAGGCTGACCGCCATAATGCAGTTCGAAATCTACATTAGGATAAAGCTTTGAAATACGTTGCAGTAATTCTTCTGCCTGAGCTTCTTTGACATCTTCACCATAATAAAGAGTAACAAGTTCATCTTTATTTTCAATTATTTTCTGTAGTGTATTTAAAATTACATCCTCAATATCATCGGAAATATAAGCAATTTCACCCTCAATAATTCCAATATTCTGACCTGCTTTAATGAAAAGGTCTCCATGCTGGGCATCTCTAACTGCATAAGTGATTTCGCAAGTTTTAATATTGGATATCGCTTCTTGCATTTTTTTATAATTTATATTTAGATCTAGTTCCCCATTAAATGCCATTAAAGCACTTATTCCCTGGGGTATAGTCTTAGTTGTAACAACTTTAGCAGATTTTGAAGAAAGTTTTACTGCCTGTTGAGCTGCCAAAATAATGTTTTTATTATTAGGAAGAATAAGTATTTCTCGTGCATTCACATCCTCTATTGCAGACAAAATATTTTCCGTACTTGGGTTCATTGTTTGTCCGCCCATTATTATAAAATCAACACCTAAACTACGAAAAATTTCATTAATTCCTTCACCGGCACTAACTCCTATTACACCAATGTTTTTATTTGGCACAGCTATCATTAATTCCCGACTCTGTTCTCGCATATTCTCAATTTTTATATCATGCAATGATCCTAGTCTGCAGCAATATTCTAGTACTAAACCAGGGTTATTGGTATGTATATGAATTTTGGTGATATTATCAGAACCTACTACTAGTACACAATCTCCCTTTTCCTCTAAAAATGCTCTAATTTGTTCTTGGGTCGTTGTATTAGTATCAATAATTTTTTTTATAATTAATTCGGTGCAGTATTGAAACTGTATCTCATTATTATTAATTATAAAATTACTAACTGGAAAAGTCTGAGTAGTGTAAGACTTTTGTTCTATAGTTGCTTTTCCTTGAATTGTTTCTCCTTTGAAACCAGCCAGCATCCCCTCAATTACTGTCAACAATCCTTGTCCGCCTGCATCTACAACACCAGCCTGTTTCAGCACTGGCAGCATTTCCGGTGTTTTTGACAAAGTATTATAGCCTTGATCTAAATAAATTTCAAAGGCTTTTGTTATTTCAGTTTCATCAGTAATTTTAGAATTCAAGGTTTCTGAAGCTTCTCTGGCAACTGTTAAAATAGTTCCCTCTACAGGTTTTACTACCGCTTTATAAGCGGCATCTACCCCTTGACTAAATGCTTTAGCTAATAAATGGGCATTTATTTTGTCTGCATTAGAAAGTGCCTTTGAGAAACCTCCGAGTAACTGTGATAAAATTACACCTGAATTTCCTCGTGCTCCCATTAGAGCACCATAAGCCATAGCGTCTGCTGCTTGAGATAAAGGAATATCCTTTGGTAGCTTTTCAACTTCTTTGGCAGCTGAAGCAAGTGTTAATGACATATTAGTCCCTGTATCTCCATCAGGTACTGGAAAGACATTTAAACTATCTATTTTTGATTTTTCTATTTCTAATTTACTGGCACCGGTCAAAACCATGGCGCGTAAGGTAGAACCATCAATATATGTCTTATTCACCTTAGTGCCTCCTTAACTAAAATAACATCCCTAATTAATACGCTAAACTACTAAGTAATTCCTTCAAAATTATTATGTTTTTATATAATTTACGTCAAAAATATAATTATTAATTTTTTTAAAATCTTTTGTCTATAATAAATAAGACAAGTTTTATTTTGGGGTGGAACAATGATACAAATTGATGATGCTGGAAGTGGTAGTCTTATTGGGGGCACAGGTATTGGGATACTAAATACAGAAAATAACCAGTACTATTTTGAAGTTATACCGTTGGAGTTTTATCAAACACAATTATTTCTTCAAAAAGCATACCAAGATTATGTAATTAAAATTGTTAAAAATGGTTTCCGCAAACTGAATGTCAATAAGTCCCATATTATAGAGCTGTGCCAAGGCTATATGTTTGATAAGCTAAGAGATTGGTTGGAAAAGAATAAGTATCAATGGAAAAGCACAAAAATCGAAGGCACTCTACAATTGAAAGTGGAAGAATCTTTTAATCAGTATGTAATCAGTCTTGGTCTGCCTAAAGACTTTATCAAGCATGCCCGTTATGCCTTTGGATTTCATCGGCTACTAAAATGGGTTTTTGCTGATTTAGAAAATAGACAGAAATTATGTAAAATCAAATGGAAAAGTTGGCAAAAATGGGGCAATATCAAAAAAAGTATTTATGCTAATAATTTAGGATATGTGGATTACTGTTTAAAGTGCGGGAAAAGAATCAAACCACCCTTAAATGTAGTTACAATAGAATATATCACTAATAAACCAGCAACTATTAATCTTCATAATGAATGTTACCAAGGAAAGCTTAACCCTTTTCCACCAGTGTTTTTACACCAAATTTCATTGACTAGCAAAATTTGTTCAGAAAAGCTCCCCAAACCTGATATTAAACTTGAGGAAAAAATTACTCTGAGAAAAATCCAAAAAAATTTAGTTGTTTTTAATAAAAATGGTGAAAAAATTGGATATCTAAATTGCCGATTAGGCGAAAAGCTTGCCTTTTGGATGGAAAAAGGTTTCAATTGGAACTGTGTTATTCAAGATTTATCAGAAAATAAACTACTGCTTTTGGCTCAACTAACTTAAACTTAAACAACAAATTACTAAAGGAGGAACATAATGAGAAGAAGTATTTTTAATATATGTTTATTCCAAATAAAACCGATTATCCCTTTCATTATCTTTGTTCTACTAATAGCTGGGTGTAGCGGTGAACAAAGAGAAGTCAAAAAGGAAATTGAGCGGGAATTTGGTACCGCAATGGATGCATATCATGATATCTGGCAGGCCAAAGACTTGGCTCAAGCAGAAATTCTCGCAAAAAGAGCATTTAATAATAATGAAATAATAACTGAAGTCTTACAAGCTTATAAAGCAAGCCTCGAAATTGATCAAGGAATCAACCTAACTGAGAAAAAATATAATATTTCCATCATTAAACATGAATTGAAAACAGTAGATTTAAAAGTACAAGCTACCCTTAAAGGTTTTCCAATTAGTTTAACATCAGGACATAAAAAGACAGAAAAATTACAGGACTTTTCCTTTGGTCCTCACAACTTCAAAATGACGAAAGAGCAAGGTACCTGGAAAATATCCAGTTTCTAGTCCTTGCCCCTTTTTTCTTGTTGACAATCTACACAGTATCCATAAAATTTCAACTGGTGGTCTATTATTTTAAATCCATTTTTTTTACTTATAATAGCCTCTAAGCTTTCCAGTAAATCATCTTCAAATTCAGTAACTTTATCACATTCCAGACAAATCAAGTGATGATGATGATGATCATCATCTTCACAAAACTCGTATCTTGACCGCCCATCTCCAAAGTTCATTTTTTTCAGTATTTGTAATTCCGCAAGTAAATCAAGAGTTCTGTACACAGTTGCTAAACCAATTTCGGGATGTGAGTTTTTTACGAATTGATATACATCCTCTGCACTTAAATGTTTTTCCATATTTTGAGCAAAGGCATTAATAATCACCTTTCTCTGGGGGGTAATTTTATAATCTTTTGCTTTTAAACGGGTTTTTATATCTTCTAAGTAGGGCATATTTTCACCTTTATATTAAAAATAATAATTCATTATATCATATCAAAACTACTTTTTCCAAAAATGGGGACTAAATATTACTAGTACAGTATAAAGCTCTAATCTACCTAATAGCATTAAAAAGGATAGAAATAATTTGCCTAAGGAAGGAACAAAATTGTAGTTCTGAGCTGGTCCAACCAAACCAAGTCCTGGACCAACATTCCCTAGAGTAGCTGCAACCGAAGTCATAGCACTTAAAATATCTAAACCAAAACCTGTCATGATAATAGATGAAAGCATAAAAATCATCATATAAATAAAAAAGAACTGCAAAATATTTATTACAATATTTTCTGGAATAACCTTCTCGCGGATTTTCAACTGGATAATCATTCTAGGATGAATGGCTTTTTTTAATTCCAAAGCAGCTTGTTTTATTAATATTAGTATTCTGCCTACTTTAATCGAACCACCGGTAGAACCGGCACACCCACCTACAAACATTAAAGTAAATAGTATGCTCTTAGCTAAAAGGGGCCATTGATCAAAGTCATATGTAGCATAGCCTGTGGTAGTAATAATTGACACTACCTGAAAAGCTGCTGCTGTAATTGCTTCATCTAATGGCATATAGGAGTTAGTTGCTAGTATAATTGTTATTATTGTAATTGAACTCAAAATAATATATGAATATAACCGAAATTCATCACTTTTCCAGAATACCTTTGGTGTTTTATTATGAAGGAAAGAATAATATAATGCAAAATTGGCACCTGATAAGAACATAAAGATAATTATTATCCACTGGATAGTAGAGTTATAGTAACCAATGGACAGATTTTTAGTGGAAAAGCCTCCGGTAGCTAATGTTCCAAAAGTATGACACATAGCATCAAATAGATTCATGCCAAAAATCCAGAGCAAAATTATTTCGATAATTGTAAAAATTACATAAGTAAACCAGAGTATTTTTGCTGTCTCACTGATACGAGGCTTAATTCTTTCTGCAACAGGCCCTGGGGATTCCGCTCGAAACATCTGCATTCCCCCAACCCCTATAGATGACAATACAGCCACAAAAAGAACAACAATACCCATACCACCCAACCAATGGGTTAAGCTGCGCCAGAATAGAATACCATGGGGCAAAACTTCAATATCTGTTAAAACACTAGCTCCAGTGGTAGTAAAACCTGACATGGTTTCAAAAATAGCATCTGCTATATTTGTAAAGGTTCCTGAAATAAGGTAAGGTAACGCCCCGAAAATACTAGCCAACACCCAAGAGAGAGAAACAATAGCGAAGCCTTCTTTATATCGAATTTCGCCAGGCTTTTTAATTCCCTTAAATAAGAATAAACCAACAAGAAAAGTTATGACAGAAGAGATGATAAAAGCCAATAAGTCGTTGCTAGCATAATATACAGACCAGGCCAAGGGCAGTAGCATACTGATGCCAATTATCATTAAAATAATCCCTAATGTTGAAAAAATCACTCTAAAATTCATAGTAAACCTCGCTTATGTTGTTGAAAAAAAGGCTTCTACCTTGTGTACAGCTTTAGGTAATGCAAAAACGATAATCCGGTCATCGGGAGCAAGGTAATCATTTCCGGTAGGTATTAAGGCATCATCACCTCGGCAGATAGAACCAATTATAGCTCCCTCCGGGAAAGCCAAATCTTTTAAATATTTATTAACTATCTTAGCATTTTGGGGAACTATTAATTCTATCATTTCTGCTTTTGCACCACTTAGTAAAGAAACAGAGATAATATTACCTCTTCTAATAAATTTTAAAATAGCAGCAGCTGTTATAAGCCTCGGACTTACTGCAATATCTATTCCTACTCTTTCTATTAGTGGAAGATAATCAGAACGTCTAATTTGAGCGATTGTTTTTTTGACACCTAAATGTTTTGCTAATAAAGAAACCAGTAAATTCAATTTATCGTCATCAGTTAGTGCCACAAAAGCATCAGCTTGTCCTGCTCCCTCTTCCTTCAATAAATCAATATCTGAACCATCACCATGTAACACTAATGATGAATTTAAATTTCTAGCAAGCTCCTTACATCTTTGATAGTTCTTTTCAATAATTTTTACTCCGACTTTTTTCTCTTCTAAAAGTTTAGCCAAATAATATCCTATTCTGCCACCACCTAAGATAATGACATTATTAATTTTCGTTCTCTCTTTCCCAATTAATTTTTCAATATGGATCATGTCCTTTGTTTTAGCTAAAATAAATATGATATCATTTTTTTTAATGAGATCATTACCCCGGGGAATTATCATCTTTTCGTCTCTGAGTATAGATACAATAACGTACCTATAGGGCAAATCCAAATCTTTTAAATATTTATCGATAACTGGGGCATCATCACCTATTGCAAGCTCTAATAATTGAATTTTTCCATCAGCATAATATTCCACATCTATTGCTTCCGGAACTTCAATTAACTGTGAGATTTCTGATGCCGTTACCTTCTCCGGATTAATTAATAAATCTATACCTAAAATAGGAGTCTGTGTTAAACGATTGTTATCTGCGTATTCTGTATTTCTAACACGAGCAACTGTTTTTGGTACTCCATACTGTTTTGCTAAGACACAAGAAATCATATTTAATTCATCAACTTCAGTAACCGCAATTAAAAGATCAGCATTAAATATGTCCGCTTCCTCCAAAATTGCCGAGCTGGCACCACTGCCTTGAATTACTTGGATGTCTAAACTATCCTGAATAATTTTATACCTTTCCTCATCCTTTTCTATAACTACAACATCATGATTTTCATATGACAATATTTGTGCAATATTATAGCCGACTTTACCTGCACCAATAATTATAACCCGCATAATTTTCCACCCCACTAACAGACTTTATCAAGCTTGCTTTTATAAATGATACAACTTTAGAAAATTAGTGTCAATCTTAATCTTCCCTAAATATTTAGTACTATTATTTGAAATAAGTATAGCTTCCGGATGACACGGAAGCTATACTTATTCTTTACTTAATTTTAGTTTTTAATTTATCAAGTTCTTCTAATATTTTTGTGCTGTTACCAGAGTTATTTAGAATATCCTGTAATTTTGATTCAAATAATTCGAAGGTTTTAGAAATTTCTTTTTCAAAGTCAGAAACCTCTGCAACAGTTTCCTTTGACCTAATTAATTCGATTGTTTCTCCTACTTTTGGAATTAGCACATTATTTTTAGTTTCATCTTTAATTACTTTAGCCAGCATCTGCATTCCTTCAGGCTCACCGTGTACGAGAAATATCTTTTCGGGTTTATCTTTAAACTTTTGAACCCATTCGACTAAAGCTTTTTGGTCAGCATGGGCTGAAAAGCCTTCAATATTTTCAATATCGGCATTAACTGCTACTTCTTCACCATGGATTCTCACAACTTTTTCCCCATCTAGTATTTTCCTGCCTAAAGTACCCTGTGCTTGATATCCAACAAAAAGAACAGTTGTTTGAGACTTCCAAAGATTATGTTTTAAATGATGTTTAATTCTTCCTGCATCACACATACCACTAGCAGATATTATTATGTTATTGTTTTTTAAAAAGTTTATTGCTTTTGATTCATCAGCTGATAATGTATACTTCAGACCTGGAAAATCGAATATACATTGGTTCTCCTCTTCCTTTAATTTTGTGGCATCCTCATCATAAAAGTCAGGGTATTTGCAAAAAATTTCTGTTGCCCTAATTGCCAATGGACTATCGATATATATATCTATTTTTGGTATTAAATCAGAATTTACTATTTTCTTCAAATGATATATTAAGTCCTGTGTCCTTTCGATTGCAAAGGCAGGTATGATTAAATTACCACCTTTACGAATGGTTTTATTTATAATTTGTACCAACTGCGTTGCTTTATCTTCGGTTTCAAGATGAAACCTATTACCATAGGTTGATTCCATAATAACAAAATCCGCTTGATCAATTATTGTAGGGTCATTAATAATAGGTTGATCATTATTGCCAATGTCTCCAGAGAACAGAATCTTTTTACCTTCAACATATAGTTCAATCATAGCAGAACCCAAAATATGTCCAGCATCTTTAAAAATCGTTTTAATTTCCGGGAGTATTTCAACGGGAGTATTATAAGCCACTCCTACAAACTGTCCCATACATTTTTCAGCATCCTCAACAGTATATATAGGATCTAATAATGGTTTATTTGCTCTAGCTAATTTACGATTCTTTCTTTCTACTTCCATCTCTTGAATGTGACCTGAATCAGGCAGCATTATAGAGCAAAGTTCCTTTGTCACATTAGTTGTAAATATCTTGCCTTGGAAGCCCTTATTAGACAATTTGGGAATTAGCCCACTGTGATCAATATGAGCATGGGTTAAAAGGACTACATCAATTTCGGAAGGATCAAAAGCAAAATCCCCATAATTTCTTTCCTTGAGCTCCCTTGAGCCTTGGAATAATCCACAGTCAATTAAAATATTAGAACCATTATCTGTTGTTAGTTTAAAACATGAACCTGTAACAGTTTCTGCAGCCCCATAAAAAGTAATTTTCATTTTGACCTCCTAATTAATTAATTACATACAATACACACCCAACGGGCAATTATTTATTATAAAGCATCTCTCTTTTTTTAACATTATAATGCATAGGGATGAGCATGTCCCCCTTTTATTTAAAGAAATAAACGTACCCATAAGGTACGTTTAAAGGATACCAGATACCTAGTTATTTATTAATTCAATTTCTACTTAGAAAATCCCTTCTACTTTTATAATTTGTTGTTTAATAAATCTGAATAGCTTACGATAATCTAAAGCTATCTCGGTAGGAACATGAATCAGTTTTAAACCCTGCTTTTTAGAAAAGTATTTTAGCTTAGCATTTGTATTTTTTGTTTTATCTGTAGACAGAATTATTTTTAAATCAGGAATATATAGTTCTAAATTTTCTCCGCCAAGTCGGTAATTAAACAAAACCTCTACATTAGGGAACGCTTTTAATGCGGAAGAATAAATGGTTACATCTACTTCTGTATTATTTAATTCCCTTTGTGGAGCCTTATTTGCTATCGGTAAAATATTTGAGGATTTTCTTGGTTCATAATTATTATTTATTACCTTATTTATTAAAATATTAATCTCTTCCTGGAGGTTTCCAAAGCTTGAAATTATTTGGGGGTCAGGAAGCTTTTCCATTATCAGTTGATAGAGCATGGGAGCTGCTAAATTAATATTACCTTCAACGAAATGGAGAATCAGGGGAAGAATTTCCTGTGCCTTTTCTACAACTTTAGTATATAAATCAACATTATTTTCCTCTTCTCTACTTAAACAAATAAGAATTTCAATTAGTTCATCAACCTTTTTTAGGATTGTTTTTTCTAGATGATTAGTGTGCATAATAGATTCTCCTTAGAATAATATCTGTACATACTATTCTATAAAAAGATATTTATTACTTTAATAGATTAAAATTTTTTTACCTTCTTTAGGATTAATTATCGAATTATATATTTACATATTTTGGTCAATAATTTTTTTGAAAAATTATTGACAGGAGTCTGAAAATAAACTAGAATTAAATTCGTAGTTGTTTAATGATTAGGCCCATTGGTCAAGCGGTTAAGACACCGCCCTTTCACGGCGGTAACAGGGGTTCAAGTCCCCTATGGGTCACCAAAATAGTAATTAGAAGCTGGAAACTTGAGGCTAGATAGGATAACAATCCCAAAGGATTTAAAATTCAATCTAGCTTCTAGCGTCAAGCCTCTAGCATCCAGTATGGAGCTGTAGTGTAGCGGTTAACATGTCGGCCTGTCACGCCGAAGATCGCGGGTTCGATTCCCGTCAGCTCCGCCACTATGCCGACGTAGCTCAATTGGTAGAGCAGCTGACTTGTAATCAGCAGGTTGCGGGTTCGAGTCCCATCGTCGGCTCCAAAAAGAGACAAGAAGCATATCGCTTTTTGTCTCTTTTTCTTGCATTCTAAAATTTAATTATTACTCATAATCATTTATAAAATGTACAAAAATATGAGGAATAATCATGTTATATTTCTTTTTTCTATTCACCTTCGTCTTGTTAATCTCTATATGGTGGTTTTCCTTTACTTCTCAATACTGGTACAAGAATCTAGCTTATCAGTTAATTGTATTTATTTTGCCTATTATATTTGGACTGTTTACCTTAGTAATTATATCTAATATTTTTCCCTTAGAGATAATAAAACCTTATAAATATTTCATATATGTTTACAGTAGTATTAATTTACTTCTATTAATACCCCAATGGTATAAATTTGCCTGGATTCAAATACAAAAGGTTCAAGTCAAAAAATGGAATGATAACTACAAATTTACATTTACGGTTTTTCTAGCTGTATTAATGGTTTTCGCTATGGTAGTTTTCTTTGCATTATTCTATCTGTTGATTTATAGTATTGACGGTAATACACAAGGTTTATTAGGGGCTCTTTCAGGTTATCAACCTATTAAATTAGATTTTGCAAACTCTTTGTACTTTAGTTTTGTTACATATTTTACTTTAGGATATGGAGATCTAGTACCCTACGGAGTATGGATGCGCACTTTTGTATTTTTAGAATGTCTAAGCTCAGTATTAAATACCGGTATCATTGCCATATATGTTTATAATTTTCTATTCTCCCATCGGAAAGAAGATTTAAAGAGTAAAATAGAGAAAAAGACAAATTAACTACTACGATTAGGGGTTATAATCAACCGTCCAGGGAATACTTCTCATAAAGTAAATCTTTTACGACATGGAGGCTTAATCATGGACGATAAACATTCGGCTAGTCAAAGCATACAAGATTCTGTTGATTTTCTTGTTGAAAATGCAATTAAAGCTAGAGAAAACTTTTTAAACCTTAATCAAGAACAAGTTGATGAAATTATCAAAGCAATGACCTTAGCAGGTCTGGACCACCATATGGAACTGGCTAGAATGGCAGTAGAAGAAACCAAACGAGGCGTTTACGAAGACAAAATTATTAAGAATATATTTGCTACAGAATACATTTACCATAGCATAAAATATCATAAAACAGTGGGTATTATAAATGAAGATAAGGAAGCTGGGTATCTGGAATTGGCGGAACCCATCGGGGTTATTGCTGGAGTAACTCCTGTCACCAATCCCACATCCACTACTTTATTCAAATCCTTGATTTGTATGAAAACAAGGAATCCTGTGATTTTCAGTTTTCATCCAGGTGCTCAAAACTGCAGTGCCGCGTCAGCTCGAATAATGTTAGAAGCGGCCCTTCGAGCAGGTGCGCCCGAAAACTGTATCAGTTGGATAAAAGAGCCTTCCATCGAAGCAACTCAAGCATTAATGAATCATCCTAGAGTAGCCCTAGTTTTAGCTACGGGGGGAGGAGGCATGGTAAGGGCTGCCTACAGCACTGGGAAACCTGCGTTAGGTGTGGGGCCGGGAAATGTCCCTTGTTATATTGAAAATTCTGCCCAAGTCAAAAGAGCCGTTAATGATTTAATTCTTAGCAAAACTTTTGACAATGGTATGATTTGTGCCTCAGAACAGGGGGTCATTGTAGACCAAGAAATTGCCCATCAGGTGAAAAATGAACTTATTTCCAACGGTTGTTACTTTCTAAACCCAAAGGAAATTACTCAATTAGAACAGTTGGTCACTAGTGATGGAACATGCTCTTTAAACCCGGACATTGTGGGACAACCGGCCACCTTTATTGCTGAGACAGCAGGAATTTCCGTCCCCCCCAACACAAAAATTTTAATCGCTCAATTAGCGGGCGTAGGCTCAGATTATCCTTTATCACGGGAAAAATTATGCCCCGTATTAGCTTATTATGAGGCCGACAATCTCGAGCATGCCTTTAAATTATGTCATGATATGATTTCCTTTGGAGGTATGGGACATACAGCGGTCATACACTCGGAAAACGAAGAAGTAATCAACCGTTTTTCCAAGCGCATGATGGTAGGAAGAATTGTTGTAAATGCCCCTTCCAGTCATGGTGCAATAGGAGATATATATAACACCAACATGCCGTCCCTTACCCTGGGCTGCGGATCCATGGGGCATAATTCAACCACATCTAACGTTACCGATATCAACTTAATTAACGTAAAAAGAGTTGCTCATCGACGGGTAAATATGCAGTGGTTTAAGGTTCCTGAGAGGATATATTTTGAAGCCGGTTCTGTCCAATACCTGTCAAAAATGCCAGGAATCAATAAAACAGTTATTGTCACAGACAAAGAAATGATGAACTTGGGATATGTTGACAGGATAATTTATCACCTTAAAAAGCGATCAAATACAGTTGCCGTGGAAATATTTAGTGATGTAGAGCCAGATCCATCTTTAGATACAGTTCGAAGGGGCGCCGAACTTCTGACTAAATCTCAACCAGACACCATTATTGCCTTAGGTGGCGGCTCCGCAATGGATGCAGCAAAAGGAATGTGGCTTTTTTATGAGCATCCCGACGTAGAATTCGAATTTCTTAAATTGAAGTTCCTTGATATTCGCAAAAGAACCTATAAGTATCCCAAATTAGGGCGAAAAGCAAAAATGGTAGCTATCCCTACTACCAGCGGCAGCGGTTCCGAAGTTACTGCCTTCACTGTTATCACAGATAAAAATAAAGAAATTAAATACCCTTTGGCAGACTATGAGTTAACACCAGATGTAGCCATAATCGACCCGGAATTTACTTATTCTATTCCACCTAATCTTACTGCAGATACAGGAATTGACGTTCTCACCCACGCAATAGAAGCTTATGTATCAATTATGGCTTCAGATTATTCGGATGCTCTGGCCTTAAAGGCAATTGAACTTGTATTCCAATACCTGCCTGCTGCTTATCATCATGGAGAAGATAAAGCAGCAAGGGAAAAAATGCATAATGCATCATGCATTGCTGGAATGGCTTTTACCAACGCTTTTTTGGGTATTACCCACAGCTTGGCCCATAAAATTGGTGGTGAGTTCCATATTCCCCACGGGCGTGCCAATGGGGTTTTTCTGCCCTATGTTATCAATTATAACGCCCAGCAACCTACAAAATTTGTTTCTTTTCCAAAATATGAGTATTATGTTGCTCCGGAAAAATACCGGCAGATTGCCCACTTTCTTGGACTGCCTGCTTCTACTTCGGAAGAAGGAGTTAACAGTCTTATTAGCCACATCAGAAACTTAATGAAAGAAATAAATATTCCCTTTACTATCTCAGAATTAGGCATAGACCGGGATGAATATTATAGGAAAATTCCTCAATTGGCAGAGCGTGCCTTTGAAGATCAGGTTACTATTACTAATCCCCGCTTGCCTCTAATTTCCGAATTAGAAGAATTACTTAAAGAAGCTTACGATAGTCAGTTTAGGCTAAAATACAAACAAGATCAGGATAAACACTATAACCCCTCTATGATCCAAACGGGAGAAATTACAGGGGAGCAGCAAACCAATCAGATAATGCACTAAAATACAGCACTTTCCTATCGGCAAAACTAAAAGAACTGCACACGCAGTTCTTTTGTTGTTAACTACAATATTTGATAAATACAACCTTTTTTAAAAAATACATTTATATATTAAACAATTCATAACTAGAATATATTACATAACTAATCAAAGCAAAAGTTACACTTAATAATGTCCCTATTAAATAGTATTCAGCAAATTCTTTCTTTTCCAGCTGTTTAAATCTAGTAAAGGATTTTGCTGCAATAATAAAACCGACTGCTTCCATCTTCCCATTTATTAAAACTATGAACAATATTGTTCTTTCAAGAATTCCTATGTATTTACCTACTCTAGCTTCTTTTAATAAATCTTTTTCTTCAGTACTATTCTCTATTATATCTAAATAATTTGGTTTCCTTCGATAAATTAAGTCTAAAGTTTTTCTTATAAGTATTGACCCACCAAAAGTTAAATAAATTAGTATAAGAATAGAAAATAAAAACTTAATGTTTACTATCTCCAAGATAATTGGTTTACCTAAATCTAAAAGTGATAATAAAAAAATAATTAATAAAATATGCAGAACTTGATCGATAATAAAATTAAATATGCTAAATAATTTATTGTTACTAAATTCACCTTGCTCTAATTCCACTTTTATATAATCTATAATTAAGTGGATAATTGTAATTAACGATAAAAATAAAATTAAATCTTTTATTCCATCGTTACTGAATAATAAAACAAAAGATGCTGCAAAAATACCAAGACCATGATAAATATATCCTTTAATTCCTTTTTGTTCTTTTAGTTCAACAATCTCTTCAGTTTGAAAGATAAAATCTGCTATAACATGTGATATTATTGCTAGAAAAACTATTTCCATTTTGTTACCCCTTTGGTTTACTTAATGTTCCTATTAATAAGTGCGATTATACGAACTTACCTATTTATCCGTATTATTATACGAACTTACCTATTGGTCAGTATTATTATACGAACTTTATCTAGATCTTTATTAAAAATCTAATTAGTAATTGTCCTATGTTTGCATATAATAATTCATTATGATTTCTGCAATTTTATTTTCGGCATCGGAATATATATCCCAATTTGCACTATTGCATCTTTGACTAACAGATGATTTACTAATGTCTAATAAATTTGCGACAATATCATAGGTTTTATACTCATCATAGTATTGAATAGCTTCCCATTGCTTTGCACTCCATTTATTTACAATTAGCGAATCTATTAATTTGTAAACTAAATTAATAGTATTATCTAATTTTTTATCGGAGCTGTTTAGAACGAGAGAATAATCCTTAACTGAGCTTATTTCATCAAGTGCATTTCTAGCATAAAAAAAGGCTTCTCCGCTCATTTCCCAGGAATTATCTGTCAGTTTTTCCTCGATTTTTCCAATACCTAAACCTATTCTGATTTTATATGGAGTTAAAAAATATCGCATAGATCTAATTATTTTAGGTATTTCTTTACTTATAGTACATAAAATTTGAAATTCATCACCCCTTGAAAGCTCAAAGTTGGTCACTTTAGATTTAAAAGGGATGTTATTTAATAATGCTAATTTTTCTTTAATTAATGTTTGGTTGATGTTGGATTTTTTATAATCAATAATGTCCGCAGTAAAAACCACAAACCTATTATTGGAGAAATCCATTTGGTACTTTTCCAACTTTTCTTTTTCTATTAACTCATATATACCTTTACTAATAGTATTAATTACATTATACCTCTTAAGATAGTGTACTCTCCATCTAGCTGTGCCTTCTTTTAAATTTGGTTCAATTTCTAAATAGAAGTTATATAGGTCAAAAAACGAGAACTGATTTCCACCAAAGTGATTATATAGTTCATTTATTCTTAATATCTTTTTATTCATCCAAATACCTCGATATTAGAAATTATAATTAAATTATATCATCAATATAAAAAATAAAAACATTATATGTAATTATTCAGTTATTTTCTTTTTCAACAAGGCGTGTCTGGGGACGGTCCTTTGACACGCCCCCTGCTTTTTGCTTCCCTTCTTCTTGCCTCTGAGTCCCAGTGGCAACAGGTTTTTGTGTCACCACTCTTGGCACAACCCCTCTGTTCAAATCACGGAAAAATTCAAACTGAAATAGGTTTCCGCAGCATTTTCTGCCGGCACCAGAAAATTGGATCGGGCATCTTTATAGCCAGAATATTCGGTATTACAGGTAAACGTGATGCCAGCCTCTTTAAAATGGAAATCCTTAAAGGTGTTATTTTCGATTTGTTCCGCTATTCTACTTGGAATTTTTGAAAATAACCTCATTTCATTCTGTGCGCCGGCAAAAGCAAGGGAAGCCAGAACCATTTGCGTGTTATATGAACTAAGCCAGCCTTCATTATTCTTAATTTCAACTGCAAATGAAACACCTGTCACATATCCATTTTCTATTGTAAAATGATACTCTGGCTTTTCAGCATGGCCGATTTCAATGTATACCGCCCCGTCAAATTCTTTCTCCGCCCATCTCCCGTTTTCATCCAAGTATTCATTGCCAAAGTCGATACCGAAAAGCTTAGCATAATAATTGTAATTCTCAACAAATTCCGCTACAGTCAAATCACCTCGGTTGGGAGGAAGTTGCTGTGCGGACATTATCGTAAACAAAACAGCGAATACGGCTGCATATGCGCCGATATAAAACACACCTCGGTACCATTTTGTGTCCTTGAGGGTGTAAGATATTGATTCATCCCATGGCTGCGTTTCATTCTCACTACACAGCTTGTAGCTTTCCCAAAGACGGGTAAGGTTGTAGATTGGAATATGGTATCCCATCCCGACGCCTATAACGCCCCACGTTCGCTCTAAACCCTCGCCATAGGAAAGACGCCTGCCATCAGGAGTTTCTATCCTAAGTCCAAAGATTGCCTTCCCCGGCGTAGTCCCAAACAAATGGAGCCAGAGCGGCTCCAAAACCAACATCATAGCCATTGCTATGAAAGAATCAAGTAAGCTCCCCAAATTGCTTCTGGTCGCCAAATTTACATGAAAGGCAAATGCAAGAAAAGCTGACCAAAGTATATTGTACATAAAGATGTCGAATATTCTAGCCAAAAATCTGCGCCATGGGTGAAATACCTGTGGAAGCTCATCACCCTTGACAGAGAAATACGAACTGCCTGTTTCTTTTATTGTTCGGTTGATACCATCGAGATATTTCTTGGCATCCAAATCGGCAAAAGCCACCCTGTCTCCCTGCATAGTGCGGCACACATTCTGCGCATAAGAAGCATCTTGCTTTTCTTGATCCAGCTTCACGATTTGCTTAGAAAGCGTATCCGCCAAATCCTTGCTTCCGTCTTTGAGTGCCTTAATTTCATCCAACGAGATATGAAGGCTCCGTAGCAACTTAATACGTAGTAAAATTTGCATATCATTCTCCGAATAATCTCTGTATCCATTATCCCTACGCTTTGGTGTAATGAGTCCCTCGCGTTCATAAAATCGTATATTTGCTCGCTCCATCCCGGATAGCGTTTCAATTTCTTTGATCGTCATATCCTTCGTCCTTTCCTATTTGCTGTCTTAATTATAAACTATGAAGCCTGTTCACAGTCAAATGCTTTTTCATTAAATTCCTGTTTGTCGGTATGATTGTAGACATAATCACTGTATAGCCTGGCAGCATGCTGTTCATTTGAATGCTCCCCTTCTGTTTTTTCAAAATAAAAAAGCATGACAGCTGAATGCTCACCATGCCATGGATTTATAGTTAATATTTTTCTTTGTTCCATGAGAAAAGCTACATTTTCGCAGGTATTTACACAAGAAAATGTAGCTTTTAACTTGTATTGTTTGGTTAATTTAGATGCAGCCAACTTATCTTCCTAAAGACGATATAAACGCATGTAATCAATATGCCGGGCGGGAACAATAAACTAAATTACTACTCTTTTAAGTCCCATTCAAGTGATTCCTTTTGTCTTCGAAGAAAATATGATTTTATTTCCTCCCAGGAAATCTCTTTAAACATCTTAGGAGTAACTTCCCTATCCGCATCTTCAAAATATCCTAAACTTTTATAGATTAAAATTGGTTGATATGAAGAAATTTTAAATTTTTCAGGAAATAGATTAATAAGTTCCTCTATCTTTATTACTTCTTTTTCAATAAAATACAAATCGATAAAATCTTTTTTTGTTCCCCTTTGAACTAGGGCAATAAGTTTCATCAAAGCTATATCTTTAATACTTGCAATTTTTATTTTATTATAGACATGAAAATCCTCAAGTAGTGAGTAAGGATAATAAAGAAAACTAAGTTTAACATTACCCATTAAACCATGAACAGTATCCGTCTCTTGCCCCGTTACAGTGAATTTATCTATTTTTGATAACTTAGAAATTAAACCAAAGGAATCAAATTTATATTTGGTAAAAAAATCCAAGTCTTCCGACCAACGATGCCCAAGGTGTAAAGCTAAAGCAGTGCCACCTGCTAAGTAAAAGTCTTCTAGGAAGCCTTTTTCAGCTATTCTAGTAAGAAGGGCATGCCGGTCCTTTGACATGATAAATTCATACATCTTATCTCCTCCTTTGGCAAATTAAAATAGTTTTGCCACATCGAAGCTGTTTTCCTGGAAAGTTTGCGACTAGATTTAACTACTTTAACCAGTTGGCTTTGGTCAAAATGCTTAAAGGCCCATTTAACGGCTTCAAAATCTCCATATTCCAATAGACGTTCTATGATAAAAAACCAGTTTTCCTGTATATCTATTTCACTTCCACTATATTCCCAAAAGAATTTCCTGATCTTTTCCGGTAACATATAATCACCCCAAAAATATTATACCATATTTTGGTTGATAATAGACGGAAGATAGTTAGATATAATCTAAACTGCCTCCAAAGTACTTATTTCCTATGCTTTTTATTTTACCCCTTAAACCCCTTTTGCATATTATATCACCGCACCCCACCGCTTGAACATAGAACGTGCGGAGGCGGTTTTTCATATGAGTAATCAACCTTAATTTTGACTTTGAATAAATTTTTGTAAAGTATAAAAATTATTAAGCAATATGCATATATGTCAAAAACTTCTTCCTTTTTCTTTTCCCTTCTGATATCTAATAACTTCCCAGAGTATTCAATCATATTTCCACTACGCTGTGTCAAAGGACCGTCCCTAGACACACCCATGAGCTGCGTACAGAAGCTTTGTGCAAAGGCTTAAAAGGGCGTGTAATGCAGCTTGAACGACTTCTTCTTGAACAGAAGCGTTAAGTAAATTTTAGCCATCCGCAAGAGACTACAGAGGATTGTCCGGAACCGCCCAGCTTTGAATTGAAACTATAATGCATATTCAATGACCGCCTTACGCAGAGCGGTCATTTTTTTGCTGCTTATTCCTCACTATCCCCAGGATTTTTTTGCATGGGAGCGTGGCGTAAATGTCAGATTATTTCTATATCTGTTACTATTTATAGTTATAATTTATACTGTGGTCTTATAGAGGGAGGGATGAGTGTTAAAATCTATTAATTTAATAGCACAAACTTATTCTTGACGTATATGAATTAGCTTCCTTTCACTGTTAATATTCTTCACCTTCAGCCTAAAAGGCCCAGAAGACCTTTTCGCAATATTAGCATTTAGCGAAATAGAAAAGAGCCTGAGTTTGCTTTTAGCAAACTCAGGCTCTTTTAAATTGGAGGCGACACCCTGATTCGAACAAGGGGATCAAGGACTTGCGGTCCTTAGCCTTACCACTTGGCTATGTCGCCATATTTAATTAAATGGTCGGGGCGAAAGGATTCGAACCTTCGGCCCCATGGTCCCAAACCATGTGCGCTACCAAACTGCGCTACGCCCCGACATTATTATGAGATTAGGTTAATAGGATTAATATTACCAATAAAAGCCACAATATCCTGCATAATATATTCTATCACCTAATAATATTATACACAATTTTTAGTAAAAATGGATTAAAGAGCTTAATTTAAACATTTAAAATATTGTTCCTGCTTTCATCAGATACTTTTTTTAAGTTCATCAATAAAGGCAGGCCTTTTTCTAAACTCTATTTGTAAATTGCTTATAGTTTGTGCCCACTTATCAGATTCCTTCAAATATCTTAAATATATCGCCTTAACCTTTCCAAGGTATGTCATAACCAAATCTATTTAAAAAACAACAATCTTTTAGAGAAGAACCTAAAATAAAAAACTTTTTACCTCTTAAACAAGAGATAAAATGTAGCTTTTAACATGGTGGAGATAGTGGGACTTGAACCCACGACCTCTTGACTGCCAGTCAAACGCGCTGCCACTTAACCGGAAGATGCGCTCCAAAAAAGAACTAATTATCACTCTTTCTTAAGAATATGCTTAATCACCTGTTAAAGAGCAGAATTTTTTGCTATATTTTGCAATTGTTTCATCAGTACTGGAATTTCAGTTTGCGTAAGATTCCAAACCAATTCCATTCTTATTTCACCATATCCATAGGCTATAATGTTTCTAAGGTCAACTATTTTTCTCCATTCTATATGCTTATGCTCAACCCAAAACTCTCGAGACAATGCGTTGGCGTGTTCTCCAATGGTAAGAATAGACATAGCAGTTGCTTTCTGATATATATCCTTTTCTAAGAATAACGCTCTATTGACTTCACTAGTATATCTTTTTAATATCCATGCATTCTGCAATCATTTTTTTAATCAGTTGAAGGTCTCTATGCTTCATAAAGTTTAACCTTCTTTCCTACGGTTAAATAACTATCCTCTTTTATAGGTCCTGCAACAATATCTACCTTCTTATTTAATTCATCTTGAATATCTAGCCTTAATCCAGATAAGTCAAAAAGACTAGCTACATTTTCATCAAAACATACAATTAAATCTACATCAGAATCTTGTGATACTTCATTAGTAGCATAAGAGCCAAATAAATCTACACTTCTTACTGGATACTTCCTTGCTACTCTGCTTACTACATTTTTAATTTCTGTGAGAGTCATCTGTACTCACCCCTCATAAACTACTTGATTTTATTATATTTTAGCACGAAACACTAGTTAATTAATAGATATATTACAGCAAATGGTATAAAACATTGCTTGTTTTTACATATTCAAACAGAATCGATAAAGAATATTTTTTATACATGTATTTTCTCCAGATAACCCAACGATAAACCTCAAACTTTTAAGAATATGTTATTTATCGTAAATTAGCACCACAAGTCAAAACAAAAACTGAGACCGAATTAATCGACCTCAGTTAATTTACAAATTTTGGTGCGGTAGAGAGGACTTGAACCTCCACGGGCTTGCACCCACTAGAACCTGAATCTAGCGCGTCTGCCGATTCCGCCACTACCGCATATATTTAAATTGCAAACTTTATTATAGTTACTTTTATGCTACCTGTCAATAACAGCAAATGGTTCCCCGAAATATCTACAATAAAGGATAAAGGTCGGCAAACTGCCGACCTTTAAATGTTACATATTTATATTGATTTTTTTATCAATAGGTGGAGATGTTAAAGCTTTATAAGCGTGGACGATTAGAATAACGGCTAGAACAAACAGTGCTATAGCAAAACCTACTAAGAGGAAATTGCCGCTGGCTAAGTTTGCATTAATAAGTAAAACTAATGCTATCAGTGTAGCGGTGAACATGAAGATGGTCGGGAAGATTAACATTTTGTTATTCTTTTTGGAATTCTTTAACCAAACAGCTACAGTTATCAAAGCTAGAGCAGCTAGGAGTTGGTTGGCAGAACCAAACATGGGCCAAATTTTACTCCAACCATTAAATGCTAAATAACCACCCACTACTACTGTTATACCAGTTGCAACATATCTATTAGTTATTATAGATTCCTCTTTTTCGCCGTCTTTAGAGAAGAATTCCTGGAATATGAAACGTCCAAGACGGGTAGCAGTATCTAGACTTGTCAATGCAAAGGCAGACAATGCTAAAACTGCAAATTGCTTCCCTACTACCGCACTAATTCCAACAGCTGTTAGGAAGTTACCGACTCCATCGGCAAAGACGTTAATAGGACCACCGGCTTTTAATAATTCAGCTAATTTTGGTCCAACTATATAAGCTGCTGTAATTAGAGCAACTATTGCAAGTACACCTTCAATAAGCATGGATCCATAGCCAACCAGTTTTAAATCCTTTTCACTTTCCAGCTGTTTAGAAGTTGTACCGGAGCCAACTAGGGAATGGAAGCCGGAAATAGCACCACAAGCAACGGTTATAAATAGCATGGGGAATAAAAATTGTTTATTTACTACAAATCCGTTATAGGGGGAGAGCTGCAGGGTTGGCTGAAAAATAAGTATACCTATTACTGCTCCACCCATCATTGCATAAAGAAGGAAAGAATTGAGATAATCCCGGGGCTGTAGTAAAATCCATACCGGTAAAACAGAGGCTGCAAATATATAGATAATTAAAAGATAAATCCAAGCCATTTTTGTTAGAGCCAATGGGAATACTTGCCCTAACCAAACACAGAAGAATAATACTATTACCCCAACAATACTAGAAACAGTAAGGTTCATGTTCATTCTGTTAACAGCATAACCAAAAGCTACTGCCAGGAAAATAAAGAAAATAGAAGAGGAACCAGCAGCGGGAGTACTAACAAAAGCATCAGCAACAATATTGAGGAAAGCAGCTACTACCAGGATTAAGGTCAGCCAAGCAAATACTGCAAATAATTTTTTCCCTGTCTTACCAATATTAACTTCGATAACTTCTCCGATACTTTTACCACCATGTCTGACAGAAGCAAAAAGGGAACCAAAATCATGGACACCACCAAAAAAGATGGACCCAACGATAACCCATAAAGCCACGGGAATCCAACCAAAAACACTTGCAGCAATTGGCCCTACAATAGGTCCTGCCCCAGCGATAGATGAAAAATGATGACCAAGGAGAACGGGAGCCTTTGCAGGACAAAAGTCAACACCATCTGTTTTAGTACAAGCAGGTGTCTTTTTAGTTGGGTCAATACCCCATTGTTTTGCCAACCAGGCGCCATAAGTTACATAAGCGATAAGAAAACATACGATTGCAAAAATAATTAACACTAATGCACTCATCAAGAAGACCTCCAATCAATTATTATTTATTATTATCTTCCACCAAGTGCTGATAAAATTTCTGTACCTCCTTCCCTGCTTTATTTGTATACACCTTTCGGGAAGATAAATCTATTAAAATCAGTCGTATATCACACCACCCTTGGAGATAGAATTTATAAACTTTGCAATATTTAAACTTTTCAATATACTTTTCAAGGCTTTCTAAAGGTCGGTTTTCTGTAAAAAAGACTCCGGTAACAAAAGTTTTCATATGATCTTCATTAGGTTCTACTAAATAATTTATTCCACTTTTGAGACTTTCAATCATATTATTAACATCATCTTTGGAAACATTTTCATAATATTTTACAAAACAGTGTTCATCATGGGTCATACGCCAAATATTAAAGCTTTTAAGACCAAAATACTTTTCATTTGCTTGATAAAAATGAGCATAAAAATCGATAGGAAATGGAACAATGTCTGGTTGGTCTTTTAAGTCGTAATAAAACTGAAATTTGCCCTTGATATTTTCCAAAAACTCTTCTTTGGTCATTTGATCACCCTTACAAGAGAAAATTTTGCAATCATAATTAATAATAAACATTCACAAATTTTAGAAATATCTGTTTATTAAATAATTATGCCTTAATATTACTAAATTTTTCAATAATTATTTGTCGAATGGTATTAATATAATAATAAATAGTCAAATAGGAGATTGAACGGCTATTATCTGATCCTAAATACTTCTTTAAGGCGTCTCGTCTGAATCCTGCTTACGGGTATAGTAGTCTTTGTATCATCATCTAAAGTTATTTGACAGCAGCCATGAAATAATGGTTCAATAACTTTTATATAATCAGGATTTACTAAATAACTGCGATGGGCTCGAAAAAATGCCAACCGATTTTCTAATTCTTGAAGATTTAAAAATGTTTTATATTTACCCTTTTTGCAATAAATTGTTACCTTCCCTTCTTCAGCATTGCAATAGAATATTTCCGAAGGTTTTACAAGATATATACGCCCGTTATCCTCACAAGGTACTTGTTGAAATGCATTTTGAGGCAAAACGTTATTAATGTTTGAAAGCAAATCTTCAATCTTCTTATAATAGACTAAATATTCACACCTCTCTTCCGTTAGACGAATTACAGTTTTGGTTAGTCTTTGTATGCTAAAAGGTTTTACAAGGTAGTCGATAGCATTAAATTCAAAGGCATTAATAGCGTATTCATCAAAGGCAGTTATAAAAACTATAGCTACCTCACGGTGGGATTTGTGTACGATCTGTGCAACATCAAGACCATTGATTCCTGGCATCTGTATATCCAAAAAAACACAATGGGGTTTAAGTAGGTTGATCTGTTCAAGGGCAGCCCATCCATGATCTGCTTCTCCAATTATCTCAACTTTTTCTCGAAAATTTTCCTCTAATAAATAGATTAATTCCTTCCGTGATGGGATTTCATCATCAACAATTAAGGCTCGGAGTTTGGAATTCATTATATCTCACCTCTTTATTATCAGGAATATTAAAAAAAACATTAGTAATTTCAGATGAATCCAGGATTTTCAAACCATACTCAGGTCCATAAATATTCATTAACCGCTCGTTTACATTTGATAGTCCTATGCCCGTTCCCTTTCCAAAGCCTTTTAGAAATATTTTTTCTCTGATATCTTTTGGTATTCCAATCCCGGTATCACAAATGCAGAAAGCTACCTTCCCATCTATTTTAAAAGCTTTTATAAGTATCTGACCTCCCTCTATTTTAGGAGCAATACCATGCTTAACTGAATTTTCTACTAATGGCTGCAATATAAAAGCCGGCATTTCAAAATCTAATAGCTCATCAGGAATATCATAGATTATATCCAATCTGTTTCCAAAGCGGGCTTTTTCTATAGTTAAGTAGGATTTGATTAAAGTAAGCTCATCATTTATCCTCACAAAATCGCAGTCATTTTTTAATGTTTTTCTAAAGAAATCAGATAAATGGATAAGTAACTGCCGGGAGGTCTCGGGTTCTGTTCTACTGAAGGAAATAATAGTGTTAAGAGTGTTAAATAAAAAATGAGGATTAATTTGAGCTCGCAACGCCTTGAGTTCGGCTGTTGTTTTTAATTTAGCTTGGGCCTCTAACTGGCCTAATTCTAGCTGGGTACTCAAAAGCTGGGCAAGTCCTCTAGCTAGCTCGACTTTTACTGGAGACATTAAATTTGGACGAGCATGATAAAACTTCAATGTTCCAATTACATCATTTTTTATTTTCAAAGGCACTACAACTGCAGAGCCTAATGGACAAAGCGGTTCTTTGCAATCGATTTCCAGCGGGCTATTAGCAATAATTAGTTCTCCACTACTAATTACCTTTTCAGTCAATGTGGTTAATAAAATACTATTAGGAAGATGATGGTCTGAGCCAATACCCACATGAGCTAAGATTTTTTGTTTATCAGTTATAGCAACGGCATCTACCTCAGAGATATTTAAAATTATTTGTGCTGCAATCTGTGCTGAATTAGAGCTCAAGCCATGTCTTAGATGGGAAATGGTTTGGTTAGCAATTTCTAATGCTTTATGAGCCTGCAAAGCCTCAATTTTTTCCTGTTCCTTTTTGGCTTTATGCACTAAATGAATAAATAACATAATCCCCAAGGAATTGACTGTCATCATGGGTAAAGCAATTACTTTAACTAAATCTACGGCTTCATTAAAAGGACGTGCAATTAATAAGATAATCAACATTTGCAAAGCTTCTCCCAATATTCCTGCGGACATCCCAAGAAGTAAAGACATTTTTCGGTTTTCTATTATTTTAGGTAAGAAACCTGCTAATAAACCTTCTATAACAGTTGCCAGTCCACAGGCAAAACCTGTATATCCTCCTAATAAATATCTATGGGTTCCGGCAATTAAACCTGCCCCTAAGCCTACAACCGGGCCTCCTAACAGCCCTGCTACTATAGCCCCTACTGCTCTGGTGTTTGCTAAGGCACCTTTAATGGGAATACCTAAGTAGGTTCCAACTATAGATATAGTACTAAAAAATATAATCATTAAAAATTTATCCCTGAGAGTGAATTTCCTAGCGAATAAACTTTTAAAAACAGTACTCTGTGTAAAAAAATACGCTGCCAATCCTATTATTCCTATTGCTTCAAGTAACTTAATAAATAACTGAAAAGCAGATAAATTTTGGTTTGTTAACAATAAGTCCATCACAACTATATCCCCCGGCTTATAGTCAAAGTTTCAACTAAATAGAAAATTTATGAAAACATTTAATTATTTCCAAATTAAACTTATATTATCTCCTTCTTTGAGGATTGATGTATATTCAGCTTCTTGGCCATTTAGAACTATGTCCAAAGTTGATTTGCCTAATGGTGGATTTTTTAAAAAATTAATTTGGGGAAAAACATCTACTAAAATAGGATTTTTATTAAATTTACAGGTAATCTCAAGCACATCACCGCATGCTACTTTATCACTTAAACCGGCAGATAAGCCGTTAATAACAATTTGATAACTGATAGTTGACAAACTTACTAATTGTTCATTAACCTTTACCGATAACTCAGTCTTATCCTTTTGCATTATTAAATATTTATCCATAATTTTTGAAACCGAATAACTTTCACAATTCTTTTCTACCATAATCTTATCTTGAGGCTCAACATTTTCAAATAGACTTAATGGTTTGCCATTTCTGGTTATTTCAAATGGATATAATGTAATTTCTTTCTTTATTTCATTTATAATTAAAGTGAGCTTGCATTCTTTTTTAAATTCCTCGATGCCCCATAATTCAAAGAGTTCGCCTATTTGACTAATCTCACGGATAAAGATTTTATCTCCATCTTTTATTTCTATATCGGGGGACTGAACATTACCATTTATGATAATCTCGAAGGGTAAATACTTTTTTTCGCCATCAAACTCAATCCAATTAGACTGTCCCAATAAATCCCTTGCCCAACCCTTTCCAGGGCTACCATCTTGAGCCTTTATATATTCTATCTTACTTCGGGGCTGTAATTGTGTATCTAGCGCAGCTGTTACTCCATTAACTCTTATAATAGCTTTTTCCCCAAGAGAACCTGGAAAGGTTTTAATTTTACCATTTACCTCAACTGTAATAGCTAATCCAGGTTTTCCATATACTTTACCCGTATCAATTCCCGCCGCTAGCAATGCATCTAAAACTGTATTTTTACCTAGGTTCAACAAATTAATACCATAGTTATTTACCTGTACAGGTATAAAACCTAAAGTTAAGTGTTTCATGGCTGTCAAGCCAATTCCAATGGGTGTAATAATTTCCGGCCCTTGAAATTCTTGAGGAAGGTCTATTATATCTTTAATAGAAGACGCTCTTTGAACAGCTACCCTTTGTTTAGATAATCCCAGGCCTTCGGCTAAATAGTCGACTAGAAGTGGTGTCAAACTACCTCCTCCAATCAAGATCACTGCTTGCGGGGGATTATTATTTAAACTAATTATTTCCATAGAAATTTTTCCCGCAAGCATGGTGATTGTATCGGATATATCATTTACTATGTCTATTCCTTTTAAAGAATGCTCTATCCCTAAAATATCAGAAAAAGATAGTTCTTCTTCCATATTTAAATATAGCTTTCTCTTTAGTAATTCACCCTCATTAAAGTCCAATAGGAATTTTTCACATAAAGATTCAGTTATCTCATCACCAGCAATAGGAACCATACCATAGCCTGTTATAGCACCATCGTATGAAATTGCGATATCGGAGGTTCCCGCACCAATATCAACTAAAGCCAGATTAAGCTTCCGCATGCTTGGGGGTAGAATTGCATTAATTGCAGCAATTGGTTCTAAGGTTATATTTGCAAGTTCTAATCCATTTTCTGTTAAAACTACCTGTAAAGAATCAACAACTACTTTGGGTAAAAAAGCAGCTACAATTTCTAAACCTGCTTGATTGCCTTTTTGCCCTATTAAGTTTCCTATATGGTTATTATCAAGAAAATACTTAGTTATACTATAACCTACACAGTAGTATTCATTAGTTTCTTCATTATTTTGCTGCTCTAACAATAAGGCCTGAGCGTTTTGAGCTGCTTTCAATTCTAAATTCAATACATCTTCATGTTTTATTGGAATCTGGTTATTTATATCAAGATAGAATGCTGTTTTAATAGTCTTTAAAGATCTGCCGGCAGCAGCTACTGCTGCTTTTTTTAGCTTAATGCCTGATTTCTTTTCCAATTCTTTTTTTACTTCTTTTAGTAGGGTGCTTACCTTTGGAATATTATGAATTTGGCCATCAAGCATTGCCCGATCGACGTGCTCTTTGCTTACCATTTCTTTAATATGTACGCCTTGTCCATTATCTTCAAGTAATAACCCCACAATTGACCTGGTTCCTATATCTAAAGCAAAAACCTTTTTATTATTTTTCTTCACAATAATCCTCCTTTAAAGGATAGTTTTCCCGGAATAAGACCCTAAACCTGTTATAGAGGAAAGTTTCGACTTTAATCAACTTTTTCCTTGTTATTTATCGGGAAAATTTAATATAAAATAAAACCCCGGAAGGTCAGCAAGCAGCTTCCAAGGCTAAATATAGTTAATATTATTTTTTATATTTCTCTTCCCATAGGCTTTTATAACTTAAGGCATGTTTAACTTTTTCCTCCTGGGCCTTAGGGTCCAATACCTTAACAGCTTTGGCAGGAGTCCCTGCAACAAGAGTGTTTGGCGGAACCTTGGTACCAGCTGTGACAACAGCACCGGCAGCAACTATTGCTCCTTCCCCAATCTCTGCACCGTCTAGAATAATTGCCCCCATTCCAATAAGTGCCTTATCATTTATTTTACAAGCATGCAGAATCGCTCCGTGGCCAACTGTAACATAATTACCAACTATTGTAGGAAGACCTGCATCAGAATGTATTATTGTACCATCTTGAATATTACTATTTTCACCAATAATTATCTTTTCTAAATCTCCTCTTAAGACGGTATTAAACCAAATACTTGCACCCTGATTTATCGTTACCTCACCTATCAAATATGCATTACTTGCAATAAATGAGTCACTATGAATAACTGGTAAAAAATTATTAACTTCTATTATTGGCATGAGATCCTCCTTAAGGCTTTTGATAAAAGAAAATAGCCATGGAATTAAATCCTATTTCTCTAGCCTGAATTATTTGTTCTGTACTCCCGGTAAATAAAACACCTTTAGTACGGAGAGAATTAAAAAATTTACGGTATAATTGATTTTTTGTTTCTTCGGTGAAATATATTACTACATTTCTACATAAAATTAAATCAAAATTAGTATCAAAAGAGTCTTTTAATAAATTGTGTTTCTTAAAAGTAATAGCTCTCTTTATGTTGTCTATTACCCGAAAGCTTCCATTCTGATTTAGGGTATACTTTTTTAAATATTCCTCAGGAATGCCACTTATATCTTTAGGAGAATATATTCCTTCAATTCCTTTATTCAATACTCTTATATCAAAATCAGTTGCCAAAATTGAATAATTACCTGAGTAATATTGTTCCAAAATCATAGCTAAAGTATATGGCTCTTCTCCAGTTGAACAACCGGCACTCCATATTTTAATATTTTTATTATTTAAAAAAAGAACTGGTAATATTTTTTCCTTTAATATATCCCATTGAGATTGATTTCTGAAAAATTCCGAAACATTTATCGTAAGATGGTCAAGAAAACGATTAAAAATTAATTGTTCTTCCCTCATTTTCTTAATAAAGCTATCATAGGTATCAATCTGTAATGTTCGCATTAAACTATTTATCCTGCGCTCCATTTGGGGTCTTTTATACCCATGCAAATCTAAATCTAAATGCTTATTCAAGTCATTTAAGAAAATATCATATTTATCCAAACTCTTCTCCCCTTTTCTTAAATTGCCAATATATTTATTTCTATAATTATTTCAATTACCCTTTAAAAAGAAAACAAAAAAAGCACTTAGTAAATACTAAGTGCTCAGTCAATATTTTTAGTTGTACTAAAAGCTATTTCACTAGCCTCAATAGTTTCGTCGATATCTTCTTCCGTATGAGCCAATGAGATAAATGATGCCTCAAACTGAGAAGGGGCAAGATATATTCCCTGAGAAAGCATTGACTGGAAAAATGCCTTAAATTTATTTAAGTTACAAGAAGTGGCTGATCTATAATCCCTTACTTTTTCTGTAGTAAAGAAACACGAAGCCATGGAGCCTCTATTGTTAACAGATATTTCTACCCCTGAATTGTTTGCTGCTTTTTTTAGCCCCTCTGCCAATTTGGTACCGAGGTAATCCAGCTTTTCGTATGTTTTAGGATCTTGTAATTCTCGTAAAGTGGATAAACCTGCAGTCATGGCTAAGGGGTTTCCGGAGAGGGTTCCTGCTTGATATACAGGGCCTTGTGGAGCAATAAGTTCCATTATTTCTTTGCGTCCGCCATATGCTCCAACAGGTAAACCGCCACCGATTATTTTTCCGAAACAGGTTAAATCCGGCATAATATTATATAAAGCTTGAGCACCACCTAAAGCTAACCGAAAACCGCTCATTACTTCATCAAATATCAATAAGGCACCGTATTCCTGGGTAAGACTATGTAATCCTTCTAAAAATCCTGCTTCAGGGAGAATAAGACCCATATTGCCAGGTACAGGTTCAAGGATTACCGCGGCAATCTGCTCTCCATTTTCTCTGAAAATGGCTTTCACCTGTTCTAAATCATTATAACTTGCCGTAAGGGTTCCGCCGGCAATACTTAGGGGTACACCCGGGCTTGATGGGACACCTAATGTAAGTGCTCCGGAACCAGCTTTTATCAAAAGAGGATCAGCATGACCATGATAACAGCCTTCAAATTTAAGAATTTTGTCTCTTTTGGTATAAGCTCTAGCTAATCTTAAAGCACTCATCGTCGCCTCTGTACCAGAGTTAACCATTCTTACCATTTCAACTGAGGGTACTGCATTAATAATAAATTTAGCCATTTCCGTTTCAATTTCCGTTGGAGCTCCGAAACTTGTTCCTATATTCAAGCAGTTCTGTAGAGCATCAATAACTTTAGGATGTCTGTGTCCAAGAATCAATGGACCCCAGGAACCAACATAATCTATATATTCATTTCCGTCTACATCTACCAGTCTAGAGCCATAACCATAATCAATAAAGACCGGATGTTCACCAACTGATTTGAAGGCCCTAACAGGACTGTTAACTCCTCCTGGAATAAATTTTATTGCCTCCTGATAAAGATTCTGGGATTTAATAAAACCTTTATGCACTTAATCCCCTCCTTTTATTAAAATCCTTGTCGTCCATGATACAAACACCATGGCTCTTCAGCCATGTAATCACCTTCATTATAAAAGGCTGCCCGGGCTCTGCAGCCACTACAGGCAAGTTTATATTTGCATGTTCCACATCCACCCTTATAATCTAAGGTCCGTAGGTTTTTAAATACTTCACTTTCCGCCCAAAGTTGACTAAAAGGTGTCTCCTTTACATTACCTATAGGTAAATCTAAATATGCACAGGGCTGAACATTTCCAGTTGGACTAATGATACAATAGGATGTTCCCGCTAGACAACCTCTTTGAAACCTTAATTCCATTCCCATCTCTTTGGCAATCCGTATAAATTGTGGTGCACATGTAGGTTTAAGCTCAATAGCTACGTGTTTCTGTTTTTCCATTATTTTTGTTAATGTATCCTCATACTCCTTGGCTCTTAATGATTCTGTTTCAATATTAGCACCTCTGCCTGTGGGAACGAGGAAAAAGAAATGGTGGGCTACAGCACCTTTTTCTACGGCAAAATCAGTAATATCTAAAATCTCATCTTTATTCCAGCCCATGACCGTTGTATGAATCTGAAAAGGCAATTTCTCGTGCAGACAATTCTCCATTCCCTGCACAGCTTGTTCAAAGCCACCTGGGTAGCACCTAAGCTCATTATGTTTGGTTGGATCTAAGCTGTCTAAGCTAATTCCCATCCCCATAACACCTAGTTCTTTGAGTTTTCTAGCAACATCCCTGGTAATTAGAGTACCATTTGTACCAAATACCGGACGTAAACCTAATTTACCAGCATGCTCAACCAGCTCAAAGATATCTGGTCGCATTAGGGGTTCACCGCCACTAAAAATCATAATTTTGAAGCCGGCTTTTTTAATTTCTGTAATTAAGTTTTTACCCTCTTCTGTCGATAATTCTTCACTTGCTTTTACCCCGGCATCACGGTAGCAGTGCTTACAATACATGTTGCATTGGTTGGTTGTATTCCATGAAATAATCATCAATTAAACCTCCTGAAGCCAAGCGGCTATATCTAAGGCATGATAAGTTATTATTAGATTACTCCCTGCCCTTTTAAATCCTGTCATCAATTCTAAAACAACCCTTTTTTCATCAATCCATCCTTTTTCTGCCGCTGCCTTAACCATTGCATATTCACCGCTGACATTATAGCTGGTAATCGGACAATTAAAAGTATTACTAATGGTTTTTATGATATCCATGTAAGCTAAGGCAGGTTTTACTATGACAATATCTGCTCCCTCTTCTATATCTAATGCTGCTTCTTGGACTGCCTGTTTAATGCTGGATCTAGGGTCCATTTGATAAGTTCCTCTATCCCCAAATTGAGGAGCTGAACCAGCGGCATCTCTAAAGGGTCCATAGAAAGCTGATGCATATTTAACAGAATACGCCATAATAAGTGTCTCATCGAAACCTGAGCCGTCCAGCACTTTTCTAATTGCAGCTACCCGACCATCCATCATATCAGAGGGAGCTACAATATCAGCCCCGGCCTGGGCATGGGTTAAAGCAGTTTTAGCAAGTAGCTCTAAAGTAGAGTCATTAACTATCTTATTTTCTTTTATTAATCCGCAGTGACCGTGGTCAGTATATTCACATAAACACACATCTGTTATAAGTAATAATTCTGGAAAGGCTTTTTTAATTTTTAAAATAGTTTGCTGAATAATGCCATCTTGGGCATAAGCACTGCTTCCCACAGCATCTTTTATCTCAGGAATACCAAATAGGATAATAGCCTTAATACCTATTTTAATAGCCTTTTCTATTTCAGTTAGTAAGATATCCGGGGAACACTGATAAACCCCTGGCATGGACATGACAGGATTTCGGATATTTTTGCCTTCTATTACAAACATGGGGTAAATTAAATCATTTAATGAAACATTAACCTCACTAAGGGCATCTCTAATCACAGGTGATTTTCTTAAACGCCGCATCCGTGTAATGGGAAATCCCATAAAGACCAATCCTCCCCTAATTCTTAAAATAATTGAGAAGAGCAGAAATTAAACCATCTATTGTATATTTTTCCGCTGTTATATTAACTTTTAATCCCATTTCCTGGGCAGTTTCCGCAGTAATAGGTCCTATACAAGCAACAGTAATTCCTTTTAATAGTTCTTCGGCGTTATTGCCTTCTAAGAGCTCAATAAAATTTTTTACAGTCGAGGAACTGGTAAATGTAATTACATTTATTTCTTTATTTATAATTTTTTCTAACAGCTCTTTACTGTCCTCAGTATTATTAACGGTCCTATAGGCTATTGCTTCATCAACTTGTAAATTTAACTCCTGCAAACTATCTAGAAGTACAGGCCTTGCTAGGTCAGCACGGGGTAAAAGAATCTTTTGACCCGATTGCAGTGTATTTTTTAAACCATCTACAATAGCTTCTGCCCTAAAAACCTCAGGAACATATTCTACTAAAAGTCCCTTTTCTTCTATAGCTTCTTTAGTTTTAGGGCCAATTGCACAAAATCTAACATTACCCAATTTTCTGATATCAATTTTCAACTTTGCCATTCGATTAAAAAATGCTTTAACACCATTGACACTGGTAAATATAATCCAGTCATATTCAGTGGCATTTGAAATTGCGCGATCTAAAGGAGCAAAATCTAAAGGTTCTTCAATTACTATGGTAGGATATTCCCAAGCCTCCCCACCTAAATCTTCTATTTTTTCAGAAAGGTCTGAGGCTTGTTCCCTAGAACGGGTAACCAAGATTCTTTTTCCAAAGAAAGGCTTATTTTCAAACCATTTTAACTTATTTCTTAATTTAACTACATCCCCTACTATAATAATAGCGGGTGATTCTAGACCAGCTCTAGTTACTTCTTCAACAATATTATTTAGGGTTCCTGTCACTACCTGTTGTTCAGGTCGGGTTCCCCACCTAATTAGTGCCACAGGAGTATTTTTGGTTTTACCATTCTTTACTAGTTGTTCTACAATTTTTGGTAAATTCCCTACTCCCATCAAAAAAATTAAGGTACCAGGGTCTTGCCCCAGTTTGTCCCAATTTATGTTTGTATCTTCTTTGGTAGGGTCTTCATTTCCGGTAATAATTGTTAAAGTCGAGGTGAAATCCCTGTGGGTTACTGGAATACCGGCATAAGCTGGTACCGAAATGGCAGAAGTAATTCCCGGGATAATTTCGAAAGGAATTCCAGACTCTAGTAAAACCTCAGCTTCCTCCCCACCTCTTCCAAAAACAAAAGGGTCACCACCCTTTAGCCTAGCAACTATTTTACCCTCTAGGGCTTCTTTAACTATAACCTTATTTATTTCATCCTGGGTTAATGTATGTCTATCTGGGGATTTCCCTACATAGATTAATTGAGCTTTTGGCATTTTATGGGCTAAAAGCCGCGGGTTGGCTAATCTATCATAAACAATTACATCCGCTTTTTTTATACATTCTAACCCTTTAAGAGTAATTAATTTAACATCACCAGGACCTGCTCCGATTAGAAATACTTTTCCTGTTTTCATAAGTTAATCTCCTGCCTTATTTCATTTAATATGGTATTGGCGCCTTTTTCTTTTAATAGATTAGCCAGATGGACACCAATTTTTTCTGCATTATCACATTCATCGGAAAAACTATCACGAATAACTACTTTTCCGTCTATACTTCCGACAATAGCAGTAAGCTTTAACTGATTATTTGTTATTTCCCCAAAAGCACCGATAGGAATTTGACAGCCACCTTCTAGGGATTTTAAAAGAGCCCTTTCTGCAATTATCGAAAGCTCTGTAATTTTATCATTAGCTGTTTGGACTATAGTATAGACTTCTTCATCATTAGAACGAATTTCTATCCCTATAGAACCCTGTCCAACCGCAGGCAGGCATATTTCATAATCTAGCTTATCGGCTATTTTATCCTGCCATCCTAACCGTTCTACACCTGCTGCCGCCAAAATTATGGCATCATAGGTATTACTATTCATCTTTTCCAAGCGGGTATTAATGTTACCTCTTAAATCAAGTATCACAAGGTCAGGACGAACATTAAGCAGCTGAGCTTTTCTGCGCAAACTGCTAGTGCCCACTTTAGCCCCTTGCGGGAGTTCTTTAAAGGTATAGTTGTTTTTAGAAATCAACACATCTCTAGGATCATGCCGTGGTGTCATAGCTGCAAGCATCAATCCATCCGGTATCACTGTAGGTAAATCCTTCATGCTATGGACAGCAAAATCAATTTCACCACTTAATATTGCTACTTCCAATTCTTTGGTAAAAAGGCCCTTATCGCCAATTTTGGCAAGGGCCACATCTAATATTTTGTCACCTTTAGTTTTTATTGGAACTATTTCAAAATTATATTGGGGCCATTTTTCCTTTAAGATACCCACCACATTATTTGTTTGCCACATTGCAAGCTGACTTTGTCTTGTGCCAACCTTAATGATCTTTGGAGTCATATTAGGTTCTCCTTATCATCGTTATTTTCAGTATCTTCAAGTTTAAAAAGTTTTTGGATGGCTTCCGCATAAATAGCACCTTTTTCCCCATGGGCGTGTTCTTTTAAGTTAGTAATAGGGTTATGCAATAATTGATTAACAATCAAATTAGCCATTGATTTTATAGTATTTTTTTCTTTTTCCGATAGATGACTTAATTTACGCAATACCCTTTCTGTTTCTTTTGCTTTGATATATTCACCTTGTTCTTTAAGTGCAATAATAGTAGGTATTACAACCAAAGTATCTAACCAGTGGAAAAACTTATCCAGTTCATCATTTATTATTAACTCCGCTTTAACTGCTTCTTTTTTTCTCCCAGCTAGGTTTTGCTGAACAACATTTTGCAGGTCATCTACATCATAGAGAGCAACATTAGAAAGGGTACAGACATCAGGATTAATATCCCTTGGCACTGCAATATCAACAAATAAAATAGGTTTATCCTTTCTCTCATCGATAAAAGGCAGTAAATCTTTGGCATCAACAATATACTTTGGAGCAGCTGTGCAGCTTATTACTATATCTGCTTTTGTTAGATAACTGGGGAAATCATCCAAGCGTATAGCCTCTCCACCAAATTCCTGTGCTAATAGATTAGCCCTTTCAAAGGTTCGGTTTGCTACTATTACTGTAGATACCCCATTAGCGACCAAATGCCGAGCAGTCAATTCACTAGTTTCGCCTGCACCTAAAATAAGTACAGAACGCCCTTGTAAATTTCCAAAAATCTGCTTAGCTAATTCGACTGCTGCGGAACTAACAGAAACAGCATGGCGGTCAATTAGGGTTTCCGTACGTACTCTTTTGCCTGCTGAAATAGCATTTTGGAAGAGAGTATTTAATACATTATTAGAAATCTTAAACTCAAGAGCATATTCATAAGCATCTTGAACCTGACCAAGTATTTGAGTTTCACCTAAAATCATTGAATCCAACCCTGCTGAAACACGAAATAAATGATGGACTGCATTATGGCATTCTTTTAAATATATATATTGTTTTAGTGTTTTTGGAGAGCAGTTACCATAATTAGCAACAAAATCTATTAAGGATTTTTTGCCTAAATCTGCATCCTTAGTGGCTATATAAAACTCGGTTCTATTACAAGTTGATAAAACTACAATTCCATTAACTTCTAGTAAATTTTTTAATTCAGAAGCTTTGGTCTTTATTTGGGGTTTAGACATCGCTAGTTTTTCTCTAATTTCTATAGGAGCAGTTCTATGATTTATCCCTAATAAGATAACAAACATTTTTTCACCCTTTCCCGCGCTTCCTCTATACCATATTCTTTAATAATCTGTAAGATATCAGTCCTCACAATTTCTCTAAAAAATTTGTTTCTTTTTACTTCATCTTCTATATTTTTTTTAGCCATTCCTCTAACTTCAGCCAGTAAGTCTAGGAGGACGGCATATTCGGGACCAAACAATACTGTTAAATCTTCTCTAATTTTATGTGATAAAGCAGGGCTTTTTCCATTAGTTGATATAGCCAGGGTCAAATCACCCTGTTTTAAATATGAGTTAACAATAAAACTACTATCGTTTGGGCTATCAACAACATTAACTAAGATGTTTGCAGCATGACAGAAATTTGCAATTTCTTGATTTACCTCTCTAATATTTGTGGCAGCAATAACTAAAAAGCTATCATTTACAAGTTCGGAGTTATATTCTTTTTCAATCCATTGAATTAGATTTTCATTAACTAGACGCCTTATTTCATCTGATATTTTAGGACTTATAAGAAAAACCACTGCGCCTGCCTCTAATAGGGAATTGATTTTGCGCAAAGCAATTTTGCCTCCACCGATAACTATGCATTTTTTGCGAGTTATATTTAAAGAAATAGGATAACTAAAGCCCATTTTAAAAATCCCTTTCATTAATATAATCAGCTATTTTTGCTAAGCTTTTCTTTGTAGGGCAATTTGGTAATAAATCCAGTTGATTTTTTGCTTTAGTTATAAGCTTGCTTGATATTGATAAGGATTTTCCAAGACTACCACTTGCATTTACAATTTTCACTGCTTCTTGTAAATCGTGACTACCCATTGGAAACCGATTATCGATTAATTTACGCAGTTTTATACTATCTTGGTTAGTGTTTTGCAATGCAAAAATAGTAGGTAAAGTAATTATACCCTGGGCTAAATCACTTCCTGCAGGTTTACCTATAACACTGCTATCACCCTGCATATCCAGTACATCGTCTTTAATTTGAAAGGCCATCCCTAAATAATATCCATATTTATAAAGTGCATCAATAGCTTCTAAAGAAGCCTGTGATGCAATTGCTCCTATTTTACAACTTGCCGCAATTAATAATGCAGTTTTCCTTTTTATTCGAAAAAAATAATCTTTAACTGATTGATTAGTATCAAAAGCTGATAGTAGCTGTTGAATTTCACCTTGACACATTTCAACACTTATTCTAGCAAGAACATTTGCAATCTGTTTATTTTTTTCCGGGTTGATTAATTTGATGGCGTGGGCAAATAAATAATCTCCACAGTGCAGAGAAAACTTATTACCCCATAGAACCCGAATAGTGGGTTCACCTCTTCTGGTATCAGCTTTATCGATAACATCATCGTGTACTAAAGTAGCCATATGAATAAGCTCTACCGCCGCTGCTAAGGGAATCAAATCATTATTCGTAGTACCATATACTTTACCTGACAATAATACAAAAGCCGGCCTAATTCTTTTTCCACCAGCCTTCAGTATGTGTAGAGCACTATTTCTCAACTCTGGATTAGAAAAATTGATAAATTTTGCCAAAAAATTTTCTACATTTACCAAGTCTCTTTTTATTTCATTAAAGTCTAAGATTTTTCTCATATTTTCACCCACTATAAGCATAAAAAACTTATATTATCTATCTGCCGCAGCAGAAAGAACAAATTCATTTAAAACAATATTTCGGAAAAGGCTATTATAAAGATTTTGAGCAAATGAACTTAAGTTATCCTTTATCTCTCCTGGCGGCATCAAATTTATAGCCTCCTGTACAGTATTCCAGCTTTTATTTATTTCATGTGCACTAAGATCTAGTTTATATGCTCCAAATAAGTTTCCTAAACCAAAACCATATCTTTTAATAATTTTCACCCAATAACCATTAAAACTGCTGGCTTTTGCGGTTAATTCCATAATCATGCTTCCTAACTCCCCATACCAACAGGAGGAAATATCCTCAATTGAAACTTTATGATTCAAATAATCTATCCATTTAAGATTTAATTGAGAAACATATTCAGTATAATAATCCAAGTACTCAAAACAGTCCTCAGTACATAAAATCTCATAAAATTTGCTATAGAGCAAATCACCGACTAAGATTGGTAGTTGAACTTTGTTTGTAAATTCATTTTTAGTGCTATCTTCAGGAATTTGATTATGGATCTCTGTAGATAAATACATAATTTGGGAAAACACTGCTAGCGTTCTATTTTTCTTTGTAATACCTTTAGGGCCTTGAGATGCCAATAAAGCTAAATAAGGATAAAAGGTCATATCCAGCTTAGAGAAGCTTATATCTAGAATATCTGTACTCATGCCAGATTTTAATTTTAGATTTTTATAGATACGGGCTAAAATAAGTGATATTTCCAGATCTAAAGCTTTTGTGTTATTCATAAAAGCCCTCCCTATTTATTAATAACCAATATATATTTCTTGTCAGGAACTAAAATTCCTGCAAAAAAATAATTCCTATTCATAGAAATTAATTTTATCATAAAAGTTTTCAAAAAAATAGCCTTACATTCATTACACATTTACTATATGCAAGATTAATTATTATATAGAGAAATTAATAAACCATACTTTGCAACTAGATAACAAAGAAACGGGCCAAAGGCCCGACTAAAAGTTCATCCTTTAATTTAACAACATAGTTCTGTTTCGAAAGTATTTTCTCTATTAATACAAAAAGTTGTAGTGTATTATTACTACACTACAACTTTTTGTTGTTGCCAATATATGATTACACATTTTGTTGTACCTATTTATTTAAACCAACAGTATGTTGTATACTTATTTTGGAAGGTGGTTGAAAATGTTAGCGAAAAGATTAAGAGAATTAAGAAGTGAAAAAAGCTTAAGTCAATCCGATATAGCAAAAATTGTAGGTGTGTCCCAACAAGCAATTGGTAATTAAGGAAGATTTGCTGGAATTTATAAAGGTAGCCTGGAAACAAATCAATAAAAGAAAGTAGGAGAAAAACACCATGGAAAATAAAATGTATGATTTAATGGAAAAAATGTATCTGGAATTTACGGGCTTCAAAAAAGAAATGAACGACTTCCGTCAAGAAACAAATTCTAATATGGCAACTAAGGATGACTTTCAAGAATTAAAAGGTGATATTAGGAGATTAGAACAAAACCTCGCCCGAGTTGAATATAATCACGGTGAAAAACTCCAAGCTCTCTTTGATGGCTATATGCAGAATAGTCAGAAGCTTGACAGAATCGAGCAAGAAGTGCAAAAACACGAGGAATTTATTATCAAAAGAGTTAAATAAGAGGTGTAAAAACCTATGAAATACATAATAGATGCTGCAAACAATCTAACTAATAAATACACCACCCGCGACCCCTTTGAGTTAGCAAAATGCCTAGGGATACAGCTGGTATTTTTTCCATTCAAAAAAATCCGAGGACTTATTTACACTCACGTATCATTAGATCTAAAACAAAATGCAGCTGGGAAAATTAACGAATTTTTAAAGAAAAAATCCATATAAAAAATGTGGTTGCAGTACGGTTGCAGTAAATGGGCAAAAAATAAAGGGTCTGCATTTACTGCAAACCCTTGATATCCATATGGTCGGAGCGACATGATTTGAACATGCGACCTCTACCACCCCAAGGTAGCGCTCTACCAAGCTGAGCCACGCCCCGACTGACTGACAAAGAATATCATATCAAAATTATTAGCTTCTGTCAATATTTACGCTAAGCATTGGTCATCTGATTTAACTATAATTTTATCCAATTCAAAGCCATCATGTAGTGCATTTAGGGCATTATTGACATCAGTAATTTTAATAATACAAGAAACTTTAATCTCAGAAGTACTTATCATTTCCAGGTTTATTTTTTGTTGAGCTAAAATAGCAAACATTTTTGCCGCTACACCAGGAGAAGAGATCATTCCAGCACCTACAATTGATACTTTTGCAACATCATCAGCAAAAACGATATCAGAGGTGCCAATTTCTTGACCTGCTTTTTTTACAATCTCCAAGGCTTTATCTAAGTCATCTTTAGGTATTGTAAAAGCGATATCATTAATATTATTTCTCATAGCACTTTGAACAATCATATCAACATTTATATTTGCTCTAGCTAAAGCATTAAATAAATTGCTTGCCACACCAGGCTGATCCGGAACATCAAATAGTCCTATTTTCGCAACATTTAGATCATGGGCAAGACCAGTAACTACTAATTCTTTTTCCATTAGTTCATTTTCCACTACTATTGTTCCCTCCTTATTAACAAAGCTTGATCTAACACATAAAGGAACTTTATATAATTTAGCTAGTTCTACAGAACGAGGATGTAAAACCTTAGCTCCTAAGCTGGCTAATTCCAGCATCTCATCATATGATATTGCATTTAATTTACTAGCGGTCTTTACAAGCCTAGGGTCGGCTGTAAATACACCTTCTACATCAGTATATATTTCACACAAATCAGCTTTAAGTGCTGCAGCTAGAGCGACTGCTGTTGTATCCGAACCACCCCTGCCTAAGGTAGTAATTTCATCCTCATTTGTTTTTCCTTGAAACCCGGCAACAATTATCACTTTATTTTTTTCAAGTTCTTCTTCCATTCTATTAGTCTTAATCTCTTTAATTCTTGCTTTTGTATGAACGTTATCAGTTATAATTCCTACTTGCAGCCCAGTAAAAGAAATTACCGGTATCTCAATTGCTTCAAGTGCCATTGCTAGTAAAGCGATAGATACCTGTTCTCCTGTTGCTAAGAGCATATCCATTTCTCTATTAGAAGGTTTTGGATTAACCTTTTTTGACAATGAAATCAATTCATCTGTTGTATCCCCTGCTGCTGAAACAACAATAACAAGTTTATTGCCCTTTGAGTATGCCTTAGATATATTTAAAGCAACATTTTTGATTCTTTCTACATTAGCAACTGAACTACCACCATATTTTTGAACTATAAGAGCCATGGTATCCTCCTTTGATTATAACACTTGTGCACCTTCAACTATGGGTTTAAGATTTATTAGTTTTGCAGCAGTACCGTGTTGCAACAAAACCTCCTGTAGTTGTCCTAATGAATCGGTATCCTCTTTTTTATGAAAAATAATAACAGAAGGACCGGCACCACTTATTGCAATACCTAATATTATTTTGGATTTTGTTGCTTTGGCAAATAATTCAGGTAATCCAGGTATTAGCCGGCTCCGATATGGTTGGTGTAATTTATCGTCAATTGCTAGTTTTAATAATTCTAAATTGCCTGTATTTATTGCGTTTATAAAAAATCCCATTTTTCCTACATTAAAAACAGCATCCTTTAAAGGAATGACGTCAGGTAAAACTTCCCGGGCCATTTTAGTCGATAATTGGAAATCGGGAATTAAAATTGAACAACACAATGGGTTAGGAGGATTCATCTTTTGATAATAATATTTTCCATTATTTAAAGTACAAAGTACAATACCTCCCAATAAAGCAGGAGCAATATTATCAGGATGGTCTTCAAATTCCATTGCCAAGTCAAGTAACTGATCATCATTAAGCCTCTTATTTAATTGGCAGTTTGCGACCATCAATCCTCCAATAATTGCTGCAGAACTACTACCTAATCCTCTGGCTAAAGGTATATTATTAATAAGTTTCAGTTTTATTCCAGGAACTTTTTGATTATTTAGGATAAATGCCCTAGAGAATGCCCGATAAACTAGGTTTGATTTATCTTTTGCTAAACTATCTGCTCCTTCGCCACTTATTTCTAAGGATAAATAGCCTTCTTTTTCCAAAAATTCATATTCGATATAATTATACAAATTCAATGCCATACCAATACAATCAAAGCCTGGACCTAAATTTGCACTAGTTGCCGGTACTTTTAAGAGCATCTTATTCTCCAACCCTTCTGTATATCTATGCTTTAATCATTTGAATATACTCTAATCTGTGCAGAAACTTCAGCAACAATTGATAATCCTCTGATAATTTGCAAGGCATCATTCATATGCTTTTCCTTAACGTAATCTGTGATTACAACAATCTCTGCCATGTTTTCATTACGGTGCTTTTGAATTACCGTAGCTAAGCTTACGTCATGATTGCCAAATACCCCAGCAATACTAGCTAATACACCAGGCTTGTCCTTAACCTGCAAACGCAAATAATATTTAGTATTTATTTCTCCAATGTTCTTGTGATTACTTTGGTAGAAACATGTACAGGCAATACGACCGGTACAATTATTGACAATATTCCTAGCTACATCTATTACATCACCTAATATTGCACTAGCCGTTGGCAGTTCTCCTGCACCACGCCCATAAAACATTGCCTCCCCAACCGCATTACCTTTAACAAAGACTGCATTAAATGAATCATTCACTGACGCTAATGGATGGGTATAAGGTATAAACATGGGGTGAACCCGTGCTTCAATCCCTTCTTCTGAATGTTTAGCTACCGCAATTAATTTTACAACATAGCCAAGTTCCCTGGCATATGTAATATCTGCTAAGGTTAAGTTGCTTATTCCTTCGATATAAACATCTTGTAATGTAACTCTGCTTTGAAAGGCTAAAGATGCTAATATGGCTAATTTTCTTGCTGCATCATATCCTTCAACATCAGAGGTGGGATCAGCTTCAGCATATCCCAATCTTTGCGCTTCTTGTAATGCTGACTCAAAGCTCACTTGCCCATAGGTCATCTGAGTTAAAATATAATTAGTCGTGCCATTAATAATCCCCAATATCTCTTCAATCTTATTCCCGGCTAAACACTGCTTTAATGGGCGGATTATTGGTATGCCGCCAGCCACACTTGCTTCAAAAGCTAAATCAGAAGCTTGACTATTAGCTGTATCAAAAAGCTCTTTACCATATTGTGCTAACAAGTCTTTGTTGGCGGTAACTACATGTTTACCAACTTTTAATGCCTGTAATATATAGGATTTAGCCGGCTCAATTCCTCCCATAACCTCAATAATAATTTTTATCTCTGGATCATCTATTATTTCCTGCCACTTATCCGTTAAAATTTCCTTATCAACCGCTAAAGACCTTTGTTTATTGATATTGTTAACTAGCACTTTGCTAATTTCTAGTTTACTGCCAACCTTCCAAATAAAATCTTCACTTTGTTGGGTTAATAATTTATATACACCTGAACCTACTGTGCCTAACCCAAGTATAGCTACCTTTATATTATTATTTTCCAATTAATACACCCCTTAACTTTGGCCTATTATTTCGACCTTTAATACCCCGGGAATTTTGTATAAAGTCTCTAGTAATTCTTCAATATTAGAGACCATATCTCTTGTTTCAATTGAAACAGTAGCATATGCAACTCCCTGCAAAGGAATTCCCTGATTTATTGTTAGAATGTTCCCTTGGGTAACTGCAATGGCATTTAAGCAGTTTGATAAGATGCCTGACATATGCTCTAACGTAATAGTAACAGTAATTATTTTTTCTTTACTTGCTTCATAAAACGGAAATACTCCATCTCTGTATTTATAAAAGGCACTTCTACTTAAACCAATTTTCTCTACCGCTTCATTAACAGTTTCCGCCTCTTTCTTTGCAAGTAATTCCTTTACCTTTGCTGTTTTTAAAATGGCCTCCGGTAATATTTCTTTACTAATGATATAAAATTTATTTTTATCTGTCCTAAACAAAAAAACCCCCACCCTTGTCCTTCTGGAATGGATATAAATCCTCGTATGGTAGACATTATAGCATGTTTATATTATTTGTCAATATGTTTAATCAAGAATAATCTTTGCTTAAGACCAAAAAAAATCGGCCTTAAAGACCGATTTTAAATTATTATACAAATTAATCCTCCGCTGTTTTCATTCATAATACGTTTTATAGTCTCTTGAAGCTTAACTTGCACATTATCAGGTATTTTTTGTAACTTGCCTTGAATATTTTCACGAACTAAATCCTGTAATGACTTTCCAAAAATATCATACTGCCAAATCAACTTTGGATTTTCTTCAAATTTTTCCAGCATATACCGAACCAGGTCTTCACATTGTCTTTCAGAACCCATTAGGGGAGTTATTTCTGTAGTTGTTTCCGTCCTGATAATATGCAATGTTGGAGCACTAGCTTTTAATTTCACTCCAAAGCTGCCGCCTTTTTTAATTAATTCAGGTTCTTCTAATCTCATCTCCGATAATATAGGAGATACCATTCCATAACCTTTTTCATTGACATCTCTTAGTGCACTTGCTAATTTATCATATTCCCGCTTAGCTTCTGAAAATAATTTTGTAGTTTTTAAAATGTCGTGCAGACCGTCTGCATTTACACCGCTAATTTCTTTAAATATCCTATAAAAAAGTGTATCGTCTGCTGACATGGCAATATGGGCGATACCAGTTCCCATATCCATATTTTCTAAAACTACATCCTTCACAAAATCATAAGCTGCAAGACTATCAATAGTCCCGTCAATATCTCTGAGTCTTTTTACTTCACTTATTGTGGAATGAACTGCATCTTCAAATTGAGCCCTTAACCAATGCTCATTTTCAAGTTCTTCCACCCATTTAGGTAAACTAATATTTACTTCAGTAACTGGGAATTCAAATAAAACTTCTTCTAATATTTGCATCAGAGCTGGTTCATTCATCTTGGCAACATTCACGGGAATTACAGGAACATCATATTCTTCCTCTAAGGTACGGGCTAAATTTAATGTTTCACCTGAATCAGGATTCTTACTATTCAACAAAACTATGAATGGTTTATTTAATTCTTTTAATTCGGATACCACTCTTTGTTCAGCATTTATATAGTTATCTCTCGGAATATCAGTTATTGTCCCATCAGTAGTAATTACTAAACCGATAGTAGAGTGATCAGTGATTACTTTTCTAGTCCCTAATTCAGCTGCTTCTTCGAAAGGTATAGCATCCTCGGACCAAGGTGTTCTTACCATCCTAGGGCCTTCAGCTTCTGCATAACCCAAGGCACCCTCTACTGTATAACCAACACAATCAACTAATCTTATTTTTGCATTTATTCCTTCTCTGACTTCAATATCAATAGCCTCATCAGGAACAAACTTAGGTTCAGTTGTCATGATGGTTTTGCCGGCACCACTTTGGGGAAGTGAATCAGTTGTCCGTTCTTTATCATATTCATCTGCAATTCTAGGCAAAACTAGTAAATCCATAAAACGCTTAATAAATGTGGATTTCCCTGTTCTAACAGGGCCTACAGCGGAAATATATATATTACCGCCTGTTCGATTAGCAATATCTTGAAATACATCAAAATTCTCCATTCAACATTGTCCCTCCCTTTATAATTTAATCCCATAAAAAAACTAAACAAAATCCTATGACATCCCTCCCCTTAAGCAATGTTCAAAGACTACTAATGATAACTATTTCAAAGAAAAAACCGAGATACCTAAGTTGTGCTTTCGACCTTAAAATCATAAAAATAATGAAATAAATAATGATTTGGCATTCTTTAACAATACTATATATATGTCCTATCCATATGATTATTACCGCACAAAATAAAAAAATGGCCCTTTGGCCATTTTTTTAGTCATATGAACATACTTCTTTTCTTATTACCAATCATATTGATTTGCAATAATTTCTTCCATTTCGTGAGTTTTTATCCTAGTCATTAAATTTACTACGCCTTCTTTAATATTACTATCATTAAATAACACATTATATACCTCAGATGATATGGGTAACTCCACATCAAACTTTTTCCCTAACATAACAACAGCTTTTGTTGTACGAACCCCTTCCACAACCATACCCATATCTCGTAATACAGTATTTAAATCTTTACCTTGACCTAATGCTATTCCTGCTCTTCTGTTTCTGCTGTGCATACTTGTACAGGTAACAACCAAATCGCCAATGCCTGTTAAACCAGCAAAGGTGAGAGGATTTGCCCCTATCTTTACTCCTAATCGTGCAATTTCAGTCATACCTCGGGTAATTAATGCAGCTTTTGTATTATCCCCAAAACCTAAGCCATCAGAAATACCTGTTGCTAAAGCAATAACATTTTTTAGAGCTCCGCCAATCTCAACTCCAACTACATCAGGATTTGTATAAACTCTAAATTTGGGGGTCATAAATATATCCTGCACCAGCTCTGCAGTTTCTCTATTCTTTGAAGCTGCTACAACAGTAGTTGGCATATCCCTTCCTACTTCTTCTGCATGACTGGGACCAGAAAGAACACAAAACCTTCTGGTGATATCAGGAATTTCATCCTCAAAAACTTCACTCAATCTCATTAGTGTATCAGGTTCCACACCTTTTGCGGTATTGACAATTATTGAATCTGATACTCTTAATTGTTTTAACCCTTGAAGAATCTCTCTGATTCCGTGGGTAGGAACGGCAAATACAATACATTTTATACCCTGTACCGTCTCTTTAATATCTGATAGTATTTCAATATTATGGGGCAAGATTACTCCTGGTAAGTATTTCACATTTTCTTTTGACTTAACTAGTTGAGCAGCCTGTTCTGTATTCCGACACCATAATTTCACGTTAATACCTTTTTTCGCCAGTGTAATCGCTAATGCAGTACCCCAACTACCTGCCCCTAAAATTGCTACACTTTTCATCCTTCTCCTCCTTTTGTAGCACTTACCTTAAAACTGATTTTATTTTCCTGACCTTTTAATAGTCTTTTAATATTTTCATAATGTCTAACTATCACTAGAGTAGCTCCCACTATAGAAAATATTAAATATGGCAATGATTTGCTTGTTAAAATCATTGCTGCCAGAACGAAAGCAGCAGATGTTATTGATCCTAATGATACATATCTGGTTAAATAAACTATTGAAAGCCAGATTAAAAGAGCAATAAGGGTAATTTTATATGAAAAGAATAAGATAATACCAAAACCCGTTGCCACTCCCCGTCCACCTTTAAATCTCAGCGCAAAGGGCCAAGTATGCCCACTCATTGCAGCTAAGGCTCCTAAAACAGCTAGTGACTCTCCACCAATAGCATAACCATACCATGCGGAAATATAGCCTTTAGCAGCATCAAGAAATAAAACAACCGCTGCGGGTTTTATACCTAAAACACGCATAACATTTGTAAAACCAATATTTCCACTGCCATGTTCCCTAATATCTATTTTGGACATTTTTCCTGCTAAGTATCCAAAGGGAATTGCCCCTAACAAATAACCAAAAATCCCTACCTTAAACCACTCCATCTCCCGACTAACCCCCATTATTCATCTCTTTTTTTAATTACAAACCGAATAGGTGTTCCTTCAAACCCAAAATTTTCTCTAATTTTATTTTCTAAGAATCTTTGATATGAAAAATGCACTATATCTGGTTCATTTACGAAGAAAACAAAGGTAGGTGGTTTGACACCTGTTTGAGTAACAAAAAGAATTTTTAGTCTTTTCCCTTTATAAGAAGGAGGGGGATTAAGTTGTACTGCTTCACTAATTACTTGGTTTAAAATACTGGTGCTTACTCTATGGGAATGCTGTTGAGCCACAAAATCCACTAAATCTAATATTTTCACAACCCTTTGTTTGGTAACAGCAGAAACAAAAATTGTAGGTGCAAACTGTAAAAATAATAGTTCACTACGTATTTCTTTTTCAACTCTGTTTAAGGTTTTATCATCTTTGGCGACTAAATCCCATTTATTTATTACCAAGATACAGGCTTTGCCTTGCTCAAGAGCATATCCCGCAATTTTTTTATCCTGTTCAATTACTCCATCAACAGCATTAATAACCATTAAAACAACATCACAACGGTCGATTGCCCGTAATGAGCGAACTACACTGTAGCGCTCAGTAGGGTCGGAAATTTTGTTTTTTCTCCGCATGCCAGCCGTATCAATTATCACATATTCTTGTTCATTATGTTTAAAAGGTGTGTCTATAGCATCTCTGGTTGTCCCAGGGATATCGCTTACTATCACCCTTTCTTGCCCTAAAAGCACATTTACCAAGGATGACTTTCCAACATTAGGCCTGCCTACTACTGCGAACTTAATGGTATCAGGGTCATATGGTTCAGTAGTATCCTCTGGAAAGAGGGAAACCATTTTATCTAATAAGTCGCCGGTATTCATTCCATGAATAGCCGAAATAGGAAATGGCTCACCTAGACCTAGCTGATAAAAATCAAAAAAGACAGCAGGGTCTGAATAATCTTCAACTTTATTTACAACTAATAATACATCCTTTTGCGTTTTTCTTAACATTTGAGCGACTTCTTGGTCATCAATAGTAATTCCGGTTTTATAGTCAACTATAAATAATATTACATCTGCTTCCTCAATAGCAATTTGTGCTTGTTTTTTAATGTTTTCCAAAAAAATATCTTCTGTGCCAATTTCTATCCCGCCGGTATCAATAACTGTAAAGGAAAACTCCTGCCACTGGGCATCTTTATATAATCTATCCCTTGTAACACCAGGTGTATTTTCAATAATTGCGGTCATTCCGCCGGTTAAGCGATTAAAAAGTGTTGATTTACCCACATTGGGCCTGCCGACTATAGCAACTATCGGTTTCATATCGCATTCACTCCTTTAATACCCTAAAAATTTCGACTTATAATACAATTAATTAAAGATTGTGCGTTATTTTTAACAACAATAATTTTTATCCCTAGTTTTTGTCCTACGTCTTCGGGGGTTAAGCCATCCAGAAAAATCCCTTCCCCTTTTTTTAGCATAATCTCAGAAATTAATACTTGTGAATCGGGCGTAATGTCTTTTAGCCCTTCTAGTAAGTCTTGTCCTGTTAAAAGACCATTTACTGTTACCCTAGATCCGAAAAATACATTTTCTATGACTTTTATATCTATTTCCAAACCTTCGATTTTTTTTAAGTAAAAGATAATAGGTTCTAACACCTTTTTACCTAACTTGCTAGTTGCAATAATATAACGCTGTTTTTTAATACTAGCAGGCAGGTTGTTTTTATTTTTAAAAAAATCATCGAGAAATATTCGGCTAACACCTACTCCGTTTTCTATTTGGGGAAAGTCGTCATAATGCTTAGATGGGGGGAAATATGTTTGAGCCTGAAGATATATTTCATCACCTAAATAAACAAAAGAATTACCGATTTTATTTCTAAAGTAGCTTTGTTTTTCTGAAACCATGTTTACCAACTTTTGAGCATAGCCTTTAGAAAAAGAAGGGAATCTTTCCAGGTTTTTTCTAAAGTTAGTTACACCTACAGGGACTATAGCTAATGATTGTATACCTGGCCATAAAGGACTCAAGTCATCAATGGTTCTTTCTAAATATTCACCATCATTTATCCCAGGGCATAAGACTACTTGAGTATGAACTCTTATCCCTAGTTCTACCAAACTTTTTAGCTGCTCCATAATTTTGTCGGCATGGGGATTGTCAAGTATTGTTTGTCTTAATGATGGGTTAGTTGTATGGACTGATACATACAATGGACTTAGGTGATATTCTTTTATTCTGTCAAAATCACCTTTTTTCATGTTTGTTAATGTAATGAAATTTCCTTGCAAAAAAGAAAGTCTATAATCATCATCCTTTTCATATAAGGAAGGCCGCATAGCAGGGGCCATTTGCTCAATAAAGCAAAACAAACATTTATTTTGACAGTGGCGAATTTTATCAAAAACGGCCTGTTCAAAAACAACTCCTAGAGTTTCGTCATATTCCTTTTCAATTTCAAAAAATATCTCCCCGTCCTGTTTTTCTACTAATAACTCAATTTCTTCATCTGCCCATAAATATTGGAAATGAATCAAATCCTCAGGTGGTTTATTATTTACTTTAATAATTTTATCTCCTGGCTCTAAACCTATTTCCGCAGCTAAAGAATTAGGAAGAACCTCTGCAATAACAGCTTTTACCATCATTTCACTCCAATTCCATTTCGCGTTTCTTAATCATTATCTATTATTCCCAATATCTAGTCAAGAAAAAGGCAGGAACCCTTAACGGCCCTGCTCCTTAAAATTTCTAACCTCTTTATCCATTGTCTTCAGTTGCCGATAAAGTCTTTTGGCAAAATATATCCTCCTTTGTTTATGAAAAACAGTATTGAACCATCCTAAATATTTGGGAATATAATTAGACATATCAATAAGCTTAGTATGGTCTAATTGATAACCCATTATTTTTGCTAAATCTAAAGCAGACTTTTTTATTAATTGAGCTTCACAGCCTGTTCCAAGAGTATATACCATATCTCCTTTAGAGTCCTCACCAATAAATAGAAATATCCCTGTCCTATTAATAAACTCTCCAAAATGAGGAAGGCTTATAATGTCTTGAACTTTACATTGTTCATCTATTCTTCCAATATGTAAATTAGCAGCCACTATAGAGGAATAAGTACCTGTAGAACACAAATAAACTATTGGCATTCTAAATTTAACCTGCCGTATTTTATCTTAATAATATTTACCAGATGAGTAAACTTTAAAAAAGATATTTGGGTACCCTTAATGACAATAGGTCTTCCTAAAAAAACAATCCCTAATCGTCGAGATAAAAATCCTCCTATTACCATCAGCCAATTTACATAGGGCATAGTATCAACAAAAACAAGCTTTTCATTAGATATCTCCATGATACAAGCTAAGCTGCGCATTATCGTTTCATAATTGCTTCCTAAATTATGTTTACTTGTAATATATATTTTATTTTTATATTCATCTTCACCCATATATCTAATTAGTCCATGATCTTTAGCTACCTGTTTATCATAGTATGGTAATTTTAACAATTGGGAACTAGTAGGGACTACATTGTCTTTTAGTAAGCCTGCATGAATAGAAGCTGCTGTTACAGAAGAATGGGAACCTCCATAACAATTATAAATAATATGCAATTCTTTCCCTCCAGGTTAATGCTTAACAATTATATATACTCCATTTTCTAAATCATGAACCATAGCTTTTAATATCCTGCTTAATAATAGAGCAAGATGCTGTGTTTCCTGATCATTTTTAGTAATAAATATTCCAAAATTACCCTGAACCTTTTCCGGATATTCAGTAACAACAGCTAAGATTTGTTCCTTAATAGCAATTTCCATGCTTTCCTCCGTGATTAGTCTGCAGCCTTCCGGCCTATTTTGCTCTCTAATGGCTTTTGTACAGCACTTTCCAAAATGGGAGTCTGATAAACAGCCTGTATTACACATTCAACATCCTTTTCATTGGGCAGAATGTACAGAGCTAATTTTCCTGTATCAATATCTTTGCGCATTAAAGGTGTCCAATCGGGCTCCCCTGTCTCAAGCTTACTACCTACTAGTACAGAAACATCATGAAGAATAGCCTGTCGTTGCCCTAAATTATTTAAGGTTGCCCGTGCATTATCATTTTTGGGATGGATTATTAATCCAATGCCTTCTGATAAAATTTTTTTCTTAGAATCCTCTAGACCAATATTCATAATAACGATATTATCAACCATTAAAAGGGATTTCTCAAAATGAAGTTTTCCTATTTTAACTATGGCTATATCCTTTACAAAATCTCCTCTCATTAAAAAACCACTTATAAAGATAGTAAATATACCTGCAAATATTCCAATCCAAATATTAAATAATACAGCTGTCCCAGTTGAAACCAAGGATACTAGTATAACTAAATAGTTTCGAGCTTCAAAGGTTTTAGCAATACCTTCAATATAATCAAAACCCCGAGGTACCATATTATAATTTTCTAATTTTGATAAGGTTTCACGCTCCATGTTTCTAATATCTCTAAACTGTTGAGCTGCTAATACCAAAAAGGTTACTGCAGTAAACTCTTTTTCAAGAAGTGCAGGAATAGCTATAGATCCTAGGGCTGCTGCAATTATTCCCAAAGAAATATGTGTGACATAACCATGTGGGTAGGATGGATATGAACGGTAATCGTTTCTTAGCATAAAAATCCTGGCAGCTATTCCTGTAGCTATACCTAATAAAATTATTTGAGAATATTTATCCATCTTTATTTCTTCCTTTTAAAATTACCTAAAAAACTAGTAAACTCTTTTCTATAGCCTTTAACTTTATCAAAGGAGCCTTTAATGCTCCCAGTACTAATTAGGAGAAATCCTACAGCTCCGACAATAAATACTAAAAGTATCCAAACTATTGATGAACCTGTGCCACCCCCTATACCCCCGCCTTTTGCTCCTGGTGCAGGTGTTCCTGCACCTTGACCTGTTATCCCTAAAAAACCTGGCAGCAAGGAAGCAAATGTACTAGCACCATTATTTGCAGCCTCTAAAGAGTTGGTATGGGTACCTACCTCGATTAAAATTGAGCGTGGTGCTAAATCTTGATTGTAATTACCTTTGGCCATAAATATACCCTTTATCAACCCTGGTTTCTTCTCATCATAATAAGCCTTCATTTGTTTTGCATAATCTAAGTTAGCCTGCATATTTTGATTTTGTCTACCGACCACTAAACGCACCTGGGTAGCATCCTGCCCATCAATCTTTTGGGCATAAAATTTTGGATCGGGTACACCATCTCTGTGAACATCAATTATAGTAGCCGGTTGAGTTTTCAAAAGCTGTGCAGCTGTTCTCCTGGAACGTTGATAAGCATTTGCATCATGGGGATCATGTTTATTTAAGCTCACATCAGCCTTTATGCCTTGTTTCTTTAAGCTATTCCCAATTACTTGACTTACTTCTAAAATATCACCATTACCGGGTTTGCTATCTTTACCCGAAGTGGGTACATATGATTCAGCTGTATGGGTACTATAAATAGCTACTGAACTATTGCTTTTTTTGGCTAATAAATCTGAACTTGTTGAAAAAACTGCTTTTTCTAGACTCCAAGTGATCTCTTCTTTGCCTTTAAACGTACAATAAACTTTATCACCCTCAATACTTTCTACTTCATATAAGGAATTATCCCCCAAAATAAGTCTATCCCCTATAAAAACCTCCCGTGCAGTTCGATCAATTTCTTTCTCTGTATTCTTATCAATAAAAGAAAAGTACCCTCCATCTTTTCGCTCTAATTCAAAGCTTCCATATTTGTCAAGGAAATTTATGGATAGATGATTATTTGTCATAACAATATTATCATCAGTAAAATAATTGTTTTGACTTAAAAAAGTTAATGCAGAAAATAAGATTAAAAAGGTACTCAGCCAGAAAAAAATATATTTATTACTATTTTTCATTTTTATCACCCCTATGGGCATTTTGTTTTTGTTCATCTATATCTTTTAAATTATTTATAAGTTCAGGTGCACGTCCTCTGCTATCAGGACCTCCTTGCAATCTTTCCCGTCCTTCACCAATTAACTCTGCCAGCATTACCGCAATAATTCCTGACAAAACGATACTGTCAAAAGCTCCTGCTCCACCAATATGAACTGTACCAGGTATTCCAGCAGTTATTAAGTAAACTGTATGGAAGATATCAAGTAATAAAACACCAATAGTAGCAGCAACAAAAGCCGCCCTTCTTGAGCGTCCTGCTATGTATGCTATCAACCCGGCCACAAGAGGATATATATATATTGGGTCAAGTATAGTGTTAAATTCCTCATGCCCACCTCTCATGAAAACACTGCCAATTAGATAAATAATAACCCCGGTCAATACAGCACCAACTACTGCTCGAATTTTCTCCTTGTTTGTTCCTGCCTTACTCAAAAGATACCCTGCTAATGCTAGCGGAACCAGTCCTCCACCAATGTTTAGGGTAATATCAACATTGCCCCGGTAAAGGGGCAGATCTATAAAACTACCAGCTATTAAGGCTGCAATAATTAGGAAAGCTCCTTTATCACTAAGACGCAATCTATCAAGGACCCTTTGGGCAACACCAAAATAGATTAATATAGAAATCGCAAGTAAGACGATAACCCCTACATTAAGACGCACCATCAACCTCCCCTTTCAAATATTTTCAAAGATAGGGTACCCTTAAATCCTTTTTTTATTCTAAAAGAAAAAAGAACCGCAGCATACGGTTCTTCTACAAGCCTCTCCTTGCAAATTTTTGGATACCAATACCTCTTACTTCAAGCCATTCCCTAGTAAAACCAGTTATTACTACCGGCTTTTCTTGCAAATTAATCAAATTTTGAGCATCAACCAATAACATTATTTCTTTACACATTTTAATTAAGTTTTCAATGTGTTTTACAATAACTTCCACATTTTGCCTGCTAGCCAGCTGTAAAAAAGGAGTTGCAATACCTACTAGATTAGCTCCTAAAGCAAGAGATTTAACAATATCTACTGGTGAATATATTCCTCCTGAAGCACAAATTGTACTCTTTAATGCCTTTTCTAAAGTTTCAATTAAAGAAATCACAGTGGGAACTCCCCAATATAATAAATCATCATTATTAACATTATTATTGCGAGCAATTTCAATTGCTGCAAAATTTGTACCTCCAGCCCCTCCAATATCATAAAAACTAATGTCTAATTCCATAAGTTTATTTACTGCCTCCAAAGATAGACCAAAACCTACTTCTTTAATAATAACAGGGACCGGAGAAATTTCTTTTATTAGTTTGATATTTTCCAACAGTCTTTTAAAATTTCGGTCTCCTTCCGCCATTATTAATTCTTGAGTCAAATTTAAATGCAGCTGTAATCCATCTGCGTCAATCATTTCAACAGCTTGTAACGCTAATTTAGGATTAACCAAGGCACTAACATTAGCTAATATTACTCCCTTTGGATTTACTTCTCTTACTATTTGAAAGGTACTAGTAAGTGAAGGGTCATCCAATGCAGCAGATTGGGAGCCGACAGCTAAGGCTATCCCACATTCTTTAGCGGCAATAGCAAGGCTTTTATTAATTTTTTCTAAACCCAAAGCCCCACCGGTAAGGGCATTTATTAAAAGGGGAAATTTGAGATTCTTACCTAAAAACATAAACTCAGTATTAATATCATTTAGATTTAAACAGCTTACAGCATGATGCACTAAATGGACATCTTTAAAGCCTGTCGCCTTTGGACCTGGTGGAATATTAAGGGCATGCTGAATATGCTGCCATTTTCTAATTGAACGTATACTCATATCATCCCACCCTTTAGAAGCTAAATTATAAATTGTTTTATTTATAAATTAACCAACAAAGACGCAGCAACAGCTACGTCTTTGCTAATTATTCTTTATTGTTCAACTTACTAAAAATATCACCGACCACATCACCTATGGTTACTCCCGAGGGTTCATTATTCTGGTGGGTCTCTATAGCAACATATTCCAATTTTTCTTTTACAGGCTTCTCAGTTATCTCTTTAATACTTAAGCTCATACGTTTCTTCTCAGCATCAACATCTAATACCTTTGCTTCTACTTCTTGCCCAACTTTTACTACATCTTCAGGTTTATCTACCCTATCCCAGGATAACTGTGAAATATGAACTAAGCCATCTATGCCAGGTTCAACTTCAACAAAAACTCCAAATGGAGCAATACGTACAACTTTGCCTGTCAATGTTGTACCGGGTAAATATTTTTTAACTGCTAATTCCCAAGGGCTTGGTGTTAATTGTTTTAAACCTAAAGAGATTCTTTCATTTTTCTTATCAACACCCAATACATATACTTGAATTTCATCACCTTCCGTGACTACATCCCGGGGATGGCTAACTCTACCCCAGCCCATTTCAGATACATGAAGTAAACCATCTACTCCACCTAAATCTATAAATGCACCAAAATCAGTTAGTCTTTGTACTGTTCCTTTTAGAGTTTCTCCTTCTTTAATCTCATTCCAGACCTTTTCTTTATTTGCTTCATATTCTTCATCTAAAATTGCTTTTCTGGATAACACTGCTTTGCGGTCTTCTTGATTTAATTCAATTACTTTAAATTTTAATTTTTGACCTATAAACTGTTCAAGATTTTCTATAAATCCTCTTTCGAGTAAAGAAGCGGGAACAAAACCCCTCATGCCTACATCAACTAAAACTCCGCCCTTTACTACTTCAACGACCTCAGCTTCAATAATTGTACCATTTTGGAAAGCTAGTTCCAACTCAGCTAAAGCCTTTTCCTGTTCGGCCCTTCTCTTGGACAAAATCATATTACCCTCAGAGTTTTCAACCTTCAAAACTAGTACTGGAAATTCATCGCCAATTTTAACAAAATCATTAGGATCATTTATCTTGCGATATGATAGTTCATTAACAGGAATAATACCTTCTGATTTCCCGCCAACATCAACGAGGATTTCATCAGTTTTTATTTGAACAACCTTACCGGTTAATGTATCCCCCTGTTGTACCTCCCCATAGTTCGATATATTTTGTTCTAGCTGCTCTTGTGTTTGTGCTCCTTCTTCTGCGGATTGTATTTCTTTTGTGGTTTGTGTTTCTTCCGTTATTTGTATTTCTTCCGGGTTTTTAATTTCTTCCATTTTTCTGACAACCTCCTCAATTATCCAATCTGGTGTTGATGCTCCTGCTGTTACCCCTACACTATCAACATCATAAAACCAAGATTTTTCAATTTTTTCTGCTGTTTCAATATGCTTTGTGCTAACTCCGGCTTCGTGACATAAATGTGCTAGTTTTTGAGTATTGGCACTATTTAAGCCCCCAACGACAATCATAAGGTTTACTTTCTGCGCTAATTCAAGGGCAGATTTCTGTCGTTCAAGGGTGGCTGAACAAATTGTATTATGTACAATTAAGTCGGGATATTTACTTTGTAAATAATCCACAACTTTAGTAAAAGTCTCAGTATTTTCAGTGGTTTGAGCAACTAAACAGAGTTTTTTAGCGTTTAAGTCTTTAGTTAGAATTTCCTCCAAATTGCGAAAGGCTAAGCCCTTACCTAAGGACCAACCTAATATTCCCTGAACCTCGGGATGTTTTTCATTTCCCAATATTAGTATTGTGTAATCTTTATTTGCATATTCATAAACAATTTTTTGCACCTTTCGGACATAAGGACAGGTAGAATCGATTATTTCCATTTGCTTTTCTTCTAGTTGTTTATATATAGCAGGTGAAACACCATGGGTTCGAATTAAAATTTTGCTTTCAACAATATCATTAATACTTTCCCGAGGAATTATACCTTTCTTCTCTAAACGTTTAATTTCTTGTGGATTATGAATAAGGGGACCTAAACTTGCGAAAGATACATTGTCTGTCTTGATCATTTCTTCAGCCTTAGCTATAGCTTTTTTTACTCCAAAACAAAAACCGGAATAAGGTGCTATAATTATCTGCATATACATCATCCCCGAAAGATAGTTTAATTTCCAACAATAAACATTAATAAAATTCTTTTACTTTTTCTATAAAACAATATGAATATCCTTCTTCTTTATATTAATAAATCTTTAACTTGATTATGCAGTAATTTTGTGATTTGCTCTAATTGCTCACTATTCATTTTTCCTTCTGTTAATTGTTCCAAGTATATTGGTTCACCTATATTTAAAGATATCTTAGTTTTAAAGCTGAAAATTGAGATCTCATTAGTTCCTTTTAATCCCACGGGTACTATAGGAGCATTGCCTTTTTGTGCTATTAATGTTACTCCAGCTTGAAAATCTAAAAGATCTCCTGTTTTACTTCTAGTACCTTCGGGAAACATACACAAAACCTTATTCTCTTTTAATACTCTAATAGCTTCACGAATTGCATTACGGTCAGCTGCACCTCTTTTTACGGGAAATGTTCCAATTCTCCGAATTACATTTCCAACTAAGAATATTTTAAATAATTCTTCTTTAGCCATGAAATGCAGTTTCCTCGGCAAATAAACTCCTAGCATTATGGGATCCCAAATACTTAGATGATTACATGCTAATAAGACAGGACCTTCTTGAGGTAATTTATCTAGGTTTTTCACTTCAACCTTAACAAGAAAAAATATAATAACTCCCAACAGATACTTTATGAAATTATAAAGCATCTTTTTCACCCTCCATCACTATAGCAAGTATTTTTTCTACCACTTCAGCCAAAGTAAGGCTGCTAGTATCTATAATTATAGCATCCTCCGCTATTTTAAGAGGAGCGGTTTCTCTTGTTGTATCTAGTAAATCACGATTTAATAAATCATTCATTACAGTTTTGTATTCTACGTTGTAACCTTTTTCTAAGAGCTCCTTTTGGCGCCGTTTTACTCTTTCTTCCAACGCAGCTGTCAGAAAAAACTTATATTTAGCTTCGGGTAAAACAACGCTGCCTATATCTCTGCCATCCATAATAATATTATTGGTAAGCCCTAGTTTTTGTTGTATTTTTACCATAATTGTCCTAATCTCTGAAATTTGAGCAACATGAGAAACTAACTTATTAACAGCAGGTGTTCTAATCAGTTCTGTAACATCTTTCCCATCACAATAGACTAATTGATTTGCAATACCTAAACTATTATCTAGGGTTATCGAGGTGTTATTAGCGCAGTTTATTAATAAAGAAGTATCTTTTAAGTCCAAGTTAAGTTGAATAATTTTATAAGTTAATGCACGGTACATCGCACCTGTATCAATATATATATATCCTAACCTTTGAGCTATAATTTTTGCAACAGTACTTTTACCAGCTCCTGCAGGACCATCGATTGCAATTTTTACAGTTTCCTTCATTATAAATCTCCTAGCCTCTCTCCATTTTACCAATTATTTTTAAATCTTTCATTAAGATATTAAAATTATTAAAGGTTAAGGACTGCTCTCCATCGGAGTAGGCTTCACTAGGCAGCGGATGAACTTCAATCATTAATCCATCGGCACCTGCTGCAGCTGCAGCCATAGCCATCGGTTTTACAAATTTCCATTTTCCAGTACCATGACTTGGGTCAATAAAAATAGGCAAATGAGATAATTCTTTAATAGCTGGTATAGCGGATAAATCCAGGGTATTCCTTGTATATGTTTCAAATGTTCTGATTCCCCGCTCACATAATATTATTTTGGAATTACCACCAGCCATTAGATATTCAGCAGCAAGTAACCATTCTTCAAGAGTTGCTGCAAGACCTCTTTTTAACATAACTGGTTTATTAATAGCTGCAAGCTCCTTTAATAAAGAATAGTTTTGCATATTTCGAGAGCCTATTTGTAAAATATCGGTATATTTACAAACAGTATCTAAATGATGAATATCCATAACTTCTGTAATAACAGGCAGCCCAGTTACTTTCCTGGCTTCTGCTAAAAAAACTAAACCGGTTTCTCCTAAACCTTGAAAGGAGTACGGAGAAGTTCGTGGTTTATAGGCCCCTCCTCTTAGGATTGTTGCACCTGCTTTTTTCACGGCAATAGCTGTCTCAATAATTTGTTCTCTGCTTTCTACTGCACAAGGACCGGCTATTACTTGAAGATTCCCAGAACCGATTTCAATACTACCTATCTTAATAACAGAATTATTTGGCAGATATTCTCTGCTGACCAACTTATATGGTTTAGCAATGGGAATTACTTTTTCTACACAATTCATAGCCTCAAGTGCCATTAGCTCAGATAAATTGCTATCATTGCTAACGGTAATAACAGATTTCCCATCTATTTGATAAATCTGAGGATTTAGATGCTGTTGTAGTAATCTATTTACGAGATAATTAATCTCTTCAGTAGTACTTTGGCCTGATAGTGCAATTAGCACTAGATTTACACCACCTTAATATTTGCCCATATGTTTAGCAATTTGGGCCATAAATATAACAATTCATTAACATCTATAATTAGTCCATTAATATTCTTAGCAGTAGCTATATTTTCTAACAAGATATTTTCGGTTACAATCTGCCCTTCTTTACTTATTAATACATTATATGGCGCATTATCAGATCGTAATATCCAAGGACAGCTATATTCATGCTGTTCATTTATCTCAGGTATGATTATACATTTAAGTTTACAAAAAAAGATCAGTTCCTCTATTTCATATCTAGCAGAAACCTTTAAATCACCAATGATAGGTAAATAAATAGGAACCTGCTCAACGATATTCCTGATTTTTTCTGCATTTGCTTGAGTTATGGAAAAAACCAATCCTTGAATAGGTAAGATAGAAAGGTATTTAGTTTCATGAAGTTCAATGTCTCTTAAAAAGATCCTCATAAAAATCACTACCTAACTACGATATAGTTCTATGGGCTAAACCAATAGATACTTCATCAAGATGTAATAAGCCTATACCTAAAAATACCGCCACACTTATATGGTCATTATGGCGGGCGATACCTAACTTTCCTCCGACATTAAGCCCTATTGCTTTAGGCATAATTTGAGATAATGCCTCTCTAGTTGCACCAGCAACAGCACCTTCTTCAGAATGGGTATCTCTAATTACTCCTTCTCTTTTAGCGGCAACTATTGCCCTTTCTACTATCTTTTTAACCGATGCTAAATATTCTCCGCCACAGTCAACTGCTGCAGTTTTTATACCTAAATCCAAATAAAGTTGCTTTGCCCTTTGTTCCTCTTCTCTTGTTTCTGTTAAAGCCATCTTGACAGAAATACTAGCTACCTTCTTACTTCCAAAAATCATAAAATCACTCCTCTAATAACTCGGAACGCACCATTAATGGACTCAGTTAAGCATTAAACTACAAAAAGGTGCCAAGGTCTAGGCACCCTATTTGGATTATAGTATACTGTGGTAAATATTGCAACTAGTCAGCGGGCTCAACTATTATGATAGCTTGTTCTCCTCTGCTAATTCTTATTACCTCTTCTTTTATTTTCAGATCTTCGGAAGGGGTTATTTCTATAAAAAAATCCGCAATATAATCTGATGCATCAAGTATAATACGGTCTCCACTTTCTACTATGAGTGTATATTGTAAATTAGTAAAATCGCCAACCTGCTTGTTATTAAGATAAATTTTAGCCTCGGGCAGACTTGCAAGATAAGGATCTACAACCCGAAAGGTAATATGTTCCAGGTTTAAAAGGACATCACCAGCTGGATAAACAGCCTCATAATTTATTAATTCACCTTCTAGTTTATCAATTAAGCTAAGCTGGTAAGTTAAAGGTTGATAATAAATAATACCCTGAAAAATGAAGACAAAAAATAAAGTGAGGATAACTATGTATATCAAAATTCTATTAAATTTTTCACTGAACTCACTATTTAATTCCAAGGTAAACCTCCACAGCCTAAAATCTCTTATTTTTAGAGTGTCCAGATTACCTGTTAATTAATCCTTGCTGCTGCATCTCCAGCAACAAATCCTGTTGAAAAGGCAGCTTGCAGGTTATATCCTCCCGTTATTCCATCTATATCTAATACCTCTCCAGCAAAATATAGTCCCTTTGTTAGCTTAGATTCCATGGTCTGGGGATTGATTTCTTTGACACTAACTCCTCCTGCAGTTACAATAGCTTCACTTATAGGCCGCGGTCTGGTTAATTTTAATTCAAAACCTTTTAACTGCTTTAATAAATTTTCCCGTTCATCTTTAGTAATTTGATTCATTACCTTATTTGTTTCTATTTGTGACTTATTAATTATTACTTGTATCATTTTGTTGGGCAGCAAATCCCCTAGACTATTTTTCAATTGCTTGTTGCTATATTTTTCTATATCTCTTTGCAACCTATTATCTAGCTGTTCAAAAGATAAGGCAGGCTTCAAATCAATTGTTAAATATAATAGTTCCGAAGTCTTCTGCCAGTAATCTACCGCTTTTCGGCTCAAAGTTAATATTATTGGTCCTGAGACTCCAAAATGGGTAAATATCATTTCTCCAAAAGCTTCAGCAATTTTTTTCCCTTTTTGATTCTTTATACAAACTGATACATTCTTCAAACTTAAGCCCTGTAACTCCTTTACCCATTCTTCGTCAACTTCTAAGGGAATTAGAGAAGGTCTTAAGGGAATAATGGTGTGTCCCGTTTTTTTAGCCCAATGGTAACCATCCCCAGTAGACCCTGTTCCAGGAAAGGAAACACCACCGGTTGCAATAATTATCCTATCTGCAGATATTGTAGTACCATTATCTAAAAAAACTCCTTGAGCTTGATCATTATTTATGATTATGTTTTTTACATCTGTGCCAGTTATAATATTAACTCTTGCTTGATTTAAATATTTAATCAAAGCATCAACAATGTCTTTAGAACTATCAGATTGGGGGAAAACCCTTCCTCCCCTCTCTTTTTTTAATTTAACTCCGAGCTTGGTAAAAAAATTAATTAAATCATTATTGGAGAAGCTATATAAAGGCCCATATAAAAATTTACCATTTCCTGGGAAATTACTAATTAACTCTTCTATTTCACAATCATTAGTAACATTACATCTTCCCTTACCGGATATAAGAATTTTTTTTCCTAGTATTTTATTTTTTTCAATCAGAGTCACTAATGCACCAACTTGTCCCGCTCTTCCTGCAGCCATCATTCCTCCAGCGCCGCCACCAACAACAACTATTTTTGGTTTATTTTTTTCCATAGAATATCTCCTTTGATTTATGTACTATTCATTTTATATTATAAACCAAAAATCCAAGGAATAGTTTGACAAGGTAAAACATGTACCCGAGGACCGAGGGTCAGGGGTCAGGGACTAGAGACTAGGGATCAGGGACCAGGGATCAGGGACCAGGGATCAGGGACCAGGGATCAGGGATCAGGGATCAGGGACCAGGGACCAGTGTCCGAAGAAGATGTCTTAGTCTATGGTCTATTCTACATTCTACATTCTACATTCTACATTCTACATTCTACATTCTTATAATTATCTCACTTACTTACTTATAAACTAAACTATCCGTGTTTATCAGTGTTAATCTGTGGCTTATCATAAGAAAGGAGCTGTGATCTAATGTCACAACTCCTTTTATCTAATTAGCAGTCGTTTTATCTAATTGATCTTTAACTGCATATGATTTAGCAAGTATTTCAACTGTATGATACATTGGCAAATTAAGATTATATCTATTCATGCCATCACTTAATTGCATAATACATGAACCACAACCTGTTACTACCGCATCGGCTTTAGCGGCATTTATAGCATCAGCTTTATGCTTATGAATAGCCATGGCTAAATCATAATGGGTAAGGCTAAAGGACCCCGCTCCACCACAGCAGCGGTCAGCATTTTGCATTTCTATAAATTCCAACCCGGGAATTGCCTTTAAAATTTCTCTGGGTGAATCCTTGACACCCATTCCTCTGTTAAGATGACAGGGGTCATGGTAAGTTACCTTAAGATTAACCGGACCTAATTTGGATTTATCAAGTCCTATCTCTTTGACAATAAAATCAGAAATGTCCATAATTTTAGAGGCAATAGTTTGTGCCTTTAGATAATATTCCTGATTATCCTCTAATAATTCTAAATAATGTTTGTTAAATGTTGTTCCACAAGAACCACATGCTGTAATTATGAAATCAACATCTAGTTTACTAAATATATCAACATGGGATTTAGCCATTTCTTTAGCAGTTATAGAATCACCGTGAGCAATGATAGGCATGCTGCAGCAGTGCTGGTCCTTAGGAATTATAACCTCAATATTATTTCTTTTCAAAACATCGACTACTGCTTTGCCTGCATCAATATAGATATAATTCATGGTACAGCCCGTAAAAAAGGCTGCTCTTTTTACCGGCTTATCTGCCTTAACAATTTCCGGCAATTGATCTCGTAACGGAGATGGCGCCAAAGGAGGCACTATTCTACGCAGATCTAAGCCAAAGGGGAATCTTGGATAAGCACCATTTAAAGCCTTATGCTTTTTAAATACTAAACCTTGAAAAACACTCCCTGTTTTTAGACCAAAATTAAATAAACCAGGTCTTTTTAAAGTACCAAAAATAAATTTTTTCAAAGGATGTAAGCCTTTATTTTTTACAATGGAAGATCTGGCAGCCAAAATTACTTCATCAACCTTAACACCACATGGGCATTTGGCATTACATGCCTTACAAGTTAAACACAAGGCTAATTTATCAGCAAATCCGTCTGTATACTCTAGATCGCCTTTTAATACTGCTTCGACTAATTTTATCTTTCCCCTGGCAACTGTGCCCTCTTTCTGCTCTTCTAAATAAATAGGACAAACTTCTTGGCAGTTACCACATTTCATACATTTGGCTAATTCAGCTTTAACTTTATCAAGGGAATCATACATAGTCATGATTAATTCCCCCCAAATATTTTTCCAGGATTTAAAATACTGTCTGGATCAAGGGCATCCTTAATCTTTTTCATCACTGCTACTCCTTCTTTGCCAAACTCCCACTCCATAAATTTTGCTTTAGCAATACCTATTCCATGCTCACCTGACAGGGTACCACCTAATTCAAGTGCTACTTTGAAAATTTCATCTACTGCCTTGTGTACCCTTTCCATCTCTTCTTTATTTGATTCATCAGTTAAGATAGTAGGATGCAGATTTCCATCTCCTGCATGGCCAAAAGTACCTATCTGCAAATTATATTTTTCTGCAATTTTTTTAAGAGCCTTTAACATTTCAGGTATTTTACTCCTGGGTACAGTTGCATCCTCAAGAACTGTAGTCGGCTTAACTTGTGCTAAAGCAGGCAATGCAGCACGACGGGCCGCAAAAATACTATCCCTTTCTGCATCACTTTGAGCTAATTTAATGTCAACGGCACCATTTTCCTTACATATTTTTTTTACTATCTCAAACTCTTGCAAAACTACTTGCTCAATGCCGCCATCAACTTCTAAAATCAACACAGCCTCTGCATCAATAGGTAATCCTATCTTTGCATAATTTTCTACTGTACGGATTGTTACATTATCCATTATTTCTAAAGTAGCAGGAATTACTTTATTACTAATAATTTCTGCAATAGTCTTTCCGGCTTTATCCAAATTGTCAAATATTGCCAGCATGCTTCTGCGATATTGGGGAGCAGGTATCAATTTTACCGTAATTTGGGTAATTATACCTAATGTTCCTTCCGCCCCGGTAAAAAGTTTAGTTAAATCATATCCGCTTACATTTTTAACAGTTTTTCCTCCGGTACGAATTATGTCCCCATTAGCCATAATCACCTCTAAGCCCATAACATAATCCTTAGTCACACCATATTTCAAGCCTCGAAGTCCTCCGGAACATTCGCTTACAGAACCACCCATAGTAGCAGTTGTAACGGTTCCAGGATCAGGAGGATAAATTAATCCATAAGGAGCTGCAGCATCATTGAGTTTTTGAATTACTAGACCTGGCTCTACCCTAGCTGTCATATTTTCTGCATCAATTTCTAAAATTTTATTTAATTTTAACATAGATAATACAATCCCTTTATTTATTGGGATTGTTCCACCACTTAAATTAGTGCCGGAACCACGGGTAATGATGGGTATTTTCTTTTCATTTGCCAGCTTTACAATTTCTACTATCTGTTCTTTATTATCTGGTGTTACTACTACATCAGGATTCTCGCTAGGCATGTCGGCAGTTGCATCAAAGGAGTAGGTGATCATATCTTCCTTACTAGTCAAAACATTTTCTCTTCCCAATAAATTCATTAACGTACTTATAATATTTTTATCCACATATAAACCCCCTATGTTATAACCAGTATAAACTGCAACAAATGCGGGAAGTGTTTCCCGCATTTGCCTTTAAGCTTATTTATTTAACTACCTAAATTATATCCCTAAACCATATATGGCAAACAAACCCAAGATACCTGCAAAAATTAGATAATAAGTCATAGGTATCAATGCCCATCTAATGAGTTTCCCCTCAACACCTACTAAACCTACTGTAGCACAAGCGGCAACAACATTGTGAACACAAATCATGTTACCTGCAGCACCACCAACAGCCTGAAGTGCAACAATCATTGCTCCACTCACTCCGATTTCAGTTGCTACACCATGCTGAAACAAAGAGAACATCATATTACTTACTGTATTACTTCCGGCAATAAATGCACCAAGAGAACCAATTACTGCAGCAAACGCGGGCCAAGCACTACCAGCTATAGAAGCAACACCTGCAGCCAGAGCTAAAGGCATACTTGCTAAATCAGCTGCATTTACTCCTGAGTTAATAAAGATACGTACCATTGGCACTGCGAAGCCTAAGGCTACACTGGCACCAACCATGGTTTTTGCAGATACTGAAATAGCCTTGGCCATTTCTTCTGATTTCATATTTTGGATAAAGTAAGTGAACAAAACTGCAACTATAAAGATAGTACCAGGGAGATTTAGAAATTGGGCATTTTGGCTTATTCCTGTACCCAGGATATTCTTTACATCAATAGTAACACTTGGACTGGTTAAAAATGCCTTTAGCGGCTTCCAGGTTCTAGAGATAACAAGCAAGGATGCAACTATCAAGTAGGGAACCCAGGCTTTTGCAAGTGTCATATTAGGTCTTTCTTCACCTGCTTCCGGCTTTAAGGAACCCATCCAGTCAGAGCCCCACTGAGCTTCGGGAGGAAAATCCCAAGTTTTAGCAGGCATTAAGAAGCCTTTCCGGGCAGCAGTAATTACTATCGGTAAGGCAATTAAAGCACCTATTAAGGATGGGAAGTCAGGTCCTAAGAAAACACCTACTATCATGTAGGGGATTGTAAAGCAAAGGGCAGAGAATATTGCGAAAGGTGCTACTTCTAAGCCTTCCTTCCAGGATTTGTTTGCACCGAAGAATCTCGTAAGCATCATACAGATAGCTAGAGGAATAAAAGTTCCAATAATACCATGCAAAATAGCAACTTTTGCACCTATACCAAATATATAGGCCATAAAGGCTGGGTCAGCTGCTGAAGCAGTACCAAGGATTTTATGAATAACAGGAGAATCAAGTCCTGTTTTTACTCCTACTAATATGGGAGTACCAACTGCTCCGAAGGAAACCGGTGTACTTTGAATAACTAATGCCATTAATACTGCAGCTAGTGCCGGAAACCCAAGCACTACTAAAAGTGGCGCCGCAACTGCAGCGGGAGTGCCAAAACCTGCAGCGCCTTCAATAAAAGCACCAAATAAAAAAGCAACAATGATAGCTTGGATTCTGCGATCAGGAGTAATATCCATAAAACCGCGTCGAATAGTGGTAACGGCTCCACTATAAGTTAAAGTATTCAATAATAATATCGCTCCAAAGACAATGTACAGAATTGTTGCAGCAACTATTACCCCTTGGAGACTAGAAGCAATAACACGGGTAATATCCATTTTCCAAACAAACATACCTATAATTCCAGTGTAAGCCCAAGCAAGTGGCATTGCATGCTTTGCCGGCCATCTTAAAAATACCAAAAATATAAAAACAACAAGAATTGGTGTGAAAGCTAAAAACGCCATAAATAATACCTCCTCACAAAAAATAAATAAATTAACTTATATTTCTCTTTTTTTGACCAGAAACTACAATAACCTCCTTTTTTCTAATTTATATTTCACATTGTAATTTTCACTTTTTTTCATTAAATTCCTTCTTTTTATAAATATTTCTGACAATAGTTTTCCTATTTAACTATAAATAAACTTTATAGAAGAAATAATACTTATTAAAAACTCTTCTCCAAAGGTAACAACTGTTTTACCCACCCCTCTAATATAAATATTTCCAGAAAATAAATAACTTAATTGGGCAAAATATAATAACTAAATTAGGAGGAATTATTATGAAACAAGCAATTATTGGTTCTTTTGATTCAGATGAACAAGCAACCCTTGCTCTAAAAGAAATTAGTTTTGACCGCCTAGCCAATAACGAAATTTCTATTTTAAAATTAAAGGAAGCTAATAAAGATGACGGTTCATTTAAAGAAGTACATGGTTTTGCCATTCAAGGGACAGATTTTGAAATATCAGAACTAGGAGAAACTTATATTGCCGGACCTCTAGCCGACCGAATAAAAAATGAGACAGCTCAAAATTTAAAAGCAGCCTTGATAACATATGGAGTAACCAAAGAAGACGCCGAACAATACCAAACCTCGGCTAAAGAAGGTAATACACTCTTAATTATCGAAACTAACAGCAAAAAAGCCAGTAATGTCGCAAATATTATGAGTCAATATGGTGCAAAGTCAATTTCTAAATGGAATAAAAACTTAAACCATGGCTTAAAGGTATATAAATCACCCTAATCCTACACCTTTTTTTAACCATCTCAATTCATCCTCGGTTAAAAAACGAAAACTTCCTAATTTTATAGTTCCTAAATCAAGAGAACCTATTTTGGTTCTCTTAAGATTTAATACAGGGTGATTTACGGCTTTACACATTCTTCGCACTTGTCTATTTTTACCTTCATGTATAGTTAATTCTATTAATGTATTATCACCAATTTTATCTAATATCTTTATTTGGGCAGGCTCAGTCAGACCATCTTCTAATAATACTCCCCTTCTTAGCTGCTCAATAGATTCATTGCTTGGTCTTCCTTTAATTAAGGCTTGATAAACCTTATTTACTTTATATTTAGGGTGAGTTAAACGATAAGCCAGTTCACCATCATTAGTTAATAATAATAGCCCTTCAGTTTCATAGTCTAAACGGCCAACAGGATAAATACGTTTATTTATATGCTTTATTAAATCTATTACCGTAGGTCTTCCTTGGGGGTCTTGACTAGTTGTTACATAGCCATCAGGTTTATTTAATAATATATATATCATGTCTTCTTTTGCTTTAATTAGCTTATTGTTAACCTCAATTTTATCCCTTTCTGGGTCAATTTTTGTTCCTAAGACATTAATAACTTGTCCATTTACTTTTACTTTACCCTGAATAATCAATTCTTCGCAATTCCGCCTTGATCCTATACCGGCATGAGCCATAAATTTTTGTAATCTTTCCAAACCTTTACCTCCGCATACTAGTCGATAATAGCTATTTTACCATATTTTAACCAAATATTTTATTTACTATATAAATGGAAGCAATAAAGGAAGTAAGATCCGCTATTAGACCAACCCATAATGCATGCCTATATTTACTGATGCCTACAGATCCAAAGTATACAGTAAGTACAAAAAATGTAGTATCAGAACTGCCTTGCATTGTTGACGCTAATCTGCCAATAAATGAATCGGGACCAAAGGTATTAATTAACTCGGTTGCTAAACCTAAAGCTCCGCCTCCCGAAAGGGGACGCATAATAGCTAGTGGCAGTACTTCACCGGGAATACCCAAAATAGAAATAACTGGACTTATAGCCTTGACCACAATATTCATAGCACCAGAGTTTCTAAAAATTCCAATAGCTACTAGCATTGCTACTAAATAGGGAATAAGTTTTATGGCTATTTTAAAACCTTCTTCAGCACCTACAATAAACTCTTCATAAACTTTAACACCTTTAAAATAAGCAAAGGTTGGGATAAATAAAACTAAAAAGGGAATTGTCCATTTAGATAATAATGAAATAAATGACTCTAACATTTGTTATCAACCCTTTCTAGTAAATAATCTAAATACTTTATCTGCAGTTAAGGCAATTGTCATTCCAATTAATGTGGCAAACAATGTTGTTCCCACAATTTCTGTAGCATTAATAGATCCTGCGGCAACTCGAACCCCAATAATAGTAGCAGGAACTATTACAATACAGGAAGTATTGATGGCCAGAAAAGTTACCATTGCATCACTGGCTTCATTTGAATTTTTGTTTAGTGATTGTAGTTCCTGCATTGCTTTTAAGCCAAAAGGTGTTGCCGCATTTCCTAAGCCTAAAACATTAGCACTTATATTTAACAATATTGCTCCCATAGCTGGATGGTTTGCTGGAACGCTTGGAAATAAAACCTTAGTAAAAGGTCTGATAATCTTAGCTAAAATATCTACTAGACCTGCAGCCTCCCCTAAACGCATTATTCCCAGCCAAAAGGTCATCAGTCCAATTAAATCGAAGGAATATCTGACTCCTAAATTGGCAGCTTGTATTACTGTATCTGTTATCATTTCCGGCTGCCCTTTAATAGCCGCAACAATTATTCCAATAATTATTAATAATAACCAGATAAAATTTATCACAGATAACATCCACCCCAAAATCTAACATCTTTTAGATACCTATGAAAAATTATTTAGTGGTAGAACAAAAAAATCTGACCTCGAAGGCGAGATCAGATTTTTTTTATTAATGATTTTCCTTGGCTCCAGCAAATTCTGTAGCAACTTGAGTTTTTTCTGACTTAACTTTATTATCACCTCTATTAATTAATGACTGTAACTGGCTAACCAGATTAGGAGCCAAATCTATTAATCGATCCACCATAGCATTGTTACCATCCACTGATAAGAACCGAACTTCTTCTCTTGAAACAACTAAAAATCCAACAGGCTGTACAGAAACACCTGCTCCTGAACCTCCTCCAAATGGTAGGGCTTGTTTCTCTTCCTGGCTATTTCCTCCTCCTGCTGTTTCAAATTCCCCACCCCCAGCTGCAAATCCACAAGCAACTCGGGATACAGGTATTATAACAGTTCCATCCGCAGCTTCTACTGCATCACCTACAACTGTATTGACATCAACCATCTCTTTTATACTTTCCATGGCTGTTTTCATTAAACCTTCAATCGGATGGTTACTCATACTCAAACCTCCTTGTCTTTGTTATATTTGTTACTCCTTTTATTAAATGATAGCTTAAACGTACAAACCGGGCAGTCTGAATCAAGACAATAATAATATGACCTAAGGGAAAGGCAATTATACAATCATATTCTAAATTGAGTTTAGAATTATTAAAATCCGGGACAATTTTAATAATTGGAGTTTCACGTTTTAATATCATCCATTTAGAAAGTTGAGATATTAAAAAGCTGTATACAGCCCAAAGAGAGCCAAATGCCAAGCCTGTCTGGGAAGCATCGAATAATCCTACCTCTGTATATATATTAAGTTTTTTACATTTTATAGGTTTTAAGATACGTGAAGTCAGTTTAACTGAATGGGAGATAATTTGTATTCCCCGGGGAAGCCAAATGTTTATTCTTTTTAGTATCAACCCCCAATTCCGTTCTGGCAGCCTTTGAGCATGCATTGATTCATGAATATTTTTAGATGTATATTTTTTCCGAGCAATAAAAGAAATAATTTTCAGTATGGGGTTAATAACAGACTGATTAATAGTAATAAATAAAATTTTTATCTGCACCTTTAATTTATTCTTATTATTTTCTCTTTTATATGTAAAATGAATCTGAATAGGGATAAATGCCGTTAAAATAAAAAATATTAAAAATAATAACAGATACTTTGCCAATTAGCTCACCTCACTCACAACCTTATTTTGGCAAAAATACCTTAATTTAATACAACAAATAAATGTTGATATTTAAAAATTAATTAAAAAAGCTACCATGTCGGCAGCTTTAATCTTGATTTTTGAAATTTTCCATACTTGGCAGCTGTGAAAGGTCGTTCAATCCAAAGTATTTCAAGAAATCTTTGGTTGTAGCATAAATAATTGGCCGACCGGGTCCTTCTTTACGACCAATTTCTTCGATGAGATTTTTTTCAACTAAGGTGTTGACAATTTTATCTACCTTGACTCCCCGAATTAATTCAATTTCACTTCGAGTAATTGGCTGTTTATACGCTATAATTGCTAAAGTCTCTAAAGCTGCATGGGAAAGTGTATTTATTTGAGGTTTTAACAGTTTTTCAATGTATTGCTCATATTGAACCTTTGTGGCAAATACAAAACCACCAGCAACATCTATTAAATGAAAGCCATGATATTCCTTCTTATATTCCTTTTGGATTTCCTCAATAGCAAAGCAAATCTCTTTAGCATCTATATTAATAATATTAGCAATTTCTTCAATTGATAATGGGTCTGGACTCACAAATAACATGCTTTCAATTATTGCTTTAGTTTCTTCCAAAAATAGCAATATTTTCGCTCCTATTCCAAGTTATCTTCTTTTAAATAAATAACTATTCTACTGAATAAGCCTTTTTGTCTAAATCCTATTCTATTTTGTTTAATTAACTCTAAGAGCGCTAAAAAGGTGACAATTACTCTTGTTTGACTTGTCCCAATAGGGAAAAGGTCAGTAAATAGCAACTTATGATTAGACTCTAATTTAGCTAATATAATAATAATACATTGTTGAATAGAAATTTTCTCTTTAGAGATCTCATAAACCGGTTCAATATTATCCGTTTTTTCTAATATTATTCTAAATGCTTGAAGTAAATCGTAAATCGAAATGTTTTCTACCGGATTGCTTGGATCAAATTTATTAACTAATTGCTCTTCATCTTGTTTTCGCAGAAACACTTTATGCATTTCGTTTTCTCTGCCCTTTAATAATCCTGCCGCCTCTTTAAATTTTTTATATTCGAGCAGTCTTGCCACTAATTCTTCACGGGGGTCTTTTTCGACCTCTTCAAGAAGCTTTATGGGTTTAGGCAGGAGCATTTTAGCTTTTATAGCTAATAGAGTAGCAGCCAATACTAGAAATTCACTAGCTGAGTCAAGATCTAATTGTTCAATATCTCTAATATATGTTATATATTGGTCCGTAATCTTAGCAATAGGAATATCATAAATATCAATTTCATTTTTTTCTATTAAATGCAACAGTAAATCCAGGGGACCTTCGAAATTTTCAAGTTTTATTTGATACTTATTTTGCAGCATAGAAAACACCAATTCCTTTAAATTACTAAAAACGAAGCTAATCCCCAAACCAGAGTAATTAATACTTTGGCAATAGGTAATACCAAATATCTAGTAAAGCCTGTAATAATTAATAGCATTAATATTAAGGGTCCATAGCTTTCAAGAGAAAAAAGAAGATTCGCTTGGGATTTTGGTAAAAGCCCTGCTAATATTTTAGAACCATCTAAAGGAGGTACAGGTAAAAGGTTAAATGCAGCCAAATAAATATTGATCATCACCAGATTACTTAAAAATAAATACCCATAACTTCCATAGCTGCCTAGATAACTAAAGAGCAAAGCACCAATAAATGCGATAATTATGTTTGCTAAAGGTCCAGCTAAAGCAACTAGCATCATACCCTTGTGTCGGTCACCCTGAAAATAATAGGGATTTACTTGCACGGGTTTTGCCCAGCCAAAACCTGCTACCAATAATAATAGAGCCCCTAGTGGATCGAGATGGCTAATTGGGTTCAAAGTCAATCTTCCCTGAACTTTGGGAGTCGGGTCACCTAATCTATAAGCAACCCAGCCATGAGCTAATTCATGGAAAGTTATTGCTATCAAAACAACTGGGATTAAAATTATTATTTTTTCAAGAGTCAAGTTGGTTAACATAGTCATTCATCATCCTTTTTAGCCAAGTAACTGCATCATCCTTTGAATTAATTTTCCCTACCAAGACTTGTCTTTTTAGATCTGTTATAATTTTTCCCATTACAGGTCCAGGCTTAATACCCAGTTTTAAAAGGTCCCTGCCATTTAACGGTAATTTTATTTTTTGGCGAGCATTCTTAATATCTTGAAAATAAAAATTACTTTTTCCTCTCAATAACCACAATAAGAAAAAATCCGTTTCTCTAGGAGTATTATAGAGCAATTGATGTAATTCTAGAAGAGATGCTTTAAAATCATTTTTTTGTAAATGTTTTAAAAAATAATAATTCTCTACTAACCACTCTATACAGGATAACTCCTTATTAGTAAAGTTAAATCTTACCTTATGAATATCTTTGATATTTATAGCACCCTGCCAATATAATACCATCAAATTAACCAACCAAACTGATATTCTCTCATTATTGGAGCCTTTTAGATTGATATGTTTTTCATTTGTTATATTTAAACTTTCTCCATAAATGCCCGGTAAAAAATATGGTAGTACTCCCCACTCATTTAAAAGTTGGAGTATTTTATAATGCTTATCTTCATTTATTATTTTAATATACTCATTTTTAAGACGTGATGCTGAAACAAAATCAATATAACTTACAACCTCTAGTAATTTGCTTTTAGTAATTGACTCCAAATCGAATTCTAGTCGGGATGCATATCTTGCTGCTCGTATGATTCTAGTAGGATCTTCCTTAAAGCTATCTTTATGTAAGGTTCTCAGTAATCTATTATTTAAATCTTTCTGACCACCGAATGGGTCAATTATAGTATTGTTCTTAAGGTCCAAGGCTATTGCATTTACAGTAAAATCACGACGGTATAAGTCGTCTATAATACTACCTTGTTCGATTTTTGGCAACGCACCATAATATTGATATACTTCTTTTCTAGCAGTATGTACGTCCAAAGAAAGGTTAGTAAATGAAATTTTTGCACTAAGAAAATTTTCATGGATTTTAATTACTCCCAATAAATCTAAATTTAAGATTTTAGCAAAATTCAGGGCATTTCCTTCTACTACCAAATCCAAATCAAAACCTGTTTGGTTAAGCAATACATCCCTAAAAGTGCCGCCCACTAAGTAAATATTGACTCCTAATTGGGTAGCAAGAGAAACCGCCTTTTGTAATATTATATTCTCTTCGTGATTTAGCTTTGCTAAAAGCATCAATAACCCATTCCATTTTATCTATTTAAAGTTAATTATACCATAATACATTTTAGGTAAAATATATTTTAGAAATAAAAATAGAGATGAACTACTCATCTCTATTTTTACTTAAATAGCATCCTCAATTATATCAGTCCATTTACTGCATTTATCTCCCCAACGGGCTTTCAAAGTATTATCCGCAAACAATTCTATTACCTCACATAAATTTGGACAGCCTTTGCATTCAAAGGAGGACGTCTTAAAATCGGAATTTATTAAACTAAATCCCAAAAAACTGCTTTTCTCTTTGTGTGCTACCGCTTCTCTGGCTAAAATAGCAGCCCCTAATGCACCCATGACACTGTAATGTTTAGGAACAATTATCTCCATACCTAGAGCCTCAGCAAAAGCTATCTTTATACCGGGATTAGCTGCAACCCCACCTTGGAATATAACAGGAGACTTAATGTCCTTACCTTTGCCTACATTATTGAGATAATTTCTCACTAATGCCTCACATAAACCGGCAACAATATCTGAGGTACTATGACCTAATTGCTGTTTATGAATCATATCGCTTTCGGCAAATACTGAGCATCTGCCGGCAATTCTGACTGGATTTTTTGCTTCAAGTGCCAAGGCTGCAAATTCTTGAATAGTTAAGCCTAAACGAGCTGCCTGCTGATCTAAAAAAGAACCTGTTCCTGCTGCACATACGGTATTCATAGCAAAATCAGAAACTATCCCATTATCCAAAATTATTATTTTTGAATCTTGTCCACCAATTTCTAAAACCGAGTGGACATTAGGAATTTGATTTACTGCTGCTACCGCATGGGCAGTTATCTCATTTTTTACTACATCAGCCCCAACTATCATTGAGGCCAATTGCCTGCCACTTCCCGTAGCTCCTACTCCTTTAACATCTATTCCCAAAGGCATATAGCTAAGCATACTATTTAAACCACTTTTTATTGCTTCAATAGGTCTGCCCTGTGTCCTTAAATATAAAGAATATATTACATCATTTTTCTCATTAATTAACACAAGATTTGTACTAACAGAACCAACATCAATGCCCAAAAAAACACTCACTGAACTATCCTCCTATTATTATTTTGTCTTCTAATCAAATCTATAAAAGCTTCTAGTCGAGTAAGTAAACCTGCTTTACCAGACTGTTCATCCACATATATTGTTAATATCGGGATTCGGTAATTTTCCTTAACCCTGGGAAGAAGAGTATGGGCAATAATCTCCGGCATACAAGTTAAAGGAGCAATTTGAATTAGACCATGATAACCTTCTTGAGCAAACCCAACTGCGTAACCAATTGTTTCTCTGCCATGACCGCCCACAAAATAATTTAAATAAGGTTTTGCTAACTCTGCAAAGGGCTTTGAATGTTCCTTTTTATAATAATTCATTAATAGATGGCTATTTATCCATTCACTTAAATATAAGGATCTAGTTACATGGACCCCCAATTTTCCAAGCTCTTTTTCAATATCAAAACTTACAAATGGTTCTAACAGTGTATATATTTCACCGATTAAACCGATACGGATAACTTCAGAATTAATATTTTGAGGTACTTGATCTAATTTTAATATCCCTAAATTGGTTGCTTCTTGAAGAGAATTAATACTTTGGGCGTCATTAATAGTATTTAATATATGTCGATAGATGCTATCGGCAGTACCAACCTTTTTTTCCAGTGGCCTTAAATACTGGACTTTTTTTTCAATTATATCTACAGCATAAGCTTTTTGATAAGCAAATTTTATAGCTTCAATAACCCTCCCCCAGGAGTTTGTACCAATTATTTTTCTTAAACGCATTATAAATTGACCCAGATGCTTATCAGGCGGTTCTAGGACCAAGCAATCATAAACATAGCCTAAATCACTCAATATTTCTTTTTCAATTTGGGAGTATAGACCAAACCTGCATGGACCAACTCCCCCAGCCATTATTATTGTATCCGCACCTAATTCCCGGGCTTCAATTAAATTACCCAAATTGAGTTTTAAAGGTAAACAAGCAAATTCAGGTCCATATTTAACCCCTAAATTTAAAGTTTTTTGACTTGAAGGTGGCGGAACTATAATATCTAAATTCAAGTATTCCAATAACCCTTTTACAGGTATATACATGTTTCCCATGTGGGGAAATGTTATTTTCACTTTAAACCACCCTTCTTTTCAACAAGTCATAAAAAGCTTCAATTCTTGTGTTTATTCCTGCCTCACCTGTATGTTCATCAATAGTCAAATTCAAAATTGGCTTAGTTATTTGGGTATTTTTTAAGTGATGTACCGTCATGCTATTACTTATGGAATCAGGACCACACCCAAATGAACTTATATTAATAAAACCTGATATTTCTCCCATTTTGTTGTAATAAAATGCAGCTCCTATTGCATTCTTAGCAAAATTCCAAAATATTTTTTTGGGTATGATACTAACTTCTTTGTTTATTGTTTTTTGGTTAACCATCTCTATTGTGAAAACACTAACTTTTAACTTTGCTAGTTTTTCAAGAAGATTCATACTTAAAAACTTATCATATAAAATATACTCATGACCTATAACTGCAATATTTAAAACTCCCTGTTCCTTTTTATCAATATTTGTAATCATCAATTCCTCTGGAAAAGATTGATTCAACCAATCCTGATTATATTTTTTAAGACTCATACTAGCGTCAGACCATGCCTTTAAAATTAAGTATGTATTTTTTGAGAATAAACTGCCAACCTCTAAAACTACTTTCCATAATTTATTATCTCTTTTTGTTAAATCAATTGTTGGTCCTATGAGTTTTGGCAAGTTTTCAATATTAACCAGCATATCAGGTATACCCATAAATTTTGGACATGTATACTCATTTCTTTCTACACTTACTATTCTTGGTACAAATAAATAGTCAACTTTATCCTTCAAATAATTAACATGACCAAAATAAACCTTAACCGGCAAACAAATTTCATCTACTACATACTTAGAGCCTAAATCCAGCATTTTTTTATTGGTAGGTGGTGAGACAACCACTTCTGCACCAAACTTTGTAAAAAATTCCTTCCAAAGTGGAAAATATTTATAATAGCTTAATGCCCTCGGTATTCCAATACGCAAAATTTCTGCCTCCAATACTTTGTTATTTAAAAAATGTACACATTTAAGATTTTTAACATTTTCTGCCGTTTTTATACAAAAAAGAAGTAACCAAATATAGTTACTCCTTGTTTTTCTTCCATTTTAATCGTGGTTTCCGTGCGGGTGTTGGAATAGTTCCGCCTTTTTGACGGGTTTTATCAAGGGGAGCCAATATTTCTGGACGAATATTTTGTATTGGTACCGGTGAACGAACTATAATTGATTTTAAGGCACGCCAATCTAGTGGAATTAAAGGCCAGAGGTAGGGTATACCAAAGGATTTCATAAAGGCTAAAAAAATAAATACTATAGCAATTCCACCCATAAAACCAGGTAATCCTAATAGAGCACTGGAAAATAAAAGAAATAATCTAATAAATCTATTGGCTAAGCCTAACTCGAAGCTTGGGGTAGCAAACGTCCCTACCGCTGCTAAAGCACCATATAGAATAACTTCTGGGGCAAAGAGCCCAATATTTATAGCTACATCACCAATTAAAAATGCAGCGATCAATCCCAAAGCTGTAGCTAGTGGTGAAGGTGTATGAATAGCAGCCATCCTAATTAGGTCTATACCAATCTCAACTAAAATTATTTGGAAAAATAATGGGACATTTCCGAACTTTTCCGGCCCTATATATTTTAATCCTTCTGGTAAAAGTTCGGGCTGCACCGATACTAAATACCATAAGGGTAAAATTAAAATTGAAGATATAATTCCCAAAAAGCGAACCCATCTTAAATAAACACCAATACTCGGGTTTTGCCTATATTCTTCGGCATGCTGTACATGATGAAAAAATGTTGTTGGCAATATAATCACACTGGGAGAAGTATCAACAATTAATAATATATGTCCCTCAAGTAAATGGACTGCCGATACATCGGGTCTCTCGGTATATCTCACCCGTGGAAAAGGGTTCCAGTAACTTCCGGGAACTATTAATTCCTCTATAGACTTCTCTGCCATAGGTAGACCATCTATATTTATGGACTGTAATTTATCTTTAATTTGATTAACTAAATCAGGATTTGCAATATCTTCAATATAGCTTATGATAACATCTGTTTTTGAACGGCGGCCTACCTGTAAAAGCTCCATTCGCAATTTAGGATCCCGGATTCTCCTCCTAACGAGAGATGAATTAAATACTAAAGTTTCTACAAATCCATCTCTTGAACCCCTGCTGACCCTTTCAATATCTGGCTCCTCAGGACCTCGCGCAGGATATTCCCTGGCATCAATAATAATACCTTGCTCAATACCATCAATTAATAAAACAACACTTCCAGACAACACGGAAGTAATAATCTGATCTAACTGATCAGTTAAATCTGTCTCAATATAATTAATAAACCTAGTTTTTAATTTTTCCAGGGGATCAATAGATATATCTTCTTTTTCAACCGTAGATAATGTCTGCATTATCCACAACATAATATCATCTTTAGCAAAACCATCAATAAAATAGAGCGCTGCTTTTTTGCCCGCAATAATTATATCCCGCCGTATTACATCATAACTTTTTTCTACACCTAATTCTCGGTCTAGAATTAAAATATTTTCAGCAAGCTTTTTATTTACATAAACACTTTGTTTTTCATCTAGTTGGCCCATTTACTAAGCCTCCTTGTGAAATTATATAGTTTAAAGCTTTTGTAGTTATTTTGGCACCACGGTGAAAATCATCTCTACCATTCATTTTTCCAACATCACCTATTCCAATAATAATTGGAATATCTAATTCTCTTAAAATGTCTACCGTGTCTCCGCATATTTTATGGGAGTCCCAATAAGGTTCACCCGATTTATCAACTGTACCATTGATGATTTCACCCTCCTTAGTTACGGCTAAATCACATTCTACCCCCTCTACATCAGTATTTGAGGCAACTGCTATTGCACCCATGACTTTGATATCGGGATGTCTTGCCACAACTTCCAAAGCTATTTCGCCATCACCCTTAAGAGGTGAGCCTCGATCATCAAACATGACTATTACCGGATCATGTTTAGCTTGTTTTATCAATTCGACGATTTCTTTACCCTTTAAAGGTGTAGGATTACCGGCAGAGGCTGAGATCGTTCTCGCTTTGATATTTTTCGCTGCCGTTTCGATAGCTCTACGGGCTACCGAATCACCATCAGTAATAATTATCACATTACGTATCATTATATTATCCTTTCGGGTTAAATATGGTTGCCATAGATAATCCTAGAAGAATTGCTGCAACAATTCCAACTGCAGTTGATTCAAAGCCGCCTCCAATAGCACCTAATAAGCCTTTTGTTTTTGCACCCTCTATAGCACCCTGTGCTAAAGAATGTCCAAAGCCCGAAAGTGGTATTGACGCACCTGCGCCGCCAAATTTTATTAGCGGTTCATATAGTCCGACTGCACTAATAACTGCCCCGCTGGTCACATAACCAACAAGGACATGGGCGGGTGTAATAACAAAAGGAGTTAAATCCATTATCAATTGTCCAATTACACATATTATTCCACCAATTAAAAAGGCATTAAATATATTTTCAAACATACTGCCACTCCTATCTATTTCCTTGAATAACTATACCATGAGCAATACATGGAATTGTTTCGCCTTGCTGAGCACTTGTTGGACTTAACAGAGCCCCTGTACCTACAAGAAAAATGTTTCTTAACTTACCTTCAATAATTTGCGGTAATAGATAACCGGCTAAAACACTTGCAGAGCATCCACATCCGCTGCCACCTGCATGGGTATCCTGGGCAGGGTCATATATTAGCACACCACAATCAGAATAATTTTTGGATATATCATAACCACTTTGCAAAACCAATTGTTGGCACAAAACTCTTCCAATGTTACCCAAATCACCGGTTATAATTAAATCAAAATCTTCGGGCTTTCTTCCTGTATCTTTGAAATATTGAGTAATAGTATCAGCAGCTGCAGGAGCCATTGCTGCTCCCATATCCATTGCATTTGCCTGACCCAAATCAATTACTTTGCCGATAATACCTTGAGTTATTACAATATCAGCCCCATTTGGGTTATCTTCTAGAATGTAGGCTCCACTACCTGTAACAGTCCATTGAGCAGTCATTGTTCTTTGCACACCCAATTCAGTAGGAAATCTCAACTGTCTCTCAGCGGTTTCATGATGGCTGGAGCTAGCAATACCTACCCGACTTCCATATCCTCCATCAATAAGGATTGACCCCAATACTAATCCTTCCACAAGTGTTGAACATGCACCGTAAATTCCTAAAAATGGTGTACCAATTGCTCGAGCGGTAAAATTGGAACAAACAATTTGATTTAATAAATCCCCTGCAAGAAAATAATCCAAATCTTTAGCTAAATAATTTTTCTTAGCTAAAGCTAATGCCAAACTATGTTCAAGCATTTTTTGTTCAGTTTTTTCCCAAGATTTTTCCCCATCCAGGTTATCAGCTAATATGTAGTCAAAGCTTGACCCTAACGGCCCTTGACCTTCCTTTGGTCCAACAATAGACGCGAAGGATACAATAGAGACTGGATGCAGGTAATTTATTGTTTGCTTTCCAATTTTTTTGCTTTGCATTTTATTCCCTCAGCTCTTATTTAATGATATAGAACGTTAAGCCAATAATTACAGATATTAGGCTTCCATAAAGGAGAACAGGCCCAGCGATAGTAAAAACTTTTGCTCCGATACCATAAACATAACCTTCTCGCTTATACTCTAATGCCGGAGAAACTATGGAATTAGCAAACCCTGTAATAGGCACCATAGAACCGGCTCCTCCAAATCTTCCAATTTCATCATAAATTCCCAGACCTGTTAGTAGTGCTGATATAAAAACCATCACCATTAGTGTTATTGCAGTTGCTTCTTTATTGGGTACCCCATTAAGTACAATTACATTTAATATTATTTGACCAATTACACAAATTGTTCCTCCTACAAAAAAAGCAGCTAATGCATTTTTTAGCACAGGAATTTTAGGGGCACTTTTATTTACTAACCGTGCATATCTTATCTGTAAATATTTCTTTACTAAATCTTGTTGTTCTATAACTTTATTTCTTAAATTTTTAATAGTTAATCTAACTTCTTTATCATTCGCCTTTGATTCAAATAGTACTAATTTTTGGTAATCCTTCTGAAGTTCTTCATTTATTAATTGTATTTCTGCATCATTAAAATTTTTTATCTGCAATAAATCTCTTTGTCTTTCTTGAACCCTCATATTAATCTCTTTTAAATCCATTTGAGCCACCTCTTATTGTATTATTTCTCATTACAAATTAATTATGTAGATATCTTAAAAAGTCACAGAAAAAGCCGGCTAAATAACCGGCTTCTTAACTAATATTAGGTTCTTGACCCATTAAACTTTTAATTCTTCGAAGTGCCTGCCTTTCAATTCTTGATACTTGAACTTGTGAAAGTCCAACTGTTTCAGCAACTTCTGTCTGAGTCTTATCCTGGAAAAATCTTAAAACTAACACTTCTTTCTCTTTTATAGGCAGTTTATTAAGTACTTCTTTTAAAGCTAATTTATCAAACCACTGAGGATCCTCTTCATTTTCGTTAGTTAATTGATCTAAAATATAGATTGGATCTCCATCATCCTGATAGAGTGTCTCATGAATTGAGGTTGGTGTCTGGACAGCCTCTAGCGCTGTTACAATATCTTCTACTTCGATTTCTAATATTTCAGCAATTTCATTAATTCTAGGTTCTCTTCCTAATTCCTTGGTTAGAGTATCGCGACATTTATTTACTTTGTAAGCAGTCTCTTTTAATGAACGGCTAACCTTTACTGGATTATCGTCTCTTAAAAAACGGCGTATTTCTCCAACAATCATCGGTACGGCATAAGTAGAAAATTTTACATTATAGCTGGTATCAAATTTATCAATTGCTTTAATCAATCCTATTGTTCCAATTTGAAATAAATCCTCTATTTCATATCCTCTATTGGCAAACCTCTGCACTAAATTAAATACCAATCTTAGGTTGCAATTGACCAGTCTTTCTCGAGCCTGCTTATCATCTTTTTGGGCTCTTGCTAATAAGTCAGTCATTTCCTGATCGGATAGTAATGGGAATCTGGGTAAATTCATTTCCGATAATCTTACATTCATATGCACACCATATTATGTTGCTACACGGGCACATGACCCATCATTTACAAGTTTTTTTTGCAGGACTACTTTTGTTCCCTTACCTATCTCAGATAAAACCTCAACATTATCCATAAATGATTTCATAAAAACAAACCCCAGTCCCATTCTGTCAGGATGAGTTGAAAAGGTTGGAGTCATAGCTTTTTCTACATCTTCAATACCTATTCCACTATCCTCAACAACTATCTCCAATTCCCCAGCAACTATTTTAGCTTCAATATTAACTATATTATTTGGTTCATTCTGATAACCATGAATAATAGCATTTGATACTGCCTCGGAAACTGCAACTTTAACTTCTTCCAAATCAGTTATCGTTGTATCAACTTGGACTACAAGGCTGGCGATTAAAACTCTAGCTAAAGCAACATTCTCCGGCAAACTAGAAAATTCCAATTTAATATAATTATCTCTATTTTTCATAGCCATTTATTACGCCTCCCTCTTTTCTATAATATTTTTTTCGTTTTTAAACACAGGAATAATTTTTAAAATTCCCGATAAATCTAATATTCTATGGACCGAGGGCTTTGCACCCCAAATTGACATTTTGCCACCTTGCTGTTGAATAAGTTTATAACGCCCTAGTATTGCTCCTAAGCCGGAGCTGTCAATAAAATTGACTTCTGTTAAATCCAAAATTAAATTTTTCAAGGGCCTGTCCACTAATATTTTATCAACAGTTTCCCTGAAATCCTTAGCAATTACTAAATCAAGATCACCTGAAATTTTTACTATTAGGCTTTCGTTTTTTATTTTTACAATTACCATCTACTTCAATCCTCCTATAATCAACTAGAAAGTTATTCTATATAAGTTTTATCTTTCCTGCTAATTTTTGGAAAAAAGAATGTCGAAAAAAAGAAAAACCTGCTCAGCAGGTTTTTCGGTGCTTCAGTGTGACAGTGCTACCGTGCTACAGAAAGAATACATATTTTCATGAATATTTGGCTTCCTTTACTTGGTACCGTATCATGTAAAAAATAATTTTTTAGCCTCTTTTACCGTGTTTATCTGTGTGCCCCGATAGGGGCACGTGGTTAAATAAAGGAAAAATCCCCCTAATCATTAATCAAAATCCACAATGTCTCTGAATAGCTTCTTGTATTGCCGCCAAATTGACCCTTTTGCCACACTTTCTTTGGCCACAATGTCGAATTGTTTTATAATTTCATTTTCTTTAAAAATAGAAATCTTACCTACAACTTGCCCTTTTTCTACTGGTGCATGAATGATAGGAGCAATTTCCAATTGAGTAGTAAATCCTTCAACCTTTCCTTTTGGTAATATTAATCCAACTTTTTCATTAGTTACCCCAGTAATAAAATCTTGGTTTCCTTTACCTATTTTAAGCTCAGTAACCTCCTGCCCCTCCTTTAAAAACTCCTTATATTGATAGGAGGCAAAACCGTGGTTATACAACATCATACTGTCTCTAAAGTTTCCATTTCTTTGAGGTGCGCCCAAGACTACAGAAATTAATCTTAATCCTTCCTTTTCCGCTGTTGAAGCTAAACAGAAGCCTGAATCTTCACCAATCCAGCCGGTTTTAAAACCATCTGCACCTTTATACCACCATAATAATTTATTTGTGTTATCCAATTGAAAAGGATTTTTAGTATTTTCTCTTAAACGATAATGTTTAATAGTAGTCAATTGTAAAATTTCTTCATGCTTAAGTGCTGCTCTGCCTATTTGCGCTATATCGTAAGCACTAGTATAATGATCTTCTGCCGGCAGCCCGTAAGAGTTAATAAACATACTATCGTTTAAACCTAGTTCTCTAGCTTTATTATTCATTACCTCAACAAAAGCTTCATGGGTCCCAAATAAGTGTTCAGCAACAGCTACACAAGCATCATTTGCTGATCCAACAGCAATAGCTATTAATAATTCTTTTAAAGACATTTCTTCCCCGGGTTCCAAATATATCTGTGAACCCCCTAATCTCCAAGCATTTTCACTTGCAACAACAATATCATCATAACTCCCTCTACCATCTTTGATTGCTTCAATAGCAACTAATAAGGTCATTAGTTTAGTAACGCTTGCAGGGGCTCTCCGGTCATGGGAATTTTTTTCGAATAAAATTTTTCCTGAATCTGCATCTATTAAAATTGCTGAAGCAGACTCAAGAGTTAGGTCTGAAGCATAAGCAAAATTCGGAAGTAACCCAAAGATAAATAAAATTATCATTGAAACACATAATAGTTTTCTATACATAAAAATTCCTCCCAAAAATAAGGTAATAAGGTTAGGGGACACACCTCCATACAGGAGGCAGGATGCAGGAGGCACGAAGCAGGTAAAACTAATTCTTGCATCTTGCTTCTTGTTTCTTGTTTCTTGAATGGGAATGTCCCCAACGATTGTTTTTATTATTTCCAAAATAGCCTGTGGTATGCTTTTTACAAAAAAGTTAAATAATATTTTAGGGAGGTGGATTGATGGAATATTATATTGCTCTAGTCCTACTTTTATTTTTAGGAAGTATAACTTTTTATGTCTTTATTACTCGGATTATTATACCTATATATAAAATCTATCATGATCAATTACAAATTAAGTAAAAAAACGGGCATCGCCATCGCCCGTTTTTTTAATATAAGTTTCAATTTATAGTTTTTAGTATCAAAGGAGGTTTATTAATTTTCCCAGTATTAAAACTGTAGGCATTCTGAATTATTGGGATAACCTCCTGCGCCTTTTCATCCTTATTGTAATAAACTTCAGCTAAGACATCATTCTTTGTAACTTGATCTCCGATTTTTTTGCGAATCATAATACCTACGCCTAAGTCAATTACATCTTCCTTTTTGCTTCTACCTGCCCCTAACAGCATTGCTGCCCTGCCAATTTCCTGAGTCTCTATACTCTCAATATATCCAGAATGCAAACTAATTATTTTTAGCTTATATTTTGCCTGTGGTAATTTTTCTAAGTTATCAATTACTGTTGCATCTCCACCTTGAGCTTTAATAAATTCAGCAAACTTAGCGAGGGCTTTGCCACTATAAAGCAATTCCTCAGCTAGCACTAAACCTTCCGTAAATTCAGAAGTCCTTTTGCCTAAGACAAACATATGTGCTGCTAATTCCAAACATAACTTAGTTAAATCCTCAGGTCCCTTACCTTTAAGGGTCATGATAGCTTCCTGGACCTCCAATGAATTGCCAACCGCCCATCCTAAGGGTTGATTCATATTTGATATTATTGCTATAGTATCTCTATTAAAGTTATTACCGATATTAACCATAGTCTTAGCAAGTTCAATTGCTTCATTTAAATCCTTTAGGAAAGCACCATTACCGGTTTTAACATCTAACATAATTGCATCTGCACCCGCTGCAATCTTTTTACTCATAATACTGCTGGCAATAAGGGGCATAGAATTTACAGTAGCTGTAACATCCCTTAATCCATATAATTTTTTATCAGCAGGGACTAAATTGCCCGTTTGTCCAATTACAGCTAATTTTATTTCATTTACCTGTTTTACAAACTGTTTATTTGTTAGTTCCACATGAAAGCCGGGAATTGACTCTAGTTTATCAATAGTACCGCCGGTATGTCCCAAGCCTCTACCTGACATTTTCGCAACTGGAGCTCCCCCTGCTGCAACTATAGGTCCTAAGACAAGGGTTGTTGTATCCCCTACTCCTCCAGTACTATGTTTGTCAACTTTTATGCCTTCTATTGCACTTAAATCTATACTATCACCAGATATTATCATTTGTTGAGTCAGAGCCTTAATCTCCTCCTCATCCATGCCTTGGAAAAAAACTGCCATTGCCCAAGCTGCTACTTGATAATCAGGTATTGTACCATCAACATAACCCCTAATTAATATTTCTATTTCCTTGGGACTTAGGCTATATCCATCTCTTTTTTTTGCAATAATATCATAAATCCTCATTAGTTACCTGCCTTAGACTTTTTATTATCCCTAATAATAAAGATCGCAAATTTTCTCTAACCTTATTAGCTGTCTCAATAACCTCATGATGGTTTAATCTTTGCCCTGTAACTCCGGCAGCCATATTTGTAATACAGGAAATACCTAATACCGACATTCCGCCATGGTTAGCAATAATAACTTCCGGAACTGTAGACATCCCTACGGCATCTGCACCTATAGCTCTCAGATATCTTATTTCCGCCGGTGTTTCATAGCTTGGACCAGTTACACCCACATATACTCCTTCTCTGACTGTGATGCGCAAATCTTGTGCAACAGTTTTAACTACTGCTTGCAATTTGGGACAGTAAGCTAAAGTCATATCTGGAAATCTAGGACCGAAGTTGTCCAAATTTGACCCGATTAGAGGATTAGTGCCCATTAGGTTTATATGATCAGTAATAGTCATTATAGTTCCTGGTTCAAAAGAAAGATTAATACCTCCAGCAGCGTTTGTTACTATTAGCTGTTTAATTCCCAGTCCTTGCATAACACGTATCGGAAAGGTAACCTTATCCATTTCATAACCTTCATAATAATGGAACCTTCCCTGCATTGTTAGTACAGGGACACCTGCTAGTTCTCCTATAACTAGTCTACCCACATGACCTTCTACTGTAGATACCGGAAATCCCGGAATATCTTCATATGGTAAGAACACAGGATTTTTAATCTCTTCAGCTAAAACCCCTAAGCCTGAACCCAAAACTAAACCTATTTGTGGCATAATTTTCAAATTTTCTTTTATATAATTTAAAGTTTTATCCACTAGATCACCCCATTTTAATAAGATTCCATACACTTGTTCCATGGCCATTAAATGGCACGTTAAAATAATGAGCCAAAGTGGCACCAATATCTCCAAAGCTTTCTCTAATCTTTAAATCATAAGATTTTTTAATATCATTACCCATTATTAATAAAGGGGTATACTCTCTGCTATGATCGGTGCTAATTGTAGTCGGATCACAGCCATGATCTCCGGTAATTATTAAGATTGTATTTTCATCCATTATATCCCATATTTCCGGAAGCCTTTGATCAAATTCTTCCAAGGCTTCAGCATAACCGGCAGAATCATTGCGATGTCCAAATTTAGCATCAAAATCCACTAAATTTGCAAAAATAAGTCCGTCCTGTAAATTTTGGTAGGCCAAAATAAGCTTGTCAACACCATCCATATTATTAATAGTTGGGAAGCTGCCGGTAAAGCCTTGCCCCGCAAAAATATCCTTAACTTTCCCTATAGAAACTACCTCTTTATCATTTTCCACTAAAATATCCAATAATGTTTTTTGAGGTGGCTTTAGTGAGTAATCATGGCGATTGCTTGTCCTTGTAAAGCTTCCATTTTTTCCGATAAAGGGTCTTGCTATTACTCTGCCAACCTTATAGGGTCCCACTAAAAATGACCTAGCAATTTCACACATTTTAAATAAGTCAACTAAAGGAATTACCTCTTCATGGGCGGCTATTTGAAAAACACTATCAGCCGAAGTATAAACAATCGGAAAACCGGTTTCCATGTGTTTCTGGCCTAATCTTTCTATAATTTCAGTACCTGAGGCTACCTCATTGCCTAGAGTTTTAGTTTCAATAAGCTTCTCGAATTCTTCAATTAATTGAGAAGGAAATCCCCGTGGGAAGGTGGGGAATGGATCAGAAGTAATTAAGCCCATCATCTCCCAATGACCTGTTGTTGTATCCTTACCTTTTGATTTTTCCGCCATTTTACCATATGCTCCCAAAGTATCCCTTTGAGGGTTAACTCCTTTTATTTCTGTAATATTTCCTATACCCATACGGCCTAAATTAGGTAACTTAATTCCCCCTAAAACATAAGAAATATTTTTTAGGGTATTAGCCCCTTCATCACCATACAAATTAGCATCAGGTAATTCTCCAACTCCTAGACTATCCAAAACTAATAATATTGTCTTTTTCACTTCCATGCCTCCTAAGCATCAAGCTCTGGGGTGGGCTTGTCTATAAATTCGGGAAATTTTAGCCCTGGTTACGTGGGTATATATTTGGGTGGTTGATATATCAGCATGACCTAGCATTTCCTGAACAGCCCGCAAATCAGCACCATTTTCCAAAAGATGGGTAGCAAAAGAATGTCTCAATACGTGGGGGCTTATTTTTTGTGCAATTCCAATCTTGGCGGAATAACCTTTGATGATTTTCCAAAACCCTTGTCTTGTCATTTTTCTGCCATGTTGATTTAAAAACAGAGTCTGTTCCTTTCGATTTTTTAGTAGTTTATTACGTCCCCACTCTAAATATGTATTTAAACTATTAACTGCTTGTGCCCCTAAAGGAATTACTCTTTCCTTTGCCCCTTTCCCCATACACCTTACATAACCAATTTCCAGATTTGCATTATTAATACCCAAATTAATTAATTCAGAAACACGGATCCCTGTTGCATATAATACTTCAAGCATAGCCTTGTCCCTTATCCTGGCAGGGCTGTTTAATATAGGTGCTTCGAGAAGTCTATCTACTTCTTCAAAACTTAAAAATTTAGGAAGAATTTTCCCCTGTTTAGGACGCTCAATTTCATAAGCAATATTTTCTACAATATAATTTTCCTGATAAAGAAACTTAAAAAAAGTTTTTAGAGCTGCAACATGTCGTGCAATAGTAGTTGCAGCTCTTTTTTCTTCTTTTAGATAAATCAAATAGCTAGTAATATGTTCCCTTTTTACATGTTTTATCTCCAAAATATTATAATTATTAAGAAGTTGCAAGAAATTTGTCAGATCTCTCCGATAGGAAATAATTGTATTTTCAGCTAATCCTCTTTCGACATATAAGTAACTTAGAAATTCTTCTACTAATTTGTTCATTTTGGCAACACCCCAAATTAATATTTCTAGATATTACTTCCACAAAAATATTTCTTCTCCTTCTACTTTTGAGGGTTAGCCATTTGAGAATCCTCATTTCCTGGTGTACTCTGTACTTTTATAGGCTGAGTTAGAGTTTCTTCTTTAGATTGACTGTCAGTATTGACTGTATTAAATCCTAATATTTGTGGAACTATAGTGGCAACAAGGGTAATGATAAGTAGAAATGCAATCAAATATATTAATTTTCTTTTCCAATTAGTAATAGCAACTAAATACATGTTCAATCACTCCTTTCTTTTTTATACTAATCTATGTATTACTTCCCTTGTCCTAGAATAAATAAAATAATTTAAAACAATTAATATTATACATATTAATTATAAAAAGGAGGCTACTACCTAATATGGGTAATAATCAGCAAACAAATAGGGATTGGAAACAAGAAACTTATGAAAACGAAAAAGGTACCTTCACTGTTTTTTTCGATTTATGTAAGGGATGCGGACTTTGTATCGAGAAATGTCCTACACAGGTAATATCTTGGTCGGAAAACCTTGGCTTTATGGGAACACCTGCTATTATGCCAAGGATGGAGGGCTGTATAGTGTGTGGCATGTGTGAACTTGTTTGCCCTGAGCCGGCTATTAGTATTATTAAAAAAGGGAAAAAACCTACTCCAATTCAAGATAATACACCGGGAAAATAGAAAAAGTCATAAGGCAAACACATGGGTAGACACTAAAAATTTCTTGATCCGTCGTGTCATTACTATGAAAGCTACTGATTGTGCTATGTCATCCTGAGGGAGGTACGACTGAAGGATCTTAAATTACTTCACTACATAAGATCCTTCGCTATCGCTCAGGATGACAGCTTAGTATCTTTATCGGTATAAAAAAAGGTGATAAAAATCTACGATTTTTATCACCTTTTTTTTATTTTAAGAAGCCTCTGCCGCCTTGGCATCTTCTTTTGCTTTGACATTTTCCAGGAAATCTTTAGTCTCACTAACAACTACTCCACTCAATAATAACAAACCGATAAGGTTAGGAATAGCCATCAAACCATTTAATGTATCAGCAATATCCCAAACGAGAGCTAATTTAGCAATAGCACCTAGACCAACAAAGATTACCCATAAATATCTATAAGGTTTAACTACACCTACACCAAAAAGATACTCCGCACATTTTTCACCATAATAGGCCCAACCTAGGATTGTTGAATAAGCAAAAAGAATTATACCTATTGCAACAATTATTCCACCAGGACCAGGTAAACCTTTTTGGAAAGCCATTGTTGTTAAGGCAGCACCAGTTTGTCCTGTTTCCCAAACACCGGTAATGGCTAAAACTAAACCTGTGATGGAACAAACAATAATAGTGTCAAGAAAAGTACCAGTCATGGAAACGAAAGCCTGACGGGCAGGATGGTCCGTTTTAGCTGCAGCAGCAGCTATTGGCGCACTACCTAAGCCAGCTTCGTTAGAAAATACGCCCCGGGCAACCCCGAAACGAATTGCTTGAGCTACTGTTGCACCTGCAAAACCACCGGCAGCTGGTTCTACACCAGTAAAAGCAGATTTAATAATAAGTGCAAATGCTGCAGGAAGATGACCAATATTTAATAAAATAATTATTAAACCACCTATTACATAAAAAACAGCCATGATTGGAACTAGAGTTCCTGTTACCTTAGCAATACTCCTAATTCCGCCTAGAATAACTAAAGCAGTTAATCCAGCTAAAACTACACCGGAAATCCAGTGGTTTAGACCAAAAGTTGAATATAATGCATCAGCAACAGAGTTAGACTGAACCATGTTACCAATACCGAAACCGGCAGCTGCTCCAAAGAAAGCAAAAAGTACAGCCAGCCACTTCATGTTTAAGCCTTTTTCAATGAAATACATTGGGCCACCGGCCATTTCACCTTTTTCATCCTTAATCCGATATTTAACAGCTAGAATAGCCTCAGCGTATTTAGTGGCCATACCTACCAAAGCTGTTAACCACATCCAAAATACTGCACCAGGTCCACCAAGGGCTACTGCAGTAGCAACACCGGCAATATTACCAGTACCGATTGTTGCAGCCAGTGCTGTCATAAGAGCCTGGAAGTGACTTATATCACCTTCTGAAGTAGAGTCTTGATTTTTAGAAAATGCTAGTTTTAATGCATAAGGAAGATATTTAAAAGTTATAAAACCTAAACGAAATGTCAAAAACACACCGGTACCTACTAATAAGGCCAACATATAAGGTCCCCAAACAAAGCTGTTCACTTTACCCATCAAACTTACAAAAGCATCCAAAATTCATTACCTCCTTTTTAATAAAAAAACAAAAATAAACAATACACCTCCTTCTAAGAAAAAAATAAAAAAATTTATTTGCAATATACAATGCCTATTGCAAAGTGACAATAGTTTTCCATATGTATACAACAAATAAATTAGAACACATCTATATTATAGTTTGAATATTTCTAAAAGTAAATAATTTTTTGCCAATTTATAGTTATAAAACCATTTTATCTTAAATTTAAAAAGTTTATTGCTAAAGGTGTAATATATCCCTCAATAAATCCGGCTAAAACCATAACAACAGCTAATATAGACATAATAAGGCTATATCTAAGAAAATAGCTGGATATAGTCTTATGTTCAGATCTGCCTCTTAATAAATAGATACTAAAAGCTGTTGCAGAAGCACCTGCGATAATTATTGCCGGTAAATGCAAGAGATTTTGCGGGAAGATAGTTAGAAGAATTATTCCCAGACCCTGCCAAGATTTTTTTTCCAAAAAAAAGGCTACTGTAAAACCTAAGATAAAACCCCGGGTAAAAATTATTACTAAAATTAATGGTAAACCAATTACAGTTAGTCCTAAAAACCAAATTTTAAAAACTATCGTCAGATTACGCCAAATAGCATGCTTTGCAGTAGCTTGATAATCCAACTGGTTAGAAATATTTTTAAAACCCGTATCGATGTATCTATCTAAATTACTTAATTGGTCCGGCGCAAGAGCTTTAACACCTAAAACACCAAAAATTATACCCATTACAACAAACAAGATCAAAAAAAGATATACAATATAATTTTGTATCAAATAGTTTTTAAAGCCTAGCTTGACCAATTTGCCCACATCGTTCTCTCCCTCGGTATGTTTACACAATTCATATTTATGCACCAAGGAGATAATTATGCCATCGGAAAGTATTTAACCGTTTAAGTACCCTAATTCTATTATAGTTTGAGCTATAAAACCGGCTCCTAAAACATCTTCAAGTGAATTGGCACTAGCAGCAACAATAGCTATATTCCTGCCTTTGGCTAAGTCAATTGCCCTTTTAGCTGCTAAGAATGCTGTTTCTTTTCCTTTAGTAGTCATCGTTCTGGCAATAGTTCCTGTTAGGATATCTTTTTGCACTTGCCAAGCTGCATCAAAAGCAACTCCCCCAGTATCGCTTACACAAACAACAACCTTATCTGTAAAATCAAGCATTTTCCCAACCTCTGCACCAATATTTGGTATAATCCCTCCTACTTCTCCTCCTCCGTCATGAATACCAGAAATAAGCTTCCGACAGTTTTTGGCTCTTTCCCATTCTTCTCCCCATCTAGGTTCAGTTATAATAATTACTTTACTACCCAAACCTTTAGCCCTACTTCCCGCCGCTAGTCCAATTTTATACGGATTAACATAGACCGGAACCTTAGAAATATCAGGACTTGCTCCTAAAACAGAAATAGCACCTTTTTCAATGGCTGCTTCTGCTGATGTGGACATGTCTATGACATCTACTATCACCACTACAAAATCCAGTTTAGCGGCCCTTAATGCTCCTGAAGCGTTAAATGTCGTAATTACCTCTTTGGTTTTCTGTAATCTTTCCATAAATCCCCCCGCCTCCCGGACTGATTACCATTTGTCCTTTTCGTGCCATATCTATTGTATTTGCTACTTTCGCTCCAACTACTTCTTTAATATTTTCAAACTCTATTGTATGCAGCACTTCCATTTCAGTACCAAAATTGTCAATTAGTTTCTTAATAGTTTTCGAACCGATATTAGGTAAAAAGGCAAGGGGAATTTGATAATAATAAGGTGGCCGATTTTTTGGACTTGCTGAATTCATATCTCCTATCTCAAATAACCTATCATATACCCCTTTAATAATGTTCGGGCTTAAACATTGAGGGCAACTCACAACTGGGATAGTGGTATTTACAATATTTTTGCATCTTTCACAAAAACTCCGATGATATTTACCTAATTTTGGATCTAAGCCATAGTTAGCAATTATTCTGCCTTTTTCCTGATAAAGAGCCTGTTTTATTCCGGTATAGGAAGACTCTTCTAATTCAAAAATATTATATTCTCTTCCTATTTTCTCCAAAGAGTGGGCATCTGAGTTACTAATAAATGTCAGCTTATTTAGCTCAGCAATAGTATCGGCCATTTGTGAATCTGAGCTTAAACCTAGTTCAATTACTTTTATGTTGGATGCGTAATCAGAAAATACACTTTCTAAAGAATCTCCACAACTGCCAAATAGGCTTTTGTGTGGAGTAAAAGCATGGGCTGGTAAAAAAATCCCACCAAGCCGGTTTGTAGTTTCCCCCAACTTTTGTGCTGGTAGATATGATTGTTGAGTACTTAAATTAATATTCTTGATAGATGCGGAAAGAAAACGGCTGAATTCCTTCACCTGCAATAAAGTAGGGAAAAAACTTAAATAATGGCCTCTTCCGCCATTTGCTTCACAACTTTCAACTTCTACCCCTGGAATGATAGTTAATTGCTCCCGGTAACTAAGTCCGCCACCTTTGAGTTCGAATAAATCTTCTTTTTTTATTAAGCTATCTAAATCCTTTAGTACCCGTGGACTAGCGCAGTCGACAATCCCAATAATATCTATGCCCTTTCTATAAACACATTCCTCAATAATGTTCATTAGATTTAACTTTCTTGAAGCAGTAATTTTTACTGGATGATTTTCTAAGGTAGACCCTATATGAATATGGAGGTCAACAAAATATTTGGACAAAATTATTCCTCCTAAGATGAACAATTCATACTTTAATTATCACTAATTTACACCAAAGGCTCCGCATAATAATCTATAAAATGGCATACATTACCATATAAACTAATTAAGGAGTAATTACATGGAAAAATTTATTACCAATAAATCATTATACTTAATGGGTCCAATCAAAGATGTTTTAGGTGAACTTAGAAGATTAGCCAATGAGCATAAAACTGTCCAGGATTATATTAATACTTGCCTAAACTAATCTAGCTGCAAAGGCACCGGCAGCACTGGCAGTTAAAAAGAACTCCCGGTCTTCATCAAAAGAACGGCCCATAGTTGTAACACTAAAGCCGGATTTTTTTAGGTAATCCAGTCCTTCGGCACCACTTTCATAAATTAGCTTATGTTTAGCAGTTAATTTATTCTCTTTAATCTGTTTATCTAAATGGTTGTGTTTATTTATATCCTGCAATTTAGGAAGAACTAACGAACAAGGAACTAGAGCAATTTTATTTAAAACAGTTATTACATGATGACTAATTCCTTGATGACGATTACGCATATCCTGAAAACTAATTCTAGGAATTAAAATAGGATTTCCCTCAAGGCTATATACAGCATTGATCATTTGGCCGGCTTCTAACGCCGTAGTTCCAAATTCTGTGCCCGTCCCCACATTACCTGGTCCCATAGCTATAAGTATTAAATCTGGTTTTTGTACCATAAAAGCTGCGGCTAATGCCGAATATACATTTATAGTCTCCAAATCACCACCAAAAGCATGCCCAGCGGTAAGAGTGCCTGTTAACCATTTTTCCTTCTTTAGAAGATTAATGGTTTTACTAAAGGCCAAGGGTAAGGCTCCCCCATCAGTCATGATATAACTAACTTTCAAGTTTTCATTGATACATCTGATACCGGCTAAAGCCGGTATCACCATACTGTGAAGAAAAGCAATAACTACAGGTGTATTTTGTAAGGAGTTAAATTTTTTTATTAGTTCATGATGAGGACTCGCCTCTTCCTCCGCAGCTAATACTTTTATTTGTTGAGGAGTATACCTCATTTTCATTATATGTCCAGGCCCGCTACTATCTTTTTCAAGGCTATTATTAGCAAGTACAAAGTGAACTCCACCTGTCCCTAATCCTAAATTAACTGCAGTAGTATTAAGGGAAACTATATCACCCTTTTGTACTTGACCAGTTAAACACGGATAGTTTATTGCCTTACTTTTTTTATTTCCAATTTGAACTTGAAGCTCTTGATACTCTTCATTATCTTCTATAATATCTAAAACTAAAGCATTTCTTATTCTAATCATCTTAATTATTAATTCTTGCAGCTTTTACGATTTCTACTAGAAAGCGAGCGTTGTTAACTAAGTTTTCCACGGTTATAAACTCATCTGTTGTATGTACCTTTTCCATTCCAATTCCGATATTTAACGTAGATATCCCATAACCACTTAAAATATTAGCATCACTTCCCCCGCCTGTTTTTTCTAATACAATTGCAAATCCTAGGTTTTTGGCAGCCATTTTAGCAATAGTAATCACTTCGTCATCTTCGGATAAGCATATTTCTGGATAATTAAGATTTATCTTAACATCAACCTGACCTCCCAATTCCTCGGCTGCCCGCAGGAGACACTCCTTCATATGTTGACTCTGTTTATCCAGCTTATCTCTGTTTAAACTCCTTGCCTCCCCCTCTAACCAAACTTTATCAGGAACAATATTGGTAGCTTTTCCACCTTTAATAACACCGATATTTGACGTAGTTTCCTCATCAACTCTGCCTATTTTCATTCTAGCAATGGCCCGGGCAGCGATTTGGATTGCATTTATACCTTCTTCAGGAGCCATGCCAGCATGGGCCGCTTTACCAGTGATAACTGCATCTACCTGATTTTGAGCAGGTCCCTGGATAACCATATGACCTGCCGGACCTGAGCTATCTAAAACATAGGCAAGCTGAGCATTTATATGCTTCGGATCTAGGTTTTTAGCCCCATGGAGTCCTCCCTCTTCAGCAACAGAAAATATTATTTGTAAAGGGCCATACTCTATTTCTTCTTCCTTGATTACTCTTAGCATCTCAAGAATTGCAGAAATACCAGCTTTATCATCGGCACCTAAGATGGTATCACCTTGGGATTTTATAATACCCTCTACTAATATAGGTTCTATGCCTTTACCAGGCTGTACTGTATCCATATGGCAGGAAAATAAAATTTTCTTTATATTATTCTTGCCTGGAAGCTGGGCAATAATATTTCCGGCATTTCCTCCAATTTTACTTCCTGCATCATCTTCGAACACATCTAATCCTAAGCTTTCCAGCTTTAACCTTAAATAATCGGCAATTTCTCTTTCATTTCTTGTTTCTGAATCAATCTTTGTCATTTCCATAAATTCTTCAATTATTCTATTTTTATTTACCATATAAAAACCCCCTTTTCTACTAATAAATATTTTCTTTTCTTTATTAGTTTTTCCTTTTTTCTTTCTAAAATAAATAAACTGCACCAAAAGGTGCAGTTTATTATAAGTTAAAATCAGCTCAGCTTAGAGTGGCTATTTAAAATTTCAATATACCAATCCCATTTAAGAATACAATAGCAATAGCGATCGGTGCCACGAATCTACATAGGACCATAAGCACTCCTAGATATGATATGGACAACTCGCCATTATTAGACAATTCCGTAAGAGTAGTTTTGGGACCCCAAACCCAACCAACATATAGGGTAATGAATAGCCCACCTAGAGGTAAAAGAACGTTGGCCGATGTCCAATCCAAAACATCAAAGAAATTCTTTCCAAAGATTAAAAAGTCAGACATTGGTCCCATTGATAACGAAGCGAAAAATCCAATTATAGTTATAGAGACTGTTGCAATTACTGTTCCTTTATGCCTGGACATTTTTGCTTCTTCAACAAGGTAGGCGACAACAACCTCCAAGATGGAGATAGCTGAAGTTAATGCCGCTAATGATAAAAGGATAAAGAAGAGGGTTGACCAAATCATTCCGCCAGGCAACATATTAAAGATGTTAGGGATAGTAATAAATACTAGGCTAGGACCAGCACCAGGCTCAATACCAAAAGCAAAGACTGCTGGGAAAATAGCAAGACCTGCCAATAAAGCTATAACTGTATCTGCTATAGTAACCTGCATTGCTGTTTTACCTAAATTTTCTTTTTTACTTATGTATGAACCATAAGTAATCATAGTACCCATACCTAAACTAAGTGAGAAGAAAGCATGACCTAAGGCTACCAATACACCTGAGGCTGTTAATGCGGAAAAGTCAGGCTTAAATAAAAATTCTACCCCAGCGCCGGCGCCTGGCAAGGTCAAAGCTCGAACATCAAGGACTATGATAAGCAATAGTAATAAGGGCATTAAGATTTTAGACCATTTTTCAATACCATTTTTAATACCTGCATAAACTATGTAACCGGTAAGAGCCATAAATATTGTTTGCCAGATGATGGGGCTAATAGTACCAGTGATAAATCCTCCGAAGAAATCCCCCATTTGTTTCGGGTCAAGTCCTGATAGGGAGCCGGTTATAGATTGAAATACATAGTTTAAGGACCAGCCGGCAACAACACCGTAAAAAGACAAAATCATAAATGCGGCCAAAAAGCCCATCCAACCTGTTAAAAACCATGGGGTACCCGGTGACAACTTTTTGAAAGATCCTATAGCATTTTTTTCCGCTTTACGACCGATCATAAACTCTGAAAGCATAACAGGAAAACCGATAACTGCAATACAAGCCAAATAAACAATAATAAATGCTGATCCACCGTTCATACCGGTGATATAAGGGAACTTCCAGATGTTACCAAGGCCAATAGCGGAACCTGCCGCTGCAGCGACAACGCCAAAAGAAGTGGCAAAGGAATCCCTGCCTGATGTCTGCTGAACTTGGGATTTTGAATCAAAATCTGACATATTACTACCTCCTCCATAAAAAATAATAGTTATAAATCTGTTGTTTAATACCCATTGACAAACAACTTTATTATATAACTGTTTATTATTATACTAACAATATTAACCATTAACAATAGTTTTTTAATAAATTATTATAAACAAATTAAAGTTTTCAGAATATTATAATAGAAAAAACCTACAAAGTAGGTTTTTTCTACAGCATTACCTCACCATTTCCGCACCCTTTTGTAGGGCTTGAGCATTTAAAGGTATTAAGTTATGTCTTTGCGGAGGTAATACCTTTCTCAAGGATTCAAGAATGGACTCAGGCTCAATTGCTTTAATTACTTCAAGCACTGCACCTAGCATGACCATGTTTGCTACTTTGCTATTGCCAATTTCATTAGCAATAGCATTAGCAGGAATTTCATAAATACTGATATCTTCCCGCTTAGGTTTAGCATCTATCAAAGATGTATTGACAAATAGCAAGCCCCCCGTTTTAATAGTTGGTTCAAATTTATCTAATGAGGGCTTATTCATTACGATACAAACAGAAGGTTCAGTTACTAATGGAGAACTGATTTCCGTATTACTGATAGTAACAGCACAGTTAGCAGTGCCGCCTCGCATTTCCGGCCCATAAGACGGAATCCAAGCCACCTGTTTATTTTCCAGCATTCCAGCATAAGCTAACAATTGCCCCATGGACATAACACCTTGTCCGCCAAAACCAGCTATAACTATTTCTTCCAACATACTAAACTCCCTCCTTTGGAGAAAAATCACCTAAAGGATAGTACGGAAGCATTTTTTCCTCTAACCATTTTAATGCTTCAACAGGTGTTTTGCCCCAGTTTGTTGGACAAGTTGAAAGAACTTCTACTAAGGAAAAGCCTTTACCCTCAATCTGATTAATAAATGCTTCTTTTATCGCCTTTTTTGCCTGGCCAATGTGTTTGGGATCATGAACAGAAACTCTTTTCATAGAATTTCCAGGTCCAACTAAGGAACCAAGCATTTCTGAAACCCTTATAGGGTAGCCGCTATGTTCTACATCTCTACCGGTAGGAGAAGTATTGGTAACTTGACCAACAAGAGTAGTTGGAGCCATTTGTCCGCCAGTCATACCATAAATGGCGTTATTTACAAAAATAATAGTAATTTTCTCGCCTCGGGCAGCAGCATGAACAACTTCAGCCATACCTATAGAAGCTAGGTCCCCGTCACCTTGATAAGCAAAAACAACATTTTTAGGGTGAACCCTCTTAATTCCTGTTGCAACTGCAGGAGCGCGACCATGGGCTGCTTCATGCATATCCACATCAAAATAGTCATAAGCGAGAACAGCACATCCTACAGGTGCTACTCCAATCGTTTTTTCTTGAATCTCAAGTTCATCAATTACTTCGGCAATCAAACGATGAATTATACCATGGGTACACCCGGGGCAATAATGGAAAGTAACATCTTCTAGAGATTTAGGTTTTTCAAAAATTACTTTCATAACTTATAACACCTCCCGGAATGCAACAATTTTTTCTAAAACATCACGGGAAGTTGGAACCATCCCACCAACCCGACCATAAAAATCTGTAGGAACTTTACCATTAACCGCTAAACGAACATCTTCGATCATTTGACCTAGACTCATCTCTACAGTTAATATCCCTTTAACCCTACCTAATACTTGTTGGAGTGCATATTCCGGGAAAGGCCATAAAGATATAGGTCTAAATAGACCTGCTTTTATTCCTTCTTCCCTTGCCATATCTACTGCCTTTCTACAAACCCTAGAGGTAGTTCCATAAGCCGCTAATAGTATTTCTGCATCATCGGTCAAATATGTTTCTGCTTTTTGTTCCTTTGCTTCCATTTCTCCAAATTTGTCTGCTAAACGATTTACGTGTTGTTCTAATTTTTCTGCTTGTAAATATAAAGAGTTGATAATATTTTTCTTTCTTCCTTTTTTTCCGGTTGTTGCCCATTCTTTAACAGGCAGTTCGTTATTTTCTGTCAGTTTGAACTCCACAGGCTCCATCATTTGTCCCAAGATACCATCACCTAAGATCATGACCGGATTTCTATATTTATCAGCTAAATCAAAAGCCTGAATAGTTAAATCTACTGCTTCTTGAACTGAGGCCGGCGCTAAAACTAATAGTTTATAATCACCATGACCCCCGCCTTTAGTAGCTTGAAAATAATCTCCTTGGGCAGGCTGGATAGTTCCTAAACCGGGGCCTCCCCGCATCATATTGACAATTACACAGGGTAATTCAGCACCTGCTATATAGGATATCCCTTCTGCTTTTAAACTAATTCCGGGGCTAGAAGAAGAAGTCATTACCCGTGCTCCCGCACCTGAAGCACCATAGACCATATTTATAGCAGCAATTTCACTTTCTGCTTGTAAAAATACTCCCCCTATCTCCGGCATCCTTTTAGAAAGATACTGAGGTAATTCAGTTTGCGGAGTAATAGGATAACCAAAAAAATATCGACACCCTGCCCTAACTGCCGCTTCAGCTAATGCTTCATTACCCTTCATCAAAACTTTATTCATCTTTTTTCCCCTCCTTAGACGGCCTTCTTACTTCTATTACAACGTCAGGACACATCATGGCACAAAATCCGCAGGAAATACATTCCTCTTGCTGGGTAACGGTTGCAGGATGAAATCCCTTACTGTTTATTTTTTTTTCATCCATATAAACAATTTTTTTTGGACATACGGTAGTACATAATTCACAACCTTTACATTTTTCTTCATTAAATATTACTTTTTGCATATCCCTTACCTCCATATTATAATTCCCAGGGAGTTAACATATAAATATCAATACCCATAACCGGAACATTTACATGATATACCACTTCACAGGCCAAATTATTGCAGCAGGATATAAACTTTATGGGTAAATTTAATCCCATTGCAATTTCAACTACTTCTAAGTGGCCTAAAATTACATCGGATATTGTTGTTGCTCTACCTAGATTTGGATTGCTAATAATACCAGTAACACTAACTCGGCCAGCTTCTTGTATTTGCTCTAAAATCTGTTTTACACCCAATTGATCTTTAGTATAGGGACGATAAGGATTGATAACTAGAAAAATTTCCGCATTTTTTTCCTTTAAAATCTTACTAAATCTCCCTAAAACAACAGCACCAACATTATCTCCGCCCACATCAATTACAACATCAGCATCGGGTTTTTGTAATTCACCTAATACCTCAGGAGTAATAACCGGTAAATCCGAGTTAGCAAGATAAGGAGGGGGCAAAATTACTTTTACCCCCTTATCCTCCATTTCTTGTTTAACACGTCGAGAACGAAAATAGGGATTAACTATATCTAAATCAATTAGAGTACCGCGATTTTTAATAGCTAGGTTCACGGAAATTTCTGTTTTACCGCTACCAAAATTACCGGTAAGGACTGTGATCATTTGCAACCCCTCCTTTTGGGAAAGTGGCGGCTAGTGGCTAGTTATAAGGTTATGGTCTATGGTCTATGGTCTTTATTTTGTCATTGCGAGCCCGTTAGGGCGTGGCAATCTATGATTTTGACCTTGGTCTCGCTCTTACTAGCCTAGTCACCAGTCACCAGTCACCAGTCACTATTAACCATTTTCTTAAGTAAGTGTTTCCTCACTTTTATATTTTTATTAAATGCAATATTCATGCCAATACATTTAGTAGCATTTAGCTCTTGTTGCTCTGCATTTTCATGCATACAATGCAAAACCCTGCAAGCAATAGCTTGCAGGGTCGGAAAATTTTATTATATTCTTTTAATCCAATTAAAATCATCTTGTACAGTTCCATATTGAATTCCTGTTAGAAAATTATAAAGTTTAATCGAAAGACTCTCATCATCATAATCTTCAATACTCAATAGCTCGTTACCATAAGCCATTTTGCCTACCGGTGAGATAACTGCAGCAGTACCTGTTCCAAAGATTTCCTCTAATGTTCCGTTTTTGCTAGCGGCAACTATTTCATCAATTGTTATTTTTCTTTCTTCCACAGGTATTTCCCATTTTTGCAGTACTTGAATAACTGAATCTCTAGTTATACCCTGCAAAATACTTCCATTTAAGGCAGGGGTACTAACTTTACCGTTAATTTTGAAGAAAATGTTCATTGTTCCTACTTCTTCAACATATTTTCTTTCCACACCATCCAACCATAAAACCTGAGAAAACCCTTTCTTTTTTGCCTCTTCAGCTGCAAGGAGGCTGGCGGCATAATTAGCCATTGTTTTAGCTTCCCCTAAACCACCCCGTACTGCCCGCACATAATTTTCTTCTACAAGGATTTTAACAGGTTTTAAACCTTCGGGATAATATGCACCAACAGGAGATAGGATAATAAGTAATTTATATTCCACAGCCGGTCTTACACCTAAAAATGCTTCTGTTGCAATAATATAGGGTCTAATATATAGAGATGTTCCCTCTTCTTCCGGTATCCAATCTTTTTCAAGTTTTACCAGTTGTTCTAAACCATCCAATAACATATTAGCATCTAGCTGGGGAATACATACCTTCGCACAGGAACGATTTAATCTTAAAAAATTGTCTAAAGGCCTAAAAAGCTGAATATCCCCATTTTTAGTTTTATATGCTTTTAGTCCTTCAAATACACCTTGACCATAATGCAGGGCACATGCTGAAGGATCTAAAGCAATAGAACCATAAGGTTCAATCCGCATATTATCCCAGCCATTATTTTTAGTATAATCCATTACTAGTATATGATCAGTAAAAATTGTACCAAAACTCTTGATTTCTCTAGGTCTTTCCTTAGGCATAGTAGTTTTCTTAATAATTAAATTTTCCATCTTTACCCTCCCGAGTTAACATTTATTTTATTATTATATCTCATAATACTGTATTATTAAATATTACTTAACAGAAAAAATCATCTAATTCCATATTTGTCCAATTTATAGTAAAGATTTCTAATAGATACTTCTAATCTTCTAGCTGTTTCAGTCTTATTACCATTACATTCCTTTAATATTTTATAGAGCAAATTCTTTTCCCAATTATTAAAATGTTCTTGATAAGAGCAACTAGTTACATCTACCGTTAGATTAAAACCAGCTGGTGGGTCGTTAAGTACGGGAAGATGTCTTAATTCTATAATTGTTTCCTGATTTTTCATGTTAATTACTGCCCGTCCTAAAACATTCTCCAATTCCCGGACATTCCCAGGCCAATCATAACTTAGTAAATGTTTATACCCATCATCTGTTATATTAACCACATTACGTCCATATTCCCGGTTTAGTTTCTGAAGTATATGAAATATTAAATCATAAAGATCTTTCTGCCTTTCTCTTAAAGGCGGAATAAGAATAGGTATAACATTAAGACGATAGTACAAGTCCTGACGGAAACACTTATTATCCACTAGTACTTCTAAATCTGCATTTGTTGCAGCTATGACCCTGACATCGACATTCCTTGGTTTTGTATCACCCACCCTTAGAATTTCTTTTTCCTGTAAAACTCTTAATAGTTTAGTCTGCAAATTCCAGCCAATTTCCCCAATTTCATCGAGGAAAATCGTCCCTCCATGGGCCTCTTCAAACAAACCAATTTTACCACCTTTAAGTGCACCTGAAAAAGCACCTTCTATATATCCAAAGAGTTCACTTTCCAATAAATTCTCACTTATGGCAGCACAATTTACTCTAACAAACTGACCACTTATTCTATGGGAGGCATTATGGATGGCATGAGCAAACATCTCTTTTCCCGTCCCACTTTCTCCTCTTAATAAAACTGTAGCCGGTGTCGGCGCAGACCTTCGTGCTTGTTCAACAACACTTCTAAGTTGTTCACTATTACCTACAATGTCCGAAAAATTATATCTAGCTTCTAATCTGCGAATAATACGTTTTGCTTTATAGAGTTCTTGAGAAAGTTTTTTGAGTTCTGAAATATCTTGAATAACTCCTACGCAGCCTTTTAATTGACCATTAACTTCAATAGGAGCAACATTTACAACAACCTCTTTACGATTTGGCCCTACCTTCATCACAACTCCCTTAACAGGCTTTCTAGTTTTTAAAACATGAAGATGCATACTTTCCCCTTCTGCTATGTCTACAGTAGCAGGTTTATGCAATACTTCATCCTCTGTTAAGCCTGTTAATTTAGTATAGGCAGGATTTATTAAAATACCGTATCCATTTTCATCAACCACAGAAATAGCATCCTGGGTAGAATTTATAATAGCTTCTAAGAGTGATTGAATTTGTTGAAGATTAGTAATTTTTTCTGCAAGTTGTTTTATTTCCGAAATGTCTCGAAAAACTGCTGCTGCTCCAATAATTTCCCCTTTATCATCCAATACGGGTACTCGATTGGTGATAATAGTAATTTCTCCAAGATTTTGCTGTTGATTAATTTCAGGAATACCTGTTTTTAGAATCTCCGGCAGTCTCGTATTTTTTATAACGTCAATCACTGGTTGTCCAAGAACTAATGATGCAGGCTTACCAATTAATTTTTCTGCGGCCGTATTAAATATAACAATTTTTTCATCTAAATCAATAACTACCATTGCATCATGGGTAGAATCTAAAATTGAATTAATACCCTTTTTTAACAAAATATCAACCCCTGTCTATCGTCCCATATTATCTATTAAACGTAAGATTTTTACCCTTTCAATTAGTACTGTCAAGGACTTTTTTTCTGTATAAATGTGTAATGCTACTAAAATAATACACACTATAACCTTAGGTAAATATGATAGGTTCAATACTAAAGCTAAGCCTACAGACATTCCTAAAAAATTTGAACCTGTATCCCCTAACATTCCTTTACCTTTAAAATCCAAAGGGGCATATGCAAGTACACTTGCAAAAATTATACTTAAATATATTCTGGTTTGTGGATATGAAGCAAACAATATTAGATATATTAGCACATAAATTTTTATCACTCTGCCTGGTCTAACATCAAAGAGATTAAACATATTTGTTGTTAATACAAGTATAACAAAATTTAAAACAAAAAATATTACATTTTCCCAATAATAGATTGAAATATAAACACTAGTAGTGGAAATAATAATAGCCTTTAAGGCACCTGATGTCAGCTCTCCTTTTTCTATAAGCATTAATATATGACCTTTCAAACCCTTTACACTATGATTTCCTAATATATCATCAATGAAACCTGCCAAGATAGTAATAGTTAATACTAAGAATAGCAAATATATACTTTCATCTCCTGTAAAAAAACTATATAAAAAAAAGGACGGTGCTGTTCCAAACATTAGTACAAGACCAAGTCCAATGGGAATTTGATTGCCAAGGTAATTAATTCTAACTGCACCTGTCTTAATTAAAAATAATTTTAATGGTAATAAAATAAACCTTGTAACAGCAAAGCTTGATATTGTTAAGATAATGCCCATATGCGCCAGCCTTTTTTAGTTAATGTGAAAAATACATCTTTGAGCTGTACTCCTCTATGTAAAAATCCTGCCCAGTCTCTGCCTGTTTCCGCATGTCCCATATTTGTAGATACTTCTAAGATGTTATAGCCTTTTACTAGAGCATCTATGGTCATGCCAACCTCTACACCAAAACCTGAAGCAAAGGGTAAAAGACTTTGAAAAACCTCCTTCGACATTACTCGTTGACCTGACAATGGTGCTTTGAATTCTTGGTTAGTTAAGAGTTTTAAACCCCAGAAAGCTGCATTCTTTACTAATCCTACCCCGCCTTTTTTGGAGGCAGGGGGAAAAATTGCTATAGCCATATCATATGAACCGTTCACAACTGGATTTATGAGTTTTTGTATTTCAATTGCTGTTTCTTTTAAGTCAGCATCAACTAATGCTACATAATCTTCTTTTACATAACTAGCTCCAATATTTAGGGCATTTCCTTTACCTTTATTTTCGCCTATTCTAACAACTTCAATTCCCATTTCTTTAGAGATCTGATCTGTTCGATCGGTTGATCCATCATCAATGACAACTATTTGCTTTATCTCGCTAATAGTTTGCAGAGTCTTGATCGTTAATGCTATGTTTTTTTCCTCATTATATGCAGGTATTAATGCAGTTACTCGGGTATCGGTCATTTAGATTTTGCTCCTTAAATCATATTAATTATTTGATTCAAAAACAACCTGACTTTTATTCTCGAAAATAGATAAAATTAAATTAACTTGTCCGGGGATGGTATCGAGCTTATCTACAATGCATAATTCAGATGTAGTTTTATAAGGAATAGTTTCATCGGTGTTTATTAAATATAATGGGATTTTGTTTTTTAGATAATTTGTCATGAAATTTTGAGTTTCAAACAAAATTTTATCTTTATTAAAGCCCGTTACTAAGATGATGCCATCTATAAAGTCACCATATGTTCCAATACTCTTGATAATATTTGTTTCCTCCATTAAATCTGTTATCTCAGTTCTTTCACCATTTAGGATAAGTTTAGATAAATGTTCTGTAAGTACAGTCATATTATTATCAGCAATTATTTCCTCAGAAAATTTCAACCTAGTACTAGAAACAATTTTTGCTCCCGACTGTTCTAAAGTGTTTACTACATCTTGAAAAGGTCCATTTTGGTCTAATTCAATTATGGCAAATTTTTTTCCCTCGAGTTTCCCTGTTACCAAAAAAGGTTTAATTTTTACGGCAAAGCTCTGATAATAATTCAATTGACTTTGTTTTTGGACTAGCTCAACCCTTAAAGTTTCTGTTTCTTTTTTTAAATTTATATAATCTTGTTCTAATTTTCCAATCCATATGTTTTGTTCTTTAGCCATGTTTTCCATAAAATTCTGTCCTACCAGGGTGCTTCCTATTAATATTCCTAGGGCTAAAGCAATAAATATTGCCACTAATGAAGCCACATGATACCGAATATCAATTATCATATTTTTAAATTCCTCCTACTAAACCCTGATTAGAAGTCTGAGCTTTAGTATTATAATCCGCCAAAACTGATTGAGAATAGGTGAAATTGCCGTAACTATAAATATTGGGATGAGGCCTGCAGCTAGAACCTGTGCTAGATGGCCAAAGTAAACTTTGGGACGATAAAGTTTACTAACACCCTTGGCATCTATAAATTTTGCACCTACTTTTATTCTTACCAATACGGTACTAGCCATACCGGCGCGACCCTTTTCTAAAAAATCAATCATATTAGAATGTGTTCCGACAGCTACAATTAACTCCGCCTTCTTAGCATGGACTAAAAGTAATGCTGCATCTTCGCTTGTACCTGGGACAGGAAATAAACTATATTGTAAATTTAATTTATTTAACCTTTCTATGCCTGGCGCTTTACCATTTATATAAGCATGTACCAAAAGCTCTGCTTTACATTTAAGAGCTTCATCTGAAATGCTATCCATATCACCAATTATTAAATGGGGCTTATAGCCTAACTCTAATAATGCGTCCGCCCCACCATCAACACCAACCATTATAGGCTTTACCTCATTTATATATGGTTTAATAGCTAATAAATCTTCTTTATAACCTTGCCCCCGCACTACAACAACTACATGTTTACCTTGAAAATTGGTTTTAATTTTCGGAAAAGCAACCTCATTTAAAATCAATTCTTTTTCTTTTTGAGCATAATTTAAAGTATTATTTACAAAGTTACTTAATTCTTGATTTATATTTTTTTGAGTTTCATCAAGTAGATTCTTAAGCCTTTCCTCAGTCATTTCTTGCCCAATTCCTACTATTTTGTTTTTATATAGTATTTTTCCTTCATTAATTATAATCATCTGACCATCAGCTAAGCTCATAACCTCAATGCCTGCATCATCAAATAAAGGAATACCGGCTTTTAATAGAACCTGGGGTCCTAGATTAGGGTATTTACCTGTTATACTAAGTTCTGCATTAATTACAGCTTTTACTTTAGCCCCAACTAAAGCCTTTGCTGCAATTTCGTCAAGGTCAGGATGGCAAATAACAGCTATTTGTCCTGGTTCAATTCTTTTAGTTAAATTTTTGGTTTTAGTGTCAACGCAAACCTTGCCTTTTATCTGCAAAACTTCCCCTCCTTAACACCTGTTTTTATTATTAGAAAATTTGCATTTTCTAATACATAAAAAAAAACGGGCTCAGCCGTTCTCTTTATGTGTTCTCTTTATTTGTCACCTAATTAAATTCTATCTAACTCACATTATGTGACAATCTTGATTCATCAGCTGCTTCGTTGTTACGCTACTTACGAGTGCAATAAAGAAGACACCGAACTAGCCTCATCCTTATACAAGTGGTAAGTTGCTTTTTCAACATCAGTAGTCAGGTCCACTGTAGCGAGCAACAGACCCAGGTTATGGAATTTGTTTATTATTCTGGAACTACATAACTACTGTCATAATATAAATAAGCATAAATAAGCAAATACCATTGCAGGTATGTCCAGCTGATCACTTGGTGAATTATGTTTCAAATCTGTGGCTGTACAACTCTTACAAGAAAAGTATTTTTACCATTAAACAATTGTCCCCATCTGCACATTCCACTATGGTTAGATTCCGAGTCATTAGATATCTCAGCATATATCTGAGTAGTGCTATTTACATTCCACTATGGTAAGATCATTGACGTTCAGGTGAATCGAATCCAATCAAAAATCGTCGGCCCTTAAGCTGACGATTTCGACATCTGTTAGCTACAGACTCTGGGTAATATCTGATAAGCCTTTGAGTTCCTGCTTCACGCCATTGGCAAGAGCCAACGCTTTTTTCCATGTTTTTTCCGTTTCATACTTAAAAAACTCATACAGAGGATTTAATTCCTCGGTTTGATCATACTTTTCCAGGCACTCATAATACATACGTTTATCCTCGTCATAGACGATAAGAGGCGGGTGATTATTTATAATAAGATAGTAATTCATAAGCGTTCTGCCGACACGTCCATTACCATCTGCGAAGGGATGGATATACTCAAACCTAGCATGAAGATAAGTAGCAGCTTTTAAGACATCCTTTCCCTTATATTCATTTACTTCTGCAATGAGCTCCGTTATATCCTTTTCCACATTTTCCACAGCTGAGCCAACTTCATGAATACCGGTTACATAATCGTGCTTTTTAAACTGGCCCGGTCGTTCATCATTTGCAATATACCTGTGTTCATCATATGTCCCGCCTGTGAGAACCTGGTGAATCTCCTTCACCAACTCTATACTAAGAGGTTCTTTTTTGACAATTTTTCCTTTCCAAACTTCATAACACAGCTTTTGGTTTTGCTGTTCAAATAAGGCTCGTGGACTACCTGTATAGTTTACTACTCTTCCGTTTTCAAAGATTTCTCTTGTATCATGATAGGTAATATCTTCGTTCTCTATTTTCCCAGAATGGAACGCAAACAGAATACGAAAGCTGTCGAGGTATTTATCTAAATCACCAGCGGACACAATTTTGTATGACTGCCACAGTTCAACAGCCTGTCTATACTTATCCAAACCCACCCCTCCTTTTCCGCATTACTTCCTTTCAATTATACCACAATTTGGATAAACTTCACTCTTTAGGGTTAGCTTTTAAAACAGTTCACCATCTTACTATGCAGATATATTTTAATTTTGTTATAGATTTTTTAAATCGCTAGAAATAGATTATTCAAAAGTTTTGCCTAAAATAGCAAAAACTCATATTGCCTACGTCCGTATAATATCACCGTATTTGTACTATTTTACCACTTACAACATAAAACACTATTTACATTCCAATATGGTTAAATTCCGAGAAGATCAAAACGAAATGGGTGTCATTGTCGGTGATCCCTTTACATTCCACTATGGTTAAATTCCGAGTTGCCTAACTTTTGTCCTTTTTGCGAACGTCCTACATCCTTTACATTCCACTATGGTTAAATTCCGAGTTCTGCTGCAATTAATGCTTTTGTCCAACTTCCAAATCATTTACATTCCACTATGGTTAAATTCCGAGTCTTTTCTCCACCGTAGACTTCTTTGAGCTCCCCAAATTTACATTCCACTATGGTTAAATTCCGAGGATGCCAGAGAAGGTCCGTTATCACGATTAACTTATTCATTTACATTCCACTATGGTTAAATTCCGAGTCCCACACGTTTTCACAGTAATGAACTGTGTGAGGGATTTACATTCCACTATGGTTAAATTCCGAGGGGACAAACTTAATATCACCTTTAGCAATTATCTTATTTACATTCCACTATGGTTAAATTCCGAGCAGTAATTTGATCTGTTTCATACTCACATTGTTCAAATTTACATTCCACTATGTGGTTAAATTCCGAGTTCCGCCGGTATCCTCGGCTTTTCCCCATCCATATCCCATTTACATTCCACTATGGTTAAATTCCGAGACTCCTCCTGTATCAATTGGACCTGCGTCTGACAATTATTTACATTCCACTATGGTTAAATTCCGAGCCTAAGAAGCTGTCTATTAGGTCCCGTTCCGCTTCCCATTTACATTCCACTATGGTTAAATTCCGAGAATTGTAATGTCATTGTTAGATACCCTCCTTTCTTATTTACATTCCACTATGGTTAAATTCCGAGGGATATTAACTACTCCCATACAGCTTATTTCTATATATTTACATTCCACTATGGTTAAATTCCAAGCATGGGCTTTTACAAGTAGCCGGGTAATGTTTTTAATATTTACATTCCACTATGGTTAAATTCCGAGGTTTTGGATGCCGATTAATTGACCCGCTTTAATCCCAATTTACATTCCACTATGGTTAAATTCCGAGGATTAGCTTTCTTGGGACTAAACTCCCATTCACTTTATTTACATTCCACTATGGTTAAATTCCGAGTTGCAAACATTGTTACGTTGGTTAGATAGCTAGAGGAATTTACATTCCACTATGGTTAAATTCCGAGTTCATACGATACCGTCATATGCTTGCCTGTCCAAAACATTTACATTCCACTATGGTTAAATTCCGAGGTCTAATTTACTAAGCGACGCCGGAAGAGAAACCTATAATTTACATTCCACTATGGTTAAATTCCGAGGTGTTATAGATGAAACTTCGTGGCTATTGTCCGGAATTTACATTCCACTATGGTTAAATTCCGAGAAGAAAAACTATACCGCTGTTGCAACACTTGTAAACACAATTTACATTCCACTATGGTTAAATTCCGAGTTTGCCATATCTCATTAAGGTTTCTATGAAATTCATTTACATTCCACTATGGTTAAATTCCGAGTGATATAAGCTTCGCCATTGAGATTACTAATCCTGGATTTACATTCCACTATGGTTAAATTCCGAGCCCGGCACGGTGGCTGTCAATCCCTCCGTCATCCCCTAATTTACATTCCACGCTTAAATTTACATTCCACTATGGTTAAATTCCGAGCCTTTGTAAAACAGGCAATTTTATTGCTGTATCTACAATTTACATTCCACTATGGTTAAATTCCGAGTAACGCGTCTATACGTCTAATAAATGCGTTCCATGTTTATTTACATTCCACTATGGTTAAATTCCGAGTGATGATAACTTAAGCGAAGGTACTACTTCTTTTGACTTTACATTCCACTATGGTTAAATTCCGAGAATGGAGCAGAAACATTGAAAAAGCTACTCACCTTAAAAACTTTACATTCCACTATGGTTAAATTCCGAGTTCCTTAAGCCGCGAGCGTTGGGCCTTCGGGTCCAGGCTTTACATTCCACTATGGTTAAATTCCGAGTAGTTTTCCTCTTGCAATCATTTAATACCCCTCCAACTTTACATTCCACTATGGTTAAATTCTGAGCGGTGTCTCTTTACCGTAACTGACCTTGTTTAATACTTTACATTCCACTATGGTTAAATTCCGAGATCCAAGGCAATAGCCAAAGCAATAAAAGAATATCCTTTACATTCCACTATGGTTAAATTCCGAGCTTTCGCAATATCCTGTATAACAACAGCAAAGACTTCCTTTACATTCCACTATGGTTAAATTCCGAGTATTGTGGAGGGTCAAAAAAAGGTCATTTTTCTTTCTTTACATTCCACTATGGTTAAATTCCGAGGAATGTCACTTTCTTCCCTTGAATGCGCTTTGGCACTCTTTACATTCCACTATGGTTAAATTCCGAGTATTTGCCCCAATACTTTTTCTAACCGCAATATATTCTTTACATTCCACTATGGTTAAATTCCGAGTCACCTAATCTTCTGCAAAACATTTCCTTAGCTTTTCTTTACATTCCACTATGGTTAAATTCCGAGTTCACCTCGCATTTATATTTGTCAATTTTTACATTCCACTATGGTTAAATTCCGAGGGGAAATTAAAGAAAGCCCAAAAGGTTACTTTGTATTTTACATTCCACTATGGTTAAATTCCGAGCAAAGGGAAAAGAATAAGTTCCCTTGCCTAAAGGTTTTTACATTCCACTATGGTTAAATTCCGAGGAAAAGCAAATATTGCCTCTGAAGAAGATTCTTTCTTTTACATTCCACTATGGTTAAATTCCGAGAGTAATAGGCGGAATAAGGAGTTTTATAGATTGGGTTTTACATTCCACTATGGTTAAATTCCGAGAAATCGAAGCAAGGAAAGTAGAAATCAGAAAGCAGTTTTTACATTCCACTATGGTTAAATTCCGAGCAGAAGTACCAGTGATACTTTTTGAGCAGTTTAAAGATTTTACATTCCACTATGGTTAAATTCCGAGTCAGTCCGATATAAGGTTTTGCACCTGTTTCTTTTTTTTACATTCCACTATGGTTAAATTCCGAGGTTAACGGAGTAATAATAAAGGGTCATATACCGAAATTTACATTCCACTATGGTTAAATTCCGAGATTGTAGTTATAGCCTTTAAATTGCGGGTATGTCTCATTTACATTCCACTATGGTTAAATTCCGAGTCGTAGTTTAGCAAGTTATTATTCAGCTTTATTATCATTTACATTCCACTATGGTTAAATTCCGAGTGCCACACCATGAAAGCTAAAGACAGCAACATCAGACATTTACATTCCACTATGGTTAAATTCCGAGGAAACACATTTTACATTCAATGGCCCAAGATAACAAATTTACATTCCACTATGGTTAAATTCCGAGTTAGAGGACTAGTTAAAAACCAATTAAAAATGTCTATTTACATTCCACTATGGTTAAATTCCGAGGATAAATAATGAGTTTTAATAACTTTATCCCAACGGTTATTTACATTCCACTATGGTTAAATTCCGAGTTGAAGTTAAAGTTCAAACGACATACAACAATAATATTTACATTCCACTATGGTTAAATTCCGAGTCTTGATACCTAAATACTGTACCGGCTGTATCATAATATTTACATTCCACTATGGTTAAATTCCGAGTTGTTGATGAAGCCTCTGGTGTTGCAGATTCAATTAATTTACATTCCACTATGGTTAAATTCCGAGATCTCTAAATGTTCCATTTAAGTAAACTTTAATAGCATTTACATTCCACTATGGTTAAATTCCGAGTTATACCTTAGAAGCGTTTGCGTAGCCTGGTCCATTATTTACATTCCACTATGGTTAAATTCCGAGAATCGGAGGGAAATCTAGCACTATACCAGGGTGGGATTTACATTCCACTATGGTTAAATTCCGAGCCTTAAATCTCTTTCTGCTTCCACCCCTTCTGAGGGATTTACATTCCACTATGGTTAAATTCCGAGCTGGATCATTCTTACCAAGAACCAGTAATTTAGCTGTTCATTTACATTCCACTATGGTTAAATTCCGAGCTTGCCCCGGCACTATTACCGAGGCGGGCGAAGGGTATTTACATTCCACTATGGTTAAATTCCGAGTTTCTAATATGTCTCTTCCAGCTACAGCAATAAAATATTTACATTCCACTATGGTTAAATTCCGAGCATCGAGAGTCGTCCGCATCGCTTCGATAGGCTCATTTACATTCCACTATGGTTAAATTCCGAGGAAGCTATAGGAATATCTGCTTCAACACTTGCAAAAAATTTACATTCCACTATGGTTAAATTCCGAGTTTATTTAATAATGCTTGCCGACTAACAAACTCTTCATTTACATTCCACTATGGTTAAATTCCGAGGATTTATTTTGTAGGGTTTTATGGTGGTTTAGTGAATTTACATTCCACTATGGTTAAATTCCGAGAAGTGTTCGGTGAGAAATTTCCTGTTATAGCAAACGAATTTACATTCCACTATGGTTAAATTCCGAGCCCTATAACAGTATAACAGTAGACACCCTGAGCCTCATTTACATTCCACTATGGTTAAATTCCGAGGAAGCAAAAAGAAATGATGTTGATCTTTCTTGCAATATTTACATTCCACTATGGTTAAATTCCGAGTTTAGGTTGTTTTTGTTTATGTTTAGTAGGGTTTTATTTACATTCCACTATGGTTAAATTCCGAGAGTTTTTATACCCTTCTTAATATCCTAAGTATTAGTATTTACATTCCACTATGGTTAAATTCCGAGTTAAATCAACAGCAATTAATTAACCTAATTACCAAAATTTACATTCCACTATGGTTAAATTCCGAGGTTAACTATAAATGATATAACTAACTAGTCCCCTACCATTTACATTCCACTATGGTTAAATTCCGAGAACTGGCTGTGCCCTGGAGTGGGATGCAATAATCGGATTTACATTCCACTATGGTTAAATTCCGAGAGAGGCTAAAACATACTCAATCACATCATGAGTTATATTTACATTCCACTATGGTTAAATTCCGAGAAATTACAGCTTTATATATTATGCTTCTATATCCATTTACATTCCACTATGGTTAAATTCCGAGATGGTAACCCCGAATATAAACAAATTCCTTGAAATAATTTACATTCCACTATGGTTAAATTCCGAGATATGAACGGCTAATGGACATTATTGAACCAACCGAATTTACATTCCACTATGGTTAAATTCCGAGCGTAGCATACAAAGAGAAATCGGTAAGATTGGTGAAGATTTACATTCCACTATGGTTAAATTCCGAGCTCCTCAAAACACTAAAGGTATTGCCGATTTGTATATTTACATTCCACTATGGTTAAATTCCGAGATCAGGGATACAGCCAATCAGCATTTCTTTATGCCTCATTTACATTCCACTATGGTTAAATTCCGAGTCCTGTCGTACAGCCTAAAGACGAGCAATTGGAACCATTTACATTCCACTATGGTTAAATTCCGAGTTTACCACCAGGAAGAGGATCATCGCCGTTGGCAACTCATTTACATTCCACTATGGTTAAATTCCGAGCTTTCCATAAGCCTTATTTTAGTGTTCAACCTCCACAATTTACATTCCACTATGGTTAAATTCCGAGGAAGCTTCAGGACTAATGAAACTGGGTTAAGAAGATTTACATTCCACTATGGTTAAATTCCGAGTATTTTATTTCAATTTGAGAGGAGAAAATATTTAATTTACATTCCACTATGGTTAAATTCCGAGGATCCTTTCTGGTGGGGATGGTTGGCAGTTAGTGAAGAATTTACATTCCACTATGGTTAAATTCCGAGGAGATATTCTTCGTATTGGTATTGACGTAGCTCGTTTATTTACATTCCACTATGGTTAAATTCCGAGGTCTAATGAGGGCATACAGAGGGCGACTATTACTGATTTACATTCCACTATGGTTAAATTCCGAGCTCATTAGCAGCTACATCCTTGGCGATCTTATAAACATTTACATTCCACTATGGTTAAATTCCGAGCAGGACCATCCGACTATTTAATTCATCCCTAACAATTTACATTCCACTATGGTTAAATTCCGAGTGCGATCCTAGACTATAAGAAACGGGGGAAAGTGTAATTTACATTCCACTATGGTTAAATTCCGAGAGGTAACAACTACCCTCAAGAAACAGTATAAACAAGATTTACATTCCACTATGGTTAAATTCCGAGTAGAGCCCAAAGGACGGGATGTTCAATGTGTGGATTATTTACATTCCACTATGGTTAAATTCCGAGGGGTTACTTTTCTGTGTTTGGAGGCGTCTATGAGCTAATTTACATTCCACTATGGTTAAATTCCGAGTTTCCAGGGTTTTCCCGTTCCTGCGCTTTAGAAATAATTTACATTCCACTATGGTTAAATTCCGAGGTTTTACAGTTACATTTGTTGTTTTTTGGTTATTGCCATTTACATTCCACTATGGTTAAATTCCGAGTTGGCCTATTATTATAAACAACAAAATTCATGCTTTATTTACATTCCACTATGGTTAAATTCCGAGACTTCGCCCAGAAAGGCGTATGGCTCTAGTGATTTATGAGCTACTTCTGTCGATCATAGTTTTCCCACATCTATTATATCCAATTCTATTGCTAAGAAACAGGTAATTGTAACCACAATACTGACAGGTTGGGCGTTTGTCGACCTACGGGTTAATTAGCTTTATCAGGGATCGACAAAGTATTCTATGCTATAATTAAAAGAAATTGGAAGTTTTATCATCTTCTTTCCCCCAAAACTCTTTTTGGAGCCAACGCTCTTCTCTACTTTTAAATACCAATATTGAATCTTTATCCGATCGAATATATTTAGACAACTCCAATTCTAACTTCTTCAACATGGCTGGTGTAATCTCACCTTCAAAAACCGATTTCTGAACATGGGTAAGATATTTTTTGCTAGTTTTAAATATCCTCCTTGAAGCCTTTGCTCCACCTTCATCCATCTCTATATCATAAACCAAGATAATATACATCGTCACCACCAAATAGTAAAGCCTTCATATTTTTTATCTCCCATCAAATGCTTAATCAGTTTATAACACTCCAGACGGATTAAATGCCGATATGAGACTTTCTTATTCAGTCCTTTGTGTTGAATAGTCCGTTGTAGAGCTTCATCGTACTCCTGCAACAGTCGCTTGCGTGCAGCATCCTTTAAGTAACAAAAGTTTGACCCACGCTCAAAATCCCTTTCCGTCAGCATGTTCTTATTCAACATAGAAAATATGAGCCGGTCTGCAATAAGTGGTTTAAACACCTCCGAAATGTCTAAACAAAGAGAAAATCTCCTCTCACCTGCACTATGCAAGTAACTCACGGACGGATGCAACTGCGTTTTGTAAATTTCGGTCAGACAAGTCACATATACCAGAGAATTCACAAAAGAGATCAATGAATTGATCATATTGTCCGGTGGACGTTTTACCCTTTTCTCAAAATCAATTTCTTGATTAATAATCTCCTTCCACCCACTATAGTAGGTACGACGGATACTCCCTTCTAATCCCATTAATTCATTGACATCCTGGGTTCGGGAAATGCCTTTTCTTAATATTTTTATATCCTCCATACAAGTTTCCAAATCTCTGTTTCTTTCATTGTAATAGCGTAGATTTCTTAAAATGTTATAGCTTGCAGCCACAATGAATTCCTTAGCTATTTCCAACCGCTTATCTGTCTCCGTATAATGATTTACTTGCTCGATCAGCAATTTGCCGGAAACGTTTTCTTCTTTAGGATAAAAACTTCCCGTATAAGAGCCGTAGTAGTTAAAAAAATGAATAGGCATAGATAACTGACCTGCATAATTCAAACATTTTGTATTTAAGCCGATTTCTCCAAATACATAAATATCACGTGTCATTTCCACCTTAATATCTTTAAATCTACCATCGGATGTGGTAACCCGTAAAACATTATCTTTCCTATGCAATTCTCCATTCGCAAATAAGTAGAAGCTCTCCGCCATACTTTACCTCCTTAAACATAACAATATTCGTAATAGGCGCAGTTCTTGCAGATTTTGGAGTCTATAGGCGGCGGCATCTTTTCTTGGGATAAGATGCTTTCGATGTTTGACATGATATCTTCGATTTTTTTCGCATCGCCTTCCAGTAAGAAGATTTCCTCGCGTTTTTTGATTTTCGGATAGTCCAGAATGCCCTTTTCCATTTGAATTCCCCTTTGTTTCAGGAAATACAAGTAATATTTCACCTGCCAAATAGAAGCCTCTTCAATACTCTTGCTTTTCTTAATCTCATGTAAGACCTTCCAATCCTTGATGAAATCCACATTGACGGTTTCGTCAACCATTATGTGTTTATGCTCTCTTCCATAAGCGGTTTCATCAATCAACTTACCTAAGAGTACTCTATCACTTTCATTCTCCAACGTTATGTTATAATAAAAGCTCCATAGTTTTCGCTTGCAAACAAAGTAATAATAAAACATTGTTCCTGTAATGCGCATAATCCAGTTCTCCTTAGCCTATTAAAAATTCTTAAATCAAAAAGAGTGGTCTGAAAAATCCCTAATTTCTGATTTCGGCTTTAATACAGGTCGGATAATCCCCTCTTCACTGTTGTATCCACATTTAGCGATGAGAACTTGTTCATAATCATTAATCTTTAGTGGCCTTATTTCAATATTGCTTGCTAGATATGAAGAGATATCAACTGTCTGAGCAGAGATTCTACTCCTCGCTTTTGCTCTAATTATCTTAATTTGGTTTTTATCTACCCCACAGTAGACTTCTTTCAATTCATTAATAGCACCATTGATGTCCTCTTCATGCTCTTCAAAAACCTTGCTCGGAATCACACTGACAGTATCAATGTTACGGAATCTCTTACCTGCTTCTTTTCTATCAAGTTCATAGGCTTGGTAACTTTGCACATAACAAATAAGGTCTGTTATAGTAGCATAGTACTGTGGCAACTTTTCTTTAGTGTAGAGCGCTTCTACCATGGCCACTTTCTGACCTTCTCCAATCACGCCGTCAACATGAGCCAGTGCTTCTTTGGAAAGTCTGTGGATTTCTTTATCTATAAACACACCTACTCCGCTACATCGTTTGTCCCCTCCGGTAAAGACAAAGCAGTTGTATGGAAGACTCATCAACTCCCGTTTTCTATAACATCTACCCATCCGTTGAAACAAACCGTTTAAATCGGATAACTCCGTAAACAGTAAATCAAAATCAATATCCAGAGAGGCCTCCACGATTTGAGTTGCAACCCAAATACCGCTTTCGGTACTCGTTTTTTGCCCCATTTCCAATATATGCCTTTCTTTTTCTGCCCTGTCTGCTTTCGTAAAACAGCTATGGAGAAGATGTACCTGCTGTTTCCCCCCTCCCATTTTCTCTTTAACCTGATGATATAAACTAACCGCATTTTTTACAGTATTACAAATCACCAGGATTTTCTTGCCACCGTATTGTTGGCTGAAACTAACTATTTCCTCTGCGTTAATTTCCTTGTCCAATACTTTCAAACTATGACGAAGACTATTGTCTGTAAATATTCGACGGGGTTCAAATTGAATTTTTTGTTCCGCCAATAAATCAATAAAAAAGGTTGGCAAAGTAGCGGTCAGGATAGCGAATTTACCGCCCATGCTAGTAATATAATGCAGACCGAGTACCAGATAAGCCATTAATTCAGGAGAGTACATCTGTACCTCATCAACGACTACTTTAGCATAAGACAAAGTGGCCAGCTTCTGTTCAAAACCCCTATAACGAAATACAAAGCTAAAGAGTTGGTCTAAGGTGCAAATGGTCAGTGGTAGAGAGAGTTGCCTTGTTTTCGTGTAATAAGCATCCAATGATTGATCTTCATCATTTTCATTTTGTTTGTCTTTATCTCCAAGCACACTTTGCTCAAGATAACGGATAAAAGTATCCGAATGAAGCATTCCAACCCTTTCATTCCATTTTTCCAGTACGACATCTCTCGTGATCCGCTGATATATTGCATTAATGGCACTTTTTAGCGGTAGTGTGAAAAACCCCTTGTTATTCCCAATCCATAGAAGACCTGCCTCTGTTTTGCCCATACCAGTTTGAGCAATAACAACGAGATTCTTATCCGAGTTATTATGCATAAAATCCTGCAAGTCATTCCATTGTGCCTTTTCATTTTTCACCCGCCAGGCATCCATTAACACATCCATTGCCTCTTCCAAAAAATCATTAGGGATCTCAACGGGAATATGCGCACTTGCTGCGTAATCCAAACGATTAAGTAATCCTTCAAGCATGATAAAACGGAAAAACAAGTCTTCCTGCTCCTCGTAAAATCGTTCATTTACACTGAAATAACGCTGATTGATTTCCTCCGCTATAAATATTTTTTGCGGTAGCTTATCATATATAAAACGTTCAAGTGGAGCACATAGCCCTGAAAACTCCTCTTCAATATCGGAGTTTTGAAACGGCATTTTCCGGTCATGATGATAAGCCACAGCCTGAAACAAAAGCTTAAGATCCTTGTTTCCAAACCCTTTTTCTTTTAACATCTTGTAATCAATAAAGGCTAGGCTAAGTAGGCCATGCGGAATTTCATTATTAAAACGTTTCCTAGTTCGAATTCGTTCTTGAAATTTCTGATTCAATTTTCCCAAGTCATGGTAAACACAGGCCCAACGAAGCAAATCCCAATCTACAGACAGATCGGGATAGTGTTTTCGTAATAAATCAAAGTTCTTTAGTAATTCATCGGTATGTGTCTGGATATCCTCTTTGGGATTTGACTTTGCCAACGCATTTTCGTCCATTACACAACCCCTCCTAAATCAAGAAAGCAACCAAAATATCCTCATCCACCATAAACGTTTCTTCCGCCAACGCAGTTGCGCTGCCATAGATCACATCGACCTTGTTCCAGCGCCTAAAAACCTTAGGCAACTTTTCATTCCCGTAATTTACTAGTTCGTAGTTTTTTGTCAGTTTGTATCTTGTTCCCGAGTGAGCTACACCCTGAATCTTATGGGTTAGATTCACGCTCTCTTCATGGACCATTTCATACGGAATATAAGCATAATAGTCTCTATGCGCAAATATTTGCTTTTCCAACTTTGTTAGGGACAGAGTAACAACTTTAATTTCATCAATGGTCGCTAAATCTTCTCTGCGCCCTAACGAAGGATATTCCTTCGGCTGGATAAAGGCGTTATAAATCTCCTCAACAAGACTTTGATCTTCAGGAGCGATGTGGAGCATCAACTCCACATCAACTAACAACTCCGCTGTAGCTACGCCTTGACCAACACCATATTCGCCCACTTTCAATTGGTGTCTAGCCTCCTCGTATTTCATTCCATTTTTGAACTCGTAACGAGTATACAAATCATTGACCTTAGAAAAATATTTCCCCTGCACGCTAACCTGCATAGGATGATATGCAGTATAGCCACACAGGAAGTGTACCATGCCGATAACGGTCGAAAATGGCGGCAAAGGATAGGTTTCTTTGAGTTGAAAACTAGTCGGCTTTTTGTAGTTGACCATATTTTGCCGTAAGCGCAACCTAATTGCCTTCATAATAAGCATTCACTTTCTGCTTCAATGTGGAAAAAAATTCAGGCATAGATAGAACGTGAAGTTGCTCTTTCAATTCATTGGTATTATCAAAGCTCTTATGTACTACGCCGCAATAAGTATCTTCTTTTATATTGTCGTATAATACCCCTTGGATTTCGGAAACATCAATGCAATTGTTCCTGACACTGACAACATTTTGAAACACAGGATTTTTTATATCATAGACTCCTCCAATTGCAAATAGTGGTTTTAAATCTTCTCTGCGACCACGAATATCACGATATAAAAAAGCTATTGTTTCCAGCAAGCGTTTTACTCTGCGCGCCCGCTCCTGATTATCTAAGCTGATGCCATAGAGTGGATCCTCCCCGATCTGGTCCAGATCAGCTGTTATTGTATAGCGATAATAAGAACGGTGAATTTCCGCTTGAGCAATATTCATATTTTCACCGATCTTATCAGCCTGCCCCTTATTGGTAAGGAAATCCAGATCTCCTTTAAAACTTTCCAAAGAAATAGCATTGGAAATACGAACCTTCGCGCTACGTTTTTTTCCACCAGTACCTTTTTCAGTTTTCAAATAGCCAAAAAAATCAATTTCTGGATATTTATCAATCATCGCCTCATCGCTAAATTGCACAACCTTTTTATCCCCGCTGCCTTCTGCTGTGACTGGTGCCAAATCCTCACCCAACTGCTCGGCAATATTATAACGAAGAGCTTGCCTAGAAATATATGTGTATTGATCTCCCTGTCCCCTAGAGATTTTCTTTAGTGATGCAACATTACCAACACTTTCCCCGTAATTCGCACTTTCCGCCTGAAATATCAAGGTTAAAGTCAAGCCTTTACTTTTCATTGCTCTTCCCCCTTAGCTTTTTTCTCAAGACTCCCGTTCGTATCATTTCCGTCTATCAAACCAGAAATAAAAGCGTAACCCATGGTACTAAAACTCTTTTCTTTTCCCAAAACGTCTGTAATGATTTTTGGAACCTGGCAGTTCACATACAGGTAACAGTTGAGTGTCACATCCATAAACATATCGGTGTTGGACGTTTTAAGAGCATTGAGCAACCGATAACAAATTCCTGTAAGCTTATTGTCCGAACCTTTGTTAACATATCTACCTCGAAGATGATAACCCGCCGCTCTTGCGTATCTGACAAGGTCGCTATTTTCCTGCTCTTGTTCCTTAGTTTTTTCCATCTTCATCCCTCCCAAACTCAAATAGATTCGTTGGTTGATCTTCAATAAATGATTTACATGAGCCCCATTAAAATAGCATTTTGATGAATCAGAAAGTTTATAATACAGCATCCTATGAATCAACGTGAATAAATTCCTATTATTGAAGATTCTGGCAATTACTTCATCATAGATTTGGATACTTACACCGTTTTCACTGAATCCTGTTTTAATCAGACTGTTTAATTCCTGCTCAGATGCTACAATGATTTCCAACATTTTCCGGGACAAGATATTAAAACGATAGGTTTCATTTTCGTACCTGACCACCTGAACATCAGCAAGTTCGTATTTAGCTGTATTATTTTCTTTTTCATGTAGCGCGCCAACTAGGGCATGGTAAATCGAGCGCATTCCTCTTTCATTCGAGCGTAAAAAATCCTGCCTGATCCTAAAGTTGATATTCAACGCATCTTTTAAGCGAATATTTGCATTCACATATATGCCGCGGTCATAAACGTAGGTCATACCCGCCGACAAACAAGAATATATCAACTTACACACAGGGCAAATTGCTATATCATTTTGAAAATCCCACACATGTGAGGATTTTCTCGCAACATCAAAACCAGTTGCATTTAAAAAGCTCAAGTCGCTGCTCATATTCTTGATAGGTGCATCACAAACAACGCAATTATATTTGTATTTACTCTCGTTGCTCATACGGTAATCGGTCACCGTATCCACAAAATATGTTTTGTAATCAACATATACATCTTTTTCCTTGGATTGGGCGTTGAGAAAACTCACCCCATTCCAGGCATTTTTAATGACCGTATAAATAACATTTTTAGCTCCGATATATCGTTTGCTTTGCGCACAATCGCAGTAGTCTATGATTTGACGCAAAATAGTAAAACTTTCCTTGACTTCAGCAATGATTCCGTTTTTGTTTAGATCAAACTGCTGTTGGCTCTTAGGTTCTTTACTTGTCAGCAATTGTTTTTCCAGGGAAAGCATGTCCACATCCAAACCGATTAACTCATAGGCAGCCTTATAGCTATTGCTTTTAATATAACGTTTTACGTCTTTAATGTAAGTATTTAAGCCTTGAAGTGCCTTTAAGTCAAAACCTTCAAAACTGTTTTCTTCATAGGCATAAAGCTTATCCTTAAAACTAACTATTTTGTACCATGACAATGTTTTCTCATAAGCTTGGATCATACAGGAAAAATATCGGTCTTCGAATCCATCCAGAATTTTTACCGAAAACTCAACTGCATCTTCTCCAACAAAGCGGACATTTTCCTGCCCGACAATATTGATAAAGCCTATGATTGCCGCATTCCATTGCCAATCGCCCAGTGTGAGTCGTATAGTATCGCTGCTCATTTCATCCCTCCTCATACAACATCAAGGCAGCCAAAACCCATCGACCTTTTGCTTCCAACTCCAGCCTTATATAGATATTCCAGTAAATATTTCTCCCCTTCCAATACTAGGCTACCAATGGTACAAGGAATAAAAATTCCGTAACTTTTAACCACCGTTTTTTTTAGATATATGGGCTTAATACCCATGGCATCAATATCATCACTAACATCTTTGCCACCGGCCTTTTTTAATTCTGTTTTTAAGTTACGTTTCCAGATCTTTTCAAATTCGTCATCTTCTGATGTAAGATACCAGTCCCTTCCTTTTTGTGCATCGTGATCTCGAATGACAATAGGTGAAAGAATTTTAAAACAAACTGCGTTGCCGGTAATCGGGTATTCCTGCACCTTGGTTATAGAAAGAGCCCTCAAATTATTATTGCTATCTGCCATAGGAAACCACTTGTTGCGGCGGGCCATAAAAGCATTGACTAAGTGTACACCCATTAACACATCCAACGTGGTAAAACAAACATTAAAACGTTTACTGTGAAGTGTTATTCCGTCTTTAGCAATTGTTACTTCAGGTGCAAAATATATACTGAAGCAAAAAGACTTGGGAGAGTGACCATCTCCATATATGGCTCTAAAGAGATCTCTGTTGTAATCCTCTAAAGCACCTTTTAGATAAGAAATAAATTTTCTTCGATAATCAATTGGCAATTCCTCGCATTTGGTTTCGAACTCAATTTTGATACGCATATTTCTTCACCTCCTAGAATAATATTTAAATTCCATGTTGGTTAAATTGAAAAAAAGATTAGTAATTTAACATACTTACATTCCACTTGGTTACATTTTCCAATGTTAAATTAATACATATATATCACTTATTCACATTTTAGTCAATGTAATTATTTAAGATCATATGATTATTTAAGATTCGACGTTCAGGTGAATCGAATCCAATCAAAAATCGTCAGCCCTTAAGCTGACGATTTCGATATCTGTTAGCTACAGACTCTGGGTAATATCTGATATAATACATAACGTTTATCCTCGTCATAGACAGCTTTTAAGACATCCCTTCCCTTATACTCATCTACTTCTGCAATAAGCTCCATTATATCCTTTTCCATATTTTCCACAGCGGAGCCAATTTCATGAATACCAGTTTATTTGGAAGATATATAAAAATTCCACCTCCTTTAGAAAATATCTATCCTAAATAAGGTGGAATTTGAAATGTCAATTAAGAATATTAACTAACTTTATGTGACAATCTTAATTTATCAGCTACCATTGCAATAAACTCACTATTAGTAGGCTTTCCCCGGTCTAGGTTAATAGTGTAGCCAAAGAATTTATTCATCATTTCTACATTACCCCGGTCCCATGCCAATTCTATGGCATGACGAATAGCTCTTTCAACACGGCTTGGTGTTGTTGAATATTTTTCGGCTATCATAGGATATAATTCCTTTGTTACAGCACCTAATAAGTTGACCTCATTAATAACAAATAAAATTGCGTCTCTTAGATATTGATACCCTTTTATATGGGCCGGTACACCCATCTGATGGATAATGTTAGTAACTTCAACTTCGAGGTTTTTAACTTTGCTTACCTGTTGAATAGCAGAAACATGTCGACTAATAGGTGTAACAAACACGTTGCCTAACTGTCTTATTCTATTTGCTAAGACATCAATATCAAAAGGTTTTAAGAGATAATAATCCGCTCCCAGCTCAACAGCCCTTTGGGTCATTGATTCTTGTCCAAAAGCAGTTAACATTATTACCTTTGGACGGAATTCACTATCATTTAGTTTTTCTAAAACACCTATACCATCTAAATGTGGCATAATTATATCTAGTACTACCACATTTGGTTCTGTCTCTTTAATTTTTTGTAATGCCTCAACACCATTATTAGCTATTCCAACTAATTCAATATCCTCTTGATCAATAAAAAATTCCCTTAAAATATCACAGAATTCTTTATTGTCATCTGCAATGAGTAATTTAGTGCTTGTTATCATGCATATACGCCTCCTGTTTCGTAATTAATTATAATTTAAAGACAATTTCGACAAAAATTAAAAGATATCCTCCCAAAAATTGTATCTATTTTCTCAAAATTTCCGTCATTATTCTTGTTATTGTTACAATCCGGGAAAAACAATATATAAAAAAAATAATCTTGGAGCTTATGCCCCAAGATTATTAACATTCTCAATAATACCTGCTTTGGTTAACATATCCTCAATAAAAATGCCATATCCCCGGGTTGGATCATTAACAAAAACATGAGTTACAGCTCCAACGATTTTCCCTTTTTGGACAATAGGGGAACCACTCATACCTTGTATAATGCCTCCTGTTTTGTTAATTAACTCAGAATCAGTAATCCTAATAATCATATTTTTACCATCAGTTCTCCCCGTCATAATTTTGTCGATATTTATCGAAAATTTCTCCACTATTTCATTTTCTACTACTGTTAATATCTCCGCATATCCAGTTTCAATTTGATTCACATAAGCAATTGGTAGTGGTTCTGAATAATAATTATTAGCTAATATATTTTTATTCATTTCCCCAAAAATACCACAATAGCTATTAATTTGAATATCCCCCAACTCAGAATTATCAACAAAAATACCCATTTTTTCGCCAGGTCTACCTCTTTTACCAACTTCTATTCCTTTGATAGATGCCCGCACTAATTTCCCTTTTTTAATATTGATTTGCTGATTTGTCTCTGCGTCACAAATCATATGGCCTAAAGCGCCGTATTTTTGTGATACGGGATCAATAAAAGTAAGAGTACCTACTCCACCTGCATTGTCTCGAACGTATAAGCCTATTCTATATGTTTTTGTTTCAGGACAATAAATAGGAGTAATTCTTTTTGTAATAAGGCTGTTGTTTCTTTTTATAATTATTGATATTTGCTCGTGTTTAGTTCCTAACTCATTAATTATACGGGCTAATTGTTCATCTGTTTGCATGGAAATGTTATTGATACTTACCACAGTGTCACCAACTTCTATTCCACCATCTTTTGCTGGAAAATGGGTATTCCCATTCTGATCAATAATCGGGGACTGCCCTACTATTAAAATACCTTGAGTTCTTAAAATTACTCCTACTGCCTGACCGCCTGGATATAATTTTATGTTTTCAACAACATCAACATTAATGTTTTTTAAGGGTATTACTCCAAAAAGCTTAAGCTTTAAGTTGACCTGACCGGGTTCAAGTGCTACCGGCAAAATTTCAGAATAATCAAAAGTGCTGCCTTGAAAATTTAAAATACTTTGATCTTGGTTAATTTCAATGCTTAGTTGGTCAAGAAAACTTTGGGGGAATTCTAAGCCTAGTATCAGACGATCCCCAACTGATATCTTCTGTTCGCTGGGTAAAGTCAGATAACTTTGAACAGGAGAGAAGAGGGTTAAAAAGAGAAATAATGTTAAGAATATTCCTAGTGTTTTTCTGAAGCTTTTGGGCACTAAAGTTTCACTCCTTTAGGCTCCCTGTGCTTTCCCTTAGCTTCAAAACAACTTATTTCTATAAATTTATTTTAACCCTTTAAGATATAAAATATGTAATGAATATTTTCACAATTTTGTTATATTAATTTGTTTCTAAAATTTTTGTTTTGCCTTTTTTATCATTTCCGAAGCATGACTTATTGTAATTTTTTCGCTGCCTCCAAGCATGCGGGCTAACTCTGTGATTCTATTTTTTTCCTCTAATATTTCTACTTGGGTAAAAGTCTTATTATTTTGTATAATTTTAAAAATTTTAAAATGCTGTTGGGCAAAGCTTGCGATGTGTGGTGAATGGGTTACACAAAGAACTTGATAATGCTTACTAACCTCAAAGAGTTTCTCCGCTACCTTAATTACAACCTCTCCACCAATACCAGTATCTATTTCATCAAAAATTAATGTTGTCAATTTTTCGGATTTTGCTAGTATTACTTTAAAGGCTAACATAATTCGAGACATTTCACCCCCAGAAGCAATGCGGGATAGAGGTCTTAGTGGTTCTCCCGGGTTTGGAGAAATTAAAAATTCCACTTTATTATTTCCCCTTAGATTATGTAACGTCTCTTTTATTTCTACTTTAAAGATTGTATTTGGCATGGATAATTCTTCTAGCTGTTTTTTCATCTCTAGTTCTAGCTGTGACGCAATTTTTTGCCTCTCTATGGAAATTTTTTTAGCTTCAGAAAAAAACAACTCTTTCTTTTCATTAACTTTATTTTGTACTTCTTCAAGCAATAATTCACTATTAACTAACTGAGCAATTTCATTTTCTGCATTTCTTTTAAATTCAAGTATATCTATTATTGTTCCACCATATTTTCTTTTTAATTTATCTATTGCATATTTTCGTTCCCGCAGATACTCTTTTCGTTCATTATCATAAGTAAAATTATCCCCATAATTTCTCATAGCTCGGGCTGCATCCTCTATATAAAAGGCTGCTGTTTGAAGATTATGGATAATATCGGAAAATTTATTATCCAGTATTACTATTTCATCTATTCTACTATTTGCTTTGCTTACTTTATCATAGGCAGAGTTGTTCCCATAAAGAAGCTCATAACCTTCATTTACAACTGAATAAATTTTTTCCCAATTATTTAAAATAGTTAGTTCAGCATTTATTTCTTCTTCCTCAGTTTCAGATAACTTTAGACTACCTATTTCGTCAACCTGATAATTTAAAAAGTCCAAACGCTGTGCTTTATCGCTCTTTTTTGTTAATAAGATATCCAATTGTTTTTGGAGACTTTGAAAACTCAGAAAACTCTCTTCAACACTATTTACTAAATTTTGATATTCTTCATTACCTAAACTATCTAAAAGAAAGATATGGCTTTCAATTTCTGATAGAGATTGAAAGTCATGCTGACCATAAATATTTATTAACTGCTTCCCTATTTCTTTAAAAACTGCTAGTGTAACCATCCGGTTATTTATCCGGCAGGTATTTTTCCCGTTTAAGGTAACCTCCCTAGTTAAAATTAAATTTGACTCATCTTCTGCCAAATCCAATCCATATTGATTCAAAATCCCTTCTACTGGGTGATTTGGGGGAATTAGGAATACACCTTCAACTAAAGCCTTATCTTTTGTAGACCTGATTACATCATTATATGCTCTTGCTCCTAAAAGCAGAGATACAGCGTCTATAATAATAGATTTTCCTGCACCAGTTTCCCCTGTGAGAACATTAAGTCTATTATTAAACTCCAGATTTAAATTATCAATCAAAGCAAAATTATTAATACTCAGTTGTACTAGCATAAAGTTTAACCCTCCACATGCTAATCTAAGTAGGTATAAATTTTTTCAATTACTTTAGTTACACTATTAATAGGCTTAATTACCAGTAAAATCGTATCATCACCAGCTACCGTTCCAATAACCTCTTTCCATTGAGCATTATCAATTACTGAAGCGACTGCCTGTGCATTACCAGGAGGTGTTTTAATTACAATAATGTTTTCACTATAATCACACTTTAAGACAAATTCCTTAATCATAAATTTAAGCCGACTTTGAGATACAGTAATTTCCATAGGTAAAGCATATTTATAAATATCATTTCCTATGGCCACTTTACTAAGACCCAGTTCCTTAATATCTCTTGATACAGTAGCTTGGGTAACATTAAATCCTTCACTTCGCAATGCTTCAGCGACTTCCTCTTGGGTACTTATAATTTGGTTTTGAATCAGTTCTAGAATTTTTTTATGGCGTTTAGTTTTCAAGTCTTTAACCTCCCCGCCTATGGATTACAATTAAAAAAGGAGCAGTGGGAATTCTATTTAAAAAAGACCATATGAGAACATCCCATTTTGTTTTATCTAAATTTTTCAGATATTCTTCAACTGCTTTTTTCTCCGATTCCCCACTTTCATGTCCAGAATAAATTGTTACAGTAATTAGTCCACCAGGAAGTAAGATATCTAAGGCTTGTCCTAATGCAATAACAGTTGTTTCTGGTAAAGTTTTTACTTGATGATCACTTTTAGGTAAATAACCTAAATTAAATATTACCGCTTTTAAGCCTTTAGAAATATATTTCACCATATTTTCATGTCCATCATGAATGATTCTAACTCGCTCTAATAAATGATGCTCACTTAAAAGAGCGGATGTATTAAAAATAGCAGTTTCCTGGATATCAAAGGAATATACAATACCCTGCGACCCTACACTTTTTGCCAGAAATAAAGTATCATGTCCGTTACCTGCAGTAGCATCAAGCACATGATCACCTGATTTAATAACTGCTTGTAGTATGTTATGGGTAAAAAGGTTTATGTTGGAAAAAATATTATTCATAATTATTTCCACCATCAGCTTTTAACTTTTCTCTCATAATTTGAAAAAATTTCCTGCCTTTTACCCTAATCAATCTGGTCACATAATCTGCTTTTTCTATCCAAACTTCATCTTCATTTTCTAGATTAAAACCATACTGCCCATCAACTGTTAACATTGCTTCCGCTTTAACAGCTCTTATCTGTACCTTAACAATTTTAGCCGGTGGTATAACAATAGGTCGTGTATATAAAGAATGGGGACAAATTGGGGTAATAATACAAACATCTAAAGAAGGATGTACTATCGGTCCTCCTGCTGACAAAGAATAAGCGGTAGAGCCTGTAGGTGTAGAGATAATTATACCATCAGCAGAATAAGAAGCTACAAATTCATCACCTAAAAAGGTGTCTAAGGTAATAAGTCGAGCAAAGGAGCCCTTATTTATAACAAAATCATTCAAGGCATGAAATTTGCCTACCCAGCTATTATTTCTTTTAACCTGACCCGAAAGCATCATTCTCTCTTCAATATAAAAATCTCCATTTAGCATTTTTTCGAGATAAAAATAAACTTCTGTTACTTCAATCTCTGTTAGAAAACCTAAATATCCTAAGTTTACTCCAAGTATAGGTATTTCAAAACCAGCAATATATCTAGAAGCCCGTAAAAATGTCCCATCTCCTCCTAAAACCACGACAACATCTACATTAGTGCAAAAATCCTGGATATCCATACCTATATTAATTTCTAGGTGTTTTGCATCTTCAATTGGAGCTAATACCTGAATATGCTGATGTTTAAGCCATTCAAAGATCTCTTTCCCTAATTGAACTGGCTGCCGTTTATGATAATTTATAATTAAACCTACTTTAGATATTTTTTGCATAAATCCTCCTCTTAGTAAAACTAGTTGAGGTAATCAAAAAAACGCCATAAAAGAATACCTATTGTTAGACCAGAGACAACAGCAAATATCAAACTACTAAATGAAAATTGTTGTTTACTCCATTGAAATTCTATTTTTTTTAATGTTCCTTTTTCCATATCTAATAATAATATGCCCCGGGGATTAAAAACCAGGTAATATTCTAATAACTGCCTGCGGACTAAAGCAGTTGTAGCTCGGGCCTTCTTCCCTGTCTTTACTTCAACTATGTATTTTTTATTTGCTTTCTGTACAATAAAGTCTGCCTGAACATAGCTCGAATGCGGTTTGTCATCAATATAAATAATAATAGGATGCTTTTTTTGTATTTCAATAATATCATATCCTTCTTTATTTAAAAAAGAAATAGCATCCCGCTCTCCTTTGCGTGCTGTTGCTAGAATTCTTTTTATTTTAAAACTTTTAAACTTTTTCCCTAAAAAGTAGTATAAAAAACTTCCCAAAAGAATACCTAAGATTAGAATATCAGAAATACGCATTATTTCCACCTCTAACCAAATATTCGACAATGGGAAGTTTTATCCTTTATCATTTAATTCTCTATGGGCATCTTCTACCATAGTTATTACCTCTAAATCAGTAATTCTTGGCGATAATCTTTTGCCTAACCAAATTAAATATTCTATATTTCCCTCTGGTCCCTTTACGGGGGAATAAGTAAGTCCCTGAACATAATAATCAAGGGCATAAGATATAGTTAATATGTTAGTAACAACCTCTATATGGGTTTTCTTATCTTTAACAACACCCTTTTTACCTATTTTATCTTTTCCGGCTTCAAATTGCGGTTTTATTAATGCTATTATTTCGCCTTCTTCCTTCAAAATTTCTTTAACAGCAGGCAATATTTTTTCCAAAGAAATAAATGCTACATCTATACTAACAAAGTCCACCTGTTCTTCTAAATCAGTCGCTTTTACATATCTGGCATTTGTTCTCTCCATATTTACAACCCGAGAATCATTTCTGAGCTTCCAATCTAACTGCCCATATCCAACATCAATAGCGTATACCTTTTGGGCTCCCTTTTGTAAAGCACAATCTGTAAAACCTCCTGTTGAAGCCCCTATATCTGCCACAACTTTACCCGTCAAATCTATAGCAAAATAGGATAATGCCTTTTCTAGTTTTAGACCACCTCGGCTTACATAAGGTTGAGGGCAACCAGTAAATTCTATTATTGTATTTTCATCAATATTGGTCCCCGCTTTATCTATAGTTTTGCCGCCAACTTTTACCTTGCCCGCCATTATCAAAGCCTTAGCTTTTTCCCTGCTTTCTACAATTCCCTGTTTTACCATTGCTAAATCTAACCGCACTTTACCCATTATTTATTTCTCCCCATTAAGTTAATTGCGATTTTCCTGAGTTTATTAGTTTCTTTCAATATAAATTCTTTTTCAATTTTTTCTACTATTTTTTCTGAAGTTAAACCATAAACCTCCCGAAGTATCTCAATATTGCCATGGGTTACAAATTCATCATTCAAACCAATCCTCACTACTTTTTTACTAACCCCGTTTGTTTCCAATAATTCTAAAACCGAACTGCCAAATCCCCCTGCTAGAACATGTTCCTCTAGGGTAATAATTCCCCTAGTATTTTTAGTAGACTCTAAAATAAGTTGGGCATCTAAAGGTTTAACAAATCGGGAGTTAATAACAGTACAACTGGTACCTTTATCCTGAAGTATTTGAGCTGCCTTTTTAGCAGTCTCCACCATATTGCCTACAGCTAATAAGGTAAGATCAGTGCCATATTGAATAACTTCTGCTTTACCAATAGGTATTTCCAGCAACTTTTCATCAAGTTGCACTCCTAAACCATTTCCCCGAGGATATCTAATCGCGACAGGTCCGTTATAAACCGATGCTGTATAGAGCATATGTTGTAGTTCATTTTCATCCTTAGGCGCCATAATTATAAAATTAGGTATATGCCGCAGGTAAGAAATATCAAAAACTCCGTGATGTGTTGGACCATCTTCTCCTACTATTCCTGCTCGGTCTAAAGCAAAAACCACGGGGGCATTTTGTAGAGCAACATCATGAACTATCTGGTCATAAGCCCTTTGTAAAAATGTTGAATAGATTGCAACAAAAGGTTTAAATCCTTCTAAGGCTAAAGCTGCAGCCATTGTAACTGCATGTTGTTCTGCGATGCCTACATCAAAGGAGCGTTTTGGAAAACGTTTAGCAAAACTGGTAGTGCCTGTTCCTTCACCCATTGCAGCAGTAAATGCCAATATTTTTGGGTTGGTTTCACCTAATTTCACCAATGTATCACTAAATATACTGGTATAACTTGGATTTTTGCTTTCTTTATAGGCCTGGCCAGTTTTCATATCAAAAGGTCCTATACCATGAAACTTATCAGGGTTTTCCTCCGCAGGCAAATAACCCTTGCCCTTTTTGGTTATTACATGTACTAATACAGGCTTATTCATATGTTTGGCATTTTGCAATACCGTTTTTAATTCATTAATATCATGACCATTAACAGGTCCAAAATATTTAAAACCCAACTCCTCAAAAAGCATACCGGGAACCAAAAGATAGCGCAAGCTATCCTTTAGACGGTCTGCAACTTTAATCATAGTTGAACCAATAGCAGGAATTTTTTTCAATAGAATTTCCAGGTCTTCTTTTCTTTTGGTATAAAAAGGGTCTATTCTCACTCTGTTTAAATATGCAGACATGGCACCAACATTTTGAGCAATAGACATTTCATTATCATTTAGAATAACAGTCAGGTCAGTGCTTAAGTGCCCGGCATGGTTCAGTGCTTCAAAAGCCATACCACCTGTCATTGCACCGTCACCAATTACTGCAACAACCTTATATTTATCTCCTTTAAGATCTCGAGCTTTCGCTAATCCTAATGCCGCAGAAATAGATGTACTACTGTGACCAGCATCAAAAACATCATGGCAGCTTTCGCTTCTTTTAGGAAAACCCGATAACCCATTATACTTTCTTAATGTGGGGAAAATACCTTTTCTTCCAGTAATAAGTTTATGTACATATGCCTGATGACCTACATCCCAGACAATTTTATCTATTGGAGATGAATAAACAGAATGAATGGCCAAGGTTAGTTCAACTACACCTAAATTAGGAGCCAGGTGTCCCCCATTATTAGCCACAACCGATAATATTTCTGTACGTATTTCAATAGCTAATTTTTCCAACTGGGCTAGATTCAGCTTTTTGATATCCTTGGGATTATTTATTGCTTCTAAAAAGTCCAATTCCATCACCTGCCTAACGAGTAAATTTTATCCCTAAAAAATCTTCTACTCTTTTTGCTGCTTTCCCTACCCAAAATATAATTTCATTACTGTTATGGATGGCAAAACCTTTAGCTAATGCTTTGCCGCCGACGGTTAAAGAAGCTACAATACCAGCCATGACAGAACTTAATAACAGTTTATTGCTATCAGGATTACTAATTATTAGTTGGAATACTAAAGCAGCACCTATACCTCCACTTAATGTACCACTAATGTCACCAACCACATCATTACAAAAGCTAGATACTTTATCTGCATTTTTTACTAAATATACTCCTTCTCGGGCACCAGGAATTTTATTCGAAGCCTTAGCATTAAAAGGCGCCTCATCTGCAGCCGCTGCTGCAACACCAATAATATCAAACATTATTCCAATAAATATAATAATAATTAATAAAAATAATCCTAACAAAAAAGCAACCGACCGTAGTAGTAATTCGGAAGCTATAAAAATAAAAATGCTTACTATAAACGTCCCTAAAGCAATTATTAAGCTACTTTTTAAGGGTTGTTTTTTTTTATTATTACCCAACTCTATTCACTCCATGTATTAAGAGAAAAATAATCTATAGATAGATGGCAGCTCATTGAGAAAACTCTGTGGCTTAGGTCCAGTAGGCTTTCCCGGTAGTATACCAACGGTCACCCGAATGGCGGTTTCCCTTTAAAACTACCCTGTTGTGTCACCACTAACAGGACTGGATTACCACTTAGTCCACACTTTAATCCTCGATAAGCCTTACCAAAGGCAAACAGTCTAGGAGATTTCCCCAACAACCCACACTAATTCCTAGCCTCTTTTGCAAAGAAGGTTTCAGGCGCACCTTGTCAGTCATGGCCCTGACTTTACAAAGTACTTTTTATGCAATCCACCACCTTCACTCAAGGCAGGCTACGCTGTACCCAGCACAACCGAATACAGGTTCAACACTAAGCCATAAACTGCACACAGTGGTGCATAATCTACAAACTTAGGCCTCCACGGGGACAGGGTCATCGCCCACATGCCATTGCGGATCGCCCTCCCCCCTTAACTCCCAGCACCAGCCCCAAACTGGGCGTCCAAAGCCAGCACCACGAACTTCATCGATATGCCCTATGACGGATTTTTAAGCCCGCCTTCAAAATTAGTTGGTTGACTAGAATACTGCACCATCTATCTTTTTTCATTCATAACATTTTAGCACAGTATTCTAGTATTTTCAAACAATATTAGTATTATTAGTAAAATTTTATATTAGAAATCCTATAGTAATACCTAAGGCGGCACCGGCAAAAACCTCAATTGGAGTATGCCCTAATAACTCTTTAAGCCTTTTGCTATTAAACTCGGTCCGATGGTGGTACAGGTCATCAAGAATTTGGTTTAATACTTCAGCTTGCTTACCTGCTGCCCTCCGGACACCTGCCGCATCATACATTACAACTAAGGCAATAGTAAGGGCTAAGGCAAACTCTCCTGAATTAAAGCCAAAATCCCTTCCAATACCGGTAGCTAAAGAAGTAACTAAAGCAGAATGGGAACTTGGCATTCCTCCCGCACCTACTAAACGGGTAAAATCCCACTTTCTCTGTGTATACAAAACAATAACTACTTTTAAAAATTGGGCAATAGCCCAAGCAAAAAGAGTTATTTTTAAGACATGATTGTCTAAAATCTCCTGAGAAATCACAAACATCGCTCCCACAACTATCGTCTTTCGTCTATCGTCGATGGTCTATCGTCTATTCTAAATTTTTTTCAATTCTACATTCTACATTCTACATTCTAATAGTCTATCTTCTATCGTCCATTTAGCTTAGCTTTCCCTAATTAATAAGTATCTTGCAAGCAACCGTAAAGGGTCTGCCTCTTCTCCAAACATTTCCAGGGATTCTTCAGCATTTTGGATAGCCTCTCTGGCCATTTTTTTAGAGCTTTCTATTCCGTAAATATTTGGGAAGGTAGCTTTTTGATTTTTATCATCACTACCAACAGGCTTGCCAATTTTACTTTCATCACCTTGAACATCCAATAAATCATCGGTAATTTGAAAAGCCAATCCAATATTGTCGCCATATCTAGTTAAACATTCTATCTGCTTTTTGCTTCCTTCTCCCAAGATAGCGCCAGCTTTAATAGCTCCTGTAATAAGTGAGCCTGTTTTATGATTATGAATATATAAGAGGGTTTTTTCATCTATTTTCTGATTTTCTGATAAGATATCTATTACTTGTCCACCTATCATTCCTTGAGTTCCTGCTCCTCGAGCAATTTCTAGGCCAGCTTGAAATAATTTTTCTGGTTTTTTTGTTTTTAGCCCTAATTTAAACATTATTTCAAATGCATAAGTTAATAGCCCATCTCCAGCTAAAATAGCCACAGCTTCACCAAAGACAATATGGTTGGTAGGCTTGCCTCTTCTTAAATTATCATCATCCATTGCCGGCAAATCATCATGAATAAGGGAGTACGTATGGATAAGCTCTAAAGCACACGCAACCGGCAAGATTTCTTCACTATTACCACCAACAGCATCACAAGCAGCAATAAATAAAATAGGTCTAAGCCTTTTGCCTCCGGCAAAAACACTATATCTCATAGCTTCATGAATTGGGGAAGGTACTGTATCTGTTTGATTAAGAATATTATCTAAAGACTTGTCGATGAGGGCTTTTTGCTGCTCAAGATAGCTATTTAATTCCATTTTATCCCTCCCCATTTATACTAAAGTCCTCCAACTTATCGCCGACCAACACTTTTATTTTTTCCTCAGCCTGATCTAGATATTGACTGCAAGTTTTAACAAGATTAATGCCCTCTGTAAACAATGTTGTTGATTGTTCTAGGGGTATCTGGCCTTGTTCAAGCTGAGTTATTATATCCTCTAGTCTTGCCACAGATTCCTCATAGCTCAATTTTTTTTTCATATTGTTTCTCCTCTTTTTCCTTTTACTATACAGGATAACTGTCCATTGGAAACAGAAACCTTTACTTCCTCATTTATCTGTACTTGTTCAATAGTTTTGATAATCTCACCAGATAACCGATAGCTGATGGAGTATCCCCTATTTATTGTTTTTAAAGGACTTAAGGCATCGAGCTTATTTGCTGCTAAGCAAATATTTGCCTTTTCATCTTTGAGTTTTTGCCTATATTGATTAATCAACTTATGATTAAGGTTATCCACCTCTTGCTGAAAAAGGCTCAACAATCGCAACGGCTCCCGCAGTACATGTCTGTTGGCAAGATAACTTACTCTTTGTCTTTCCTGTCCAAAGATTTTCATGACAGCATTAATTACTCTTTCTTGATACTGAGAAGTTTTTCGCCTTAATTCATCTCGCAGGGGAACTACCAATTCAGCTGCCATAGATGGTGTTGCTGCCCGCAAATCTGCTGCAAAATCTGAAAGGGTATAATCTGTTTCATGTCCTACTGCACTTATAATCGGAACAGGACTTGAACTGACTTTTCTCACAACATTCTCTTCATTAAAACACCATAGTTCTTCTAGAGAGCCTCCGCCTCTGCCAATGATAATTACATCCACCGGCTGCCGGTAAAGTCTATCCAATGCAAAACAGATAGACTTTACTCCTTCTTCTCCTTGAACTTGAGCCGGTGCTATTATTATTTTAGTTTGAGGAGAACGCCTTTTAATGATACTTATCATATCCTTTAGAGCTGCACTGGTTAAAGATGTGACAATTCCTACATAATTTGGCAAATAAGGAATTTTTCTTTTTTTATCTTGTGCAAATAATCCTTCTTTATTTAAACGTTCCTTGAGCTGTTCATAGGCAATATTTAATGCACCCGCGCCAAAAGGGATCATATCCTCCACATATAACTGATACTGACCGTCCCGTTCATATAGTGAGATATATCCGGCAGCTAAAACCTGCAAACCATGTTCAGGTTTGAATTTCAGTTTCTGCGAACGGCTTTTGAACATTACACACTTGAGTATTCCTGAAGCATCTTTTAAAGTAAAATAATAATGCCCTGAGCTATGGGCTTTCAAATTTGATATTTCACCCTTTATCCATAAATGAGACAATAAAGAATCTCCATCTAGGAGATTCTTTATATATAAGTTAACTTCTCTTATAGTCAAAAAAGTTTTTTTATTAAGCATAATAAACACCCTAACTTATTTTGTTAGATATTGGTGAATTGCTTTAGCAGCCTTTTTACCTGCCCCCATAGCCAGAATTACTGTTGCTGCACCAGTTACAATATCTCCACCGGCAAATACGCCATCTTGGGCGGTTTGTCCTGTTTCCTCATCGGCAACAATATTTCCCCATTTAGTTAATTTTAATCCGGGAGTGCTAGTAGGAACTAAAGGATTAGGACCTTGACCAATAGCCATAACTACATTATCAATTTCCATCTCAAATTCTGATCCTGGAATAGCAATAGGTTTTCTTCGACCAGAAGCATCAGGCTCGCCCAATTCATAACGAATACAAACCATTGATTCTAAATTGCCGTTGGCATTACCCTTAAATTCCACAGGGCTAGTCAATAAAAGGAATTTAACTCCTTCCTCTTCAGCATGTTCAATTTCTTCGTGCCTAGCGGGCATTTCACTATGGGACCTGCGATAAACTATATAGGACTCTTCAGCTCCTAGGCGCAGTGCTGTACGGGCTGAATCCATAGCTACATTGCCTGCTCCAATTACCGCTACCTTTTGGCCTGCTTTAATTGGAGTACAGGAATTAGGGAAGTCATAGGCACACATTAAATTTGTTCTAGTTAGAAACTCATTAGCAGAGTAGACTCCGTTTAAGTTTTCACCGGGAATTTTCATAAAATATGGCAGCCCTGCTCCGGTACCAACAAATACTGCATTAAAACCTTCTTCCAATAACTCGTCTACTGTAAAGAGTTTACCGATAACACTATTGTTTTCAAACTTAACACCAAGCTTTTGAATATATTCTATTTCTCTTTTAACAACATCTTTGGGCAGGCGAAATTCTGGTATACCATACATTAATACTCCGCCAGGTGTATGCAAGGCTTCAAATACTGTTACTTCATGTCCAAGCTTTGCCAAATCTCCGGCACAAGTCAATCCTGCAGGGCCAGCTCCAACAACTGCTACTTTTTTGCCTGTTGATTCCGGAGGATAAACTTCCTCTGCCTCTTGTTTTGCTTCCCAATCCGCGACAAACCTTTCTAAGCGGCCAATGGCAACAGGCTCGTGCTTTTTACCTAAAATACAAAATTTTTCACACTGGCTTTCTTGAGGGCAAACACGGCCGCAAACTGCCGGTAAACTATTTTTACCCTTTATGATTTCTGCTGCTTTTTTTAAATCCCCTTTTGCTACTTCTGTGATAAAGCCTGGAATATCAACTTCCACAGGACAACCCTGCATACATAAAGGCTTCTTGCAATTTAGACACCTTTGGGCTTCCATTACTGCAGTTTTTTCATCATAACCTAAAGCAACTTCTTGAAAATTCTTAGCCCTTTTCGCTGGATCTTGTGCAGGCATTGGATTACGCGGAATTTTTAATGACATCCACAGCCACCCCCTTGACATTCTTGTTGAGCTAGGGCTCTTTTTTCTTCATCTTTATAATAAGAAAGCCGTCTCATGGCCAGGTCAAAATCTACCAAATGTCCGTCAAATTCCGGTCCATCAACACAGGCAAATTTAGTTTCGTTACCAACCTGTACTCTGCATGCTCCACACATGCCTGTTCCATCAACCATAATAGGATTCAAGCTAACTATTGTATCAATTTGAGCCGGTTTAGTCACTTGAGCTACAGCCTTCATCATAACCATGGGACCAATAGCCCATACTTTATCAAGCTTATTATCTGCTATCAGCTGTTTCAGCACATCAGTAACAAAGCCCTTATGACCTACACTGCCATCATCAGTTGCTATAAAAAGCTCATCACTAACTTCCCGCATTTTATCTTCCCAGAAAAGGAGATTCTGACATCTTGCTCCGATGATAGAAATTACTTTATTACCACATTCCTTAAGGGCCTTGGCTATAGGATAAATAGGTGCTATGCCTACTCCGCCGCCGATACACACAACAGTACCGAAATCAGCTAGATGTGTTGGTTCACCTAAAGGTCCTACCAAATCCAAAATATTATCCCCTGTTTTCAATAAGGCCATCCTTTGGGTTGTGCGGCCAACTTCTTGAAAGATTAGGGTTATCGTACCCTTCTCTCTATCAAAATCAGCAATAGTTAAAGGAATTCTTTCCCCTCTTTCAGCAATTCTTACAATTATGAATTGCCCAGCCTTAGCCTTCTGAGCAATTTGGGGTGCCTGGATATCTAACAATGCCAAATTTTCCCCGATCTTTTGATGATTAACTATTTTATACATTTTTAAAACACCTCCGTCTTTACTTTATGCAATAAAACAAACCTCCATAGAATTATTTCTATCATAAACATTTATTATCGGTTTTTCTAGTGTTTTTTATAAAATAATTTTTAACTCTCTATAGGTATATCACTAGAGTTTTCTCTAATTTAATCACCAATATGATTGATTACTTGACCTAATATACCATTAATAAATTTAGGTGAATCCTCTGAACCAAAAGTCTTGGCTATCTCAATAGCTTCATTTAGGGCAGCCTTAGCCGGTGTTTCTATACTGAACACCATCTCATAAACAGCTAACCTTAAAATATTACGATCAACACTAAGCATTCTATTAACTTCCCAATCTAACGCATATTTTTCAATTATTTCATCAATTTCATTGAGCTTCTCTAGGGTACCACTAACGAGACTACGGCAAAAAGCTTTATCCCCCTTATCCATATCTGTTTCCTGAATTCTTTCGATTAAAGCTGCCTCTAGGTCATTTTTCCCTACATCAACTTGGAAGATTATTTGAAAAGCTATTTCTCTAAGTTGCCGACGTTTCAAAATAGTAAGCCCCCTTATTTTTTTTCCTTAAAAAGTTTTTGGACTAAATCATTAAAACTCTCATTATCATCTAAACGTTTTCCTATTATAAACCCAATATAAATACATATTGTTATAAATACTGTTTCCAAAAGCCCCACAGTAATAACCAAAATGCTAAATATAAGACCTATAAAAATACCTATAGTTTTACCCCTGTGGTGGGTTAATAATTCCTCAACTATTTTCCCTAAACTCATTATTGCACCTCCAACTATTACTCCACTCTACCTTTTGAATCCGCACTTAATTTAGAAACTAAGATTCTAACTTCTTCAACTTCAATCCCAGCTACCTTAATAAAATGCTCCTTTAGTTTGTTTTGAATCAAAGCAGTTGTGTCAGGAATATGAATATCCGGCGCTAAATTAATCTGCATAAATATTGCAATGCCTCCAGGTGTGCATTTAATTACCGGTTTAGCTTCTTTTACACCATTTATTTGCTTGGCAATTTTAGCAGCCATATGTTCTAAAGCACTTATGGTAATTTTTATCTTACCTAACGAAGTGGAAACTACTTCAGTCTGGGTGGGGATTTTTGTTCTAAAAATATTACGCAAAATAGTTAAACCCACCAAAAAACCGATAACTCCCAAAAGACCCAAAACCCATCTTTCATTAGTACCTGTTAAAAAATTGTCCAAATAAGCTAAAGGGGTTGTCCACCCGAGGGCTAAACCAATAGCAAGTAAACCTAAAAAGAACAATATTACCGCCAATAAAAAAGGATATAATCTTTCTGATATCATATTGACTCCTCCTTTCGTTACTATTTTTTAGTTTACCATGCCAAAAGCTTGCACCATAAGTATAACCTAATTATGGTGCAAGCAAATATTTCTAATAGTAATATGAGTTTTACCCTAACCTATAGTTTTACCGAACCCTTAATGAATGTTCCTCATCCTTAATCTCAGGTTTATCAAAAGCAACTCCTTGTACATGAATGTTAATTTCTATAACTTTAAGTCCTGTCATACTTTCCACAGCATTTTTGACATTATGCTGAATTTGCTGGGCAACATCGGGAATCCTAGCTCCGAATTCCACAATTACAAATAAATCAATAGCTGCTTCCTTCTCCCCTACCTCTACTTTAACGCCCTTTGAAAGATTTTTTCTCCCTAACATTTCTGCAATTCCTGCCGAAACACCTCCACTCATCCCGGCGACACCTTTTACCTCTGTAGCTGATAGTCCCGCTATAATAGCAACAACCTCATCAGCTACTTTTATTATTCCCATATCAGTTTTTACTAATTTATCAAGACTTTCATTATTATCAATTGTTTCCAAATTAAATCCACTCCAATTCTTATATTAAATTCATAGGATATAAAATTATTATAACAAAGAAAAGGTTTTTATTAAACAAAGAAACCATTTTATTCATATTATTCCACAATTTAAGGACCAATAATCTTTCATATTTAATTTTTTGGCGTAATTACTATTTGTTCTAATTTATAACCAGTTGCTCTTATTACTAAATCACTTATCCGAGTTATATCTGCTTGGGTTAAATTATCCTTCTTCACAAAAACGCTGATGTTTTCACCTTCTGCTAAGACAACAGACTGTTCATAGCCTTTGGCTCCTAATAAAATTTCAGCATTTGCCTCTGCTGCAATATTTTCAGAAATTGCAAATAATTTATCCTGGGCACGGTTTATTGCCTCCTTTGAGGAATTGGGATTATTTACGGTATCTTTCATCGGTTCTATTTGCATAGCCCTAGCCCTGTCACGCTTCATTCTAAAATCTACAAAAAAGTTATCTGCATTTTCTACATCTTCAATATTAGCTAAAATAGGAAGATATTCAGGTATTTCATCTTGTTCTTCCAAAAGATTATCTGCCTGTTTTAATAAATCCCCACCTTCATAAAAGCCTGAATAACCAATATAAATAAAAGAGACAGATAGTACTACTAAAGCAAATATAGCCAAATTTCTTAATCTTAATAAAATAATCGTTGTCCTCACCTACTTCCTTTTGTAAGTACAGTAACCCTATGAGCTGGTATGTTTAGTAATGTTTGAACTGCTTCACTAATTTTTTCCTTTATAATCAAGTCACCGGCCCCTTGTGCTACAACCATAACACCTACAACCTGTGGTCGTATTTCTTTAATAATTACCGGCTCTTCCTTCCCTTGGTTCATACTCTGCATTACTACTTGAGCATCTTCTCTGGTTTCATCAGTTGATCTTGTACTTCCATCCTGAGCCTTTTCAGTTACTAGAGTTTTATCAACCTTTTTATTAATTGCAAATTGATACTCCGAACTTGATTCTAATGTTAGATTAACTGCAACCTGTCCTACACCGCTAATCTGACTTAATATATTTTCAAGTCTTTCTGCTAACTGATTTTCTGCTATAGCTAAAGTTCCTATGGTCTTGATATCTGACGATTCTGATTGTAATTTTTCATTTTCCGTTATTAATGCTTTTTCGTTAGTACCTCCAGTGTAGTTTCCAAAGGTTATAGCGGCTATCCCTATTACTGCAGCAAAAACAAGCCAGAAAATGTATTTTTTTTGTTTTCCATTTACTTTAAATCCATTTTTACTTATATCTTCTGGAAATAAGGACTTAATCAAATCACCCACACTAATACCTCCTTTTTTTGACTAATAAAAGATTACCTCAATATTTTCCTTCTCTAAATTATAATAATTACCGACAATATTTATAACTTTTTCTTCAATTTCTCTATCATACTTATCTTCAACCTGCACAGGTGAATTATTATCCTCTCCAATTTGTATCTTTACAGGCTCTACCGGGTTTACTTTTATATTTGAGCTTTCTAATTCTCCCGGGGTTATCCAAATAACAGCTTTTTCAATTTTTCCTATCGCACCGATCTTATAGATTGGCTCAATCATAACTGTGCATTTTACATTTGCTATACCAGGAACCAATTTCAATAAGGCCTCTATTTGTCTTTCAATGCGTATTTTATATTCACTTAAAGCTTGTTCTTCCTGCATGCTTGCGATTTTTTCTCCTTGGGCTAAAACAGTTTCCACTTTGTGCTCAGGTAAAGAGGCTAATTGCCAGGCCGTCAATTCATAATCAGCCTTAAGTAACCCAACAACCGGATTAAGAATTGCCAGCATAACAAATAGGCCCATAACAACCTTAATAAATCCCTGCATACTATTATTAGGCAACAGCATTTCTAAAAAAGTCGTTAATAGAATGATGATTGCAACATTTTTAACAATATCACTTATAAGTTCTATCATAGATTCACCTACCTCAAATAGTGACTAGTGACTAGTTACTGGTGACTGGTCAAACGTGTGACCATGAAGGTCTAGCTTTCTTGACGTGCCGTCGTGCCGTCGTGTCATCGAAAAGGGCATCAGCTATTGGGTTGAGATGTTGGGATGCATCCGATGCAAGTGAAAATTACTGGATGCATCTGCTTAAAGGTCTAGCTTAAGGGATGCATCGATTTGACTACATTTACTAGTCACTAGTCACCAGTCACCAGTAACTTTTCTTTTTCACCTCAGCATCACTGTAATATTAGCGGCAGTAATAATGATAATAATAGCTAAAAAGAACATTAAGGCTACTGTTGCAACTGAAGCAAAAATCATAATCAAACTGTTTCCCATGCTTTGAATAGTATCGGCGATATTGGAGTCTCCAATTGGCTGTATTAATGCAGCAGCTACTTTAAAAATTATGACAATAGCGATTATCTTTAAGGCAGGAAATAATGTAATGAAACCAATTGCAACCAAACCTACCAATCCTACCGCGTTTTTCAAGAGCAAAGAACCTCCTATTACTGCCTCCAAAACATCAGCAAATAATCCGCCTACTACAGGAATAAAAGCACCAGTCATAAACTTAGCCGTTCTTAAAGATATTCCATCTGCAACTGCTCCTCCTACTCCTTGTAAACTCAAGGCTCCGATAAACAAAGTAAATGATAAGCCCAGTAAAAACATTGTAGCCTCTTTTAATAGTCCAGCTAACCTGGTTACTTTAAATTTGTCAGAGATATTATTTACAATTTTTAATATTGCCTCTAAATATATTAATGGGAATATTACCGAACTGAATAAAGTGCTTAATATGCCCAAAGTAACTAAAATAAATGGATGCAGTATTGCAGTAGTAGTAAATCCCCCTAACGCAGCTAACAATATAAGCAGAACAGGCATCAATGCCTGCATAAATGTAACCATTTTATTAACAGCTTCTTTACCAATTTCCATTGTCATTTGGAATGAACTAATTGCTAAAGTAACTAAAACCAGAAAACTTACGGCATAGGCTAGCTTTGCAATAGTTCCCTTTTCAAAAGCATTTTGCAAGTTTGTTAAAACCGCACATATTACGGCAAGAAGAACTAACTTACCCATTAACGCTAGATTTGCAGTAACTTCTTTAAATAAATACTTAATACCTCCATTAATAATGACCTGAAAATTTATATTGATCTCCCCATTTTTCAAGTCTTGAATAAGCTTGTTAATAGAAAAATCGGGCATTAACTGGGTCATTTCTTCATCAATTTGATTAATTAATTTTTCCACTTCTCGAACATCCAATACTTCTAGCTGATTTTCTGCTAATTTTGGAAAGTCTTTTGAATCTGCTGTATTTGAAGCAAAGCATATAGTGGGAAGTAGTAATAAATACATAATAAATATTATTAAAAATATGCTGAATTTTTTTTCCATCTTAAAACCACCTTATGGAATTAATCGAACAATGGTTTCTAATATTGCTACAATTATCGGAATGGCTAAAACCATAATAATAATTTTAGCTGCAAACTCTATTTTTCCCGCTATAGACTCAGTCCCGGCATCTCGACAGATTTGGGAGCCAAATTCAGCAATATATGCTATCCCTATAATTTTAAAAATGGTGGTTAAATAAAACATGTTTATATTAGCCTTTAGGGCTAAATCCTCAAATACTTGCAAAATAACCTGAATTTTCCCCATCATCATAAAAAAAACTAGGGCAGCAAAGGCGATTGTTAATTGAAGTGCGAAAACACTTTTTTGTTCCTTCAGAACTATATAAAAAATTGTTGTAATCAAACCTAATCCCACTATTTGCATAATTTCCATAATTTCACCCCAAGAGGTACGGGGACACACCTCCAAAATAGTCATATTTTCAAGGTGGAGGAATGTCCCCAACTTATGATAGGGGACACACCTCCATAATAGTCATAAATTAAAGTGGAGGAATGTCCCCAACGAATGAACGGGGACACACCTTTCGCAAAAGTCATAAAATACAACTAATATAAAGAAAAGACAGAACGGACATAATCAAAAAGGCCGGATAGCAGTTGGATTACCATAAATAAAACTACAGTTACCCCTGCTAGTGTAGCTAAATGTGCCTGTTCCTCCTTACCAAAAGATTTCAGAACACTATGGAGCACTGCTGTCAGAATTCCTATCCCCGCAATCTTAAAAACTACTCCGACATCCAAAATCTACTCCTCCTTTTCTATGGCAAAGCTTAAATTAGTACTAAAGCAATAACTGCACCTAAACTGAAACCCAGATATTGCCATAGTTTTTGATTTTTCTCTTTTAATTCTTCTGCTTTTTTTTCCATATTCATCAACTGTTCTTTTACTAATCTTAGGCTTTTGCCCTGTTCTTCTCGATCAGCCACTCCCAGGCTCTGACTGAAATATAGTAAAATATCTAATTCTTCCATTAATAATGCACTTTCTTCTGCTAATTCCCCCAAGGCCATCTCCCAAGCCTCACCTGCGGTTATTCCTTCGCCATTTGTTAGAGAAGTAGATGTATTTAAAAAAAACTGGCTAATTGGATAAGGTAATTTCATGCCCACCCGCTTTAAAGCTAATGGTAAAGGTGTTAGACAATAAAGCATTTCTGTCTCTAGCATTTGCAAACCGTTTAGTAAATACCTAAGCTGCTGCGGTCGCAAGGAATAATTGCGAGCCACTACCAAGCCTACAGTTCCCATAGCCATTATCACTAATATCGCCCCTGTAACTTTAACCATTTTTAACCCGCCTTTCCCCTTATAGGTTTGGTTAATACAGGCTTTAAGGTAGTACCGTCAAATATATTTTCAATTGTTCCAACACCTAAAGAACGGCTTAAAACTATTATTTTATTAAAATACCTTTGTTCTATTACCCTTCGTAAATTAGGCCGCATTCTTAGATCGTTTATATCTTTGCCATGGACAGTTGTTACTAGGCTTATTCCTGCATTTAACACCTCTTCAATAGCACATATATCTTCTGTTGTACCTATTTCATCAGTTGCAATAACTTGAGGGGACATAGATCTAATCAGCATAATCATTCCTTGAGCTTTAGGGCACCCGTCTAAAACATCTGTACGCAAGCCTATGTCAAATTGAGGAGTGCCCTCATAAACACCTGCCAGCTCCGACCTTTCATCAACTAATCCAACATTGACACCTCGAAAACTCAAATGAGGTATTCCTGTACTGATTTGTCTGATAATATCCCTCAATAGAGTTGTTTTACCGCATTGAGGTGGTGAGACTAGTAGGGTATGCATTATCTGTTTATTTTTTGAGATAAGATATGGTAGAATTTTGTCTGAAACACCGGTAATTTCTCTAGCAATACGAAAATTCAGTCCGGAAATTTCTTTCATAGATTTAATTAAACCCTTGTCCAAAACAACCCTACCTGTTAAACCTATCCGGTGTCCTCCGGTAATAGTAATATATCCTCTCCGGAATTCTTCTTCCCAAGCATATATTGAGCTTTGACTAATTTTATGCAGTACCTTTTGCATATCCTCAGCTGATATAATATACCCTTCCAATAAGTTTTCCGAAATTTTGCCGCCAATATCAATTGTAAAGTGCCGGTCAGCTGTAACCAATAAAACTGGTCTGTTCATTCTTAATCTTATTTCTTCAATTTCGGTAAGAATTAATAGAGGAATTTTTGTGAGCAAACTCCTAATATTTATCGGAAATATCTCAAAGATATAAGCAGGAAAGTAATTATCAAGCTGCTTAGTTGTTTCCCTACCGATAATGGTCATTTTTTCCATAATTACCCTCCTTACCATATATAAATACTAGAGCTAATCTTGCTTTATGACTAAAAATAATAAAAAAAATCCAAGGTTTGCACCTTGGATTTTTTGACAAAATCAATTTTAGTCTTCATCATTATTATTGTCATCAGTTTTAAAAACAATTTCATCACAATTAGGACAAGATATTTCCACAATATCATCGTCATCTAAAAGCTCTGAATCAAAATAAACTAAATCATGGCATTTAGGGCACTCTACTTCAACATATTCTTCTTCCTCATCCAAATCTTCTTCAAGCTCATCTTCCTCATCCAAATCTTCTTCTTCATAGAAGTCATCTTCAAGTTCATAAAGATCCTCATCAATGGTCTCTACATAATTCTCCAGTTCAATTTGAGCATCTTGCAGATCCTTGATAGCTTCTGCCATGTCATCTAAAATGCCAATTATATTTGTTAAGATACGACCTTCTTTGGTAGTTGTTTCTAAGCCCAGACCTTCTACCAATCCCTGTAAATAAGATATTTTACTCGTTAAATCTCTCATGATTTTCCTCCTTTCCAGTAAAATTCACGCTTCTTTAGTATTCCATAATTACCAAAACTTAAACTTTAGGCCCTCTCAATATATGCCCCTGAGCGAGTGTCAATTCTTAGAAATTCTCCGGTATTAACAAAAAAGGGAACCTGTACTACTAAACCAGTTTCCAGCTTTGCAGGCTTAGTACCACCTGAAGCTGTATCCCCTTTAATTCCGGGCTCTGTTTCAATGACCTCTAATTCTACAGTGTTAGGTAAATCCACCCCTAATACTTTTTCTTGAAATAGCATTACCTGACACTCCATATTTTCTTTTAAGTATTTTTCATTACCATCAAGCTGCTCTTGACGTAAATAAATCTGCTCGAAATTTTGATTATCCATAAATACATAATTTTCGCCGTCATTATATAAATACTGCATTTGTCTTCTATCCATTACAGCTTTGGGTACTTTTTCACCTGCTCTAAAGGTTTGCTCTGTAACAGAACCAGTTTTTAGATTTTTCAACTTCGCTCTTACAAAGGCTGCACCTTTACCTGGTTTAACATGCTGGAAATCAATAACCTGGTATGGCTCACCATTTAATTCAATTGTTACACCTGTCCTAAAATCGTTTGATGATATCACTTTCCTACCTCCCTAAAATATTAAATAATTATTAATTCTTTATTAGCACGGGTTAAGTTATTACACCCCGTATCATTGATAACCACTAAGTCTTCTATTCTAATTCCTCCCCACTGGGGTAAGTATATACCGGGCTCAATGGTGACTACCATATTAGTTAGCAACTCAGTATTATCTCTAGGTGAAAGGCTAGGGTTTTCATGGACATTTAGACCTAGGCCGTGTCCTAAACCATGTCCAAAATATTCACCATAACCCTTACTTGTAATGTATGAACGACTCTTTAAATCTACTTCATTTGCTCCTAAACCTGCTCTAATTGCATCTAGACCCTTTAGTTGCGCGTCCCTTACGATCTGGTAGACTTCTCTCTGCTTAGGGGTGGGTTGTCCTATAACTACTGTCCTAGTCATATCAGAACAGTAACCATTATAAATACAACCAAAATCCATGGTAACCAAATCGCCTTTTTCAATATTTTTTTCCGAAGCTACACCATGGGGTAAAGCCGAACGACTGCCAGATGCAACAATTGTCTCGAAAGAAGGAGCGGCAGCCCCTTGGGAGCGCATAAAAAACTCTAATTTTAAAGCTACATCTATTTCTTTCATTCCCGGCTTAATAACACCTAAAATATAATCAAATGCATCATCGGCAATTTGCGCTGCCTTCTTGATACAATTAATTTCATCCTCATCTTTTAACAATCGCAGACCTTCAATAATACCCTCTTGAGGTAATATTTTGATTGAATTCAATTGTTCTTCTAGTTCATTAAACTGTTTACAGGTAACAAAATCACTTTCAATGCCCATAGTCTCTATGGGCATTCTTTTTAGAACCTCTAGTAAAGTCTTTGTGAATGGAAAATCATGTTTCAAGATTTGATACTTTAAAGCTTGGCTAGTTGCTTGTTCTATGTATCTAAAATCAGTGAATAGAAAACTCTGTTTTAAGGTAATTAGTAATATTCCGGAAGTTCCTGTAAAACCACTTAAATATCTCCGATTTAAAGGGGACATTACTAAGAAACTATCTAAGCCTAATAGTATTAATTTTTCCTTAAGCTTGTCAATTCTCTTATCAATGATCATAGATTTGACTCCTTTAGTTCTGAAACAGCAACTCTTAGAGCCATTTCATATCCTAAATAGCCAAAACCACATATTTGACCTCTGCAAACCGATGCAAGCATTGATATATGACGAAATGGTTCCCGGGCATGAATATTACTTAAATGCACCTCAATGGTTGGTATACTAACTGCTTCAATTGCATCCCTGATGGCAATACTTGTATGAGTATATGCAGCAGCATTTATAAGCAAATAATTGTACACTTCATAGGACTTTTGGATTTGATCCACAATCTGTCCTTCATGATTTGACTGAAAGAAATTTATCTGACAACCTAATTCATTAGCCAGGACTCTCAGCCTCTCATGAATAGTTTCCATTGATGTAGTACCATATGTTTCCGGACGGCGTATACCGAGCATATTTATATTGGGTCCATCAATTACCAGTATTTTCATGTTTTCACCCCACCCACAAATGTTACCATATTAATAAGGTTTTGAACAGATTTAACTACCGCTAATACTAATATTATTAATTTTAATAGTTGGTGCACCTTTACCCACAAAAAATGTTAGATCATTGCAAACACCAGCAATATTACCCAATAATTCTTGCAAATTACCGGCAATTGCAATTCCTCTCACTGGTTTTGTCAACTCCCCATTTTCAATCCAAATTCCAGAAGCACCTAAGGAAAAATCACCAGAAATAGGATTAGCAGTATGCATACCCATAACATCTGTAACATAAAGACCTGTATCAATTTCTTTAATTATTTGCTCAGGATCAATCTCACCAGGGGCAAGATAAAAATTTGTAGAACCTACCTCCGGAGTAGAACGGTAAGAACCTCTTACCCCATTACCTGTAGACTTTAATCCTGCTTTTTTAGCAGTGTATGTATTATGCATATAACCTTTTAGTACACCTTGTTCTACTAGAACAGTCTTGGAGGTTGGAATTCCTTCCCCATCAAAGGGAGCTGACAATACGCGACCCTCCATTTGGCCATCATCTATTAATGTTACTAATTCACTAGCTACCCTTTTATTAGTCTTTCCTTTTAAAAAAGATTTCCCTTTATCTACAGCTTCAGCAGATAAAGCTGGGGAAATTATCCCTAAAAAATTAGTAGCTATATATGGTTCTAATATTATTGGAGCTTTTTGTGAGCTTATACTTGCAGCACCTAATAGTCTGACCGCCCTTTTTCCTGCGTCTGTACCAATTATTTCCGGATTAAGGCTTTTGTACTTTAAGCTATACTGCATGCCAAAGCCGGTCTGATTTTCCCCCTGTTCTTCACCTACTACCAAGGCATATCCACCACAATAGGCGCCCTGATAATAACCATTTAACCCTAGAGAATTCATAATCCATATTTCATATTGGGAGTCCTCGTAAGCAGCCCTTTCGGTAATTTTAATCCGGCTGTCATATTTTTTAGCATAGTTTTCAATCTCTTTAGCTAATTCTATTTTCTCCTCAACGGATTTTTGTGATATTTCCTGGTCAAATAAATCCAAAGCTGGGTAGCTTTCCGTTTTTTCGGCAAGGGTGAGATATTCATCATGGGCAGTATTAAGAGAATTAGCCAGAGCCTGCTCCACAACTTGGTCAACTGCAGTATCATTCAAATCAGAGGTATAAGAAAATCCCATTCTCCGGTCCTTAAAAACCCTTATTCCCAAACCCCGTTCTTCAGCTAGCTTTATGGTATCAATCTTTTGGTTAGCTACTTGAATATTAAAATCTCTGGCATTTAATAAAAACACTTCAGCATTATCTGAACCAATTTTCAATGCCTTCTCAACAGCTTTTACACCTAATTTCAGAAAATCATTAAGAGCCATATATAACACCTCCGTATAACTTATTTCAACTTTTAGTATTTACAAATATTCTTGTTATTAATTAAGTTACTCTACTCTAGGGTTCATTCTCAAATTCCAACTCTCCATTCTCAATTAAAAACCAAGCGAGCGCTTGGTTTTTTACATTCTTCTAATCTTAAAATCTCTATTAATTTCTGGACCCGTACCGCCAGTACCACCAACGGTTAATTCTTTAATTTTCATGGTTGGTTGGGCATCTGAAACTGGTGCTCCTTGGCCTTCCTTGCCACAGGTACCTATGGCAAAACCCAAATCATTTCCAACCATTTCCACCATTTGCAGTGTATCAGGACCATTGCCGGCAAGAGTTGCACCCTGAACTGCTGAGGTTATCTCACCATTTTCTATCAGATAACCTTCCGCCACATCAAAAACGTAATCACCATTTGTAGTATTGACCTGACCCCCACCCATTTTTCTAACCAAAATGCCTTTTTTAGTAGATTTTATTATATCATCTGGTTCATCCTTACCGCTTGCTATATAAGTATTGGTCATTCTAGGAACGGGTCTTTCTTTATATGATTCCCGTCGCCCGTTTCCTGAGGATTTCTTCCCTTCTTTGCCTGCAGTTAATCTATCATACATATAATTTTCTAATACACCGTTCTTTATTAAAACATTCTTCTGACCCACAGTACCCTCATCATCATATCGGAAAGATCCATATTTATAAGGCATAGTAGCATCATCAATTACCGTAACTAAATCGGAGGCCACCCTTTCTCCTCTTTTATTAGCATAAACAGATAAACCTTTCTGGACTAGGTCTGCTTCTAAGCCATGGCCACAGGCTTCGTGAACCATAGTTCCTCCTGCTTCACTTGCCATAACCACTGCCATTTTGCCACTAGGGCAAGGTTTCGCGCTTAACATTAATAATGCCCTCTGAGCCGACTCTATGCCCATTTCCTTGGGATCCCGCTCCTTAAAAATCTCAAAGCCTTGGGTACCTCCTAAGGAAGAAAAACCCGTCTGAATAGAATTGCCGTCACTGGCAATTGCATTACAGATAAAACGGGTCCGAATCCGCTCGTCTTCAATAAATATACCTTCACTATTAGCAATAGTAACTTTTTGCCTAACATCTCCATAACCAACACTAACCTGCTGGATTTTTTCATCTACAGAACGGGCAGCAGCATCAGCAGCCTTTACTTTTTCAACCTTTTCCTCAACCCTAACCTTATCAGGCCTTAATTCTATTTCGAATTCTACTAATGGTTTTGGAGTAGTAAAATCTATGGCCGATATATTCTTACCACTTTTTGCAGCTTTACTAGCTACTTGGGCCAATTCTTGTAAGCTTTTTTCTGTTAAAATATTTGTATAAGCATACGCAGTACTATCACCAGAGATGACCCGAATACCTGCTCCGGCATCAATTCCGGAATTAATCCTCTCTATTTTACGGTCTTCGCACCCAATACTTGTTGTTTCCTTATGTTCAATAAAAATTTCTGCTAAGTCACCACCGTTTAATAACGCAGTATCCAGAATTTCTTTCAATTGCTTTTTATCCATTTTCCACCTCTAACCAATGTTTAATCTTCCTATTACTAATTTTATACTTAATTTCTATTAACTATACCTGGGTCAAAGGGTTCTGCCCGAAAATTGGCAGGAATGTTTCCTCCATAGTTTAAATTATCATAAATGGCTATATTATTTATAGTCACCCTAAACACTAGTTTTTCAGAAGCATTTGACACTTCTGCACCCTCTTTATTAATTAAAAATTTACTGATATAAAGGTCGTGGATATTAATATAATATGGCATCTCTTCTAAAAGTTTAAGCCAGTGCAAAAAATCACTATAGCCACCCATGAAGGTCAGGATATACTGACGATGTTTAAAATCCTCTAACTCATTTTTTTCCAAGGAAGTAAAACCGATTATTTCTAAATTAGCTTGTACAGCAAGATTATGGGCATCTAAGAGTACTAGTTGGGATTCTAAGCCCAAATCATACTGCCTTTTAAATTCTTGAGTTCTGTGCTCCATTTCCTTTAATTTAGTACTATCTATTCCTTTGATTTGTTTTTCAATTAAAGTCAATTGGCTTTCCAATTGAGCTATGTTTTCTTTTTTACTCAAAATCTCAGCAATTTCTACCTTTAGGAAAAAAGTATAAAAAAATAAAATTGCTACAAGAAATAAAAGGTAAAGAAAAATCTTTCTGATTTTAAGTTTTTCAGCTAAGAAGTCCATTATTTTGTTTCACTCCCTTCGGGCGCAACAAATAATGTAATATTTTCCTTAAGTATTGCAGTAATTTTAAACCATACATTTTCTGTTAAAACCATGGTCTTTTTACCCTTTATAGGCAATTGCAACTGACTTTTTATTTTTATATCTTCAATTGTTTCTGCTTCATTTACATCTACCTGTTTAAACCACGGTAGTTTCCGGATATTAACAGCCAAATTGCCAACAGCAGAAAAATTCTGAGCTTCCCCTTCTATTAAGATTCTATCCTCTTCCTTGGTAATCTGAATAAACCAAATATCATCAGTAAGGCTCCCTGCCACATCAGCTAAAATATCAGACCAGGTTTCTTTAGCTTTGCCAATTTTATCAGCTATTGCTTCTATTGTTTTTAAAGTTTCCTGGGTACGGTCATATTCCTCTATCTTATTAAAAACAGGTTTAAGATTATCTATATTTGCCTGTAAGTTGATTTCCTTTTCATTGATACCTATCTTGAAAAAATAATAATTAGCACCCAAAAAACCAATAGCTAAAGCTGTAATCGATATAAGAAGTATTTTATTTAACCTTTTCCATTCTACCGTGGGCTTAGGTTTATATTTTGGAGGCAGTAAATTAATTGCCATTATTCACCTCCCGTAAATTTAAACCAATAGCGAAGGTATAATGAGGATCTAGCTCACGAGTGTTTATTTTTAAGGCATTATCGGTAAGATTAACACAGTTTACGTCTAGACCTAACTCTGCTTTCAGATTTTCATAAAGCGTTTCATCTACTTGCCCAAAGATATAAATATCAGTGACATTTGGCATCTGCATCTGTCTCTGAAGGTAATTATTAACCCGTTGGTACTCAGAAGAAAGCCTATTTATAATTATCTCCTGCTCCCACTCAACGTTATGGACAAAAAAGAGATTATTATTGTTGATAAAACTAAACACTCCTCGATGCTCATCAAGATAAACACAACAGACATTAGTGTTACCCTTGGAACTTTCTAAACAGGAATAAAGATATTTGAGTACAATACCTTCGATATCTACTATCATTGGCTTTAAGCCACTATTGACTAGAATATCACAATAGTTTTCAATATACTGTTTTCTAGCAGCAATTATCATAAGTTGCAGCTGCTCACCGCTTGGAGTACTTACTTTATTTAATACTTCAAAATCAAAGATTAATTCCTCTGAGGGGATAGGGATATATTTTGAAACCTCCCAGGTTAGCGCCTGTCGTATTTCCTCTTGAGGCAGGTCAGGAATATTTATTACCCTGGTAACTATTTGTTTCCCCCCGAGCACAAGATAAACCGGATACCGCTTTAACCTTTTTTTCAACACATATTCACTTAATGCTGGCCCATTTAAAGGTAGCTGGACTGTATCTTTAATTTTGTAATGGTTATTTTTGCTTATTCTTGATACTGCCAAATAAATAAGGTCATCAACTATATGAACAGTAACAAGTTTATTTATTTTTTTTTCAACCACCATATATCCCTCTCCCTAATGAGCTAAATCTTATACGTTGGGTTTGTGTCTTGGGTTGTTCTTTATATGTTCGATGGCTTTACTTACCTCTACTAATAGATCAGTAGAAAGCTGACTGTCAAGAATACCGGCCCGGACATAAAGTCCACCTTTATCAGTATTGGTATACCTAGGGGGTAAGTGATTTAAAGCTACAGCCATAATATCCGCTTTGCAGATATCACAAGAACACATTCCCGTTCTTTTAGCTAATTGTTCCTCCACCATCTGCTCCACTAGTATTTCCGCTAGATTAACAGGTTTTTTCATAATTAATCCCTCACATTCAATTTATTCACTAATCCCACTTCTCTAAGGTTATTTTATAGCCTTGGCTCAATAGCGGCCAAGAGATATCTTTTAATATTTCTTCATCATAGGTAAGCGTAACCGCTGCTTGATTAATAAAAATATTATTAGCATAAACACTTCCATAATGGGTTAGAGTGCTATTATTAATCTTTAGTTGTCCATCAGTAATAATTCCTCCATTTATGGAAACAGCTTCACCATCTATGTCTATATCTGTTTGACCGTAAAGAATAACATTTGTCAAGGTAACAGAAGTATGGATATTTATATTATCAGCAACTATGATTACATTTTCTAAATTACCGTTAATGTCTATGGTATTATCACTATAAATAACAAAAATATCTGGATTATCATTAGAAATATTATATAGATTTGCATTATTCTTAGTTAACTGATAATATGCTTTGCCATTTAAATTGGGTAATGAGTATATATCTTTACTACCAATTAAATACGGTTCTCCCGATGGTGGTGATATATTATCTAAGTAGTTTTCTGGATATTCAGGAGGTGGGAAATTTGTTATTTCCTCTCCGCCAATGACGATTGTATTATTATTACCAATGCCTAATTCGCCATTATATAATAAATTATTGCTAATTGTCGTTGTTGTTCCATGGATAGAAATATCATCATTTAAGAGTACATCTCCATTAACTACAAATGTACAATTCTTAATCTGTCCATTTCCGTTGTCACCAAACAGTGTGATGGTTGGACTTTGGCTACCCCCTGAATATAGAGCAGTTATTGCAAGTTGGGCTGTTAAAGTCTTTTTAAAGCTTCCATCAACAGTTCCAACAGAACTTAAGGTAACATTCCCCGGCACTGTCCCATTTTTACTGACAGAATAACTACCAGTTTCCAAATTACCGGAAAAACCTACAAAATTTTCAGGATCTATTTGTAAATTCGCTATTGCTTCCTCTAATCCTGCTTCTGCTAGATAATAGGCTTGAATTGCTTTTTTGGAATTATTGTTTATTATATATTCATTGGTGCTTAAATTTAACGTTGCAGCCCCCCAAATAGAAATCAAAACTAAAACCATAATGGAAAAGACCAAGGCCATCCCGCTCTGGTCATTACATATTTTTTTCATTGAGTTAAGGACTCGAAGCTTTTCCATTTTATTTCTGCCCCCGAATTTAAAATAATTTCTTTTCCACTAGGCAGTTCACCTTCTATAGTAACACTTACAAAACTAACATCCTGGGGATTTGCTCCTTCAGGCTTCCAATCAAATTTTAGACCTTTGATAAATAAAGCAACTGGTTCAGCAGGTGAGCTGTTAATTTGATAATAAAGTGTTTTCCCCTTGATTTGATAGGGATGTTCTCCTGCGATATTATCGTTGTCCAAAAAATACCTTTTCTCCCCATCGTCATTAATAATAATGATTTCATTTGTGCTAATGCTGCTAATACCTTTTGCAGATTGGATTTCCCTGATAATCAGATTTAAAGAAGTCCTCAGGTTTTGCTGAAGCTCTGACTGATTGTTAACTCTGTGAAAGGAAAACATACCACTTTCAAACAGACCGGCCAAAGAAGTAATAACCAAACCTAAAATAGCAACCACTACAATAGCTTCTATCAAGGTAAAGCCTTTATTATCCATTACGCTCACCTAGTTTTGTCACAAGTTCAACCGTCTTTCCACCATAATAAACTACTACTTTTATCATTTTTAAACTGCCTCCGCTGACTTGGACTTCATACTCATATCCTTGGTTTTCCGTTTCTGTAAAAGCCGTCCTTCCTATTCCAGCAGCTTGACCCCTATTTAATTTTTCCTTAGCCTCTTCCAGCTTTGCCTGAGCCAGGGAAACTGCTTTAGTTTCCTTTTCTGCTTTGGAGGTAGTATTAAGCCCTACATCAAACATAGACATCATGGTAATTAAGGCTAACGAAATAATAACCATGGCAACAATTACTTCAACTAAAGTCATACCCTTCTCATTTTTCATTATCATCACCTAACTTGGCGGCGGGCTATCAGAAATTCGAATTCTGCCCGTTCTGTAAATAATAATATACTTAGCTTTATTACTGCTTTTGTTCACCAATCGAATTGTCCTATTTGGAGTTTCACCACTTATTGAAAACTCAAACTCGTGAGAAACGTAAAAAATTATATTTGCCGGAAGTGTAACAGTTCTAATGGTTTCCCCATTAACTTCCTTGATGAAATAGGTATTTTTGGGATTAGTTGCAGGACTCTCATCGTTCATAATTACTCTATAAGCAGCTTCTTTGGAAATAGCCCTCTGCTGAGCAATCCTCAGGTCCGATACTATTTCCTTAGCCGTACTTTCCAAGCGGTGGTTATTAATAATTTCTGAAGCATTAGGGAAAATAAGGGTAGCTAAAAGCCCTAAAATCACTATGACTATAACCAGTTCAATTATGGTAAAGCCCTTTTGATTTTTTAGAAGATTAGATTTAAATACCACTGCCATATTTCTTCACCTACAAATAGAACAATCAAAGTCCCTAAAACCAAGTAAGGTCCGTAAGGAATTGCTTCTTTTCTATTCTTAATTTTTAAGCCTATCAATATAATGCCGATAATGCTTCCCACCAAGGAACCCAAGAAAATCGCCAGAGCAGTATCAGGCCAGCCCAGCCATAACCCCAATACCGCAGCCAGCTTAACATCTCCCCCCCCTAATCCCCCCCGAGAAAGGATATATAAAAGGAGGAAAAAGAAGCCTGCCCCTAAAAAAGATAAGAAACCATTCAGTATACTAAACGGACCTGCAAATATATGAAAACCTAACCCCAAAACTAGCATCGCCAATACAACACTATTAGGAATTAGGAAATGGTCAAGGTCAATAAAAGTTACAACAATTAAGCTAGCTGCAAATAGACAATAAAACAATCCAGTCAAATTAAACCCAAAATTATAAACAATCAGCCCAAACATCACACCCGTCAATAACTCAATCAACGGATATCTAACAGAAATCCTTACTCCACAATTCCTACACTTCCCCCCCAAAACCAAATAACTAAAAACAGGCACCAAATCCCAAGCCTTCAGTTGATAATTACAGCTATTACAATGGGAAGGTGGGTGAATAATACTCTGCCCATTGGGTATGCGGTAGATGCAAACATTTAGAAAACTGCCTATGGTGATGCCAAAAATAAAAGCTATGATGTATTCCATAAATCGCCTCGCTAAAAAAGGTATGAGCCCCCAAAGGGGGGCTAGGAATGAATTAAGGCGTTACTGTTACTATTCCTGTGGTTGTATCCAATGTATAAGTATGACCATCAATTGTTGCTGATACATTGGCGCTACCTGGTGAACCTATTGCACTTCTCAAATAAGGACCTTTCCCTGATGCTCCTGCCGAAGTTAAGTCGCTCATTAAAGCAGACCAAGTTGTTTTACTAGGTCCCACACCATTGTCAATAGTAAAAATTTCAATAGCAGAATTTATCATCCTAACATTGGCATCAGCCTTTGCTTTTTTCGCCTGGGTAGTTCTATCACCAAGAGTCTGAACAGCCAATGTAGCCAAAATACCTAAAATAACAACAACAACCAACAATTCAACCAAAGTAAAACCCTTTTGATCTTTCCTCATATGTTTCCATATTAATTGCATCATTCGTTTTCACCTCCTTCAAAAAAATATATATATAAAATTAAGCATTAAGCATTAAGCATTAAGCATTAAGCATTAAGCTCATGAATAACCACGGAAATTTCTTCGCTATGCTCTATATGACAGTATGATTTAAACTAAGATAATCGCTACGGAACCTTTAAATCGCCAAATAAGTCAGACCACCCCAGGTGTCATTGCGAAGGAGGTACGACTGAAGCAATCTCAGACCCAATAGATTGCCCCGACTAAAAGCTCACAATGACATCATAAAGTAACTAGTTAACTCAAATATCATTATATAAATCTACCCAATTGGAATTCATGTTGTTTATCAGCTCAATTTTCTTTTGCCTAGATCCGGATTTAATTTGTTTTTCTCTTTTAATTGCCTCGTATGCATCATTATGAATCTCATAATAAACAAGTTTATTAATGTTATATTTTTTAGTAAACCCTTCTGCTAATTTCTCTCTATGTTCATAAATCCTTCTTTTCAAATTGCTTGTTATACCTGTATATAGTACATTATTCTTTATATTTGTCATTAAATAGACATAATACTGTTTATTCATATTCCCTCTCTTTTTTGAAAATAAATAATATTCTTGGAAAATCTAAGGCTGAAAAGCGAGATTGCTTCGCTACGCTCGCAATGACACCCCATATTACTTGTGTCAGACGCAATATTTTAACCCGGTAGTAATTGTCAGACCCCAAGTTAGACCTATAAGTATTGTCAGACGCGAAATATTCACTCGGAAGTATTACTGGCCACTGAGCACTGGCCACCGGCCACTGGGCACCCAGCACTGGCCACCAGTCCCTGATCCCCGGTCCCTGAGCCACTGGAACACGAAGTGTTCCCCTACGACCCAATACTACTCATCACACTAAACATGGGCAAAAGAACTCCCATCACAACAGCACCTACCACAATTCCCAATAATACAATCATAATCGGCTCAATTAATTTAGGTAGTCTGTCTGTGGCTTCAGCTACTTCACCATCATAATAGTCACTTACCTTTACCAATAGCTCGTCCAAATTACCGGAATGCTCACCTACCGCCATCATTTGGATGACCATAGGAGGAAAAACCTTACCCTCTCGAAAGCTTTCTGTGAGGCTTCTGCCATCTGTGACATTTTTTTTGCATTTATCTATTTCTTCTTTCAAGGCAGCATTGCCGATAGTCCGTTCTACAACTTCTAAAGCTTGGAGTATAGGAACACCACTGTGCAAAAGATTAGCTAGGGTTCTACAAAACCGTGCAACAATAACCTTTTGGGCTAGATCCTTGAGAATTGGGATTACAAATAACAAATTATCAGCCTGTTTTTTACCTTTGGGCGTCTTAAGATAGAACATGAGGGTAAGGCATAATAAAAATATCCCAGAGATCAATAAATACCAGTATTTATTGAAGTATAAACTAATAGCCAATATAATTTGCGTACTTAGAGGAATAGGGACGTTCATATCTTTTAGAATTCCACCAAACACCGGAACCACAAAAACAAAAACAATACTGATAGCCAAGGCTGCAATTATCAAGACCACTAAAGGGTAAATCATGGCAGTTTTGACCTTTTCCTTGGTCTGTACCTCTTTTTCAAAATAATTAGCTAATCTCTCTAAAGAACTATCCAAAAATCCCCCCACTTCAGCTGCAGCTACCATGTCAATTAAAAGGGGCGGCAATTTATCGTTATAGAGTTCACAGGATTCTGCAAAGCTGTGACCTGACCTTAGCTCTTTTGTGAGGTCCTGTGCCAGTTTTTTAATCCCTGGTGGAGCTTGGTTATCAGCAATAATCTGTAAGCCCATTACCAACGATATCCCAGCTTCTAGCATAAATGAAAGCTGTCTGCAAAATAAGGCTAAATCTTTTAATTTGATTTTATCTCGGGAAAAAATAGGCAAATTAGAAGCTTGTGTCTTCTTTAATTTCTTATCCTGGGTAATATCTATAACCAATAAACCTGATTGTTGGAGTTTTGCTACTGCCTGGTCTAGCGCCTCAGCCTCTAGCTGGCCTTGGTTCAATTTTCCCATTCCATCTCGGGCTTTATATATGTAAAGTGCCATCTATATCAACTCTCTGCTGAAATAATCATTATTTAAAGGACTCAGGGCTTTTAATTCTTCATCATCAGGTAATTCTGAAAGTGCTGTTTCAGCACTTATTTTTCCTTGGTAATAGGGCTCTTTGACTGCCTTTTCCAGAGTAATCATTCCTTCTCTAGCGTTAGTCTGAAGGATAGAATAAATTTGATGGGTCTTTCCTTCCCTAATCAAACTACGAATTGCCGGATTAGCTATTAATATTTCCTGGACTGCAATCCTTCCCCCATCAATGAGGGGTAAGAGCCTTTGACTTATTATCCCCCGCAAAACTGCGGCCAGCTGAATTTTGACTTGCTGCTGTTGGGAGGAAGGAAAAACATCAACAACCCTATCGATGGTCTGAACTGCACTGTTTGTATGGAGACTAGCAAATACTAAGTGACCAGTTTCCGCAGCCTTTAACGCGGTTTCCATAGTCTCTAAATCCCGCATTTCGCCAATTAAGATGACATCAGGGTCTTGCCGCAAAGCAGCCCTTAGGGCACTGGCAAAGCTATATGTATCAGAACCTAATTCCCGTTGGTTAATAATGCTTTTCTTATGTTTATGCAGATATTCTATGGGGTCTTCCAAAGTAATAATATGACAGCCTCTTTCCTTATTTATTAAGTCAATTAAGGCAGCTAATGTAGTACTTTTGCCACTGCCGGTTGGTCCTGTTACTAAGACCAACCCATTAGGCAGACGACCGAACTGACTCAAATTTTGGGAAAGGCCTAAACCCTTAATAGTCGGAATATCCAAGGGAATTGACCTAATAGCAATACTTATACATCCCCTTTGCCTGTAGGTATTAATCCGAAAACGGCCTAAACCATGTACAGCATAAGAAAAGTCAACTTCACCTTTTTCCTCTAGTAAGAGCCATTTATCATCAGGAATTATACTCTTTGCCAAAACCTCGGTAATCTCCTTGGTCAAAGACATACTAGCCAAGGTATTGTCTAGATCATTGTTTTTAACCAGTTTCCCATCTTTTCTAAATATTGGGGGTGAGCCGACAGTAATATGTAAATCAGAACATATATTTTGCATCATAAATACTAACAATTCTCTGATATCCAACTGTTCCCCCCCCTTTTTAGGTAAAAAAAGCCAGTTAGCGGCAAGAAAATATAAACTACCGGCAACTGGCTGGCATAGCAGAAAATACTACCTTAGCCCCTAAGCTTTGCGCCGCCACCTTTCAATGACTTTGCCTTTTTATAGTATAACCACGGGCCCCTCCGGGGCACACGGATAAACACTGCTAGTATTTAATAGTACATATTCGACCAAAAATTGAAAATTCCTACCTAATTACATAATTACAGACAGAAATACTAAACAAATCAAGCATTTATCGAAAATTTTCTAAAATTCTCCACCAAAGGTTACTCTCATTATTTCTTCAATTGTTGTCAAACCCTCAAGGGCCTTGGTGATCCCATCTTCTTTCATGGAAATCATACCGTTTTCGATGGCTTTTTGTTGGATAGTTTCGGCATCCGCTTTGCAGAGAATCAAATTTCTTTCCTCAGAAGTTATTTGTAGGATCTCATGAATGGCAATCCTTCCTTTATAGCCCGTGTGGTTGCAGTAGGTACATCCGGTACCTCTAGTTAAAATAATTTCTTGATTTGAGAATTTAGAGCCTAGAAAAAGTAATTCTGAAGAGTCTGCTAAAGGCTGATACTGTTTAGAACACCGAGGGCAAACCCTTCTGACCAGCCGCTGAGCTACAACACCAATTATGGAAGATGCCACTAAAAATGGTTCTATATCCATATCAATAAGCCTAGTCAAAGCACTAGCACCATCATTAGTATGCAGGGTCGAAAAGACCAAGTGACCTGTTGTGGCAGCCCGTACTGATATTTCCGCCGTTTCTTTATCTCGAATTTCCCCTACCATTATTACATCTGGGTCTTGTCGTAAAACTGACCTTAGACCTGTTGCAAAAGTCATCCCTGCTTTGACATTAGTCTGGACCTGGTTGACACCTGAAAGAACATATTCCACAGGGTCCTCGATAGTAACAATATTTTTTGCTATACTTCGAATACTATTAAGTGCTGCATATAAAGTAGTTGTCTTTCCGCTGCCTGTAGGTCCGGTAACTAAAATCATTCCATGGGGAAAGCGCAATAGTTTATTAAATTTTTCTAATTGCTCCAAGGTAAACCCCAACTGGTTAATCTGGACTAATTTCTGATCCTTATCTAGGATACGAATAACTAATTTTTCCCCAAAAATAGTAGGTAATGAGGAAATTCGCAAATCTACTTTTTTTGCTCCTTTTTTAATTTGAAATCTTCCATCCTGTGGCAGCCTCTTTTCCGCAATGTCCATATCACTCATAAGCTTAATCCTTGAGACTAAAGGCGGCTGGACCTTACGGGGAAGATTTAGGGCCTCCTGCAGTAAACCATCAATTCTAAATCTAACTTTTAAGCTATCTTCCGATGGTTCAATATGAATATCACTGGCTCCACCAGTTACAGCTTGGTTAATAATACCATTCACAGCAGCAATTACAGGTGCATCATCATTAGCTAGCTGGTCCATATCAAAGGCAAGATTATCCAGATAATCGGTTCCTGACTCTAGGTCATCTATTGCTGCTGAAACCTCTTGAGAAAAACCGAAATACCTGCCGATGCTGGCCTCAATATCTGCTTGAGTTGCAATTGCCGGAATAACACTTTTGCTCGTAGATAAAGCTATATCATCAATAGCCATAAAATCCAAAGGGTCCGCCATGGCTAAATAAATATTATTACCATCAATTTTATAGGGGAAGACTTCATGTCTTCTTATTAATTCTTCAGATATTGAATGGACAATCTCTCGAGTTAACTGCTGCTCTCCTAAATAAATATGGGAAATACCTAATTGAAATTCTAGGGTCTCTAAAATTTGTCGCTCAGTAACAAGTCTCTGTTCAATCAAAACTTCACCTAGTTTTTTGCCAGTCCCTTTTTGTTTTATTAACGTTTCTTCAAGCTGAGCTGAGGTAATAACTCCACTTTCTACTAATATGTCGCCTATTCTCTTAATCTTTCTGTTCATAAAAAACCCCCCCCAACTCTTAAACACTCTATCTGATGCAAATTTCGCTTAATATTTTAAATTTCCTTCTTAAATCATCAAAATTATTAAACAAACCCTTATTCCGGAAAAATAAGAGTAATTTTGTAGAAATTAGTAACTGAGCCTATCGGGAAACAATTAAAAAATACCGATTATCTCGGTATTTTAAACCAATCATTAATTATTCGCTTTTTGTTCACTCAAAAATTTTAAAATGTTATTAATAATTTCTTCAAAGTCCATATTGGAGGTATCAACTGTAAAGTCTGCACATCTATACAGCTCTTCCCTATCTTGTAGGAGGGCAATAATAGTTTCATATGTATCACCTTTTTTTAGCAAGGGTCTATTATTCCTTCTTTTCACCCTTTCATATATAACCTCGGGTTTTGCAGTTAAACAAACAAGGTAGCCTGTATTTTTCAAAAGATTAATATTCTCAGAATTTAGAACTATCCCACCCCCAGTTGCAATAATGGAATTTTTCTTTTTAATTAATTTATGTATCATTAAAGCTTCCTCAGATCGAAATCTAATTTCTCCATGCTTATAAAAAAGCCTAGTCACAGACATACCCGTTATTCTTTCTATCTCCTGGTCTGTATCATAAAAATCCATGTTTAAAATCCCAGCCAACCTTTTACCAACAGCAGTTTTTCCAGTACCCATGAATCCAATTAAAATTATATTATTACCATTTTTCAATTGTCTATACACCTGCCTTTATCGTTATGTCAATTTCTTTTCCTCTAAATAACATATCCGCAAAGCCCTTAAGACATTCCAATTTTAACCTAAAAATCTTCTTAGTGGATATATCATTTTTTCGATACTTTTTCCTTCTTGTTTGTGTATTAATTCAACCTTTTTAGCATCTAAAAAAATAACAACTGCTGTAAACAGCAGTGGTTATTCTTCTGCTAAATTTCTAGTTCCTATACGCTGCTTTAAAAAGTCTAAAATGCCTTTACTCTGCTCTTCTACCAGTTGTGCTGCAATTTTATTCTTCTCCCTCCGTAATAATTCCACCTGTTGAGAGAGTTTTCTGCTTTCTTCTTGAGTTTTTTGCAGTTCCTTCATAATGGATGAAAACATATATACAACCGTAGTTTTAAAATTATGCTCAATTCCTAGAGGATCAGCAATAGTATTATCCAAGTCTAATCTTCTTTTTGCACCTTTAATCGTATACTGTTCAGAATGAAGTAGTTCTTTTATCTTTGCTAGTATTTCCAATTGTTGTTGAGTATATCTTTTTCTTTGACCTTTTTGTACATCAAGGTTTAAATATTCCTCAAATTCTTTCTCCCAAAAACGCATGGTGCTCTCTTCCACTTGCAAAATATTGCTTACCTGTCGAACAGTTAAACGACCTGACATTAGAAAGCCTCCTCTTATTCGTATGTGTTATATTTTTCCATAAAAGGACGCTTATTCCTCTTTTTTTTTTAATGCTTTTTTCGCTAACATTATACAAAATATTAATTTACTTGGTACAAATCAAATTCCCCTTTATCAATTTGCATAATAATACCGGCTATATCCTGTAAATCAAAAGGCTTTAGAAAAAATGCACTTGCACCTGCAGCTAGTGCTTTATGCTCAAGTATTTCATGACGATACCCCGTGTAACAAATTACCTTGGTACTTGGGGAATGATTTTTAATTTTACCCGTAGCTGTAATACCATCCATAATAGGCATCTTTATATCCATGATTACATAATCAGGTTTCAAATCTTGACAAAGCCCAACTGCTTCTTCACCATTCTGAGCTTCTCCTACAACTTGGATTTCTGGATAATTGAGTGTAAAATATTCTTTAAGAATCTCCCTGATTAAAGGATAATCATCTGCTAATAGAATTTTAATCACTATATATCGACTCCCTCCTACAATTTCCTCTTAAAGTATACTAGATATAGGGTGTCATAATTACTCGAAAACTGTAGTTGGAATTGTTTTTTCTTAAAATCGACTTAAAACCGCTTTTTCAATTTTTCGCACTAATTTTGTACCGATAAATTCTTTTTCACTCCTAGGTTTGACCAAAATTGTAGTCAATTTTAACCTCTTTCCCCCTAAAATATCAGTAAAAAGCTGGTCACCAATTATAGCTGTAGAATGGGGAGTGGTACCTAACAATTTCATCCCTTTCAAAAAGGCCCTTTTCCCAGGTTTTAAGGCATTTGGAACATAAGGTATGTCTAAATCTTTTATAGAAGCTTCTATACGCTCTGCACCATTATTAGAAACTATACAGATTTTAAAACCATACTTTTTTAAGGAAACTATCCATTCACAAATATCTTCAGAAATGTTTAAACAATTCCAATCGGTTAATGTATTATCCAGATCAAGTATTATGCCCTTGATTTCGTTCCTTTTCAGTATTTCTAGTGGTACTTCCCATAATGTATTAACCATTATATCTGGCTTTAGTTTTTCTAGCAAAAAAGTTCCCCCCAAAAATTAGAAATCAAGGGAATTATAACATATGGCAAACTAACCTGCCAGTTAATTACATACTAGTATTTTTAAAAATATTTAGTAGCTGTTCTTAGAATTAGTTTCTTTAATAAGCTTTTCAATAGCTCTTTTTTCAATACGTGATACATAGGAACGGGAAATGCCTAACATTTTAGCAATTTCTCTTTGAGTTTTCCGCAAACCATTTATTAAACCAAATCTTAATTCTAAAACTTTCTTTTCCCTTTTAGTTAATACTTTTACCCTATCCAACATCATTTCATATTCAAAAGCGGCTTCTACGGTATCAGCCACTATATCCCATTCTGTTCCTAAAACATCAATTAGAGTAATTTCATTACCACTTACTGTTTATCTGTATATTCAGTAATTCCTTTCATAATTTCCACCGGCCCGCCTCGTTTTTGGCAAAAGAAAAGAGCCCTCAGGCTCATAGAATATCTTGTTTAAACTATTCTCAACTCATCAGCTACGGCAAAATCAAGTTTTAAACTCTTTGCTTTTGTAGAAACTAAGCTAGCTAAGTTGATTAAGTTATTAATATCCTTAGTTATCTCTTTTTCGTCATATCGCACGCAATTTCTACGACCTCCTGATATACCAATCGATAAGGAAACATCTAAATCTTTTAAGTAATTATCAGATGTTATATAAGATATAATATCCCGTGCAAGCTTTTTTCCATTTTCCAGATTGCTTGGAATTATTGCTACGAACTCATCTCCACCAAATCTACATAGGCGATCAGTCTCAATAAATGTTTTTAATATTTCGCCAATTTTTTGAATTATTTCGTCCCCTACTATATGTCCATGTTTTTTATTAAAAATGCCAAATTCGTTAAGGTCAAAAAATAAACAGACAATATCATCATTATTTTCTAAGAGAATTTTTGCTGTATTAAATACTATAGTTTGGCTTCTTTGAAGTCCTGTTAGCAGGTCTATTCTTTTCCCTGCCTCCATCAACAAGACGCCTTTTGTTATTATGCCAATTAATTCATTGTGTTGATTCACAACTGGTAACCGTTCGATATTATTATCCTTTAACATTTTTAATGCATAGATAATATTCTCATTCTCAGAAATAGTAATGGGGTTTTTTGTCATAGCATCGAAAACTAATCTATTTGGATGACTACGTCTCACATCAAAAGAAGTAATAATTCCAATAACTTTTTTGTCTTCAACGACAGGCAAACCTCCAATTTTATTTGATTCCAAAATATTTTGAGCACTTAAAACACTACAGAAAGGATTTATTGTATAAACCTCTCTTGTCATTAACTGACTTACAATATTATTCATAAATCTACCGACCTGCTCACTTCAATAAATGTTTTAACATTTGCTTTTATGATACTATTGATATCAGTAATATTCCCACCTTCTTCTAATAGAAAAGCTATAAGCTTATCTTTTGGGAACATTTTTATTAAGGATTTCTTGATAACAATAGCCTCTATAATATCATGTTCCACTTCAATGATTTCATATTGTTCAGGAGATAAAATGTCAACCATCCTTCTTGCGGCTTCCGGACCTATTGGAGAACGCTTAGCAACTATTAAAGCATCTTGCATAGGAGGAAAATCAAATTCAGAAAAGACAACTTTGATATCCGCTCTTCTGTGGTTATTCAAAGAACTCATAATATACATCCTATCTCTATTAATTTTATCTACTCAATAAATATTATACTTAGGAATTATTATCTAATAACTTTTTTAGTTCAATTACTAAATCGTTTATAAGTTCTACCAAATCTTCATCTAATAATATCATTTTAATATCCCTCTGAATAAAAAATATTTGAATTAAAATTTCGACTAACAGAAATTAACTTTTCGAGAATTCCTTGTTCTTTTACCAAATTTTTCGAGAAGATTAATTGATTATTAGATTCTATTTTAAACAATTGGTTTATTAAATCGGGATCAAATTGGCTCCCTCTACTATTTAATAATTCCATAAAAATTTCCTTAGTTTTTTTCATATTTTGATATGGTCTTTGAGATGACATAGCTTCAACCGAGTCTGCAATTGCAATTACTCTGGCACCAAAATGGATATGTTTACCTGCCAGACCATAATACCCTTTTCCATCCCATCTCTCATGATGATATAGGATTAAGGGCAGTATCTCACTATTAATTTCATATTGATTTATAATTGAGCCACCATAGGTTGGATGTCTTTTTATTTCATCCCATTCATCAATATCTAACTTTCCAGGTTTATTTATTATTTCCTTGCAAATTTTTAATTTACCAATATCATGCAACAATGAACCAATTAAAATATTTGTTACGTCTTTTTTATGAAGGTCTAACTTCTTCATAATTTCAAATGAAAACTTCATTACAAAAATTGAATGTTTCCAAACATTTATGTCATAATTCTTTAATAGTTCCATGAGTTTTCTAACATTGTCCATGTGCATTGTATCTTACCTTCAATCTATGAAAAAAGCCCCGTTGAGGGCTACCTAAAAACTCATACTTATATAAGTTTAATGGTGGCCTGGCAATCTTAGTAATAATACTTTAGACCCAAAGCTTTGCGTCCCATCCTTTCAGATGGTTTGCCTTTTTTCATTAATAATTTTAAAATTATCTTTCTACAAAATTTTACATAATCCTCCTTAATTCTAAAAAAATTTATAAATAACTTATTACAACTTTTAATATATAATTCCTCTAAAAAAGAAAAAGCTATAATTATTCGCTGCCATATTCAGCATTAATTTTTAGCTTTTCCTCTGTGCTAAAGGAATCCCAAAGAGCCCAAGCTGCATTATAAAACTCATTAATCCGTCTTTCACTTTCTTCTGCCGACATTGGGGGAGGGGTAAATATTTGAATAGTTGTATTGCCGCTTTTTATTACCTTGGCTGGTTTTATATTTTCATCCATACAACCACCTCCTGTTTTATGTTTATGCGGTGGATGTCTGGGGACAACCATGTTATTTGTCATAATTCCACTTCCTTTTATTTCCAAGGAAATATTAATTGGACTTCTTTATCTTTTTACTTTTTTTTAAGGGAGATATTGCAGGTTTTTCCTCCCCTTATATCGAAATGGTAATTGCTAATATACATTTCACTTAAAAGGAGGTGCATAATTTTGCCGATATGGCAAAAAATTTTTAATTTAATTAAATTACTAATATAATAATAGGCAGTTTTTTTGTATTTATTTTGTTGCAAATGTTACTATTAAAGAGTTATAAATGCAACTTTTTATATAATATTTGGAGGCTAGAATTATGGATAATAAAATATATGACCTAATGGAAAAAATGTATAGTGAGATGCAGAACGGCTTTAAACAGGTAAACAGTAGAATTGACACGCTAGAAAACAAAGTGGATAAGCTAGAAAATAAGGTGGATAAGCTAGAAAATAAGGTGGATAACCTAGAAAATAAGGTGGATTCCATTGAAAAGACAGTACTAAAAATTGAAAATGTACATGGTGAAAAGCTCACTGCTCTTTTTGACGGATATGCCCAGCATACCCAGCAGCTTGAACGAATTGAACAAGAAGTATCTAAACATGAAGAAATTATTATTAAAAGAGTAAAATAAAAATAGGGGCTGATAAAATGTCGCAGGACGATAAAGTTTTACAGCTGATGGAAAAAATGTATATGGATTTTAATAAAAGATTCGATACATTAGAAAATTCGGTTTTAGAGAATAAAATAGCTCTTCAAAAAGTTGATGCTAAAATAGAAAGCGATATTTCAGAAAAAATACGGGGTTTGTATGATAGCAGAGAAGTTATACATGAAAAGCTAGATCATATAATAATATACTAAATCAAAGTTGGAATAATTGAAAAAGGCACCTTTCGGAGCCTTTTTCTTTATATTAAGGAGGTAGGGAAATTTATAATTGACACTATCTAAAAACTAACGTTCTTACTTTGTTTTGTTCTTCCGTTTATTTAAATACCTGATTATTAGTTGGTCCAATTCTTTACTCCGCTTATCATGCTCTAACTTATTTTCCTCTAACAACCTCTCGATTTCTTTTCTTTCTGTATGAATTTTGTAAGCAAATATTGGATCCATCACTTACTCCCTCCATAAATTAAATTTAAAAATATCGAGTAGCTAGAAAACAGGATAATTAATCCTGTTTTCTTTGCTCTCACAGAACCGGACTTACGTTTGCCGTATCCGGCTCCTGAAATCTCTCACCAAATTAATAATAATTTGACAACAATCCAAC